>Ga0316204_10000086_pt1 | contig 401153 bp, 315 predicted proteins | sample 6monrhotite_MG_2_FD_205661 | JGI IMG/M metagenome (GOLD analysis project Ga0316204, IMG submission 205661) | Microbial mat bacterial communities from mineral coupon in-situ incubated in ocean water Damariscotta River, Maine, United States -... | ecosystem: Environmental > Aquatic > Marine >... | reverse complement strand
CCGCTCGCGTCAAAATTCGCCACGAGTTCACGCCACTCGTCTTCCGTGCGTCTCCGGGAGTACATCCCAGTAGCCTCCTGAATTCGAGCGTTTGGCGGTAGTGGTCGTCGCCTGACCGCTTACGGCGTCACGACGGGCCTCAGGCTTGGGCCACCGATGGGAGCGTTGATCGTCCGCCCCGGGGACTCAGGCTTGCACGCGCCGTGGCTGCGGGGGATGAGTGCGGTGCCGACCGCCACGCATGCTCGCCATGCCTACCACCTCGCAGAGCGAGGTGACGCGCTGCTGGGGTGGTTCAGGGCCCAGTACGAGTCGTTCCAAGCGGATGGCGTGGAGGTGGTCGACCTCGCCTATGGAAGTGGTGCGAGCCCGAATCTGACCGCGCGTCCATCCTACGTCCGGTCCGTCGTCGCGCCGTGGGGGGGCAGACTCTGCGATGGTCCTCAGCGGTGCCGCTCTCCTCGCGCCCGGACCTCGGGCGGGGTCGCTGTTGGTGCAGGATTCGGGGCGAACAATGAGCCTCCACGCGTTCACTGCGACGACTGCACATCCAAGTGACGTCGTTCTGGGCCGATTGATCGCGACTTCTTTCGACGACCGTCTACGCGACTCCGACGGCGGCCCGCAGGTCGAGCGACTCGAACGTTGTCCGAACAGTGGGGCGATACTCGTGCCTCGGCGCACCACGCTGCGTACCGAGGATGTCGTGTCGTTGGCGGCGTGTTCGCATCGGGCCGACCGCTTCCGACGTTGGACACGTCTGGCTCAGACGCATCGTTGGGCGCAACTGGTCCGTGTGACGTTGGACAACCGGCCGCCATTGGTCGTCCCGACCTGCAGCCCGCTGGCGCTCGAGGCCACGCTCGAGGGCCTGCGCCCGACCACCTCGGTTCTGGTCGAAGAGGTCGTCGAGCGGGGGTTTGTCTCAAGTCGCGGGGGGCGTCATGTGGTCGAGTTCGTCGTTCCCGTTCGCCGTCGGGCACACCTGTGGGGTGCAGAGGAGAAAGAGTATGCGCTGGGATGAGCAATGCGTAACCACGGAGCCTGCACTTCCCGTGGCATCAGAGGATTGGGTGCAGTTCAACATCGCTCCGTCTCGCGGGGATGCTGGGCGGGTGTCTGCCCGGCCACTGCTCGATGGGCTGACGCACCGGCTCGCGCAGTGGCGTGAGTCCGGCGAGGTTCTGTGCTGGTTCATCAGGAAACCTCCAGGGCTCCGTCTCCGACTGGGTGGCGGAGGATTCGGGGCGGGCGCGCGAGCGGATCTACGCTCACTGCTGGACCATGAACGAGAGCGTCGACGCATCGAAGGCTGGCACCAGGGCCGATACGAACCCGAACTCCACCGCCTGGGTGGCGCAACGATGCTGCCTACAGTCCATGCTCTATTCAGCGCGGACACCGACGTCTGGCTTGCCTGGTGTGCGCTCCGAGATCGCGGCGGGAACAAGCTCTCGGCCCAATGGATGTCTCTCGCGTCATACGGAGACCTGGTCCTACAGGGCACGGAAGCCACGGAAGAAGCTTGGGATGTCTGGGCGGAGCTTCACCGTGTCTACGCCGGGACCCCACCTCAGGCACCCAGCCCCGACCTCGGTTCGAACCGCCTCGGATCTGCAGGACTCCAGAGCCTCGCGAGTCCGCAGGAGGCGCAACTCATAGGGGACGCCGTCGCCACGAATGCTCGGTTCGTGACGGTGATGCGACAGCACGCCGAGGGGGGGGGACTCGTCGGAGGCCCCCGGTCCTTGCTGGCCACGCTGGCGTGTTTCTATTGGAACCGCTGGGGCGTTGCGTCTGAGGCTTGCGCCACCCTGTGCGCTGCGATGTCGCAAGACCTTCACCCCTATCTGGCATTCGAGTCCCTGCTTCCCGATGCAAGCGCCTGAGCACAGCATGATTGCAGCCTACTCGAGCGGGTGCGCGAGTTTGGCGGTCGACCCCCCAGCTCCCGGTCGTATTCGAGTTCCGGTGATGAGGCAGAACGGCGTCTCGGACTGCGGCCCGACTTGCCTGGCGATGGTGCTGAGCCACTATGGTCGCGCAACGAAGCCCCATCAGCTGTCGAGTACGCTCGCCGAGGGACGGGGGGGCCAGAGCGCGCTGGGGCTCATCGAGGCCGCCGAGGTGGAAGGTCTCTCCGCGCGGGGGGTCAAACTCGGGGTCGGCGGCATTCCGGCACTCGCCCCGGGTGCCATCCTTCACTGGCGTGCGAACCACTTCGTGGTCTACGAGGGCGTCGTGTCCCGGGCCGGAGCCCCGTCCCAAATCTCGATCGTGGACCCCGCGATCGGCCGTTGTCGCATTCCGCTGGAGTCGCTGCGGGCCCGCTTCTCCGGGATTGCCATCGAGCTCTCCCCGGGCGGTGCTCTCGAACCCCGACGAACGCCGCGCGGAAGCCTCTACCGATACTTCGAGTCCCTGCGTGGTCAACCGCGGCTTCTTGCCGCGGTGTTGGCGTTGTCGGTCTTGCTGACGGTCTTGTCATTGGCCGTTCCGTTCGTCACCGCATTCTTGGTTGACGAGGTCATTCCGGCGAAGGAGCTGGGCCAACTCCAGCTCCTGGTCCTGGGCAGCGTCGCCTTGGTGTTCATGGTGATGGTCTCGACGACCGTACGTGGGCTTGTGCTCACCAGCCTGCATGGACGCTTCGATCAGCACACGATGCGTTCATTGGTGGACCGCCTGCTTTCGCTCCCGTTCGGCTTTTTCCAACGCCGAACGGTGGCGGACCTCGTGATGCGGATCGGGAGCTTGACTGAGATACGGGAGGCCCTCACACAGGGCGCGATCTCTGTGTTCGTCGACGGGGCGCTGGTCCTGGGGTACCTGGTTGCGCTCGTCGCTCTCAGTCCGCTGATGGCAGCGTGCGCCATCGCGGTGGCCGCCTCACAGATCGGATTGTTCGCGCTCGGATACCGTCGGAACAAGTCCCTCACGGACCAGTACTTGGAGACCGAGGCTGCGTCGCGGGCGTTTCAGACTCGCATGCTGCTCGGGGTTCAGACCCTCAAGGCAACGGGGAGTGAGTCGGAAGCCGTCGCGGAGTGTTTGCGGCTCTTCGGCAACGTCGTCGAGGCGAGTCGCGCTCGAGGCCGTCTCTCGGCGTGGCTCGACGGTGCCCGCGCCAGCCTACGTACGCTCGGCCCGCTTGCGATGCTGGCGGTGGGTAGCTTCGAGGTCGTACGTGACGCGATGTCGTTGGGGACGATGTTGGGCGTGACGCAGCTGGCAATGGGACTACTGCTCCCCATCGCTGCGATGGTCAACACTGCCACACAACTGCTTGTCGCGGTGAGCCAAGCGGACCGACTCGAAGAGGTCCACGAGACTGCCCCAGAACAGTCTCAATCCGGGCCCAATCCAGGTGTGACCTGGCGAATCCGCGGAGCGGTGTCTCTGCGCGGCGTAGGGTTTCGCTACGGTTCCGCCGCGCCGTGGGTCCTTCGCGGAATCAACCTCGACATCGCGCCTGGCCAGCACGTCGCCATCGTGGGTCCGTCGGGGTCCGGAAAGTCGACGTTGGCGCGGGTCCTCCTGGGTCTTCAACCCGCGACCGAAGGTGAAGTCTGCTTCGACGGTCGATCGCTGGGAGAGTGCGACCTCGCAGGCCTGCGACGACAGCTGGGCGTCGTCGGTCAGGACGCGGGGGTGTTCGACATGAGCATTGCGGAGAACATAGCGCTGGGCAGCCCGCACGCTACCGCGGCAGACGTGGAACACGCTGCCGCGCAGGCTCGGATCCACGAGGAGATCGCCGCGCTGCCGATGGCATATGACACGCCGTTGGGGGACGGAGGGGCGACGCTTTCCGGCGGCCAGCTCCAGCGTATCTCCCTGGCACGGGCCCTGGCTCGCCAACCGCGGATGCTCGTGCTGGACGAGGCGACCAGCGCCCTGGACACCGCGACCGAGGCGAGGATTCAGGGGGAGCTGGATCGGATGAAGTGCACCATTGTCACGATTGCCCACCGCATGAGCACCGTACGCCGCTCGGACCTGATCGTCGTGATGGACGGTGGACGGATCGTCGGTCGGGGCACGCATGGCGAACTCGTGCGGAACAACGACCACTACCGAGCCCTCGTCGACGCGCAACTACGCCTCGACTAGGGCTCGTCAGTCAGCACCCTCGAGGGGGTCGCAGGCATCCTCGCAGAGCTGGGCGGCTGAGCGCCATGCTGTTCTACGGCGAGGCGGGCGGGGTGGTTTGGCCCGAAGGCTTGGCGGGCGCTTGCCAACGCGAGAACTCGCTTTTCCTCGACGCGTGGGCCGTGCGTTGCACGTGCGAGCGCGAGTTCGGTTGCCCGAAGCTCGGCAAGGGTGAGCGGTGGGGTGCCGACGGAGTCTCCGCCGTGCCTCGCGACGCGCTTCAAGGAGGCTCCTGCCTCTTCGAAGCTCCCCTGCTGAAGCTGGGCTTGGGCGAGAACGACGAGGGGGTAGAGCATGGCCGGAGGTGAGGTTTCTGCTGCCTTGATCGCCTGCGATGCTCTGTGGGCCGCGGTCTCCAGGTCTCCTTGGCGAAGGGCGAGTTGGGCTCCCGCGCGGAGGGTGTCGACCCTGTCCCACAGCGGCACGTCGAGGTTGGCGGATTCGATCGCCTGCGTTGCTCGTTCGTACGCGGACGCGGCCGATTCTAGCTCGCCCGCGAGGAGCAGGGCATCGACCCTCGCACGCCGCGCGGTATGGCTGATGATGCCCTCACGATCCTGAAGCACGAGTTGACGGTCGAGCAGGCGTAGCGCTTCCTGTGCCTCCCCACGCGCCAATGCGCTCACGGCCGCCGCCGCGATGCCTGTTGTGAGACGTGGGCTGTGGGGTCCGAGCCTCGCCTCGACGATCGCGATCGCTCGAGTGTGCCAATGCTGGGCGAGGGAGTGCTCGCCTGCGAGGCGGGCGACTGCGCCTGCCGTGTTCAGCAGGACCGACACGCCGAGGCTCTCGTCTCCATAGGCTCGCTCGAGGATCGAGATCGCGGCGTGTTTGTGCGCGAGCGCGGCCTTGTAGCGGGCCAAGTTGGTCATCGCTCCGCTGACGTAGTCGTGGGCGTACGCGACCTCGGGATGCTCGGAGCCGAGGCGCTCTCGAGCGAGTTCGAGTGCCGCGTCGGCGACGTCGAGCGCTCGTTGCGGATCTCCGACGCGCCGTTGTTGTTCGGCGTGCGTGAACTCGAGGTTGACCAGAGCCGCGTCGTCTCCAAGTCGGAGCGCCCGCGCTCGGGCGTAGTCGAGCCGGGCTTGGAACTCCATCGGGGGCCGAGCCTCGTGTACCAACACCTTGAGATGTAGGACGCTCGCGGCGAGGGCTACGCGGTCGTGCCCCTGGGACTCAGCATCGAGTTCGAGGGTCTGCAGCGCATCCAGGGCCTCGGCACGGCGCTTCGATTTCCAGAGGATCCGCGCCGACAGGTAGCCGGCCTCCAGCGCCAAGGGGCGGTAGACCCCGGCCTCCGCGCTGGCGCCCACGGCTCTCGCGATCGCGCGCGCCTGCTCGAGCTCGCCGATGCTGGCGAGCATCGAGCCGCGCGCAAGCTCGCTTCGATGATGCCCGACCGCGACCGCGGACTGCGGATCTTCGGGGGGCGCAACCCGTCCTCGCAGGGCCCGCTCGTCGTCGCAACTCAGCGAAGGAGGGCGGCCGACGACGAACTCGACGCTCGTCGCAGCCGTCTTCGTGTCGACCTGCCCGAGCACGCTTGCGAGTGCGGTCAGCTCGTGGTGTTCGGCTTGCAAACAGTCGAGTCTGCGCGCTCGACGGACGGCAGATTCCTCGGGTTCCGGCGAACAGGCGCGAGTCAGCTCGCGGGCCCAACGGCCGGCCCGGCCATCCAGCTCGCGCAGAATCCGGGTCGATGTCTTCATGGGCTCCACGATGTTCGAGGCCGAGAATGCGGCCTCGATCGCGTCGCGCTGCTGCTTGGGGACGGCCGAGGCGCCAGGGGTGTCCAGGTCGCAGAGTCGGTGCTTCACCTCCGGGTCCGCTGATGACAACGCGAGGACTGCCCCGAAGGCGGCGCTGCCCGCCGTGCCCAGCACCCACGTCCGTCGCCGACGTCCCGTGTTCATCCCTCGGTCTAGGGAATGCAGGAGGGCTTCCATCCCTGGATGCCGGGCGCGAGGGTCTGGCTGAAGTCCTCGGATGAGAAGATGACGGACCCAGCGCGGCATCGGCCGCAGCGACGCGGACTCCGCGAGAGGGAAGGTCGACCAGGGGACCTCGGCGGGCTTGTGGCGCCCGGCGAAGGGGCGTCTGCCCACCAGCGCCTCGAACAGGGAGACGCAAAAAGCGAACTGGTCGGCCGCCGCCTCGGCGGGCCGGCCGGTAAAGAGCTCCGGCGCCATGTATCCGGGCGTCCCGAGGACTGCGCCCGTGCGCGTGACGTCCTGCGTGGTGTCGTGGAGTTCCTCTCGCGAGCACAGGACTTCTTCCGGAAGCGAGGCTCCGCGCACCAGTCCGAAGTCCGAGACGAGGACCCGACCATCGGAGGCGACCAAGACGTTGTCTGGTTTGAAGTCTCGGTGGAGCAGCCCACTCGCGTGAGCTGCGGCAAGCCCGCGACCCGCCTTTGCGTAGGTGCGCAGGATGCTCTCCACCTCCGGGCGTGGGCGGGTGTACTCGCGCCAATCCCGAAGTGTCCCGCCGGACACGTATTCCATCGCAATATAGGTGTGCCCGCGTTCCTCTCCGACGTCGTAGACGCGGACGACGTGCGGGTGGGTCAGCTGCCCCAGAGCCGTGGCTTCTCGCTGAATCCGGCGACGTTTCTCAACCCGGTCGGACTCCGAGTCCGATGCCGGGCTGTGCAGAACCTTGACCGCCACATCCCGACCCAGCGCAGGGTCTCGTGCGAGGAACACAGTCCCCATTCCTCCGCGTCCAATCCTGCGTAGGACCTCGTACCGGCCGAGGGAGACACCACTCCGGGAGTCGCTATCGGAGCCGTTTGGGAAGAGTCCTCGGCGGGCGTCGGCCCGGGCGAGGTCCGACTCGAGTTCGTCGGTCGACCAGAGTTTCCAGCCCTCGTTCTCGTCGTCCTCCTGGGTTTCGTCGACTCGTGTCATGGCGCACTGCGCGGTGCGGGAGCCGGCCACTCCACCTGGGAGCGGGCCGGCACTGCATGCTAGCGTAAGAAAAGTGCGAAGCGACTTCGAGCTGCTCGTGGCCTGGGGCGAAGGGGATGACAGAGCAGGGAACGAGCTGTTCGAGCGGCACTTCGACGCCGCGTTTCGGTTCTTCCGGAACAAGGTGGGGGAGGAGGCCTCGGACCTCGTCCAGCAGACATTCTTGGCTTGCGTGCAGTCTCGGTCGTCGTTTCGCAAGGACGCGAGCTTCCGGACCTATTTGTTTGTCGTCGCGCGCAACAAGCTCCACGATTTCTTGCGCCACAAGCAGCGGCACGATGCTCGGATCGACTTCGGCGTCAGCTCGATTGTCGATCTCGGTCTGTCGCCGAGTCGGGCCGTCGTCGCCCAGGAGAACCACAAGCTCTTGCTGCACGCGCTTCGGTGCTTGCCGATCGACCTTCAGATCACGCTCGAGCTCTACTATGTCGAACAGCTTCGGGGCCCGGCGCTGAGCGAGGTCCTGGGCGTGCCGATCGGGACGGTTCGCAGCCGCATCCGCCGCGGACTCGAGCGACTCAAGGTGGCGATGCTCGAGCTCGAGGCGTCGCCGGAGCGGGTGGAGACCACCCTGTCCGACCTCGACCGCTGGGCGGCAGGACTCCGTTCGGATCCTCCCAGCTAGAGCAGATCTCACAACCTCTAGTCGACGATGTAGCGGTTCCGCCACTTCGCCGGCGGCAACGCGCAACGGTCCGACTGGCCAAACCACGTGTAGCGGTTGCGTCCGATGAAGGCGTAGAGGCGGTCGAGGAGCCACGGGAGGGGGGGCACGCGCAGGACGTGGTAGCCCCAAGCGAGCCAGGGAAAGAGAATCCCCCCGGCGTTGGCGATGGCGCGCCAGCCTCGGTAGATGGTGCCGTGGTCGTACAGGGTGACCCCGGACATGAGCTCTTCCGGGCCGAGGTCTCCCAGCAGGCGCGTGGCGGTCGCGCCCTGAAGGGCGGCGTGGCGCAGGCGGGCGCGGCGGTCCATGCGAATGGCGAGCTGGACGCTGCGGCTACACAGCACGCACTCGCCATCGTAGAAGAGGACCTGTTGAGGGTCGTCGGTCATGCGCAGGGCCTTGGGGGCGTCGGTTCGTGCAACATCCGGTCGGGGGCGGAGGCGAGCCGGAGCGTGCTCGAGAGCCAACCCCACACGGGACAACTGCGAATCCCGAACGCGATTGCGTGACGCACAAGGGGACCCTACCGCCGATGCGGCGGTTTTCAATGGGGCCTGGTGGTGGAGTGGCACGCCGATTTGATTGACCCGCCGCAGGACGTCGCGGCCACTGGGAACGTGTCATGCCGCTCTCGCACTTGGTCTCCTCCTCGAAGAAACTCCTGCTCGCTGTCTGCGCCGCCGTGCTGCTGCCCATGGCCTCCGCGTGCGACGACACCCAGGACGCGTGCGTCAAGGGACAGGCCTGCGTTTGCGAAGACGACTGCAGCGAAGAATGCGAGGGGTCCGGGTGCGGGTTCACCTGCGAGCCCGGAGCCGACTGCGACTTCGCGTGCCCCGAAGGCGGGTGCTCCGTCGCGTGTGGCGATGGAACCGAGTGCGACCTCGACTGCCCGGGCGGAAACTGCCAGATGACCTGCTCGGCCGACGCGTCGTGCAATGTGACCGACTGCGCCGGGGGTGCTTGTGTGCTGGCGTGTGACCCCGCCTCGGCGACCTGCCAGAACGCCTGCGGTCTCGACCAGGGCTGCATCACCAGCTGACCCGACCTCGCGGAAGCAGACTCAGATCCCGACCGACTCCATCGCCTTGGCGCATCGCACCAGCTCGTCCTTGAGATACGTGGCGGCGCGGGTGCGGTGGAGGTCGGCTCGAAAGACGAGGTGAATCGTGTCTTCGAAGACCGGCAGGGTGTGGTGCAGCCGCCTCAGTTGGTAGGGCGTCCGGTGGGCGGCGATCCGGCGGGGTAGCAGCGCGGGTCCGATGCCCCCAAGCGCGAGGCTCTTCACCAGCCCGAAATCGCCGCAGTCCAGGCGGCGCGGGGGCGCGAATCCTCGGGCGTCGAGTTGCTCGAGCAGCGCGACGCATTCGCCGACCCGGCTCGGGTACACCAACGGGTGACTCTCGAAGTAGGCGCGCGCCTCGTCGATGTCGGCGAAACGAGAGCCCTGCGCCCCGTAGTACTCCGCCGCGTCCGTCGGCCCCAGTTCCCCGTCCCCGGCCGTGACAAAGACGTCGATGGCGTCGCGGAAAAGCTCCGTGAGTACGACGTCCGGGTGGGGCCGCGGGTTGACCACGATCCCGAAGTGCACGTCGCGCGAGACCACGGCGTCCAAGACGGAGGACGAGGACGTGTTGTGCAGGGTGACGGTGACATCCGGGGCGTCGGCGAGGACGCGCTCGAGGAACCGCGGCAAGAAGTACGCACCCAGCGATTCATGGCAGCCGATCACAAAGTTCCCGGTCAGCTGGTGATCGAGGCCCGAGATGCGCTCGACCGCGCGGTCGAGGACCGCCATCACCTCGTCGACGTGTCGCAGTAACTCCTCGCCACTGGCGGTCAACGAGACGCCCGCGCGGTGACGGAGGAACAGGGTTGTATCGAGGGAGGCCTCGAGTTGTTTGACCGCCACGCTGACCGTCGGCTGACTGACGCGAAGAGACCGCGCCGCGCCGGTCATGCTGCCGGCGCGGGCGATTTCTCGAAAGTAACGCAGCTGCGTCAGGTCCACACGCACAGGGTAGCGCGCTAGTCCGGCTGGACGACCGGGGGAGTGAATCCCGTGGGGCAGAACCGCTGCCCGCTGGGGACGTCGACGGTCTCCGTGTCGTCATCGATGGACTGCAGGAATGCCACAAGATCTGCCCGCTGCTCATCGGTGGGCGAGAAGACCTGGTTGCCCGAGCGAAGATGGCTGCCGAAGTCGTCGGAGAGCAGCTCCGCCAGCGAAGCGGCAGCACCGTTGTGCAGGAAGGGCGCGCCCATCCCGATTCCGAGCAAGGAGGGGACATTGAAACCGTCCACGCCCTGAGCGTTGCCGCCGTTTTGACGAACTTCCGCGGCACCGTGCCCATCCGGACCGTCGGCGTCGAACGTTCCCACGCGTCGCACCACACAGGAGTGGCGGTGCGGAGGGCCGTTGGCATCGACGTCGATGACCGAGAACGTGGAGGTGTCGGTGCTCGAGAGCTGATCGGCACGGACGTCCCCCACATCGGCCACCCCGGCATCTGCCAGGGTTGCTGTGCTGGCGTCGGAGTTGAGCAGAGGGTTGTAGTAGCGCTCCGAGAGGGTCCACAGCGCACCGCCGTGGCAGTTCTGGCAGCCACCGTCCAGGAAGACCTGTCGACCCGCCGCGGGGTCGCCTTCGGTGACGGTCCGTGCGTGGGGACTGCGGAGGCTCCGGATGTAGTCCTCGATGTGGTCCCAGTCGTCGGGGGTGGCGCCCCCTGCTGCGACGGCTGCCGCGCTGCCGCGGTTGAAGCCGTTGACGGGGTTGCCCGCGCCGCCTGGCCCCACGAAGTCAATGCGTACGGCCGTGTTCGGCGTCCCGTCCGCGTTGAGTCCCGCGTCCGAGACGATCGCCCCGGTTCCGTTGGCGACGCCCCGGGTGTTGAGCTCGAAGTCGTGAACCTCGTCGAAGATCGCAGTCCAGTTGAGGATGCGCTGCACCGATCCCGATGCGTCGAAGGTCGCCGTGAGGTCGACGGACTGTCGGGGCCCGGCGGGGAAGGTCCAGGTGACGTTGTCGGTGGTCCCGAACGGGTGGCACGAAGCGCAGGAAACCCAGCCGTTGGCGGACCATCGGGCCAGACCGGTGTTGAAGAATCGCTGCCCGGCGAGGATGTCGGACTCGTCGGCGGCCGCAGGTTGCGGGGCGGACTCGACCTCGCCCAGAGTTTCCTGCGCCGCGAGGTCGGTGACGGTCACCGAGCGGGCGACCTCGTTGTAGACGTAGGCGGTCGTTCCGGCGATCGCAATGCCGGTCGGGGACAGCGATGCTGGAAGGAAGCTGGCGCCGGATGGCGAACCTGCAACGGGCGGAGCGACCGACCAGTCCACCCGCAACACCGAGTTCGAGGCGAGCGAGGCCACGTAGCCAAAATCGCTGTTGGGAGCGAAGGCGATGTCGGCCGGAATGGCGACGAAGCGCTTGGGGGCGAGCTGTTCGTCGACCAAGGCGTTGAGGTTGACCGTGCGGGCATCGTCCACGGCTCCGCTCTCCACCTCGATGGCGTGGACGAGGCCTTGCACGTTCTGACGGAAGTCGGTGGTCGTTCCCAGCGGCTCGGGCGACGCGCCGACCGAGGTCACGTACAGGTGTGCGTCGTTGAGCACACAGCCGTAGAGCTGGTTGGGGAACACTCCGGAGCCTTTGGCTGCCGGAATTCCCGCGTCGTCGAACGCGTCCAAGGTGATCTCGTCGACCGTTCCATCCCCGGTCGACACGGCAAACACCCGCGCCCTGCGCCCCGTGTCGGTGGCTTCCTCGCCCACGCGATCGAGCGCGTAGAAGTCGGTGACGTAGAGGGTCTCATCGTCGTCGTCCTCGTCGAGGTCGTTGCTGACACAGATCGCGTACGGAGCTCCGCCCAGCGCGAGCGTGTCGAGGACCTCCATGGCGGCGGTATCGACCACGCTGACCGAAGCGTCGGCCCAGTTCGAGACGTACAGCCGTTGCCCCGTGGGGGAGAGCGCGCCGATGCTGGCCTCGGAGCCCACGTCGAGGGTCCCGTCGACAGTGGGTGCGTCACCGTCGGCATCGACGATCCGAGAGACGCTGCCCGAGCCCCGATTGACCACGAAGAGCTCGGTACCGGCTGCGTTCCACGCAACCGACGTAGGCTCGTCGCCCACCGCGATACGAGCGACTTCCACCGGATCCGCGGCACCGTCGATCTCGAAAATCGTGACGTCTCCGGTGCCCTTGTTGGCGACCGCGAGCCGGTCGCCGGCCTCGTTTGTTGCGATCGGGCCCCCTTTGGTCGGCCCCGCTGCGACCGTAACCTCCGGGTTGCCCGTCGTGCCGGTGCCACTGTCGTCGGCTGCGGTCGATCCATCTCCGGAACTCGAGGGGCCTACGCTGGTTCCCGTGCTCCCGGTGGAGCCGGATGGATTGGGATTGGGGCTGCCGGTGGAGGAGGTGGCGTCGTCGGTCTCGGCACTGGCGGTGTCGTCGGAGGTGCATCCGAACAGCGCGAGCAACGAGGTCGAGGCGAGAAGGACTAAGGGGTCGAGGTTGGTTCGGCACACAGGCAATTCGTTCTTTCAGGTCAACGCCATCGCCCCTCGCGCGTACCCGGGCCGACACATCGGTCCCCCTCGCGCTCGTGATGCGCAGCGGGGATCGATGCCGTTCGGTTCCGCCGTAGGGTGCGCGGTGACGACGAAGCTCAGCCTGTCACTGCCATTCCTACCGGACCACTATGGATGCATCATGGCTGCAATAGCCCTGGTCTATTGCAGCCGAATCGCCGTCCATGCGGCGCCTATGGCCGAAGCCTAGGTCTTGGGTTCTGGGTCGTCGCCCAGATTGAGCTCTTTGCTGCGCTGCTCGATCAGCTCGACCGTCGAGTCGCGCAGGGCCGCGGGGATGCCGAGCGCGATCAGACGCTCCTTGAGCATCGCCTTGCCACGAAAGAGACGGCTCTTGACGGTGCCCTTGGCGATACCCAGCTCTTCGGAGATCTCTGGGATCGATCGGTCCTCCCAGTAGAACATCTCGAGCGCGGCCTTGAACTCGAGCGGCAACAGCTCGAGCGAGCGCAGGAACAGCTGCTGAACGTCGAGTCGCGCCACGGCGGCGCTGGGCGAAGTGCGGATGTCTCGAATGCCCGCCTGAGATGGCGTGACGACGTCTCCCCGGGCGCGTCGGCGCTCCCATTCCCGCATGAGCTGACGCCGTGCGATGCCGAACAAGTAGGCGCGGAAGTCGGTGCGCACCCGGTCGCGCCCCGCGATGCACGCCTCAAACGTCTTCTGGGTGAGGTCCTCCGCGTCGCCACCGGAATGGGCATTGCTGAGGTTGGCGTCGAAGAAACGGTAGACGCTCACGAAGTGGCGCCGCAGCAGCTCGTCCCCGGACTGTGTGTTGCCGCCGCGCCACGCGTCCAAGAGGTCCGGATCCGACCGTTTCTCGCCGCTCACAACAAGGTTCTAACACGATTCGGAATTCGGGAGGCTGGGGGCCCTGCGGGTCCCTGTACGTCGGCGGGCCGCGTACACTCGGCCACCATGAAGCGGCTTGTCGTGGTCCTGGCGGTGCTTGTCGTGCTCGCCGTCGTTGCGGTGCTCGGGCTCAGTGTCCTCGATCAACGCATCCGTGTCGAAGCTGAGCTACACGCCGCGGAGCGTCTCGCTCGCGAGTTGCCGATCGAGGGGACGCCCCGGGTCCACATCGAGAGCTTCCCGTTTGTGCTTCGGGTCTTGAACGATGGTTCGGTCGAGCAACTCGAAGTCTCGATGCGCTCACTCGAATCCGCCGGAGTCCGGGTCGACGAAGCGAAGCTCACCATCGAGGGGCTGGTGCTCGATCGCGACGCTTTGATCGACGACCGCGAGATCAAGCTCGTGGCGATCGAGCAGGCCACAATCGATGCGTGGGTGAGCGCCGAAGACCTCTCCAGGGTCGCGAAGCTTCCGGTGAAGATCGAAGACGGCGAGGTCTCGGTCACGTACCGGGGCAAGGAGTACAAGGGCACCGCCAAGGTCTCGAAGCATGCGGTGCTACTGCTGGTCGACGGTGTCCCGCCGATCCTGAGCCCACTACCCTCGACCGACCTGTTGCCCTGCGAGCCCGACCTCGACATCGACGGTGACCGCATTCATGTCGCGTGCACGGTTGACGAGGTCCCACCGGCGCTCGCGAAGGTTCTCGCCCAGGGGGGTTGAGCCGCGCGGCCGGGCGGGGGTCAGGCCAGTCCGGTTCGGCGGCGGAGGATCCACTCGCCGCCGAAGGCGAGCAGGAGCAGCAGGGCCGATGCCCAGCCGTTCCACAACGCGACGTCGTCCCGGCCCTCGACCTTCATGTTGTTGCCCGCACCGTCTTCGGTGCTCGCCGTGGGCAGGTCGCTGGGGAGCACTTCATCGTCACTGGCATCGATGAAGGCGCCTTCGGTCTTGGTTGCGAGTCGCTGCAGTCGGTCGATTCCCGGGTCGGCGTCGACCTTGGCGAGCTCGCGCCCAGGGGGTTCGACGATGAAGACCCGGCGTACCTCGTGAAGCCCGGGGTCATCCTCGGTAGCCACGGAGGCAGCCGGCGCTTCTCCCAACTGCCGGTTGGCGGAGGCCACGTATGCGCCGACGGGCAGGGCCTCGAGCGCTTCGGCAGCGTTCCCTTGGGCGTCGGTGGACCAGCGTCCTTCGTCGACGGCGTCGGCGTCCGGGCCATCGTCGAGCCGCTGCAGTCGCCAAGGGATTTCGATGTCGGGCTCGGGTGCGTACGCGGCCGACAGGGCCCGGGCTTGTAGCTCGACGGTTTCCCCGACCCGGTACCGTGGCTTGTCGGTCTCGAGCGAGAGGCGGCCTGAGCTGTCATCACGCAGCAGCCATCGGATGGCACCCAGCCACAGCAGGTCGTAGGGGCGCGCTCCATCGATGAGCGGCAGGCGCGGCGCAAACCCCATCCGCCAGGTGGACCCCGTCGCAAGCAGCATGACGCGACCTTGGCCGGGTTCTGCCACCGCGAGGAGCGGGGCCGCGCTGCCGTCTCGGACCCGATCGTCGGGGTGTTCGAGCAGGACGGACGCGCCGACCCGGGAGGCCCATGGCGCCAGTGCCATCGCGTTGAACGTGTCGAGCTCGGGCAAGGCGTCCCATCCCCCCTGTGCGCCATCAAGCCAGGCGGTGATCGGGTGGCGGCGGCCCGCCTCGGAGACCTGGGGTCGGTAGGGACCCGCTCGGTTGTTGGAGGGCGTTCGGGTGTCGACCGGGAGGATGCTGCTGATCGCACGTGGGGCGTAGCCACCGTCTGCGAGCCCGAGGTCTCCGCCGATCATCACGAGTGCGCCTCCGTCGAGTACGTACTGGGCGATGTTGTCGACGTAGCCTCCGACTTGGTGTTGCACCGCGTCGAAGTTGTGCAGGACGACGAGGTCGAAGGATCCAAGCTGCTCCTCGAACAGCTCATCGGTGGGGAAGGGGATCAGCGAAAGCGGGGCGGTCGTGTCCTCGCGGGCGATGTCGTCGAAGCCCCGGAGAATGTAGTAGCTGAGCAGCTCGACGTTGGGATCACGGCGCAGCAGTACCCTCAGGGCGCGCACATCCCAGTCGGGCCGACCGGCAACGTGCAGCACTCGAACCTTGTCGCGGAGCACTTTCTGGACGAACGCCTGACGGTTGTTGTCCGTGGTGGCTTCGCCTTCCAGCGGCTCGATGACGATTTCGTAGACGAACTGGCCGATGCGGTCGGGCGCAACCTCGAAACGGACGTCGTGCGGGACACCGTCTCCGCGCAGGACCAACGGGCGCTCGAACACGACCTCTCCATTGCGGCGAAGTTGAACCGTGGTCGTCTTGTCCCGGAACCCGTGCGCGACGAGGGTTGCTTCGATCTCGGTGACGTTTTCGACGAACGCGAACTCGCCCGCTCGCACCGCGGCGACCGAGATGTCGCGAATCTGTGGGGCGCCCAGGCTCACGGTCGTGATTGGCACGCCCAAGGCCTCGGCGACGGACAGCACGTGTTGGTCCGTTGCGCGGTCCGGCGCGACCAAACCGTCCGAGAGTACGACCACGCCCACAACAGGAATCCGCTGGGTCGGGTCAGCCTCCCCAAGCTCGGAGAGCGCGGCCGCGAGGTCGCTGCCGGCTCCGATGGGTTTGCCTTCGAGGGTCTCGGCGATTGCGGCCGGGAGTGGAGTCGTGCTCAGCTCGAAGCCCCGCACATCGACGAGCAGCCCCTGCTCGGCCCACTCGGCGCGAGCGGGGGCGCTGCGGGCCCAAACGGATTCGAGCCGAGCTTGGCGCCGCTGGGCGGTCGCGTCGGCATCGACCGAATCGGCCAGGTCCATGCTGGCAGAGCGATCCACCAAGACCACGATCCGGCGGCCCAGCGGGCTGACCTGCTCGATGCGCAGCGTGAGCTCGAATGCGATCCCGACCACCGCAGCGATGGACAGAAGCCGGAGCGCGAGCAGGGCCGCAGAGCGCGTCCGCGTGGTGCCCAGCGGTGGATGCCGGAACGCTCGAATGCCCTCGACCGTTGCGAGCGCCGCTCCGAGGAGCACCAGGGCGACTGCCCACCAAGGTGGCGAGAAACCTGCGGCTAACGACCAGCGTGCGTCCATCGAATCACTTCCACCGCCGCGACCGCAGCAGCGTCTCCACATGGGCCCGGTCGGCCTTGTAGTCGGTGCACGTCGCGTAGAGCAGGATGTTGACGCCCAAGCGAATCGCCCACTCGCGCTGGTCACTGCCGCCGGGGCTGCACGGATACGCGGGCAGACCACTCTCGGTCTCCGCCAGCGCGCCACCGAGGTCGTTGCGAGTGAGCATCACTTTGAGCCGGCCCTCTTCTTGGACTGCGAGCAGGCTGTCGTGGACTTGTGTGCGCCCGAAGGGGAAGTCCACCAGATAGAAGCTTCGGTACACGACGTGCTCGCCAGAGACCGGGGCGAGCTCGGACCCGGGCATGATGCGACCGAGGAGTTCTCGTACCGACCGGGTGAAGGCGAGATCCGCGCCCCCGTCGGCCGCGTCGAACAAGATGAGCCCCCCCAGATCGATGAAGCGTCTGAGGTTCTGCTCGGCTTCGTCCTCGAGCTTGGGCAGCGCACCTTCACCGGCGACATAAAGGAACGGCGTCTCGAACAGTGCGCCCTCGATGGGGCCGACGGTCGAGGGCTCGGCGACGGGCTCGAGGCGGGTGCGGAGCCGGAGCTCGCGGGCCAGGACCCGCATCGCCCCGGGGCGGGGCGCCCAGTTTCCGGGGTAGCGCAGCTGTGGGAGGTCGAGCCGGATTGGATCTCCAGTGGGCGGCCTCCAACCGCCGGGGGCGTGGGAGGGCGGGGCGGCCAGCACCGTCGGTTCCGCGTCGGGCACGGGAAACCGGAGCCCAGCGCGAGCCTGAGCGTCAGGGGTCTGTGCCCCACGGGCGCTGCCAAGCGCGCACAGTGGTGCGCTGGCGGCCAGACCTCGTAGAAGCCGGCGGCGGGTCGTCCTCGGCGGTCGCATGCGGATTCGGTATCCCGTATTCTGCCCACGATCACGGCGCCGTGCACCTGCCGGCGTCGTGGGCCTGGGTCCATGAGCATCCTGGAAGTCCAAGACCTCCGCAAGACGTTCACGCGAGGCTTTTTGCGTCGGAAGACGGAAGCGGTGCGCGGTATCTCGTTCTCGGTGGAGCCGGGCCAGATCTTCGGGTTCCTAGGGCCCAACGGCGCCGGAAAGACGACGACCATCAAAATCTTGATGGGGCTGATCTTTCCGAGCTCAGGCCGGGTGTCGGTGCTCGGCGCGCCGGCTGGGAACCGCGCGGCCAAGGCACGGCTCGGATATCTGCCCGAGAATCCGTACTTCTACGACTACCTCTCGGCGCCCGAGCTGCTCGACATGGTCGGGCGGATCCACGGCTTGGACCGAGGCACGCGTCGCAAACGGGTGGGCGAACTCATCGAGCGGGTCGGCCTGGGCCACGCGGGAAAGCGGCCGCTTCGCTCGTTCTCCAAGGGCATGCTGCAGCGCTGCGGTTTGGCCCAAGCGCTGGTCGGCGACCCGGAGCTTGTCGTTCTCGACGAGCCGATGTCGGGTCTCGATCCGCTGGGCCGCAAAGAAGTCCGCGACCTGATCCTCGAGCTGCGCGACCGGGGCAAGACGGTCTTCTTCTGCACGCATATCTTGGCGGATGCCTCGATGCTTTGTGACCGGGTCTCGTTCATCGTGCGGGGCGAGCTCAAGGACACCGGTCCGCTGGGCGAGTTGCTGAGTCCCAAGGTGCACAGTGTGGACGTGGTCTGGCGAACTCCCGCACAGGACGCCGATGTCGTTCGAAGCACGCTCCGGGAGCGCGCCGGCGAGCACGAGACGACGAGCGAGGGGGAAGTCCTGCGGACCACAGACCCGCAGGCGGCGCAGGAGTTTGTCCGTGCCGTCGTGGAGCGTGGTGGTTCGATCGTCTCGGTGCACCCTCACCGGCAGAGCCTCGAGGAGTTGTTCGTCTCTGAGGCCAACGCGGACAGCGGGCCCGACGAAGACGGGGCGAACGGGAGGGACGTCGCGTGAGCCCGTTCGGTCGGTCCTTGGCGCGCGTGTGGGCGGTGGCGCTCAACACGTTTCGCGAGGCGATGCGCAACCGAGTCCTCGCGGTGCTGCTGTTGTTTGCGGTCGGCCTCATGGCGTTCAGCCTGGTGCTTGGCGAGCTCTCGCTCCACGAAGAGGTTCGGGTCATCAAGGACCTGGGCCTGGCAGGGATCAGCTTCGTCGGCATCTTGATCGCGCTGTTCCTGGGCGTGAACCTGCTGAGCAAGGAACTCGATCGCAAGACGGTGTTCTTCGTGATCCCCAAGCCGCTGCACCGCTGGGAGTTCCTCCTGGGCAAGTTCGTCGGCCTGGCCGTCACGCTGGCGCTGCTGACCGGGCTGATGGCGGTGGTGCTCGCGATCTTCGTTGTCAGCAACGGCGGCACCCACGGCGTCGCCATGCTCCGGGCCGAGCTCCTGGTGTTGCTCGAGCTGCTCCTGCTCACCACCGTTGCGATGCTGTTCAGCTCATTCAGCTCGCCGTACCTGTCCGCGATGTTCACCGGCGCGCTGTGGATCATCGGCCGGAACACACCCGAGCTCTCCGCGTTCGCGGGAGGCAAGCTCGATGGCTCCCCGTTGGGCACGGTGCTTGGCGTGATCGCCTCGGCGGTGCCGGACTTCCATCTCTTCTACATCTCAGGGGGCAACCTCGAGGGGAACATCGTGTCCATCCATGAAGGGTTCGTGAGCTGGGCCTACGTGGCGCAGGCGGCCGGATACGCCGGGCTCTACGGTTCCGCCTGCTTGTTGCTGGCTGTCGCCTTGTTCGCCCGCCGAGACTTCACGTGAGCCACAGCGAGAGCAAGCTGGCCCCGGAGCCCCGGGCACCCACCGCGTTGCTTCGTCAGGTTGTCCTCGGCGTTGCGGCGGCGGCGGTTCTGGTCGCGGTGCCGCTGGGGGTTCGTGCGTGGGTGGACGGTCGGGCCGCACTGCAGGAGGCCCTCTCCACCGAAGATGTGGATCTGCGCATCGAGCGGCTCGGTCAGGCGGCCCGTTGGCGCATGCCGCTGGCCTCGCATGACGAGCAGGCTCTCGACACGTTGGTCGAGCTTGGTGAGCATTCCGCGGACCCCGTCTCCGTGGCGGCTTACCGAGAAGCTCGTCGGGCGTTGTTGGCGACCCGGGCGTGGGGGCTGGCCGATCCGCAGCGCTTCGAGATGCTCAACGAACGCATCGCGTCGGCCATGGCCACGCGGGAAGAGGTTGAGGGGACCGACGTGGGCGGACTGGGCGATCCGTACGCCTATCACCTCCAGCTTCTTGCTCGAGAGCCGGGCCCGGATCCGATGCGAGCGGGTGCGGCTGCGTGGGCATTCATCGCTTGGCTCGGGGCGCTGGTCGGCTTCGTCGGCCGGGGCCTCGACGAACGCGGCAAGCTGCAGGCCAAGCCCGCGACCCGGTGGGGGCTCGCGGTGCTGTTGTTGCTCGCGGCGTGGTCGGTGCTGCTCGCGACGGCTTGAGCCGCTACTCGATCGAGGCGCGTAGCATTCGTCGCCCACGCTCAAAGCAGCACAGTGCGGGCAGAACGAGGATTGCGGTGATGACCATCGCGGCGGCGATGGTTCCGTAGATGCCGGCGAGTACCAGCTGTGGCCAGGGCATGGGAATCATGGGGGGTCCTCCTCACCGGAGGTACCGAGCATGGCCACGGCGACAAGCTCGCTCGATGCGAAAGCCGCCCGCAGAATCTGCGACGTCAGGCGTCCGTCGTCTGGTCGAGCGCTCGGATCTCGCGGAGCAGGTTGCGAAACGCCTGCCGGCTCTTCCCTTGGGTCCGGTCTCGGCTCGCGGTCCGGACGAGTTGCCGGAGCAACTGCCGGTCCGCATCGGGATGCTTCTGGACGAGTTCGGAAAGGGCAGCGTCGCCTTCTTCCAGGAGTCGGTCGCGCCACCGCTCGTAGCTCTTGTCGCGTTCCGAACCCGCGCGGTCCTTGTTCTTGATGTCATCGACGCGGGCTCGAAGTTCAGCGCCGTCAAAGCGGCGAAGCATCGTGGAGAGGCGGCGGAGCTCTCGGACCTTCGCACCCTTCTTGATGCTCTGGCTCGCGGTGAACGCTGCGGCGACCTCGGCGTCGAGATCCAGCTTGGCGCGCTTCGACTCCGACAGCTCGAAGATGTCCTTGGTCAGTTTGCCAAAGGCGGCGACCTGGTCCTTGTGCAACCGACTCGAGCGGCGGATCGAGGTGTCGAACACGTCGGGTGGAGGCTCCTTGTCCTCTTCTTCGTTGAGGAGCGGTCGCTGCCACTTGGTGGCCGGCCCCTTGGTACCCCAGCCCACCGCGACCTTGGGCTCGGTGGGCTTGGGTTCGGTGGCCTCATCCTCGGGGTCTGTGTCCTGCGGGTCGGCGGTCTCGCTGCTGCCTTGCTCCGGCGGAGCATCGACGTCGGCGCCCGGCTCGGAACTCGGTCCGCCTTCGGGTTCGGGAACCTGGGCCGGCGCCGGATCCGAGTCCGCGTCGGGATCGACGGATGGGGAGCGCTCGTCGTCGCCGGGGCCGTGCATCCGGGGACGTTCGTCTCGTAGCCCGTGGAAGTCAAGACGCGCTGGCAGACCGATGCGCGCTCATCCCGGCGGGACGAAGTTGTCGCAGGCTTCGTCGATCACACCGGTGGCGTCCATGAAGATCTGGCCAAAGTCGCCCGTGATGCAGCCCTGAAAGCCATTGTCGCCAAACATCTCAGTGAACGTCTGGATGTCGGCGGGGTTGAAAAACTCATCCCCGGGGGGGCAGGTGCCGCCGTTGATGTGACTGAGGGTCACGACGACGATGTTCTCGGCCAGGCCTTGCTTGGCGTCGACCACGGTGTCGTACCAACTCGCCGCGTCGCCGGAGCTGCCATCGAGCTCGGGGTCGTTGGGGCCGTCCCATTCGTCGGAGATGATCACCACGACCAGCAAGGCATCATCGCGCAAGAAGCCCTCGTTGCACTGACCGGCGGCGGCGTGGTCGCCTCGTACCGCGGCCTCCATCGCATTCATCGGCCGCTCGATCCCGTTGCCGGCCACACCAACCTGGGCCGCACACGCGAAGCTGGACGCGAGGTCATCCATCTCGGTCATGTAGTTTCGGCCGTCCGCATAGGGCCCACAGATCTGGTTGCTCGACGCGGTGCCGCCGGTTCTGGAGACCAGCCCACCGAGCACCTGGCACGCAGGAAGGTTGCCCGTATACGCATCGGTGGTGACGACCCCCACGTGGTACTCGTCCACGTTTTCCAGCGTCGACTGGATGCCCGTAATGAAGTTGGGGAAGTTGGCGATCAGGTTGGCCTGGTCGTCTTCCATCGATCCGGAGTTGTCGACGACGAAGAGGAAGTCGACCTTGGTGCAACCGTCCTCGACGTCCTGTCCGACGTCGGGCTGAATTCCCAGGTCGAACTTGGGGTCCTCGCCGGTTCCGGTTGCAGGGGCCGGTGGATCGGTATCGGTCGACGGCTCGGTCGTTGTGCTCGCCTCTGTGTCTGTGGTCGAGCCCGCGGTCACGGTCGAAGTGCCGGACAGCGTGCCCAATGTGGTGGGCGTCTCCGAGGTGCCCGCTTGGCCTTCGGGTCCCGAACACCCCGCCAACACCCACGGGAGTGCTCGCAAGACCCACCGGATCGAACCCAGGCGCATGGCGACATGATGCCATAGGCACCCGGTGTCGCGGCGCCCGTACTCGTGGCGCGGTGCGGGTGATAAGTTCACGGCATGACGTCAAGCGCGGCGGTAGGAGTGGTGCTCGGGGGTGGGGCGCTTCGCCACAAGACCACGGGCGAGGCTCGTTTTGTGCTTGGTCAGGTGGATCTGGATGCGGCGGCGCCGCAGGCCCAAGAAGCCGAGATCAGCTTTCTCGCCCACGGCATCACGCCGCACCCAACCCGGCGGCGCGAAATTGTGATGTTCGAGAAGCACGGGCCCGGCTGCTGCGTGTTCGACCTGGAGGCTGCCCAGGTGGTGCGCTCGGTCGCGTGTGCGCCGCACCGGCAATTCTACGGCCACGGCGCGTACTCGCCCGACGGGAGTTTGTTGTACTGCACCGAGACCGATCTCCGGGATGGCCGCCGCGGCTACATCACCGTGCGGGACGGGAAGACGTTCGAAACGCTGGGCGACTTTCCGTCGCATGGCTTGGCGCCGCACGACTGTCAGTTCGCAGCGGACGCCACCACGCTCGTTGTTGCCAACGGCGGGTCCGGGGCTGGGCGAGACGAGGACCCTCCCGGTGTTGCGTTCGTCGATGTTCGAGACGGCAAGCTCTTGGATAGCCTGCCCATGCCCTCAGCGCACATCAACGCTGGGCATCTCGACCTCACGGCGGCCGGCGATCTGGCGGTCGTCAGCGCACCCCGAGATGGCTACGATCCGACCCGCGCGTGCGGTGGGGTCAGCGTTCGTGCCGCGGGCGCAGCGTTGAGTACGATCGTCGAGCCTGAGGACGTCACCACGAAGTTGGTGGGCGAGACGCTCAGCGTCGCGATCCATCCCGGAACCCGGGTCGCAGGTGCAACAACGCCGCTGGGCAACTTCGTCACATTCTGGAGCCTCGACACGGGGGCACTGGTGGGCCAGCTTCGGGTGCCCAACCCGCGGGGCATCGTACTATCGCTGTGTGGCGAGGAGTTTCTGATCAACTTCGGCGGTCCGCCCCGAGTGGCTCGGGTCCATGCCGACACGCTCCGGCCCGTCGATGCGCCGGGCAACCAGCGCGGCTACCTCTCGATGGTGAGTGGGTCGCACATCTACGTCGATGACGCGTCGGCGATCGCGGCCGAGTAGACGTCGCGATAGCCGGCCGCGGCGTTGCCCCAGCCGAAGCTCCGTCGCATCGCTTGAAGCTGGAGCCGTCTCCACCGGTCGCGGTCCGCGTAGACCTCGAGCGCGCGTCGCATGGCCTCTCGCAACGCGTCAGCGTCGATCGATTCGAATGTGAAGCCGCAGCCTCCGGCCGAAACGTCGGTGACGGTGTCGGCCAGGCCGCCCGTGTTGCGGACCACCGGCAACGCGCCGTACCGCATCGCATACATCTGCGTGAGACCGCACGGCTCGAACCGTGACGGGACCACGAACAGGTCTGACCCGGCGAACACCTGGTGCGAGAGCGCTTCGTCGTAGCCGATGTTCACGCCCACGCGGGTGGGGTGTTGGCGTGCCAGCTCGCGCAAAGCCTCCTCGAGGATCGGATCGCCCGAGCCGAGGACGACCACCTGGAGCGGAGAGGAAAGCAACTGTGGGATCGCAGCGAGCAGCAGGTCGATGCCTTTCTGATCGCTGAGTCGGCTGACGAGGCCGACCAACGGGACGTCGCCTTCTTCATCGAGCCCGAAGCGTCGTTGCAGGGCGCGTTTGTTGGCCGCGCGCGGGCCGAGGCTTTGGGGACCGAACGCGGTGTGCAGGGCCGGGTCGCATCGCGGGTCCCATGCGGTCTCGTCGATTCCGTTGAGCAGACCGTGGAGGCGAGCAGAGCGACTGCGCAGCAGACCGTGCAGGCCTTCGCCGCCGGCCTCGGACTGGATCTCTTCGGCGTAGGTTGGGCTGACCGTGGTGATGCGGTCCGCGTAGAAGAGCCCGGCCTTGAGGAACGAGAACGTGCCGTAGGCCTCCGCGCCTTCGAGTGCATAGGCGGCAGCCGGCAGCCCGACGATGGGCACAACGTCCGGCGAGAAGCGTCCCTGAAACCTCAGGTTGTGAACCGTGGTGACCGTCCCCGGCCGGGCCCCGCCCCACCAGTGCAGGGTGGCTGGCGCGAGTGATGCCTGCCAGTCGTGCGCGTGCACGACGTCGGGTGCCCAGCCCAGCGCGGGCCCGGCGATGCTGAGCATCGCGGCGACGCGCCCCAGCAGCGCGAACCGCAGGGGGTTGTCGGCGTAGTCGTGTCCGTGCGGATCGAGGTAGGGCCCGCCGTCCCGGTCGTACAGGTTTGGCGCGTCGACCAGCCACACTGGTACCTCGGTTCCCGGCAACCGGCCCTCGAGCAGGCGCGTCGGACCTCCACCGAGGGGGTCGCCGAGCGAGTAGAGGCCGGTTGCGTCGGCCAGCTCCGCGCATCCTCGGTAGGCCGGCAACAGCAGCCGGACATCGTCCCCCGCATCACGCTGCGCCCGGGCGAGTCCCGCCGCGACATCGGCCAGACCCCCGGTCTTGACCAGGCCCGTGGCCTCGGACGCGACATGGAGGATTCGCATGGTGGCGACGCTAGAGCACATCTCAGAACCTCGCAACGGTGTCTCGCTGGTCTTTGCGCACCTCGAAGTCTTGTCCTTCCGGATCGCCGCGCGACTCGTCGACAAAAAGTGACGCGGCAGACACCGATTGTTCCGGACTTCGTGGCACAAACGGGAGGGATGAATGCTGGCGACGTTGGAGATGCGGCCCGTTCGACTTTGGCCGTGGTGCTTGCCGGAGGCCGCGGTTCGAGACTGCGTGCGTTGACCGCAAACGAGGCGAAACCCAGCATGCCGTTCGGCGGCAAGTTCCGGGTTGTCGACTTCCCGCTGTCCAACTGCATCAACTCGGGGATCCGCAAGGTGGCGGTCGTCACCCAGTACCGCGCGCACAGCCTGATCCGGCACATCCAGCGCGGGTGGAACTTCCTGCGCGGAGAACTCGGCGAGTTCGTCGAGCTGTGGCCCGCGCAGCAGCAGACCGAGGCGGGCAGCTGGTACCTCGGCACCGCCGACGCGGTGTACCAAAACCTGCAGGTGATCCGGGAGCACGGCCCGCGTTACGTTCTGATCCTCGCGGGCGACCACGTCTATCGACAGGACTACAGCCGGCTGATTCATGCCCACATCGAGTCGGGCGCCGAGGTCACCGTCTCGTGCGTGGAGGTGCCGCGCGAGGAAGCGACAGCGTTCGGCTGTGTCGATGCCGACGACACCGGCGAGATCGTTGGCTTTGTCGAAAAACCGACCGACCCGCCTTCGGTCCCCGGCCGGGAAGGGGTCTCGTATGCCTCGATGGGGATCTACGTGTTCGACATCGACGTGCTGCTGGAGATCCTGGAGCGGGATGCGGATGACGACAGCTCCTCGCACGACTTCGGCCACGACATCGTCCCGTCGTTGGTGGGTCGCCGAAAACTCTTCGCGCATGCGTATCGGCAAAGCTGCGTGCTGACCCACGGCGCGACCCAGCCGTACTGGCGTGACGTGGGGACGCTCGATGCGTTCTGGGACGCGAACATGGAGCTCATCTCGGTGACGCCGCAGCTCGACCTCTACGACTCGCGGTGGCCGATCTGGACGTACCAAGAGCAGCGCCCGTGCGCGAAGTTCGTCTTCGACGATGAGGACCGGCGCGGCATGGCGGTGGACTCGTTGGTGTCGGCCGGTTGTGTCGTCTCGGGGAGTACGATCCGACGGTCGATCTTGTTCACCGATACGCGGCTGAACTCCTACAGCCAGGTCACCGGGTCACTCATCCTCCCGCACTGCGACATCGGTCGACACGCCCGGCTCAACAACGTCATCGTCGCGAGCGACTGCAAGGTCCCCGAAGGGATCGTGATCGGCGAGGACGCAGATGCGGACCGGGAACGGTTCCACCGCACGCCGGCCGGGATCACTCTGGTCACCCCGGCGATGCTCGAGCAGCTCCGCTAGCTCGCGATCCCTGTTTGGGTTCGGAACCTCACCCCGCGGCCGAAGAGCCCAGATCCCGGGAGGTTGAGACCGGCCCGCGACGGGCTGCGCGCCGGTCGCGTCTTCGTGACGCCCGGCCGACACATAAACGTTACAGGCTTGTTCGGTTCTTGTTTCGGTCCAGCCGCGCCCCTGCCAGAGGAGCCCGCTACGTTCACATCGTTCTGAGACGCAACATGTCGAACGGCGACGCAGGTATCCCGACTCTGATGAAGCAGATTCCCGAGGTCATCGCTCGGGAGCGCAACTTCCTGATCGTGTTGATGTGTGGCTTGCTGGTCTCGGCCGCCACGTACCGCACGCCGATGGTTGCGGCTTGGGTTGGCTTTGCCTTTGCCGGCTACTCGGCGATCGCCAACGACAGCATTCAGACCATCGGCACCTTCATCACCTCTAACCGCAAGACGGCGTGGTGGGTGTTGTGGCTGTTCATAGGCGGCATCTTCCTCGTCACGGCGACCTACAGCTTCATCACCTTCGACGGTGATGTCAGCTACCAGCGACTGGCCTCGAAGGGATTCGAGACGGCACCGTCCGAGTTCTCGTTCCTTCAGGTCGCCGCGCCGCTGTTCCTGCTGGTGTTGACGCGGCTGCGCATGCCGGTCAGCACCACGTTCTTGCTGCTGACCAGCTTCGCGACCGACGTGAGCAGCGTCGGCAAGGTGCTGACCAAGAGCCTCACCGGATACGCACTCGCGTTCGGCGTGGCGGTCATCGTTTGGATGCTGGTCGCCCGCATCATCGACCGCTGGATGACCAAGGACGCCCATCCTGCCTGGCGTGTCGGGCAGTGGGTCATCTCGGGCGTGTTGTGGTCGGTATGGCTGCAGCAGGACGCGGCCAACATCGCGGTCTATCTGCCACGCAGCCTCAGCCTGCCCCAGTTCTTTGTCTTCGCCGGGGCCATCTTCTTGGGCCTTGGACTGCTGTTCCGCATGGGCGGGGAGAAGGTCCAAGAGATCGTCGACGAGAAGTCAGGTGTGGTGGACGTCCGGGCCGCGACGATCATCGACTTCGTCTACGCTGTCATCCTCTACTACTTCAAGTTCGTCTCCAACGTCCCGATGAGCACGACGTGGGTCTTCCTCGGCCTGCTCGGCGGTCGCGAACTCGCGATGGCGCTGCGCGGGTCGTCGGAACACCGCTGGACCTTCGCAGCGAAGATGATCGGCAAAGACGCGCTGTTCGCCGGGATTGGCTTGGCCGTCTCGATCATTCTCGCCGCATCGGTCAACGACCCGTTCCGGGCCGAAGTCGCCGCATTCTTCGGGCTCTGAGCGAAGAGATTCGAGGACCCTGGCTGCCTCAGTCCGGCAGCCGAATCCTCAGCGCGCCGCCCAGTCCCTCGAACACCTCCATCCATTGCGTCGCCTCGTCGTCTCCTTCTTCGGCGGCACGAGCATGGATGGGCCGGGCTGTCTGGAGGACCCGGTAGAACTCGTTCTGCGGGGTCGAGAGGTCGACTTCGAACGGACCGCTGCGAGCGAGGTCGGCGAGAACCCGTAGCCGGCGAAGACGTCCGACCCGTTCGGGGGCCTCGACCCACCGGGCGGTCGCGCTCTCCATCGTGCGCTGGAGGGTGAAGTTGAGGCTGACCCGGTGAAGGTCCACGCGCAGCGCCTCGGCCTCGCGCATCAGCTCGCGAATCCGCAGGGGATCGAGCTCGCGTGCGGTGAACTCCGAGCGCAGCATCGTGTTGAGCACGAAGCTGGCCAGCCCTTTGAGCGGGTTGGGCAGCGGGAGATCGAGCGTCGCGAGGTAGCGCAGCAGCGGCGAGTGCTGGTTGTAGAGCCGAGCGCTGACCTCTTGGGCGTCGTTGGTGGCGCTGTCGACCACCAGCTCGAGCACGCGCTGCTGCTCGTCGCGAAACAAGGAGCGCATGGAGTACTTGAGCTCACCAAAGTGTGCGTCGAGAAGCCGAAGGACTTCGGGCATGTCGGCGCTACGGAAGGACCCGAGCACATCCCGCAGCATGGCGTCGTACTCGGGCTCTCCTCGGAAGCCACGCACGCCCCCGCTCATGTTGTGGTCGCCCATGTGCACGAACCCGAAGCTCAGCTCGTCCGCTTCGCGGGTGATCTGGGAGACGACAACCACCTTGCCGAGTGCAAGCCGGCTTCGGCCGAGCGATGCGGTGCGGTAGTCGAGCTGTTCGACCGCGTAGGCGTAGACCTCGGCTCGTGGTTTGTAGGCTTTGAACAACGAGCTGACGGCGTAGTGGGCGACCAGGCGGGGCAAGTCCACGGCGAGGGGTTCGGCATGGCGCTCGTAGAGCTGTCGGCCATCGCCTTGCTCGGGAAGGTTGGACGTGGCCTGGGCGAGCCGTTCGACGAAGGGCTGTTGGAGCGCGACGTCGGAGACCTCCTGGGCCAGCTGAATCGCGCGTGCGGCATACCGGATGATCTGGGTGGTTTCGATGCCGGAGACATCGTCGAAGAACCACCCGCAGCTCGTGTACATGAGCATCGCGTGGCGCTGCATCTCCAGCAGGCGGAGGGCTTCGATTCGCTGCGGTTCGGTGAGCTTGCCGATCGCGTGCGTCTCGAAGAACAGCGCTGTGGCCTCATCGGTCCGCTCCAGGATCAGGGCGATGTAGCCGTCGCGAGCGTTCCACGGGTCGCGGAGTAGCGCGGCGGCGCGGCTGTCGAAGAGGCTGGCGACCTGCTCGGCGAGCCAGTCGAGTGCGTCGCGCAACGGCGCTCGCCAGGACTGTGTCCAGCCGCGGTTCGAGCCCGTGCAGCAGCCACAGTCACTGCGCCAGCGCTCGACTCCGTGGGCGCAGCTCCAGGAGGTTTGTTCGAGAATCTCAGCGTCGTGGGTCGGCGGATGTGCCTCGAGGAAGGCGCCGTAGTTCACCAGCTCGACGGTCGGGTCCTCCTCGAATCGCTGGAGCGCGTAGGCGAGCGCCATATCTCCATATCGGTGGTGATGTCCGTACGTCTCGCCATCGGTCGCGATGTGCACGAGCTGGGGCTTGTCGTCGTCGGGTGTGAACGCACCCATCAAGCGGTCGGCGAAACGATCACCACTGCCGAGCAGGTGCTCGAATGCGACGGCTTGCGAGACCGGTCCATCGTAGAAGAACAACGTGATCACGCGTCCGGAGGGGAGCGTGCATCGGTACGGTTGCCGGGGCTCGACGCGTCCGCCGCCAACATCCCGCCACGCCTCCCCGGGGGCTCGGACTCTCTTGGCCTGGTGGGGTGCCAGCAACGTGAACTCGATGCCTTCTTCGGCGAGGGCTTCGAGCGTCGCCGTGTCTACCGCGGTCTCGGGAAGCCACATGCCTCGAGGCGCATGGCCGAACCGGTGGGTGTAGTCGGCGATGCCCCAGCGAATCTGGGTCTGACGGTCAGCTTCGTTGCAAAGCGGAAGGATCGAGTGGTTGTACGCTTGCGCCAATGCGGAGCTGTGCCCCCCAAACCGAGCGCAGCTGGCCTTCTCGGCGGCGAGAATCGCTTCGTAGGCGGTGGGGGTCTCGCGCTCCATCCACGCCAGCAGCGTCGGCCCAAAGTTGAAACTGATGCGCTCGTAGTTGCTCACGATGCGCTCGATGAACCCTTCGGAGTCGAGGATGCGAGCCCAGGCGTTGGGGCCGTAGCACTCCGATGTGATGCGTTCGTTCCAGTCGTGGAACGGGTCCGCGGACTCCTGCTGCTCGACGGTCTCGAGCCAGGGGTTCTCGCGTGGGGGTTGATAGAAGTGTCCGTGGATGCAGACGTAGCGCTTGGTCATCGGGCACCTTCAGGGGTCAGGAACAAGACACTCAGCGGGGGGAGGCGAAGCTCGAGTGTGTGCGGATGGCCGTGCGCACCCTCGTCCCGGGCGCACACGCGTCCACTGTTGCCCAACCCGCTTCCGCCGTATTCGTGGGCGTCACTGTTGGCCCGCTCGAGCCACCACCCGCCTCGCGGGACCCCGACCCCGTATCCATGACGGGGCACCGGGGTGAAGTTGCAGACCACCAGGGCTGGAGTGCCGTCGGCGGCGTAGCGCAAGAACGTGAAGACGCTGGCTTCGGAGTCGGCGAAGTCGACCCATGCAAATCCCCCGGGGTCGCAGTCCCGTTCATGGAGCGCCGGAACCTCGCGATGGAGGCGGTTGAGGTCGGCGACCCATCGCTGCACGCCTGCGTGTTGGGGGTCGCCGGTGAGGTGCCAGTCGAGGCTTCGGTCGTGATCCCACTCGCGGACTTGGCCGAACTCGCAGCCCATGAAGAGCAGCTTCTTGCCCGGTTGTCCGTACATGTACCCGTACAGCGCGCGCAGGTTGGCGAAGCGCTGCCAGTCATCGCCGGGCATGCGGGTGAGGATCGACCCTTTGCCGTGCACCACTTCGTCGTGGGACAGCGGCAACACGAAGTTCTCTCCGAACGCATACAGCATGCGGAAGGTCAGCTCTTGCTGGTGGTGCCGACGGTGGATCGGGTCCCGTCCGAAGTAGGCGAGGGTGTCGTGCATCCAGCCCATGTCCCACTTGAAGCCGAACCCGAGGCCGCCGGTGTACGTGGGACGCGAGACCATCGGCCACGACGTGGACTCCTCGGCGATCGTCTGCACCCCCGGACAATCTCGGTACACGGCATCGTTGATCTGTCGGAGCGCGTCGATGGCCCCAAGGTTCTCACGCCCGCCGTGACGATTGGGCACCCACTCGCCCTCGGAGCGGCTGTAGTCGAGGTAGAGCATCGAGGCTACCGCGTCGACCCGAAGGCCATCGGCGTGAAACGTGTCGCACCAGTAGCGTGCGCTGCTCTGCAGAAACGAGCGCACCTCGTGGCGGTCGTAGTTGAAGATCGCGGACTTCCAATCGGGATGAAAACCCTGCTTGGGGTCGGCGTGTTCGAACAGGTGGGTGCCGTCAAACTCGGCGAGCGCGTGGGCGTCGGTGGGGAAGTGGGAGGGCACCCAGTCGAGCAACACGCCGATCCCGGCCTGGTGCAGGGTGTCGACCATCGCCTTGAAGTCAGCCGGCGTGCCGTAGCGCGCACTCGGGGCGAAGTAACCCGTCGTCTGGTACCCCCACGAGCCGTAGAACGGGTGCTCCATGACCGGGAGCAACTGCACGTGGGTGAAGCCCATGTGGGTGGCGTACTCGGCCAGCTGCGACCCGAGTTCGCGATACGTCAGAGAGCGGTCGCCGTCTTCGGGCACACGTCTCCACGAGCCCAGGTGGACCTCGTAGATCGACATCGGCGTTCCCTGGCCGCTGCGCGCCGCCCGGCCTTCCATCCAGGCCTGGTCGTTCCACGCGTAGCGTCCATGCGCGACCACCGAAGCGGTACGGGGGGGCTCCTCGGTTGCAAACGCGAACGGGTCGGCGCGATCGGTGCCTCCGCGCTCGGAGGCGATGTGCAGCTTGTAGAGGTCACCGGGACCCACGCCCACCACGAAGCCCTCCCAGATCCCCGAGCCCGCGCGAGCCTGCAGCGGTGCCTGCTGACGGTCCCACACATTGAAGTCGCCGATCACCGAGACGAACGTCGCCGAAGGAGCCCACACCGCGAAGTAGGTGCCCGCGGTCCCGTCGTGTTCCATCGGGTGCGCACCTAACTTGTCCTCGATGTGGGCGTGCGTGCCCTCGTTCCACAGGTAGACGTCGTCGTCCGTCAGCCGGGTGACGTCGTACCGAACCTCGCCGCGATGGGCCGCTCCGTCCCGGGCCCGCGCGAGGGCCCGCAGAGGGCCGGTGACCGCAGGGTCCTGGGTCCACGTCTCGAGATCGTAGCGAGCTCGGTTCTGCCAGTTGGCGTGCTCGCGCCAGGTCCCGGGCACGTTCTGGGCATGGGTCTCTCCCCAGAGGTCCTCGAGGTTGACCAAGACGTCGTGGGCTTGGCTGCGCCCGAGGTGCTCCAGTAGGGCGGCCATCGCGGCGGGTGCCTCACTGCCCGAGGGCAGCCCTGTGCGGCGCCCGAGGAAGCCCGTCAAACACCGGCGTTGCCAGTCCCGGTGCCCTGCCATCGCGTCGCGTTGTGCCTCATCGACAAACCCGAGGTCCTGCTGGGTCGCAAGATCGGAGCCGGTCCAATACGCGGCGAACGGTGGCATGTCGTGCGTGTTGAGCGAGGCCATGTCGCCCGGCTGCGCAGCGGGCAGCGCGTCGCTGGGATCGGGCTGGGCCTGGTACTGGACGACGTGCATGCCCGAGATGCCGTGGGTCTGCATGCCGTGGGTCACCTCGTCGGGGACCGTGCCCAGGTTCTCGCCGATGAGCACCACGCCGCTTCGGTGCGACTCCAGCGACAGCAGCGCCACCAGCTCGTCGGCGGGGTAGCGCAGGTACATGCCGTCGGAGGCGGGGGCATGCGAGGGGATCACGAACAGGCGGTGCAGCCCCATCACGTGGTCGATGCGAAGCACACCCGCGTAGCGCATGTGGTTCTGAAGGACGGCGATCAAGTAGCGGTAGTGATCCTGTCGCTGTCGCTGGGGATGAGGCGGGGGAAAAGCCCAGTTCTGGCCGCCAGAAAAGAGCGCGTCAGGAGGGGCGCCGGTGGATAGCCCTGGCACGAACGCATCGCGATGGGCCCACGTGTCGAAGCCGTCTCCGTGCACGCCGACCGGAAGGTCAAGGTACAGGCCACTGCCGCGGCCGCGGGCATGGGCGGAGAGGGCCGTCAGCTGGCTGTGCGCGGCCCACTGCACGTAAGCATGGTAGCGATAGGTTTCGGGGTCGTAACACCCCTCGGAGAGCACGCCGTCTTTCAACGCCTGGGGCCAGTCATGCCAGGACGTACCGCGTGCGGTCGTCGTCCCCCGGAAACGGGCGTATCGGTCCAGCTCCGGGCGCGAGCGAAGGAAGGCTTCGAGGGCGGCGCGTCGGGCCCCGCTCCAGCACGCCTCAGCCATCGGGGCCAGGGCTCGACGTTTGAGGGCCATCGCCGCGGCGTGGTCGACATGGGTCGCGCCTCGCAGTGCATCCCGGGCGACGTTCGCCGCGGCGTCGGTGAAGGCTGTCTTCGCGAGCCCGCTGTACTCCGGCAACGATTCGACGTCGAGGTACAGCTCGTTCCACGCCAAGCGGCTGACCGGTGCGTAGGGACTGGGCTCGAACGGTTGGTCGAGAAACGTCGCCAGCAGCGGGAGCGTGCCGACCATGTTGCCGCCTGCATCGCCGACCCAGTCGATCAGCGTACGCAGGTCCGTGAAGTCGCCAACGCCGTGGTCCCGCTGGGTCTTGAGTGCGTACAGCGGAGCGAACAGACCCCAGCCGCGGCGTCCGTCCGTGGTGTAGACGCGGCGCGGGGCGCTGACCAGCAGCGAGGGGGTGCCCGCGCCATCGGATGCCTGCAACGTCAGTGTGTAGTGGTCCGGCGGCAGCGGGGAGGGCAGGGGGAGGCGGCGCTGGACGAGCTGTGTGCCGCCCAACTCGGTGCAGCTCTGGGCCGGCGCATCTTCAAGCAGCCCTTCACGGCTCGCCTCGTGCGAGGCGGCTTGGACATGCAGTCGGTATCGGCCGCGCACCGACTCCGGAAGCGTGACCGTGACGCTGCCCTGGCCGTCCCACGCGACGACGACGGGGGGCATACGCTCACCGTGCTGGTCGTGATGCGCACGGCGCAGTGCTTCGTCGATGGCGGACTCGGTTCCCACATCGACACCGAGCGCCGTGAGGGCCTGCGCGAGCGGTTCGGGGCGGGCGGCCTGATGCGCGCCTGCGATGTCGGTGTATCCGAGCTGCATCCCGTGCAGCTCGGCGAGGTTTCGCAGCTTGCTGAGCGTGTCCATGCGGGCGTCCGGTGGCCGCTCGGTTGTATCGGCTGCCGTGCTTCCCGGAAAGGCTCGCGGGTGGACGGCGGACACACGCCCGTGATCGCGCGGGCTCAGGTCTCGATCAGTCCCGCAGCTCGCCGATGAGCAGCACCCAGGTGGTGCTGCCCCCGTCCTCACTCCGCGCAAACCCCGGACCGAACTCGGCGGCGGTCGAGCTGAGCAAGGCTTCGCACTCCGTGGGCGATGCCAGCCAAGCCTCGAGCGTCGCTTCGGGGTCGAGGAAATCGCCGGCGAGCAGCTCATGGGACGGAACGCCTGGGTACTGTGCGAGGTCGATCCTCGACAAGGTCGAGCTGCCATCGTTGCCGTCGTGGGACAGCGTGCCGCCCTCACTTTGATCGACCGCGTGTCGGCGGGCCGCACAACGCAACGCCGGCGCGACCTCGAGATCGGGCACCGGGTCACGAGTCCGTTCGCCGCACATGGCACCCGTCGCGCGGACGTCGTTGATCGCCTCGAGCAGGTCGTCCTCGCGGCCTCCCCAGTCGTGACTCCACAGCGCGGTCGCACGGCATGCGGGTGCGTCCCCCACGTCGTCCTCGCGAACCTCGTCGATCACACAGCTGCTTGCACAGCTGATCACCAGGAGGAGCGTGGAAGCGGCAGTCGCCAGGGCCTTCACGGCGCCGAAGGTATCACGGGGCGCCGAAGTTCTGCGTCCACACGTGGCCGTACTGGCCGCCGGGGTAGTAGCCCACGCCCAGCTCGGTGAACGAGTCGTTCATGATGTTGCCGCAGTGCCCATCACTGTCCATCCACTGCTGCATCGTCGCTGCCGCCGTGCTGTTGCCGGCCGCGATGTTCTCGCCAGCGGTGCTGTACTGGTAGCCGGCCTCGCCCATGCGTTGAAATGGCGATTGGCCGGAGGGGTTTGTGTGGTCGAAGAAGTTTCGATCGACCATGTCCTGGCTGTGAACCCGGGCGGCGCAGCGTAGGGCAGGGTTGGCCGTGAGCGGACCAGCGGGGCCGAACGAGCCTGCACTCCCGCAGTTGGCTCCTTCAGCCCGACGCTGATTCACAATGACGAGGATCTCGTTCTCGAGGTCCGTCCAGGCCGGGTCCCAATCGGCCACGCCATTGCAGTATGCGTTGTCGGGAACCTCGTCGCTCGGCGGCGGTGGGTCTTCGCCTGTGTCGTCGCCGGACGAATCGTCGCCCGCCGAATCGTCGCCGGACGAATCGTCGCCCGCCGAATCGTCGGGTGGGTCGCCGGAGTCGTCATCGCTGGGGCCGGTGTCGGAGTCGTCCCCGGCCCCAGCGCCACCATCGGCACCGCCCGCGCTGTCACCGTTCCCACCGTCGTCAGCGTTTCCGCCGTCGTCGCTCGGCTCTTCATCGACCGCGTCTTCGTCTCCGTCTTCGTCTCCGTCCCACGGAGTGCCCTCGATCTCGCCGGGTCCCTCGTAGCAACCCGGCAGCGTCAGCATCAGAGCGAGCAGAGTCGGGGCGGAGGTCCTGCGCAGCGATGCCATGCATGCAGTATGGGGGGGCGTACCCTCGGCTGGAAGCTCAATCGAGTCCGCGACACGGACGATTGTCAGACCGACTGACGGCTGTGTGAGCACGGTGACGCTGGATGCACTGTTTTTGCTCAAACCGCCCCGAACCCATCATGGGATCGGCTTGGCGAGCACAATCGCCCATCGCAAACCGGTGACCGGGTCGTCGGAGTCGAAGGGGAGTGCTGCACCCAGACCGACCTCGATGTAGGACGATGCCGACAACGCGGCGCAGCTGCCTTCGCGAGGAAGCCAAACTGTGTCGAGGATGTCCTTCGGGGGCAGGTCTGTGGCTGCGAGGACCTCGTCGGCGGTCGCGAACTCGTACCCCGCAGCACGAACGCGGTCCCATGGTGTCGTGTCGTCGGAACCCTGGTGGTCGACAAACCCCTGCTCGGCCATATCGAGGGCGTGCAGGCGTGCCGCGCACGTCAATGCACCACTGACACTCAGCCTTGGCGCGGGCGGGTACGAGCCGCGCGGGCCACAGTGCTGCCCCTGCGCTCGGCGAGCCTCGAGGGCCTCGAGCATCTGGACCTCGAGGTCTACGAGCTCTGGATTCCACCCACGGATCGGGTCGCACAGCTCGAGTTCAGGCAATGCGGCCTGTGTCGTGTCCGAAGGGCTCCTCTCCTCGGGAGCGTCGCAGGACGTCAACAGCAGGGCTGCAGCCAAGATGCCGGGGCGCATCATGAACGACGGCGCCGAACCCACAGGCCGCGCAATTCGAGGGGGACGAGGCTGGAGCAGCCTGACAACGCGGTGGCCATCAACACCGGAGAGTCCGATCTTCCGCCCGACCATGAGCCCACGCTATCACGCAGCGGTGATTCAGCACGCCGGGTTTGCTGCGCCTGGAGAGCCGAGGTCGCCGTCTCCATAGGGGACCGTCGCCTCGCACCACTGGGTCGGGTCGTCGTTGCTCGCGCCCGCTCCGGGGGTGAGCTGGGCGGAAGCGCCCGCCCCGAATGGCCAGCTTGCGCCGTAGATGAGCTCGTCGACCACGACCCCGCCGCAACGCAGTCCGATTTCGTCGTCGCCGTTGGCGAGGCTGATGTCGTTGCCATACGCGTAGTCCAACGTCACGCCGCCGTTGGCTGCTTCGACCCGCCCGAGCACCGCGTACCCGCCAGGGTCGATCAGGATGCTGCTGGCGATCGTGTGGCTATCGCTGCCCTGATCGTAGAGCTCGCAGCCATTGAGCTCTACGGCGACCGCGGACGTGTTGTGAAGCTCGAGCCACTCGCCTTGTTCGTCGGTCACGATGTCGGGGTTGGGCTGGAGTTCGTTGAACACGAGCTCCCCGGGCATCGGGGCGGTGGCTCCCGTGCAGACCCCGTCGACGCAGACCTCGGGCGCCGTGCAGGGGTCGGGCGTGCAGGGATCGGCCGACGTCGTCTCGCCCTCGGTGGGGTCCGTCGTCGGGGCGCCGGTGGTGGTGGCGACCGTATCCGTGGTCACGCCTCCGGAGGTCTGTTCGGTGTCGGCCGCGCCCGAGGATCCACCGCCCGTGCTCTCGCTCCCGGTCGTCGAGGGCACGGTCCCGGTTCCACCCGCCGAGACCGCGGTGAACGGAGAGTCGACATCGGCGTCGCATCCGAGCAGTCCCGACGCTCCGAGCCCTCCGAGCAGCATCACCACACATGTTCGTCTCCGCACTCTAGACAAGCCGACCACAGCCGGCAGCCCGATGCAAACGGCGGGAGGTCCCGCCCGTAGGAGCAATCCGCGCGTTTACCCGTGGAGGCTCTTTCGTTCGCTCCGATGTCGGATCTTGGCTGACCGAGTCTTGGACGGGGGAAAACCGATCCGTCGCGCGAGCCTCGGGCTACCATCGAGGGGATGCGGCTGAAGCCCTGTTCCTCCTGCGAGCGACTCCTTCGGACGGGCGATGACTGTCCGTTCTGCGGCGAGAGCGGCGTTGCGGCGACATTCGCCCCCACCGTCGCGGCGGTCTTCCTCAGCCTCCCGCTGCTGGCAGCTTCGGCGTGTACGCGTCCCGCCGAGAGCATCTACGGGGGCCCAGAGATGCTCGACCCCGCGCCGGCGGCATCGTCCACCACGCCCGTTCCGGAGAAACCCGCGGAAGCCGATCCCCCAGCGCCCAGCGAGCCGCAAGGCGAGATCTACGGCTCGCCCCAAATGATGGACTCCAGCGCCGACGAGCCGGAGCCGCCACTCAAACCCGCGCCGGGTCCAGACTCCGGGGGGAATCAGCCCGACGGCGACGCCCCGGACGAGGCTGAGCCCAAGCCGCCACCGCGGCCCGAGGAGCCCATCTACGGCGGCCCCGAGATGATGGACCCGCAGCCCGATCCGGAGCCGACGGCGAAGAAGCCTCCACGAGGTCGGCGTCGCCGCTAAATGGTGTTCGAAGCCTTCAACGCCTTCAGCTTCTGGGCTGTATAGCCAAGCCGGTCTCCGTAGACCTCCGCGTTGTGCTGTCCCAGCTCGGGCCCCAGCCAACGACTCCCCGCGGGCGTTCGCGACAGCTTGGGAACCACCGCGGGCACCTTGAGCATGTCCCCGGAGGGCAGGGGGAGCTCGGGCATCATCTCGCGAGCCTGCACGTGCGGGTCCGCAGCGATGTCGGCGATCGTATTGATCGGCCCGCTGGGCACCTCGGCCTGTCGCAACCCCTCGAGTGCATCGGCGCAGGTGCGCTGGGACGTCCAAGCGTCGATGGCGTCGTCGAGTTCCGTGGCCCGTGCGCTGCGGCCATCGTTGGTGGCGAGCTCGGGGTCCTTTGCCAGGTCGTCGCGGTCGACCAGCCGCATCAGTGCAGTGAAGAGACGCTCGCTGTTGGCCCCGATCACGATGCGTCCGTCGCTGCACGCGTAGGTGTTGCTGGGGACGATGCCGGGCAGGGCCCCACCGGTCGGCTGCCGGATCACACCCTTGCGGTCGTACTCCGGCAGCAGGCTCTCCATCATGTTGAACATCGACTCGTACAACGCCACGTCGATCACCTGGCCTTTCCCAGAACCCCCGACATCGCGTTCGTAGATCGCGGCGAGGGTGGCGTAGGCGGCATGGAGCCCAGCGTTGGTGTCGCCCAAGCTCACCCCGCCCCGGACCGGAGGCCGACCCGGCTCGGCCGTCAGGTGACGGAAGCCGGCGAAGGCTTCGGCGATGTTGGCGAACCCGGGTCTCGAAGCGTAGGGCCCGTCCTGGCCGTACCCCGAGATGCGCACCATCACCACGCGCGGGTCGATGGCGTGCAGCGCCTCGGGCCCGAGTCCCCACGCTTCCATCCGGCCCGGCCTGAAGTTCTCGATCACAACGTCGACACCCGAACGAACGAGGTCGCGGATGATCTCTTGACCGGCCTCCTGTCTGAGGTCTGCGGTCACGCTGTACTTGTCTCGGGCCAGCGAGCGCCACCACAGTGACGTGCCGTCATCGTCGAGCACTCGCCAGCTGCGGATCGCGTCGCCTGTCCCGGGCGGCTCCACCTTGATCACCCTCGCTCCGAATCCGGCGAGCATGAATCCACAAAAAGGGCCCGCGAGAAGCTGCCCGAGCTCGAGCACGGTGAGACCTTCGAGAGGACGGGCACTGCTCATCGCCTCGGAGGGTCTCAGACCCCATTCCTTCGTGCTCGGGCGTCCGTGTTCGGTGCTGACGTGCAGACCGTGAGTGAAGCGGTACACTGGGGATGCGGAAGGATGGGGATCTGGAGCTACTGACAGCGGCGCTCACAGCGACGGCGGCCTCCTGGGCGGTCGTACGAGGGACACAGAACGTGTTTCGGCGCCGCGCGGTGGGTCTTCGGCTGGCGCAACTGGAGGTCGCGCTGCCGCTGGAGGTCGATCATCTGCCCCCGCGCTTGCAGGGCCTGGTGCGCGGTGCCCGGGCCACGCGGCGTGTGCTCGAAACCCCATTGGCCCGAGTGCTCAGCGCGGCCTCGTGGCGCTACACCGATTTCGACCTGGCCGTCACTGAGGCCCGGCGCACGCTCTGGGACTGGATGTGCGGTCTGCAGGGGCTCGGCGCAGCGGACTACGCTCTGCTCCGGGAGCTCCGGCTCGACCCCAGACCGCTGCGAGGGCTGCTGTACGCCCCCGGTGTGTTTGAGCGGGGGGAGGATGTGTTCGCGACCGCCCTCCCAGCGCCCGACGTCGAGCACGTGGTCGAGAGCTTGTGTTCGGCCATCGAGCACCTGCGGCGGTTCGAGATTGCGCTGCTGTCGTATCGGCCGGACCCCTATCGGTAGCTGGGGCCGGTAGCTGGGGCCGGTAGCTGGGGCCGGTAGCTGGGGCCGGTAGCTGGGGCCGGTAGCTGGGGCCGGTAGCTGGGGCCGGTCGCTGGGGCGACCACCCGTATCGGTCGCATGCCGGCTCGGCTACATTGCCGCGGCCATGCAGGTGGTCGTCATTCCCAAGAGCGGTGGTTACGAGCAGCTGACGCTCCAAGAGCGTCCCTCGCCCGCGCTCGCATCGGGCCAAGTACGGGTCGATGTGGAGGCGATCGGAGTGAACTACGCCGACTGCATCGTCCGGATGGGCCTGTACAAATCCGCCAAGGAGTTCGTCGGTTGGCCGGTCACGCCGGGGTTCGAGGTCGCCGGCGTAGTGAGCGAAGTGGCCCCGGACATCAGCGATCTACAAGTCGGCGACGAGGTCATGGCGGTGACCCGTTTCGGCGGATACACCTCCGAGCTCTGCGTCGCACGAGGGCAGGTGTTTCCGCGCCCCAAAGGGTTCGATGCTGCGGCGTCCGCTGCATTCAGCGCCGTGCACCTGACCGCGGACTACGCGATGGCAGAGTTGGCCGCGGTCCGGCCCCAAGACCCCATCTTGGTGCACTCGGCCGCCGGGGGCGTCGGAGGGGTCCTCGTTCAGCTCGGTCGCCACCGCGGCTGCCACGTCGTGGGCGTGGTCGGGGCGTCCCACAAGGTCGACCTCGTTCGGGAACTGGGTGCGAACGCGGTCATCGACAAGTCCCGCGAGGACCTCTGGGCGGCCGCAGAAGCGGAGGCCCCCGGGGGCTACCTCGCCGTGTTCGATGCCAACGGTGTGGCGACTCTGGGGCAGAGCTACGAGCACACGGCACCGACCGGGCGCGTAGTGGTCTACGGCTTCGCCACGATGCTCCCCCGCGCCGGGCAGCGGATGAACTACCTCAAGCTGGCCTGGGACTGGCTGAGAACGCCCCGTTTCAATCCGCTGGACCTCACGAGCAGCAACCGCAGCGTGATGGGGTTCAACCTCAGCTACATGTTCGAGCAGACCCACATCCTGGAGCGGTCTATGGCCCGTCTGCTGGAGCTTGCCGATGCTGGCGTGCTGCGGCCGCCCCCGGTCGCGACATACCCGCTGAGCAAGGTCGGTCAGGCCCACCGTGACCTCGAGTCCGGACAAACGGTCGGCAAGCTGGTGCTCATCCCCGATGCGCGCTACGAAGCGGGTCCCGCATGAATGACGATCGCATCGAGCCCCAGTCCTTCGAGGTCGACGACGAAGGCGACGGCAAGACGCTGGCCGCAGTTGTGCGCCAGCAGATGCCCGGGCGCAGTTGGAACCAGGTCCGAGGGATCATCAGTCGCGGCCACGTTCGTACCGATGGGGTCGTCACGACCGATCACGCCGCGCGGGTGACGAACGGGCAGGGCATCGAGCTCACCGTTCGCACCGAGAAGGCCAAGATCCACGTCATCGAGCTGCTGCACGTCGATCGTGACGTCGTGGTTGTGGACAAGCCGGCGGGGCTGATCTCCGTACCCTATGCAGGCGAGCGGGACACGCTCCTGCACCTCGCGACCACGGCGCTGCGTCGACGAACCCGCAAGCCCACCCCGATGTTGCGCGTGGTGCAACGACTCGACATCGACACCACGGGCGTCCTCGTCTTCGCCCGCACCAAGAGCGCAGAGCGACACCTCCAGCAGCAGTTCCGCGTGCACTCGGTCGACCGTCGCTATCGCGCGCTGGTGCTCGGCCGAACCGAAGACGCGACGATCTCGACGTCGATCGTTCGCAACCGCGGAGATGGGTTGCGCGGGCGAGCCCGTCGAGGCTCTCCCACGGGTCAGGCCGCGAAAGAAGCCACCACGCACGTGCAGGTGCTCGACGTGCTCGACGTACCGCCCGAACTCGTCGTGGGTGGAGGGTCACTCCAGGTGAGCTACGTCGAGTGCCGGCTCGAAACGGGGCGCCAACACCAGATTCGGATCCATCTCTCGGAGTCCGGCCACCCCCTGGTGGGGGAGAAGGTCTACATCCGCGACTACACCGGTCCGATGGTTCGAGGCTTTAGTGACGGGCAGGGGCGGCCGCTGCTGCACGCCCAGCGCCTCGGGTTCGAACATCCGTCGAATGCAGGCCCTCAGGCCTACGTACGGCCCCTTACGAGCGACTTCGTCGAGCTCCTCGATCAACTCGTTCGGGCACCCGACGAGGTCGATCCGGCGCCCGATCCGGAGTAGCGGGTGGCGCGCAGCCTCGGGCCGCGCAGTCCCCGGGGGACAGGGTGTCCCGGCCCGCGGGCCCGTGTTCGAAGCGAGCGGGCGATCGATCGCTGTTTCCAAACAAGTTGACCGGGAATCTGAACGTATGGTATCGCTGCTTTTGCGTTCAGTGTGAGCGCACCTTGGCGTTCAATGCTACGACCAAGACCAAGCTCCTCCCGCGCTTCGGCACTCCTTCAATCTGCAGGCGACGGTACATCTCCTGCTACGTCTAGCGCGGGGGGAGTGTTGCCTTCGGGCAGCTCTTCCGGTCCAGGTTCCAGTCCAGCTAGCCGCTCCGGCGGTAGCTCGGACGGGGATCCTGACGGCGGTGCTATCGAGCGCGTCCTTCAGAAGCTGCAGACGCTTCGGGAGGTCGATGTTGTCGCGATTCATCGCGAATCAGGCCGATCTGGCGCGTTCGGTACGTGGCCGCAGCAGCTCGATCCGAGACTGCTTGCAGCGCTGAAGACCCACGGTCTGGAGCGCCCGTACACGCATCAATCTCGTGCCATCGACGCGGCGCTTGCCGGTCGTGACGTCGTGCTCAGCACGTCTACGGCTTCGGGCAAATCGCTCGCCTATCAAGTTCCCATCCTCCAGTCGGTGCTGACGAATCCCAGGGCTCGGGCCTTGATGATGTTCCCCACCAAAGCGCTCGGTCGCGATCAAGTCGAGGCGCTTCGCACCATGGCCTCGGGCATCGAAGGCACTCCGGTGGGTGTTGCGGTCTACGACGGCGACACCCCTCCAGACGAGCGCCGGGCTGCGCGTCGCAAGGCGCACGTCATCGCGACGAACCCCGACATGCTGCATCGCGGCATGCTTCCGCATCACGAAGGCTGGGCCAGCGTTCTCGCGGGACTCCGCTACGTCGTCCTCGACGAGCTGCACACGTACCGAGGCGTCTTCGGTGCGCACGTGGCCAATGTCCTGCGACGGTTGCTTCGGCTGTGCTCGCACTACGGGTCTTCGCCCACCTTTGTCGCCAGCTCAGCCACGATCGCCAACCCGGACGAGCTGTTCATGCGGTTGACCGGTCGTCCTGCCTCGCGCCCGCCGGAACTGCTCGATGCTTCGGGCGCCCCGTCGGGTGCGCGCACCACCATCGTGCTCAACCCCAAGGTCGTCGATCCCCTCACCGGGGTCAGGCGCGACGCGGTCAAGGTCACCCGGGCCGTCTCCACCGTGCTGCGGGAAGCGGCCGTGCCCACGCTGGTGTTCTGCCGCACCCGCAAAGCCGTCGAGCTGCTCACGCGCTACATGCAAGACGATGCTCGGGACGATCGGCGGGCCGGCAAGGCGGGCAAAGGTTCGTCGCCGTCCGCGATTCGGGGCTATCGAGGGGGATACCTCCCCGACCGGCGGCGGGAAGTCGAGTCCGCGCTGCGGACGGGTGAGGCCACCCTCGTTGCGGCCACCAATGCGCTCGAGCTCGGAATCGACATTGGGGGCATCGATGCGGTCATCTTGTCTGGGTACCCCGGCACCCGAGCGGCCACCGTGCAGCGACTGGGACGGGCGGGCCGACGTCAGAGTCCGGCGCTGGGCGTGGTGTGTCTCAACTCCTCGCCGCTCGACCAGTTCGTGGCTGCCGACGCCTCTTTTCTCTGGGGAAAACCGCCAGAGCATGCGCGGGTGGACCCCGACAACCCCGACGTATTGTTGCCCCACCTGCGGTGTGCCGCCCACGAGCAGGCGTTCGTGGGGAGCGACCTGGACAACGTGTGGTCGGGCTTGTCCGGCGACGACCTCCGCGATGGGCTCGAGTATCTGACCGAGCATGGTGCGCTGGTGCGTGCGGGGGAGGGGGATACCGCCGTTTACACCGCGCAGGGCGGTGAGGACCCCAGCGCTGGGGTCGAGATTCGCGGCCCGATCGAAGAGAACTTTGCGGTCATCGATCAGCCGACCGGCGACATCCTGGCCGAAGTCGACTTCGAAGACGCGCCGCTGTACCTGCACCCCGGAGCGATCTACACCGTCGAGGGGCGCACCCACGAGGTCGTGGACCTTCAGTGGGAGCCTCGCAAGGCCTACGTCCGCCACGTTGAGGCCGACTACTACACCGAGGCGATCTCCAACACGAACGTGCGGGTCATCGATCCGGAGTTGGACTCGGCCGAGTCGGCCAATCCGGGCACGGAAACGGTCCAAGCACCGCGGGCAGGGCAGGGCTTGGCGCACTTGATGCGACAGGTGCCGGGCTTCAAGAAGATCCGTTTCGGCACCCACGAAAACATCGGCTTCGGCCCCATCGCGTTGCCTGACCTCGAGCTTCACACCGTCGCCGCGTACTGGGCGGTACCGGATCCACCTCCTGTGGACGGGGAAGACAGCCCCGGGGCGCACGATCCGGTCCAGCGAGCAGCGACCGCACTGGCGGTCGCGCACGCATTGCGGCACGTTGCAGCGATGGTGCTGATGTGTGACACCGGTGACCTTGGCCACGTGCTCACAGCCGGACATCCTGGAAGCTGGGGGCCGGTGATCAAGCTCAGCCGCAAGCCTTCCCCCGACGCGGTGCTGCACGCTGCGTCGCAGCCGTACATCGTGCTCTACGATCGCAACCCCGGCGGCGCGGGTCTGGCCGGTGCTGCGCATGACCTCGGCCTGTCGTTGCTGGAGCGGGCGCAGACCGTCGTGTCGTCGTGCGGCTGCGAGCAGGGCTGCCCCACGTGCATGGGAGCCAGTTCCGACGAAGCCTGGGAGGTCTCTCGTGGCGCCGTCGTGTCGGTGTTTGAAGCGATGCGGGCCCGCCTGGTTTCCGAACAGGCTCGAGCATGAGGTTGCGCGATCGTTTGGGAGCTCGGGGCCCGTCGAACACCAAGGCGAACACCTCCGTGGGCGCACGGACTGGCGGTGGTCAGGGCTGGGAGCAAACGCGGTGGACGGCGCCGGTCGAGACACCGCTGATGGGTGCCCTGGGCCCGCACGCCGTCCCGCGAGGGATGGAGACGCTGTTCGTGCCGGATGCCGCGAGCGTTGCGGCGGCGGTCCGGGCACTCGAGGGCCCCGCCGCAGATCCGGTCCACGCGTCGCGTCCGGTGGTTGTGCTCGACATCGAGACGAGCGGGCTTGGGGCATCGCTCGTCCCGTACATGGCCGCGCTCGCGTGGCATGAGCGGGGCAGGGTGCACTTGATGCAGTGGACGCTGCACTCGCCGGGTGCCGAACGGGTTTTTCTGGCGGATGTGTTCTCGTGTCTCGAGGGTGTCCTGCAGCCGGGGACTCGCCTGCTCTCGTACAACGGCAAGTCCTTCGATCTGCCTCGGCTCCGTACGCGGGCGCAGCGACTCGCGCTGGGCGATGGCGCGAGCAGAGGGACGGTGCCATCTCTTTTTGCGGCGCATCTCGACCTCGTGCTCGCGACCCGGCGTGTCTTCAAGGCCGCGCTTCCCAACTGCCGTCTGGGGACCATCGAGTCTGAGGTGCTGGGACACCGTCGGCGCGGGGACATGAGCGGCATGGAGATCGCCGAGTTGTGGGAGCGCATGGTTGCCACGCCTCGGCTCGCCGAAGCCTTGGCGGATCCGGGTGCAGACACGGCCGCCCAAGACGCCCTCGACCCATTCTTGCGGGATGATCTGGCCGCCGCACAGCTTCACAACCGTGGTGACGTGTTCGGTCTGTGCTCCGTGGCGACTGCGGTTGCGAAGCGGCTCGAGCAGCCGGCATCGCTGTCCGAGGCGATGGGCGCGGCCACGCATCTGCGGCAGATCGACGCCGCCGATGCAGCGACCGAGGTCTTGCAGCCTCTTGTCGATGGTTCCGGCTCGCCGAGTCGAGGCCGGGAACGGGGGTGGGTCGACGCGGCGCTGCTGCTCGCCGATCTCCACCGCACCGCCGACCGACACGAGGCCGCAGCCGGATTGTGGCGCCGGGTCTGCGATGCGTCGGTGGGCCATGTCCGTGCCCATGAGGCGCTGGCCAAACATCTGGAACACCGGGCAGGTCGGCCGGACCTCGCACTCGAGGTCGCCAAGGCCTCGTTGGCCCCGTGTTCACGTCGCTTGGCTCGCCTCGAAAAGAAGACCGCCGCGCTGTGAGGGCCCGTTCGCTGGACGCTTGCAGACGACCTCGTCAAGATCCGAGGGACGCTCTCGAGTCTCACGCTGGGGCTCGCCGAGGCTCGAGGCATGCGAGGTGCCCTCAACCGGGCGTTCGACGCCCTTCACGGAGTCGTACGCCATCGGGGGTGAGTTGCCTGTAAGGCCGGACCGGGTCGCCCGTTGGGGGCGTGGTGGCATGCGGGTCTCGCGGCGTTTCTGCGATTTTGTGGGACGGTGAGGCCGCTTCCGGAGCGAGGTGGACGTGATACCGTCGAGCGCGAACGTGAGGCACTCTTTTGGATCTTCGGTGAGCTCCGTGGCCGTTGTGCCGCGGACTCGGATGGGCCTTCGTCGCCGATGGCCGGCGGGTCTACTGAGCCTCGCGCTGGTTGCTGGGACGGGTTCCGGGTGCATGACCCTGACGCCTCAGCTGCCACCCACGGACTTCGCTGCGCTCGAGAAAATCGAGGACCGCGGCGATCGGGAGCAGCAGTACGCCGAGCAGCAGATCTATACGGAGGACATGCCGCAGGGCATTCGGTTCACCAAGGGGACCGACCCGAGCACCCCGCGCAGCTGGCAGTCGCTCGACGTGGTGCTCCGCTCGGACGCGTCGGCGGCGAGTTCGCTGCCCACACGCCAGCTTCGGCGAAGCCGGTTGTTCGTCGCACTCACGATCGCAGCCGGCATCCTGACCGTCGCAGGGGCGGCTGCATCGGCGCGCGAGGGCCTCAACCTCGGCGACATCGATGCCGCTGGCGGCCTCTTGCTCGGGGGTGGTCTGGCCACCGTCGGGTTTGCGATCACCTCGGGCGTCTTCTACGGCAAGAGCCGGCAGGGCTACGAGCGTGCAGTCGACGTCTACAACGACAGCCTCGGGATGCGGCTGGGGTTGCTCGACGGCGAGGGGAACTATCTCCCGCCGCGCGGGGCCCTCATCGACGCGGACGGGAACGTCGTGCTCGACCCCGGGGATGAGCCTCGTCCCGTCGCGATCCCCACGCCGGCTGAGCCGACGGCACCGCCCGAGCCGGCACCCACGCCGGCCGCCGAGGCCACGCCAGAGGCCGCGGAAGCAGCACCTGGAGTCGAGGGGGCCCCCGCGGAAGAAACCCCGCCAGCCCTCGCCGAGCCCCCGGCCGCCGAAGCCACAGCGGCCGATCCGGCGCCCGAGTCCACCGGTTCGGTCCCACAGCCCGAGCCCACCACGCTCGCGCTGCAGCTTCAGCCCCGGCTGTGAGCCCGTTCGGCTGCGTTTGGGCTCCCCCAAGCGCCGGTCTTGCATCCGAGTTGGGGCCGCGTCTTTGGGCCGCGGGGCCTGGCCACTGCGGCCTCACGCATGCTAGGTCTGCTGCGCATGAAGCTGGTCTTGCCTCTAGCGCTCGGTCTGGGCGCTCTCGCGTGCGGTGACCCGACCGGGCCCACCACGCCGATCGACGGCAAGCAGATCTATGACCAGTACTGCGCTCGATGCCACGGCGTCGACGGGGCAGGGGTCGCAGAGCAGCCCGCAGCGCAGGGCCGGCTCAACAACCTGGCGGTCATGTCGTCCAAGAACGACCAGCAGATCATGGGCGTCATCCGGGCGGGCAAGCCACCGACCATGCCGGGCTTCGCGGGCGAGTTCACCGAGGCCAAGCTCATGGTGTTGACGGCCTACGTTCGCTCGCTCTCGCTTCCAGGCGTGAGCCCGGCTCCCGTGGCAGATCGTGGCGCGGGCCAGGCCGAGCCGGCGGCATCCGAGTGAGCCGGACCTCTGGGCCGGAGCTCGTCTGGCCCGGCAAGTACAACGAGGACGGCTCGCTCTTTGAGCCCACGCCGTCCGGGGCGGTCGCGCAGACCGTGCAACAGATCGGTCGCGGCCCGGACCCCGATCGGATCCTGCACGGCGACAACCTAGACGCGCTCGACGTCCTGGTTCAGACCCACGCACAGCAGGTCGACCTCATCTACATCGACCCTCCGTTCTCCACGGGCGGCCAGTTTCAGGTTGCGACGCGGGTCGGGCAGGGCGAATCCCGAAAAGCACCGCCGGAGATTCGGGCGCCGGCGTACAGCGACCGCTTCGAGGGGGGCCCAACCGGCTTCCTGCAGATGATGGCGCCGCGGCTTCGCCGGATGCATGCCTTGCTTGCACCCCACGGCAGCTTCTACCTGCATGTCGATCCCACGATCGGGCACATGGCCAAGCTCCTGCTGGACGAGGTGTTTGGGCCCGAGTGTTTTCAGCGAGAGATCGTGTGGCGCATCGGGTGGATCTCGGGATTCAAGTCGAAGGCCAAGAACTGGATCCGCAACCACGACCTCATCTACTTCTACGTGAAGGACCCGCAGGCGTTCACGTTCAACAAGATGTACGTGCCCTATCCGGACGGCTACGTCCGGCGGGATGGAAAACCGCCCACGGGCAAGGGCGTTCCGATCGACGACGTGTGGAACGCCAACACGTCTGAGTTCGCGCTGCGCGGGAAAGACTCGCTCGACTCGATCCAGATCAAGAGCTTCTCCGGCGAGAAGTGCGGCTACGCGACGCAGAAGAACGAGAGTCTCGTGCGGCGGATCATCGAGGCGTCCTCCAACCCCGGCGACCTCGTCTTCGACGCGTTTTGCGGATCGGGAACGCTGGGCGTGGCGGCACGGGGTCTTGCTCGGCGCTTCGTGGGCATCGACTGCTCGGCGTCCGCCGTCCACATCGCGACCAAGCGCCTGCTCGCGGTCGACGCGCAGGACGCTCCGCCGGTGCGGGTCGAGCAGGTCGTCCAGCCCGACCGCAGTGCTCGGTTCGAGGCCCGCGTCCGTGCACACCTCGGTATCGAGGACACAGGCACGCTGGACGGCGTGCCTGTGGTCATCGCCGGCTACGACGAGGCGGTCACACCGGAGCGTATCGATGCCTGGGCGCAGGGGGCCGACGAGGCGCTCGTCATCGTCGGACGTCGCTTCGATCTTCCGCTGGATAGGGCCGAGGTTGTCGGGGTCGACGTCACGCTGCTCCGGGTCTCCGAGGACCTCTGGAACGACGCGGTCGCGGCGGCGTGCGGTGCTGCCGTCCACGAACTCCCCACGGTTGGGCTCGACGTCATGCGCGAGGGCGACGCTTGGTCGCTGGTGCTCGATGACTACGGGGTCCCGCATCCCCAGCGACTCGACCCGAGGCTGCTCGAGGCGATCACGCAACCGCTCGACTTCGTCGACGCATGGTCGATCACGTGGGATGCCTCTCCGCTGTTGGCGCTGCAAACCGACGTCGCATACGCGCGGTCTCACCAGCGCCGTGCTCTTGTCGCCCGGTCCGAGCCTCAGCCGCTGCCCACGGCTCCCCAGTCGATCCGAGTGCGCATCGTCGACGTGCTCTTCCAGCACAGCACGATCTCCGCGGTGGTCGTGCCGTGCCCCGAGGCTGGCATTCGCCTCGAAGACGTTCGCCTACGGTGAGGTGGAGCCGATGGTGTGGCGCACCGGGCCGATCTCGAGCACCGGCGCATCGTTCTCGTCGAAGTGAATCCACTCCGAGAGCTGCATACTGGCTGCGTTGGTGAAACGAACGGCGAGCGGTCGTCCACTGCTCGCGGCGGGGACCGTGGCCCGCAGGCCCTGCTCGGGCTCCTCCCACAAGGTCTCGGCGAGCAGCGGCAGGGTGCGGCCGTCGTCGAGGCGCAGCTGTAGCGTGTCGCCCCGTGCGTCTACGGTGGTTGCGCGCAGCGGGCAGTCCTCGACGCTCAGGTAGCACCACTGGGCGCCCAGATGGACAATGGGCTCGCCCTGCGGCGTGACGTCGAGGCCTCCGCGCAGGGCCGATTGGACCCGGGGGTGGGTGACATCGGCGCCGTCGAATCGAAAGCGCCCGGTGCGGCTGAGGATGAGCGGGACCCCACGGCGGAGCTTGTCCAGCATCTGTGGGTCAATACCGGGCACGTCGCTCATCGCCCCCAGTGTAGACCTGTGCGTTGCTCCGGGCGCGTCGGTCGTGATACGGCGGGCCGGTGAGCGTCGTTGTGCTCGACAAGGTGTCGCTGGGCTTCGGCAAGAAGCAGCTGGTGGAGGACCTCGATCTGCGGATTGCGCCGGGCGATCGCATTGGGCTGATCGGTCCGAACGGATCCGGCAAGTCCAGCATCATGCGGATGTTCGCCGGGGAGATGGTCCCTGATGGTGGCTCGGTTCGGCTGCAGAAGAACGCACGAGTTGGGTACCTGTCCCAGGACCTCGACGAGACCAGTGACCTCACGGTCTTGCAGACGGTCTTGGGTGGGGTGCCCGGCCGACCCGCACTCGAAGAGGCGGTCACCTCGGCCGAGACGGCGATGGCGCAGGCACAAGCCTCGGGGGACGAGGCCGCGATGATGGACGTCTCGGCCGACCTGGCTGAGGCCCACGAACGCCTCGCGAACTTCGATCTCCACTATGCCGAGCACGAGGCGCACCGGATCCTCGCCGGCCTGGGTTTCGAGCCCGACGAGCACGCTCGCCCGATGTCGGAACTCTCTGGAGGCTGGCGGATGCGGGCTGTGCTCGCCTCACTGTTGTTCTCGCGCCCGGACGTGCTGCTGCTCGATGAGCCCACCAACCACCTCGACCTCCCGACGGTCGCGTGGTTCGGCGGCTTCCTTCGGCAGTACTCCGGCGCGTTCGTCCTGATCTGCCACGATCGCGATTTCCTCGCGGACCAGGCCGGGCGCATCGTCAGCCTGGAGCCCGAGGGTGTTCGTCAGTTTCGCGGCCCCTACGACCAGTACGTCAAACACCGCGCGGAAGAAGAGATCGTGCTCGAGAACCAGGCTCGCAACCTGGCGCGCGAACGGGAGAAGACCGAGCAGTTCATCGAACGGTTTCGGGCCCAGGCCAACAAGGCCAAAGCGGTCCAGAGCCGGGTCAAGGCGCTCGCAAAGATGGACGAGGTCCAGACCTTCGTCCGCCGCAAGGTCATGGGGTTCTCTTTCCCGCCATGCCCTCGCAGCGGGGACGTCTCGCTGAAGGTCGAGAAACTCGATCAGGGCTTCGGTGAGCGCAAGGTGCTCGACGGGGTGGACCTCACCGTCATGCGCGGCGAGAAGATCGGCATCATCGGTGTCAACGGTGCCGGCAAGACCACGCTGCTGCGTACGATCGCCGGCGAGATCGAGGCCAAGGGAGGCTCGATCGAGCTCGGCCACAACGTGAAGCTGGGCTACTACGCGCAGCATCACGCCGACGTGCTCACGGGCTCGGAAACGGTGCTCGAGACGGTCTCCCAGCGCAACACCGGCGCATCCGAGACCGCGGTCCGAAACATGCTGGGCTCGTTCCTGTTCAGCGACGAAGACGTCGACAAGCCGATCAAGGTGCTCTCCGGTGGGGAGCGGGCTCGCGTCGCGCTGGCCCGACTCCTCATCGCCCCAGGCAACCTGGTGATGATGGACGAGCCCACCAACCACCTCGACCTGGAGTCGAGTGAGAGCCTTGCCAAGTCGCTCTCTACCTACGACGGCACGCTGATCTTCGTCAGTCACAACCGCAGCTTCGTGCGGCAGCTGGCGACCAAGATCTGGAACGTCGAGAGCGGAAAGGTCGAGCTCTACCCGGGCACCCTGGACGAGTACATCGAGCGCAGCGGCTCCGAGAAGACGGATGCGAAGAAGCCCACCGCATCCTCTGCACTCGGCGTGGAGGCCGGCAAGGGCCCGAGCGCGGACGGTGAGCCCAGGGCTGACGCATCGGCTCCCGGGGAGTCTCGGGCGGCCAAGAAAGCCCGCAAGCGCGAGGAAGCCCAGCGCCGGTCCAACGCCGGCAAGAAGCTGGGTCCGCTCAAGAAGCGGGTCGCAGAGCTCGAAGCCAAGATCGAGGTCCTCGAAACGGACCAGCGTGCGCGGAACCTGGCGCTTGCCGACCCCGCGACCTACAACGACGCGAACAAGCGCAACGAGCTACTCTCGGCCTATCAACGGGACGAGGACGCTCTCGCCGAGGTCAACGAGCAGTGGGAGATGGCGACGGTCCAGCTCGAAGAGCTCGAGGCCGACGCCTAGCTAGGCTCAACGAACAAGGGCCGCCGTGTGAACGGCGACCCCCGACACACTCGTCTCCGACCTCTTACTTGAGGCGAGAGAGCTGCTTCTTCGCGTCGCTGGCGTAGGCGCCCTCGGGCGCGAGGGCCAGGTAGCGTTCATACGCGGCGGCGGCCGCTGGCTTGTCCTTGGCGTTCTGCTTGAGCACGCCGATCGTCAGCCAGCAGTCCGCCGTCTGGGGACCGACCGTGGTGCAACGGGTGGCGGTCTCGAGGGACGCGTCGAACTCACCGAGCTCGAGCTGAACCTGCGCCATCAACAGCAGGGCATCTGCGCTGTTGGGATGCGTGGCGAGGATGCCTTCCAACTTCTCCTCGGCCAGGCCGAGCCGCTTCTTGCCCGCCTTGGTCCACAGGGCTCGCGCCTCGTCGAGGATGGCGATGGACTCCGGTGGCAGAGGGGTGGATGCACCAGCTGCAGCGGGGGGGATCGCAGCCGGCGGGGCGACGGCAGCGTTGGGGTCGACGGCCGCGTTGGGGTCGACGGCCGCAGCGTTGGGGTCAACGGGCACGGCGTTGGGGTCAACGGGCACGGCGTTGGGGTCGACGGGCACTGCGTTGGGGTCGACAGCCGCTGGAGCGGCACCGACCGCAGCGGGTTGCTGTCCTTCCGGCATGACGGGCTGACCCTGGCCAGGTGTGGGAACGACACTGCCCTGAGCGACTTGACCGCCGTCGGCCGGTTTGGCCTCGCCGTCCTCTGCGTTGTTGGCTTCCTCGCCGGCCGGGTCTGCCTCGAGGGTCTCCGAGGGGAAGATCCGATCCCAGAAGAACGCGGTACCCAGCACGAGGACAACGGCCGCGCCGATCGCGACGGGTTTCCATGGAACCGGGCGCCCGGCCCCGACATCCCCGAAGTCCCCGTCGAAGTCGTCGTCGTCATCGTCGTCCCCGAAGTCGTCGTCATCCCCGAAGCCGAACCCATCGAGGGGCCCTTTGGCTGGGAGCGCGTCGTCGTCGGCGAAGTCGTCGTCTACGGGTTTGGCCTTCTTCGCGGCGTTGCGAACCGGCTCTGGGTCGGCAAAGTCGTCGTCGAGCTCGTCATCGTCGTCGAGGTCATCGAAGTCATCACCGAGCATCGCGGCGACGTCGGGCGGGGGCTGTGGCTTGGGCTCTTCGGCCGCGGCGACGCTGCGAGCCCCGGCATGCATGGTGACCGCGGCCTCCACCGGATCGTCATCGGACAGGACCTCGGACTGAAGTCCATCAGACTCGCGAAGCATCGCCTCGCGAACCGCGGCGGCGCTCTCCTTGATCCGCCGCATGCGATCTGCGACGTCGTCGATGGTCTGCTCGACCGGAGGCGGCGCTGGGGTGGCGAGGATCTCGACCGTCGGCGCGGCAGGGCGCAGAGGTTCGACCGGGGTCCCTTGCAGGGTCGGGACGGCCTCGTCGGCTTCCGCTTCGGGCGCGTCGGCAGCCTCGGCCCCATCTTCGCGAGCCATCCATGCGGGCGCCGACCAGGTCTGGGTCGCGCGACGGCGAGGCCGGTGCACCGATCCGTCGGTCGTCGTGGCGGAGGGGTCGAGTGAGCCAACTCCGAGCACCGGGGAGGGGGCCCCCATGAGGGGCGCCAGCTCGGCGTCCTTCAACGCGTCTGGGACCGCCTCCGATGCGGGCCGCGCGGAAGACGCGACCGCGGCCGTAGCCGGTTGAGCCCAGTCTGGACGCTTTGTAGGGTCGAGCCACTCCCCGCAAAAACGGCACTTCGCGGCCGCGTCCTGAATCATCTCCGCACAATAAGAGCAGGCCTTCACAGCTCGCAGAAGGTAGCACAAGAGGCGCGAAACCCCGCTTGGCGGGATGGGTCCGCAGCGGGGGTCCCCTGGTCATGCGTGCCGCCCCAATGTGGCGGAACACCGTGACAGGGGGCGGTTGGCCAACGGTGGGCGGCCGGGATATAGCGGGCCGGTGAACGCACGCTCTGCGCACGAACCGGGCGAAGGCGGCCCGGTGCGGTCCGGCTCGGCGCTGTCGGCTCGATTGAGCCGTCCTCCCGCACGATTGGAGCTCGCCGAGCTGCCTACGCCCGTGGAGCGCGCGCCATGGCTCGACACGGCTCGGGCCAAGGTTTGGATCAAGCGCGACGACGTCAGCAGCCCCATCTATGGGGGCGGGAAGGTCCGAAAGCTGGAGTGGATCCTCGCCAATGCTCCTTTCGACACGGACGCGCCGATCTTGAGCATCGGCGGAATCGGCAGCCACCACCTGTTGTCGCTGGCATTGTTCCTTCGCACCCAGGGACGGACGCTGCACGGTCTGACGTTCACGCAGGCCAAGACTGCCCACGTGAAGAAGAACCTCGCCGTGTTGCTGTCGTGTGGGGCTCGGCTGTGGAATGTGTCCACCCGGGCCGAGCTGCCGAGAGCCTGGCTGGCCTACCATCTGTGGGATCGCCCCGACCGCAAGGGGGTCTCGATGTCGGCTGGCGCCAGCACGCCGCTGGGATGTTTTGGGTTTGTCGACGCGGCGTTCGAGCTTGCGGCCCAGGTTGACGCCGGCTTGTTGCCCAAGCCTGACGTGCTCTACGTGACCGCCGGATCCGCGGGAACGGCGGCTGGACTCGCGCTTGGCTTCGCGTTGGCCGGAATGCCGCTTCACCTGCACCTCGTGTCGTCGGTGGAGCCCTGGGCGTTCAACCCCTTGATGATGGAGCTCAAGATGCGCGGCGCCCTCAAAGCGCTCCGGCAGGCGGGTCTGGACGCGACTGGCAGCGCGCGCGCATTGCTGCGGGCCGCGGGCGTGACGTACCAGGTCGACTACGACGAGGTCGGCGCGGGCTATGGGGAACCGACCCCGGCCGGTCTCGAGGCCGTCGCGGTCGCGCAGGCCCACGGGATCGGTCTGGAGCCCACCTACACCGCCAAGTGCGTGGCTGCGCTGCTGCGCACGGAGGCTCACGACCGCGGGCGAGGGCACAACGTGTTGTTCTGGCACACCCACGCCGGCAACGACCTCACACCGCAGATCGAGCCCGGCTGGGAAGCGCGCAGCCCCGTCTCGTTTGAGGGCATCGCCTGACTTGCCGCGGGCAGGCGGAAAGCCGATAGTCCGCGACTGTGGCCGAAACCGTGCACGAGCGGCTGTCCGACGGGCGGCGTCTGGCTTGGCTGACACTGCCCACCGACGAGGAGGGGCGCTTTGGCGACGCCCAGCTCGACGCCCTCGAGCACGCTTTCGACGCGGCGTTGGGGGACAGTGAGGTCGGGGCCGTCGTCTTGCGCGCGGGTGAAGCCGGCTTTTGTCGGGGGCTTGCCCTCGAAGCTTTTTCGGAGCTGGATGACCGTCGGGCGGTTGCCGCGACCGCGAAGCGGATCCATCGCCTGCAGGCGCGGATGAGCGGCGGGCGCGTTCCGTGTATTGCCGCCATCTGTGGGGCTTGCCTCGATGTTGGCCTCGAACTCGCCCTGGCGTGTGGCCACCGGATCGCCGCCGACCACCCTGATGTTCGCATGGGGCTTCCGCAGATCGAGCTGGGCCTGTTGCCGATCGGAGATGCGTTGGCCCGGCTTCCCACCGTCGTGGGCTTTGAGGCTTCGTTGGACTTGCTGCTCGAGGGCGAGACGGTCGGTGCTGCCCATGCTCGCCGCCTGGGGCTCGTCGACGCGGTTGTTCATCCGGCGGGACTCGAAGCGGCAGCAAGGGAGGCCGCGCGTTCGGCTGCCGCCGCCGGTTCTCCGCCCAAGAACCGCCGAGCCTGGCGGCCCGCACTGCCGGGCGTCGCTCTGCGCAATCGGCGGTCCCTCCAGCGGTGGCAAGAAACCCGCCCCCATGATGACGCCCTGGGCGGTGCTCGGCTCTCAGCGTTGGAGCTGCTGGGTCGTGGCCGCATTCAAGACACGTCAGAGCTGACGACGATCTTCAGCGAAGCGGCGGTCTCGGATGCCACCGCCACGCGGCTGCACACGTGGCGGTGTGCTCGGGCGCTGGAGCGCTGGACTCCCCGTGCGGACGTGGCTGTGTCCACGCTGACGCGTCTGGGGATCGTCGGTGGCGGCGCGGTGGGGGCCGACCTCGCGGTCGCGGCCGCCCGAGCCGGAGTCTCGGTCCGCATACGGGAAAAATCTCCGCCCGCGCTGGGCCGGGCCTTGGCTCGCGTCGAGGCCAAGGTCGCCCGCGATCGCGACCATGAGCGCCGGACCCGGGCTCGCGCGCGGCTCAGCGGAGGGCTCGAACTCGACGGCTTCTCCACGATGGACTTGGTGCTGGAGTCGGTTCCCGAAGAGGTTGCGGTCAAACAACGCGTCTTCGCCGAACTCGAGGACCGCGTGCGGCCACAGACCATTCTCGCGACCCACCCACGGGCGACACCGGTCTCGGAGATTGGGGCGCGGATGCGACACCCCGAGCGCCTCGTGGGGATTCGTGTGTTTCGACCGCTCTCGCGCCGTCCGTTGTGCGAGATCATTCAGACACCGCAAACGTCCGCGCGGGCCCTCGCAGCTGCCGTGAGCTTCGCGCGCCGCATCAACAAGACTCCGGTGGTTGTGCGGGACGGCCCGGGGTTCTTCACCACGCGGGTGCTCGCGGCGTACCTGTCCCATGCCGGTGAGCTGGTCGCAGACGGTTTTTCGATCGAAGACATCGATCGAGGCTGTCGCCGGGCGGGGTGGCCCGTGGGTCCGTTGCAGCTGCTCGACTTCGTGGGTCTCTCCACGGCGGTTCGTGTCGGTCATGTGCTGACCGCGGCTCTGGGCGATCGCTTCGACGTCCCGATGCCGCTGGAGGCGATGGCGGCCACCGGACGCGCGTTCTATCGGCCCGGGCCGGAGGAAGAACCGGACCCACGCGTGCACGACTTTCTTGGAGTCACGACGTCCCGGGTCGGCGATGCGGATGAACTGGGCGAGCGGCTCACCCTGGTCGCGGCGATCGAGGCGGTTCGTTGCCTGCAAGACGGTGTGTTGGCACGGCCATCCGACGGGGATGTCGCGGCCGTGCTCGGTCTGGGCTACCCCGCGACCCGCGGTGGGCCATTTCGCCACCTTGCGGCGCGAGGGGTGGCCGCGGCTCGAAGCCGGCTGTCCGCACTCGAGGACCGCTTCGGCAGCCGCTACCGCGCGCCGGAGCTGTTGGTCGAACTCGCCGAACGCGGCAGCGACTTTTCAACCATGGAGGACGCTTCATCATGATGGGAGGACGCATTGCGGTCGTCGATGCCGTGCGAACCCCGTGGAGCCCTCGAGGCGGGGGGCTCTCCGGGATGTCTGCGGCTGCTCTGGGGGCCGTCGTCGTGCGCGACCTGTTGCTTCGTGCGGCCGTGCTTCCGGAGGTCGTCGACCTCGTTGTCGTCGGCTCGGCGCGGAGCGGGACGTCCGGATCGCTGGGCGCCGAGGTTGCGTTTCGAGCCGGGGTGGACGCCGTCGCACCCAGCGTTTCGATGGGGTCGGTGTCGGGGGAGCGCGCCATCGCCGAAGCCTCTCGGGCCATCCTCGTGGGCGACATCGACACTGCGGTGGCAGTGGGCGTGGAGACTCCGAGCGACCTGCAAGTTGGGCTCTCCGCACCGCTGCGCGAGGCGGTGATGGGCACCCGGCGCGGCGAGACAGCCGGTGACAAGTTGCGGGCGTGGGCGGGCGTGAAGGCGACCGACCTGCGGCCGACCGCCGCGGTCCTTCGAGACCCGATCTCAGAGCAGCCGTTGGCCGCCGCAGCCGAGTCCGTCGCGCTGCGGTTTGGACTCGATCGTGCCGGACAAGATGCCTACGCGGTGCGCTCGCACGCTCGTGCGTTTCGCCGGGTCCGCCAGGGCGCCCCAGAGGTTGTGCCGGTACCGGCTCCGGCCGGCGCCGGGGTGATGGTCGTGGAGCACGACGAGGGTCCTCGGGCCGAACTCACCGCGCAGAGTCTCGCGCGCCGTGCCCCGCTGGCGAAGGCTGGGGCCGCGCTCTCGGTCCCGCCCTCCATCGCCACCGTCACCGCCGGCAACCTCTCGGTCCCCGCAGACGGTGCCGCTGCGGTCTTGCTCACGCGTCCAGACTTGGCGCGCAGTCGCGGCTGGCCGGTCTTGGGGGAGATCGACGGCGCCCGTTTTGCGTCTGCGAACCCGTTCACGTCGCCGCGGTTTGGCGGATCGCAGGCGCTCGATCGGTTGCTCGAGGAGAAGAACGAGCGCCTCGCAGACTTCGCGGTCGTCGAAGCATCCGAATCGGCGGCGGCCTTTGCCCTCGCGCTCCTCGCCTCGCAGCCCGAGCTCGACCCTGATGTCCTCAACCGGTGGGGCGGCTCGATCGCGCTGGGTCGCTGCAGCGGAGCGTGTGGCGTTCGTCTGTTGGGAACCGCCGTGCGCCGCATGGCGGCCGCCGGGGTCGACAAGTCGCTGGTCGTCGGAAGCGGCGCCGCGGGCCATGGCGCTGCGCTCCTGATCCGCCGCTGACCAGGCGCTGACCAGGCGCTGACCAGGCGCTGACCAGGAGGCGCTGAGCCTCAGCTCGCGGACTCGGCGAGGATCTTGGTGCCGAGCTGACGGGCGAGGGCGCCGTCGATCTCGTCCTTGTGGTCCTTCATCAGCGCCCCCATCAGCTTCCCCATCTCTTTGGGGCTCGAGATGCCGACCTTGGCGATCACATCGCGGACCAGGGCTTCGGTGGCGGCCTCATCGAGCTTCTTGGGCAAGAACTGCTCGCAGAACGCCAGCTCGAAGCGAGTCTCTTCCATCGCTTCGGCGGCGCGGTCGCCCGCCTTCTCGAGCTCGAGCATCGTCTTGCCCAGCTGCTTGGCGTAGGCGGCGATGGTCTCCTGCCACAGGGCGTCGTCTTCCTCCCGATCCGCACCGGACTTCACGACGTTGAGCACCTTGGCGCGGAGCATGGCGATCACGTTCTTCGTGGGCTCGTCACGGTCGCGCCGGGCCTGCTTGAACTTCTCTTGGATCTTCTCGCGCACGGACATGCGGCGAAGACTACTACTACCTGCCCACAGTTCCGCGGCGGGTTCGCGGGGCCCGGTCCTGGCCGCTCCTGCGCGCCCGGGTTACGTCCCTTGCGCGTCGGGTTTGGCGACGCGCGCCTCCCGGATCCGAGCATAGGCCTCGGTCCTGGCCACTTGGTGACGCTCGAGCAGCTCGGCGGAGGCCCCCTCACACTGCAAGGCTCGCAGGAAGCTTCGGTGCGCGCGCTGGCTCAGGGGCGCGCCGCGTCCGACGGCGGCGACGGTTGTCTCGATGCTTCCGGGCAGGGAGGTCCGGGCGACGAGGTGGGTCAGGGCACCCGCTTCGGCCAGTGCGTCGGCGTGGACCCGTTCGCCCAGCAGAAGGAGGCGCCTGAGGATAGCGGGCCCGAGCACCGCGTGAAGGCGCTGCAGGCCGGCCGCGTGATAGACGACGCCGAGCTTTGCAGCCGGGATCGCGAACCAAACATCGTCGCTGGCGATGCGGAGGTCGCACGCGCACACCAGCTCGAGGCCGGCTCCGATCGCAAAGCCGTTGATCGCCGCGATAAAGGTCGCGTCGGCCGCTTCGATCGCCGCGGTCGCCTCGGCCAGCGGTGCATCGGGAGGAGGCCCGTCTGCGCTCGGGTTGAGTGCGGTGAGGTCGAAGCCCGCGCAGAACGCCTCGTCGCCAGCCCCGCGCAGGACGACGGTCTCACCGCGAAGGGTCGCGCACCTGCGCGTGATCCACCGCAGAGCATCGGGTCCGACCGCATTGCGACGTTCCAGCTTGTCGAGCGTCCACCACAGCGCGCCGTCGCGGCTCTCTTCGCGAAGACCGGTCGCGCTCACTCGGGGGGAGTCCCTGCGCCGGCCGGGCCCATGCGGGTGCCGGCGGGTCCCTTACCGCTGGTGGGCGGCTTTCCGTCAACGGTGAACGTGGGCATCGCCGAACCGTTCGAGTCGGCTGCCGCGCCGACGCTCGGATCGATTTCGCCGTTCTGACTGGCCTTCTGAAGGTCGTTGAGCGTGCGAGCGAGCGGTGAGTTGGGGTCTTGCATCGCCTGTCGACGCCGCGCGTAGGCCCGCTTGCGCCGAAGCTCGGGGGTGAGGTCAGCGGGGTCCAACGCGATGAGCCGCTTGTCCTCGTCGCTGAGCGGTGGAGGCTTGGGCTGTGAGTCTGGCGGCTGTGCGGTCCCGGACTCCGCGGCGTTGGAGTCCGCATCGGCGGCCGTTGCCGCAGCCTGTGGGGTCGGAGGCTTGGGGCAGGCCACCAACAGGCAAGCCGTCGTCGCGATCAGCGTCACGCGCATGGGCCGTACCGTACCAGCCTCAGACGACGCCGGCCGACCCCTTGCGGAGCATCCGGACCAGGGCGAGTGGAATGGCGAGGGTGAGGATGAGCTGGAGCACCCCAAGCACCGCGCTGGCTTCGAACAGCACGAACGGATGCGGGCTGAACCCATAGTCAGACGCCGCTGCCGCGGTGACGCCGGCGCACACCATCTCGAAGCAGATGGCGCCGTAGCAGAGCATGGCGAACAGGCTGCCCAGGATGTTGGTGGGGAGCGCGACGAGCCGAACGGCGAGCAGGGCGAGCACGACCAGGGACCACAGAAGATGGAACGCCCCCATCGGCTCCACCGGGATTGCGCTGGGCCCGAACACGAGGATGAGCAGCCCCGCGTGCATGGCGACGAACGCTGCGAACTCGACCATGATGTTGCGAAGGGGCAGCGTACGCAGGGTGGAGGGTCCATCGCCGACCGGCACTCGACCCGCGAGGATCAGCTGCCATGCGAAGGCGACGAGGCCAAGGGAGACGAAGTACGCCGGAACCGCGTCGTTCGCATCGAACTCCGGGACCACGGCCAACGCGAGCACGATCGACACGGCGGCCGCGAGCAACCCCTCGACCCGGGTGATGGATGCCTGAGTCCGGCCCTCGATGCGGCGGGTCAGCGCGCGACTCATGACGTAGGCGAGCACCGAGAAGCCCACGACGGACACCGAGATGATGACGAGTGCGTGCTGAGTCTCGGCGGCGGAGAGCCGCATGTGCGGCACGAAGAGTTCGCGCAGACCGTGGACGAGTCCCACCGGAGGCATCATCGCGATCAGCCCGACCATGTCGTCTTCGAGGTTCATGCCGACTCCGACGGAGAACAGCATCAGCAGGCAAAGCGCGCCGGTCAGCAGCGTCGCGACGATCCCCGACGACCAGCGACGACCCAAGCCGAATCCGATGAGCTGGGTGAACAACACCAAGAACCCGGATGCGGCGGGGAGCAGCAGCAGGAAGGGGACCAGGTTCGCGATATGGCCCGCGAAGACACCCGCCAGCATCATCACCAGGAACGATGGGGCAGCCAAGACGGCCGCCAACCCGACGCCAGCGGCGGTGAAGCCCGTCACGATGTCGACGGGGCGGAGCCGAGTTCCGAGCACGGGCTGCAGGGTGTTCTCATGGACTTCCTGGGCCACGGTGGCGCCGGAGGCCAAGGGAGCGACGATCAGCATCAGCAGGACGACGAAGCCACCGGCGACGGCACCGGTCAGCCGGACACCGTCCGCGAAGCTGAGGGGAGAGGTGTAGAATACGACCTCGGGGACGAGCTGCTGGTCGACGATGGCCTGGAGCCGCACTCGCTCTGCGGGCCTGTACCAATCGAACTGCCAGTCACGAGCCTCTTGGCCGTACTGCCACTGGGCGTCGTCGATGGCGTAGCGGGTCGGTGGGTGCGTCTCGAGAAGCGTCCGGATGTCGGCTTCGAGGCCCGCGTACGGGTCCGGGGCGCCCATCGTCAGCGCGGTGTACAGGGTTGCGTAGGCCCGCTCGCGCTCGTCGGCCAGCATGGAGTAGTCGGAAAGCGTAGCGCCGGCGGTGAGGAGCCGGTCCCGTTCCGCCGTGAGCTGTTCGTACATGTAGCCGTCGTGGACGGTCACGGAGAACTCCGCTCTCTCGCGATCCCAGCTCGATTGCTCGAGGTCCAGCTGGCGGCGCATGTCTTGCTCGAAACCTCCGGCTCCGAACGAGAGCCACGCGCCGATGAACACGCTCAGCAGACCCAGGACGAGCGAGGCCGCCATGTACCGGCGCAGGCGATTACCGCGAAACATCCGAGTGACGAAGGGAAGGCTGGCGTCGCGAAACTGGTCGAGGCGCGCGCGAGTGGACGAGGTGGGGGCTTTGGACATGGCGGACCTCAGTTGACCTGGTCTTCGGAGAGGCGGTTGTAGACGTCTTCGAGACGGCTGCGGACGCGACTGCAGGTCACGACTCGAACGCCGGCGCCGCAGAGCTCGGCGAGCATGTCGGCGACCGCCGCATCGTCGCCTTGGACTTGGAGCGAGAGCGCAGTGAGACCGTCGGCTTCGGCCTCGGACTCGATGAGGACTCGGCGTTGGGCGAGAATCTCCCGCGCTCGAGCGAGCCCACCCAGGATGCGGAGTTCGTAGACGAGCCGACTGACCTCGTAGCGGTCGATGATGCTGCCCACCTCGCCGCTGACGACAATGGTTCCCCGCTGCAGGATTGCGACTTGGTCGCAGAGGTCATCGAGCTCTCGAAGGATGTGCGACGAGATGATCACGGTGACGCCGCGATCGCGAATCTGTCCGACGATGGTTCGCAGGTCGCTGCGGCCGCGAGGGTCCAAGCCATCCGCGGGCTCGTCGAGGATGAGCAGCGACGGATCATGAAGCAGGCAGCGGGCAACGAGGAGCCGCTGCCGCATGCCCTTGGACAACGCCTTGCAACGGGCATTCGCCTTGCTGCCGAGGCTGAACGTTGCCAGGACCTCGTCGACCTTCGCGCGCAGCGAAGGCCCGCGCAGTCCGAAACACTGACCGAAGAAGGTCAGGTACTCGGAGGCCGTCATGTCCTTGTACAAAGGGTTGCCGTCGCCGAGGAATCCGATCTGGCTGCGCAGCGCTTGATGACTGGCGGCATCGGTGGCGACCTGGCCGTCGTACGCGATGGTGCCGCCCGTCGGCTCCATGACGGTCGCGACCATGCGCAGCGCTGTGGACTTTCCGGCCCCGTTGGGACCGATGAGGCCCAGGATCGACCCACTGGGGATCGTCAAATCTACGTCGCGCACCGCGAAGGTGCTGCCGTCATAGGTCTTGCTGATCGCGTTGAGTTCGACGCGCATGCGGACTACGAACGCTCCATGGGACGAACTGATTGCATCACAGATGCATTCGGTCCGGTGAGCGTCGAAACAGCCCACCTCCCTGCGCGGCTATCGTCCCAAGTGTGGAGCTGGCTCACGTCTCGCATTCGGCTACTCTGTAAAAAGCGGGTGGGTGACAACACTTTCAGGGTGATCGAAGGCGGTGAGCGTGGTGAAAAGTAGGTTTTGTAAGTTTTTGACGGTGGGCGGAATCGCAGCGTCGTTCGCGCTGTCCGTCGGTTGCGCCAGTCGCCCCAAAGCCTACGCGGAAGTGTCCGTGGTCTCCGCGGCACGGAATCGGTCCGCCTCGAACGAGGTGCTGGTCCAGCAGGCTGAAGCGGCCGTGGCGGTCGTCGAGACCCCATCCGGCCGCGGTTTGGGATTCGTCGTCGACCCGCGGGGCTACCTCGTCACCAACCGCCACGTCGTCGAGGACGCGAGCCATGTCGAGTCGGTCTCGTTCCCTGCGCATGACCCGCCCACGACCTACCACTCCGTCGAGGTCATCTATACCGACCCGGAGCGCGACCTCGCCTTGATCCGCGTGCACACCGACGACGTCTTGCCGCGGCTGCCGCTCGCGGCACGCAAGCCGTTGCCGATCGGTCGCTACCTCGGTCCGGGCGACCCGGTCGTGCTCGTCGAGTACGACCATCCCACCGAAGATGACCGCGTCCCGGACCTTTCGACCGCCCACTTCGTGTCACACAACGCGGCCGTGACAACACTCGGCGCGGTCAACCCCGCCGCGGGCCCGGGCCAGTTCCTCGGTATCGACGCCGACGTCAAACGTGGGCAGAGCGGAGGCCCGGTCCTCGACCGACACGGCCGTGTCGTCGGCGTGATCACGTGGACGTGGCGGGACCGCGTGGGCGGGTTCGCCATTCCGGTCGCCGACGTGTTGGAGATGCTGGGCGAGAGGCCGTCGTTGGACTCCGCGGATCAGCATCGCGACCGGATCGCGGCACGCTCCCGCGAGTTCCTCTCCGCACTCGGTCACGGCAACATCAAGGACGCTCGCCGGATCACCTCGCCGTCCCATGCGCGCCAGGTTCGGTCCGACGCTGTCGAAAAGATTACGGCGCAGATCGATCGCGACGGTGCGCCCGTCATCCAGGGATTCTTCGCCGCGGTCGAGTCGCTCGTCGGTGAAGAAGAAGCGTTCTCGATGCTGCGAGATGCGGTCAGCCGCACGGCGACCCCCGAGTTCCGCGAGGCGCTGGCACTCCCCGACGACCTCGAAGACGCTCAGATCGTCAGCTTCTTCTTCGAACTCGGTCAGGCGTACTTGATCGCTCGTGTCGCGGGCGACATGTCCCCGGACGAAGCGCTGCGCCGGGCACTGATGCGACTGGAAACCGTCGACGCCGCGCGGACGTTCGCCATCGCCGGCGTGCTCACCGAGCTGGCCGGGAGTGCGGTCGAGATTCAAAGCGTCGAGGTCGTACCCGGCGCGTACTCCCCAACCGCGGTCGTGTCGCTGGCTCGGACGCCGGATTCCGATGAGGCGGGTCGCGGCCGGCACCTGACGCTGCACATGAAGCTGGAGTGGGGCGACTGGTACGTCACGTCGGTGAGCCCGACGCCGCTCTCCGACCGCATGGACTAGTACCTCATGCCTGAAGTCCGTGCCGGGTTCTGCGGCCCCCCCTTCGGGTGTGGGGGCCCTCCGAAACCCTCGGTTGGTCAGGCCTGCGTTCGGTACTTCCCGTCTTTTCCGCTACGCATCCCTCCGGGACGCTTCGCTCTGTTGCTCTGAGCTCCTCGGAAACCCGGCACGGACTTCAGAACTGACGTACTAGAGCGCATCTCGCTACTTCGCATTGCGGCGCCGGGGCTCGCGACGCCTGTCGGGCGGGGTCTTGTCGCCCTTGCGGACCCGGACCAGGGAGCCGCGGGCGTCATCGTGTTCGTACACGTTGATCCATCCGTTGGGCAGCAGCGGGTCGAGCGCGTCGAACACCCGCTTGGCGTCCTTGGGGGCGAGGTTGATGCAGCCATGGCTGACGCGGTTGCCGAACCGGTTGTGCCAATAGGCGCCGTGCAGGGCGAAACGACCGTCGAAGTACATTGCCCAGGGGACAGCCTCCACATGGTAGGCGTCGTCGTCCCCGGCGCGAGAGCGCATGTCGGTGAGCGCAAGCTTGCTCTCCATGCGGTAGATGCCCAGCGGGGTCGGATTCTTGCCCGTGCCCGAGGAGATGACGGTGGTGAAGATGGGCGTGGTGCCGCGCATCAACGTCAGCGTCTGCTGCGTGACCTCGACGTCGACCCAGACGGCGGAATCCGAGATGCCCTCCGGAGGGTCTGCCGGAATGAACCGGCGAATCGCCCGGGCTTCGACCCAGCCGCTTCCGTCGTGAAGCGGATAGAACACGGTGCCCCGCTTCCGAACGGAGGCGTCATCGACGACGACCGTGGCTTGAAACGCGAGCCTGCCTGCGTTTCTTGCGTCGGGGTGGGGGGTGTCGTGCTTGGCGGCGTTGGGCCAGGCGACGACCCAGGCCAGGGTGCCCTCTGCAGGCAGGGGGTCGTTGATCAGGTCGCGGCCTTCAAAGGCGCTGGGGCTGAAGCGCCGCACGTCGGCTTCTTTTACGACCCGGCGAGTGTCGTCTTCGAGGACGCGTTCTCCATTGGCCCAGCGCTTCCGCACGAAGGCATAGTCATGATCCGGCGCAAGCTCGCCGACGGGATCGTCGCCGCGGCGCAGTGCGGCGCGGGAGCGCCAGACGGGGGCAGGGTGGTCACCCTTGCGCCGCTTGGCGTAGCGAAACGGCGTCAGCCCATTGCCGCCAATACGCGGCAACGGAAAGGGCTCCGGCCCTTCGACGATCGTGCTGCGTCCGAGGCAAATGAACGCGGCCACGCCGACCCGCGCCCAGCCTGCCTTGCACTCGGGGTCGCCCTCGACGAACTCGAGCACATGGAACGTCTCGCCACGTGCAATCTTGCCGCGGAAGGCTGCGGAAAACTTCGCGGCGTCGTAGAGCATCGACGCACGCCCTGCCTTGCGCAGCTCCAACGACTGGGCAGCAGCGGCGGGTGCCGGCTCAGCTGCGTCGTGTGCGGGAGCGGGAGCGGGCGTGGACGGGGGCGGCGGGGGTGTTGGCGCATCGACGGGCGTTGGCTCCGCGTCGGACTGCACGAGTGCCGGGACCTCTGGCGACGCTCCCGACTCCATATCCGGCGCGGGTGCAGTCGCCTGATCGGCGTCACATGCACTGGCCCACAACAAGGCCAAGCACGCGTAGGTGCGCGGTGCTGGCATGGGATCGCATATGCCATACTCGGCTCCGTTCATGGCGACGAATTTCCGCGGCACAGACGACTACATCGTTTCCGAAGAGCTGGCCCGATCGGTCGATGTGGCGATGCACTTAGGACGGCCTCTCTTGCTCAAGGGAGAGCCAGGAACGGGAAAAACCCTTCTGGCGGTCAACCTCGCAAAGGCGATGGACATGGCGCTCGAGCGTTGGCAGGTGAAGTCCACGACCAAGGCAGCCGAGGGGCTGTACGTCTACGACACGGTGCGTCGCTTGCACGACAGCCGCTTTGGAGACGGCGAGGTCTCGGACATCCGACAGTACATCGACATGGGCCCGCTGGGACGTGCCTTCAAGAGCGACGCGAAGAACGTCGTGCTCATCGATGAGGTCGACAAGGCGGACCTCGAGTTCCCCAACGACCTGCTCCACGAGATCGACACGATGAGCTTCACGATCCCCGAGACCGGGGAGACCGTGACGGCCAAACATCGCCCGGTGGTGATCATCACCAGCAACAACGAGAAGGAGCTGCCCGACGCGTTTCTTCGTCGCTGCGTGTTCCACTTCATCGAGTTCCCCGAGCGAGAACTGATGGAGCGCATCGTTGCCGTGCACCACCCAGACGTTGAGGAGAAGCTTCTCGCCAACGCGCTGGAGGCGTTCTATCGGCTCCGCGCCGTCGATGGCCTGCGCAAGCCGCCCTCGACCAGTGAACTCATCGACTGGATCAGCGCGCTCCGGCACAGCGGCATGAGCGAGGCCAAGCTGCTCGGTGCGGGGCTTCCGTTCTTGGGCACGTTGCTCAAGAAGGAGCAAGACGTCGAGATGCTCTCCCGCCGCCGGGGCCGCGCGTAGTTCATCTGGAGCCGCGATGTTCCTCGATTTTTTCTACAACCTGCGAACCGCGGGCGTCCCGATCAGTGCCCACAACTGGCTGGCGCTGATGCGGGCGATCGCCGACGGTCTGCACGAGAACTCGCTCGATGGGTTCTACCAAGTTGCTCGCTGTCTCCTCGTCCCGACCGAGACGCACTACGACGCGTTCGACCAAGCCTTCGGGGTCACATTCCGCGGGGTCGAGGCCGACCTCTCGGCGCTGGTCGAGAATCTCGACGAGTGGCTCAAGGATCCGAAACAACTGGCCTACCTCGACCCCGCACTGAGGGCCGAGCTCGAAGCGATGGACATGGACACGCTGCGGCGTGAACTCCTCGAGCGACTGGAGGAGCAGAAGAAACGACACGAGGGCGGCAACCGCTGGGTGGGAACCGGGGGGACCTCGCCGTTCGGCCAAGGCGGGGCGAACCCGGCTGGCATTCGCATCGGGGGCAAAGGGGGCTCTCGCAGTGCTCTGGCCGTGGCCGATTCGCGGCGCTTTCGGGCCTACCGCAAGGACCTCGTCCTGGACACGCGGCAGATCGCGGCAGCGCTGCGAAAGCTCCGCACGATGGGCCGCAACAGTGTCGACGACGAACTCGACCTCGACGAAACGGTCAACGCGACGGCACGCAACTGTGGTGACCTCGAGATCATCATGCGTCCGCCTCGCAAGAACGACGTGCGGGTGCTGCTGATGATGGACGTCGGCGGCAGCATGGACCCGTTTGCCCGCTTGGTCGGCCGGCTGTTCTCCGCCGCTCACAACACGGGCGGGTTTCGGGAACTCAAGCCCTACTACTTCCACAACTGCGTCTACGCCCAAGTCTACGAGGATGCGGCGTTCACCAAGCCGGTCCGGACCGAGGAGGTCCTGCGCAAGTACGATGCGAGCTGGCGGATCATCATGGTCGGCGATGCGTACATGCACCCCGGCGAGCTGATGATGAGCACGTCCAACTGGTGGGACGGCCGTGGCGGGCCTGTCGGCATCACGTGGCTGGCTCGCTTGGCCGACCGGTTCTCGCATGCGGCCTGGCTGAACCCCGAGCCGCCGCACGTCTGGGATGCGCCGACGATCTCCGAGATTCGCAACGTGTTCGACATGTTTCCGCTGACGCTCGCGGGGCTTTCGGACATGGTGCAGGCGCTGCGTCATCCGCCGCATCCGGCACGTCGGCACCGCGTTCACACGATCGCCCGCGGGTAGCGGCTCGTGCGCAGACGTGATATCGCCACAAGCATGCGACGCCTGCTTTGGACCTCGTCTTTGTGCGCTGTGGCGCTCTCGTTGGCCGGCTGTCCCTCCGAGGACGAGCCCGCCAAGGACGACAAGAAAGAGACCAAGAAGGAGACCAAGGACGAGGGCGAGCAGGACGATGCGGGCTCTCTGATGGTCGCAGAGGGCGACGGAGGTGTGGACGGCCCGGTGCCGCCCGAGGTCTCGATGGTGTTCTTTGCGGTCGAAGGCGCATTGTACCCGCTGGCCTGCTTCGACAAGGACGCCAAGGCGATCAAGACGGGCGCTGCGTGCCTGAAGATGGTCAAGCCCGGAGACGCCGTCCGGGTCGCTTCGCACGACTCGCAGTACAACAAGAAGGCTGGCGAACCCGTCGAGCCGCAGTGTCTGGCGGGTTCGGGCAAGAAGGTTGCGATCGGCGTCGAGGGCATCACCGAGGGGGCCGACTTCCTGTACGGAACCTGGCCGCCCGCCGGCATCAAGGTGATCAAGGAAGTGGCGGAGGACTCGACCGGACCCGCTGCCGTCCAGATTGGCGATGAGGAGACCTCCAAGCTCAAGGCCGCGATCACCTCGGCCGGCGGCAAGGTCGGCGATGAACTCAAAGTGCACCAAGTGGCCGAGATTCAGGGGCGGACCGCCAAGGACAAGGTCTACTCGGTCTACGTGCCCGACCCCAAGGTGCTCGAGCAGTACAAGTGGAGCGGAGCGTTCCTCGCGGAGGGCGGGAGCCTCGACAAGCTCACGCTCATCGCCAAGTCCAAGAGCAAGAAGGACGTGTTCGAAGTCCGCGGCTCAATGGACCTCGATGGCGACAAGGTGAACGAGCTGTGGATGCGCATCGTGTTCGCGGAAGGATCCGGCGACCAAGTCTTCACGCTCACCGGTGGCAAGGTCAGCGGCCTGGGCAAGTGGAGCTGCGGCGCCGTGCGCTGAACCCAGCCGGGCCCATCGTTGGCCCGCTCCGAATTGGACCCCGCCGTGACCGTCAGGTCGGGCGGGGTTTTTCTTGTGGTGCTAGCGCGGTTTGGGAATCAAGCCCTGACGCTTCGCGCCTTTGGGGGGCGCCTTGGCGGTGGCCATCTGGGATACGACCGCTTCGAGGCCCTCGGGCGTGCAGGTGGACTCGCTCCATGCCAGCCGGCGGACGTTGGGCCAGGCGGGGTCGCCGGCCATCCACGCGTAGCTGATCCCGCTGTACTCCAGGGTGTACGCACCCGGCGTATTGGCCATCTGCTTGACCTCGACGTCGGCCGAGAAGCGAAGCTTGAGGCGGTTGGCCTCCGCTTCGGCGGCCTCTTTGGGAGACGCATCGTCGACGAACGAGGTGCGGAACCACACCGGCTCGCCCGATGCTCCGTCGTGGAAGTAGTAGCCGCAGCTGCGCTGAAATGACTCGCCGAGGTACAGCGGCTTTCCGCACGACTTGGCGGCTGCGTCGGCGTCGAAGCCCGACTCGGTCAAGCAGCAGTGGGGCTCGGGAAGCTTGGGTGCGTACAGCCGACAGAATCCGTTCGACTCATCGGGCTTGCCCGACCCCTTGCCCTTGGCTTCTTCTTCGTGCGCTTGGGGGACGGCCTCCGCGGCGTAGAGGTCGTCACCGACCTTGACGACTCGCGGGTCGGACTCGTCGAGTACCGGAACGTTCTTCGGTGCCGGAGCAGGCGTGGTGTCTGTGACCTCGGCGGGGCAGCCGAGGATGGCCGCCAAACCGGCGCCGAGAATGCCTGGGCCGAGACGACCCAGGGAGGCGATGCGTACGCGCATGGAGGCGGTTTACCGTCTCTTGCGGCGTCTCGCCAAGGCCATCGGGACGCAAATCCACCAGGCCCATCCGCTGCCGCCGGGGCCATCGGGGGTGCGGCAACCGCAGCCGTCCTCCTCGGTCACAGGATCGGGCGGCGGGTCCTCGCCGACTTCGATGGTGAAATCGACACGGCTCTCGTTGCCGGCTTCGTCCGCGACGACCACGTGGAAATCCCAGGTCCCGATCGGGAGGTCGGTGACCGAAAAGCCCGGGTCGACACGAATGCTCTCGTCGTCAGGCCTGGAGTCGTCGCCGAGCCAGGCCCAGACGGAGTACGCCTGGGGGTGCTGGTCATCGGTCGTCTCGAAGACCACGTCGAAGTTGGCGGGCGCCTGAAAGTACTGACCGTCGGAGGGCTCGAGGAGCTCGATGACGGGCGTCTCGATGTCGACGTAGGCGGGACCGAACAGTCGGGTGAGTCGGGCGGCCGCGTTCTGGCGGGTGGGGTCGCCACAATCCGCCATGTTCAGCTCGGGGCACGCGGCTTGGCCGGGGTTCAGGTCGGTGTCCTCGACCATCCCGTCGCACTCATCGCGGAAGTACGTTGGGGCGTTGTTCCCACTGGGGAACATGATCGAGCCTTCGAAGTCGATGTGGTCGAGGCCCCAGGAGTGCGCGGCCTCATGCAAGGAGGTGGTCGCGCCTCCGTTGACCCACTCGTTGAGGTCGCCATCGAGATGGGCAAAGGCGATCTGGTTGGGGACATCGTCGTCGCAGTCGCCGGCTGGAGCGCTGCCCAGGGCACCGTACTCGGATTCCGTGCCGCCGTAGACGACCATCGTGTAGTTGCCGCTGTCGGGACGCTGCGCCGTCACGCGGACGCCGAACTCGGAGACGTCGCTGCGCATCGCCTGAAGCACGCCGACCTGGGTTTGGACTGTGCCCGAGAACGGCGGGAACGGGGCTTCGTAGTTGTACCAACTACAGTCTCGACGAGAGTCGGACGGGTTGCACTCTTCAAGCTGGACCCCGGCGAAGTTCACGAACAACGTGGTGTTGTCACCGAGCGCGAACGGGGCGGGCGGAGCTGTGAATGCATCCGGGGTTGGGCGAGGGGGCAGGGGGGCGTCGAGCGTGTGCGCCGGTTCGGCCAACGTGGGGCCCGCGGCGAGCCACAAAGCCAGCCCCAGCCCGGGCACGAGCGTGACGCTCAACGACGGCGCCTCCACCCTGCGAGCAAGAGCACCGTCCACAGCAGCTGTGTGGGCCCGTGGGGCGCCCCGCGGCTGTCGACGGAGCAGGCGGTCGCACCCTGCGGCGTCCCACCGTCGTCGTCACCTTCGTCCGGCACTTCGCTGCCCTCGGGCAGAATCGTGAAGCGGACCGTGTCCTCGGAGGCGTTGCCGCCCTCGTCGGTCAGGATGACGCGCAGCTCGTAGTCACCCGGCTCGGGGTTGGTGATCGCCAGCTCGAGGTCGCCTTCGAGCCCCACGTCGGTCCGCTTGTCGCCAACCGGCTGCCCATTGTTGAACACCTCGATGTCATAGAACTGCGGGTGCAGCTCGTCCTCGATCGCGCCTCGCAGGATGAAGGTGGTGGGCAGGACGAAGGTGGATTCGTCCGGTGGGTAGACAAGCTCGAACCCGGGAGGCTCCACGTCGGGCACGTGTTGACCGAACAGGAGCAGCATCTCTCGGTAGCTGTTCTGAAACCCGGCCTCGCAGAACTGGGTGTGGATCTGGTTGCAGCTGCCGGGCGTCCGCTCGAGGGAGGTGTTGGCGACGATGGGGAGGCAATCGTCGACGAAACTCTGGGTCAGGCTTGGGGCCTTGAACGGGTTCATCACGTCGGTCAGCGAGTCGACGTGCTCGAGCCCCCAGGTGTGGGCGGCCTCTTGAAGAATGACGGTGGAGCCCGTGTTCGAGGCGGTGAATGCCTGGGTGAAGCTCGTGTCGCCGAGGTTGAGATCTTCGCAGTCGATGTAGGGCGCAACGCCGGCGAAGTCCTGCGCGCCAAGATCGCCGTAGATCACCATGGTGTAGTCGACGTCATCGGGCGGACGCTGGGTCACGACCCGTACCCCGAAGTCGGCAACCGCCTTGCGGGTGGCCTGCAGGATCGCCATCCGCTGGGTGACGTTGCCGGTGTAGGGACCGACGTAGCCGTCAAACGTCTCGGCCAACGAGCTGCAGTCGTAGTGCGGGTCGTTGCCGCAGCCTCGCTGTAGCACCGCGCCCTCGAAGTTGATGTACAGCAGCTCGGGCGTGGTCTGTCGGGGCGAGGCTCCCACGGGGGTAGGGGCGGCGCCGAGCGATGGCGTATCCACGGGCATCGACGGCTCCACTGGATTCAGGAGCAGCGTGGACACCCACAGCAACGATGTTCCACCGAGCATGCACACGAGGCTAGCAGGCTGGGGCCGGCCGCGGGAGCGACATGTGGACGCGCGTCGCGGGCGGTGACGGCGCAACCGTTTCGGCAGCGGGCGCGAGGTCAAGGGATCTGGCCGGGGGCCTCTGGCCAGGCAGCAACACCTCCTCGCCGTTTGTCGACCCCGGGGGGTTTGTCGACCCCATGCTTCGAGCGCGCCTTGCAGCCCCGTCACCCGGCGTTTGCTTCGGCCATGCGATCCACAACGCCCCTTTCGCCGGTGGGCGTCTCGTCCGGCATCGCCGGGGACCGGACCGAGTCACCACCAGCTTGGAGTCGAGCGTGATGACGGTGCTACTCGTCCTCCGACTCGTCGTCGTCCTCCGACTCGTCGTCATCGAGTCCCTCTCCTTCTTCCTCCTCCTCTTCGTCTTCGAGTTCCTCTTCGTCTTCCCACTCGTCTTCGTCTTCGAGTTCGACCTCGATGACGGTTCCGTCACTGCTCAGCTCGACCTCCCACACGCCCTCGTCGGTGAGGACCTCGATCTCGAAGCGGTCGTCTCCGCCTTCGGTCTGGGCCTCGAACGCCGTGCCGCCAACTTCGGCTTCCGCCGCGGCGATGAGCACAGCCCACCCGACACTGTTGGCCGCTGCGACTTCGTTCTCGCTGGGCTCGTCCTCGGCCTCGGACTCGGATTCCGAGTCGAGAACTTCCCCGGTATCGGTATCGAGCTCGAGCTTCTGCGCGACTCCATCGACGTACAGCTCGATCTCGTAGCGGGCTTGGCCGTCGTCCTCCAGTTCGATCTCCGCCGACACGACAACCGCCCCCGGGTTCCCAGCCTCGACAACCTCGATGGCGTCCAGGAGGCTGTGGTCCGCATCCTCGAGCGCGATTTCGGTCAGGGATCGCAGTGAGGCGGTGTCGTCGCCGGAGTCACAGGCGCCGAGACCGAGACCGAGAGAGAGGAACGGGAGGATGATCAGACTGCGTCGAAGGTCCATGGGTTCGCAAGAGTCGTTCCCCATTGCCGGGCTCCGTTACAGTCTCGTTCGAGGCGCGGGCCTAGGTCGCGCCTTGGCGGGCAAACTTGCTCCGCGAATGAAGCGGATCCTCGCTGCTGGCCGATGTGGTTTTCACCCTACACCGGCCAGTTTGTCCGCCAGGACTCCCGGCCCGCGCCGCGGGTTTGGGAGGCCATGGCCAGCTGGGCGCCGGCCGGCGGTGTGGGGTCGGCGAACGCGAGGAACCGCCTCGGCAGGGGCGCGCCGGTCTGAAGCCGAGCCATACCGTCCCGGATCACGCGATCGAGGTCGCAAACCGTTCGAACAGAGGCTGGCCATCCGTCCTACTGCGGACCCGAGCGCCACGATCAACGCCGGCTATCACGACGACAATGCTGGCGCCGTCAACTGTGTCGTCGAGCGAAAGTCCTACTGCGTCGAGCAGTAGGACTTCGTCGTGGCCGCTCAGTCACGGCGTCGGAACGCGACGAGGCCGAGCAGGCCGAGTGCCGCCCAGCCAATGCCGTTGGTTGGGGTCTCGATCGAGCAACCGCCGCCGTCGTCACCGCCGCCAGCGCCCGCGCTGTCGGTTTCGACACCGCTGTCGTCACCACCGTCGCTGTTGCTGTCGTCCCCGCCGTTGCTGTCGCCGCCGCCGGCCTCACCTTCGCCGCCCCCACCGCTACCGCTACCGGTACCGTCGGAGGTCTGTCCGCCACTGTCATCACCGCCTTCATCGCCGCCGCTGCCGGCAGGAGGGTCGCCGATGATCGTGAACGTGACCGAGTCCGACGTCGGGTTGTCATCCTCATCCTCCGCATCGATCGTGATCGTGTACTCGCCGCTCGGGAGACCTTGAACGGGGAAGTCGAGCTCCGAAGGACCCGCGTACGCGCCATCGCTCTCGACCGGTTCGTCGAGGCTGTCGCTCTCAATGGTGATGGTCGCGTTGATGATGATCGGCGACTGGTTGTCTTCGAAAGACACCTTGAGGTTCACGTCGCCCTCGACGGTAGACCCCTCGGCCGGCTCGAGGATCTGAACGGTGGGCGGGGTCGTATCGGGGATGCCCGGTCCGAACAAGGCGAGCATCTCTTGGTAGCTGTTCTGCACGTTGTTGCTGCAGAACTGGTTGTGCATCTGGTTGCAGCTCGCGTTGACCGGGCTGGTGGAACCGTCGTCGTTGAGCCGAACGATCGTGAGGCACTCGTCCTTGAAGATCTTGTTCTGCCCTTGAGTAGTCGGGTACAGAAGGTCGCCCTGGTCATCCACGTGTTCCAGGCCCCAGGTATGTGCAACCTCTTGGAGGACGATCTCGGAGATTCCATCCGAGGTTCCCGAGGCCTCCAGGGTGAACGAAACCTGTCCGCCGCGGTTGTCGAAGCAGTCGACAGGACCTGGGGCGACACCAGCAAATCCCTGGTCTCCGACGCCAGCCCAGTCACCCACCATCTCCATGTCGTAGTCGCCGCTGCCCGGGCGGGTATCGGTGACCGTGATCCCGAAGTCGTTGAGCCGCGTCCGAACGATCTGGATCACCGAGGCTCGTTTCGCTGCGTCGCCGGTGTACGGCAAAACGGTGCCGAAGAAGAGGTTGGAGCAGTTGTCTTGCGGCCCGGAGTTGCAGGCGTTCATGTTTGCCCCGTCGAAGTTGACGAACAGGATCTTGTCGCCCAGGGCCATCGGGTGATCGGGACCCTCGAGCGCGTCTGCGCCGGGCAGCTGCTGCGGGAAGGTGCCCGGCTGCGGCTGCATCGGGAGCGCGCCCTCAGCCGTGTCGGTCGGGTCGGTGGCGAAGTCGCTGACCGCCGAGGTGGCGAGAAGCAGGAGGGTGGGCAATGACAGGATGGAACCGGCGAACAACATCACAAACCTCCGAGGATGCGACCGTTCGTCGCATGGCCGGAGCGTAGGACACCTGCGTGCAGTACGGGGTCACGAATCGTCTAAAAAATGGAGGTCGATTCAGTTGTATCCATGGATCCACGAAAAACGCCGACCCCCCCACGGGAGTCGGGGGGAGCCGGCGTTCGAAGTCGCTCAGGTGAACGGGCTAGTGGAGCCAGCGACGGCCCTGCTCGTCGTCGACGACGTTCGTCTCGGCGTCGTCCGAGTCGGGGCGATCGCGCTCCCGAAGGACCGCGGCGAGAATGAGCCCGAGACCTGCAGCCCACAGCAGCACCAAGAACGCGGTGAGGTAGGGGCTTGCACCCATGCCGAGCAGGAAGGGGTTGGCCGCAGCGCGAGTCATCGCGACGTGGTTGACCTCCATACCGTAGATGGCGCCGGCTGCGACAAGCTGAAGGATCACCACCGAGGCGCCCATCATCAGCGAGCGATGACGACCGTGGCGACGGCGACTGGTCCACAGCAAGGTGGCGACGATGGTTTCGCCTACCATCAGGCCGTGGGCAAGCGTCGCCCACATGACCTCGGACTGCTCGCTGGCCAGGCCGGTGCGCTCGAGCACCAGCTGGTAGGCGATGGCGAGGGCACCCGCGGTCAGCATGATGAACAGCTGGAACCGCAGGAAGCCGCGACGTGCTTCGGAGACGCTGGCCACTGACGCGGCACGCGCCGGACGAACGAGGCTGGTGACGAGCAGCCAACCGAGCACCGGCACGAGGAACCCGACGGCGACGAATGTGATGAGGTTGACGTCGTCGTAGGTCTGGACGTGCACACGCTCGCTGAGGTCGAGCACGGCCAGGGCACTGCAGCCGACCGAGGCCAGCGCCAGCAGGGCGCCTTCGAACGGACGGAACAGAGGTGCCCAGGGTTGCTCGACCCGGCGGCGCCAACTCATCAGACACATCAGACCGAACAGGGCCTGGATGACCAGCGCATAGCCGGCGATGGTGGGACCGAGGTCCGAGCTCCCCCCGGTGGCGGCGTCGGCTGCGAACGGCATGCCCGACAGACCGAGTCCCGAGGCGAGCGTCAAGGGAAGGGGCCCAAGCAGGAAGCCGGTGGCTGCCATGTCGCCCACGACCATCGTCGCGCCGACGAGACCCGGACCCAGAAGGCCCAGCGCGAGAAGGCCGCCGACGACCATCGCGTTGACCCGCTGACCGAGCGCGTCGCCCAGTCCGATTGCGGTGAGGTGGGTGGCTGCGCCGAGCGTCAGCAGTGCGCCGACGGGAACGAGCAGCGCGCCGGGTCCGACGGTGAGCAGCAGCATCGGGAGCGCCAGCGCCAGCAAGCCAGTGCCTGCGATGAGGGCGAACACGTTGGGGCCGATGGTCATCGCGAGGGCGAGGTCACCCGCGCTCATGCCGGTCATGCGAAGGACGGGCAGGGTGCCCGCTTCGCGCTCACGTGCGGTGGTCGTTGCGGTGACCACGGGGCCGACCACGACGAACATGATGCCGGAGAGCAGGAACAGCACTGTGCCGATGATCTGCCACTGCTGCGACCCAGACAGGGGCGAGCGGTAGCGTGCGGTCGACTTGGTGATGGGCTCGGACGCCCAAGCGGGATCCGTCCAGGCGCCGTGCCAGACTTCGTGTCCAGGCTGGAAGACCAGCTCGCGAAGCTCGTCGGCGTGCACGACCGCTGCGGTGGCGAGCTTGTCGTCGACGGTGCGCAGGCCGGAGGCCGCGGCGGCATGATGCACGCTGCTGCTCATCAGGTCGGCATCCTGCTCGGCATCGAACAGGTCCCAGCCCTGAAGGGCGGAGGCTGGAGGCCGAACCGCGAGCCAAGCCGCGAGCTCGAGCGCCTCGGTGAAGCTCTCGGCGTCGCCGCCCTCGGGAAGGACGGACGCGGTGAGCTCGGAACGGCTGACCCGCTCCGAGTTGCGCTCCTGCTCCCCTTCTTGACCCGCCCTATCCCGCGCGAGCAGCCGCGCGAGATTGTCGCTGAGCTCGGTGAGCGTGACGCGCTCGAGTTCGAGTTGCTTTCGAAGCGCGGTGCGCATGTCGGGTGCGGCGCCGCCCTGGCGCCACTTGTCGGACGCGGTGGTACAGCCGAGCCAGCCGCCGTCGTCGAAGTCTGCGGTTTCGCACTCCTCGATCACTTGCAGCGGCCACAGCAGCCGAGCGCGTCGTGTCTCGACCGAAGCGACCTGCGCGGGGCGGAGGTCGACGACCGATTGCAACAGGGCCACCTCGAGGGCGACGGTGTCTCCTCGGAGCACGCCGGTTCGCTTCGAGGACTTGGCGGCCTCGACCAGTGCGGTGGCTTCCTCCAAACGATCCTGGGCGAGGTCGACCCGGTCGACGAGCTCGCTCAACACGGCGCGACGCATCATCTGGGTATGGGCGAAGTCGCGATCGACCTTGGTCTGAGCCCGGTCGTCGTAGCTACATGCCGGCTGGTCGATGTCCCCGCACACAGCGAAGGGCGCCTCGAGACCCAGGTCGACGCGCAGCTGGTGCGCTTCGGAGCTATCGATACGCCCCAGCGCCGAAACGCCAAGCCACGTGAGGCCAAACAGGACCGAGACCGCCACAAGCGCGCTGGTAAGGCGTGCGCGGAGGTCTCGACGAAGGAAAGGACGCAGTCGTTGCGTCAGCTGCAGTGGAAGGCGCATCACGCACTCCTTGTGGCGGTGGGAGAGGAAGTGGAGCCGGGGGTCCGGTCCACGAAAACAGGCACAGACACCTTGGCGACGGACGATCCGACGACAGGGCATACGACACCAGGCTCTTTGTATTGTTCCATAAAAGTAGGCCCGGTGCTGGACGAATGGTCGCCCGAGTTGGTCCGCATCACAGCGAACCCGGCGAGTCGTAGCGACCCCCCAGCGAATCTGGGGCGCCGCGAGCGTGACAACGGCCGAGCTCGCGCGAAGATTTCCCCCAGGGAAAAAAACTCCCCGGCACTGGGACCAACGCCCATCCGCAGCGCGGCATATCGCGCCGTCGCTCCCGCAGATAGACTCCTGCGCCATGGAAGCGCTGACCCAGCTCGACCACCTCGACCTCGACTCCATGCGCGTAGCCGCGGTGAAGCGTTGGCTGACCGAAGACCGTTTCGAAGCGGACCGGACCGCACTCCAAGAGCTTGTGGCAGCGGCAGCCAAGGGGGACGCCGATGCTCGTGCGCGGCTCCTCGATGCGTTCGATGGCCCGCTACCGATCGGAACCGGGGGCCGGCGCGGCGAGGTCGGGCCCGGGACCAACCGTATGAACGCGGCCGTGATGCGGGAGACGGCCGAGGGGCTCGCCAACGCGATGCGGGCCGAGGGCGTGCCGATGGAGGCCGCGGTGGTGTTCGACACTCGGCGCGATTCCAAGTTCTTCGCGCGCGCCGTCTCGGATCAGCTTGCGGCCTGCGGTGTGAATGTGCTCCTGGTGAACGAACCTCGGCCCACGCCGCTTCTGTCGCACATCGTGCGGGCACGTGGGTGCGGTGCGGGAGTCGTGATCTCGGCCAGCCACAACCCGCCGGGGGACAACGGAATCAAGATCTACGGTCCCGATGGCGCGCAGGTTCTTGGCAAGCGAGACAAGGCGCTGATGACGGCGATCACGGATGCGATGGCCGCGCCGCTAACGCCGATCGATGTGCCGGTTGGCCGGGTCACGGTTCTCGATGGAGACGCCGTGGCGGAGGTCGACGGGCCGTACCTCGAGTACGTCCGCGCTCAGGCGACCTGTGGAGATCTGTCCGACGCCGGGCTTCGGGTTGTGTACTCGCCGCTGCATGGCGTCGGTGAATCGTCGGTCATCCCGGTCTTGAGTTCGATCGGGGTCGACGTCCACACGGTCGTGGCCCAACAGCCCGACGGCGGCGAGTTCGGCACGGTGGCATCCGCGAACCCGGAGTCACCCGCGGCCTTGGACCTCGGGAAGGCGCTGGCCGATGAGGTCGACGCCGATCTCGTGATCGCCAACGACCCCGATGCCGACCGGGTTGGCGCGCTCGCGAAAGACCGCGGCGCGTGGAGGTTCATCGATGGCAATCGCCTGGCGGTGATCATGCTCGACCACGTGCTGCGCCACGTGACCGCCACACCCAAGAGTTGGGTCCTGACGACGTTGTGCACCTCGCCGCTGATCGGAGCGTTGGCGCGGGAGCGCGGGGTGGAGGCCGTCGACGACTTGCTCGTCGGGTTCAAGCACCACGCGGGCATGATGCAGGAGCAGCCAACCCGGCACCTGGAGTTCGCGACCGAGGAGGCCCACGGCTACCTGCGCGGCGACGATGTGCACGACAAGGACGGCGCGGTGGCTTCTGTGATGTTGGCCGAGGCCGAGGCGGTGGCGAAGCGGCAAGGCCAAACCGTCTTCGATCAGCTGCGTGAGGTCTGGTCGAGGCTCGGCTATCACAAGGAAACGACCGCCAACATCTATGCATTGGGGGCGGTCGGTCGAGAGGCCATCGCCAACCTCGTGGCCACGTGGCGCAAGGATCCTCCGTCGCAGTTTGGCGGCCTGGCGGTGACCTCCGTGGAGGACCGAACCCAGCCGCGCGGAACGGGTAGCGTGACCCGAGACTTGCTCGGCAACGTGCTGGTGTTCGAGCTGCAGGCCGAAGGCGCAGCCGCGTGTCGACTCGTCGTCAGGCCCAGCGGGACCGAGCCGAAGGCCAAGCTCTACGCGCTGGCCCGGAGTACCCAACCCACTGCGGCCGCCCAGCTCGCGGCGGTTCAGGCCGAGATCGACGGCATCGTTCGTGCCGTCCTCGAGGACGCGCAGCTCCGGGCTGAGGCGATCATGAAGCCGATCCTCGAAGGCAACGCTGCGGGGTGAGCCGGCGCGCATGGCTAGGGCTGCTCGCCACCGCGATTGTTGTGGGGCTGGCACTGTGGACGCTGCGCCCCCGCCTTCGCGGGGAGCCCGGCGGCTTCTCGCTGGGAGGCGATGAGGTCGGTGGCGGGCGCTTGGGGTCCAGAGGCGGTGGCGGGGTTCGAGCCGCGGAGGTCGACCTCGACGCCTCGTCCGTCGTGCGTGGCGAGGTCGTGGACGCGCAGGGAGTGGCACTGACCGAGGGCGCCCTGTTGCTCCGATGTCTGCAGGGCGACGCTGTGCGCGTACTGGGAACCGTCAAGATCGACGGTGATGGGCTGTTTGAGGGCCCTGGCTGCCGGGGACAGGTTTGTGCAACGCTTCAGCATGCGTCGCAGACTCCGGTCGAGCCCTGGGTGCTGCGTCCTGGGAGCGCAACTGTGTTGCACACCGAGGGCCTGGAGCGGCTGTGGGGCGAGGTCGTGACGCCCAGCGGTGACCCCGTCGAGGCGGCGCGGATCATGTTCTTGCCGGCAGGTCCGGCTACAGAACGCGACCCGTTGGCTCTGCTGCCGCTGATGACCCGCAACACGACGAGCGACGCCGACGGGCGGTTCAGCGTGGCTTGGGTTCAGCGACCTCCGTGTGGACCCTGCGAGGAGGCGGCCGGTGGGTGCCCCGAGCTTCCGCAGTTTGTGGATGGACTCGAGGCGCTCGCCAGCGCGTCCGGGTTCGCGTCGGGGCGAGCCGCGTTCGACCGCGAGAGCGTAGCGGACCCGGACGCGCCGCTTCGGATTACGCTTCTGCGGGCGGAGGATCTCCTCACGGGACAGCTCCTCGATGCGAACGGAGATGCGTACGCCCGCGCCTACGTCCTGGCGCGTTCGGTGGACCGTCCTCGGGAGCAGCGGCGGGCGGAGGTCGATGCTCAGGGGAACTTCGAGATGGACGGGTTGGGCCCCGGTCCCCACGCGGTCCGAGCGCTCCAGGACGGGGTCGAGCTGGCGACGGCCCAGGTCGATGCGGGGGCCGACGTCGAGCTTCTAGGCTCTGCCCAGGCCCTGGGCCCCGATCTCGAGGTGTCGGTCCTTCTCGAGAACGGGCGGGCCGCGGTTGGCGCGACTGTGGACGGAGGCCCGTTCCGTGGTGAAAAAACCGACATGAAGGGTAGAGTGCGTGCAACGGCTGTGTTGCCGGGCACGATGGGCCTACGGGTTCGACTGGGCCCGCGCACTCAGCGTGCGAGCATCGAGATTCCAGAGGCGCAGGACGTGCGGACTGCACACCCGCATCGCGTCGAAATTCGTCTCGGAGAAGAGCCGACGCACCCTGGGTCGCAGCCCGGGCTATGATGCGGCTCGCGTGCCGAGCAGTTCACCCCATGCTGCCGATGAGACCGTGTCGGACCGATTGGGTCGCGTCGAGCTCCCCGAAGGCTACCCGGAGGTCTTCGGCAAGTACGTGCTCGTGCGGCCGATGGCGCGCGGCGGAATGGGCGAGCTTTTCATCGCTGCGTCTGGCGAGACCGGCGGATTCGAGAAGCTCTGCGTCGTCAAGAAGGTGCTGCACAGCCTGGAGGACGGTGCTGTCCACCGGCGCTTCCTCGATGAGGCCAAAGTCGTGGTGCGGCTCAACCACGCCAACCTCGTGCAGGTCTTCGACGCCGGCAAGGTCGACGAGGAGTACTACCTCGCGATGGAGCTGGTGGAGGGGAAGGACCTTCGCGCGGTGTGGAACCGTTGCGCGCAGCTGCACCGACGCATCCCCGTCGACATCGCGATCTTCGTCGTTCGCGAGGTGCTCCGGGGCCTGCACTATGTGCACGATGCGATGGGGCTGGATCTCGTGCACCGCGATATCTCCCCGCCCAACGTCCTCGTGGGCTATCGCGGCGACGTCAAGCTGACCGACTTCGGCCTCGCCAAGAGTTCGATCAAGCGGGAGATGACCAGCCCCGGTGTCGTCTTCGGTCGCTACAGCTACCTCTCGCCCGAGCAGGCCAAAGGTCTCCCTGCCGACCGGCGGACCGACATCTACGCGTGCGCGATTGTGCTGTGGGAACTCCTCACGGGCCGGCAGTTGTTCCCATCCGGGGGCCGTTCGCACACCGAAGCTCTCGACGCGGTTCGCAATCCCAAGGCGGATGCGCCGTCGTCTCTGGTCCCTGGCATTCCCGATGGGCTCGATGACATCGTCCTTCGCGGACTGACCCGCGATCGAGAGGACCGCTATCAGGCTGCGGGCGAGTTCCGAGCGGCGCTGTCGGACATCCTCGCGAAGAACTTCCCGGCTGCCGATGCGGATCGCGTCGCTGAGTTCATGCGCGACATCTTCGCTCGTGAGGCGAAGATGGAGCAGCGCGACTATCTCGACCTTTCCTCGCACGACTTCTCAGACCTTCGGGCGCAGGGCGATGAGAGTGAGCTGATCAGCATCAGCGACGTGGTGGCGAGCCTTCATCAGAAGCCGCGCTCCACGATGGAACTCGGTGATTCGGACATCGTCGAGCTTGAAGGGCGCGGTGGCAGTCGCTGGGACGAAAGACCCGATGCTGCGTCTTTGGCGGAAGCCGCGGGAACTTGGGTTGGGCGGGTCATCGCGCAGCGCTACCGGGTCGAGTCGCTGATCGGGGTGGGCGGCATGGGGGCTGTCTTTCGGGTCAAGCACCTCGTGCTGGGGAAGACGTTCGCGCTCAAGGTCCTGCACAGCCACTACACCCGTGATGCCGATGTCATCACCCGCTTCATGCGGGAGGCTCGGGCCGCGTCACAGACGGGGCATCCGCACATCATTGATGTGCTCGATGTCGGCACCAACGACGAGGGCGATGTCTACTTCGTCATGGAGCTGCTCGAAGGGCAGAACCTCGGCGAAGCGATCAAGCGCGAGGGACCGCTGGCCGTCCGCCGGGCGGTGCACATCGCCCGGCAGGTGTGTCAGGCTCTCTCGGCTGCACACGCCGCGGGGATCATCCACCGCGACCTCAAGTCGGAGAACATCATCCTCACCCCGCGGGGCAAGGATCCGGACTTCGTGAAGGTGCTCGACTTTGGCATCTGCAAGCAGATGGACGGCGAGTCGGAGACCACCTCGCCGGGGCTCATCATGGGCTCGCCGGACTACATGGCTCCCGAGCAGGGGGCCGGACTCGACGCGACCATTGCCAGCGATATCTATGCGCTCGGCTGCATCCTGTTCGAGATGCTGACCGGGCGGATGCCGTTCCAGGGGCGCAACGCGGTCGACGTGCTCATGCAAAAGGGCGCACGAGAGGCCGACACGGTCACGGTGTACCGACCCGAGGTGCCGACCCCGGTCGCCTCCGCAATCGGGCGCTGCCTCAAGCGCCAGCCTGGCGACCGACCGCCTTCGATGCGCTCCCTCGAGTACGAACTGACGCGTGCGATCGACGGCCGTGCATCGGCGGTGGCGAACGTCTTGGGCATGGAGCCCGCCGACGAACGGCCCGATGATGCGGGCGCGAGCTTGAGCATGAACCGAGCCGCGATTGCCACGATGGGCGATGGGGTCTACGGGCGGGACTACGAGCAGCAGGAATTCACGCAGATCGCCCCGCCGCCACGCAACCCTGCGTTGCTGACGAACTCGCGCCCGGCGGTTCCGCCAGCAGGCACCCCGAAAGCGGCGCTCTCGGCCGGATCCGACGCGGTCGACGTGGCCCCCGCCAAGCCGCGCTCGGCGGTTCGAGGCGTGTTGCTCGTCGCTCTAGGCGGGGCGCTCGCGGTCGGTGTACTCGCGATGGTCATGCCCGGCGGCGTGGGTCGCCTCTTCGGAGATGGGTCTGACGAGCGCAGCGCAGATGACCGCGGCGGTCAGACCCCCACGACGCCGGAGGAGAACGACAAACTCGGCGTACCGCCGCTGACAAATGACCTGCCCGCCACCGCGGCCACCAAATCGGATATCGGAGCTGCTGCGCCGCAAGCCGACCCGGTCGAGGTGCCGCCCGAGGACTCCGTCGAAGAGCCGGCCGAAGAGCCCGTCGGGGACGCCGCCGTACCCACGAAACCGGTGGAGGACGAGGAGGACGAGGACCCGCAAGCCGTCGTTGCGCTCGCTGAAGCGGCGCTCGAGGCGAAGCGGTGGACCACGCCCTCCAAAGACAGCCTTGCTTCGCATCTGTCGCGGCTTCAACTTCTTGCGCCCGGAGACGAGTCCCTTGCACGGCTTCGCAAGGAGGCTGCACAGACGCTGCTCCCCGAGGGCGACAAGGCGCTCAAGAAGAAGCGCTGGGCTGAAGCGGTTGTCGCGTACCGCAACCTCCGCTCGATCTGGCCCGACCACGCACAGGCGCGCGAGGGCCTGGTGCAGGCGCTTGCCGGACAGGCGCGGGTGCTGCGAAAACTCGACGACCACGAGGGGGGGCTGGCCTCTGCCGACGAGTGGCTCAACGTGCAGCCCAACGAATTCGATGCGCTGATGCTCCGCGGCGACATGCTCTACGCCCTGTCGCGATGGGCCGAAGCCAAGGAAACCTACCGCCTTGCGCGGAAAGAGAAGCCGCGTTCGAAGCTCGCCAAGGAGAAGTTCTTCAAGGCATCCCGCCGCGCGCGGAAGGCCAAGTAGCCGCCGCCACACGCAAAGACCCGGCCTGCAATCGCGGACCGGGTCTTCGTCGTTCCGCTACCGCCTAGCCGCCTCGGAAGAACAGCAGGCTGACCAGTACGAAGCACGGCATGAGTACGAGTCCCGACCACTTCATGTAGCCGAAGAAGCTGGGCATCTCGATCTTCTGTTCCTCGGCGATCGCCTTGACCATGAAGTTCGGTCCGTTGCCGATGTACGTGTTGGCACCCATGAACACCGCGCCGACGGAGATCGCCTGCAGGACGATCACCGGGATGCGAATGATGTCGCTGACCAACTCTCCGCCGAGTTGGCCTTGTTCGACCATGCCCTTGGCCGTCTCGAAGAACACGACGTAGGTCGGGGCGTTGTCGAGGACGCTCGAGAGCAGGCCTGTGATCCAGAAGAACTTCGCCGGGGTGTCGACGCCCAGCTCACCACCGCGGGCTGAGAGCAGCATCTGCGCGGGAATCATGGTGAGGAAGATGCCGATGAACAGCGCAGCGACCTCGAGGATTGGGAACCACGAGAACCGGTTCTTTTCTCGAATGTCCGCCTTGGTCATGAACTTCGATGCGACGGCGCAGCCGATCATCGCGGCTTCTCGTAGGAACAAACCGTACTCCGGTTTGATCAGCGCAACGCACAGGACGATGCCCAGCAGCCAGATCACATTGGACGTGCCCTCGATGCTCAGCGGCTCGACGGTGGCGGCATCGAAGGCCTTGACCTTGTCGCTCTCCCGTTTCCAGAAGTGGCGGTCGAGCAGGTAGAAGCCCGCGAGGAGCAGGACTGACACGAGCAGCATTTCCCGCCACAGGTTGAGCGTCCACAGGAAGGGAACCCCACGCAGGTAGCCCAGGAACAGTGGCGGGTCGCCGATCGGGAGCAGCGAGCCGCCGATGTTGGAGACCAGGAAGATAAAGAAGATGACGATGTGAACTTTGTATCGGCGCTCGTGGTTGGTGCGTAGCAGCGGCCGGATCAGCAGCATCGAAGCACCGGTCGTTCCGATGATCGAAGCGATCGACGTACCGAACAGCAGAAACTTGAGGTTCGTCCCCGGTGTGGCCCGAAGGTCGCCTTTGAGGAGGATGCCGCCCGAGACGTAGAACAGGGTCCCTAGCAGAACGATGAAGCTGACGTACTCCTCGATGACATGCCACAGCGCCGTGTAGTTGTGGCTGATCAAGGTGACCCAGATGAGCGGGTAGGCGGCGAGGACCCCTCCGACCTTCAGCTTGTTCTCGTTCTTGTGCCACCAGTGCTCGAGCCGAGTCAGCGGCAGGACCGCAATCGACAGCAGCATGACGACGAAGAACGAGAGCATCCAGACCGGCGGCAGGTCTCCACCCCCTCCGGCGGACGCGAGTGCCGTGGCGGGCGAGAGTCCTGCGGTCAGGGCGAGCGCGGGGGCCAGAAGCCGACGAGAGAGGTGCAGTCGATGGGCAAGCGACGAGCGGCTGAGCATGAGGTCCTCCGAGACCGTCTGGTGCCTACGCGAGCGTAGACACGCCGATGGTAGTCTCTCGCGTAGCTTCGTCGCCACCCCAGGGGGCGTCCCTTTTTTGGTGCATACTGCCGCGTGTCCGCGTCTTCGACGGAAGCTTCGGCCCTCGAGCACCTCGAGTGGAGCCGTCTCGCGCAGAGGGTGTTCGAATCCCTCGCATCGGTCGCTGCGACCCATCGCCTGGCCAAGGAGGACGATGAGCAGTCGGTGGTCGATGATGCTGTCTTGCCACGTCAGCGGGACGTGACCGCTGTACAGCGTTCGTTTGACGAACTGCGGGGACTCGAAGTGACCCTCGAGGCGGCCCGCGAGTGCGCCGACGTGCCACACCGCATCGGACCGTTGCTGTCCGTCGTGCTCGATGTCGTCCCGCTTCTGGAACGGGCTCAGCGATCCTCTCCGCTGGATGTCGAGGAGCTGTGCATGGTTGCGGACCTCGTCGTGGCGGCCGACGACATCGCAGCCGTATTCCGGGCCGCGAGCGCTCGCCTCGACGACACGATCGAGGCGCAGGAAGGCGATCGGGGCAAGGTTGCGGCACTGCGGGCCCGTTTGGGTCCGCTGGCCCCACCGGGGAGCCTGCGGCCTGAGCTTGACCGGTCGCTGGAGCGTGGGTCAGAGCCCCGGCTCTCCGACGCCGCGAGCCCCCAGCTTGGGGGACTGCGTCGGAAGGTCCACGGCACGAGGCAGGGGTTGACCACGGCTGCGGATCGCCTGGTCCGAAAGCCGGAGATCGCTCGGGCGCTGGCGGACTCGTACTGGACCGACCGGGAAGGTCGGGTGGTGCTCCCGGTCCGGACCGATGCGTTCTCCCGGGCGGGGAGCCACGGGACGGTCTCCGGAATCATTCACGGATCGTCGAAGACTGGGGCCACGCTGTTCGTCGAGCCGCAGGCGCTGGTCGAGGCCGGGAACGCGTGGCGCGAGGCCACGGTCGCCGTGCGGGCGGAGGAGCGACGCATTCTCGCCGAGCTCTCGAGCCGGGTGGGGCAGGCCTCCGAGGCGCTGACCACCAGCCTCGAGCAGCTCGTCTGGCTCGACCAACTCCACGCGCGGCTGGAGGTTTCCCGCCTCCTGGGCGGCCTGGAGCCCGAGGTCTTCGAGCCCGAGGACGGACGGCGCCTCGAGGTCGAGGCCGCAAAACACCCCGTGATGACCCTCGCGGAGCTGGACGTCGTGCCCAACGACCTGCATGTCGACCACGGAGGCGCGCTGATCATCTCCGGCCCCAACGCAGGCGGCAAGACGGTCGCGCTCAAGACGCTCGGATTGTGCGTGCTGATGGCCCAAGCAGGGCTCCGCATCCCGACATCGTCTCCTGCTGCGATCCCCTTGTTTCGGCACGTGGTCACCGACGTAGGAGACGACCAGTCGATCGTCGGCGGCCTCTCGACGTTCTCGGCCCACATGGGGCACGTCCGCGATGCCTTGGAACATGCGGCCGCGGATGGTCCTGGGACACTGGTGTTGTTGGACGAAGTGGCCGTCGGGACCGATCCCGAGCAGGGCGCCGCGCTGGCGGAGGCGCTGCTGCGCGAGCTGGTGGAACGCCGCGCGACGCTGGTGATCACCACCCACTACGAGCGGCTCAAGCTCCTCGCCTCCGAGGACTCCACCCGTTTCTCGAATGCTGCGGTGGGCTTCGACTTCGAAGCGATGCGCCCAACCTTCACCGTTCGCATGGGTGCGCCGGGGGCCAGTTCGGCGTTGACCGTCGCCCGGCGATTGGGCCTGCCCGATGTGGTTCTGGACCGCGCCCGCGCGATGCTCGACGACAGCCGGCTTCAGGTCGACGCGTTGCTGCGTGATGTCGAGGCTCACCGGGAACGGCTCGCATCAGAGATCCGCGAGGTTGAACGAGAGCGACGAACGCTCGACGTGCAGCGGGCCACCCTCGAACAACGCGAGCGACGGGAGGAGGAGACGGCCGCCACGAAGCGCGCCAAGGCCCACACAGCCGCGACGGCCGAGCTTCGGGACCTCGAAAACGAGATCAAGCGGCGTCGCAAGGCGCTGCGGAAGTCGGAGACGAGTCGTGACAGTGGCGGAGTGTCTGACGGCGAGGCGCGGGAGTTTGCGCGGGAGGCCAAGGACTCCGTGCGCCGCGGAAAGCCTCCGGAGGCCGCGCCGAAGGCCGAGCCGGTGGCATCGATCGCTGTGGGCGACCGGGTCTTTGTCCCTGCGCTCGGGATGGAGGGGCAGGTCCTCGACGTCAAGGGCGACAAGGTCCGCGTGCAGTTGCCGCTGGCCAAGGTCACCGTTCGCCGCGACGAACTCGGCCGCGGGACGAAGAAGCCCAAGGCCAAGCCGAAACCCGCCAAGGTCTCGCTGCCACGCAGCGGTGGCGTGGCCAAGTATTTTGGGACCGATGCGATGCGGGTCGAAGCAAGACACGACAACGTGATCGACGTTCGCGGCAACCGGGCCGATGAAGCGGTGGTCATGCTCGAGGTGTTCTGCGATCGCGCCATCTCCGAAGATGTCGATGTTGTGATCGTGCGGCATGGGTATGGCACCGGTGCCTTGCGGAAGGCGGTGCGCGAGCACTTGGCCTACCTGCCCCATATCAAGCAGCACCGCAGTGGCCTGCGCGACGAAGGGGGCGACGCTGTGACCGTGGTATGGATCAATCCGTGAGTCGTCGTCGCTGCGCGGTCGTTGCGTTGGGGTGGGTCGCGCTAATCGGGTCCCCGGCGTTGGCCAACCCGAACGAAGGCGCCAGCCGGTCGATTTCACGGGACGCAGAGCGGCCCTACACCGCCGTTGCGGGGGAGGGCGATGGCTCATCCACGGTCGTCAACCCGGCCAACCTCGGCTACCTGCGCGCGGTCAACGGCGTCTTGGACATGGGCTGGACGGCACAGAACGCGCGTCGGCGCGGGAGCGGGGTCGGAGCCTTTGTGGGCATTCCGTTGCCCTCGGCACGTCGGGCACGCCGGCTCAGCCTCGGCGGTCCTCTGTTCGCGCTGGGCCTCGGATATCAGTACCTGTCCCCGCTGCAGGCCGACACGCAGGTCAGCGAGACCGAGTTTCCCAGTCAGTCCGACAACCCCTACAGCAAGGTGACCGTCGCGGTCTCCTTGCCGATGATGCGGTGGGCTCCGGGTTTGTCGATCGGCCTGGGGTACTCGCGGCTCGTTTCCGGAGGGAACTTCTACGCCAACGCGAACTTCCTCGACCTCGGAATCTCGTATCACGCGTCCCGGTTCTTGGCGCTGGGGTTGGTGGCGCACACCGTCAACGTGCCACGCACCGGTCCCGAGACGGCCTTCGAGGTCACCGTCGTGGAGGAGGTCGATGGGACCGAGGAGCCAAGGCTCACGGTGTCGAGCAATCGCTATGCACAGCCGCTGGTGCTCGAACCTGAGGTCGCTGTTCGGCCCCTGGGCACCCCTCAGGTCGAACTCGCGGGGGCGGTTCGATGGTCGCCGGTCCTGCCCGACGATGGCCCCGCCCGCTTCAAGACCTTTACCGCGGAACCGCGGGTCCGTGCGTCCGTCCAGTTTGGTCCGGTGAAAGTCTTCGCGCAGGCCGACCTCATGCGGTACCTGCCGCCGATCGAGGACGATATCGATCCTCGCGCAGCCGCCCGGATCACGGCGGGCCTGGAGTTTGTCGATGGCAACTTCGGGGTCGCGGCAGGATTGCTGACCTCGGCGTCGGGACGCCAGCCGTTCTCCGTGGATGGCGGCGTGGCCCGGTTACGACTCTCGGCGGAGCGCTACGATGGGCTCGAGGCTGCGCCAAGACGAGTCACGAAGCTACAGTTGAGCCGCTATCGCGGCGAACGTGGTCTGTGGGCGCTGGTCCAGGAGCTGCAACGCGCCGGAGAGCAGGGCGGCATGGTGCTACTCGAGACGCGGGGAGCCAGCTTCGGATGGGCTCAGGGGGAAGAACTGCGCGAGGCGATTCGGCGGGCGCGGCTGTCCGGGGCGCGCGTGTTGGCCTACGTCGAAGGGGACGGACTACGAAGCTATTTCGTCGCGTCAGCGGCCGAGACCATCATCGCGCACCCCAATACGGACCTGTCCATCGTGGGCATGAGGGTGGAGACATTCTTCTTCGCCGACCTGCTCTCCAAGCTCGGCGCGAAGGCGGAGTTCGTTCGGATCGCCGAGTACAAGTCCGTGCCCGAGACGTACGAGCGCACCGGCCCGACACCTCCGAGTGATCGCCAGCGACGGTTGATGCACACCGATGTCTGGAACCACGTGTTGCGGGTGATCGCGCAGGACCGTGGGCAGGACCCGCGGTCGGTCAAACGCTGGATCGATGCTGCCCCGCTACGGCCACAGCGGGCGCAGCGGGATGGTGTCGTCGACCGACTCGCGTTTCCCGACGAACTCGACGCTACGCTGGAGAACCTGTTGGGCCGCAAGGTCCGCATCGCCGCGCCTCCGGAGCAGTCGTTCCACAAGCACGACTACGGACCTCGGCCGCGGGTGGCCGTGTTGGTCATCGAGGGGGATGTCTCGGACTCGAAGAGCTTCGAGATCCCGTTCATCGGCCGAAAGGTCGCGGGCTCGGTCACGATCACCAAGGAGATCGAGCGGCTCCGAGAAGACAAGAACGTCAAGGCGGTGGTTGTCCGGTGCAACACGCCAGGGGGGTCGGTCAAAGCATCCGACGACATCGCGCGGGAACTCGACCTCACCGACGCGGTCAAACCGGTCATCATTTCGATGAGCGATGCCTGTGCGAGCGGTGGCTACTACATCGCCACCGGGGGGCGTTTCATCTTCGCCGATGCGACGACCAAGACCGGTAGCATTGGAATCTTCTATCCGAAGATCGACATCTCGGGCACGCTCGACAAGCTCGGTATCGAGGTCGATCGGGCCACGTACGGTCGGCACGCGGCGATGCGCTCCTGGCTCAAGCCGTACTCCGAGGAGGAGCGCGGGGCGGTGTTGCAGTCCTTGCAGGATGGCTACGCGCTGTTCACCCGGCGGGTCGGAGACGCTCGGCAGATGTCGCTATCTCGGGTCAACGAGGTCGCGCGTGGCCGAGTGTGGTCGGGCGTCCGGGCCCAGCGGGTCGGGCTCGTCGACCGCCATGGGGGCCTCACGGACGCCATCGATCGGGCACTTGCGATCACGTCGCTCGATCCAGCGACCATCGACGTGGCGTTCTACCCCGAGGAGCCTACGGGCGTGGAGAACCTCCGGCGTGTGTTCTCGTTCGACCTGCCCTGGGTCCGCTCGGGAGGGACCGCATTCTCCGAGATGGCGAAGTCCGGCGGCTTTGGACTGTCCGGCACGTTCTTGTCCGCACTTCGCCGCCTCCCGGTGGGACTGTGGCTCGCCGATGGCCCGGTCCCTCTGGCGGTCGATGACTCGGTGATGATCATCGACGACTGACCGCTGGCGCTGCTCAGGTGTCACCCAAGACGCGGCGGATACGAAGCGCGTGTTCTGCTGGGCTGTTCCGCAGAAGGTCTCCCAGGGCGGCGGAGTCGGCGGGGTCGGGCTGCGACTGCGACACCACGATTCGGGCGAGGGCTTCGGCGCGAACCGATGATGCCTGGTCTTGGTCGTCGGCGATGGAACGCCACGTCGCATGCGATGCCGCGGGGTCTGTCGGTGACTCGGCGGCGGCGAGGGCGATGCGACTGCGCGCAATCCATTGGGGCGAGCTCTGGGCCGCCGCTTCGAACGAGGTCTTGGCGCGCTGGAGCTGAATCTCGGCGGCCTCGTGCTGGCCCTGCTCGAGGGCCAACCATCCGAGCCACAGATGGGCTTGGCCCCGTGTGCGGTCGTCGCGGTGCTTGACGTCCGCGGACTGGGCGAGGGCAGCCGCGAACTGCCCCTTGGCGTCCTCGGGTCGTCCCTGCAGCGCGAGGATGGTCCCCAGGTTCAAAGCGGCTTCCGCGACGCCGCGCGTCTCGCCTTTGTTCTGGGCGGCGGCTCGAATGCGAACAGTCTCCCGGGCGTGGGCCTCCGCATCCTCCAAGTCCTCCTGCGCGAGCGCCGTGGCGCGCATGTTGCCGTAGACATCTCCAACGTCGGGATGGTCGGGGCCCAGGCGTGTGCTCCAGTTCTCGAGAACCGCGACGTACAGGGTGCTCGCCTCGTCGTAGCGGCCCTGCTCGCGGTACAGGCCGGCGAGGTTGTGCAGGACGTGGGCCGTGGTCGGATTGTCGGGACCAAACGCGTTCTCGAAGATCGAGCGAGAGCGCAGCAGTGCGGCCTCGGCCTCGTCCAGCTTGCCTTGGTTTTGCAGGACCCCCGCCAGGTTCGCCAGCCCGTAGCCGATGCTTTGATGGGTCGGGGGCACCAGCGACTCACGGAGCGAGAGAGAGCGACGATGCAGGGCGACGGCTTCGTCATACTTGCCCCGGTCCTCGGTGAGGACGGCGAGGGTGTCGAGTCGTCGGGCTTCGTCGAGGGTGTTGGTCTTGTCGAGGCGCTCGATCAAGATACCGGCGAGCTCCGACCAACGAATCCCGGTGTCGGTTCGCCCTTGCTGAACGCCCTCGGCGAACGCGAGGGCTCCAGCCGCCTGCGCCGCGAGGTCGTCGTTGCCCGTCAGGGACGCCTGCCGAAACGATGCCGCCCAGTGTTCCACCGCAGCGTTGTAGTTCCCAAGCTTCTCCTGGAAGACGGCCACGCGGTACAGCGCGACCGCGATGATCGGCTGGTGCTCGGTCTCTCGGGCGGCTTCGAGCGAGTCTTCGCTGCGCCGCAAGCCTTCGTCGTAGTGGCCGAGATGCTCATGGATGAGCGTCTGCGAGAGCTGTCGATCGATCTCCCGAACCGCGAGGCGAGCCTCCGCATCCTCGGGCAACGGTGGCATGCGCTCGAGCCTTTCCAGGTCGCTGCAGCGTTCGAGGTCCACGAGCCCTTCCGCAGTCCGGCGCGACCGACTGATGATGACGTCGCCGGCATCGCTGAACGTGTCGATCAGGGTGCTCAGCGTGTCGAGGCCTTGGTCGAGGCAGTCGAGGCGTCGTTCGAGCATCGGGGTGGGAGTCTCGTCTAGCGCGGCGAGACAAACCTCCCCTCGCTCTTGCACCCAGGCGGCCGTGAAGGTGTCGAAGATCGACTCCACACTCGCTTCGATGCCCATCGCATCGTCGATCGTGCTTCGTCCATAGGCGGACCGAAGCTGCGCGCGAGCCTGCGGCGACCAGACGGCCTTCACCCGGAGCGCCTCCTGATCACACTCATCCTCGGCAGCGGAGCGCTCCTGTGAACGCTGCCATCCCGCCCCTGCGGTCAGGCTCCCGGCGACGGCCAGGGTTGCGAATCCCATCCACCATCGACGGCGGACCCGTTGAGGATCCCCAGCTCGCAGCGCGTTGGCCAGCTCGCGCATGCTGGGCCATCGATCTCGAGGTGCCGGGGAGAGCCCCCGCTCGAGGGCACGGCGAAGCCACGCGGGCACGGGACGGCCGGATGGCGGGGTGGGGGGCTCTCGAATCTGGCCTTCGGTCACGGCCATGACCAGCGAGACCCAGCTCCCACCGGCGAAGGGGCGCTCGCCGTAGAGCGTCTCCCACAGCGTGACGCAGAAGGCGAACTGGTCGCTCTGCGGGCTTGCCTCGCCGCCGTTGAGCTGCTCGCACGCCATGTAGGCGGGCGTTCCCAGGCGTGCACCTGTTTGGGTGAGTTGCAGTCGCTCGACCGCGATATCGGCTTCGATCAGGCTCTGTTCCTGCAGGCGGAGTGACTCGGGCGCGTCTTGCTCGGGCCGAGCGAGCCCGAAGTCTGTGACCTTCGGACGGTCGTCTCGATCGATCAGGATGTTGTCCGGCTTGACGTCGCGGTGGACCAACGACGCGTCGTGAACCGCGACGAGGCCGGATGCGATCTGGACGAACATCTCGACGACCTCCGTCCAAGCTCGTGCACGAGCCTTGCGCCATTGCCCGAGGGTGGTGCCCTCGACCAATTCCATGGCGACGTAGACCTCCTCTTCGACGGTGCCCACGTCGTAGACCGCGACCACGTTGGGGTGGGACACGCGTGCCAGGGCTCGGCCTTCGGAGACCAGGCGTAGCCGAGCCACGGCCGCGGTCTCGTCGTGTCCCTCAGAACGCAGAACCTTGAGCGCGACCTTGCGGTCGAGCTTGGGGTCGTACGCAGCGTAGACGACACCCATACCGCCCAGCCCGAGCTGGTCCAGCACGATGTAGTGGGCGACGCGGCTTCCTGGCTCTCGGATGACGTTGTGAGGACGTCCGGTGGTCCCGCCCCAGTCGTCGGATCGTGACTGCGGCGTCAGCGATGCCATCTCCGGATCGGAGCGGTTCTCGCTGTCCTGTGACGCCGCCATCAAGAGAGCATAGCAAAGCCCCGCGCATCCATTGGATGGGCGGGGCCGGTGCGTATGCGACCTGATATCGCGCAGAGACCGAAAACCGGTCGCCTACTTGAAGTTGGCGGCGGCGAAGTCCCAGTTCACGAGGTGCTCGAGGTAAGCAGCGATGAACTTGGGACGGGCGTTTCGGTAGTCGACGTAGTAGGCGTGCTCCCAGACGTCGAGCGTCAAGATCGGGGTCTTGCCGTCGGTCATCGGGTTGCCGGCGTTGGTCGTCGAGGTGAGCGAGAGCTTTCCGCCTTCGCTGACAAGCCAGGCCCAACCGGAGCCGAACTGGCCGGCTGCGGTTTTGGTGAAGGCTTCTTTGAAGGCGTCGAAGCTGCCGAAGTCGCGGTTGATCGCGTCGGCGAGGTCGCCGGTCGGAGCGCCGCCGCCGCTTGGCTTCATCGAGTTCCAGAAGAAGGTGTGGTTCCAAACCTGAGCCGCCTGGTTGAACAGGCCACCCTCGGCGGACTTGATCAGCTCTTCGAGGCTCTTGTCGGCCTCGGGCTTTCCGTCGGTCAGCGCATTGAGCTTGTTGACGTAGGCCTGGTGGTGTTTGCCGTGGTGGTAGTCGAACGTCTCGGCGCTGATGTGCGGTGCGAGGGCGTCTTTGGCGTAGGGGAGATTGGGCAGTTCGAAGCTCACGTTTGACTCCTTGCGGTCCCGCGTGCGGCGGGAAGGCCCGGACCATGTCACGGGCGTTTGAGGACTGTCAAACCCCGAATATAACGACGCTTTTTCGGTGTTCGGTCGGGCAGCGTGAACGACGCCGGAACGCCGTGCAGCCACCGATCTCCGGCGATGCGCAGCGCGGCATGCTATCTACCGAGCTGTACGAAGGCGTGGACCGAGATTGGCTCGGCCGTGACCTCCCGAACAAGCGAGACAAACGGATGACTCAAGATACGGCTTCGGCCCCGTACGGACAGCCACGCCCAGCAACCCCGGGCTCTTCCAATGAGGTTTCGGCCTCGCCAGCGCGAAAGCCCATGACCGTGCCCAAGGTGCGCGGCCGAAAGGGCAAGGAACCGTTGGTCATGGTGACGGCGTACGACGCCACGTTCGCGAGGATGCTCGACGAGGGCGGCGCTGATCTGCTGCTCGTCGGCGATTCCCTCGGAATGGTCGTTCAGGGTAACGAGGACACGCTCTCGGTCACGGTTGACGACATCGTCTACCACTGCCGTGCGGTCGCCCGAGGCACCCACTACGCACACATCGTCGGGGACATGCCGTTCCTCAGCTACAACGTCACCCCCGAGGAGGCCGTCCGCAACGCTGGACGGATCCTTGCCGAGGGCCGGGCGCATTCGGTCAAGCTCGAGGGCGGCCGACCGGTCGTTCCGGTGATCGAGCGACTCGTGGCGGCAGGCATCCCGGTCATGGCTCACGTTGGCCTCACCCCGCAGTCGGTCCATGCGATGGGCGGGTTCCGAATCCAGGGTCGCGATGAACAGAGCGCGCAGCGGATTCTCGATGACGCGAAAGCCGTCGCCGAAGCTGGCGCCTACGCGCTGGTGCTCGAGGGGATCCCCGCCGAGCTCGCCAGCCGCATCACCGCCGCGATCGACATCCCCACGATCGGAATCGGGGCGGGTGTGGGCTGCGATGGTCAGGTGCTGGTCTGCTACGACATGCTGGGTCTCACCCCGGATCTGCGGCCCAAGTTTGTTCGGCGGTTCGATGAACTGTTCGAGCGTGGCAAGACCGCGATGGAGCAGTACGCCACCGCGGTCCGCAGTGGGGAGTTCCCCGGCCCCGAGCACACGTTCGGGCCCGCCAAGGGTCCCCGCGCCGTGGCGTCCGGATCCTGACGACCTCCGCGCAGCCCGGCGCGTCGGCTGGGCACACGGCCTGGTAAGCTGACGCATGCCGCTTTCGCCGGAACAAGAGTGGACGCTGCTCGGCTGCGGCCTGATGGCCCACGCCGACGGCATCCTCGACGCCGAGGAGTGGGACCAGGTCCTGTGGATGCTGGACGAACGCATCGATGCCGACGATGCCAAGACGTGGGTCGCTCGGCTCGCCGATGCCGTCGCCCTTCGTGCGCACGCCAAGTCCACCCCGATTCCGCCGCCGTTCTTGACCGAGGACATCTTGTCCAAGGCGTGGCGGATGGCGCTGACCGACGGCCGGGGCAGTGACCGCGAGATCGCGGTGCACGACGAACTCGCCACGATGCTCGGCGAAGACGCGGCGACGGTCGCCGGTTGGCGGCAGATGTGGACCGAAAAGGCGGCCGCCCGCGCCGAACTCATCGCCGGGTTTGCAGCGATCATCGCCCGTGCCGATGGCGACGTGACCCAAGCGGAGCGAGACAGCTTCGACACTCTGCTGGCCCGACTCCCGCTCACCGCAGGCACGCAGGGGGCGATGACGAATCTCCTCAACGAGCCGCCAGAGATGATGATGTTGGTCGGCGGCTTCGCGGCGCTGCCTCCCGAAGAGCGCCGCATCGCCATGCTCGACCTGGTGCCGGTGGTGAAGTCCGACGACCACGACGAGGGGCCCAAGGCGTTTGTCGAGCTGGCCGAGGCCATCGCGATCGACCCCGCCGAAGCCCAACGCATGCTCGAGCGATGACCGGCGGCCACGAGCGCATCGGCCCCACGGCGCACTATACCGCGTACGTGTGGCGCGCGGCGGGCTTCGAGCGGGCCGAGCTGTTCTCCACCTGGCAGGGCGCGGCGCTGTACTGGGGCTTCTTTGCGGCCGGCGAGTGGACGACCCGTCTATCCCCGAGCACCCCGTCGATGCGGGTGTACCTCGAGTACCGGCACCGGCTCATCGACGCGGTGGTGGCGGAGCATCGGCCGGACGTTGTGGTCGAACTGGGCGCGGGCCTGAGTCGGCGTGCAGTTGTCTGGGCGCTAGACGACGGCGTTCGTGGCCTGGAGTACGACTTGCCAGACATGGCAGCTCGCAAACGTGCAGCGCTGGCCTCGGCGCCCGACGAGATTCAACGTGCGCTCGCCGGGCGACACCGAGTGGAGGCCGCCAACGTCGTGGACCCTTCGTTTGGTCAGATCCTTCGCGAAGCGCTACGCGATTCCAAGAGGCCGGTGGTGGTCGCGGAGGGGTTGCTCAGCTATCTCGCCGGAGACGAGCGGGTGCAATTGTATGCTTCCATTGCGGGCGCGCTTGGGTCCGACGGGTTGTTCGTCAGCGACCTCCATACGCGCACGGGTCAGGCGTCGGTGGGCGTCGCGGCGTCCGTCCTGCGTGCCGCGATTCGGACGGTCACTCGCCGCCGCAACGCACTCGATCCCTACGCGGACGAAGCCGATGTTTGCCGAGTGATGGAGACGGCTGGCTTGGCGCGGGTGTCGTTTGTCGACCCGCGCGAGCACCATGCTGCCCAGCCTCGGCTGCGCCGACTCCACTCCCCCACCCACGTGGTGACGGCCGGCGCGGGCTCGACTCGCCAATCCTAGACGCTCCGTCTTCCCAACGGGGTGTGCAGCGGCTGGGTTGGCGGTGCCTTCGCTCTTGTGTCGCAGAGCTAGGAGCCCTGGAGCTGCACGATGCGGTTGCGGGCGACGAAGCCCGCTCGACCGATCGCGGTCTGAGCGGCGACGTTGTTGGCCTCGGTCGAGCACATCGAGCGAAGTCCGCGAAGCTCGTTTGCACGAACGAGGTCACGAAGGACTCGGGTCGCCAAGCCTCGCCCGCGACGCTCTTGGCCAATGATGACGCCGAGGTCGGCGTAGCCGGGCTGCAGTCCTGCGAAACCGCGATTCTCGCCGAGTCCCACGAGGATGTCTTGTTCGCGTAGCCCAAACAGCTCCTCTCGCGCGATCAAGCCCTCGTAGTAGCCGCGAAGCCAGTCCTTGGGGGCGCCGATCGCCGTCGAGGCAAAGTCGACGGCCTCGCCAAGTTCGGCGGCGGAGAGCGGCTTCATTCCCAGCGGCGGACCCGCGGCGGACGGTCCGTGCTGTTGGTACATGAGTGCATTGACCTCGATGTGCGGGAAGTGGTCCATGCACAGCGAGAGGTACTCGGGTTCGGCTGTGCTTGCGAACGCACCGCACACCGCGTCCTGCGAGGCGACGGTCTTGAAGACTTCGATAGCTTGGGGGCGGTGCGCCTCGTCGACATAGAACTGGAGGAGGAACCCGTCGTCGTTGAGACAGTAGTAGCCCGCGAGCACCTTGTTGAAGACAAGCCCGACGTGCGCGGCCGCTGGGGCGAGCCCGCACAGCCACATTCCATCCAAAGGCGCCGTTGCTTGTTCGACGAAGCGTCGGCGTAGAGGCTCGAGCGGATCGAGTGAGGGGACGGGGCGGAACTCGACGGTCATCGGGCTGGGGTCGCAGGAGTGAGGAGTGCGTCTGTTGTGAGCGCCGTGGCCACGGTGAGGACATGGGACTTTAGGCCGGCGAGGGGATAGGGGTCGTAGATGAACAGCGTGTGCAGAGCGATGCCATCGAGCAGTGCCAAGAGGACTCGCGCCTTGCTCTTGGCTTGGGCGACGCCCGTACGGCGGAACCACCGCTGCATCAGATCCAGCAGCAGCTGCGCGCGCTCGCGAAGTGGCTGGGCAACGCTCCTTCGAAGCTCGGGGGCGGTCAACACGGACACCTGGAGTTTCAGGAATCGCCGCTCGGATCGAAGGAAGCCGAAGAAGTCGTCCACGAAGGCCGCGAGCGAGTCGGCGAGGGGCTGCTCGGCGTCCAAGACGCTGCCCACCTTCGTCATCTTCTCGGTCGCGTCGACCACGAGTGCAACGAGCAGTTCCTCCTTGCTCGAGAAGTAGTTGTAGACGAGCCCCTTGGAGACTCCTGCCTCGGCTGTGATTTGCTCGACGCTGGTCGCGAAGTAGCCCTGCGACTCAAACAGCGTCAGCGCAGCGTCGAACAGTTTCTGTTTTCCTCGCTGAGGTCTCATCGTTCAGATCGGTTAACTGACTGGTTGGTCAGTTAAATAGCGTCGGGCAGAGAGTTGTCAAGCCGAACAGAGCGAGAGTGTTCGCGGACCCGGAATTGAAGAGAGGACCCCAGCTCGCTTACAGGGGTCCTCTCTTGGCCCGTGGCCGCGTCCGCGAAACGGACTACTTCGGCGGCGGCATCACATACGGCATGACCGCGTGGGCTTTGCCCGGCTCGAGGTAGAGCAGCGACAGCGGCAGCTGGGCGAGCGTGTCATGCAGGATGCTGGGCAGCATGCCGGCGATGGACGCCTGCTCGCGCGCGGCCTTGCGGCGGGCCTGGGCCTTGCGGACGGGTCCTGCGCCGGTGAACGGGTCGCCGACGTTGTCGAGGATGAGGTCGAGCAGTCTCGGTGAGCGAGGCAGCACCCGCATCTCGAGCTGCTTGCGAGGCTTGATGCCAGCCTTGGAACGGACGAAGTTGACCGCGTCCTCGAGTCCGCCTTCGCGGTCGGCGAGCCCCAGGTCGATGGCTGCTTTCCCGCCGTAGACATGCCCGCGACCGAGCTCGTTGACCTTGTCTTGGGTCATGCCGCGAGAGCCCGCGACGCGCGAGGTGAACAGGTCGTAGGTCCGCTCGATGCTGTCCTCGACCTTCTTGCGCTGCTCGTCGGTGTAGGGCCGGTACAGCGATCCCATGCCGGGGTTCTTGCCCTGCTTGAACGTGGTGACCGAGATGCCGAGCTTTTCGAGCAGCCCCGAGACGTCGAAGTGAATTGTGATGACTCCGATGGACCCTGTGATCGTCATGGGGTCGACGAAGATCGTGTCGGTGCCCATGGCGGCGTAGTAGCCACCGCTGGCCGCGACGTTGCTCATCGAGACCACGATCGGTGGGCTGTCCTTTGGGTCGGCTTCGAACGCCTCGTGCGTCCGTGCCACCTCGCGCCAGATGATGTCGGAGGCCAGTGCCGAGCCTCCGGGCGAATCGACGCGCAGAACGATGCCTTTGCACGCGTTGTCCTCCCGAACCGTCCGCAGCGTCTTGGCGATGGTGTCTCCACCGGCAAACTGGGTTCCGATGATCGGGATGGCACGGCTGGGGCCATCGACGATGGCACCCTCGACAAGCACGACGGCGATGTAGGGCTCGGGGCCCCATACGGTGTCTTGCGGCGTGGCGTTGTCGACCGCCTCGATTTCGACCGGGGCACCGATGTCGTCGCTGATCTCGTCTTCGAGTTCATCTCGAAAGGCGATGGCGTCGACGAGCTTGCGCTCGATCGCTTGGGTCGGTCCGTAGGGGGCGTTGTCGAAGGCCTGACGAACCTCGGAGACGCTGAGACCCCGCGCTTGGGCGATGTCGAACAGGACCTGCTTGTAGATGCCAGCCTGGAGCGCCTCGCGTTGCTCGCGGTCGGGCGCGGAGGGACCGGTCTCGCTGAACCGCTCTCCGGCGCTCTTGTACTCGCGGATCTTGATGACCTCGGCTTTGACCCCGACCTTGTCGAGGGCACCGCGGAAGTAGAGGCTGTCCGAGGACATGCCGTGGGTGTCGAGGGCGCCGGCGGGGTGGATGAACACCGACTCGGCGACGCTCGCCATGTAGTAGTCGCCCAGTCCGGCGTTTTCGACGTAGGCGAAGACGTGACCGCCGGCGTTGCGCACGTCGATGATCGCGTCCCGAACCTCGTGCCGAGCCGCCCAGCCGCCGCGGGTGCTCCGTGCGTCGAGCAGCAGGATGGTGCGGGGTCCGGCCTTCTCCGCTCGCTCGAGTCGGTCGAGCATGGCGATGAGCGAGCGCTGAGAGCCGAGCTTGCCGAGGTCGATGCGTTCGACCTGGACCAGTCGGGGCCAGAACACCCGGCCGCGTCGTCTCGAGTGCAGGCGCGCGTGGTAGCCCACACCGTCGACACCATCGGACGCGCCGACATGGATGCCGGAGCCGATGCTGGCGAAGTCCCACGACGCTTCGAGGGAAACCGACCCTCGCAGGCCCTTGGCGGTTCTCAGCGGGACGAAGCTGGCTTCGTCGAGCTGAGTGAGGCGGACCTGCTCGACCTCGCCTCGGAGTCCCCACCCCTGCCATCGCAGCGAGAGACGACCGCGGGGAAGCAAGCCGTCCGTGCCCACCCGCGAGGTTCGCTCGCCCGGCATGGCGGTGAGGATCTGCTGCCGAACGCCGCCGGCGACCTCGACCAGGTTGGTGCCCAGCGGCCGGACCGAGAGCTCCCCGACCACCGAGAGTTCGGGGGGCAGCGTGTCGCTCTCGATGTTGACCGGACTCAGCCGAGCTGAGGCACCGAGCGAGGCGTAGTTCGTGATGCGGGTGAGCAGACCGATGTCGACATCGGGGCGCTGCATCCACTGTCCCTGGGTGCGCAAGCCCGAGACGCCGACTCCGAGGGCGCCGTACTCGCCCATGCCCAAGGAGAGTCCCCAGCTGAGCTTGGTCGCTGTCGGGTTCGCGTCGGCATCGAAGTCCGTGACGCCGTCTCCAAGCCCAGGCTCGAGCAGCTGCGCGCCAAAGCCCATCGCAAACCCGAAGCCGAGGTTGAACGCTGCGAACGCGCCGAAGCCCTGGCCTCGCATGTAGCGGTCGGTCGTCTGGTAGCCGAGCAGGGTGAGGTCGAAACCTCGGACCGCCGAGAGCATCGCCGGGTTGAGCTCGAGGCTACTGGCGTCGCCCTCGGAGGAGTAGTCCTCGTAGACCCGCTCGACCCCGTCGGTCGCGGCGCGCTCGAGGACCTCGGGGGGTGCAGCGGCGGCGGCGGAGCCGAAGGAAAAGCCTAGCGACAGGGCAAGCGCCCCGGTGCCCAGAGTGCGGATCGTCTTCACTGCAGTTCGTCCTCGGAAATGATGTCTACAAGCGCGAGCACGTGCCGGACCTCGAGCAGCCGGAGCGTCTCGTCCCAGGGCACCGCGATGCCCCGCTGCTTCTCGAACAGGACGTTGGCGCCCAGCGGAATGCCGCTGACGTTCTTGCCAAGGTCGAGACGGACGTCGTCGTCGTCATCGTCGTCGTCGTCCAGGTCGTCGCCGAGGTTGTCGGCCTTGGGCATGGTGCGGGCGACCTCGAGGACCTCGCCCAGCAACGCCGCTGCGTGGTCTTCCTTCACCCCTTGAGGGAGGAACAGCCCGGATTCGGCGCGGTCGGGTCCCTTCACGATGCGGACCAGAACGCGCGGACCGACCGGCTGCACATGACGGTGGACACGAACCGGCGCGTCGTCATCGGGCGGGTCGGATTCGGGTGGCTGGGAGGAATCGTGATCGGCCACGGCGGTCTCGGGGCGGTTGTACCACCACCGAGGGACCCTCTGGGGGACGGGGAGCGGGGCTACAGGGCGAGCAGCGAGTGGCCGGTGGTGCCGCTGATCGTCGCGCGGACGAGGTCACCGGGCTTACCGGCGCCCAGGGGCAGCAGCACCTTGTGATACGTCGGCGCGCACGCCAGCGTCTTGTCCCCGCGCTTGGAGGTGCCCAGGATCAAAGCGTCGACCGTGTTGCCGATCTGCGCGTTGTGGGACGCGTGGGTGTGCTCTTCCTGCAGGTTGATGACGTCGCGCAGCCGGGCGCCCTTGACCTCGGGCGACACGTCGTCGACCAGCTTGCGCGAGGCGTACGTGATGCCGCGGTCGCTGTACTTGAACATGAACGCCGAATCGAATCGAACCTCTCGCATCGCCGACAGCGTCTGCGCGTGGTCTTCGTCGCTCTCCCCGCAGAACCCGACCATGAGGTCTGTCGACAGCGCGAGGTGAGGGACGGCTTCGCGAAGGGCACCGACCAGATCGATGAACTGTTGTCGCGAGTATCCCCGCCGCATGCTTTCCAACATGACGTCCGAGCCCGACTGCAGTGGAAGGTGTACTTGGGGGCAGACCTTGGGCTCGGTGGCCATCACTTCGATGACCCGCGGCGAGAAGTCGACCGGGTAGGGGCTGGTGAAGCGGATCCGCTCGATGCCGTCGAGCTGGGCGACGGTCCGCAGAAGCGCAGCGAAGTCGACGTCTTCGTAGACGTAGGAGTTGACGGTCTGCCCGAGCAGGACGACCTCTTTGTAGCCGCGCTCGGCCAAGACCCGGGCGTGCCGAAGGACCTCGCGGGGGGCGACGCCTCGCTCGCGGCCACGGGTGTACGGCACCACGCAGAACGTGCAGAACTTGTCGCAGCCTCTCTGAATGGTGACGAACCCACTGACACCGTCGTCCTGCGCGTGGGGGTCGAGCTCGTCGTAGACCTCCTCTTTGTCGAGCTTGACGTCGACGACCGACTCGCCGCCACGGGCACGGTCGACAAGCTCCGCGATCGACCGGTAGCTGTCGGGGCCGGCAACGAGGGAAATGTACGGCGCGCGAGCTGCGACCTTGTCCTTGAGGTGCTCCGCCATGCAGCCCGTGATGCCGATGATGAGGCCGGGGTTGTCGGCGCGGTGCTTGAGAAGCTGGCTGGTCCGACCCCAAACCCGGTCCTCCGCCTTCTCTCGGATGGCGCAGGTATTGATGAGGATGACGTCGGCCTCGGCGGGATCTTGCACGGCTCGGTAGCCGCCTCGCCCCAATTGGCCGGAGATGAGTGCCGAGTCGGCCGCGTTCATCTGGCACCCAAACGTCTCGAGGTAGACCGCAGGCGCGCTGGGGTCGGCCTGCGTCGGTTCAGGAGGGTTGGGGGCGTCAGAGCGCCGGAGCTGGACCAGGTCGGCCATACGAGACAGCGGACATGCTTACGTCACGCCGGGGAGACCCGCCAGTGCGTTGCTTGCGCCTCGTGCGTGGGCCATCCTTCCCCGGTCCGGCGTTTCATGCTTAGAATCCCGGGCTCGCGCGGCAGCTCTCGCCGCGTCTCGTACCGAAAGGGCACCACTCATGCGCTCCTTGTATCCGCTTTCCGTGAGTTTCCTGATTGCCGCACTTGCGGGGGCCTGCACCGACCCCCCCAAGCCTGCGAAGGCCTCCAAAGAGGACCTGGCCAAGATCGAGAAGGAGGGTGGTGACAAGGCTGCCGACACCGTTCTCGGCGCCATCCCCAAGGGCTCCATCGCCAAGGTCGGCACAGTCGACATCCCCAACGAGGCGTTCGCGTCGATCTACGACCTGAAGGTCAAGAAGTACACGGACCGTGGCCGGGACATCCCCAGCTCCGCCGACCGCCGCTACCGCAAGTCCATCGCCGAACGACTCATCTACCACGAGGTGTTGGCTCAAGAAGCCAAGGAACTCGGGGTCGAGTTCGACAAGGCAGCGCTCGAGGCTCGCGAGAGTCAGCAGCGTCGAGGTATCCGCGATTGGGAGAAACACCTCAGCCGCCGCGGCGAGACCGAGACGTCCCTTCGGGACATGTACGTCGCCGAGCTCCGCGAGAAGGCCATCCTCGGCAAGAAAGGACTGCTCGAGGTCAAGCCCGAGGAGATCGAAGCCGACTACGAGAAGATCAAGGACAACTGGAAGTCCGACAAACCCCGGGTTCGGGCGTCGCACATCCTGATCCCGATCGGACCCAAGAAGGAACGTCGTCCTCACGGCAAGGCGGAGGAGCCCGAAGCATCGGACGAAGACCGCGCCAAATGGGAAACCGAGGCCAAAGCAAAGGCGGACGAGCTCCACAAGGCCGCCCTAGTGGAGGGGGCCGACTTCGCCGGAATCGCCACGGAGAGTTCGACCGGACCCAGCGCCGCCGAGGGCGGCGACATCGGCATCTTCACGGCAGACCGGATGGCGGAGGAGTTCTCCGCCGCTGCGTTCGCCATGAAGGTGGGGGACATCTCCAAGCCGGTGAAGACCAAGTTCGGCTTCCACATCATCAAGGTGACCGGCTCGTGGGGCCCCGGACCACTTCCCAAAGAGGCGCTCGAGGATCAGATCGTCAATCGTCTCGAGCAGCGCAAACTCCACCAGGGGCGGCGCGAGCTCAAAGAGAAGCTGCTCGAGAAGTACGAGGTCGTCGACAACATCAAGCCGACCCTCGGACCCGAGCCGGAGCGCAAGCGAGCCAAATCTCCGCGCGGCCACGGTGAGGGCGACGGACATGGCCATGGCGCCAAGATGAAGCTCGGCGGCAAGGCAGCCGCAGCCAAGGGCTTGAAGGCTGTGAAGAAGGAGGACGGCGACCCGAGCGCGAAGAAGCCGGAGGTCACTGCCAAGCCCGAAGGCAAGTCTCCCGCACCTGCGGACAAGGAACTCGCCGAGAAGAAAGCTGCCAAAGACGGCTGAACCCAGCTTGGGTTGAGTAAGAAGGCCGCGCCGAGCAATCGGACGCGGCCTTTTTCGTGGGGTGATTCGTAGCCCAGAACGCCCCCCGCAGACCGGAGATCAGGGCGGTCGTGGTGCCTCTTCAGGACAGGACAGGACAGGACAGGCCGGTTCGGATCTGGGCCGCTCGCATTTACTTCTCACGGCTTCGGTTCACGGCGACGACTGTCCAATACGAGGCGCATGCCAGGAGGCAGTTCACGCGCCCGTTCGGTCGTCGCATGCGCCTGCTGACCTTTGATATCGAGGACTGGTTTCACATCCTCGAGCACGAGCCCACGGCGGACGTTCGTACGTGGCCGCAGTTCGAGTCTCGTGTGCGTCGCGGGACGGACCGGATCCTGGAGGCGCTGGCTCGGCACCAGCAGCGCGCGACGTTCTTCTGCCTGGGCTGGGTCGCCGAGCGCTTTCCGGCGGTGGTGCGCGCCATCGATGAGGCTGGGCACGAGGTCGGGACCCACTCGTACGCCCACCAGATGGTCCACCAGCTGACCCCGGCGGCGTTTGAGGCCGACTTGGCGCGTTCGATCGGCATCCTCTCCGACCTGACTGGGAAACCGGTGATGTCCTATCGAGCGCCGGGCTTCTCGATCACCGCGCGCACGCCGTGGGCGTTCGAGTCGCTGGTCCGAGCCGGCATCGAGACCGACGCCTCGCTGTTCCCGACCTGGCGGATGCATGGCGGGTTTCGAGGTGCCATGCGCCGGCCTGGATGGATCGAGACACCGTCGGGGCCGCTGCGCGAGTTCCCGATGTCGTTGTCATCGGTGGCAGACCTCCCCGTCGCGGGCGGCGGGTACTTCCGGCTGTTTCCCTCGCGGCTGATTCATGCGCTGATGAGACGGGAGCCGTACGTGATGACGTACTTCCACCCCCGGGACTTCGACGCTGGCCAGCCAACCATTCCAGGGCTGAGCACGTTGAGATGCTTGCGCAGCTATGTGGGCGTCTGCAGCGGGTTCGCCAAGTTCGAGCGCCTGCTGCGGGCGTTTGACTTCGTCGACCTCCGCGAGGCCGTGAGGCTCATCGACTGGTCGAGCGCACCGACGATGCGCCGCTTGCCAGGGGCCACCGGGTGGGAGGTGGTGCCTGTTTCGCCCCGGGAGCGCCGCGGACTGCGACTTGCGCCGAGCGGTTGAGCGCGACTACAGGAAGGTGCCGCCGACGTGCAGCCCGAAGATCATTTGGTGTACGGGGGCGATGTCCCGGCTACCCGTGTCGAGGCAGGTGGTGGTGTCCCCCTCTTCTCGGCAGGTCTTGCCGTGCGCGTTGAGCAACAGGTCCATCTTGGCGCCCACGAACACGCGCCGGCTCACGAAGATGTCGATGGTGGGCTCGATCTTGAACGAGAACCCTTGGGAGTAGTCGCGGTCGCCGTTGTCGAGCACGAAGACCTGGCGGGAGAATCCGGGGCCCATGCCGAGGCCGAAGTCGAAGCGCCATGCCGCGAGTGTGGGCCGGAAGATGCCGTAGATGCTGTTCTGGTAAGCCCGCTTGTAGTTGTTGTCGTTTAGGCCGTCCACCTCGTAGGAGGTGTCGAAGAAGCCGAGATTGTAGGACGCGCCCAGGAAGGCCCACCGGTTGAACCGGTAGCCCAACTCGGCGCCGAGCCCGACCGAGGGCCGGGTCTCTCCGTCGACGGTGACGCCGCCGTCGGTGACGTTGTCCCGTGCGCACTCGGCCTTGCCGGGAATGCAAGCCGCGCCGCCGAGCATCACGCCCCACTGGCCACCCTTTCGGGTGATCCGAGGCTTGGCATCCGCGGTTTGCGCCAGCGTCATGCCCCCGAGGACAACGGCAGCGGCGAGAGGCAGGCGGGCGGAGCGAAGCAGGTTGGAGGTGTTCATGGCGGTCAGCAGCGCAGCGGTGGGGGCGAGGTCAGGACGGGGCGGCACACACGAACATTCATCTGTGCCAGGCCCGATCGCACCATGCGAGCCGGCTGGGTCCAAGAAACCGCAGAAATTGCAGCTAGAGCGCCCGCAGGGATTCGGGCTTGAGGCGCCGCTCGTCGCGGTCGGTGATGACCTTGTCGAGGGCCTCGAGCACCGCGGCCTTGTCGCGGGGCAGGGTGCAGCGAACCGGCAGGTAGTTCGACGCGTGATTGGCAGAGAACCGGCAGTCGCTCAGCTCCACACCCGCGACGATCTCTCGGAGTTCCTCGAGCATCCGAAACTTGCTGGGAAGGCGGAAGGCGCCCGAAGCCTCCATCTCCGCAAGGGGTGTTCCGGGGACGACGGTCGTGGTGAGGGCGCCGACGTAGCTCGGGTCCATTTGGGAGAGCGTCGCAGCCGTGTTGGCTGCGTGCTGCGTGCTGAGGTCCTCGCCGCCCACGCCCAGCAGCACCATCACCGAGTGCGCGATGCCGGCCTCGCGGAGCTTGGCCGCCGACGCGATGGACTCCTCGCGGGTTCCCCCCTTGTCGATGCGCTCCAGCACGGCTTCATCCCCGCTCTCCATGCCGTGATAGACGATGCCCAGTCCGGCCTCGCGCAAGGTGGTGAGCTCGGCGACGGACTTGCGGCCGATGCTGCGGGTGTCGCCGTAGGTCCCGACGCGCTCTACCCACGGGAGCTTGGTGCGAATGGCCTCCAGGATCGGGAGCAGCTTCTTGCTCGGCAGGATGAGCGCATCGCCGTCGCACAGGAACACCCGGCGAAACTGCGGACCGGTCTTGCTGCAGAGCTCGGCCGCCTCGTCGATGTCGGCAAGGATTGTGTCGAGCGGCTTGGGCCGGAACTGCTTGTCCCGATACATGTCGCAGTAGACGCAGCGGTTGTGACTGCAGCCGATCGTGACCTGCAGCAGAAAACTGTGGGCCTCGCTGGGCGGACGGAACATGCGACCGACGTAGTCCATGGGCGACAGCGTCGATCGGTTTGCGGCGACTCGCAAGGTGTGTTCGGGCTGCCGCGGGCGCGTCGCCGAACGCGAGGGCCGCTAGTAGTGGTAGATGAGCTCGTACGCGGTGCAGGCGTCTTCGGCTTGGTCGACTCGCATGAAGACCTGCATGTTGTCTTCGAGCACGCCCGTGCAGTTGGCGTCGCCCAGGACGACACCGGCAGGCGCGCAGCATCCGGGGCGCCCCAGTGGGGATGTGGCGGCCTCGGTCTCGGCCGGACACTCGAAATCGGTGTCCTCAATGCCGCCCTCGCATTCGGCGAACTTACACAGTCGCAGGCCGCCGGTGGCCTTCACGAAGCGCGCCGGGTCGACGTTGGACAGGATGTCGTCGTCTCCGGTGTAGCGATACCAGTCGACATCGTCGGGGCCGTCGAGCGTGCCGAAGATCGAGCCGCCGTCGTCGTCGTCGTCACTGATCTCACCGAGCAGCGTGGGCATCGCCTCCTCGTCGTTGGGCTCGAGCAGGTCGGTGTCGCATGCCGATGGAGGCTCGCAAAGGCCGTCCACGCACACGAGGCCATCGCTGCAGGTTTCGCCGTCGCAGCCGCAGCCGAGCGTCATGACAGGGCAACCGGACGTCTCGCCCGAGGTGTCGGTCGAGTCGCTGGAGCCGCTGCTCGAGGTGGACGACGCGGTCACGCTGACCGCCGTCGTGGCCGAGTCCGAGGCGCTGATCCCCGTCGTGCTGGCGGGCGCGCTGCTGGAGCTGTCCTCACTCGCAGTGGTGCTGCTCGTGCCGACCGGATCCGCGCCTCCTCCCGGAGCATCGGCGTCGCCGCAAGCGGACAGAACGAGCGCAAACGGGAGCAGACAGAGACACCGCATCTCGCTTGACCCTACCAGTCCCGCACCTCACCGGCGAGCGGGCCTCCTCCACCGTGAAGGCGGGGAGGGGACCACATGCACGGCGGCCTAGTACCTCATGCCTGAAGTCCGTGCCGGGTTTCTGCGGCCCCCCCTTTGGGTGTGAGGGGCCTCCGAAACCCTCGGTTGGTCAGGCCTGCGTTCGGTACTTTCCGTCTTTCCCGCTTCGCATCCCTCCGGGACGCTTCGCTCTCTTGCTCCGAACCCCTCGGAAACCCGGAACGAACCTCCGAACTGACGTACTAGGGGGCGTCGATGACGAGGATGCCCGCGCCGGATTCGAACGCGACGTCGAAGCAGACGCCGCCCACGGGAAGCTCTCCGGGCGCCAAGGCTAGCTCTCCCCCCAAGTCGAGCTTGCGCTGCGCCATGTTCACGGTGAGCCCAGCGAAGTCCGCGAGGAGGACCGGTGCCAGCTGGTGGGCCCACGAGGTCGCCGTGGCGCTGTCTCGAGGGCCGAGTCCTGCCGCGACGTGGTGCTCGACCGAGACGCCCAGGCACAGCCCGCCGGCGGCGCTGGTGGAGGCGGTGGCATGCACATCCAGGCCCTTGCCATCCCAGGCCCGCGGGGAGCTGAAACGCATGCTCGAGCCGATTGTGCGGCGGGCCAGCCGCGGCACGAGGTCAGCCGTCATACGCGCAAGCGGGGATGCGGTGCTCGGCATGCAGGGAGCCGGCCAGTGGTCCTCGTGGTCGTAGATCCGCAGATGCTCCTCGAGCGCGGTGGAGGTGACCGCACCGACCTCGACCAGGGCGTCGCCAAAGCGCAGGTTCTCGACGGCTTGTTCCGCGCACAGAGACTCCAGCTGCGCACCCCCGAGGCCCATCGAGGCCGCAAGCTCGAAGAAGCGTTCGTCGATGCGTCGCTGGGCGTCGAGGATTGTTTGGACCTGGGCGTCGGAGAGCAGCCCTTCGCCAACCGCGATCTCGCCCACCGGGCTGTTGACCAGGCGCATCAGATCGAGGGCCTCGGCGACGTCCGGAGCACGAATGACGCCTTCCTCGACCAGGTACTGCCCAAACAGGCGCGGAAGGCGACGCCGCGTGAGCGGGACAGCGAGTTGCACAGGGCGGGCCGTTTCGAACTCTGATTGCTGCTCCATGGTGTCGCTTAGGGCCATCGTCCATGGGCAGGGACCCTTGAAGGCGCAGCGCGCCTGCATCGCAGGTTCGCTGCCGCGCAACGCCCACGAGCACCGCAGGGGGGATATGGCGGCCTGCGAGAATGGATTCTACACTGCGCGCGATGGACCCCGCCGTCTACGCAACCGCGAAAGCCGTCCACATTGTCGGCTTCATCAGCTGGTTTGCGGGCCTCTTCTACATCGTACGGCTGTTCATCTATCACGCCGAGGCCAGCGAGCGTCCGCAGGCCGAGCGGGACATCCTGTTGCCGCAGCTCGAACTCATGGCGGGTCGGCTGTGGAAGATCATTACGGTTCCGGCGTCCTTCCTGACCTTCGGCGGGGGGATCACGATGGCGGTGGGCGGGTGGCCGTTTGCTTCGTGGCTGCACTGGAAGTTTCTGTGGCTCGGACTTCTGGTTGCCTACCACGTGGCGTGTGGCGTCATCCGCAAGCGACAGCTCGCCCGCGAGTTTCAGTGGACCTCGAATCGGCTCCGGGTGTTCAACGAAGTCGCGACGATGTTGATGGTTGCGATTGTGTTCACGGCGGTGTTCAAGGTCGCGATGACGGCGGCGTACGGTGTAGCGGGCCTGCTCGGCCTTGGCCTCTCGTTGATGTTTGGGCTGCGGACGTATCGTAGGTTCCGAGAGGGCGCCGATTCCTCCTCGGTGGCCGCGTCGTCGTCCGAACGACGCCCCAGCGAGTAGCGGTTATTGCGCGGCTCTGGCACCATGGCGCCGGGATGTTGATGCAACGATGCCTTGGTGTGGTGGCTGTTCTCGCGGTCGGTGCGTGCGACTCCGGAGCGTCGGCGGGGGAAACAGACGGAGGGACAGATGGCGGGTCGTCCACCGCGAGCACCGGCGTGGATGCTGGTGAGGGCGCGACGACGAATCCCGGCAGCGGGGACGCAAGCGCCAGCGGAACGACGACGACGACCTCGAGTACGTCGGCGGCCGACACGGACGGCGGCACGAACGGCGACACAGGGCTCCCGGACACAGAGGGCTGCTGCGAGCCACACCAGGCAGAGGGGTGCGAGGAGGTCGCGGTCGAGCAGTGTGTCTGCGCTTCGATTCCGCAGTGCTGCTTGTTCTCCTGGAACGAGGAGTGTGCTGACCTCGCGCAGACGCGGTGCGAGGCGACGTGCGAGTCGGACGATTCCGGATCGACGGGCTCCGAGACGGGTTCCGAGACGGGTTCCGAGACGGGTTCCGACACATCCGCGGGGATGTGTGACGAGCCGTTGGTTCTGGAGTTTGGCACGCCCGAAGCGACGCTGACCGGAAACTGGATGCCCGCGGTGTCCCAGGTCGGTGAGGGCGATATCGCGGTGCTGATGGGAGGCACGGACGGCGCGGTGACCTGGGATGTCGATGTGCCGTGTCATGACACGTGGTTCATCTGGGTTCGCTACTGGGAGCAGGGCAACGACGACTCCTACTTCGTCACCCTCGACGGCGCTCCGAAAGAGCCTGCGGTCTTCGAAGGCGACTGCAACGGTGGTGGACAGGGCTACGACTGGCGGCTCCTCAACGAACGCGGCGATGCACCGTGTGTCTACATCCAGGACCCGTGGGCGCCGCAGTGGGATGCCGGGACTCATGAGGTCGCGTTCTCGTATCGAGAATCGATTGCGCTGGGTCGGATCGTGGTGACCAACGATCCGAAGTTCACGCCGTAGGGCTGGTGCTCGTCCCGGAGGTCATCGGCTGACGTGGCCGCAGGGGACACGGAAGAGGCCGCCACCCGAGCGTCGGGGAGCGGCCTTCTTGCCAGGTCGCAGCCGAAGCTGCGGCCGGTCTACTGGAGCACCTTGAACTCGATGCGGCGGTTCTTGCTCCGGCCCTTGCGAGTCTTGTTGCTCTCGCGCGGCGTGGTCTCACCCGCACCACGGGTCTCGAGCCGGTCGGCGCCGATGCCGTGGTCGATGAAGTACTGCTTCACCGACTCCGCGCGTCGCTGCGACAGCTCCTGGTTGGACTCGTCGCTGCCGCGATCGTCGGTGTGACCGCTGACCTCCATGCGGACGTGGGGGAACTTCTTGAGCACCTCCACTGCGTTGTCGAGCTTGGGCAGCGACATCTTCTTGATGCTCGCCTTGCCGGTGTCGAAGTAGATGCCCTCGATGACGCCGGTGAACTTCGCCAGCTCCTTGGGGATTTCGTCGACGCAGCCGTCGTCGTCCTCGAAGCCGTTGATGTTCTCCGGGATGTCGATGCACTTGTCGTCGGGGTCGAGGATGCCGTCGCCGTCGGTGTCGGGGATCGGGCAGCCTTTGTAGGCATCGACGCCGGGGACGTCGACGCATTCGTCGTCGGGGTCGAGGATGCCGTCGCCATCGGAGTCGGGGACGGGGCAGCCTTCGAACTCGGCCACGCCGGGCTCATCGACGCACTTGTCGTCGGGGTCGAGGATGCCGTCGCCGTCGGTGTCGGGGATCGGGCAGCCGTCGTACGCCACGACTCCAGGCGTGTCGACGCACTTGTCATCGGGGTCGAGGATGCCGTCGCCGTCGGTGTCGGGAATCGGGGCGGGCGCGGGCTCGGCCTTTTTGCGACCCAGTGCGAGCGAGACTCCGAACAAGATGTCGACGCTGTGCACGACGCCCGACTTGAGGCCACGACGTGCGGTGATGTTGTCGCGGGCTTCGAGACGCAGCGTGGTTTGCCGGTCGAGGAAGAACTTGAGGCCGCCGCCGAAGTGGGCAGCAGCATCGAGATCGGTGCCGACCGCTGAACCGCGGCTCGCCACACCCAATCCGCCGGCGCCTGCCAGGAGGAACGGGGTGATGCTGCGAGGGATTAGGTTGGCAACGAGGTGTCCGCGCAGTGCGAACAGGGTGGCTTGTTGCCCGTCGTCGACCTCGTTGGGCATGACCGCGCCTTCGAGCTCGAGTCCGAGGAACCGGCTGGGGTAGTACGCAACACGTCCACCGACTTCGGCGGAGAGCTCTTTGAACGGCTTGTAGCCCTGGTCGACAACGTCGGGGTCGAGCGTGGCTTGGAACAACTCGAGGCGGGGGTGGGGCAGGAAGATGCCGCCGAACACACCGACCTCGACCATGTTCCGCTCTGGAGCCCAACGACGGATCCAGGGTTGGTCGCCGCGGTCCTTGGGAGGCTCTGCCTCCGGAGCCGCGCCGTCGCCGGCAGCGGCAGTGCCATCTGCATCCGCTCCACCAAGGCTGACGGACGCGTCAGCTTCGCCCTTGGGTGCGGCGAGCGCGTGGGCGGGAACGAGAGCGAATCCGAGGGAGGGGAGAATAGCGAGCAGGCGCATCGTCTTGGTCCGTTGGCGGGTTGCAGTCCCCGCCTCGGAGTAACGCAAAGCAGGAATCGAACCAAGTTTCCGCGACGGGCTAACTGCATGAAATGACCGGGCCACGGCGGCGTTGGTGCTCGTTTGAGCGGCGCAACAGCCCCGTCTCGACGCTTGCACGCGTCCAAGGAGGCCCCATCAGGGTCAATCTGCCCCGGGCACGGCTTCTACGGCACCGCCGGAGGCAGATCTCGTGCGCTCGAGGAAGCGATCGATCGACGCTGCGATGAGGTCCGCATGCCCGAACAGGCTTCCGTGCGTCCCTTCGCGAAGCACGACAAGCTCCGCCTGGGGAGCGTGTCGTTTCATGGGGCGCCCGACGGTCGATGCGGGCGCAAAGCTGTCTCGTTCACCGGTGATGATGAGCAGAGGGGGACGCAGGCTGGCGAGGCGCGGCCTGAGATCGAGGGCGCCGGCGCTGAGCAGCATCTCGCGAACGGTCGGGGCATCGACACGGCTCAGGTGCGCGGTCACCTTGTGCAAGTCGGACTTGGAGGTCTCCGGCCCAAACAGACCCAGCAGCCTTCCTGCGGCGTAGGTCGCCGGCGAGCGCGCGGCGAGGTTGAGCGCGCCGTGGAGCAGATGGACGGAGCGGCCGGGCAAGCGCTCCAGCAGCGCGGCGGCCGTCTTGCCACCGACGCCCCACAGCGCGGTGTCGAACAGGCCACCGGCGGGGCCCAACAAGCTCACCACCGCGTCGAAACGATGCGGATGCTCGAGCCCCGCGAGCAAGGCGACCTGCGAGCCCATGGAGAAACCGATGGCGCTGGCCCGCTCGACCTCGAGGGTGTCGAGCAAGTCCACGCATACCTGGGCCAGTGCGGGGAGGTGAGCGGACGGCGGAGTGCCTGCGGGGCTGGACGTGCCGTGACCGGGGTAGTCCCACTGAATGATGCGGCGCTCTGGCCATCGCTGAACGGCGCCTTCCCAGAACTCGTGGGTTGTCGTCACACCGTTGCACAGCAACATCCACGGGCCGCGCTCTCCGAGCACGCGGTAGTTGATGCGCGTGCCGTCGCCTCTGTGAAGCTGCCCTTCGCGAGTCGCTATCGCCACCGCCGAGCAGGCTATCAGTCGAGCCGCTCGATGCGGGCCCGGCCACGTGTCGCGTCGCGAATGCCGACCCGCAGCGCCTGTTCTCGATCGACTGCGACCTCGACGCAGCGCCGGACGTCGCTGGCATAGTCCGCCGACAACTCCGTGGCGCCGACCTCGGTGAGCGCCCGTTCCACATCACTGCTCTCGGGGTATCCGTGTACGACTCGCAGGGCGAGCTTCGGAACGTAGGGCTCGGTCGCGGCCGCGTCGAGTGCGGCCGCGGCGGCAGACCCGTAGGCGCGCACCAGTCCGCCGACCCCCAGCTTGGTGCCGCCGTAGTACCGGGTGACGATGACCGCGACGTTGAACAGGTCGCGACCTTGGAGCTGGGCGAGGATGGGGCGGCCGGCGGAGCCTCCGGGTTCACCGTCGTCGTTGGCGCGCTCGAGGTTGGGGGCAGCGAGGCGCCAGGCCGAGCAGTGATGGGTCGCGTCGGGCATCTCCGCGCGGAGCCCGGCCAGCGCTGCCTTGGCCGCATGCTCGTCGGTCACCGGGATGGCGGTCGCGATGAAGCGCGAACCCTTGGTGGCTTCGGGCTCCACCCGGATGCGCCGGATCAGCTGCATCGGGCATTTGTCGTCCTCCGCCACGCCGCGCCACGATACGACGTCACCCTCCGCTCAGCGAGGTGCAGCCGCTTTGTACTTCGATCTTCCGCGTTCCGTCCGCCACGGTGAAACTCGAAACCCCGTTTTGGCTGTCATCGACGATCCAGAACATGTCGCCGGGCATGAAGCTGTGGCTGGTCGACGAGTTGCTGGAGAGGCTGGAGTAGGTACCGCTGCCGAACTTGGGCTTGTCGCCGAAGAAGATCTTGACCGTCTCGCTGCACGTGTTTCTCAGCGTGACGCTCACGGGTCTTGGAGGCGCTGGCGCCGAGTCGGCGGCGGGCTCCGGGGTGCTCGGTGCCGAGGCCAACTCGGTTTGCTGGGCGGGCGCACCGCCAGGCGCCGCGGCGGGTTCGGAGCCTGCGGGTGCCGCGCTGGTGGTCATGCTGGACAACAGCGAGCACGCGCCCACGCTGGGAAGCAGGGCGACGAGAGCGAGCATGCGGACGGACACGAGGCGGACAGACATGCTCTCGGGTAGAGCAATGCTCGTGCCAGCGTCGCTGGGCCATGGTGTCGGGAGCCTTCGCGCCGGGTGGGTGCCTATCTGGGAAGTCGGGGTCCGGTCCCCGGGCACAATTGGGGTGGCGGCGGGCCGCGGTGCGGGTAGGCTCGCCCCCATGGCCGAACCCAAAGGCTACGACGAGCTGATCACCGAGGAGCAGGTCGAGCACATCATGAGCGAGGAAGGCGGCGCGGTTGTGCTCGACTTCTGGTCTCAGACCTGCGGTCCCTGTCTCGCGATGGCGGACGACTTTGCCCACGTCTCGCAGCAGTTCGAGGAGGGAGAGGTCCGGTTTTGCAAGGTCGATGTGACCGAGTACGGCAACCTCGCCGTTCCGTTCAAGGTCCAGTCGGTCCCGACGATCCTGTTCGTCAACAATGGGAAGATCCTCGACGCGGTCGTGGGCAAGTTGAGCGCCGAGCAGCTGGGGGCGAAGGCGGAGTGGTTGTTGGGCAAGTCCCAGCGCAAGGGCTTGCTCTCCAAGATCTTCGGGTAGGCCACGAAGTCCTGCACGAAGGCCTGCACGAAGGCCTGCGGTGGGCCGCGGCGTGACTGGTACGGTGCTTCGGTGAGCAAGCCGTTCTCCACCCCGCTGTCGCGCAAGCTCGGACTCACCTATCCGTTGGTCGCCGCGCCGATGTTCATCATCTCCAACAAAGAGATGATCGTTGCCGCGGCCGAAGCGGGGATCCTGGGCACGATGCCGAGCCTCAACGCTCGGACCCCCGAGCAGTTCGAGGCTGATCTGAAGTGGATCCGCGAAAAGACGGACAAGCCGTTCGGTATCAACGTGACGATCGGGCTGACCGATCCACAGCGCCTGCAGCAAGACGTCGAGCTGTGTCTCCAGTACGAGGTCCCGGTCTTGCTCACCAGCTACGGCAACCCGACCGAGATCGTGAAGCAGGCCCACGCCCACGGCGTGACGGTCTTTCACGACGTCATCCAGCTACGACATGCTCACAAGGCGCAGCAGGCCGGCGTGGACGGGATCATCGCCGTCAGCCAGGGCGCCGGAGGCCACGCTGGCCTCGTGAACCCCTACGTGCTGATCCCCTATCTGCGGCGCAGTGTCGACGTTCCGATCATCTCGGCCGGCTGCATCAGCGGCGGTGACCAAGTGGCGGCGGCGCTCGCCTTGGGTGCAGAGCTGGCGTACATGGGGACCCGCTTCATCGCCTCGGCCGAGTGCGGCGCACCGCAGGCCTACAAAGACATGGTCGTCGACGCGACGCACGACGACGTCGTCTACACCGACCAGGTCTCAGGCGTGCACGCCAACTTCCTCAAGCAGACGCTGCCCGAGGAAGGCACTCCCACGCGCGGTCCCGATGCCGCCAAGCGTTGGAAGGACATCTGGAGCGCCGGGCAGGGCGTGTCGCTCATTCAAGAGGTCGCGCCGATCGAAGAGATCGTGCAAACGATCGTCCGCGAGTACCACGACGCGACCGCGCGCCTGCAGTAGGGCGGGCTCGCCGGGTCGCCATCACTGCACTGCGGCCATGCTCCCAAAGCTCTGGCGCAATACCGGGCGAAACGCCCGTGAGGCGCGGGGGCTCGGGGAACGCCGCTCTACCGGCGGGGGGATAGCAAGGCTTGCGCCACCAGATCCTGGGCGCGAATCCGCGCTTGACGCAACGTCTTGGGGTCGCCGGCCATGGCTTTCGCGTGCGCGTCTTTGAACGAGATCGCGTTCGGTGCCAGCGGGACGTCGTAGGTCGCCGGTTTGTCGCGCAGGTCGGTCGACTCGTGGACTCGCATCAAGAGTGCGCCCTCGGGGAGGAACACCGATGTGCAGCGCTCGCCCTCGCCGACTACGACCGGTGTGCTGGTGACGATCTTGTACCCGCCGGACCGAGGGCCAAGGGTGAGGGCCGAGACGGTCGAGCCGATGTCGAACGCGTTGTCGGCGAGCACGGTTCCACCGCGTGTACCCAACAAGACGCTGTCGCGAACCTCGCCGCGGTGCACGGACGCGTCGATGAGGACACTGCCGGTGACGGAGACGTCCGGGCCAAGCTCGGTGTGACCGACCAGTCGGTTGCCCTGGGCGTCGGGAAGCTCGGGAACCTCGGCCAAGGCGCGAGCGATCGTCCCGCCCGGCGTGTCGTCTCGCAGGGCGCCGAAGAACGACGCCATGCTGCGGTGCTGACCGATGTCGCCCCAGTACTGGTCGCCGAAGTCCATCGCCATCAACTTCACCGGGCGGCCGTGTCGTTGCTCGAACGCCTGCAGGGCGCCGACGAGCCGGTCGATCACGGTGGGCATGCGCTCGGCGAGCTGGGCCATCGCTGGTGCGCTGCTCTGGGCAGCCTGCCATGCGGGGGCGCGTTCGGCCTCGGGGAGCGCCGCGATGGTCAGGGCCGTGAATAGCTGCGGGTCGAGGTCGGGTCGGTCGCCGCGCTTGGCCTGCTCGTCATGCACGTCGGCGTGGAAGGTCTGCAGGAGCACATCGGCGAACGCACCGGAGATCGCGATCGATCCCAGGTTCACGCCCCCAAGGAGCGCGTCGCCGCGGCGCTGCAAGACGCCGCTGTCGGCCAGCGGTGCCATCTGCGACAGAGGCCGGCGGGGGATGAAGGCGGTCACGCGTCCGACGGAGTCGACACCGACCCAGTCCTTGTTGGCCGCCGTGTCTTCGGTGATCGTTTGCATCGAGACGAACCGGACGATGTCGGCGCCGGCGAGTCGGGCATCGGACCCGGAGAGGTCGAGGGTGGGGATCTGAACCTCGTCCCCCCACTTGACGACCATGCCCTCGAAGCCGCTGCGCCGAAGGTAGGCCTCGACCGGAGCGAACGTTCGCATGGCGAGCTCGACCAGCGATGCTCGCCGGCGAGACGGTCCCACGCGGGCGAACGAATCGATGGCTGGCTTCTGGCCGCACTCTGCCTCGGTGATCGGAGTGGCTCGGGTACCGCTTCCGAAGACGAAGGCAATGAGTGCACCTTGGCCGGCCACGTAGCGAGGCCTGGCTCGCTCCCACAGCAAGAGCAGGCCGAAGGCTTGGTTGACGGGGAGGTCTTCGAAGAATGCGTGGGCTGCCGTGGCGCCGAAATCGGGCCGCATGGCGTCGAGCTGCCCTTGCCAGAACGACTGCGCCGGCCCCGATCCACAGACCGCGCCGAGCAGCGCGGCGGGTGTTTCGGACAGCTCGCCGGCGAAAAGCTGCTGACCGAGTGCGACGTTGTGCAGGACGGCGTCGCAGAATCGTGTCTCGTCGGCGCCGCCGAGCAGGCGTCGCAACAGGCCGTCGTCGGCGAGACCTTGTCGGATGATCGCGTCCGCCCGCGAGGCGGTGTCGGCTTGGGCGTAGATCCGCAGCTGCGGTGCGTTTCCTGAGGGGCGCACGTGCGCGACATCGCCGGCTTCGAAGGTGATGCGAATGCCGTCGAGGGTGTCGATGGTGCGAATCGGCGTGAATCCCTCAGCGGCGGTGAAGTGCCGCTGCAGCCGTGCCCACAGGCGCGTGAGGGCGGCGACGTCGGCCTGTTGCAGGGTGGCCTGCTGGCCATCCGAGCCAAACCCCACGAACCCGTCGGGCGTTGCGTTCGCGCCGCGGAGGTCCGGCCGGGGCATCGCGTAGCGTCGCTTCAAGGCGGCGGAGCGGGCCGGGTCGATCGCGTCGAGCAAGCCCGCGCGGCTGTGGCGAGACGGAAGGGCATCGATCTCTGCGAGCAGAGAGCTGCCGCGTTGTTTGGCCTCGGCGGCGATGCGCAGGGCGACCACGATGGGGAGCGCAGCATCGCGAGTGGGGAGCGGTGCGAGCGTGCCTCGCTCGGTCGTGATCGGGGAGGCGTGCAGGAAACCACCGTTGGCTTCCCAGCCGACGATGCATTCGCCGGCCATGTCGTTCATGGCGGCGATGACCCATGGCGAACCAATGCGCGTGCGTTGGACGTCGACGGGGTCACCGAAGACGGGCTCGACCATGTCGGTTGCGCTGACCGGGACGGCGATCGCATCGGCCCCCAAGGCGCGGGCGACGAGGACCCCGAGGACGTCGCCGCCGATGAAGTTTACGTGTCCGTCCGCATCGACGGCGGCCACGAGCGGGCGGTCGCTGTCACCGTCGGTCGAGATCACGGCATCGACCGCATGGCCCTTGGACTTTGTTTCGTCCGCGAGCCGCTGCAAGGTCGCCAAGCCGTCCTCGCCCAGCGCCTCGGTGTCGATGGGGACGAAGGACGAGGCCCGACCGCACGGCAAGACCTCAGCGCCGAGCGCCCGGAGAATGTCGGCGACCAGTTCACGGCCGACTGCGGAGTGCTCGTACAGCGCGACCCGCAGTCCGTGGAGCACGTTCGGTGCGAATGCGTCGGTGTAGCGGGCGACGTAGCGGGCTCGGCCTCGCGCGGTGGGTTCTTCGAGCGGCACGGACACGCCGGGCTTGAACCATCCATCGTCGTCGAAGTGGGATAGCTCCGCGGGACGGGCGTACTCCAGCTGTCGGGCGCGCGCGACGGCTGCGAGGATCTCGGCTTCATCGGTCTTGAGGACCTCGCCGGTGGGCGTGTTGAACTTGATGCCGTTGCGGTCGAAGGGAATGTGGCTGCCCGTGACCATGATGCTGGGGCTGTCTTGCGCGAGCCCTTCGAGCGTCAGTGCCGGCGTGGGCAGGGGGCCGAGGTTGAGCACATGCATGCCCGCATCTCGAACCGCCTGTGCGACCGCGCGCATGATGCTGCGTTGTGGGCTGTCCGTAGAGGGTCGAAGGTCTCCGCCCAGCGGAACGGTGGTGCCCGGGACGGCAACCCCGCGAGCGAGCATCACGCCGAGGAAGCCGGCGGTGTTGACGTAGGCTTCGAGGTCGGTGATGTCTTCGACCTTGCCGCGCAGGCCGGAGGTGCCGAAGCGCAGCGGGGTGGGGGTGCGGCCGCGGAAAGACGGTATCGGACGCGCGTCGTTGGGCACGTGGGCACGGTACATCGTAAATGCGGTGCGAGCAGTGCCATGCAGGGCACCGCCGTGGGGCAGCGCGAGGCACTGACCTCCGGTCCAGGGCGCGTCCAAACCCTCCACATGGGCGCTGGTGTCGGAGCCGGAGACCGCGAGGTACAGCTCCGGACCATCGACGGGGCAGGAAAAGGGTTGACCGGGCTCCAGCTCGACCCGCTCGAGGCCGAACTCGGCGGTGGGCACCGGGTAGGTGGCCGCGCCGGAGTCCCCGCGGGGGATCGGATCGAGCAGGACCGGGGGCCCAGATTCGAATCGAACAACTTCGAGCAGGGTCTGCGGGTCGACGTGTTTTTGGGTGAGGCCTGCGCGGAGCACGTTGTCCGAGTTGGCCATCAGTTCGACCGCGGCGCCGCCGAGGTAGGCATGGGGAACCCCAGCCGGCAAGAACAAGGCCTGGCCGGGCTGAAGTCGCAGGCGATGCAGCAGGACGACGAAGGGAAGTCCGCGGTCCGGCACATCGCCGCCGGTGGCTTCGTGCACCCGAAGCAGCCAGTGGTCGTCGGAGTCCGGCGCGGGGGCTGAGGCTGCGAGACGATCGAGCCAGGCTTGCAGCGCGGACGTCACGGTCACGTCGTCGGCGTCGTAGTAGCGGGCGAGGGCTTGGTGCAGTGCGCCCGGGGAATCGTCGGCGGGGGCGAGGACCGAGGCGACTTCGGGCGCTCGTGCGAGGGCAGCGGCGCGCTCAGGGGCCGGCCGAAACCCGCACAGCGCGTCGAACGGGGTCAGTGCGACGACCAGCTCCGGCTTGTGGTGTGGGTCCTTGAACCGGCGCTCCCGGGCGTCCAGAGGAATGCCAGCGGCTTCTTCCTCCGCAAAACCTCGGGCTGCCCGTGCCGCGTTGGGGTGAACCTGAATGGACAGGGGGCGGGCGGCGCTGAGCAGCTTCAGCAAGAACGGGAGCTGGCCGTGGGCGGCGTGAACTCGGGGGCCCAAGACGGAGGCGGGGTCGGACGCAATCCACTGGTCGTACCCAGTGTTCTCGCCAAGCAGGCCCGACGGTGCGACCGGGTGCGCGCCAAACCATGCCTCGGCGCACGGCTCCTGCGTGGCATCCCGACCCAGCACAGCGGGGATGAACGTCCGATCGCCCCAGGCGTAGGACCGCAGGCTTGGCACGAGGACCCGCGGGGCGCCGGTGGGGGACGTGCTCACGCGGCGAATGATACGTCAGCGGCACGCCTCACGCTGATCTCCGCCCCGGAGCGCGTGTGACGAAACCGCATCCGCGGGTCTGCTACCGCTCGCGACCTTGGCGATAGCTCTCGAGCATCAGCAGCCCAAAGAACGGCAGGTCGTCGCGGAGGTAGCGGGCGGTGAGTCGCTTGGGCTCCTGAGCCATGCGGTGGAGCCACTCCAGCCCGGTTTGCTGCATCCATCCGGGCGCACGCGGCGTTTCCTTGCACAGGAAGCTGAACGTGATCCCGATCCCGATGAACCACGCCTTGGGGTAGCGGGTGCGCAGCGCCGCGATGGCGTGCTCCTGTTTGGGCGATCCGAAGCCGACCAAAATGATGTCGGGTTCGGCGCTGGCCTTGTCGATCTGCTCCGCGATCGCATCGGTCTCGGCCGGGGTGATCGGGGAGGAAATGAACGGTGCTTGGGTGCCGACGATTCGCAAGCCGGGCATTTCGCGCTCGGTCGCCTCGCGGGCTCGCTCTGCGACGTCGCCTTTGCCGCCGAGCATGTAGACCGTCCGTCCCGTCTGCGCCGCGCGTTGAAGAAGCTCGACGGTCATGCTCGAGCCCGCGACCCGCTCGGGCAGCGGCTCATGGCGGAGCTGACTGGCCCACACCAAGGGCATGCCGTCGGCCACGATCAGGTCGGCCTGGTCGTACAGATCCCGCGAGGCGGGGTCCAGGACGTAGCGACGCAGGATGTCGAGGTTGGCGGTGACGATCCAGCCCCCGCGGCCAGCATCGAGGCCGCTGAAGAGATGGTCGAGCAGACCCTCGGTGTCGATGTCGGCGATCGGCATGCCGAACATGTCGAGCATGCGCGGGGACTCGGCGGACGGGGCACTCACAGGCCGTCAGTGTCGGCGGCTGTGGGCCGGTGCGCAAGCCTCTCGAAGACATCTCATGAGCCGGCAGTGGGGTTGGGGCGGGCCGCAGGGGCGACTGTTCGTCCTGTGACTGGACTGTGGCAGGGTGCGGTATGGACCTGGGAGCGTTTTCCGTCAGCCTGACCGTCAAGGACCTCGCCGCGTCGAAGGCATTCTACGAGAAGCTCGGCTTCGAAGCGACCGGGGGCAATGCGGAGCAGGGCTGGCTCATCCTCCTCAACGGCACGACGACGATCGGCCTGTTTCAAGGGATGTTCGAGCGCAACATGCTCACGTTCAATCCGGGCTGGAACGGTGACAAGACGCGCAAGGACGCGTTCGAGGACGTGCGGACGCTGCATGCGTCGCTGAAGGCAGGCGGGCTGGAGATGTCGCAGGAGGCCGGCCTCGATGAGACTGGGCCCGGAAGCTTCGTGGTGGTGGATCCCGACGGAAACCCGGTGCTGGTGGACCAGCACGTCCCGAAACCCGAGAACTGAGCTCGCTCAGAGGTCGGCGTCGATGAGATCGCGCATCGTGGTGTCGATGCGTCGGTAGTGGGCGATGCGAATATCGAGGGTGTCGTCGCCGGCGATTCGGATGGCGCGGGCGATGGCGTGGGCGATCCATTCGATGTCGTTGCCGAAAGCGCCACCGCCGAGGAACGTCAGCCACACGACGCCGCTACAGGTGCCTGCGGCCACGCCCGCCCGAGCGGCGAGCAGCGTCGCTTCGTAGGCCGCGTCGAGAACCGCGGTGGCGAGCGGGGCCCACAGGTGGCGGGGGGATCGATCGTAGCCGCAGGAGAGGGCGGAGCAGAAGGCCTGCGAGACGTGAGTCGTTTCGGTGGGTTCGACGAAGCGGGAGGCGAAGGTCACCTGCGCTGCGGTCTGCACTCCAATCCGCATCCTCCCGATGAAGGCGTCGCGCCCCGCAGCGTGCAGCGCCGCGCCGGTCCCCTCGAGTCGCTCCGTATCGGAGAAGGCATATCCATTGGTGACCGTTGCGAACGCTTCGGGAGGTCCGAGCAACGCGAGCGCGTCCGCGAGATTGTCGAGTTGGCGGTCGGCCCGTTGACCCACCTCGTTCCCGACCGGGACGAAGTAGTTGCGGTAGATCGTGGCTGCGGCGGCGGCGAGGGAACAGGCCGGGCCTTGTGTGGGGTCGTAGGCGTAGGGCGTGACGCCGTCCTCGGGCGTCTCGCGGGGATCGGCGAACTCCAGGCAGTTGAGTTGCGAGGCCACCTGAAACATCGCATCTGCGTTGGCCTCGAGCGCGTGGAGTTCGAGGACGTCTCCGATCGCCTCGTGCCGGACACACGGGCTTCCCTGCGCGGGACCGACCCGCGTGCGAAGGTCCGCGACGCTCGGTGTCTCGAAGGCGCCGGCGTCAAAACTGCGGCCATTGCTGCGGGATGTGAGGGTCGTGCCCTCGAGCGTGAATCCAGCTTGCGTTGCGTTCCAGCCAGCCTCAGCGAAACCGAACAGCGCCTCGAACCATTCCATCCCGGTAGGTTGCCATGGATACCCGGCGGGCGTGCCTGAGCCACGATCGCAACCCCTTGGTACGCTCGCTGCGAATGGCGGAACTGCTCTCTCGTGTCGCCGACGCTGTGTGGTCGTATCCGGTGGTGGGTCTGTGCCTGCTGTCGGCGGTCTTCTTCACGGTGTCGCTGCGGCTCATCCAGCTGCGGGCGTTCCCGCATGCGATCGCGCTGCTGTTGGGCCGCTACGACAAGGAAGACGAGACCGGGAGCATCTCTCACTTTCAGGCGCTGGCCGCCGCACTCTCGGGCACGATAGGGATCGGCAACATCGCAGGCGTTGCGATCGCGATCGCGGTCGGGGGCCCGGGGGCGGTGCTGTGGATGTGGGTCATGGGGCTGTTCGGCATGGCGACGAAGTTCGTCGAGTGCACCCTTGGCACCGCGTATCGGGAAGTCGACCCCACCACGGGCGAGACCCGGGGCGGCCCGATGTACTACATCCTCGACGGACTCGGTCCGCGTTGGCGCCCGATGGCGCTGTTCTACGCGGCAACCATCGCTGCGGCGGGGCTCGGCTTCACCTGCATGTTTCAGAGCAACCAGGCGGCGGAGGCTCTGCGAACGAGCTTCGCGATCCCCACGTACCTGACCGGGGCTGCTCTCTCGATCCTCACCGGCGCGGTGATCGTTGGCGGGATTCGCAGCATCGGTCGGTGGGCGGCGCGCATCGTGCCGACACTGTGCTTGGTCTACGTGGGGGGCTCGATCTTCATCTGCTTGTCACAGATCGAGCTGATGCCTGCGGTCCTTGGCATCATCGTGCGCGACGGACTCACCGGCGATGCCGCGGCCGGCGGTGCGTTGGGCACGATGATCATGTGGGGCGTACGTCGAGCGATCTTCTCAAACGAGGCGGGGCTCGGATCGGCTGCCATCGCCCACGCCGCGGTCAAGACGGACGAGCCGGTGCGGGAGGGGGTGGTCGCTTCCCTCGGTCCCTTCATCGACACCGTGGTCGTCTCGGGGGCGACGGCGTTCGTCATCGTCCTGGCCGGCAACTACGGGGCGTTCAAGGACGAGGGCGTGGGACGACTCGAGACGGTCGAGACGGCCGCCGCGTGGCATGCCGTCTCGGTCGAGCAGGCGCCTGATGACACCACACCGCTGGGCCACCGACTCGATGGAGTCCAGCTTCACGCCATCGACGGCAGTGCCACGGTCGATGATGCGTTGGTCTTCGAGCTGCCGGTGGATGCGCTCGAACACGATGGGATTCGGGTGGGAGCCGCGGTGGGGGGTGGGGCGCTCGACGCCACGCTGTACATGGGGCAGACGGCCCTGGGGAGCGTCGAGCTGCTCCCGCGACCCGCCACCGCACAGCTGGCTTGGGGGGCGAAGACGTTGTCCTTTGATGCCGAACTCCGCGCGTCGGCGGAAGGTCAACGGCTGCGTCTGGTGGTGTCTCCGGCATCCGGTCGTGGCCGCCACCAAGCCTTCGTCGCCACGCCCAGCCTCGTTCACGAGCGGAACGGGATCACGCTGAGCACCGCGTCTTTCGATCGCTTCATCCCTGGCTTCGGCTCGGTCTTCATCTCCGTCGCCGGATTCCTGTTTGCGTTGTCCACGATGATCGCCTGGTCCTACTACGGGGAGGTGGCGAGCACGTGGGTGTTTGGGCCGCGGGCGGTCACACCGTACCGGGTGCTGTTCGTCGCACTGGCATTCGTGGGCGCGGTTCGAAGACTTGCGGTCGTGATCAGCATCTCGGACATCCTGGTCGGCTTGCTGGTGATCCCCAACGTCATCGCGTTGTTGGTGCTCTCGCCGCGCGTCGCGAAGTGGAGTCGGGACTACTTCACGCGGCTGCGCGCCGGCGAGTTCGAGGACCCGGGCAACGGTCAGTAGCGCGGCGCGTCGGCTACTGTGCCTTGGCGTCGCTGCGCATCGACAGGGCGACGCGCTTGCGATCGAGGTCGACCCCGGTCACGGTGACCCGCACCTTCTGCCGCACACGAACGACCTCGTTCGGGTCGCGGACGAAGCGGTCTGCGAGCTGGGAGACGTGGACCAAGCCATCGTTGTGAACACCGACGTCGACGAAGGCGCCGAAGCTGGTCACGTTGGTGACGATCCCCGGCAAGACCATGCCGGGCTGCAGGTCCTTGATGTCGTGGACATCGGCAAACTGGAACACCTCGAAGGCCGGACGCGGGTCGCGGCCGGGCTTGCCGAGCTCGTCCACGATGTCGCGGAGGGTCGGCGCTCCTACGTCGTCGCTGGCGTAGGTGTCGATGTCGATGGCCTCGCGGCGCTTCGGATCGCTGAGCAGGTCGAGCACCGTGCAGCCCTGGTCTTTCGCCATGCGCTGCACCAGGCCGTAGCGCTCGGGGTGCACCGCGCTTGCGTCGAGGGGCTGGGTCGCATCGCGCACGCGGAGGAATCCCGCCGCCTGTTGGAAAGCACGAGAGCCGAGCCGGGGCACCGCGGTCAGTGAAGCCCGGTCGCGAAAGGGTCCGTTCGCGGCGCGGTGCTTGACGATCGCGGCGGCGAGCTTGGTACCCAATCCGGCCACATGCGCGAGCAGCTGGGGGCTGGCGGTGTTGAGCTCGACACCGACAGCATTCACGGCGCTCTCGATGGTGTCGGATAGGCTGGCGGCGAGCGCCCGAGGCTCGACATCGTGTTGGTACTGGCCCACGCCGATCGACTTGGGGTCGAGCTTGACGAGTTCGGCGAGCGGATCCTGCAGGCGTCGCCCGATCGAGATGGCACCGCGGACGGTGAGATCGAGCTCGGGGAACTCCTCGCGCGCCACCTCGCTGGCGCTGTAGATCGACGCGCCGCTCTCGTCCACGGCGATGGCCACGATGCCCAGCCCGAGCGCCTCCACGAATGCCTCGGTCTCGCGGCCCGCGGTTCCGTTGCCGATGGCGATCGCTTCGACCGAATACCGGGTACAGACATCGCGGAGGGTCGGCCCGGCGGCTTCGCTGCGGGGACCCCCGGTATGCGGGAAGACCGTCGTGTGGTGCAGCAACGCGCCGTAGGGACCGAGCACGGCGCATTTGCAGCCGCTCCGAAAGCCGGGGTCGATCGCCAGCACCGGCTTGGGCCCGAGCGGAGCGGCCATCAGAATCTCGCGCAGGTTGGTGGCGAACACGTCGATCGCTTCGCGATCCGCCCGGAGTTTTGTCGTGGCGACGGCCTCTTTCTCGAGGGACGGCTGGATGAGCCGCTTGTAGGCATCGGTCACCGCGAGCGCGCGCTGCTTGCTGGCGAAGCTGTGCCCGTTGGCGAAGCGGCGGCGTAGGCTGCGGAGCGCGTCCTCTTCGTCGGGGCGCGCGGTGACGGTCAAGTACCCCTCGGCTTTTCCCCGCAGGACGGCGAGCACCCGGTGGGAGGGCGCACGACGAAGCGGCTCCCCCCAGTCGAAGTAGTCGCGGTACTTGGCCGCGTCTTTTTGCTTCGACTTGACGACGCGGGAGGCGAGTCGGGCTCGGTCCGTGAACAGCGTGCGCAACTCGCCGCGTGCGGCGGCGTCTTCGCTGATGCGCTCGGCGATGATGTCTCGGGCGCCGGCCAGCGCAGCCTCGACGTCCGGCACGCCGCGTTTGGTGTTGACGAATGCACGCGCATCGATGCGGCGACCATCGTCGGCCGTGATGGCGTCGGCAAGGGGGTCGAGCCCGCGTTCGCGTGCCGCGCTCGCTCGAGTCTTTCGTCGGGGACGGAACGGGAGGTAGAGGTCTTCCAGCTCGGCGCGAACCTGGGCACCCGCGATTCGCTGTGCGAGCTCGGCCGAGAGAAGACCGCGTTCCTTCAGCGAGGTCACGATCGCATCGCGACGTTTGTCGAGCTCGGCGAGCGTCGCAAGCTGATCTCGAATCGCCGCGAGGGCGACCTCATCCAAGGAGCCCGTGGCCTCTTTGCGATACCGGGCGATGAAGGGGACGGTCGCGCCCTCGGCGAGCAACGCTGCGACGGCCTGCACTTGCTTGGGTCGCAGCGCCAGCGCCGAGGCGACCTTTTCGATCTTAGCCTGCTTGGGGGCCTCCACGCGCGGGAGCGTACCGCGTGCTCTGCGGGACGCATCCATATTGGTCATTGATTTCGCTGCGCACGAAACCACGAGTCTTACCGGGCCCAGGCCTGCCCGCGGTCTTGTTTCAGTCCTCCCGTCGACAGTGAATCGATGTCTGCCCTGAGAAACTACGCAACGACCCGCGTCGCGCCCTTCGTGGGCGTCGCTGCCCTGTGCGCCCTCACCGGGGTCTCGAGTGCCCGCGCGGCGGTCGAGCCCTCGGCCGACGCCTCGAGTGACCCATCCGCGGACAGTGCGACGCACGAGACCGCCCCCGTCTCTGCCGACGACGCCGACCCCAACAGCCAGACCGATCGCTGGATCGACCGTTGGCCGCCGCAGCGGAACCTGGTCGAGCTGGGCATCTTTGGCGGCCTCGCGTTTCCGTCGCAACAGCTCGAGTTGTTTGAGCCCGACCTCAACCTGCCAAGCCAGGGGTTCAAGGCGCTGCGGAGCGTCGCCCCGGAATTCGGCGCCCGGCTCGGCTTCTACCCGCTGCGGTTCCTGGGCGCGGAGCTGGAGGGGGCAGTCATCCCCGCCCGGACGGACGCCGATGGCGACCGGGCCATGCTGTGGGCCGTTCGTGGGCACGCCGTCGCCCAGCTTCCCACGTGGAGTGTGACGCCGTTCGTGCTCGCCGGCCCTTCGGGATTGGGCGTCGCGAGCGAACGCAGTGCGGTCGGCCGAGATGTGGATCTGGGCTTCCACTTCGGCGCGGGCGTCAAGGTGTTCCTCACCCGCCGGGTCGCGCTCCGGCTCGACCTGCGGGACACGCTCACGGCGAAACGCGGCATCTCCGACGGCGTCGGCCATACCATCGAACTGTTGGCCGGGCTGACGCTGACGCTCAACCGGAAGAAGCGCCGGGCGCCCTCAGACCGGGATGGCGACGGAATCCTCGACCCCGACGACGCATGCATCGACGTGCCTGGCATTCCGGATCGACAGGGCTGCCCCGTGGGGGACCGCGACGGCGATGGAGTCCTCGACCCCGACGATGCGTGCATCACGGTGCCGGGCATCGCGGAGTACGACGGGTGCCCCATTCCCGACACCGATGAAGACGGGATCCTCGATCCGCAAGATTCTTGCGTGGAAGAGCCTGAGACGGTCAACGGCTTCGACGACAAGGACGGTTGTCCCGATACGTTGCCGGACGAAATTCGGGACTTCACCGGGGTCATCGAAGGCATCTACTTCGATACCAACAAGGACAGCATCAAGCCACGCTCACGAGACAAGCTCGACCACGCGGCCGAGGTCCTGACCAACTTCCCCTCGGTCAGCGTCGAGATCTCAGGACACACCGACGACCGCGGCGACGACGAGTACAACCGCGAACTCTCGACCCGCCGGGCCGAAGCCGTCCGCGACTACCTCGTCGAGCACGGGGTCGCCCGCGACAGGCTCGAAACTCGCGGCGTCGGTGAGACCGAGCCTCGAGACGACAACACCACCAGTCGCGGCCGAGCCAAGAACCGCCGCATCGAGTTCAAACTCATCTCTCCGTAGCCCAAGCAAACGATGAACTACGCCAAACCCATTGCCACGTTTTTCCCCCTTTGTCTGGCCAGCTTGGGCGGGTGCGCCGACCCTTGCTTCGATGATGGCTTGGGGCAGAAGGACGGCGACGCGGCCGCATGTGCGGCGCTCGCCTCGGCCAGCGGCACCGATAGCAACGGCCCCACCGACTCCGGAGGGGACTGCGACAACGGAGTCCGCGACGGGGACGAGACCGACGTGGACTGCGGGGGCTCATGCGCCGCTGAATGCGGCATGGGGGAGGGGTGCGCCCAAGACGACGACTGCGAATCCAACGACTGCGACCCGGATGCGGGGACCTGTGGCGCGGGAGATTCGGGAGGCGGGTCGGGGAGCGGCACCGCGGCCGACGGCACCGCAGGCGGTGGTGCGTGCGACGACGGTATGCAGAACCAAGACGAGACCGATGTGGACTGCGGTGGCACGTGCGGCGCGAGCTGCGAGGGCGGCGAGGACTGCTCGGACAACGGCGACTGCGTCAGCGATGCCTGCGGCGACGACGGGACCTGCCAGGGTGGAGTCGCGTGGTGCTCGGACGCCGATGCGGATGGCTTCGGCGATCCCGATGCATGCACGACCGTGCCCGATGGTGAGACACCGCCCGATGGCACCGTCGACAACGACGACGACTGCGACGACAACAGCGCGACCACATTCCCCGGCGCGGCCCCCAACGACGACGCGACCGCCTGCATGAAGGATGAGGACGACGACGACTGGGGCGACACCGACGTCCCGGACGGGGTGGAGCCCGGTGTGGACTGCGACGATGGGGACCAGAGCATCCCGCCCGGTTGCATGACGGTCGACGTCTCGGCCAACCCCGCCAACATCCTCGCGGGCGGAAGCTCGTCGTTGCTCGCAGAGCCGATGCTGGGCGATGGCGACTACACCTTCGACTGGACCCACGCGGTGTCCTTGGACGACGCAAGCATCGCTGGGCCGCAAGCCACTCCCGCGGTCTCGACGACGTATGACGTCGAGGTCACCGATGGTCAGGGCGAGCAGGCTGGCGGATTCGCCACGGTGCACGTCACCGACACCGCGGTCCCGTTGAGCCTATGCCAGCCCTTGGATGGCGCTGCTTTGGGCGTCGACCTCGAGAACCACCCCACGCCGTTGTGGGCGTATACCAACGACGACACGCAAGCGTGCGAGACCGCCAACGGCGATCCGGCAGCCCTCGTCTGCGACATCGTGCTCGACGACGCCAGCTTCACCAGCCGCTTCGAAGTCCAGAGCAACGACGACGACGACCAGCTCGGCTTCGTGTGGGGCTACCAGGACGCCGCGCACTTCTACGTGTTCACCTGGCGCCGAAACGACCAGACTTGGAACAACTGCAACGACACCTTTGCCCCCGAGGGCATGGTCGTCAAACGCATCGACGCCGGGTCACCGCTGGTCTGCGATGACATGCTCGGCGTCGCCGACACGTCCAACTCGACGACCCTGCTCGATCCCGACGACTTGTCCGACCAAGGCTGGAGCTACAACGAGGAGTACGTCTTCGAGCTGAGCCACACGCCGCAGGACTTCACGCTCAGCGTGCGCCGAGCGGACGACGACTCGGTGGTCGCGGAAGCGACGGTGGTGGACGACACGTATCCCACCGGGCGGTTCGGGCCGTACACGTTCTCGCAGGAGGGCAGCTGCTTCTGGGACCTGATGACGTCCGCGAACTAGTACCTCATGCCTAAGTCCGTGCCGGGTTTCTGCGGCCCCCCCGTTGGGTGTGGGGGGGCCTCCGAACCCCTCGGTTGGTCAGGCCTGCGTTCGGCACTTTCCGTCTTTCCCGCTACGCATCCCTCCGGGACGCTTCGCTCTCTTGCTCCGAACCCCTCGGAAACCCGGAACGAACTTCAGAACTGACGTACTAGCGGGGTCCGACAGGAGCGTTCGGGGCCCCCCGCATTCCACAAACAAAGAAGCCGCCCGGGTGGGGCGGCTTCAAGCGGGCTATGGGATTCGAACCCACGGCTTCGACCTTGGGAAGGTCGCGCTCTACCAACTGAGCTAAGCCCGCGCGGGGTCGCACCATCGCAGAGGTTCGCGGATGCTCGCAAGCGCTCATGCCAAAGTACTCTGGTGCCCGGCTCGGGGCCCTTTTCGGGGTGGACGGCGGAGATCGCTGCGGGTGGAAGAGGTGCGGGATCGTCGTGGCGTGTGGGGGGCGGTGGGGTCCGGCGATGCATGAGTGTGTCGGCTCCGTGTTCCAAGGTGGGGCCCGACGGACCCGAGATGTGTCGCAATGGTGCCCCGGCCCGCGCGGTCGCGCGCGGTGTCGAGCCGCATGCATGTGGGGCGGCTTCGGGGATGTGTCCACCATGGACAGGCACTCGCGGCTCCGGAACCCCTGCGCTCCGGCCGCTTGGCACGAGCGAATCGCTCAGTCCGCGCTCGCGGGTGGGACGAAGGCCGGGTGAGGTCTGCGGACCCCGAAGTGTTTGAAACCAAAAAATCGCCGAAATCCCGCTCTAGACAGGCGTCCAGAGGGGATACTGGCTGGGCGTGGGAGTCTTTGGGGGAAGCTCGACCGCCTCACATCGAGACGTCGACCGGTTGCGAGAACGCAGCCTGTCCGGTGTTCTGGTGTTGCTGGTCATCGGAACCCTGACCCAGGGGGTCACCTACGAGATGGACCGTCGCGCGGAGGCCACGGCGGAGGCACTGAGCCGAACCGCTGGCCTCGGGGCGGTCGCCGCTGACGTCGAGGTGGCCGCGCGCCGGCTGGAGCGCACCCCGAGTACTCCGGGAAGCCGCGAGACGCTGGATCAAAGCCTGGTGGCACTGGAGCGCGAGGCGGCGGAACTCTCCAACCCGTCCTTCGACCGGCCAGCCGATGGCACGGGGTGGGGGCGCGTCGGATTGGCGCTGGAGTCCGTGACTGCCGAAGCCCGCGCCATCGGGCCAGGGCGCGTGCTCGACGTTCGCGCCGCACAGCGCTTGCGTGCCCGCGCGGTGGCGCTCCGTGACGAGGCGACTGCTGCTCGGACCCAGCTCGAACTCGATGCGACGAAGGATCGGCAGCGTCTTCGATGGCTGTCTTGGAGCGCATGGGGCGTGCTCATTGCGTCGATGGTGGGCGTATCTTGGTGGGTGTTCTCAGCCGCCCTCGCGCAGCTGGGTCGTGATGGTGAAGACCTCGCCGAAGCGGAGCGCGCCGTCCTCGATGCGGCGGACGGCGAACGTGCCCGCTTGGGACAGGAACTGCACGATGGCCTGTGTCAGCAGCTGGGTGGGTTGCGCCTGCTCGCCACCGCCGCGCAACGTGGCTCCTCGGAGCCGTGCACCCAAGAATCGCTCGCCACATTGGAAGCGCAGGCCGGCAAGGCACTCGACATGGCGCGGGCGCTTTCCCATGGCCTGTATCCCGGAGACGTACGCGCCGCGAACTTGGCGGGTGCGCTCGAGCGGCTCGGCACCGAAGTGGCGGAGTTGGGTGGGTTCGACTTCTCCTTCGAGGGACCGACAACTCAGATGCCGCCTTCGTTGTCCGACGAGGACGCCATGCAGCTGTACCGGATCGCGCAAGAGGCCTTGTCCAATGCGGCACGCCACGGAAATCCTGGCGCCCTTCGCGTTTCGCTGCTGGCCAGCCCCGTGACCCTGCGCGTCGAGGATGACGGCGTGGGCCTGGTCTCGACCCACGATGGCACGACGACCGCGGGGGTGGGGCTGAGCAGCATGCACGCGCGGGCCCGGGCCATGGATGCCCGTATCAAGTTCTTCTCGACGCCCCAGGAGGGCACTCGGATCGTGGTGACGCGCTCCGAGGGAGCGATCGAGTTTGATGCCCTTGCAGAGATCCCCGTGACGCCGCTGACTCCGTGGAGCAGACCATGACCGAAGCCCAAAAGAAGACCATCCTCATCGTTGACGACCATCCCGTGTTCCGCCATGGCCTCAGTGCGTTGGTGAGAGCCCAACCAGACCTGGAGGTCGTTGGCGAGGCCACCTCGCTCGACGATGCCAAGGACCAACTCTCCTCGGTCAAACCCGATGCGGTTGTTGTCGACCTCGCCCTGGGGGACTCCAGCGGTCTCGAACTCGTTCGGCACATTGCGGTCAACAGTCTCGAGATTCCGTCGCTGGTCGTCTCGATGCATGACGAGGCGTTGTTCGCCGATCGAGCCCTGCGCACGGGTGCGGCGGGCTACTTGATGAAGAGCGCCAGCCCCGACGTGTTGCTCGATGGCATTCGCAAGGTCAGCTCGGGCGAGCAGGTGGTCAGCGAGAAGCTCAGCGCGGCATGGACCAAAGGCGGCGCCGATCCGGTGGGCAAGGGCGAGGACCCGCTCGCTCGACTCTCGACGCGGGAGATGGAAGTCTTCGAGTTGATGGGCCGTGGACTGAGGACTCGCGAGATCTCGACGCAGCTATCGATCAGCGTCAAGACGGTCGAGACGCACCAGAGCAACACCAAGCAGAAGCTCGGGCTGACCAACGCAACCCAGCTGCTACGCGCCGCGCTTGCCTGGCAAAACGGCATCCGCCTCGACCCGGCACACCCCGGAAACGCGGAGCGCACCAGCAACGCGTGAGCAACGACAAGGCTGCGCTTCGGTCGGCCCAGCGGGGGCGGTCACCCGACCCGGCCGACCGGGCGCGTCAGAGTGAGCGGCTGCGGACGCGACTGTGTTCCTTGGACGTCATCACCCGAGCGAATGCGGTCGCCTTGTTCGTCGGCGTCGGCCATGAACCCGAGATGCGCGGTGTGTTCGAAGCTCTCGTGCCGCGGCGTCGGTGGCTCCCCAAAGTGGTGGGGCCGCATGCGCTGGCTTGGTGCGAACTGACGGACTGGACTGCGTTGCAACCGGGGCGGTTTGCGATCCCCGAACCCAGTGGCGAAGGCGTGTCGACACTGCCCGAGGAGATCGACGTGGTGCTCGTGCCGGGCCTGGCGTTCGATGCCCGCGGCGGGCGGTTGGGGTGGGGCCGTGGCTACTACGACCGTGCCCTCGCCCAGGCTCCAGGCGCGCGGCGCGTGGGCGTATGCCTGGAGTCTGGTCTGGTGAACGCCGTCCCCATGGAAGCGCACGATCTGCCCATGCACACCGTCGTGACGCCCCATGCTGTCTACCCTTGAGGAAACGCACAACCTCGCATGCGGTAACCTCCGGGCCGTGGACCCGTTGGGCTCAGTGGTGACTTCGAACGCATCGTCTTGCAGGGCCGCGCTGGTCGTTGGCCTGTTCTCGCTCGCACTCGCGGGCTGCGATGGCGACGCAAAGCCGACGCCCCAGGCGGCGTCGCCAACCGACGCTCCGGTCGCGGCGGAGGTTGCTGATCCCGACGCGCCGCGCTTCGAGGTCCATGTCGAGGCGCCCTCCAAGGCGGCCGCGGGTAAGGAAGCACTGGCCAAGGTTCACGTCGAACCCCACAAGCCCTGGCACATGAACACCGAGTTCCCCGTCGCGCTCCGCATCAAGGCGCCCAACGGCGTGACGGTGGAAATGCTCAAGCAGCGCAAGGACGATGCGGAGCGCTTCGATGACGACGGTCTCGTGTTTGCGTTGCCGTTCACGCCCACGACCGACGGCCCCAAGAAGTTCGCCGGAGAGGTCGACTTCGCAGTGTGCGGTGATGCAGCGTGTGCTCCGGAGACCGTGCCCGTCGACTTCACGATCGACGTCGGCTGCGACAGCGGCGCGCTCTGCTAGCTCGGGTCCCGGCTCTCTCGGCTTGCGCTGAGATTTGTTGGATACTGCAGCAGTGGTGGGAGTTGGAGCGTTCGCGGCAGCTTGTTTGATGCTTCAGCCCGGAGGCCTGGGTGTCGAGCCGCCGCCGGTCCTGCCGATCGTGGGCGGCGACGAGGCAGGGTCCTGCGAGTTTCCCTTCGCTGTCGCCATCTTGGAGGACGACGAGACTCCCGTGATGTGTACGGGAACGCTCGTGAACCCCAGCGTCGTCACCCTCGCGGCCCACTGCGTCAACCCCGACCGACCCATCGTCGCGGTGGGGTTCGGCGAGGAAGGCCAGGGCGAGACCGGACCGCAGCGTGTCGTGCCCGTGGAGGACTGCGCCGGACACCCGCAGTACTTCGAGCAGGGGTTTCCGGACATCGCGTACTGCACCCTGTCCGAACCCGTGCAAGACGTCGCGATCATGCCGGTCCTCGCCGGCTGCGAACTCGACTTGCTCGAGCTCGGGGCCGAGGTGACGATCGTCGGCTTTGGTGCCACCTACGGGACCTACGTCGACGGTGAGCTCGAAACCGAGGGCGTGGGACTCAAGCGCCACACGACGCAGACGATCGACGGCATCGATCCGGACGTCGATGAGGTCTACATGGTGGGCGTCGATGGTTCGCAGTCCGCGTGTTTCGGGGACTCGGGAGGCCCCTCGCTGCTCGAGCTGCCCGACGGCACCTGGCGAGTGTTCGGCGCGGCTTCGCGGCTGTACGACCCGGGCGGATTTCCACCGCCACAGCAACCCAACAACTTCTGTGGGGTCGGTGTGATCTACGGCCTGCTCACCACACAGATGCAGTGGCTGGAGACCGAGACCGGATACGACCTGACGCCGTGCCACGACGCCGCGGGCGAGTGGAGCCCCGGAGCGGGATGCGGCGATTTCACGATGGATCCCGGGCTTGGTGCGGGCACGTGGAACAACGGCTGCGTCGGCGGTGCGGTGGGCGGCGGAGAGGCCCTGTGCGAGCCCGCGCTCGGGACATCGAGCACCGGGAATGACTCCACCGGCGGAGACGATTCCACCAGCGGTGGGTCCGGACTCGGCACGTGCACCGGGGAAGCCGGCGACAGCACTGGCTTTGGTGCGGGCACGGGCTTTGGTACTGGGGACGGACCCCAAAGCACCACCACCGGCCGGCCCTCCGCAGACAGTGGCGGCGTCACGGCGGATCCATCGGCCACCGCCAGTGCCGGCGACTCGTCGAGCGGCACGGGCGAGTCCGGAGCCGACGACGATACGGCCGGTTGCGGTTGCACGCAGGGCCCAGGACCCGCAGGCGTCCTGTGGCTCGGCCTGGGCCTACTTGGACTTCGGCGTCGGCGCTGAGGCGCCTTCAACGGCATCGAGCACCATCTGCGCGAGCGTGGCCAACGATGCCTCGCCCTCTTCCGCGGTCGCCTTCGCTGGCGCGCCGCAATACGCTTGCTCGAGCCCACACTCGGCGAAGTTTTTGGCGCCCGCCGCGATTTTCTCGTGCAACGGAAGCTCGAGCGAGGGCAGGGCGTCGGCCGCCGAGGTGTCGACCAGGTCCGGCCGAATCGCGAGGACCAAGCTGGTCTCGTACTGTCCCGCGTGACACGAGCCGCTCTGGAACTCGGCCGTCAGCTTCTGCGCCTGTCTGCGACGCGTCTTGTCCACGAACAGCAGGGCCGTTCCGGTCTTGGCTTCGTAGTCTTTGGCGACCGCGCGCAGCGTTTGAATGTGTCCGGGCTCCAGGTGGGCGTTGGTGAGCACCACGTGATCGAACCCGAGCCGATGCGCGGACAGACACGCCTGCAACACCAGGGGTCCAATGACTTCGGCCCCGATGCTGGTGGTCCCCGCAAAGCCCTCGGCCCAGTCGGTCACGCCGTAGTGCAGCGGTGGGTAGTGGACCGCGAGGTAGCCGCGCTGAGCCAGGGCTTCGGCGGCTCGCTCGGCGACGGCGGTGGAGATGAGCGTGTCTGTCCCCAGCGGCAGGTGCGGGCCATGAGCCTCGACACTGCCGGCCGGGATGATCGCGACCGAACGATCCGCCTGTGCGAGCGCCTGCGCGACCTCGGGGTAGCGCATGCCGAACAGGGCGTGTGCCGAGCCGCTCACAGCGTCTCCTGTGTTGCGAGGTCTCGAAGTGCGCCGCGCTTGATCTTGCCCGTGTCGGTGCGGGGAAGCTCGGGCAGGAAGCGAACCATTCGAGGCGCCTTGAACGGAGCGAGGTGCTCTCTGCAGTAGGTGATGATGCTCGCCTCGAGGTCCTTGGTCGGGCCGTGCCCTTGCGCGAGCTCGATGTACGCCATCGTCTTCTCCAGCCCCTCGGCGTTGCGGACACCCACGACCCCGGCTTCGAACACCGCATCGTGTCCGAGCAACGCGTTCTCGACCTCGACCGGTGAGACGTACACGCCCGAGCACTTGAGCATGTCGTCGCCGCGGCCGCAGTACCAGAAGTACCCCTCCTCATCGACGTAGAACTTGTCTCCGCCTTTGACTTCGTCGCCCCAGAACGTCTCGCGGCTCTTGTCCCGCATCCGCCAGTATCCCTGGCCAGCCGAGGGTCCCTTGATCACGAGCGTGCCGATCTCTCCCTTGGGTACCTCGTTGCCGTCGTCGTCGATCAGCCGGTAGCTGTAGCCGTCGACCAGCTTGCCCAGGCTCCCTTCTTTCACGTCACCGGGACGGTTGGTGATGTAGACGTGGAACATCTCGGCGGAGCCGATGCCGTCGTAGATCTCGACGCCGAAGCGTTCCTTCCAGTCGCGGTACACGCGGGGAGGCAGCGCTTCGCCAGCGGAGACCAGCGAGCGTACCGAGCTGAAGTCGAAACGCTCGGGTTTGGGCACCGCCATCAGCTTGACGATGTTGGTCGGCACGGTGACGAACTGCGTGACCTTGTACTTCTGTGCCAGCTCGAAGTACCGCTGCGGCTCGATGCGGTCTGCCGTGAGCACGATGCGGCCGCCGACCGAGAATGGGAACAGCATGTTGCTGGCCAGCGCGTACCCAAAGAACAACTTGGGCGCCGCCATGGTGATGTCCTCATGGGTCAGACCGAGCGTGCGCTGCGCGTAGGCGACCGTGTTCCATACAAAGTCGTGATGCATGTGCACCACGCACTTGGGGTTGCCCGTCGACCCGGAGGAGCTGAGCCATGTGGAGAAATCGTCGCGATACGTCGGCTCGGTTGTGGCCTCGGCGCTTTGGCGCTCGAGTCCCTGTCGGTAGTCGATGGTGCCCTGTGGCGCTTTGGCTCCGCTGCGGTCGAGCACGATGAAGTGCTTGGTGTACGGCGCCTTCGCGGCGGCGGGCGCAACCTCGGGCCAGATCTCCGCGTCGACGATCACGGCCTTGGGGCGCGCGTACTCGAAGTAGTACTCGAAGTCTTTGGTCCGCAACCAGGTGTTGGTGGGAACGGCAACGCAGCCGGCGCGAAGGATGCCGAAGTACGACTCGACGAACTCGGGGGTGTCGAGCAGCAGCAGCTGCACCCGGTCTTCGATGCTCAGCCCCAGCTCGCGCAGCAGGTTGGCCACGCGGCAGCTGCCCTCGTGCACACCCGCGTAGGTGACCTCCCGCTCGGTCGAGGCGTCGATGATCGCCACGTCGTCACCGCGTCCTTCCTCGAGTCGGTCATCGAGGAAGAAGGTGACCATGTTGAGGCGATCGGGAATGTCGATCGGCGCGTCCATGCACGCACGATCCCACGCTCTCGCGCGCGTTCTCAAGGCGCCTGCGGACGCGCGGCCTCACGTTCGAGGGAATGGACCCGGGCTGCGGCCCAATGCGCAGAGACCTCGAGGTCCAACGTGCCATACAGAGCGCTCAGGGCCCGGTAGCGTGCGACCGCATCGGTGGGGCGCAGATACAGCAGCTTTCGAAGGCACTCGGGACACAAATGCATTGGGGTTGCGTCGAGCTCGGCGAGGTCTTCGATGCCGTTCATGACACAGCGATGCTGGTTGCAGTGCTCGAAGCCGAAGGTGTGGCCGACCTCGTGGACCAACAAGGTGAACGCTCGCCGGGGGATCCGTTCGAGCACATCGGTCTCACGGGCGAGTCCGGAGACCACCGGATCGATGCGCGCGAAGCTCACGACCGCCTGGCCCTCGCGGTGCTGCCCAAAACCGTATCCCCACGCCTGTGCATCGTCGAAGAACACGTCCTGCACCATCAGCGAGGTCATGGAGTACGCGTCCTGGGGCACCACGGGCGCGGTCGCTTCGAACAAGTGCTGCGCCCGAAACTGCTCGTGTCCTCGGCGGATGCGGTCCGGTTCGGCCACAGCCGCGACGTCCAGCTGCGGAAGAATGTCGGTGGGGAGTCCGAAGTAGACGGTGAGCAATGCCGCCATCTGCTCCGGCGCGGGCGTGCGCACGATGTAGGTCACCTCGGCGTCCACAACAAATGCGGTCCCCATCTCGCCGAGCGGAAGGAGGTAGAGGTGCTCCGTATCCGGCGTGGGTCGACGCGGCACCGTGGCCAAGTAGTCGACAAAGCTCTGCCCGGGTTCGTCGAATCGAGCTCTCCACCCCGTCGGACCTGCCGGAGGCAGCACGTCGAAGGCCAAGGGGTCCTCGAACAATGGGTCCTCGAACCGGGGGACCGCCATCACGGGCTGCGGTGGGTCTGGCGCCGGCCTCGGCGTAGGCGGATCGGCGGCGCACGCGGCGAAGCACAAGCCCACAACAAGAAACCGCCGCATGTCTCACTGGACACGCGGCGGTCACCAAAGTTCCAAACGGGTCGATGCTAGCGAGCCTTGTTGCTCTTGAGCATCTGCTGCATCCCGGGAATCTCGCCCAGGTTCGGCATCAAGATGATCTCGATGCGCCGGTTCTGCTCTTTGCCCTGGTCCGTATCGTTGGACGCGATGGGGTCGAACTCGCCGAAGCCGGCGGCGCCGATGCGGGTGCCGGGGTATCCGTCCTCGATCATCTCGGTCACCATCGAAACGGCGCGAGCGGTGGAGAGCTCCCAGTTGTTCTTGTAGCGGGCGGTCCGGATCGGAACGTTGTCGGTGTGACCTGCGACGAGGAACTCGCGGTCGCCGACCTTGGTCAGCGCCGGGACGATCTGGGCGACCGCAGCCTTGCCCTCTTCGCGCAGCCGAGCCTTGCCGCTGTCGAACAGGATCGCGTTCGACAGCTTGACCGTCATGCGTCCTTTCCGGAACACGACCTCGATCGTGCCGGCGTCCACCAGTGCCTTGAGCTCGGCAAACAGGTCCTTGTAGACCTGAAGCTCCTGCTCCCGCTTGGCCTTGTCGGCGCGAAGGTTGGCAAGCTCTTTGGCGGTGAGGCCCTGCTTCTTGGCGAGGTCCTCGATCTGGTCGTTGAGCGAAGCGAGCTCGGACTCGAGCTCGGCGATCCGGGCCTCGAATGCCTGGTTCTCCTCGGTCAGCTTCTGGTTCTTGTTCTGCTCGCCTGCGAGGTCAGACTCGGTTTGGGCGAGGGTCGCGTTCGTTGCGTCGAGCTCCGCTTGGAGCTTCTTGGCCTTGCAGCCGGGTACGGCGAAGGCGACCAGTGTGAGGGCGAACAGTGCGCGTCTCATGGGGCCGGCGGAGCCTATCAAAGCCCGGGCTTGGGTAGGGCTCGACGCCTCGGATGGGTGTCTGGCGAGGCTTCTCGATTTGGGCGGCCGTTCGGGTTTGTGCGCACGAGCCGGAGAGCACACCTGCCGCGCGGCCCACGCGAGGGGCGCAGAGCCCGAACCCCGCGAAAATGCAGGAACTTTGACTCTTTCGGGCACGCCGGTAGGATGCCATGCGACCGTTGGCGTACGATCCTTCAAGTCGCTGAAATTGCGGAGAAAAATGGCGGCTCGAAAGAAACCCTCCCGGACGAAGCGCGGATCCGAGCAGGCCTCCAAGCCGTCGGGCGGCGGTTTGCTGCCCCGGCCCTGGGGCGAGTTCCTCGGAATCGCGCTGCTCGCGGGCGGCGTGTTGATGTTCGGCGGGCTGGTCTCGTACCAGACCGGTTCGGGCACCCTGATGGGCCCCGTCGGCCACATCGTCGCGACCGGCGTCTACGCGAGCTTCGGGATGGCGGCCTATTTGATCACGCTCGGGGTGTTCGGCATGGGCATCAAGGCCCTGCGCGGAGAGGGCATGGAGATCACGCTCGGCGAGGGCGTCGGGTTCTCGGTGGCGACCCTGGCCGGCTGCGTGCTGTTGCACGTGATGTTCCCGGCCTACCGGGTCCATGGGTACACCGCGGGCGGATTGGCGGGAGAGCTGGTCGGGGAGGTCAGTCTGGGCATGCTCGCCCATGCCGGCACCTACCTGCTCGCACTCACGCTCCTGTGCGTCGGGCTCATCGCATCGACGCCGCTGTCGACCGCGCACCTGGTCACGGCGGGTCATGCGATCGTTGGATCGCTTCGCCGGGTGGGCAGCTACCTGCACGCTGGAGTCACCGATCTCATCGAAACGCAGCGCGACCCCGGACCGGTGGAGGACGAGCTCGACCAGGAACTCGCTGCCCTCGATGAGGAGTTGGGCGAGGACTGGGACGAAGACGAAGACGAAGACGAAGACGAAGACGAAGACGACACCGAGCTCGACGACGAGGACGAAGAGGAGGAGCCGCTCGAGGACGAAGAGCCCGAGCAGAAAGCAGCCCCCACGTCCAAGTCCAAGAACCGTCGGCGTGGTGCTCGAAAGGCCAAGGCCAAGGGCTCGGATACCGTCGCGGTCGGCGAAGAGATCGAGACCGACCTGAAGGTTCCGGGCTCCAAGCGCGGGACAAATCGCCGCCGAACCAGGGCCGCCGATGCGGTCGCGGCCGAGCCTGAAGCCGTCGAAGAAGCGCTTCCGCAAGAGGAGCCGGAGATCGTCGTGCGCACCGAGGTGCCTGAGGGCGAGAGGGCCGAAGCCGTCGCCAAGGCCGCCTCGAGTGGCAAGAAGACCCCGCCGCGTCCCGAAGAACTCGCCGAGCAGCAAGCGGCGTCGCAGCAGAAGCCCATCGACGCCTTCAAGTCGAAGCCGGCCCCCGCGCCCAAGAAGGCCACCAAGTCCCCTCCGGGCGCAGGCTCCATCGTTCGCCTGACCTCTGGCCCGTTCTTGTTGCCGCCGGCGGAGCTGTTCGCCGCTGCCGAGCAGACGGCCCACAACGACTTCGATCGCAAGTTCGTGCTCGAGCAGGCGCAGCGTCTGGTCAGCACGCTGGGCGAGTTCAAGATCCGCGGCAAGGTCACCAAGATCCATCCCGGACCGGTCATCACTCGCTACGAGTTCAAGCCCGAGGCCGGCGTGAAGCTCTCCAAGATTGAGAGCCTCGAAAACGACCTTGCGATGGCGCTCGAGGCCATTCGCATCCGCATCCTCGCGCCAATCCCCGGTAAGGCGTCGGTCGGATTCGAGGTGCCGAACAAGACCCGCGAGACCGTCTACATCAAGGAAATGCTGGAGCCCGAGGACTTCGGCAAGAAGATGAAGCTGCCGCTGGCGCTGGGTAAAGACATCACCGGCAACATCGAGGTCATCGATCTCGCCAAGGCGCCGCACCTGCTCGTCGCGGGCGCGACCGGCTCGGGCAAGTCGGTGGGGGTCAACTCCATGATCTGCTCGCTGCTGTACACGCAGACGCCCGAGGACGTCCGCATGCTGATGATCGACCCCAAGATGTTGGAGCTGTCGATCTACGAGGGCATCCCGCACCTGTTGCTGCCCGTGGTGACCGATCCGGAGAAGGCATCGCTCGCACTTCGATGGGCCGTGCAGGAGATGGAGCGTCGCTACACATGCCTCTCCGAGGCGCAGGTGCGCGACATCTCCGGCTACAACAAGAAGCTCCCCGAGCTTCAGGCGGCCTGGGAAAAGGAAATGCGCCTGGCCGACGTTGCTGAACAAGAGATGCAGCGCGTCGCCAAGGAGCAGGGCGAAGACATGGCCAACGGTACGGCCCTGTCCGGGATCAGCTTCGACCAGAACGGTCCCAAGGAGACTCGGGGCGGCGCGGAGGCGCCCGAGTATCCCGAGAAGATGCCGTTCATCGTCGTCATCATCGACGAGTTTGCAGACCTGATGATGGTCGCCAGCAAAGAGGTCGAGCAGAGCGTCGCGCGAATCGCCGCCAAGGCCCGTGCCGCCGGCATTCACTTGATCGTTGCCACGCAGCGTCCTTCGGTCGACGTCATCACCGGGACGATCAAGAACAACTTCCCCTCGCGGATCGCGTTCCAGGTCACCTCCGACATCGACTCCCGGACCATCATCGATGGCAAGGGGGCCAAGCAGCTGCTCGGCATGGGGGACATGCTGCACATGGACCGCGGCAAGCAGCCCAACCGTGTGCACGGCTGCTTCGTGAGCGAAGACGAGATTCTCAAGGTTGTCGACTTCGTCAAGAAACAGGCCCGACCCGTCTACAACATGGACGTGGTCCGCAAGCCCGACGAGGCCGATGGACCCGCCGATGAGAACCTCGACTCGCTCTACGACCGTGCGGTCGAGGTTGTCGCCGAGGCCCAGAAAGTCAGCACCAGCATGGTCCAGCGTCGCCTTGGCGTCGGCTACAACCGCGCTGCGAAGATCGTCGACGCGATGGAAGAGCGCGGCGTGATCGGACCCAGCCGCGGCACGACGCCGCGCGAGGTCTTCGTCTCGCCCAGCTGAGGGCACGCTCGGCTACGCGTCGAAGCGGCCAAACCACAGATCAGTGTCGTTCACGGGGAACTCCTCACCCTGCGACGGATTGATCTCCACAGTGACGACGCCGGCGGCGGTGATCTGCCCCGCCGCATCGACCGCAATCGCTCGGATGCCATCGCTAAAGTGGTTGGTGTCCAGTGGACCGTCGGTGAAGTTGGCCCACAGCGGGGTCCCGTCGCTGTCGAGTTTGGTCACCCACAACTGCCGCCCAAGCTCCGACGCATCGGAAGCCGGGTCGGCACCGCCGGCCATCACGATGGTGTCGCATGGGGCGAAGGCGACCGCCGAGGTGAGCTGACTGGGAGTGTCGTCGGTGCTCCGCGTCCATTCCAGCGTGCCCTGGGCACTCAGCAGGGCGAGCGAGCGGCGAGGGCCGCCTTCGTCGTACACGTAGAGCCCAACGATGACGCGGCCGGTATCGTCGGTGTCCATGGCGTCGAGTCGGGCGCTCGGACCGGGGAAGTCGACGCTCCATTGCTCCTGCCCGGCAGCGTCGTACCTCGAGACGCGGACCAGACCGTCCGCGTCCTCGCCGTCCAACGCGTAACCCACGGTGACGTCCCCGTTGGCGCTGGTGGCAACACTCGGGGGGTTCTTCTCCACGGTACGGCCGCCGAGCACAACGGTCCATTGTTCAGCCCCCGACGCGTCGAGCTTGGTGACCCATCCGCCTTCGTCGCTGAACGGGTCGCTGCCCATCACCAACACGTTGTCGTCGGGGTCTACGGCGACGTCCAAGCGGAGCTCGCTGGCGAGCTCTTCGGAGAGAATGTGCGTCCACAGCTCCTCCCCGTCGGAGTTCCGCTTCGTGATGCGGCTGCCATCGTTCGTGTTGTCGAGTCCCGCGAGCAACAGGTCGCCGGCGGAATCAACGGCGAGTTGGTCGCAAGCATCTCCGGGGAGGCGCCACAGCTCCTGCCCATCGGCACTGTGCCGACTCACGCAGTCCACGCCGCTGTACGAGACGTAGAACTCTCCGGCATCCGAGGTTGGGTCCAGAACAAGATCCGAGGGGGCTGCTTGGTCGAGTTGGGCCGAAGTCAGCAGCTCACCGGACAGGCCCTCGCAGATGTCGCCCCCACCGTCGTCTCCGGGAGGCGCAGAGTCGTCACAGCCCGCAACAATGAGGCAAAGAACACCCACAAATCGTCCGTAATCCATGAGCTGACGCTAGCACCGATACTGGAGGGTGCAGCCCTGGGATGCCTGGGGGAGGCCCGCATTTTCGGCGTTCATCTCGCGGAGCGCGCAGGGGCTCGGCCGGGGACACCGACAACCGCGGAGGTCAGCCGCGGCAGTTGATGCCGACGTCACGCATGGCGTCGGAGAGGCCGCTGGCCTGGACCGCCTGGTCCACCGAGACCGAAGCCAAGGTGGCACCGACGCTGACATTCACGTCGACGTCGTCGATCAAGTAGAAGCACAGCAGCCCGCTCTGCTCGACGTCGACCTCGAGAATGTCGGTCTCCTCGAAGCGCAGGAACGGTGCGTATTGCTCGTGCCCGCTCCCCAGGGCGACGGCCGCGAAGTGCACGTCAACATCGATGAGCTTGAGGTTGCCGAACGAGAACAACCCGCAGTCCTGGGTGATCTCGACCTCGGTGCGGCTCTCCTCCGCGATGTCCATGGCCGTGCCGAGCGCGGCACGCTCGATGCCACTCCACGCGTCGGCGTCGTTCATGCGGGCTTCCCAAGCCTCGGCAAGCTGCGCGAGCTGCTCGGTGGGAAGTGCCTCGAGACATCCCGCAACCTGGTCGTCGAGCCCTTCGGCGCCCGCGGTGGCGGTCTCCTCGGCCAAGCGAAGGGTCGTGTCGCGGATCGTATCGTCGTTGTCGCTGCTCAAGCCCTCACGCAGCTGCGACAGGGACGCCAGGGCCCGCTGCGCGATGCGGTTGCGCATGGCACCTCGGACCGGCCCGATGGGGTCGAACAAAGCCCACGCACCTTGGATCAAGAGCTCGCTTCGGTTGTTGAACGGGTTCCAGTCGGGCGTGGCACCGACCATCGCCTTGACGTGCAGCCCCTCGCGCCACCAATCTTCGATCTCGCGGGCGGAGGTTGGGCTCTCGCCGATGCCGAACCATCCGCCGTAGTCGGAGCCGACCCGGAGCGTCCCGCCAGGCGTACTCAGGTCGAGCTCCATGTCGGCGGTCATCTGGTCGGCAGGGCACAGCTCTACGGTGTCGAAGGTGATCGCTGGCCGGCCCCAGTTCTTGCGGTGAAACTCCGAGAGAAAATCGACCGTGTACTCGGTGTGCGCGACGACCTCTCCCAGCTTCTCGTCGTCACCGTCCAGGGCTTCTCGTTGGCACTGCCCGATGCGAAAGTCGTACAGCCCCGCGAAGGTGTGGTCGGTGATCCCGTCGTCGGCGAGCTCGGCGTCGATCTGGCAGCCCGTGTAGTCGATGAGCGCGTCGGCGTAGCTCTGGACCGCCTCGATACGGGCTCGACCGTCGTCCGTGCCCGGGTCCTCAAACGTTGGCACCGACAGCGTGCTGCAGTCCGCCAACCCATCCGCGTCGTCGGCCTTGCCGCCCGCGCTTGGGTCGTCGGCAGCCGGCTCGGACTCGGGGCTGTCACAAGCGCCCAGCACCAGTGCCGCGCCCAGGGTCACCGAGATCGTTCGAGCGAGGCGGGAGCGAGTCGACATGGCGGGTACCGTACCACATGCCCGCACATACGTGCAGCGGGACCGGGATTGGCGCTCAGACCCCGAAAAGGCGACGAATCCACCGCACATGCCTTGGGGGAGCGCCGAACTCGAGCCAGCGGGGACGAGTGGACTCTCCGCGCTGCCGCGCAGGTCAGTGAATCCTCGCGCAAATACGACAGCGCTGTCGTATTTCAAATTCGCCATTCCTGGCGCATCCACGATCTCGATCGCGTCACCTGTCGACCCGCTTCGCAAGACGTCCGACTGCGACGACCCAGCCGCGTCCCACCGCTGCTCCATCGCGAATCAGTGCCCGAACTACGGGCGGAAACTCGAGACCAACCGCCCAGCGCTTTCCCCTTGGAAATCGAGTGGGAGCTGCCGATGACGTTTTCCGATGGCGCCAAGCTCCAACGGATTACGAAGATCGATGGGAGTCAGTCTTTGGCCTGTGACTTGTTGGTTGCCGAAGGCCCGCTATCGACTGTGCTGGACTCCAAGGTCCGCCTCGACCTCGACGGGCATCCCCTCGATGTGGTCTCGCGGGACACCTTGATCTCCATGAAGGCCAGCTCCGGCCGCCCGCAGGACCTGGCCGACATCCAGAAGCTGAAGGACCTCGATCGATGAGTGCAGACATGTCTCCGGCTGCGATTCGCGGGAGGCTCGACGCGGTGTCCGAGCTTGCGGAGCTTCGACCGCAACGTCGTCTGTATTCCAAGCTGGACATGAGCCCCGAGGGGGTGAGGCGTCGCTTGGAGCGCGTTTCGGAGCTCAACGAACTCTGCCGCCGGCTCCGCCGATGCGCGACGGCCGAGTCACACACCCCTGAGACTGACGGTTGAAGGCAGTCCTACTCGCGGGTGACGACGAGCCGCTGGTCGAGGGCCAAGACCTCGTGCTCTGTCGATGTCCCATCGGGCCACTCCACGCTCAGTCCGTCGATGTGGGTCGTCTCGCCGAGGCCGAAGTGACAGGCATCGTCGCTGCCGCCACCGAGGGAAGGGCGGTTGCTGTGAAAACAGGTCCGAGTGCGCCCTGAGGCCTCCAGCGTGACGATCGCACCCAGGGCGTCGCGGTTGCCCCCGTCCTGTTCCAGCTCGACCTGCAGCCAGTGATTCTGCGAGGCGGGGGCATGGGCGTTTCGGTAGACCCGCAGGGCGCCGCCCCAGGCGGTGGTCACGATGTCGAGACCGCCGTCTCCATCGACATCCACCAAGGCCGACGACTTTCCATGTTCGGGGTCGAGCGCGCCGGAGCTCCACGTGCGCTCGGAAAACCGCTGCGCTCCCTCGTTCTCGAACACCGCGTCGAACACCGCTTGAATGCCCTTGATGCGGCCACCGGTGGCGTAGAAATCGAGGTCGCCGTCGTTGTCGAGGTCGGGCAAGTGGACGGCCCAGGTGGTCGAGCCATGAGCCCACGGAAACTGGCCGCGGCCGATCGTGTCCGGGGCGTCGGTCCAGGTGCCGTCGCCATCGCTGAGCAGCAAGTGGTTGTCGCCGATGTTCGAGAACGCAAGGTCGACGAAGCCGTCGTCGTTGAGATCACCGAACGCCAGTCCCATCCCGTTGACGCCCGGCAAGGCCAAGCCCGTGTCCGCTCCGACCTCGGTGAAGCGCCAGTCGCCATCGTCACCAGGACCGTCGTTGCGCCAGTGCGCGTTGGGCATGCCGATGTCGCCGCCGACGTCGTCGTTGATCACAACCAGGTCGAGGTCGCCGTCGCGATCGGTGTCGAGCCAGCTGGCGGAGAATCCCACCGAGTCGAGTGCCGGGGAAGAGAGCCACTGTGTTCGCTCGACAAACACCCCTTCGACGTTCTCCAGCAGGTGGTCACGCGCACGAACCTCGGCATTGGCCTGGGGAAAGCAGAACGCATGGTTCACCTCGTACAGGTCGAGGTCCCCATCACCGTCGTAGTCGCCAAACGCGGCGCCCATGGTGCGCTGGCTGTCGAGCATCAGACCTCGCGCCTCGGCGACCTCCTCGAACCGTGCCTCTCCGGACTCGGCGAGACGGTTGAGGAACATGCGGTTCTCGCCACGTCGGCCGATGTACAGGTCCGCATCTCCGTCACCCTCGAGGTCGACGAACGTGGCCATCGCGACCGCGTCGATGCCCCCCAGGCCCACCGCCGCGCTCACCTCCTCGAACTGCAGTCCGGACGCGGACACGGTGCCGCGATAGAAACGACCGGCGGAGCCGACGTTCCCGAGAAACACGTCCATCGTGCCGTCCGCATCGTAGTCGCCCCATGCCAGGCCGGTGTGGCTCTCGGCGCATTCGGGCGGGCTGCCGTCGGCGTTGTGGATGAAGCGCAGCCCGACGGCCTCGGCCACGTCCTCCAGCCAAGGGGCTTGGACTTCGATGTCCCGGGTATCGGCGAGATCGGGCGTGTCACTGAAGGCGGCGCGCAACTGGGTCGCGCCCAGCGGTGCGTCGTCCGGGACGTGAAAGAGACCGGTCGGCTGCTCCGTCATCAGGAACCGCTCCGGGACCAGCTCGGCGCCCCCAAGCGAGATCGTCAGCTGGTTGAGCGGCTCGTCGGTGGTGACGTAGACTAGGGCACCCGGGGTGATGGCCAGCGGCGCATCGAGAATGAGCGGCGCGGCATCACCGGTCTCCGTCCCGGACTCGGTGCTGCCGGACTCGCTCGTGCTCGTTGCCTCAGGGCCCGAAGCTGCAGGAGGATCGGCACAGCCGGTCAGTCCGGCCAGGACCAGCGCCGCCCGCCGCCATGCGAAGGCTCGTGTCACCGCGCCCAGGATACGTCGTACTGCATGGGCGCACCGCCCGCGTCGGTGATCACAACCGCTTCATCGGATCCGTCGCCGTCGAGATCGCCGAGCGCCACGGTCCGGGATGCGCCCCCGACAAACGGAGACTGGGAGAAACAGGTCAGGCCCCACCGGGCGTCGCCGGGCATCACCGCGAGCCCTCCTTCTCCAACCGCCAGCAGGTCGTCGAGACCGTCGCCGTCGAGGTCGCCGAGCCCGATGGTGTCGTAGTCAAAGAAGATGGCTCGTTGTCCGACAGCCTCGCCACCGAGCGAGACCTCGAGCAGCGTCCAGTCGACGTAGTGGCTCGCCCACACGACATCCGAGAACGTGGAGCCGGTCAGGGCACCGACAGCGATCGAGCGTGTGCCGGCGCGCGGAGCCTGTCCGAAGTCGGTGAACTGACGTGAGCCGAGGGTGTAGAGCATCGAGTTGCTCCCCTCGGAGCCTTCCCACAGCACCGCGTCGGAGCCATCGCCGAGCGCAAACGACTCGATCTGGGCGGAGTCCTCGTTGGGGATCGGGAGCACAGCGGGTTCGAGCAGGCGCTCCGAAGACCCCGTGACGATTGCGACGGTGCCGGCGGAGTCCAGCAGTGCGAGGGAGGGGAGTCCCTCGATGCTCTCGAGCGCGTGCACGGCCGTGTACGGCTGCGCGCTGGCCACGGTGACGGTCTCCTGCATCGGCGTCCCAAACCCGTAGTGGACTGTGAGCCCTGCGTCGTCGAGCAGCACCAGGTCAACCGCTTCATCGCCGTCGAGGTCGGCCGATGTCGCGCCGCGCACCGGGCCGTCGCTCGGGAGCTGGATGGTTCCGCCGCCTGAGGTCAGCAGCCAGCCGTCGATGTCCGTCCCGACCACGAGGTCCTCGCCTGCGGTTTCCGGATCGAGGTCGACGAAGGACAAGGAGCCGACGGGGTTCCCGGTTGGGATCTGCAGCGGGGTGCCCACCAACGTCGCAGGACTGCCGCAGTCCGTGAGGCTCTGCACCGGGTCGCAACCGTCGTACCCGCCATCGCAGAGCTCACCCGAGCCGCAGTCTTCGTCGCTGTAGCAGTCGTAGCCCGGGGAGCAGTGTCCGTAGACGCAGTAGCAGCCATAGTCGTCGTAGTCGCAATCCGGAGGATAGGCGTCGCAGTGATCGCTCTCGCAGATCAACACGCCTCCGCACAGGACACGGGGGCAGTCGACGGTCGGGTCGGTCGGTTCGGTGGGTGCCGACGGATCGATGATCGTGTCGCTCGCGCTCTCGGTCTCACCGCCGTCGGTGTCTCCCTCGACCGCCACAGCGGGTCCGCAGGCCGCTGCGCTCAGTCCAAGCGCCGCGACGAAAGAAGTCGTTCCCAGGTTCCACTGTTGCGTGTTGAGTTGTTGCATCGTCAAGCCAATCGCCAGCCACCACGCTGACCGTCCTGCCGAAGTGCAAGGCGCGCGCCACGAGCCAACCCACTGGATCCGGGCTCAGCCGCAATCACGACCATGACAGCGGTGTCGGAGGCGGTGGCGTGAATGTCCGGATGCGCCGTCTGCGCTGTCGCAGCGTCAGCTCTCGGTCACGGTTTCCATCACGGACACGAGAGAGGCGAAGACGACGACGATCATGGCGATGCTCATGGGGGGTCCGGGGGCGGCTAGGGCAACTGCGTCCACGGGGTCCTATTCCCCCGGCCGCGCCTTGGGTTGGGAAAGATCGAACGGGAACAATCTACGTTGATCACCGGTACACTCCGGACGCTTCGCTATGGCTGGATCTCTCGCCTGCATTCTCTCCTACGGACTCACCTGCACCCCGGCCACGGTCGAGATCGCGGAGCCACCGCCACCGACGCCGCTGGAACCGGCCGCAGGGGCCGATCCTGAGCCCGAACCCGCCTCGGACTCGGGCAGCGCTCCCAAAGGTGAAGCGTCCAAACGGCTCGTCCAAGTCCAGAGCTTCTACGACGGCACCTCGAACCTCCAGGCTTCGTTCACCCAGACGTACAGCAACAGCGTCTACGGCACGAAGAAGGTCTCCAAGGGGGTCCTAAAGGCCGTCAAGCCGGGCAAGATGGTGTGGGACTACGCTGCATCCGACACGCCCGACATCTACGTCGATGGTAGCCGCGTCTGGTCGGTCGAGCGCGACACGAAGCAGGTGGCGACGCGGGACATCGGCAAGTCCGACATCGCTGGCGTCGAAAAATTCCTGTTCGGGGGCAAGCAGCTCACCGAGGACTTCTTGGTCAAGATCGCGGAGGCGAAGTTCCAGAAGCGCTACGCGACCAAGGCGGGGCAGACCGCGATCCGGATGCGGCCCAAGAAGAAGAACCCGCACTACAAAGAGATCATTTTGGTGATCGACGACGCCACGGGCCGCGTGCAGGCGTTCGCGCTGTGGAACCAGGACGGGAGCACGAACCTGTTCCAACTCGCCAAGATCGTGCGCAACGGTGGCCTGACCGCCAAAGACGTCAAATTCGTGAAACCCGCCGGCTACACGCTGATCGAAGGCTGAGCGAGTTCGCGCGGCGTGTGTGATTCCGCCGTATCGCGATGACACCCAGGCGCGTTGAACACTCCATGGCGGTGCTGCTACCTTTCGCGGCATCGTCGGGCCGCTGCTTGGTTGGCCCCGCGCGCGCAAGCGCATCTACCGAACACTGAGGTTGTCGACATCATGATGGATCAAACTCTGAAATTGCTTGGCCTGGGTCTTTGCGCGGTGGTTGCCGCTGGTTGCCCCGCTGAAGATGACCCCGCCGCGGACGGCACCGACTCCGCGACTCCGACCACGGGCGAGACTGCCGACCCGACGACGGACACGCCGACGACGACGGACACGCCGACGACGACCGACACACCCTCCACGGGTGAGCCGTCCACGACGGACACGCCGACGACCGACACCGACTCCACCGACAGCGACTCCACCGGTGGCGGCGCGTGCCCCGGAGTTCCCGACTCGGGAGCTGCGGCGGACGAAGCGTGCACCGCCAACGGCGAGTGCGAGTCCGGCGTTTGCCTGCTGTTCCAAGACGTCCCCGCCGACGACGATGCGGTTTGCGGCGAGCTGATGGAGGACTGCAGCACCCGTGTCACGGGCACCGTCTTCGACTTCCTGTCCCGCGCTCCGCTGGGCGGCGAAGAGGTCCGCATCGTCAAGGCGCTCGACGCCCTGACCATGCCTGCGACCGCAGAGCCCGTGGCCAGCGGCACCGCCAACGGTGACGGCGAGGTCGACTTCGTCTCCGAGGGCCCGATCTCCTCGCCGATCGCGATCATCGCGACCGTCGGCGGAACCGCGGACTACTTCCTCACCGCGACTGGCGTCGCCTCGGATGACGGCGGCTACGCGCCGGGAACCGGACTGCACGAGTTCTTCGCAGTCCCCAACGCGTCGCTCGACGCCTGGAACGCGGCTCTCGACGGCGTTGTTGATGCCGAGTTGCTCCCCGTGGGCGCCGCTGGCGGAATCGTCGGCTTCGTGCGTGATGCGAACGGTGACCCCGTCGCGGGTGCCACCGTGTCGCCCGACACCGACGGCTCCGGCGCAACGATCTACTACCCCCAGGCGGACGACTCGGTCGTCGACACGATGACGGACGCAACGGGTCTGTTCATCGCGGTCGGTGGCGCGGCGACGGGCGAAGACTACGTGGCCACGTCGGACGCGCTCTCGGGCAGCGGCACCGCTGGCACCGCTGCGAACGTCGTGTTCTCGCTGGTCCTCACGGTCCAGTAGGGCTCACCGCGGACCCAACTCGAGCCCCGCTCGCGCTTCGGCGTGGCGGGGCTTTTTCGATTCCGACCGCGCAGTTCAGGCCGGCACACCTACAAGGTGCGCGAAGACTCACATTCGCGGCACTCCCGCGTCTGTGGTACCCGAGATGGAAAGCTGTTAACTCCTGCTGACCGGTCGGTCAGTCAGTCCGTCAGCTTCCGGGAAAACTTTGCCATGACCACACGTACGTCTGTCCTCACGCTCTCCCTGCTTGCTCTTCCGATGGCCCTCGCTGGCTGCCCTGCCGACGACGTCAGTGGAGATGCGACCGAGTCCGATACCGAGGCCACGACCTCTACAGCCTCCACCACCTCCGGGACCGACCCGACCACCGGTCCGACCACCAGCGTCGCGGAGTCTGGGAGCACGAGCGTCGCCGACACCAGCACGGGCGGAAGCGTCGAGCTTCCCGAGGGCTGTGACTACTTTGTGTCCGCCGAGTCGGAAACCGTCCAAGAAGACATGCTCACCGCGCTCGTCGACGTCGAGCCCATGGAGGTCGTCTGTGTCAGCGAAGGTACGTTCGCCTTCACGCGCCAGCTTACGATGCCCACTGACGACGTGACGCTCCGCGGCGCGGGTCAGGACACCACCATCTTCGACTTCAGCGGTCAGAAGTCCGGCGGCAACGGCATCCTCATCGAGGGCGACCGCAACACCATCGAGACGCTCACCGTCGTCGAGACGCCCGGAGACGGAATCCGGGCGAACGATGTCAACGGTGTCGTGTTCCGCAATGTCACCGTGGGCTGGGCGGCTGAGGCCGACCCGACCAACGGCGCGTACGCGCTGTACCCCGTGCAGTCCGAGAACGTCGTCATCGACGGTTGCGTCGTCTACGGCGCTGCGGATGCGGGCGTCTACCTCGGACAGTCCGGAAAATCGCTGATCGAGAACTCCGAGGCGTACGGAAACGTCATCGGCATCGAGGTCGAGAACTCCACCGACGTCGTCGTCCGCAACAACAACGCCCACGACAACACCAACGGCATCCTCATCATCACGCTGCCGGGTCTCGACACCCTCGATGGCAAGCGCGCGAACGTGCACGGCAACACGATCGTCAACAACAACACCGTCAACTTCGGTGACCCCGGCACGACCGTGGGCATCCTGCCGCCCGGCGCGGGGGTCCTGATGGTCGCCACGGACACCAACGAGGTCTGGGACAACACAATCACGGGCAATGACAGCTTCGGTGTGGCCGTGGTCGCGTTCTTGCCGTCCTTGTTCGGCGACCCCAACGACCCCGACTTCGACATCTACTCCGAGGGCAACTACGTCCACGACAACGTCATCTCCGACAACGCGACCACGCCGGACCAGCTCGTGCTGGTGCTCAATGGCAACCAGACGCCGGGCCCAGAGGTCATCGCGGGCGGCTGTTTCAACGTGGACCTGGACCAGAAGGACCCTGCGCTCGCCAACTGTCTGACCGTGGACGCCGAGCAGTTCTTCATGGCGGATGGCTGTCAGCAGCAGGGCGGCACCAATACGGACATCGCTCCGTTCACCTGCACGCAGCCGGCGCTGCCCACCGAATCCCCGGTCGACTGAAAGGACTTCCCGCCCATGCGAACTCGCCACGGATTGTTGTTTCTCTCGGCACTGAGCCTCGTCACCGCGTGCGGTGACGATGGAGGTGGTGCGGACGCAGATTCGGGTGCCTCGTCTCGAGGGACCTCGAGCACCGGAGGTACGACCGAGTCCTCGGAGACCACCGCACCCTCAGATACGGACACCGATACCGATACCGACACGGATACCGACGGCCCAGTGCCCAACGAGCCGGTCAATCTCGACATCGACGCGTACCCGTTCGAGACGCTGTCGGAGTACCACTTCTTCCAAGGCGAGCTCGGGGACCTCGTCCCCAACGACGGTGTCATCTCGTACACGGTCGCGGCTCCGCTGTGGGCCGACGCGGCGGAGAAGGGGCGCTACTTCGTCATCCCCGAGGGCTCGAGCATTGGGTTCACCGAAGAAAACGAGTGGGACTTCCCGACCGGTTCGGTGGTCATCAAGAACTTCTACTTCGACCAGGACCGGGGAGAGGCGGAAGACCTACGGGTCGTGGAGACCCGCTTGCTGGTGCTCGAGGATGACGGCAACTGGCAGAGCTACGGCTACATCTGGAACGACGAGCAGAGTGAGGCGGACCAGACCAAGGCCGGGGCGGACGTGTACATCGACTACATCGACGAGGCCGGAGACCCGCACTCGCAGCTGTACTTGGTGCCGGATCAAAACGTCTGCGAGAGCTGTCACCAGCGCGATGACCAGACGCTGATCCTGGGTCCGACGACTCGGCAGATGAACACAACCTGGCCCATCGGTGGCGAGGGGGAGGTCAACCAGATCGAATGGTTGGTCGACAACGGGTTCTTCGCCGGCGACGTCCCTTCGGCCGCCGACCTCCCCGCGCTGGCCAACCCGGCCGGAGATGCATCCGTGGATGCGAGGGCGCGGGCGTACCTGCATGGCAACTGTGCGCACTGCCATCGCCCCGGTGGCGCAGGCGGCTCGAGCGGGCTGAAGTTTGCCGTTTGGGTGGATGACCCCGCCGAGTACGGAGTGTGCAAGTTGCCCGCCGCTGCGGGGCCCGGTGCCGGCGGACGCAGCTACGACATCGTCCCGGGGAGTCCCGAGATGAGCATCCTTCCGTTCCGGATGGCGAGCGAGGACCCGGAGGTCAAGATGCCGGAGCTACCCAGTCTGTTGGCGGACGATTTTGGGGTCCAGCTCATCGAGGAGTGGATCACGCAGCTGCCCGGCGACCCCTGCGAGTAGGACTCGCGGCGCCGGACACCGCCGGCCATCACAGCCCCGTGAGCGCGCGAAGCAAGCGCGCCTCGGGGCCGAGTCGTGGGACGCCGTCGGGGTGGGGCTCGGCGAGTTCCTCTGCGAGTATCGCAACCGAGGGCGGGGTGGAATGTGCTGCCATTGCGGTGGCGATCCCGGGGACATCGAATCGCGCTCCGATCTCTGCGAGGTGGGGCCTGGAGGCTTCGGGCAGCAGCAGACGCAAACGTCCCGCGACCGCTCGGACCTCCGGCGGAGCATCGTCGGAGAACTCGACGTCCGCGCCATGGGCCCAAGCCTTGGCGACGTCGAACGAGACCTGACCGGTGTTCACCATGCCGTGTGCGTCCGCGACGGAGAGCACGATGGCCCCAGGGGGCATGCGCGGGTCGAGTCCGGGAACGAAGGCGATCCAGATCGCCGGGAGGCGCTGTACCCAGATAGGGATCATGCCGCCGCCTCCCGTTGCTTGCTCGCCTTGCGCAGCGCCTGACCTACGGGACCACGGTCAAGCCGGGCCCGACCGAGCCGATTGGAGTCTCCGTGTTTGAGGACGTGGTCCACGGCGCGTCGGGCCGGGGGCAGGCCAACCCACGCGTCTCGCCAGACCTGGCGCCACGCCTTGAGGGTGCTTGCTGCCGGATCCCCGTCGGAACTCGAGACAGGGGTCGCACCAAGACAACCTGCACTGTCGTATCCGATCTCGTGGACGGCGAGCCCGTCCGCAGCGGATTGCAGTTTGGACTCCAACCCGTTGTGTTGCAGGAAGTACCACGCGACATGGGTCAGCACCGCGTCGAGGTGAACGGGCCGCGTCGCGCCGCTCAGGGTGAGAATGTGAGGCCCCGGGAGAGCGGCCAGCGGCACCGGACCCTGGGGTCGCAAGAGGATCTGCCGAACTCCCGTGCGCGCCGCGAGGACGGCGGTACCGAAGTCTGAGGTGAGCACGGCGCCGCAACGTTTGATCAACGCCGCGGTGTGGCGCAGAGGCCACCGTGCGATGTCGGCCCCCGTACGGTCCGAGATGCGCTCCACGAGCTCTTCTTCGCCCTTCGGGGCGATCAACATGACCGGTCGAGCTGCGGTGTGGGCCACAGAGGAAACCAGCGCTTCCCAGCCGAAGCCGAGCCATGCCTCGGACGCGCGCGTGGGTGCAACCAGGATGGGGACTGGACCCGCGCCGCAGCCGTGTTCGACCAGCGTGTCGGCCACGGGGTCGACTCCGATGATCCCCGCCTCGTCGGTGCGGACGAGCGCGCCCGCCGACCAGACATCCTGGAGGGCGAACACGTTGAGCGCCGGGTCGATGCCCCAGGTCGCGAGGTACTCGAACGCGGGGTGAGAGGCTCGCCACTGGCCGGTCTCGTCCACGAACGGGCCGACCACGCGATGGGGGTCCCGCGTGAACAGCGGGGCGAGGTGACCGGCGAGCCCTCCGTAGGTCAGGTTGAGGACGACGTCGAAGGGCCGCCCTGCCAAGATGCCAGCGATCGCGCCCTTGAGCGCGATGGCGGCGGCGAGTGGGTGTCGTTGGGCACGAGTACGCAGGCCCGATAGCGGGAGGTCGTGAACGACGGAGGCCCCGGGAAGAAGGGCGCACGCATCGTGGGTGAGGTCCCAACCGACGACTTCCACGCTCTCCACATCCCGCCTCGCTCCCCAAGCCGCGGTGATGCGCGCCGCGTTCCAGACGTCGGTCTCAGTTCCGAGCGAGAGCACCATCACTCGCTTGTGCCGACCCTTCACCTTCCGTTTGTGCCGTATGCCGTGGCCGCCGCAAGGGCTGAGCCGTTCGGAGGGAGGCCCATCGTGGGTCCACCTGCGAGCATGAGGTCCGGTGCGGGGTCGGTGTGCGGGCTGCGCGTGATACCGTCATCGCCGATGGGTGGCTTGAAGTGGAGTTTTGGGGCCCTGGCGCTACTTCTGGCCGGGTGTAGCGACGATGGCACGGTGGGGGCGGGGGGATCGTCCGGAGGCTTTGAATCGACGGCGCCCGGTTCCGGGTCGGCCGGATCCGCGAGCGACTCGGCGGGTCCGACCGGAGGGGCGACGGATCCCGGCGCCGAGTCGACCGGGGGCGGACTCGATCCTGCGGACTCGGGGGGCACCGATGACGCGGACACCACGGGAGCCCCGGGGCTCCCGTGGCAACCGGCACCTGGGACCAGCTGGCAGTGGCAGCTGGTGGATGACATCGACACTTCGGTCGATGTCGAGGTGTATGACATCGATCTCTTCGACGCACCGCAGGGAACGATCGACGCGTTGCAGGCGGACGGTCGCGTGGTGATCTGCTACTTCAGTGCCGGCAGCTACGAGGAGTGGCGCGACGATGCGGGGGATCTGCCGTCCGCCGCGATCGGGGACCCTCTGGACGGCTGGCCCGGGGAGGCCTGGCTCGACCACCGTGACCCCGGCGTTCGAACGGTGATGGCGGCGCGACTCGACCTCGCGGTGTCCAAGGGTTGTGATGCCGTGGAGCCCGACAACGTCGACGGCTACACCAACCCCACCGGTTTTGACCTGAGCGCGGAGGACCAGCTCGACTACAACCGCTGGCTCGCGATGCAGGCCCACGACCGGGGTCTGTCCATCGGCCTCAAGAACGACGTCGACCAGGTCGAGGCGCTCGTGGACGACTTCGACTGGGCACTCAACGAGGAATGCGTCACCTACGACGAGTGCGAGACGACCTCGCCGTTCATCGAGCAGGGCAAGGCGGTGTTCCACGTCGAGTACGTCGATGACACGGCCGAGGGTCCCGCGCTCGCGGACTCGGTGTGTCCGCAGACCTCGGGCCTGGGTTTCTCCACCTTGATCAAAGAGTGGGACCTGAGCGTGTGGCGCCTCGCCTGCCCGTAGCGCGCGGACCCCAGATGCAACGCCCACCGCATCAGCGTTCGTTGTACGGGAGCTCGGGGCAGCGCAGGCACGCGTTGGTGCTGGGCACGTCGACCAGCCGCGGCCGGTGTGCGGGCCGTAGGGTCACCGGGACGCTGGCGGTCTGCCATCGTCCACCGCGATACGCGTGCAGCGTGGCGGCGGAGGTTTCGCCGAGGTGGACGACGGCGTACCCGGGCCGAGGTGTGTACCGCTCGGGGATCAGGGCGACCGAGCTGTTGAAACGCAGGCGCCTCCAGCTGTGGCGGACGTCGGGCGCCGACGCTGCGCCGGAGACGACTTGGAACACCGCGTGGGGGAGGAAGACGCGGTCTCCGCGAATCGTGCCGTCGCTGATGTCGCGCGATGCGTAGGTGGCTCGGTCGTGGCCCGCGATCGTGCCGACGAACACACCCGCGGCGAGGGCTCGTCCGACCGGAGGCGCGAGCGTGTGAACCGTGGAGTCCGGATCTCCGCCTCCGTCGCCGTGAAACCCTGCCGCTTCGACCGGATAGTTCGCGACCAGGATCCTCGGCGCACCCGGGCTGTCCTGCAGTGCGGTCATGAGCGCGTCGAGGCTGCGGAGATCCTCATCACGCTCCGCAGGGCGAGCGCCGGCAATCCACGGGGTGAGGTCGACGAAGACGAGCTGGGCCGTCACCGCCGGGCCGTCGCCGGGGCCGTCGGTCTGCAGGGGAGTGCAGGCGCCATCGTTGCACGTTGAGGCGATGCGGCTTGCGCCGGAGGTGAGCAGATCCACGACGTAGTGCACGCCGGGTTGGCTCGCGGGGTGGTCCGTGTCGTTGCGAAGCGACTCTCGAGCTCCGCAGCGGTACGCGGTCTCGCCCGGCAGGGTGAACGCGGCCCCGCCGGATTGAGTGTGGCTGCGCACGACACTGGCGAGTTCGTCGACGCCGGGCCGTGTCCACGCCGAAGATGTGGCGGCGCAATCGAGTCGGCCTCGACCGTTCATGAGGTTGTCGCCCAGCCACAGGACAACCGGACTCCGGCCCGCAGCGCGTTCGGCCGCGAGCGTCTGTGAGACCCCGCGGGCAACGGCTCCGGGCGTACGTCCGGGCGCGCCGGGATCCCCGACCACGACCAGGCTGGAGCCGCCCGCGACCCCCTGGGGGCTGACGTCGGCCCGCTCCCACTGATGGGCGCGGTGCGTGAGGCAACCCGAGGTCCACACCAGGGCTGCACACGCGAGCTGGGCGAGCGTTCGCCTCACCCCGGGAGGCTACCGTTTCCTGCAGAAAAACGCCCGCGGCAGGGTTCTCCTCACGGCAGGCGCCTTGCGGCCGCTCGCCCCGATCGTCGACCATGCAGCCATGTCGGGACCGTCGCGATCTAGCGCCCCTGACGCCCTGCTTCTGCGGACCTCGATCAACGGGGATGCAGTGCAGTTGGCGATCGAACCTCATCACACTCTGCTCGAGGTGCTGCGCTATCAGCTCGACCTCATCGGCAGCAAACAAGGCTGCGACAAGGGGGACTGCGGCGCGTGCACCGTCCAGATCGATGGCAAGCCGGCGCTTGCCTGCCTCACCTTGGCGGCGCACGCCGAGGGCCGGGAGGTCTCGACGGTGGAGGGACTCGGAGACGCGCACGGTGGCTGCCATCCGCTGCAGGACGCCTTCGATCGTCATGACGCCGCGCAGTGCGGTTTTTGTACGCCGGGGATCCTCCTGAGTGCGGACGCGCTGCTCCGCGCTCGGGCTCGGCCGGTCTCCCGGCAAGAAGTCCGCGAGGCGCTGGCGGGAAACCTGTGCCGTTGCACCGGCTACACCAAGATTCTCGACGCGGTCGTGGATGCGTCCGAGGTGATGCACGGGACCGACGACGCCCCCAAGTCCGGCACGAAGGAAGCAGCCCAGTGAGCGAGAACGAAGACATCCCCGTGGGCTCCGAGGGGGGACAACCCCACACGCAGGTCGGCGGCGTTCACCGCAAGGTGGATGCGATGGAGCGGATGCGTGGGGTCACCCGCTACACCGACGATCTCAAGCTGCCGCGAATGCTGCACGCGAAGATCAAGCGCAGCCCGCACCCGCACGCCAAGATCTTGTCCATCGATGCCTCCGCCGCGCTCGCGATGCCGGGCGTGCACGCGGTCATCACCGGCAAAGATCTGCCCGAGCCCTACGGGATCATTCCGTGGACGCCGGACGAGACCGCGCTGTGTGTCGAGAAGGCGCTGCACGTCGGGGACGGCATCGCGTGTGTCGCAGCCGACGACGAGGACACGGCGAACGAAGCGCTCGAGAAGATCGTCGTGGAGTACGAGGTGCTCGAGCCCCTGTTCGACCCCGAGCAGGCTCTGGAAGCTCGGGACAACCCGATCAACCCCTACTCGCAGAAGGGGAACCTCTCCAAGAAGGTGCTTCTGGAGTTCGGGGACGTCGATGCCACGCTCGAGCAGTCCGACCTGGTGGTCGAGGCTGACTACTTCTTCGAGGGCACCACGCACGCGGCGATCGAGCCCCACTGCGCCCTTGCCCACGTCGAGACCAACGGCATCCTGACCGTGTGGTCCGCGACCCAGGTCTCGCACTACTTGCATCGCGAGCTGGCCAAGGTCTTGGGCCTGCCTGCCAACCGCATCCGCGTGATCCAGCCTCCGCTGGGCGGGGCATTCGGGGGCAAGAGCGAGCCGTTCGACCTCGAGTTCTGTGTGGCCAAGCTCGCGGTGATGACCGGACGTCCGGTCAAGCTGCTCTACACCCGCGAAGAGGTGTTCTACGCCCACCGCGGCCGTCACCCGATGAAGATGAAGTACCGGACGGGCTTCACCAAGGACGGCAAGATCACCGGCGTCGATGCCAAGACGATTCTCGACGGCGGGGCGTACTCCAGCTTTGGTCTGGTGACGACGTACTACTCGGGTCAGTTGCTCTGCGCGCCGTACGGCTTCGACGCATACCGATTCCACTCGAAGCGCGCGTACACCAACAAGCCCGCCTGTGGCCCCAAACGAGGGCACGGGAGCGTTCAGCCTCGTTTCGCGATCGAATGCCAGATCGACAAGGCCGCCGAACAGCTCGGCCTCGACCCGATCGACATGCGCCTGCACAACGACATCGGCGCGGACACGGCGACCGTGAACGGGTTCAAGGTCGGTAGCAACGGATTCTCCGAGTGCCTCAGGCGCGTTCGTTCCAGCAGCGTGTGGGATTCCAAGCGCAAGGAGCTGCCCTACGGGCGCGGCGTCGGCGTGGCAGGCAGCACGTACATCTCGGGCACCAACTACCCGATCTATCCCAACGACATGCCGCAGGCGGCGGTCCAGATCACGCTCGACCGATCGGGCCGCGCGCGAATCTTCTCCGGTGCCAACGACATCGGCCAGGGAAGCAACACGATGTTGGCGGTCATCACTGGCAACGAGCTTGGGCTTCCGCTCGATGACATTCGGGTGCTCTCGGCCGACACCGACCTGTGTCCGGTCGACCTCGGCGCCTACAGCTCTCGCATCACGTTGATGGTGGGCAACGCCTGTGTCGAGGCCGCCCAGAAGCTGCGGCGGCTGGTGTGCGAAGCGGTCGGCAAGCGCTGGGAGATCCCTCGGAAGCGAGTGACGCTGGCGCAGGGGCAGGCGATCGACCGCGAGGACCCGGAGCGCAACGTGCCGTTGGCCGAGGCCTTCGTTTGGGCCGAGTCCGACAACGGCCTGCTCGCGGCGACCGGCTCGTACAACACGCCCAAGGATCGCCACGGGGACTACCGTGGCGGCACGATCGGGGCCTCGCCCGCCTACAGCTTCACGGCGCACGTGGCCGAGGTCGAGGTCGACCCAATGACCGGCGTCGTCGATGTGAAGACGATCTGGGTGGCCCACGACTGTGGGCGCGCGCTGAGCCGCAAGATCGTCGAAGGCCAGATGGAGGGCTCCGCGTACATGGGCTTTGCCGAGGCGATCATGGAGCAGCACGTCGTCGACCCCGGGCACAACGGGGTGCATCCGGGACCAAGCCTTCTCGACTACCGAATCCCGACGTTCCTCGACACGCCCGAGCTGGAGGCGCTCATCGTCGAGTCGCCTGATGCCCAAGGACCCTACGGGGCCAAGGAGGCGGGGGAGGGGCCACTGCACCCAAGCATTCCGGCGATCGCCAATGCGATCTACGACGCGGTCGGCATCCGTATGGACAGCCTTCCGTTCACCCCGCCACGCGTGCTCGCCGCGCTGCAGGCCCGTGCACAGCGAGAGCGCGCGGGAGACCACTCGCCCCACAAGCCAAACACCCACGGCGCCGGGAGGATTGCCTGATGCTTCGTTTGCCGCGATTTGGGGTGGTCAGCCCCGAGACCCTCGAAGATGCTGTGACCGCTTTGGCCGAGCCTGGTGCTCGTTTGGTGGCCGGCGGAACCGACATCCTGCCCAACCTCAAGCACCGTCTCGATGAGCCACCGACGCTGGTGAGCCTGTCGCGAGTCCGGAGCTTGCGCGAGATTTCCGAGAAGGACGGGATGCTCGTAATCGGGGCCGGGGTGACGCTCACCGAGCTGGCTGAACACCCACGGGTGCAGGAACTCTTCGGCTCTCTCGCCTACGCCGCCGGCGTCATCGCGAGTCCGCTCATCCGCAACATGGGCACGCTCGGGGGCAACGTGAACCTCGACACGCGCTGTCGCTACGTCAACCAGACCCACTTTTGGCGGACCGCGATCGGCGGCTGTCTCAAGGCGAAGGGCGACGTTTGCCACGTCGTGCCCAAGGGGCGGATCTGTGTGGCCGCGATGAGCAGCGACTTGGTGCCGGTCTTGGGCAGCCTGGGGGCGACCCTCGTGAACCAAGGGCCAGACGGTCCGCGAGAGCTTCCTTTGCTCGAGTACTACGGTGCCGACGGGACCAAGCACATCAAGCGGCTCGATGGCGAAGTGACGCGGGAGGTTCGGGTTCCGCTCCCGAGCGGCGCGACGCGAGCACGGTACGCGAAGTGGACCGTGCGCAAGAGCATCGACTTCCCGTTGGTGTCGGTGGCGCTGCGTTTCGATCTCGCGTCGGACTCCGTGGATGCCGAGGTCACCGGCGTGTCGGTCGTGGTCGGCGTGTTGGGCAGCAAGCCCCGAGCGCTCACGCGTCTCGACGAGGTCGTGGGTCTGAGGATGTCCGATCCCGCAGTCGCGCAGACGGTGGCGGAGCGAGCGTACGCGCAGTGCAAGCCGCTCGAGAACGTGCCCTACGACGCGCCGTATCGACGTCAGATGATCCGGGTGCACACCCAACGGGCCATCGAAGCGATCGTCGCGGGCGGCTGAGAACGAGCGGCCCGAACTACGGCCCGAACTACGGCCCGAACTACGGCCCGAACTACGGACTGAACGTCAGCTTGGCGTCCAGTCCGTAGGGCGCCAACGCATCGGCGACGTACTCCGCCTCGGGTCGCGGCTCCAACGCGGTCCGCCAGGACTTTTTGGAGCTGGCCAGCACGATGCGCTCGAAGCCGAGTCCGCTGAGCTCATCCTCGAGCGCTTGGCTCACGATCTTCGCAGCGAGAGCTTCGTCGAAGCCTCCGCTGCCGACACGGATGCGCTGATGGTTGTCACCGGTGAGGGCGATGGATGCGTTGATGTCGTGCGCGTCCCGGAGGCGTTGCTCGAGCGTGTCTTCGAAGTCGTCACGGCCGGCGACCCGCTCTCGATGAACGTTGTAGGCGGTGGCCCACCGGACTTGCTTCCGGCAGCCCTCCAGCTTGCGCGCAACGGCTTTGACGCGCGAGGAGCGGGCGTCCTGCGGGATGGCGGCGACCCCTGCCCAGGCTTGGCCCACGGCCTTCGCATCCTTGCAGTCCTTCTGGCTCTCGTAGACAGAGCGTGCCGAACGTAGGACCTTGCGGATTGCGGTTTGACGCGCGGCGTCGTCGCTCGGCAAGGGTGGTGTGGCCTCGAGCGCGGAGTCCCGCGCCGGCGGCGTTGGAACGTCATCGCTGGGGTCCTCAGCCTCGGGCGGCGGAGCGTCCGCTTCGTCCTCGGACGGCGGGTCGGTTGTGGTGTCGGGGGCCGCCGCATCAGCAACGGGCTCTTCGAGCGCTGCGACGGGCTCGTCGGGCCCCTGCGTAACGCGCTGCAGCGTACCCATCGCCGCGCACGCCAGAAACGCGCTCGCGGCCAAGCCCGTCATCATCACGGGGCCCGTCCGGGGTCGAATGGCCATTCGGCGGGCATTCACGACCACCAGCGAGATGCCGAACACGGCTCCGCTGGCGATCATCGCGATGCCCCAGGGGTCCTGGCTGGGAATCCAAGCCATCAGCACGCTCAGCTGCTGCAGTACGTGTTGACTTCGCTGACCAAGGCTTCCTCGGTCTTGCGAATCTCGTCGCGCTTTGCCGACACAGCTTGGAACTTTGCCGGATCGCTCGTCGCAGCCTTCATCTCGGCGCCGAGGGCTTTTGCATCGCCGAGCAGGGACTCGTAGCGCTTGGCAAAGGCCGAGACCTTCTCGTCGCCCAGATCCAGCGCCTTGACCTCATCGATCGCACCTTGGACCACGCCTTCGTACTCCTCGACGACGCTCGGATTCGTCGCGATGTCGGCGAACTTCCCGGTCGCCGCGGTCATCTTCGGCGTGTGGGAGTTGATCGTGTCGATCAGCGAGTTGCACTGCTTGACCTTGTCGCACCCAGGAAGGGCGACGGTGCAAAGCAGGGTGAGGAGGGCGACGCTTCGAAGCTGCATGGGTCGCGCACAGGGTACGACGATCCGGCCGCCGTGTGCGAGGCTCAGTCCGAGACGATCTCGTAGCAGGCGAACGCCGCGTTTTCGTTGGCGGGCAGGGAGGTGCCCAGCGTAGCGCCGGCGGCTGCGACTCCGCGGTACTCCATCAAGTAGGTACCCTCGGTCAGCGGCTTGCTGAACGTGGCTGCAGAGCCCGTGTCGCCGATGAACATGACGTCGTCGGTTGCAAGATCACGCAGGTAGAGGCGGCCGATCCCTTCGGACGCGGAGGGGTCCGCGCCCAGCACCTCGATGTTCCCGATGAGCGTCTCCACCGGGACGTCGATGTTGAGCATCATGTCGTCCGCCCCGATCTGGATGCCGGGTTCGAGGATCGCGCCCTGGTTGATCGGAAGGAGCGTGTCGCTGATCTCGTTTTGGTAGATGACGTCGTAGGTGCCAGGGACCACGCGAGCCGCGTAGGTTCCCTGGCGGGTACTGCCGAGGAGCGCGGAGTCTCCCGTCTCCAGGTTTCGCAGGAAGAGACGACCGTCGTCGTAAGCGGAGTCCGGCGCTGGATCTCCGCCGATGGTCATCGTCCCGACCACCTCGGTGACGGGGATGTCCACATCGAACATCATGTCGCCGGGCAACGCGACCTCCCCGAGGTGAGCGTACGTGTTCACGGGCATGGTCTGACTGGCGGTCGCCTGGGCGTACACGACATCGTAGCTGCCCACGAGCACGCGGCCCGAGAAGGCTCCGAAGCGGGTGTTCCCCAGTGTGACAGTGCCGCCGGAGTCGTCTTGCAGCAAGACCAAGCCGTCGTCGAAATCGACGTTGGGGGGGGCGACGGCGTCGACTGTGAACGCGCCTGAGACGTCTGCGGTGACAAGCCCGATATCGAACTCCATCCTCGCGTTCCCACCCTTGATGCTGACGGTCTGGACGACGCTCCCACGGTTGAGCGGCGCGAGCGGTCCCGTCTGCCGACTCGTGTAGATGACGTCATACACGCCAGGAAGGACGATGGCGTCGAAATCCCCGTCCTGTGTTCCGCCGAGCAGGAAGCGGTCTCCCGTGTCGACGTCGCGCAGCTCGAGGTCGCCGTTGTCCAACCCTGACATGACGGTGGATCCATCGATCTCTATCGCACCCGTGATGCGCGTGGTGGGTACGTCGATGTCATGGACCGTGCCCGTGGAGTCGCTCAACACGTCGACGTAGCCGATCAGACCGTCTGTATTGATGGGCGCAACATCTTGCGTCTGTCGGTACTTGTAGTGAATCTCGTAGGATCCGGGCACGACGTTGGCGTCGTAGACGTCATCGCGAGTGTCTCCAAGAAGCGTTCGGTCCCCCGACGTTGGGTTGACCAACCAGATCTGGCCGTAGTCGAGGCCGGGAGTCGCCGGGGCGCCGTTCGAGAACCTCAATGCTCCGCGAAGGCTTCGGGATTGGATGTCGACATCGATCGTTGTGAGGTCAGGTCCGATCTCGATCTGCTCGAGGACCGCGCCACCGTTTCGGGGCATCTGGCCACCCTGTCGGTGCTCGTAGCGGATATCGTACAACCCTGGGATCATGAGCACCGACGCGGAGCCTTCATTCGTCCGACCGAGTTCGACGACATCTCCAGAGACCTCGTTTCGAAGCGAGACTCTCCCGTACTGAAGTCCGGAACTCGGGGGCTCGACTCCGTTGTGAAGGAACTCGAACGACGCCTGGACCGCAGGGATCTCAGCGGGTAGGAGCCCGGACTTGATCGCTTCGCACGGGATGCAGTCGAGCCCTGTGGATGCAGACCCCGGGTCGCAGACACACGTGGGTCCGTCATCAAGCGGATCACAGTATCCGAGCCCACTGCAATCCAGGTCGCACTCGCTCTCATCAGGACCGGTGGGGTCGTCGGGTCCCGTCGACCCTCCGGGGGATCCTCCGGTATCGGTGTCGCTGCCCGATCCATCACCCGGTCCGGTGAGACCTGTGGTGGCACCGTCGTCACTATTGCTGGTCTCCTCGTCCGACGAATCCGCGCCAGGATTGGTGGTCGCGCCGGTGTCCGTATCGCCCTCGGCGCCGCCGTCCGCGAGGTCAATCCCGCATCCCGACCCCGCGAAGAGCAGCACCGCGGTCAAACCTGCAACCGAACGTCCACCAAACCGACAAACCATGGCGCCAGCCTACCATGCGCCAGGTATGTCGCCTGCGAATCCGTGGCCGTTCGAGGTCGCCATGCGCCCGCTGCAGCCTCGTCACGGTGTGGCGAGTATGATCGCGATGCCTCCCTGCGGGCCGGCACTCCCTGTGACGATATCGACAGCACCGTCACTATCCAGGTCGCCCGTTGCGACGGCCCTAGGTGCACTCATGGTGCCGAACGCGGCGAGCGGAGCGAGTCCGAGGGCATCGTCACCGCGTAGAATACCGACCGCGTTGCCGGTCTGAAGCGCGACAATCATGTCAGGGCGTCCGTCGTCATCGACATCCGCCGCGAACGCATCTCTGGGGTTGGCCGCGATTTGCACGATGGTCGGCGTTCCGAGGTCCCCACTCCCATCGCCGGGCCAGAACCCGGCCGTGGCTGCATCCTGGTGGATGGCCGCCACGTCTGGGAAACCGTCGCCGTTGAAATCGGCGATGAGTACGTCACGAGGCCCTGCTTGTGCCGAATAGGCGACCGGTCCGTCGAACGTCCCGCCTTGCCTCAGATACGTTCCAATGTTGCCACTTCCGAAGTTTGCGACCGCCAAGTCGTCGCCCCCGAGGAGGTTGAGGTTTCCCGCGGCGATCCCCAAAGGAGACGTGCCTGCGGGAAGGACGTCTCCGGTCGCGAACGTTCCATTGCCATTGCCCATCGCGACACGGATGTCATTCCCCTGTTCATGGGTGACTGCAAGGTCCGGAATACGGTCGAGATTGAAGTCTCCGACGGCAACTGCGCGGGGCCCGGACCCCGTGTTCACATCTGGACCGTTCACGAATCCCCCAGATCCATCTGAGAGGAGAACCGCCACGAGGTCTGCCGACGGGGCAGCCGTCACCAGATCCGAGACCCCGTCCCCGTCGAAGTCGGCGACCTCGAGCCCAACGACGCTCCGGTCGAGCAAGAGGTCCAGCTCGCCCTCGAAGGTTCCGTCACCGACGCCGAAGCGGACACTGATCCCCTGATCGTGGGCTGCCGCGATATCGAGAATGCTGTCTGCGTCGAAGTCGGCAACAACGACGGCGGCGGTTGAGCGCCCAGCCTGCACGACCACGTGGGGTCCAAAACAGAGTTCACCACTCGCCGGCACGCCGTCGCCGCAGTTCTTCTCTGGGCCTTCGGTGTCCGTCTCCGCCTCGGTCGTGCCCGTGGTGCCAGAGTCAGATCCGGTGGCGGTGCTTGGTCCGAAGGTGGAGCTACTCTCCAACGACGTGGTGCCGGTGCCGTCGTCCATCCCAGAGCTCGAGATCCCGTTCGACGTACTGCTTGACCCTGAGGAGCTTTCTCCGGCTCCGGGGTTGCTCTGGTCGTCTCGGCATCCGATCAGGGTCGCCGTCCCGATCAGGAGCAAGTGCAAGCAGCCGCGTCGATAGTCCACTCCTAGACAGTACCTAAACCCTGTCTGCGCGCAACCGTGGACGGCTTGGGCTGGGTTCGGGTTCGCTGCTACTGTCAGCACCAGCCATGGGGACTCGCGGAGAACCAGGAATGACGCGCGTGGGCGCGCTCGGACGGCTTCTTGCCGTCGCGACTATCGGTGCGTTCGGCGGGGGGTGTTTCGTCGGTGATGCGGCGGACGGACTGCCGTGTGAGCAGGACGCGGACTGTGGACTCGGCGCGGCTTGTGTTGAGGACCCTGCCCTCGAGATCAAGTGCTGTGGTGGGTCCTGCCTGCTGAGCTCTTCCTCAGGTCCGGATGCATCCTCTTCGTCTTCGGACTCGACGGGTCCGGCGAGCCAGACCGGGACGGAGTCGTCCACGGGGTCTTCGGTCTGCGGTGACGGGACCATCGACCCAGGGGAAGCGTGTGACCCGGGTCCCGGGTCCGGGTCTCCGCCTTGTGGATCGGACTGCGAGCTCCTGTGTGGAAACGGAAGCGTCGACGAAGGAGAACAGTGCGACGATGACGAGCCGAGCTGCGGCGGGGACTGTCAGTTCTCGATGACCTGCGGCAACGAAGAACTCGACCCCGGCGAAGCGTGCGATGTGAGGCTGGCGGAGTCGGAGACCTGCCTGGATGACTGCAAAACGTGGGTCGCCCTCGATTGGGGGGGGAAGGTCGCGAGCGCGGACTTCTGCGTCGACGAGACAGCTTCGAAGGTGGGCGGGCCGTGGGAATGCACGCGGTGGACCGACTCCCAGATCGCAGGGGAGCGCGGGAGCGGGCCGTACTTCGGCGACGGCGACGTTTGGGTGGTAGAGCCAGGTTCGTGGCCCGAAGCGATCCTGCGAACTCGTGCTATCGATTTTCCTGAACTGGCGGCGGGTGACTCGGTGGAAATCGCGTTCGATCACGAACTCGACTTCAACTCGAACCCCGACGACATGGAGGCCGTCGACTACGCCGAGCTGTCGATTGAGTCCGCCGACAACGGCGGGCTTCGATTCGTTCCGTTGGGCGGTGTGGCGCCGCTCTCCGTCGAGATTTCATGCTCCGGGCAGAGCAGCGACGCCTCTTGCACGACCGCCGCTTCGGGCGACTACTGCCAGGACGGCCTGCGGCGGACCGCGGGTCGGACCGACGCAGAGGAGGCGGTGACGGCCGTCGTCAGCACCGATGACGAGCCGCTTGCTGGCCTTCATCGTCTGCGGTTCCTGGTGCGCTACGACTGCGCCAACTTCGACGACGCGGAGAATCCGATCTCCCCCGATGCGTGGATCTTGCATCGGTTGAAGGTCACCGTGCGGAAGGCCGAAGACGCGGGGGACGCTGTCGAGGAGAGTTCCTCGGCCCGACTAGAACCGGCCGCCGACGCTGACGCCCGCTGAACGGCGGCCGCCCCACGGCGCGACCGCCATGGTCCCGGTGCTGCGCTTCTTGAGTCCGAGCCCCAACAGCACCGCGCCCGTCACCAGCAAGACGCCGCCCGCGGCTCCGCCGACGTAGGCGAGGGTGTTCCCGCTGCGTCCGCGGTCGAACTGGTCGCGGCGATCCTCCAGCGAGACGTCCTCGTCGAGTTCATTGGCGGAGCTGCCCATGGCGAGTCCGCCGGCCATCAGTCCCAGGCCCACGACACCGAGTCCGGCTGTGACGGCGCCGGCGATGATGAGTGGCTTGGCGCGCGGGTCAGGCTTGAAGGTGGGCTCGATGACCTCCGGATGCGGAGCCGGATCCGGGTCGGTCTGGGGCGCGGCCGCTTCGGCCTCCTCGATCCGCTGGCGCAGCTCCGCGAGCCGTTTCTCGATCTTCTCGAGCTCGATCGCGGCCTCTCCCTCATCCCCATACAGCGAGGGCACACTTCCCGCGTAGGTCTCCATCAGCACCGCGGCCTGCCGCAAGTGCGTGATGTCGGTGTCGATGTCGTAGGCCTTCTCCTGGGCGGCCGCGATGTTGTAGATGAGCGCCGCCTTGATCGCGGCGTTCTCGGGAACGTCCTGGACGAGGCCGTAGGCTTCCTCCCACAGGTCGATGGCTTCGAGGTAGTTGGCCGTCTCGAAGCTGGTGCGGCCGCGCTTGTAGAGCGCCTCGGCATCTCGGAGGGCTCCGGAGTCCTCCGGCGCAGCCTCGGTCGGGGCTGGGGCCGCGGCGTCGGGCTCTGTTGGCTGGGCCACGGCCACGGTGGGCAGAGCCTGGCTCGCGACACAGCACAGCGCGATCGGACACAGCGATGACATCACCGCCGCGATCCTAGCCGAGTGTGCCGGGTTTCACCACGGGGGCTGGGTTAGGGTCCCCCGCATGCGAGCGTGGGGACAGTTGGTGGTAGCGGCAGCCGTGTGTGCGGGCGCCTGGGGGTGCGACGGCCTCGAAACGGCGGACACGGACGCTGCGACCGATGGGGCAGGGGGCGTTGCCGCGACTCCAGGAACGGTCTTGTTGTTGGTGGACGTCAATCCGGAGCCGTTTTGCAACACGGTCGGGGTGACGGCGGTTCAGCTCATCGCGCGCCGAGTTGGCTGTGAGTCGGCTCCGCCTGCGCCGTGCACCCTCCCGGCCGAGCCGACGACGATCGAGGGAGACGTGTTCACGTGCCCCAACACGGATCCATCGACGCTGATGGGGGTCGAGGTGGGGCAGGGGGGGCGCTACGAGGTGCAGACCGTGACCGAGTTCACGACCGGGGACTCCGAGGTTCGCTGCAACGCGTTGGGCGGAGATCTCGAGATCCTTGTCCTGAGCTCGGAGGTCGAAGCCGGGGCCGTCACGATGCTCGACGACGCCGACGTGCCGTGCCCGTGACGGTGCCCCCGCGCCGGGAACGTTTGGGCGTTGGCAACCGCCGCGATCCAAACTAGCGTGCGAGCCATGGGTTACGACCCCCAAGCGATCGAAGCACGTTGGCAGACCAGCTGGGAGACGCACCAGACGTTCCGCGCCGAGGTCGATCTCGAGAAGCCGAAGTTCTACGTGCTCGACATGTTCCCGTATCCGTCGGGCGACGGACTGCACGTCGGGCATGTCGAGGGGTACACGGCCACGGACATCGTCGCCCGCTACAAGCGGATGCGGGGGTTCAACGTGCTGCACCCGATGGGCTGGGATGCGTTCGGCCTGCCGGCTGAACGGCACGCGATGAAAACCGGCCGCCACCCCGCGGAGGCCCTCGAGCAGACCAGCGGAAACTTCCGCAGACAGCTCAAGCGACTCGGGTTCTCCTACGACTGGTCGCGCGAGATCAACACGACCGATCCAGCCTACTACAAGTGGACGCAGTGGATCTTCCTACAGATGTGGAAGCACTACTACGACCACGAGGCGAAGACCGCCAAGCCGATCGAAGCGCTTCCGATCCCCGATGATGTGAAGGCCCGCGGCGAGGCTGCCGTTGCGTCGTACCAAGACGAGCGCCGGCTTGCGTATCTCAACGAGGCGCCGGTGAACTGGTGCCCCGCGCTGCGCATCGTGTTGGCCAACGAAGAGGTCGCCCAACACGTCGAGTCGGGCTACGAGGTCGTGCGTCGGCCGATGAAGCAGTGGATGCTGCGCATCACCGAGTACGCCGAGCGATTGCTCGAAGATCTCGAGGGGCTCGACTGGCCGGCGCACGTGCTCGAGATCCAGCGCAACTGGGTCGGCCGCTCCGAAGGTGCTCGGGTCAGCTTTGGCGTTCGGGACCACGCGGAGGCATCCATCGAGGTGTTCACGACGCGTCCCGACACCCTCTATGGGGCGACGTACATGGTGCTCGCGCCCGAGCACCCTCTGGTCGAGGTGATCACCGCTGACGCTCAACGGGCCGAGGTCGAGGCCTACGTCAAGCAAACCAGCCTTCGCACCGAGCGCGATCGTCAGACCGCTTCAGCCGAGGGCCTCAAGACCGGGGTGAACACCGGCGCGTACGCGGTGCATCCGCTGACCGGACAGGACATCCCGGTGTTCATCGCCGACTACGTCCTGATGGGCTACGGCACCGGCGCGATCATGGCTGTGCCCGCGCACGACGAGCGCGACCATGCGTTCGCCAAGGCCAAGGACCTGCCGATCGTGCAAGTCGTCGCACCACTCAAAGGTGACGCCGTGGACGTTCAAGAGGCTGCGTTCATCGGGTTGGGGAAGGCCGTGAACTCTCCGTCGATCGATGGGCTCCCGACCGCCGAAGCCAAGGCCAAGATGATCGCTCACCTGGTCGAGCGGGACATCGGCATCGGGACGATCAACTACAAACTGCGAGATTGGCTGTTCAGCCGTCAGCGATACTGGGGCGAGCCGTTCCCTCTGGCCTACGCGCCCGACGGCACGGTCTCCCCGATCGCAGAGTCGGACCTTCCGGTCGAGCTTCCGAAGGTCCCCGACTACGATCCTTCCGAAGATGGTGAGGCTCCGCTGGCCCGGGCCCAGGCATGGCGGGAGCTTCCCGGCGGTCTCAAACGCGAGGTCAACACGATGCCGCAGTGGGCCGGGAGCTGTTGGTACTACCTGCGCTTTGCCGACCCGCAGAACGCCGATGTGCCTTGGGCCGAGGACATCGAGCGCTACTGGCTGCCCGTCGATCTGTACGTCGGCGGAGTCGAGCACGCCGCGACGCACCTTCTGTACTCCCGGTTCTGGCACAAGGTTCTGTACGATCTCGGCAAGGTGCACACCCGTGAACCGTTCAAGCGCCTGTTCAACCAAGGTATGATCCTGGGGGCCACGTTCGTGCCGCCCGACAAGCGCCGGGATGAGGAAGGAAAGAAGGTGGCCTTCCTACCCAGCCAGGTCGACGCCTCTGAGGATGCCCAGGGCAACGACGTCTACACGGTCAAGGCGACCGGAGAGAAGGTCGAGATCCACTGGGACAAGATGTCGAAGTCCAAGGGCAACGTCGTCAACCCGGACGAGGTGGTCGCGCAGTACGGCGCCGATGCCATTCGGGTCTACGAGATGTTCATGGGGCCGCTCGAGCAGAGCGCGCCGTGGCAGACCACGGGCCTGGCCGGTACGCACCGCTTCCTGCAACGGGTGCATCGGCTCATCTGGGACGACGACGGAAACGTTCGTGAACTCGCCCCCGGTGAGGGATCAGCGCGCCAGCGGAAGCTGCTGCACAAGACGATCTCCGAGGTGACCGAACGGACCGACCGCATGGGGTTCAACACGGCGATCGCGTCCATGATGGTGTTCGTGCGCGATGTGCAGACCGCAGACGAGCCGATCGGGGCGTCGGCGGCCGAGCAGTTCGCTCTGCTCCTGGCCCCCTACGCGCCGCACCTCGCCGAAGAGATCTGGAATGCACTGGGCCACCCCGACACGCTGTCGTACGAGCCGTGGCCGGCGGCCGACGAGACCCTGTTGGTCGACGACAGCTTCATGCTCGTGCTCCAGGTGGGCGGCAAACGCCGCGGGGAGCTCGAGGCCCCCAAGTCGGCGTCGAAGGCTGAGCTCGAGGCGTTGGCCCGCGGTTCGGACGTGGTCCAGAAGTGGCTGGGCGACAAAGAGCCCAAGCGGGTGATCGTGGTGCCGGGGCGACTCGTCAACTTCGTTGTCTGATCCCGCGGGGCCGACACTCGGAGGTCCTGGGCCGCGGTTTCACCCGCGGCCGGTGTTTGCGCAGTTCCTGAGGACGGGGGTCTGGGCCGGCGGTTGCGGCCCGCCCTCGTGCGAGCGTGCGCGTTCGTGATAGCCTCACGCATCGGTCGGCGGGCAATCTTCGCTCGTACGGACTCGTCTCCGGGGGGAGCGAGCGCCCGCACCGAAAGCATCACGAGGGAACGAACTGTCATGAATCGATTGGAGACTCTGGCTTGGGTAGGCGCGCTTTTGTTCGCGGCGACATCTTGTGGCGACGAAGGGGGCGGTGACGATGAGTCCAGCGCGACGCTTCCGACCACGCTGACCGCGACGATCACCGACAGCGGCACGGACAGCATGACGGGGCCCGAAGACGACGGCGGCGACGACTCGACCGGTGGCGTCCTCGACATTGGCGGCGGCGGTAGCGGTCCTGGGGGCGGTTGCGGCGGAAGCGACCTCGGTTGCACCGACAAGATCGACCTTCTGTTTGTCATCGACAACAGCGGAACGATGGCGGTCGAGCAGGAGAACCTCGCGCGGAACTTCCCGCTGCTCGTCCAGCAGCTCGAGAGCCTCACCGACTCCATGGGCAACCCGGTCAACCCGGACGTCCAGATCATGGTGACGAACACAGACTTCGGAAACCCGCTGTGCACGGCCTTCGAGCCCGAGGGCTACGACCCTTCACGCGGTGCGCCGATTACGACTCCGTGCACTGACCGAATCGCCGACTTCACCGGCCTCGGAAACAGCCCGGACACGGTTCCCGAGGCCTGCACCAGTAGCTGCAGCTCAGGCGCAGCCCCCGAAGGCGACCCGTTTGTGGCGTTTGGCAACGGGACGGACAACATCCCGGACACGATCGTCGAAGCGGACATTAACGGCGATGGCACGCCGGACAGCCCCGTTGCGCAGGCGCTCGGTTGCTTGGGTCCCCAAGGCATCAACGGCTGCGGCTATGAGTCTCCGTTGGAGAACATGCTGCAGGCGCTCAACCCCGCGGCCGAGTGGAACCAAGGAGCGAAGCCGTTCCTTCGCCCCGACGCCCTGCTCGCGGTCGCGATCATCACCGACGAAGCGGACTGCTCGGTGCAGAACTACGACATCATGACCGACGCGGTCTACCAGGAGGTGGAGCCGGGCTCGGGCATGCCTGAGTCCTCATCCGCGATCTGTTGGAACGCCGGAGTGAGCTGTCAGGGCCCCGACGCCAACGGCGTCTATTCCGACTGCGTGTCATCGGCCACGGCGGACACGCTGCAGCCCATCTCTCGCTACACGAACTACCTGATCGACACCCTCCGCAAGGACGGCAAGAAAGAGGTCGTCATGCTCGGGATCTTGGGCGTCCCCGAGGTCACCGCACACAACGAGAATGCTCCGTTCGAGCCCACCGCGGGTGGCGTGTTGGATCTGGAGTACCGGAACTGGCGCGATGGCGAGTTCACCGGCGTCGCGGGCGGCGGAGACATCCTCCCCGACGAGTTCGCGACCGGCACCACCGCCGCGGACAAGCAGTTCGACTTCGGTGTGGGTCCAGGGTGTACTGGCGGCACCGCCGCTACCGGGTTCACCGGTCAGGCGATTCCTCCTGTGCGGATCAAAGAGGTCTGCGAGTCGCTCAACATCGAGAACGCCGACGGAACCACCGACGTCCGTTGTTGCATCGAGTCGATCTGCGACGACGACTTCTCCGCCGCCATCCAGTGCCTGGCAGGCATCATCGGCGAATCGCTGGTCGTTCCGGGCTGAGCCGGGCCGACTCCTGGCCCCGAACGGAGCCTGGGTCGCCGCTCCCCCTGTCTCGAAAGCCTCCGCGTCCGCGCGGGGGCTTTCTTGCGTTTGCTCCGTGCCAACGCGGTTGCGGCCCGAGCGCGACAACTCACGGCGTCGTCTCCTCCGGGGCACACCAGGTGTTGCGACCTCAGTGCGCGTTTGACAGACTCGGCCCACGTTGAGCGCTGCGGGGGGTAGCGCTCGGGGTCGACCGCACGGTCAGCAGTAGCGGAGCAATCATGATGAAGTACAAGACACTCGGCGTTCTCGCCTCGGCGATGATGATCAGCCTCGCGGCATGCGAAGAGGCGCGTGAGGAGGAGAACCCTGGGGAAACGGATGGCATTGCGTCCGCTACCGATGGCAACACCAGCGGCCCGACCACGGGTGCCGACGCGAGTGGGGGAGACTCCACCGGCGAGAAGCTCGACATCGGCAACGCGACCACCGGCATGCTGCCGGGTTGTGTCGGTGACGGCACCTGCAACGAGATCGACCTCCTGTTCGTCGTCGACAACAGCGGCACGATGGGAGAGGAGCAGCTCAACCTTGCTGCGAACTTCCCGCTGCTCGTCGAGAAGCTGGAGAACATCGAGGACGGCGAAGGCAACCGGGTGAACCCGAGCGTCAACATCATGGTGACGACCTCGGACATGGGGCACCCACTGTGTACGCCCTTCCAGAAGGCCGACTACACGCCGCGCCAGGGTGCGCCGGTTTACGAAGGCTGCAACGCCCGCATCAACCGATTCACCGGCCTCGAGATGGAAGACCCGACGGTCATCACCGAGGCGTGCACGCAGAACTGCCCGGCCGACGTGGCGCCGGGCCAGCCGTTCATCCACTTCGACGTGGCCGGCAGCAACGTCCCCAACGACGATGTGGGTGCTGCGCTGAGCTGCATTGGTCCGCAGGGGATCGACGGGTGCGGCTACGAGGCTCCGCTGGAGTCCATGCTGCAGGCGATCAACGGCGATGCCTGCTGGAACAACCCGGACCAGGACCGCTGCGACGAGAGCGAAGAGTGGGCGTCCCTCAACAAGGGCTTCCTGCGTGACGACGCGGTGCTCGCGGTCGTGATCATCACCGACGAGTCGGACTGCTCGGTGACGCCGCCGGGAGGCTTCAGCTACTTCACCTCCGACGACTCCTACTGGGCGACCAACCCCGAGACCGAAGGCAAGCAAGCCAGCTCGGCGGTTTGTTGGAACGCTGGCGTGCAGTGCGAGGACACCGACGACGACGGGGTCTACGAGTCCTGCTCGGCCGACTCCAGCGCCGGCGCACTGCACTCTGTCGACCGCTACGTCTCGTACCTCACCTGGCTGCGCGAGGAACGGGAGAAAGAGGTCATCATGCTGGGGATTCTGGGCGTACCGCCCGTGACGGTCCACAACGACAAGCCGCCGTTCCAACCGCTCGAAGGCGGCGTCATCGACCTCCAGTATCGCGACTGGATCGACGGCGAGTTCGACGGCACACCCGGCGGCGGCGATATCCTGCCCGACGAGTGGGCCGCAGGTGTCACAGCCGACGTCAAACGCTTCCAGTTCGGCAACGTGGGTCCGGGCTGTACCGGCACCGACGCCGACGGGAACTTCACCGGCCAGGCGATTCCGCCGGTTCGGGTTCGCGAAGTTTGCGAGAGCCTCAACTACACCGACGAAAAGGGGGATGAGCAGATTCGCTGCTGTGTGGAGTCGATCTGTTCGACCGACTTCTCGCCGGCGATCGAGTGCCTCACCGGCATCATTCAGGAGACCATCGGCCCCGCGGGCTGAGTCGCCTCGACGAAACGGAAGAAGGCCGCCAGTCCCTCGGGACCCGGCGGCCTTTTCTTGTGCCCGAGCTGCGGCTGGGCTCCCGATGCTCAGGCTGCGCCCGAGGACCCCGCGAGCCGCCTAGTTGTGCTTGCGGAGGTAACCACCACCATTGCGGGTGATCTTGACCCGCCGCTTGGTGGCGCTGCCTTCGATGTGGATGTAGCCCTTCGTCCGCAGGTGTCGGACGATGATCCGCAGCTGGTCCGAGGTGAGCTCGGTCGCAGAGACAAGCTCGGACTCCTTGAGGGGGCCCTGCGAGGACAGAGAGCGTAGAACCCGGAGATCTCCGTCGGGCACATCGGCGCGACGTCGGATGACCTTGGGCCCTGCGTCGAGTTCCATCGCGGGAATGCCATCCGCGTCGACCTTGGGAGCGCTGCTCTTCTTGGCAGACGCCTTGGGCTTCTTCTTGGCGGCCTCGATCAGCTCTCGGACGGTGAAGATCTCGAGGACGGGCGCGATGGCGGGGTTGCCACGGGCAGCCTGGACCAGCTCGCCAAGGGTGGCGTGGTCGGGGAGGGAGTCGATCACCTTGTGCAGCACGTCACGAAGTGACTCGGCCCAGGCATCGTCTGCGGCGGGTTCCTCGGCCCCAGCGGATCGGCCGTCGATTTGGTCCTCGGGTTGGCCCACCGGCTGGGCGGTTCCGGCCTCGGCGAACGCTTCGTCCGTCTTGGCGGTGGATGTACTTGCTCGTGATCGACCCATGGTCTCCGTCGGTCTCTCGTCGGTCTCTCGTCGGTCTTTCGTCGGGGCGCGCTCCCCACGAGGGAACGCGCTGCGCTCCGGCGAGCCCACGTGCGGGGGCTCCTATGGCGAGACTCCCAGCGCGCGGCTTGCTCCGCCGAGGCGGAACAGATCGCGTCAGCATGGTGCTTGGGCCCTGCGCGACTGTCAAGCGACGTCCATGCGCACTTGACAGGGATCTCGGAGAACGAGACGAACGGGTCGTGACGGTGCACCGAGTCGAGATTCGATCGACCCAGCAAGCGGGTGATGCTCTGGCTGCGCAGACGCGAGCGCGGCTTCAAAGCTGGTTGGCGGTGGAGCCCAGCAGCGTGCAGACCCGCCGCGTCTACCACCTGGATCTTGGCCTCAGCCAGGAGGAAGCCGAGCGCGTCTGCGCGGCACTGTCGGACCCGGTGGGTGAGCACGGATCGCTGAGCCTGCTCGACGATGAAGGCGCCCAAGTGTGGGCCGCGGTTTCGTTCAAGCCAGGCGTCACCGACACGGTCGGCGCGAGCGTGAAACGAGCCGCTGAGGACTGCGTCGGTCGAGCTCTGGAGGGACACGCATATGCCTCCATGCTCTACCTGTTCTGGGGGGTCGACGCGGAGACCGTCGAGGTGGCGGCACCCAAGGTGTTGTGCAACCCCGTCATCGAAACGGTGACGGTGTCCGGCGTTGCCCGCGAGCTGGATCTGTCGATCCCCAAGGCGGGCAGCGATGTCGTGCCGGCCGTGGCCGACGTCTTCTTGCGAGAGGCCGATGACGACACGCTGATGACCCTCTCGCGGGAGGGCATGCTCGCGCTCAGCCTCGCGGAGATGCAGGCCATCGCAGCGCACTTTCGCGGCCTGGGGCGCGAGCCGACCGACGCCGAACTCGAGTGCCTCGCCCAAACGTGGAGCGAGCACTGCAAGCACAAGATCTTCGCGTCTCCGATCGACTTCATCGAAGAAGACGGGACGTGCACGCGTATCGAGGATGGCCTGTTCCGGCACTACATCCGCGGTGCCACCGAGACCATCGCGGCGGTTCGGCGCGAGCAGTGCGTGGACGAGGATGCCGGGGAGTTTCTGGTCTCGGTGTTTCACGACAACGCGGGGGTTGTTCGCTTCAGCGAGGACGACCATCTCGTCTACAAGGTCGAGACCCACAACTCGCCGTCGGCTCTCGACCCGTACGGCGGTGCGATGACCGGGATCGTTGGCGTCAATCGGGACAGCTTTGGCACCGGGCGCGGCGCGGACCTGCTGACGAACGTGTGGGGTTATTGCTTTGCGCGGCCGGACTACGATGGTTCCATCCCCAGCGGGCTGATGCATCCCCGCCGGATCCGAGACGGGGTCCACCGCGGGGTCATCGATGGCGGCAACCAGTCGGGGGTGCCCTACAGCCGCGGCTTTGAGTTGTTCGATGACCGCTACCTGGGCAAGCCCTTGGTCTACTGCGGCACGGTTGCGGTCATGCCCGCGGTGTGCGCAGGGATCCCGACGCACGAAAAACCGGTCCAGGTCGGGGACGCCATCCTCATGGTGGGGGGCCGCATCGGGAAAGACGGCATCCACGGAGCCACGTTCAGCTCCGCCCAGCTCGACGAGAACGCGCCCGTGCAGGCGGTGCAGATCGGCGACCCGATCACGCAGCGCATGATGTTCGACATGTTGGCGGAGGCTCGCGATGCCGGCCTGATGTCTGGCATGACCGACAACGGCGCAGGTGGGTTGTCGAGCTCGATCGGCGAGATGGCCGAGTTCACCGGCGGTGCCCGCATCGACCTGCAGCGCGCACCGCTGAAGTACCCCGGGCTCGCGCCGTGGGAGATCCTGATCTCCGAGGCCCAAGAGCGGATGTCGATCGCGGTTCCACCCGAGCATCTCGAGGCCTTTCTCGCGCTGGCGAAACGTCGCGAGGTCGAGGCGACGGTGCTGGGCGAGTTCACCGACGACGGGCGGTTCTCTGTGAGTTATGGCGGGACCTCGGTCGTCGACCTGGACCTCGAGTTCCTGCACGAGGGCTGGCCCAAGGAGGTCCTCAAGGCGGGACTCGATGCCGTCGCCGTCCAGCAGGTCGATGCCTTGCCGGCCGGCTGGCGCGACCAGACGACCGTCCAGCAACACCTCGACGGGTTGCTCGCCTCGCACGAATTCGCCAGCGGCGAGGACATGGGACGTGGCTACGACCACGAAGTGAAGGGGCTGTCCGTGGTCAAGCCGTGGACCGGACGCCATCGCGACGTGCCTTCCACCGCAACCGTCATGCGGGCTCGGCACGCGCGCCCCGAGGGCGTCGTGCTGGGCGAGGGCATCGCACCGTTCTTCTCGCAGGACGACGCGGAAGCCATGGCGAAGGCGTGTGTCGATGAAGGTGTGCGCCGGGTGCTCTGCGCGGGCGCCCGTCTCGATCGTATGGCGGCGCTGGACAACTTCTGCTGGCCCGACCCGGTCCTCAGTGAAAAGACGCCGGACGGAGAGCACAAGCTTGCCCAGCTCGTCCTGTGTTGCCGGGGCCTTCGCGATGCGTGCGAGGCCTACGGGGTGCCGCTGATCAGCGGCAAGGACTCGATGAAGAACGACGCCGTGCTCGACGGCGTCAAGATCTCCATTCCGCCCACGCTGCTCGTGAGCGTGATGGGCCAGATGCCCGATGTCCGCAAGGCGCTGACGCTGCAACCTCGCGCGCAGGGGGACGTGGTCTGGCTGCTCGGCATGACCCACGCCGAACTGGGTGGTAGCGCTGCCGAGCGGTTGGGCGGGTGCTTCAGTGGCCCGGTCCCGCAGAGCGAGGTGGAGTCGTTCGCCCAGAGCTACGCGGCGTTCGCTTCGATTCGGGACGCTGGCCTCGTCCGCAGTGCGGACGTGTGTGCACGGGGCGGCCTTGGTCTCGCATTGGCGCGGGCGGTGCTCGCCAGCGACCACGGCCTACGCATCAAGCTCCCTCGGCTCGAGTCGCTGGGGGCCTACGGGTGGCTGTTCTCCGAGTCGACCGGACGCATCCTGTTCACGACGACGCCACAGGACGCGCAGACGGTCGAGAAGGCCCTGGGGGCCCATGGTTTGCTGTGTTTAGGGGATGTTGGGCCCCGTGACTCGGTGCTCTGCGTCTCGTACGGCGACGACGTCGTCATCGACCGATCTCCGGCAGAGCTCCGGCACCAGTACCGCCGCGCGGAGTGACGGGTAGACTGCCGCCCATGGGCGCGCAGCATGTTCGCAACTCCCTGCTCGGACTCTCTTTGCTGCTCGGATGCGCGAAGGCCCCGGAGTCCGGACCCGTGGGCGAGGCAGTGCTCGGCACGCCCGCCCCGGCGCCGGCCGCACCCGAATCCAGCCCGGCCCCGGCGCAGGCCCGTCCGGTCGTCGAGCTCCCCTCGACCTACGAGGAGCCCCCCAAGGACGTGGTCGACATCGTCGACGCTCCGACCACGCCCCGCATCACCGTCAGCCCGAAGGGGGACCGTGTCTTGCTGGCCAGCTACGACGCGTTGCCGGGCATCGAAGACATTGCCGCACCGTTCGAGCGTCTGGCGGGATTGCGGGTCGACGCACAGCGACATGCGGAACGACGGATTCGGATGTACGAGGGGCTCCAGCTCGTCGACGTCTCCTCGGGCGAGACGACAACCGTCGAGTTGCCCGAAGGGATCCGGATGGGTCCGCCGAGCTGGTCGCCGGATGGCAAACACATCGCGTTCACCCGTTGGGACGATGACGGGCTCCGGCTGTGGGTCGTGGAAACCGCGACCGGGACGGCGTCGCAACTCGCGGATGTCCGGATCAACGACATCCTGACCCAAGGGTTTGCGTGGCTGCCCGGTGGCAGCGGGTTGCTGCTCCTGAGCGTCCCCGCCGACGCCGGAGCTCCGCCACAGCGCCCACGCCGTCCCGTGGGACCGGGGGTGTCCGACACCGCTGGCGAAAAAGCTACGAACCGCACGTATCAGGACCTGCTCCAAAACCCCTACGACGAGGCGTTGTTCGAGCATGCGGTCACCGTCCAGCTGATGGAGGTCGAGCTCACAGGGGGCACCCCGCGAGCGGTGGGCACGCCGAGCATGGTGGTTTCCATCGATCCGGCCCCCAGCGGGGACTACCTTCTCGTCGAGCATCTGCGTCGGCCCTTCTCCTACGCGGTCCCCTACTACCGCTTCCCGCTTCGAACGGAGGTCTGGGACCGAAGCGCGAAGGTGGTGCGGACGGTGGCCGACTTGAACCTGGCCGAAGAAATCCCGATCGGGGGTGTTCGGCAGGGGCCCCGTCGTGTGCAGTGGCATCCGCAACAGCCACACACGGTGGTGTGGGCCGAGGCGCTCGATGACGGCGATCCCAAAAAAGAGGCCGAGCACCGCGACCGCTTGATGCTGCACGCCGCGCCGTTCGCCGACGTCCCCAAAATCTTGGTCAAAGTGGAGCACCGGCTCTCCCAGGTTTCGTGGACCGAGACGCCGGACCAGTTTCTCGTCAGCGACTATGACCGTGACCGCCGTTGGACCCGGACCATCGTGCACGACGCGGCCGGTTCGCGAACGCTCGTGGATCGGTCGGTTCGCGACGCGTATGCCGACCCGGGTCGTCCCGTCTATGCTCTGCGTCCCGACGGCACGTACATCATCCCGGTCCAAGACGGCAACATCTCGATGTCGGGCAATGGCGCGACGCCGGAGGGCTATCGACCGTTCTTGCAGAGCATGTCGCTGCAGGATGGCGAGACGACCCGGGTCTTCGAATCCGGCGAGGGCGAGTACGCGTCCTTCGTCGAATTCTCCTCGAGCGACGAGCTGCTGCTCTGGCGCGAGTCCAAGACCTCACCACCCAACCTGTACGCCCAGGATAGCGCCGGCGATCGCCGTCCTCTCACCGAGTTCGCCGACCCGCATCCTCAGCTCACCGGCATCGACAAACGGATCCTCAAGTACAAGCGCAAGGACGGGGTCGAGCTGTCCGGCACTCTGTACCTCCCCGCCGGCTACCAGGAGGGGGAGCGCCTCCCGTTGGTGGTGTGGGCCTACCCGGTCGAGTTCAACGACAAGGACACTGCGGGCCAGGTTCGTGCGTCCGACAACCGCTTCACACGGCTGCGCAGCACATCACCACTGATGTTCCTGACCCAGGGATACGCGGTGCTCGATGGCGCCGCGATGCCCGTGGTCGGTGACCCCGAGACGATGAACGACAGCTTCTTGGAGCAGATCAACGACTCGGCAGCCGCGGCGATCGATGCGGTCGTCGAGCTTGGTGTTGCTGACCGCAGCCGGGTCGGCGTGGCGGGGCATAGCTACGGCGCGTTCATGACGGCCAACCTGCTGGCCAACAGCGACCTCTTCCGCGCCGGCATTGCGCGCTCAGGCGCCTACAACCGCACGCTGACTCCGTTCGGATTCCAGAGTGAGCGCCGGACCCTCTGGGAAGCCCCACAAGCGTATATGAAGGTGTCGCCCCTGTTCTCGGCCCACCGCCTCGAGGAGCCCATCCTCCTGATCCACGGGGAAGACGATGCCAACAGTGGAACGTATCCGCTGCAGTCCAAGCGCCTCTTTCACGCGCTCAAGGGGAACGGCGGCACGGCACGGCTGGTGATGCTGCCCCACGAATCCCACGGCTACCGCGCGCGTGAATCGGTTCTGCACGTGCTCGCGGAATCGTTCCGCTGGTTCGACACGCACGTGAAGAACGCGAATCCAGCCAAGGACGTCGCGCCCGCGGGGTAGTCCCTCGCGGGTTGTGGGCGTCCTTGTTAGGCGGTGTGTTGGGCTGTACCGACGACGGCGCGTGCGAGCTGACCGTCTTCGGTTCTCGAGAACGCGCGATGCTCGAGCCACGACGTGATGTCCTGCTGAGCGGGATGCTCGGGGTGGACCTGGTTGTAGAGGTAGTTCAGGCCGCGAGCGCGGGCTTCATCCTCGAGCTGCTCCAGAATGAACGAGCCGACGCCCTTGCCTTGGGCCTCGGGTTCGACCACGAGGAGAATCTCCGCATCGCCCCAGGTGACGTCCATCCGGCCGTAGCCCACGCAGCGGCCCTCATGTTCGACGCGCCACCAGTCGTCGGGAAGCACATCTCCATCGGCGTGGGAGGCTAGCTTTGCCGGGAGTGTGCCCGTTCGCGCACCGCCGACGATGCGGGTCTTGTCGGCGTCCCAATGGGCGACCGATTCGTGGATCCAACGAAGATTTTGTGAGGAATCGCCCATGGTGTGCCTGTGCGCGTGAGGATACCCGCGATATCCCGCGGCGCAAGCGGTCTCTCAGCCTTCGACGGCTGAAAAACCACTCAGTTGGCGCGCGTTCAGCGGCACGACATAGCTCGACGTCGGCGTCGGCGGCGTGTCGGCGTTGTTGTCACAGGCGACCATCGGCGTTGCGTTCGGCTGTGGCCCACAGTTGCCGTCTGCGCACGCGTCGCCTCGGTCCTGCCTGACGCTGGGCTCGGTGAGGCCGCGGGAGAACTCCGGGTCGTCGAACGCAACCGCATCCTCGCCGGCGCCGGCGGTGAAGTTGAAGCCCGAGACCGAGTCCACGGTGAGCTGGAACGTGATCTGGAAGCTCGCGCCTTGGTCGGTGTGCCAGGTGTCCGCGTCCGCGTCGTAGAAGCGGGGGTCGCAGGATTCGGTGGGAGGCTCGTGCACGAAGTACGTCACCTCGGCGACCTCCACGCCATCGACGATCTGCGGCGCATCACCGCTGTTGTCGACGACACCGCGAATGACGATGCGCGGGGCTCGGATTGGCCGCGTATTCGCGGCGAACAGACGGGTCTCCTCGAGTTCGCCCGCGCCGGGGTAGGGTGTGAATCGCCGCGTGCGCTCGATGTCACTGAGGGCGAGCCGCAGATAGTCCGGGTCGGTACCGACCTGGCCGATCGTCGTCTTGGGTGCTCCGGCCGGGATGTTGAACCCCTTGCCCGGCTCGGCGCGGTGGTTGTCGGTGAGCAGGTACAAGCTCGAGTGGAACTCGTTGGTGCCGTCTTGGGGGTTGATGGCGCTGTCGTTGTGGGCACCGCTGATGAGCGCGACGAGAAACTGGTCCTCTCCCTCCGGAGGCAACCCGCCGGCGGCGTTGGCTTGGTCGTCAATGCGGTCGTTGGCAGAGACCGCCGGGGCGAACACGAATGGCTCGCCTGGGTTGCTGCCCGAGACGGAGCAGTGCGTGCCGGTGCCAGTGCAGGCGGGAAACTGCGCGACGGGGCGGGCGGTGTTGCCCCACTCGCCCCCACTGTCCGACTCGTGGTTGGTCGTCCGCCCCAGGTCCCAACGAAACAGGCGTCCGGAGGGGTCCGTCACGTAGGTCTCTTGGGCCTCGGCCCAAAAGCGGCTCAGACAGTGGGTGCCGACGGCGGCATCGGAGACGAGTCCGAAGGCATCACCGAACGTGGGGGCATCGGGGGTGCCGACCTCCGCCCGCTCGAGCAGGGTGCCGGTCAGGGCATCGATGCGGAGCAACACGCGTCCCTGCGTCCCGCCCTCTCCGTACCCCGACCCGACGATGAGGAACGGGTCGGGCTCCTTCGACATGTCGTCGCCGGGGACATGGAACGTCAGCGATGGTCGTGCCCAGGTCTGTCCGAGCAGCGGTTCGTAGGTCCCCGCCAGGCTCGGGTCGCTGGTCGACCACAGGACTTCGAGGGGGCCTCGACTGGACACAGGGGACATGTGGCTCACATCGAGTGCCACGTAGTCGGAGCCGCCGGGGCCGAAGCCAAACACGGCGAGGTGTCGCCACCGGTGGTCTGCTTCGCTGGCCGAAGAGTCGTCGTAGACCCAGCCTGTGTTCACGCTTGTCGAGATGCCGTACAGGTGCTCGTCGAGCGCCTCCGGCTGTCCTACCGACGCGGCACCGATGGCCGCTTGCTCGCCGACTCGGGTCAGTAGGCCACCGGGGATGAAGCCCCACAGCTCGTTGCCGCTGTTGTACTGAAACGCATGCAGCATGCCGAGGTCGTCTCCGATCAGCACGGCCTCTTGGTATTCGTAGTGTGGGCCTCCGGTCGGGAGAATCGAGTCCCAAGCTTCGCGCGCGAAGCCCTCCAGGGACTCTGGCAACGAGCCTGCATCGGATTCCGAGAGCCGTCGGCCACCGCAGTGTGGGTCACGGATCGCGACCGAGGGAACTGCTGAGGTTCGCAACGCAGGGACGCGCCGAACCAGTGTCGGCGTGGAAGAGGCGAGGCCGGGGAGCTTCCATCCATCGGGCCAGTCGCGACCCAGGATGAACGCCACGACCTCGTTGGCTTGCGCAGTGAGCTCGGCGCCAGCGATGATTCCGAGTGACGCGAGCTCGTCACGGAACGTCGGCGTCGCCAGGCCATCCTCGTCAGAGATCCTGATCAGCGCACCACTGGCGGTCGTGGTGAAGACGCGCCGACGGTGCCACAGCGTCTCCGAGAGGCACGCTCCCGCGTCCCAGGAGTGCGACTGAGGGCACGGCCCAAAGGTGTGCTCGGACTCGTCGTCCGCCCATTCGGGCGTTGGAATCTGACACTGCGGGAGAAGCTCCCCTTCGGCGTCTCGATGCTCGCAGACCTCGCGCCGGACCCGTCCTCGCCAGCCGGGCCACGCGGTCGTGGCGCTCAGCGTCGTTTGAAGGACGTCTCCTTGTCCCGCGATTCCGTCGGCCCCAACGCCGAACTCGTTCGCCGTGGTTCCGGGTCCCGAGGGCAGCTCGACGTCGAGCTCGGCCGTCACGATGTTTGTCAACACGTCCGAGAGTTCATCCGACGAGTTCGCCAGGAACGCGCATTCGTTGTCCGGGTTGTCCGGGTTTGAGCAGGTATCCCACTCGTGCTCGCCCGGATCGTCGCATGGCGAACCGCAGCCAAACCCCTCGCAACCGCTCGCGGCGGCGCACGCCATGTTGTTGATCTGTCCATCACCGATCCCGGCCCCGTCTTGGAAGAACCCGACGACGTACGTCTTGACGTTGAGCTCGCGGCGCAACGCGGCGAGTCGCCGGTACAGCAGCGGTCCGCCTTCGGCGGTTGGGCTGGGGATACCGTCGGTGAGCAGGACCGCGACAGTCGGCGCACAGACGCTCGCGCCGGTTTCTCGGGTCACGAAGGCGAGGTAGCTTGCCACGGAGCGGTGGCTTCCCTCCGTGTTCTCCATCGGATACGGGGCGTCGACGTTGCCGACCACCGAGGCCCACGGTGTGCCGCCGGCCGCGTCGATACCGCCCTCGATGAGGGGGGCCGTCTTCGAGAGGACTTCCCGCGTCGCATCTTCGGCACTCGCCGGACCCCAATCGAGCTCATCGATCGTGGTGTCGGAGAGGTCGAGAAAAAAGGGCGCGTACAGCTTCGCTTCGCGGACGTTTTCGTCTTCACCGACGACGCCGCCGCGGTCCGAGCCGTCATTGTACGGCCACATCGAGTACCCGGAGTAGTGCGGGAACCCGTCAACGTAGGGCCAGTAGTAAAAATCGTGTCCCCAAACGTTGGCGTTACGGCTCGCACCATCGTTTCCATAGTCGCCGTACGTCGTGCTGAGTACGACACGGTCAGGGTCGGTTTCACCGTTGAGCTGGGCACGTACGCCTAGAAAACGTGGGAACCACTGGACACGGCGGAATGCGTTGTTGGTGGCCTGAGGAATGGACCCGATCAACGGGGAAGGTGGAAGGGGCCCCTCTTCGTTGTTCGCGTTGACAGGCGAATTCTCGCCCAGTTCGTCCCAGCGCAAGTAGGGATAGGGACGTTGCTCGTTCCCCTGACACAGTCGCCAAGTTCCATTGACGCCCGGGAACTTCCAGACCTGTGCCCAGCTGAAGTAGCCGTACCACGAGACCCATGTAAACCGCCGGCCGCCGGCGCATCGGGTCGGGCTCCACGTCGGTGGGTCGTACTGGTCGAACGTCATGAGGGAGAACGACGCTGTGTCGGCGGTCTTGGAAATGACGCCGTTGATGACGCGGCGCGCGGCGGAGATCCGGCTCTCACGGGTATCGGTTTGGGTCTCGCAGTCTCCCCAGTCGCACTGAGCATTCGCTTCTTGAGCTCTCCAGCTCATCGAGCCAGAGGTATCGACAACGAAGAGGACCCGCGGCCGGACGTCACCACCCCCGAGTCCGCGAAGCACGTAGTAGGGGTCGAGTCTGGCGTGTGTGTCCTGCACGCCGCCGACCATGATCAGCACCGCCAGGAGCATCAGCCCCAGCCCGTGTAGGCCCCATCCCCACTGCGTTCGCTTGTTCATTCTCGCTGACCCCGCTGCAGAGCAGCCGGCCTCGGCGTATGACTGAGCAATAAGCGTGCCGCGAGGCACCAAAAATGGCCGGGGTAATGGCCCGGAGACCAAGAATGGGCTTTACAGACACCATCGATATGGGGGCATTGTCCCCCGTGGCGGGAAGGAGCCTGGCCTCAGTGGCAGATCCGACTGTGGGGCCCGTTGTCTTGGGGTATCCCCTGTTACCCTACGAGAACGGAGATCCTGGTCCGTTGTGGGTCTGTCGCATGACCCGTCCCGCTCTGAGACACCCTGGCCTCAGGGCGTCTCGATTCGAGTCCCGCCGCGACACCCGGAGGCACGAGCGCTTCTAGCCCTCGACGGGGCTGAACCCACCGATCTGCCGGGCGGTGAGTGGAACGACGTAGCTGGACGTCGAGCCGGGGGATTCGCCGTCGTTGTTGTCGCACGCGACGTTGGGCGTAGGGTCTGGCTCGGGTCCGCAGTTGCCATCCTCGCACGCGCCTCCGCTGGACTGCTCAACCCCGGTCATCGAGAGGCCTCGCTCGAAGTGGGGACTCGAGAACGTGACGCTGTCTTCGCTCGCGCCTTCTTGGAAGTTGAACCCTGCGCCGCTCTCGACACTGAGCTGAAACGAAAGCTCGAAGGTGGCGCCTTGGTCGACGTGCCAGGTCTGGGTACTCGTGTCGTAGAATCGCGGGTCGCAGCTCTCCGTGGGCGGCTCGTGCACGAAGTACGTAATCTCGACAACCTCGACTCCATCCACGACGACGGGCGACTCGCCCGAGCTATCCACGACGCCGCGGGTGACGATCCGGGGGGATCGGATCGGGCGCGTGTTCGCAGAGAAGTTTCTTGTCTCGGTGATCTCGGCGGCGCCGGGGTAGGGGACGAACCGACGCTCTCGGCTGATGTCACTGAGCACCAATCTCATGTACCCCGGGTCGGTTCCGACGTCTGCGACCTTCATCTTCGGGGCTCCCGAGGGGACCTCGAACCCTCGCGCTCCGTCCCCGCGGTGGTCGTCGGCCAGCAGATACAGGCTCGCGTGGAAGCTGTTGCTGCCGTCGGCTGGGTTGACCGCGCTGTCCGTGTGAGAACCGCTGACGAGCGCGACGAGGAATTGGTCGGTGCCCTGCGACGGTTGGCCGGAACCCGCGCTGCTCTCGTCGTCGATTCGATCGTTGGCGGTCACGGCCGGGGCGAACACGAACGGCTCTCCCGCATTTTCGGCGGAGATTGTACAGGTGCTCCCGCGTCCGAGGCAGGCGCGAAACTGTGCCGCGGGTTTCGCCGTGCTGCCCCAGGTACCCCCGCTGTCGGCCTTGTGGGCGGTCTCGCGTCCGAGGTCCCAGCGGAATATGCGTCCCGCCGGATCCGCGACGTAGGCCTCTTGGGCCTCGCCCCAGAAGCGGCTGAGGCAATGTGTTGCCACTGCGGAGTCGCCGACCAGGCCGAACGCGTCCTCCAATCCATCGGCGTCCGGTGCTCCTACGTCAACACGTTCGAGCAGGTCGCCGGTTGTAGCCTCGATCCGTAGCAGGTAGCGCCCTGCTTGTCCGCCGACCTCGTCCCCGTAGCCGGAGCCAACCACAAGAAACCCTTGTGGTTCGTTGGCCATGTCGTCACCGGGAACGTGAAAACTGAGTGAGGGACGCGCCCAGGTCTCACCGAGGAGTGCCTTGTAGGTCGCCGCGTGGTCGTCGTCGTCGGTCGTCCAGAGCACTTCAATGGGCTGCTCTGCCGACTCGGGTGACATGTGGCTGACGTCCAGGGCGACGTAGTCATGTCCTCCGGGGCCATAGCCGAACACGGCGAGGTGACGCCACTGGTGCTTCGCCTCGTCGGCGTCAGAGTCGTCGTAGACCCAACCAACGTTGACGGTAGAGGAAATGCCGTAGATATGCTCGTCGAGGGCCTCCGGCTGACCGGAAGCCGCGGCTCCAACCTCAGCTTGCTTCGCCGCAGTCCGCAGCATGGAGCGCGGAAGGTAGCCCCAGATCTCGTTGCCGCTGTTGTACTGGAAGGCGTGCAGCATTCCCATGTCGTCGCCGATGAGCACGGCTTCTTGGTACTCGTAGTGCCCGGCGCCGCCACCGTGGCGGGTGCCCCACGCTTCGCGGGCGAAGTCCTCGAGGCTTTGGGGAAGCGAACCCGCGTCTTGAGCGGAAAGCCTACGCCCGCCGCAATGCGGATCGCGAATCGCGACCGAGGGGACACTCGACGTGCGCAGAGGAGGGATCCGTCGCACCAACGTCGGGGTGGAGGAGGCAAGCCCCGGCAGTTTCCATCCGTCCGACCAATCTCTACCACCGATGAACGCGGCAACCGCGTTGGCTTTGTCCTGCTCGTTCGGCGCGCTGATGATGCCTTCCTGCACGAGGAGGGTACGGAAGGCATCATCCGCGATGCCTTCATCGTCGTAGACCCGCAGAAGCTTACCGGAGCCGGTGGTTGTGTAGATGCGGCGCGCCGTCCAGGCGGTGTCTTGCAGGCATGCTCCGGCATCCCACGAATGTGATTGTGGGCAGGGGCCGAAGACCTCCTCGCGCTCGTCGACCGACCACTCGGGCGAGGGGACCTGGCATTGGGCCCGCAGTTCTCCGTCGCCGTCGCGATGCTCGCACAACGCTCGACGAACCGATCCCCGCCAGCCGGGCCAGGTGGTGCTGGCTTGCAGTGAGGTCTGAAGTGCCTCTCCTTGTCCTGGTGCACCCGCTGCGCCCACGCCGAATTCGTTTGCGGTCGCGCCGGAGCCCGAGCTGAGGTTGACTTCGAGCGCGGCGGTCACGATGCCCGTGAGCACAGCGGCCAGTTCATCGGACGAGTTGGCCAGGTACGCACATCCGTTCCCGGGGTCATCCGGGTTGGCGCAGGTATCCCAATCGGAGGCCGGCTCGTCGTCGCACGGTGAGCCACAGCTTCCGCCGTCGCACCCGCCCGCGGCGGAGCACGCCATGTTGTTGATCTCGCCCGTGCTCTGAAAGAATCCAACCACGTAGGTCTGGACGCCGAGCTCCCGTCGCAGAGATGCCAGGCGGCCGTACAGCGTCGAGCCTCCCTGGTCCGCGGGGCTGGGGACACCATCGGTGAGGAGGACGGCCGCTGTTGGGGCGCACACGCCACCGCCACTTTGCGCCGTGACGAAACTGAGGTAGCTCGCGACTGACCGGTGGCTCCCTTCCGTGTTTGCGAGCGGATACGCATCGGTGACATCACCGATCACCGATGCCCATGGGGTGCCACCTGCGGCATCGATACCCCCCTCGATGAGAGGCGCCGTCTTGTCCAGCACGGCGGCCGAAGCTTCATCGGCCGTGCTCGGGCCCCAGCTCGCCTCCGCGATCCCGGACTCGGAGAGGTCGAGGTAGAACGGAGCGTAGAGCTTGGCCTCGTTGACGGAGCTGTTCTGCCCGATGACCCCCCCGGCGTTGAGACCGTTGTCGTACGGCCACAACACGTAGCCGGCGTAGTGCGGGAATCCGTCGACGTACGGCCAGTAGTAGAAGTCATGCCCCCACACGTTGGAGCCGCGGCTTGTGTCGTCGGAACCGTAGTCGCCGTACGTTTCGCCCAGGATGCGCCGGTCGGAGTCAGTGTCGGCGTTGAGCTGGGCGCGCACACCCATGAAGCGAGGGAACCACTGCACTCGTCGGTCGGCGTTGCTGCTGTCGTTCGCGTTGCTCCCGATCAAGGGGGAAGCCGGGATGTCTCCGCTTTGGTGGTTCGCATTCACGGTGGCAAAACGCCCGAGGTCGTCCCACCGCAGATACGGGTATGGACGCTGCTGGCTCCCCTGGCAGAGCCGCCAAGCCCCACGGATGCCGGGGTACGTCCAGATGGTGTTCCACCAGAAGTAGCCGTAGTCCGTGACCCAGGCAAAACGATGGTCGTTGGCGCACTTTGTGGGCGTCCACGTTGGAGGGTCGTATTGGTCGAACGACATCAAGGAGAACGAGGCGGTCTCGCCGGTCGCCGAGATGACGTTGTTGATCGTCCTACGTGCGGCCGAGATCCGGCTCTCGCGGGTGTCTGTCCGGGTCTCGCAATCGCCCCAGTCGCACTGCTGGTCCGCTGCTGTTGCGCGCCAGCTCATCGAGCCCGAGGTGTCGACGACGAATAGGATCCGCGGCCGTACGTCCCCCGAGCCGAGCCCACGCAGCACGTAGTAGGGGTCCAAGCGCGCTTGTGTATTGCGAGCCCCAGAAGCGAGGATCAGCCCCGCAAGGGCGAGCAGCCCTACGAAGTGCAGGAGCCGAGAAAAGCGAGCGTACCGAGCGTGCATTCGTCCGGCCGCTGACGGAGCAAGCCGCGTGCCGCTGCAGGAGCTCGGAGAGTGCCGGCCTGGGCCGCGCTGAGCCGCCTACCTGGCTCCCACCGGGACGCGGTCGCGCTGTGCTGGTCCAGACACGAAAAAGCCAGCGCCACAGAGTCGGCGCTGGCTCGGTCAGGACTGACGCCGACCGTCAGGACGACTCCTCAGAAGGAAATGTCGGCGGAGATGTTGAACAGCTGGAGGAACTGCGTGTACACGCCGTCGGCGCTGGGCTGACGCGTGGGCGCCGGGAAGCGGTTGAGTGCGCTCTTTCCCTTGGTGCTCGTTCGCAGGTAGATGAGCTCGGTCGCCGTGAACGCCATCGCGAGGTGCTTGATGATCTGCCAGCGAACGCCGGCCGACACCGAGAACTTGTTCATGTCCATCAGCGCGGGATCGAGGGTCTCGAGCGGCACGGCGCTGCTGTCGTAGCCTGCGCCGAGGTAGCCCTCGAGCTCGGGGATGAACCAGTAGGAGCCGCCGATGCGCACACCGCCGGCGTCCTTCCAGAAGCGAGGCAGGTGCTGGACGACACCGGCGGCCGGGTTGTCCGGCTCGCCCGTGCCTGCGCCGTAGGTCTCCGGCTCATCGAGTGCATTTTCCCCGTCGCCGAAGTCACACGTGAACTCGTTCTTGGACGAGACGTTGATCAGGCACTGCCGGTCGGACACGGACCAGCGGGTGTAGTCGCCGAAGATGCGCAGCTCGTACTTGTCCGTGGGCCGGATCCGAAAGCCGAGCCGGAAGATATCGGGCAGACTCTGTGTGAACTCGACGTCAGACTGGTCGGGTTGACTCGTGGCCAGCGCGTTTTGCAGCGTGCCCTTGAGGGTCATGCCGCCTGTGATGTTGGGCTGCGAGGTGTACGACGCTCCGATGAAGTACTTGCCCTGCTTGAGCACGTCGTAGACGAGCCCGATGCCGAATCCGCCTTGCCAGCCGGCGACGTCCACGAGGCTCCGCCCCTCTTTGAGAGAGGTGTTGCCGTCGGCATCGTAGGCGACGGTGCCGTCGGAGTTGACGGTGACCAGGTCGTCGGTGCCGTCGGCGTTGCGAGCTCGCAGCGTGGTGACGTTGGAGCGGATCGCCGACCCGCTGAGACCGATCGACAGACCGATCTTGCGGACGTTGAACGCTAGCGCGCCGGTGACGTACATCGAGCGGATAGAGCCGTCGATCGAGTACCAGCGCTGCTGTCCGTCGACTGCCCCGGGGAATTGCTCGTTGCCTCCGTAGACGCTGTTCTTGTCCCACACCGCGGACCCACCGAAGGGGAACGACACGGACAGGCCGCCGTAGATGAAGTCCGTGCCGAAGTCGGACGACACTCCGAGGAAAGGCGACGCGATGGCGTTGAACAAGGAGGCCTTGCCGTCGTTGGCACCGGGCGCAAGACCCAAGGTCTCCTGGTTGTTCTGAACGGGACTGCCACCCGACACGTCGTCGGGCCCGGCCGAGGGTCGCTCGTATCCGGCCCAACGCAGCGCGATCGTGCCATCGACAAAGATGTGCGTGCCCTTGGACAGCGCAATGCCAGCGGGGTTGTAGTAGATGGCGGTCGGGTTGTCGGTCGTCGGGTGACCGTGCTCGCCTCCGAATCGGGCGGCCGCGATACCCGACGCATCGGCATCACTGACCCCGGCGGCTGCAAAGCATCCGAGAACGGCCGCTGCCCAGACGCCCGCGCTCCAGCTGGTACTTCTGCCCTCGGTCTTGCCCTTGGTCTTGCCCTTGGTCTTGCCCTTGGTCTTGGGACTGGGTTTGCGGGTGCGTTGCGAAACCATAGCTGTGCGTTGCTTCACCATCGAAGACTCCTGAATCCGAGCACCTGGCCCAGAGAGGGAGAGGACTAATCCGGCTTGTGCCGATCAGTGGTCGCACTCTACACTCTCGAAACGGAAATGGGGCGCCGCTTTTGGCTCCCGGTGCCGCCAAGGACGGAAGTCTGCTCATGGCCTCTCGATCTCCAGCCGCTCGACGTTCGATCACCACCGCGTTCCCACTCCCGCTCAACATCCTCGGTGGCCTCGGTGGCCTCGGTGGCCTCGGTGGCCTCGGTGGCCTCGGGGTGATTACCCTGCTCGCCGGCTGCCCGAGCCCGGAAGCTGAAGGCAGGTACGACGAGTTCACCGACAAGACCCAGGACACCCGAGACGATGCCGCGTCGGTGAAGATGGATGTCGCGGGCACGCTCGTGGACGTCACCGGCACGTTTCACTTTTCGCTGACCGCCACCCCGGTCGCGCCGACGACTCCCTTCCAGTTCATCGCGACGACGGTGTACACGCCCAACGATGCCGGGGGCGGTCAACTCGACATCGCACTGCAGCCTCTGTCGCTCGAGATCCTCGCGACGAACACTCCGCGGGAGTTCGTTGGTGACCCCATCGAGCTCTCGTTCGCCGTGGATGAAGCCGGCGCGTTCGATGCGGACATTGGCGAGATCAACCTGATCGGTGAAGCAAACCCGGTGACTGGGAGTGACATCGTCGCCACCATGCAGCTCCAGGGAGCGATTCAGGACGAGAACGTGTACTGCGGCAACGTGGGCGGCATGGTCACCGTTCCGGCAAACATCGACCTCACCGGGTCCACGTTCGCGGCGATTCGCATCAACCCTGAAGACGCGATGAGCCCGGACTTGCTCCCCGATCCTCCAGTCGGGGCGTGCCCCGAGGGTGGCAGCACGAGTGACACCGATGGTGACTCGGCCGGCGATACCGACAGCGGCACGGGCGGCTGAGGTCATGACCCCCACAACGTTCGATCCCGAACGACCCGCGCCGGTCTGGGCCACTCCGCTCGGCGCGATCGAGGGTGCGTCCGATGTCGGCGTCCTCGTGTTCACCGGCTACGGTCTCAACTGCGAGGATGAGACATCCGCGGGCTTCGAGATGCTCGGTGCCCGTACGAGCGTCCGACACTTCTCCGATGTGATCGACGATCCCGCTTCCCTCGACGGTGTTCGCATCGTCGTCTTCGGCGGCGGGTTTTCGTTTGGCGATCACATCGCGTCCGGTCGTGTGTTCGCGAACCGCGTCAAGGCGCGGTTGGGCGATCGACTCACCCGGTTCGTCGACGACGGCGGGCTGGTGCTGGGGATCTGCAACGGCTTCCAGACGATCGTCAAACTCGGGCTCGTCCCTGGGCTCGCGCGCCGGGTCGGGGATCCGCTCGCGCGACAGCAAGCAACGGTCGTCCACAACGACCGCCTCGGCTACCGCAACGAGTGGGTTCGGCTCACCATCGATCCCGAGTCGCCGTGCGTGTTCACGCGAGGTGCGACGGATGCCCTGCTCGAGGTCCCGAGTCGGCACGGGGAGGGCAAGCTCCTGCTCGACCCGGAGTTCGAGGCGGAGGTCCTCTCCGGCGGACTCGTCCCCGTTCGGTACGCGGATGCGTCCGGCTCGCCGACACAGCGCTGGCCGGACAACCCAAACGGCTCGCCTGGTGGCATCGCGGGGCTGTGCGATCCCACGGGCCGGATCTTTGGGCTGATGCCGCACCCCGAGGCCTACCTCTATCCGGAGAACCACCCCAACTGGATCGCGCAGCGGGACCACGGGTGCCTGCCGACGCACGGTGCGGGTCTCGGGCTCCTTGCTGGCGGCGTCCGAGCCGCCCTCGCGCCGACGACCTCCTGACCCCTCCCGAAGCGCGTCGAGAGCCGGCCGACGGGCGGTGACGTCCGGATGTGCGAGAGTACCGGGCATGACGGGCGAGTCGCGTACGGATCTCGAGGCGCTTCGGCGCAGTGGAAGCGGGAAAGTCCTCGCGCTCGGCGTGCTCCTCCTTGCCGCGCTCAGTGCCGCGGCTTGGTTTCTGTTCTTGCGAGCCGAGGGCATCGGGGCGCCGGAGCGTGCCGACAAGGTGCTCGTCGTGCGCAACGGCGACATTGCCGGTTACAGCGCGGTGCTCGGTCGCGACGGGTTCGATGCGGCCGAGGGAAGCCTGGACCACTGGGTGGAGAAGGCGCACCTCGAGCTTCCCGAGCCCCCTGAGGGGACGGACGTACAGGTGGTGCTCACCCTCGCGGATCACTTCGGCTACGGCTACGTCGTCTTTGAGTCTCCGGCCGATGTCGACTTCACCGACGTCGATATCGAGGGGATGCCGGAGTTCGAGGAGCACATTCGGTTCGCGGCTCTGTCGGTCGGCGACTTTGCCTTCCCGCATCGCATGACGGTCAACCCCGAGCCGTCCACGGCATTGCGACGGGTCGAGATCGGCCTGTTTCAGGCTCTGTTCGCCCAGGAGGCCCTCGCCGAGGCCCTCCCCGAGAACGACTCCGCATCCGTTGAATCCATCCAACTCCGCTCCAAGCTCGAGGACGCGATCCTCGATCTAGAGCTCGTCGAGCGTGCCGAGGCGCTGGCCGGCGAGACCGTGGGCGAGATCTCTCGAGTCTTGCGCGACGAACGAGGCGACAACACGCCCGTGCGTCTGGCCGGGGAGACCGACGGAGGGCGTGCGGTCCCCGATCCACGCGGTGGTGTTCTCACGCTGGTCCGACGGTTCGATGTCGTCACCGATGACGGCATCCGGGCCGAGCTGGATTGGTCTCCGCAAGAGATGTTTACCGCCCCGCAGGTGAGCGAGCAGGGCCGCCAGTCGTTCTGCGCTCCGATGTTCGGCGAGGCGGCGCTGCGTGGGCCCCCGGTGGAGCTGATCGCCGCGCCGGATGGAGCTTCGCTCCTGCTCGAGCGGCGCGGACGCCCGCAGCAGCTGTGGATGTCCTCCGGCGGCGGGGAGTGTGGTTACGTGTTTTCCGACCTGCCCGACAGCGAACTCCAAGAGGTCGCCAAGACGGTGCCGGGTCGGGACGTCGTCGCGCGCCTGGGGACGATGGATGGCGAAGCGACCTTCGAGTTCGTCGATGCTCTCGAGGGCACGGCGACGCGCGTTGAGCTCACCGGCGTCGCCATCCGAGACGCAGCTTGGCTCGATGCACGCTACATGGCCGCGACCGGGGACGACGGCCTAGTCTACCTCCTCGATGCGAAGGGGGAGTCCAAGCCTCTGTCCGTCATGCCGACCAGGCTCGGCCGGGACCCCTCGCTGTTCGAGGTGGCCGGGCTTTCGCAGGACAGTCTGCTGCTCACCGTCGGCTCGGCGCCTCGGCGCCTCGTTCGAATCCAAGCGAGCATGCCGTGGGCCGCGCTGTTCAATGCACCGCCCGCCTTGCCGGGGTTGGAGGCCGCAGACGATCCCGCAGCTGAAGCTGACGAACCGGTGGCGATCGCGATTCGGCTCGACCCCGGCGCGGTGACGACGACGACGCTCACGCGGGCTGGCACCGCCACGGAGCCCGTCGGATCGCCCGACGGCACCTCGGTCGCCTTTACGATTCTCGACCGCGCCTTGGACGAGCCGGGGCAGGGCGGAGACTCCGAAATCGCGCTTGTCGGCTCAGATGGAGGCGATCTCCAGCTCTTGACCAAGAACGGTGTACGCGACCGCGCCCCGAGCTTCACTGCAGATGGCAGCGCCGTGCTGTTCCAGACCCGCGTCGAGCTGCCTCGCAGCAACTGGCGCGTGGTGGTGCCCCGGAGCGTCGCGGTTCGCTGACGGTACGAAAGTTTGATCGATTGGGGGCCCGTTGCCACTCACCCGCTGCCGCCGGCGAACCCGGGGGCGTGGTGACATGGCCGGCCCCCTCCAGATCGAACACCTCGAGCTTGCGCTCGACCCTGAGGCTCCGTTCCACCTCAACTTCGCCCGGGCGCAGGCTGAGATCATCGCGCTGCTGACCAACGCACTGCTGGATGCGGACCGGTCGATGGATCCATTGGGCGTGCCGGGCCTACCGGACGCACGTGGCGAGGTGGCTCTCGCGGTGCGGGCCATCTCACTGTGCGGGCACGTCCAGCTCCGGGGCACGCTCGCGGTGCTTGCCCACGCGGCGAGGAGCCCGAGGCCGGCGCTGCGGGAGGCCGCCGCGGCTGCGCTCGAGTTTCGCGATGATGATCGGCCCGAGCTGCTCGCCTCCCTCCTGGACGACACCGACGTTCGAGTCAAAGCGCGTGCCCTCGCCGTGTTGGCCCATCGCCCCGTTCGCCGGCGAGTTCGGCACCTCGCCGCGCTCAAACGTCTGCGCGCCGATCCGGATCCGCGCGTGCGTCATATAGCCCGGGGCGTGGGGGTGTTGCGGCGTCGGGCCGCTTCCACGTCGCCGCGGGGCCACGCGCAGGCGCAACCGCTTCAGCGCACGATGTAGCGGTTGCCGCTGAAGTGCATCGATTCCGAGCAGTCGATGTCGTCGACTTCGGTGATGAGCTCGTCGAGGCCTTCGAGCTCCACCCGACCGATGAGGCGCAGCGAAAGGGTGCCTTCGATGTTGTAGTCACTCTCGCCAACCGGGTCGAGCGATCCCTCGGCGCGGGTGACCTGGAATCCTGTGGTCGCGAACGAGGTCAATCGGATGACCGCGCCAGCGTCGAACGCACCGTCCGCGTCCATGGCACCGACCGGATTGGACGTCGCAAATTCGGACGCGATGTCGACGATGCCGTCCGAGACAACCACGTCGAATGTTGTCTGCAGTGCCGGCGCGTCAGCACGGAGCGCACCGAAGGGCCCGCCCTGGCACAGGGTAAGACCCAACAGGGCACTGTTGACGTCCGTGCACCCGCAGTCCCCCGCTGTCAGCTCCACAGCGTAGACACCGCTGGGCGCCACGCCCTGGGCGTCGCCGACTTGGGTCGCGAGATCCGAGACCGTCTGTGGATCCAGAGGGCCGGCGGGGTCTTCTGCGCATCCCGCTGACAGGCTTCCGGCAAGCAGGCTCCCCGCCAGTCGGTCACCGACGCTCAGCTGCCGCCGGCTCACGTTTCGGTCCCGCCGTGCTCGGCGAGGTACGCCTCGATGTCCGCCTTGCCCCGCTCGCTCAAGACCGTCGTCCCACCCAGCTCCCGTCCCACGAGCCAGTTCACCATCGCGCGCACCGAAACGATCGGCAGCACGGTGATCCCGAGTTCGTCCCGAAGCTCGGCGAGGGTGGACCGGTCGGTCTTTCCCTTCTCCTGACGATCGACGGCGACGACGACCGCGGTGACCTGCACGTCCGCGGTGGCCTTCAGCAGCGCGACCGATTCACGGATCGAGCGGCCCGAGGTGATCACATCGTCCACCACGACGACGCGCATCCCATCCTGAGGCTGGGTGCCGACGAAGGTGCCCCCCTCGCCGTGGTCCTTGGCCTCTTTGCGATCGAACGAAAAACCCACGTCTGGGCCGTCGCTTGCGAGGGCCATCGCCGTGGAGACCGCCAGCGGGACGCCCTTGTACGAGGGGCCAAAGACCAAGTCGCAGGCGATGTCGCCCGCACGAAGCTGCGCGGCGTAGGCCTGACCAAGGCGGGTGATGGCGTCGCCGGTCCTCAGCTGGCCTGCGTTGACGAAGTACGGAGAGGTCCGCCCCGACTTCAGGGTGAAGGACCCAAACCGGATCACTTCATACTGGACCAAGAGCTCGACGAACGCGGCCTGAAACGCCTCCACGTCGCGAGGGTATCAGCCTCTCGACGGCGGCGTCTTCGGCAGCTCGATCACCATGCGCGCCCCAGATGCGCCATCGGCACGGCCTGCGGCGGTGACGTCTCCGCCGTGCGCTCGAGCGATCTGTCGAGACAAGTACAGGCCCAAGCCGACGCCGCCTTGGTCACGGCTACGGGCCTCGTCCAAGCGCCGGAATGGCTCGAACACCAGCTCGCGGTCCTCGGCGGCGATGCCCCGACCTTCGTCCTCGACGGCGATGACGTACCCGTCCGCGTGCGCGGCGACGTCGATGGTCAACGCGCCGTCTGGGCACGCACGCCGTGCGTTGCTCAGCAGGTTGCTCAGGAGACGTTCGAGGAGCATCCGGTCCCCCTGAATCGAGGGCGTGGGGGTGGAGGTCACGGTGGCCTCGAACCGCTCCGCCATGTGCTGGGACAGCTCGTCGAGTCGCACCGGGCTGACCTCGAGCGGCCCTCCTGCGACCGACAGTTCGAGCCGGCCGCTTGTGAGCAGGTCGCCGATGAGCGACTCGAGTTCTTGCGCGTCACGGCCAATGTCGCTCAGACCCTTGCGCAGCCGTTCGACATGTTTTTTGTCGGCTGCGTCGGCGTCCGACTTGTCGAGGTGATTCACGCGTCCCTCGAGGATCTCCAGGACGACACGCACACGGGCAATGGGGGTTCGCAGCTCGTGCGAGACGTTGGCCAGAAGCACTCGCTGGCCCTGAATGAGCGCCTCGAGCTTGTCTGCCATGCCGTTGAACGACAGCGCGAGTTCGTCGAGTTCATCGGCCGGGGGGCCTTGTGGCGTGACCACGCGGTGCGAGAGCTCGCCGCCCGCGATGCGAAGTGCGCTCGCCTCCACTCGCCCCAGCCGGGAGGTGAGGGACCGAGACAGGGAGCGTGCTCCCAAGCCCAGCAACACGAGCATCGTGAGTGCGGAGACGCCAAGCGCGATGCCTCGGGGCGGTTCGTTCGGGCGGACCGATGCGATCCCGACGGTGCGACCGGTCTGTGGGTCCATCAAGGGGAAGAGGATGAGGTGGCGGTTCTTGCCACGGTTGAGCACCAGGGTCCGACCTTGCCGCAGAGCCTTGGAGTGCCGTCGCGGGTGCCGGGGAGGGGGGCCGTCGTCGTGAGCGTGCCTGCGCGTGAGCGGACGGCCCTTGGGGTCGGTGATCCGAACCCGGGTCCCAATCGTCGCACCCAACGCCTCCACGGTGGCTTCCAACCGCTCGGGCTCTCGCAATGCCTCAACGAGGGTGTCGTTCTTCTCCTCGAGCACCTCGAGCGCTCGGCCCACCCAGCGTTCGGACCGCTCCTGCAGAATGAACCACGTGGCGGTGACGCCGACGGCTGTCCCTGCGAGTACGGTGATGACCACCGTGGCGTAGATCCGCCAGAACAGACTCGAGCGTCGCCGCTGTTTCATCGGTCCGGTCCTAGGACGTACCCGACGCCGCGGACCGTTTCGATCAGGTCCTTGCCGTCCGGGTGGGCCGCGCCCAGGGCCCCGCGAATCTTGCTGAGGTGGACGTCGATCGAGCGGTCGACACTGGGGTCGAACTCGACGGGTGCGTCGCCGCGGAGTTCTCGAACCCGGTTGTTGAGGTCACCGCGTTCGAGCACCTTGCCCACGTCGCAGGCAAGGACCCACAGGAGGTCGAACTGGTACGCGGTCAGCTCGACGCGCACCGCATGCAGCTCGGCGACACGCCGCTCACGATCGATCTTGAGCGGGCCGGCCTCGACGCTGGTGACCGACTCGGCAGCGGCGGCTGCCGGGGTCGCGGCATGACGCCGCAAGACCGCTCGAATTCGAGCCAGGAGCTCGCGTGGGCTGAAGGGCTTGGGAACGTAGTCGTCCGCGCCGAGCTCCAGGCCGACGACCCGATCCACTTCGTCACCTTTGGCGGTGAGCATGATGACGGGGACGCCAGACTGCGCCCGCAGCTGCTTGCAAACCGAGATCCCGTCAAGGCCCGGGAGCATCAGGTCGAGAAGCACGATGTCGTGCTCGCCCGCGAGGGCACGCTCGAGCCCCGCGGCCCCATCGCTCACAATCTCGACCTGCGCCTCCTGGTCGCGCAGGTACTCGGCGGTGACCTCGGCCAGGCGCTCATCGTCCTCGATCAGCAGGATTCGCACGTGAGAAGTGTGCCACCTCGGCGGCGCGGGCACCGTAAAGGCGGGGTGAACAGGCGATGAACGTCCAGTTGCTGCACGGACGAACGGGGTCCCGGCACCGCCGCAGCTTGACACCTGTTTGGGGAGCGGATAGGCCCACATCACCGTGGCGTATCTCTGCAGCCAGTGTCACACCCGACTTGAGGGCGGGGGCGAGTCGAAGGACGAGCGTCCGCACCGCTGCACGAACTGCGGCGCCGAGGCGGGCCTGGAAAAGGAGAAGGGCATGCCTCCGGCGATGCGCTACTTCGGGTTCGTGGTCGTGGGTGCGGCGGTCGCCGCAGTGAGCGGTGGGATCATCAGCCGCATCGCGGGCTGACCGCACCGAACAAATGACGCGCCAGGCAGGCCCGGACGAGCACGTCGCTCGGTTCGTCAGGTGTTCTCGGCGGTGCGGGCGGTTGTGCTAACTTCGTCTTCAGGCCTTGTTCGTCCGCTGTTCAAACTGCCAGACCCAGTTCTCGCTCGACGACCGGCAGGTCGGGTCGGATGGCGTCGCGGTCCGGTGTGCGGTGTGCCGCTACGTCTTTCGGGTTGAGCCTCCCGAGGGCGGACCCGCTCAAGCGTGGCGCGTGCAGACCGTCGACGGCGATCTCTTTGAAGCTGAAGACATCCCCACGATGAGGGTCTGGATTCGTGAGGGCCGGCTTCATCCGGACGACACGATTTCGCGGACGGGCAAGCACTGGATTCGGCTTGGGGACATGCCGGAGTTCTCGGATGCCTTCGCCGGGTTCCCCGACCTTCCCGCTGTTCTCGGAGCTCCGGAGGCCGCGCCGATCGAGACCGAAGCGCTGTCCTCGGTCGGGCCACCCCCTTCCTATGCGGGCGACGATGTGCCCACGGCGATCTCCGATGTGGTGCAGCCGGTCGGGCGGGACCACTCCGAGCGGCTCGACATGTCCGGCCTCTTCCTGCGCGCCGACCTCGAGCCCGATGGCGTCGACCCCGATGACACCGTTGTTCGCGGGCGGGTCGAGGGCCCGAACGAGGACACGGTCTCCGTTTCGCCAGGGGTGGTCTCCCGAACCTCGTTGTTCGAGGATTCGGCGTCGATGGTCCTCGACGACCTGGTCGAGCCCGAGCCCGAGCCCGAGCCCGAGCCCGAGCCTGAGTTCGAGCCGTTGCCCGTGCCCGGTGGGGCGCGTCGGAAGCCGAAACACCAGACGATGAAGGTTCGGATCGTCGCCGGGCTCGAGAACGCGGACCCCGAAGCCAGTGGGGTGTTGCGGATCCTCGACGAAGACGAGGAGGCAGAGCCCGACGCGGTGCAGCCCGTATCTCGAACCAGCGGCGAAACCAGCGGCGAGACCAGCCGGCCCAAGACGTCAGGCTCCATGTTGGGCGCGGTGACAGCGCACGTGAAGAGTGAGCCCGTCAAAGCGCTCACCGGCCCGATGCCGCCGGTCGAGGACGAGCCCGCCGTGGATGCGCCCATGGCGACACCTCCCGCCCCGCCGGCAGCCCCGCCCACGCCCGCCGAGGTTTCCATCGAGACCGTCGTGGTGCCCGAGGCGGAGCCGGCACGCCGGTCGTCTTGGCCGTTGTTTGCTGGCTTGGGCTTGCTGTGTGGGGCTGCGGTCGTGTTCGGGATTCCCCAGGTGCGCGAGCGTGTCTTGGGTACGAGTGCTGCCACGAACTCGCCGGAAGCCGGCGCTCGGCCAGCGGTGCTCGCCCAAGTGGATGCTGCGGTTCGGGACGGCACGTTCGAACAACTCGACCTCGCCGTGGCCTCCGCCGCACAGGCGGGGGGGCAGGGGGGATTGTCCTCGTCTGCACGAGCTGATGTTGCGCTCGCGGGCGCGGAGGCTCGGGCCGCGCAGGCTGTCGCGTTACGGCTTCAGGCCGTTCATGGATCCGAGGGCAGTGATGCTGGGTCCCGCGCCGACGATGCTGCCGATGCTGCGGCCCAGGCGTTCGCGGATGTGGACGTCGATCAAGCCGATCCCACGCGATTGGCTCGGACCCGCGCCCGGGTCCGGCTCGCCCAGGGACGGCCGACCGACGAGGTGCTTCCTCATGTCCCAGGGGATGAGACCGAGTTGCGCGCGATGGTCTTGGGCGCCCAGCTGTGGGCGGACCCGAAGGCACGGGTCCCCTCGGGGCTGATCAGTGCGCTCAGTGGCTTGCCGAAACCCTCGGTGCCGGCTCAGGTGCTGCTCGCGACCGCCTACGCACGCGGTGGGGATAGCGTCGGCGCGGCGCAGGTCCGGGCTGCTCTACAGACCCGGGCTGCAGAGGATCCAACCGTGCAGACGCTTCTCGCCGCCCACGGGGGACCGGCGATCGCCGCCAAGACTCCCACCGATTCGTCCGCCGACGACACTCCGGGTGATGCGGACGCCGTCGACTCGGGCCTCGGGGACTCGAGTGACTCGTCCGACGACCCGACCGATCCGGACGACCCCGACGAGACCATCATCATCAAGGACGGACCCAAGGCGGTTTCCGTCGACAAGCTGATCGAGCGCGGGTGCAAGAAGGTTGAAGGCGGCGACGTGAACGGGGGCCTCAAGCTGTTGCTGCGCGCGTTTGACCGGCGGCCCAACGACATCGACGTCTTGGTCTGCTTGGGGACCGCAAACCGCAAGAAGGGCGTCTCGACGACCGCGCTGCGGTACTACGAGAAGGCGTTGGCTCGCTCGCCCAGGTTCATGCCAGCCTTGCTGGGTGCCGCGCGTGCGGCCACGAAGCTCGGGGAGAAGGACAAGGCGCTGGGACTCTACAAGCGAGTGCTCGGTGTCGCCCCGGGCAACGCCGAGGCGAAGAGCTTCGTCGCCAAGCAGAAGGCCCCGGGGGACAAGCCGGTCCCTCCGTCGGAGCCCAAGCCCAAGCCCAACCCCAAACCGTCCGGCGACGTTGACACGCCGTCGCCCAAGAAGAAGCCCGAGCCTCCATCGGGCGACCGAAAACCCGAGCCGCCCGCGCCCGCACCATGAGCAACGCCTCCGACTTCACCCGTGAAGAGATCGTCGCGCTCCGCGCTCAACGCCAAGCCGACGGGGACTCGCTGCAAGGCGAGGAACGAGCGCGACAGAGAACGCTCCACTGGATGCGCTGCTGCAAATGCGGCACGCAGATGGACGAGATCGTGTTCCGTGGCGTGCGCGTCGACAAGTGCCTGCGTTGCGGCGGGATCTACCTCGACGACGGCGAGCTGGAGCAGCTCGTCGGCAAGCCGGGCTGGATTGAAGCGCTCCGCTCGTTCTTCGGCAGCTAGCTGCTCGCTGACGAGACGAGCGCACATCTCACAGCCTCGGCGACGTTGTGCTGTGGTCCTACGCGTCGACGTCGGCCGCGGAGGTCTGCAGCAGGGCCGCAAGGCGTGGAGCATCGAGGTCGGCGAGGTCGGCACCGAGGTCGACCTCGACGCCGGCGTCCCAGTAGCGAGCCTTCGCGCCCGCGAAGGGCTGAAGTGCGTCGAGTTGGGCGTCATCCACTTCTTCGAGGCGGCGGATGTCTCCGACTGCGCGGTGGGTCAGCGCGAGCTCGTGCGCTGGGCGAGGCCCGCCGCTCCCTGAGCTCGGTGTCAGCTCCAAAACTGGCCGACCGCGCCCGATGACCCCCACCTGGAAGGAGATCTGCCATCCACCGCCGCGTCGTGGCCGGGCTCGGAGGTCGAGCGCCGCACCACCCAGGTCGCCTCGGACGGACACGGCTGTGCCCTCGAGAGTGACCGGGTCTGGCAAGTCGAGCAGGTCTGCTGTATCGCGGAGAATGTCCTCTATGGGCACGTCGGATGTTGAGCCATCGACGTCCGAGCTGGACGATGAACGCAGCAACGTGTGCACCACCAGCAACAATGCCGCGGAGGCCATGAGGGCGAGCTGAGGATTCGAGACGCCGATCCCGGTGACCGCGAACAGGCCCAACGCGAGTCCACGAAGCCGCTCATCCCAGGAGAGCAAGCCTCCGTACACCACGGAGAGAATGAAGAAGACCGCGACGCAGACCATCACCACCCGCCACGAGGCGACGAAGGTGGGGTAGGGCAGCGAGAACCCAAACAGTGACTGTGCAATGCCGCCGACGCCGTCCTCGAGCTTTCCGAACCCCAACGGATGCACGTAGACCATGTAGAGCAGGGCCGTGACGAACGCTGACAGGGCGATGACGACGAACCGCACCGGTCGGGGCATTTGCGGCCGGAATGCCCAAAACGCGACCGCAGAGGCGGCCACGACCGACGCCATCACGGCGGTGCGGGCGGCGTCGGGGATCGGGGAGCCGGTGAGGCTTGCGGGGAGCCCGACCGCCACGCGAAGCAGCAGCGGCACCATGACCGCGATCGCCAGAATGCGCGCCATCGGCTGACGGTCGTCGTGTTGCGTCCATGTCCCGGCGAGCGCGACTGCGGGCGCGGTGAGGGCAAGGCCCATCGCGGTTTGCAACGCCGCCGTTGGAATCCGGATGCCGATGCCGGGCTGCTCGAGGACGTGAATCGTGAACAGTCCGAGACCGCCGAGGAGCGCGGGTGCGCCGGCAAGCCAGCGCCGGGCGCCCAGTTCTTCGTGGCGAGTCCAGGCCCAGCCGAGCGACACGCAGGCGGCCGCACACAGGAACGTGATGAAGTGATGCAGGATGAACTCGCCGTGGTAGGCGAGGCCCAAGCGGGTGGTCTTGGTGATCAGCCCGATCAGGAGCGAGAGTTCCAGGGTGAGGAAGGCGATCGACGCGACCAGGGGCCGCTTCCGAAGACCCCACAACACACCGGTGGCGACGGTCGTCCCGAGCGCACCGATCAGGTACAGCCGGGAGCCCTCATCCGCCGCGCGCTGAATCGCTTCGAGCGGAGCGAGGCCCAGGAGCAGCGTCGCCAACACCTGGAACGCAGCGGCGACCAAGGCGAAGCCGACGAAGGTCGCAGCGGGAGCGAGTCGCGGGTGCGGCACAGGCTCCTGAGGATCTAGCATCGCGAACGACGGTGCGCGCATCGCTAGACCCGGTTTGCGCATAATTTCCGCGAATCCGGTCTCGTGTCCTACATGTATGGACATGTGGAACCGGCGCGGATTCTTGGGCGGTTTGGCTGCGGCAACAGTCTCGGGGACGGCATGGGCAGGCCCTCGGCCCGTCGTACGCCGCGACTTCGTCCTGTGCCTCGATGCAGGGCACGGCGGGGACAACGACGGATGCCGGTCTCGTGACGGGGTTCTAGAGAAAAACGTCACCCTCCAAACCGTGCTGGCCTTGCAGGCCGCAGTACTCGAGCGACTGCCGCATGTTCAGGTGGTCCTGACGCGGGACTCGGACAGATCCTGCACGCTCGCCGACCGGGTTGCGTTCGCCAACGGCGCAAAGGCGGACGCGTTCCTCAGCATCCACACCAACGCCTCCCAGTCTCGCGCCCAACACGGCTTCGAAACCTATGTCCTCGATGCCCGCGCAAGTTCGCTCGAGGCCGCCCGTACGGCCCGCCGCGAGAATGACGAGGGTCTCGCCGAGCCGGGTACCGCCCGCGCAGGCGCCGAGGTCGACACGATGCTTCGGCAGCTCGAGATGGCGCAGCAGCGGGTCTCGGCGGGACGCTTGGCCAAAGCGATTCAGGGCCACCAGCAGCATGCATTTCCCGACCGGCTCGACCGGGGAGTCCGTCAGGCACCGTTCGACGTGCTGATGGGCGCTCGAATGCCTGCCGTGCTCTTCGAGTCCGGCTTCCTCGACCACGCAGAAGAAGGCGCGCTGCTCATGAGCGACTCCGGAATGACCCGCGTGGTCTCGAGCCTGACCGACGCCGTGGTCGACTTCTACCGGCTCCAGGCCCGTACGGGCTCGTAGCGCCGAGCTTCAGCCGCCCTCGTCGACCGTCGCATCGAGGACGACCAGCGTGTGGTCGTCGACCAAGACCTGGCCATCCGAGGTGGCGAGTTCTGCGTGCAAGGTTGCTTCACGCCCCGCCAGTTCCGCCGGCGTGTACTTCTCGGGGATCACCAGCCACACCGAGACGAACTCGTAGTCCACGCCCTCCTCGTCGGAGAACGAGAACGGCACCGGGTAGTCGAGGTAGGCGGCGAAATGCCCCGATGGATGCGCTGCCGGGATGCCTTCGATATCGGTCCAGACCGACAACACCGGAATGTCGGGATGGTCGAAGTCGAACGGGTCCGGTGGGATCGGAAAGTCGCTCCCTCGTAGTGGAAGCGAAAACATCATGAACCCCTGCGGTCCGAGGGTCAGCGGAAGCTCGTCCTCGAACGGGAAGAACTCGTCGAGTCCGTAGCCGATCTCGATCCACCCATCGCTTGGGGCCGGGCCCGTTTCGGAGCCGCTCTCGGAGTCAGTGGGGTCGGTGGTGGTGGGATCTGTGGTGGGGTCGGTCGTCGGGTCAGAGGGGTCGCTCGCGGTCGTGGTGGCCGACGCCGAACTGGTCGTGGTCGCAGTGCTGGCGGTCCCCGCCGATGTCGAGGATGTGCCGCCCGTCGATCCATCCTCCCCGGTCCCCGTCGAGTCCGATGCTCCCGACTCCCCTGTCTCCGGGGCGCTGTCGCATCCTGCGGAGAGCACGAGCCCCACCGCCACGGTCAACGATCGAAAGCCCCGAACCCCAAAAACCATGCATGGAGCATGCGGGCGGTGGCGCTCGGACGCAAATCGGGGCGGCGACGCCTGACAAAAACAAAGCCCCGCGATGGTGAGACCATCGAGGGGCATTGGGGCGGGCGACGGGTTTTGAACCCGCGACCTCTGGTACCACAAACCAGCGCTCTAACCAGCTGAGCTACGCCCGCCGCGAGGAGCGGGTTTGTAGCACGAGGGTTGGGGAAAGCCAACCCGATTTCGGCAGGGGAGAGCCGCGCAGGACCCGCAACGTGGCCGGAGGCGTGGAGGTTTGGGCGCGGTCGTGGCAGCGTCGGGCCGTGTCCTCGCAGCCATCCAAGTCGCTGGAGACGTTTCCGAATCCGAAGCCACAGCGGGACTTCGAGATTCGGTTCAACTGCCCGGAGTTTACTTGCGTCTGCCCCAAGACCGGGCAGCCAGACTTCGCGACCATTCGGATCAACTACGTGCCCGACCAGACCTGCGTCGAGCTCAAGAGCCTGAAGCTCTACCTGTGGTCGTACCGCGACGAGGGGGCATTTCATGAGGCCGTCACGAACCAAATCCTCGACGACCTCGTCGCAGCGACAAAACCACGCAGGATGACGGTCGAGGGCGACTTCTGGGTTCGCGGTGGCATCGGTACCGTCATCGTCGCCAGCTACAAACAAGGCGACGCGTGAGCGAAACCTTGCTGCGAGGATCGGCGACCGGGGCGGGGACTCGGCGCGGCGCCGATAGCTTCGGGGCAGGGGCCCGGGTGCTTGGGCGGACCGGCCTGACCGTTTCGCCGGTGAGCTTCGGTGCGGCCCGTGTTCGTGATGAGGCACCGCTCCATCGCCGGGCGTTGGCCGACGCGCTTCGCGGTGGGGTGAACCTGGTCGATACCAGCGCCCACGCGACCGGGGGAAGCAGCGAGCGCCTGGTCGGCCGGATGCTTGCCAATCTCGTGCAGCACGGTGAACTCCGTCGCGAGCAGGTGGTGGTGGTGTCCAGGCTCGGTCAGGCTCGCGGTTCCGACTTGGCCTCGCTGCGTACAGACGTTCCCGGTGCCGAGGTTGTGGACCTCGGGGATGATCGAGCGCATTGCATCCATCCCGATTTCCTTCGGGCGCAACTCGGTCAGTCGCAGGCTCGGTTGGGTCTGGAGCGACTTGATGTCGTGCTGCTGCACGATCCCGAGCTGTTTACGACCGATGCCGCCTTCACGACGGATGCGTTCGATGACCGGCTGCGTCGGGCGTTCGAAGTACTCGAAGACCTCGTGGCGCAGGGGCGAGTCGGCGCGTACGGGGTCAGCAGCAACGGCTTCGCCGAACCGGTCGGGTCCACTCGCGCGACGTCGCTGGCGCGGATGTTGGAGCTCGCGGCCGAGGTCTGTGGCGAGGGCCATCACTTCAGCGTGGCCCGCATGCCGCTGAACCTCTTCGAGCTTGGGGCACTGCAGTCTCGCGCGGGGGCGCCGGGCAACTTGGACGTTGCCGCTTCGGCAGACATCGGTGTGCTCGCGCATCGGTCCCTGGAGGCGCTTGTCGACCGCGGCGAGGACTCGTCGCTGGTCCGCCTGGCAGATGTGCCCGAAGCCGGAGGTGATCTCGGTGCCGCCGCGGACGTGCTGGCGAGGGTTCGCAAGCTCGAAGCCGAATGGGCCACGGGCCTGGGTCAGCAACTCATGGTCGGGCCGGGCGAAAACGCGGTGGACCTGTTCCGCTGGGGGCAAGAGCTGGGGCCCCGGTTGTCCTCGATGAGCCTCGAGCAGTGGACGAGGTTGCGTCACGACGTGATCGCCACGCATCTGGGGCGAACGAGTGCCGCGCTGCTCGCTGCGCTCGAGGGCGAGACCCGGGTTGTGTTCTCGAGTTGGTGGGAACGATACGGGACCACCCTGCACGAGGCATTCGAGGCGATCGAGGGGGCACTGCGCTCCGCCCGTCGTGACCTCGCTCGTCGGGTCACGGCGGCCTTGGACCCACAGCTCCCAGCTCCGTGGCGATCGCTCCCGTTGTCGAACAAGGCGATTCTCAGTGCGCTGTGTGCCCCGGTCTCGACGGTCGCAGTCGGCATGCGTCAGCCCGGCTACGTGCACGACGTGTTGAGCTTGCGGGAGCATCCCATTCGTCTGCTGGGGGCGTCGGCGGGTCCACTCGACTTCGCCGCTGTGCGGGATGCCATGAACACGGTGACCGCGTGAGCGCCTGCATCCATTGACCCTCGGCGCGGGCGCGGGCTACCTTCGCCCTCGAGAGATCCGATGTTCTCCGCGCTCGCATCCACCTTTGCTCAGGTCGCGCTCGCGGCCTTCTTGTCGTTCGCCGACCCCCTGTCCTTCGAGTACTCGGGCCAGACCGATGGCAACGGCAAGGCCTTCTTGGTGGTCAAGGCCAACCAGCCCATCGATGACGTCCAGGTCGTGATCAGCGGCGACGGCCAGACGATCAAGAAATCCCTCGGCGCGATGAAGTCCGGACAGACGGCCAAGGTCACCTGGAAGCAGGGCTCGAGCCGCGCGAAGTACCAGCTCGACGTCGAGGGCGAGGGCGTCGAAGCCAACTTCGCGTTCGAGATCGTCAAGGCTGTGGCTGGCAAGAAGTCCGGTGGCAAACTCGGACAGTTCAAGGTCCGCAGTAGCCGGGAGGACGTGATCAAGCGGAACACCGCCGAGTTCGAAACGACGTTCGACCTCACCTCGTACGAGTACAAAATCTACGACTCCGATGGCGAGGTCATGGACGCGCAGACCGTCCCCGAAGGGGTGAAGGCCGGAGAGGCGATCACGATCAAGTGGAGCACCGCCGGTGAGGTCTTCATGATCTTCGTCCGCGGAGAGGACGAGTTCGGCCGGTTCACCGAGTACAAGCTCGTGCCCTGGGCGGTTGAAATCCCGCACACCGAGATCAACTTCGACAGCGGCAAGTTCGACGTCAAGACCGACGAAGCGGCCAAACTCGACGAGGCGCTTGCGGTTGCGTTCCACGAGCTGGTCGCACTCGACAAGGTCAACAAGGCCGTCGGTGCCAACCTCACCCCGAAGCTCTACATCGTCGGCTACACCGACACCGTCGGCGGAGCGGGCGGCAACCAGAAGCTCTCAAACAGCCGCTCGAAGGCGATCGCAGAGTACTTCCGTGACCGCGGGTTCTGGGCCGAGATTCACTACGCAGGCATGGGCGAGCGTGGGCTTCGGGTCGAGACCGGCGATGGGGTGGACGAGGTCCGCAACCGCCGAGCGCTGTACCTGCTCGGTGTTCAACAGCCGGCTGGAGGCGGTCAGATCCCCAGCCGTTGGGCGCGGCTGATCGGTCAGCGTTCACAGCCGGCAGGGTTCGTGCTGCCGGAGCTGCCCGAGCGGTGGAAGAACTATCGCGAGGACCGACAGGCTGAGGCCGCGGCCCAAAACGAGAGCACCACCATCGAGCCCGGCAACGGCGACGTGGTCACACGAGAACCGAGTGACGGCCTGATCGGCGAGACCGGCGACGAGACGCCGGAGTTCGACTCTGGGGATGAGAACCCGCCGGAGATCGAGGGCGAGCCCGGCGCGGCAAAGAAGGGCTGTACGGTCTCCAGCGATGCTCCGCCGGCATTGGGGCTGCTTGTCTTGTTCGCCCTCGGCATGATGCGGCGACGAGACTGATCGGTCTGTGTCCACCAGGCCCCCGATTCGTGGTGACGGCGACCGCGGGCGAGCACCGTCGTTCGCGCGCAGGCTGTGAAGTGAGCCGAGTGACGTCTTACTAGTACCTCATGCCTGAAGTCCGTGCCGGGTTTCTGCGGGCCCCCCTTTGGGTGTGGGGGCCCGCAGAAACCCTCGGTTGGTCAGGCCTGCGTTCGGTGCTTTCCGTCTTTCCCGCTACGCATCCCTCCGGGACGCTTCGCTCTCTTGCTCCGAACCCCTCGGAAACCCGGAACGAACTTCAGAACTGACGTACTAGTGGTCGAGTCCGTGGGGCCACGTCTGCACGCGGGCGCGGAGCGTGGCCAGGGTCGTTTCGACCGGCTTCGAGGTGTCCAACACGAGGTGTTCGTCGTCGGGGAACTCCTCGATGTTCTCCCACTTCGCGACGAAGTCGTCGAAGATCTCCAGTCGGCCGTCGCTGACCGATGCTCGTTTCGCTCGCTCGCGCAGGCGTTCCTTGGCGATCGCGTAGTCGATGCGGCATTCCACCAAGCGGAATGGGACCCCGTGCTGCTCAGCCAACTCGCGCGCCCTCGCGCGCAGGGCTCGGCTTCGAAAGGATGCGTCCACGATCACGGGCCGCCCGGAGCGAAGCACGACGCCGCCGCGCCGAAAGACCTCTGCGTAGACCTCTTCGGTGAACTTGGGGTCGTAGGCGCCCTGCCAGGAACCATCGTGCACGGGCTGGGTCGCTCGAACCCCGAGCATCTGCTTTCGCGTGCGATCGGCGTCGACAACCGGGGCGCTCATCTCCTGACTGAGTCGGCCGCCGATCGTGCTTTTTCCGCTGGCGATGACACCGCCGACCGCCACGACGCAGGGGCCGAGCAGCGAGCGACGGCCGGAGGCCAAGGCGAGCATGAAACACCGGCGGGCCGAGGCCACGGCACGCGAGCGATGGACCACACTGACGGACGGGTCGTCGGCGACGAACGATGCGATCTTGCCGCGGACGAACGCGCGGTAGCCCTCGTAGAAGTCCAGGACCTCATACAGGTCGAAGTCCCCGCTAGCCTTCGCGTACTCGGCGACCAGGTGCTCGCTCAGCTCCACGTGCCCGTGCGCGCTGAGGTCCATCGCGAGGAAGGCCAGGTCGGAGGCGACGTCCGCATAACGGAATCGGTCGTTGAACTCGATGCAGTCCAGGACGGTGATCGTGCCGTCCTCATGGAGGTAGACGTGTTCGAGGCGGAGATCGCCGTGCCCGTCACGCACCCGCTGGGCATCGATGCGAGCATCGAAGCGCTCGGCGCGTCGCTCCACCGCGGTGAGTTGTTGCTCCGTCAGTTCGAGGACCTGCGCTTCGTTGAGATACCGGCGCAGTCGGGTCTGGGCGAAATTCTCGCGCACGTTGGTGGCGATGGCGTCCGCGGTACCGAAAGCGGACGTTTCGGCGTCACAGCGGGCCTGAGCATGAAACTCCGCCAGCCGTGCGGCGATGCGGCTGATGTCGGAAGGCTGCAGCCGACCCTGTGCGAGGCGAACGTCTGCGCGGTCGTTGTCGTCGAGGCGTCGCATGTGGACCGCCCACTCGACGACCTCCCCATCACCCTCGAGGCTCAGACGTCCGTCGGTGCGTCGCAGCGGGACGACGCCGAGATAGACATCCGCCGCAAGGCGACGGTTGAGTTCGACCTCGCGCTCACACGCCGCTTTGCGCAGCTCGAGCGTCGAGAAATCTAGGAAACCGAGATCAACCGGCTTCTTGATCTTGAGGACGTCGGTCTCTCGGAGCACCACCCAGGAGATGTGCGTCTCAATGGAATCGACCGACTCAGAGGTGAGGTCGCGAAGAATGTCGTCGCGGGTGATCACGACGCAAGCCTACCCGGATGCGCTCGCGGGAGCGGACCGGGTTGCTCACGCGGCGACGTCTTTGGGGAACCTGCGCACGCGCCATAGGTGACGCACGCCACCGCGCACGGTCCGCGGCATCCGGGAAAAGTAGCGCATGGCCGAGGGCACGGTGCCAAAGGTGCGCTCGACTTCCTCGAACTTGCCCTCGATGTTCTCCCGCCGTAGCGGGCTGACCTCGGGGTTGCGTCGGTACTCGGCCAAGTGGTCGAGCAGGCGCGCGTGATACTCGGTGTCCTCGACGATGGCGCGGATGGACTCGGCACGGGGGTGGGTGCCGTCGAGGATCGTCCGGATCTGCCGCTCCATCTCGTCGAGGCCGTCCTCGAAGGAGGCGAGCAACTGGAAGTCGTAGTGCGGGTTGGCGTGGACGACCTGCATGACGTGACCGATGATCGCGTCGCGGGTGCTGTTGAATCCCGTCGGGTCGATCAGCGAGGCCGGGTCGTCGAGGAATCGCAGCAACGTGTGAAACCGGAAGTTGATGCCCTTGCCGTCGTAATAATCGGCGGCCGCGGGGACGATGAAGAACCGCAGCATGTCGACCGCCCCGACCATTCGCTGGGTCCGGTTCGGGATCTCTTCGATGTAGCCCAGCCGCTTCAGGCGCTGAAGCCGCGGGAGTACGTTCTCGTCTCGCCCGTACTCCAGAAGGGCGATGCGTAGTTTGCGCACCTTCTCCCGGAACTCCCTTGGGCTGCCCATGGTCTGCTTGACGAGCACCCATGGCTCCTCAGAAAGACGGATGGGGTCTTCATTCGCAGCGCGTTCCACTCTCTAACCCTAACGTCGTGGACTCGGTGTGCAACCCGTTGCGCACTAAACCTTGCCACAAAACGGTGCAACGATTGAACCCGCCTTCGCGCGCTGAACGCTGCGTGTATCGCGCGTCAGGGTCCTTGCTCAGCTAGCCAGCGGTTCATCCAAATCGCCGACTTGTTCCACCCATCGACCATGTTGGTTTCGGCGGCGCGCTCGGCCAGGGATCCGACTCCGAAGATCTTGATGTTCACCTCATGGGTGCTGATCCGGACGCACCTGTTGTCGCCCAACGGCTTCGTGGTGACGTTGCCGCCGAGCAGGATCCGATCGGTCAAGACGCTGAGTCGGAGATCGTAGCGCCACAGCTGCTTTTTGGGATGCCACACACCGGCTTCGGTGTAGCCGAGCTTGGGTCCGAGGATCTTCGCGACCGCGGCCGGAAGCACGAGCTTGGGCGTGACCTGCATCGGACGCAGTTGGGTGTCGCCGGCGTCGGTGAGCGGACCGATCTCGCAGGCCGCAAAGCCGAGGCCTTCCACAATCATGTCGTGGGTGAAGTCGGGCTCGAGGAACAGCTCCCAGAAACGTTCTTCGGAGCAATCGATCTCGTGCTCGAGGGTGAAGTTCAGCACCGGCGCACCGTATCAGCCCGCCCCGTCACTTGCACCGGTCGGTCCACTCGGACGCGACCCCGCCGACCTCGAGGACGACGACCGACGCCCGCCGGGCGGGGCGGACCTGGCTGTAGTGCGGGTCGTCGAAGGCCGCGACTTGGCGGACGGCGAACGGGGGCGAGAACAGGGGGGCCCAATCCGCGGGGATGACGAGATGCGTCGGCCGCTCCCGCACGAAGACGCAGAGCTTGGCGGTCCGGTCGAAGTGGGCGTGAGCGGCCGCGCCGTGGTTGAGCCCGACGAGGTCAACGATGCGAAAGGAGCGGGGCGTGAAGAACCGGTGCGCGCCTGCGCCCTCAACCGCGACGACCGCGTCGGGGGGTAGGTTGTCCACCAGCCATTCCGAGACGGTGGTGTGCAGCACGCGGGTGTCTTCGGTGTGCTCGACCAACTGGCCACGAAGTTGCCAGATCTGCAGTCCCGTCAGACCGGCGATGGGGAGGAGGGCGGCGAATGCGGCGACCCGGATCCACCGCCGAGCGTCGGGCCTCAGCGCGCTCAAGCCGAGCGGGAGCACGACCAAGGGAAGGGGGGCCAGCGGCGTGAAGTAGCGCGACTCGAAGAAGAGCACCCCCGGATGCAGGGGCCGGCTGACGGCGATGGCGACCGAGGTGGCGACGAAGGCGAATCCGATCGCCCACGCACCGCTCTGCTTGGCTCGCGTCTGTTCGCGGAGCCCAATCGCGATGAGGGCGACGCCCGTCAGCGACAGCAGCCAGGGCTGCCACACGAGCACCTCGTCCCGCAGGTAGGCCAGCCCGCTCCATCCTCCGCCAGCACCCTTGATGTACTGGGCGTTGGGCCACGGGTAGCCGGATACCGCGAGGCAGTAGACGACCCAAACCGCCAGGCCGAGGGCGGAGCCGAAGACCGCCGAGCCGGCCGCGCGCACCCGGGGGTCCTCGGTCCGGTGTCGCCATCCGACCGTGGCGATGACCACTGAGAACGCGACCACCCCCCCCAGCAGCTCCGGCCGCGCCCAGGTGCTGAGCATGCCCAACACCGCAGCGAGCACCGCTCGTCCGCGCAGGATCTCCCGAAGGGTCGCCAACAAGACGAATGCGGCCAACGGCACTTCCATCCCGCTGGTCGCCGCTTGCAGCAATGTGGGCGAGCAGGCGACCAGGACGCCACCGAGCAGGGCGAGGGAGGCGAGCGGTACGGGGTGTTTCGGTTCGTCGCTGCGGCGGCCCGCCAACTCGAGCGTGAGCAATGCGCCCATCCAGCTCGTCGCCGCGTGCAGCAAGGCGCCGAGCAGCTTGACCGGGACAACCGGGTTGCCGGCGATCGGCCACACGCCCAGCGCGAGCACCCATAGAGGAGAGGAGAACCCGGTCTCGAGGTCGCCGGGGTTGTATGAGAGGCCGTCGCCCGCCCGAAGACTCTTGGCATACGACAGATGGATCCACGCATCGTCGAGCGCGAAGTCCCGGGTCTCCCAGATCATGGAGGCCGCCAGGCCGAAACCGACGAGCGCACAGACAAAGGCGATGGACGACTCGGTACGCGGGGCGCTGTCGCGGGCATCGATCGGCATGGGCGGTCTCGCGGCGTCCGCTCTCGGGACGGACGCACGTCAGCCCCCAAGGTGGCAGAGCCTCCCACCAAAATGAAGGCATCACGCGCATCTTCCTTGCGTTCGAGATCAGAGCCCGGCATAACAGAGAGGCACAGGACACGGAGCGCGCCGGGGGGCTTGCAAACGTGTCCATTGCAGACAACACCTCCGCGAGGTTTCGGACAGCACTTCAGTGCTGAGATACAGCTCAGTCTGTGTCACCGCGGAGAGTCCAAGATTTTGGAATCACCTGTTGCAGGGTTTCCCACCGGGAGTCAGCGCCAACTGTGGCGCACCTCGATCCCGCTGGAGAATCCCCATGTTCGATTTCGCTTCCGAAAAAGGCTTCAAGCAATACCTCGCTTCCATTGAGCGCTACCCCAAGCTGGACCGCGCCGGTGAACTGTCCCTGGCAACCGCCTACCACGCTGGGGACAAGTCCCAAGGGGACCTTCTGGTCTCTTGCAACCTCCGCTTCGTGGTGAAGATCGCCGTCGGATACTGCGGATACGGCTTCAAGCTCAGTGACTTGGTCGCAGAGGGCAACATCGGTCTGCTCCAGGCCGTCCGCCGCTTCGAGCCCGAGAGGGGCCTTCGTTTCATGACGTACGCGTCGTACTGGGTCCGCGCCCACGTGCTCTCGTACATCCTCAAGCACTGGAGCCTGGTCGGTGTCGGCACCGGTCCCATGCAGAGCAAGCTGTTCTTCCGCCTGCAACGCGAGAAGGCCAAGCTGCTCGCCCGAACCGGATCCAGCGAGAACATCACCGCCAAGCTGGCGGAGACGTTCCAGTGCACCGAGGACCGGATCCGTCGCATGGAGCAACGCATCGACGGCCGCGACCTCTCGCTGGACGCCAAGGCGTACCGCGACGGTACCGTCTCCATCCTCGAGACCCTCGAGGGCACCGGTGCTTCGCAGGAGACCACGCTGTCTCGCACCGAAGTCTCCTCTTTGGTGCGGGAGCGGGTCGAAGAAGCTCTGACTCGGTTCGACCAGCGTGAGCAGGTCATCGTCCGCGAGCGGCTCCTGGGTGCGCAGAAGCGGACGCTCTCCGACCTCGGCCAACAGCTCGGCCTCTCCCGTGAGCGCGTGCGTCAGCTCGAGCAGCGGGTCAAAGGCAAGCTGCGTCGCACGCTCGCCGACCTGGCTCCTCAAGAGTCGTATCTCGAAGCTGCCTGATTCTCTCCAACCTTCTCTGATCGAGGAACGCCCTCGGTGCCGTTGGCATCGGGGGCGCTGTCGTGTCCGAGGGGGGACCGCACTTCGCGGGCGGTCGGCCGGCGGATCAGTCCTCGTCGAGCTCGATGGTCAGGACGGTGATGTTGTCCTTGCCACCGCAGTCGTTGGCGAACCGGACCGCCTCGAGGGTTGCATCCTCGACGTCCATGTCGCGGAAGAACGCCATGTCGGAGGGCTGCTCGGCGTAGCCGTGGAAACCATCGGAGCACAGGATGATCCGGTCGCCGGCAAACAGCGGAATCGGGAGGGTGTCGACCTCGACGTAGTCCTTGTGGCCGACCGCCCGGGTGATGACGTTCTTCGCCCGCGAGGTCTGGGCCTGCTCTGGTGTGATCAGCCCGTGCTTGAGCTGATAGTTGATCAGGGTGTGGTCCTCGGTGAGCTGAGCGACTTCGCCCTTGCGCACCAGGTAGACGCGCGAGTCTCCGACCTGACCGACCACGCCGATACCGCCGCACACCAAGAAGACCGAGGCCGTGGTGCTCATGCCGCGCTGCTCGGGGTCGAGCTCGCCCATGCTGTGGATCATGTAGCAAGCGTTCTGGACCGCACCGCGGACCAGCTGCGTCAGCTGGCCGACACGGGCCGCCGCATCCCCGGACGCGATCTCATGAATGAGGGCCTCGTTGCGCTTGAGCCATTCCCAGATCAGCTCGACCGTTTCTTGCGAGGCGACCTCGCCTTTCGCTCGTCCGCCGACGCCGTCGGCGACAACGAAGACGCCCAGGTCGGGGTCTGCGAGGTGCGAGTCCTCGTTGTGCTCGCGGGAGAGCCCAACGTCGGTGTGGCCGAAATAGCGGATCTGCATCCAGCGTCGAAGGTACCACGCCGACCTCCGCGCGAACCGGTCAAGACTGAGACCAAGCGGGGGCGGGGGCGACGATGAGCGGCTCGGTGGGTTCCAGCTGAAAAGCCCACGCGTGCAGCAAGACCTGCGCGCCTCCCGGAGCGGACCCATACTCGCTGTCCCCTGCCAGGGGCATCCCGAGACTCGCCATGTGTACGCGGATCTGGTGGCGCCGACCGGTGAGCAACTCGACCGCAAACACCGGCCCACCGGCGCGGAGCGGCCAGATCCGGGATGCCGCTGGCTGGCCGGCTTCATCGACTTCGACCCGTCGGCCCCGGGGGCCGCTCGACGCTAGGGGCCACGTCACGCGGGTGCCTTCTTCGGTCGGGGGGTCCAGCAACGTGCCCGCGGGCCAGCGGGGTGCGTCTGCGTGTCTGCGCACGTGCGCCGAAGGTGTTGGCGGCCACACTTTCGCCGACTGTTCGGCACGGGCGAGGTACAGTTTCCAGGCGCCGGTGATCGCACTCCGACCCTCGCGCCACGCCTGGGCCGACCGGGCGAACGCGACAACTCCCGACGTCGACACGTCGAGCCGGTGCAGTGCGCCGCTCTCGCGAGGGTCGGGACTCGCGTCGGCGCAGCCGGGATCGACCCCGCGGGCCACGTCGGCGAGCGTGGGCGGATCGTCGGGGCGAAGGCGCACCGTGTGAAGACCAGCCGGCTTGTAGAGGTAGACGAAGCGCTCGTTCTGATGGAGCACGCGGGCGGTCGGGACCTCGGCCTCGGCCCGGTCGGTGGCAATCCGCACTTCGACAGCGTCGCCAGCACGAACCGCGTGAGCGCCCGGGACGACGCGCCCACCGCAGCGGATGTGCCCGTCGCGGGCGAGTGACTTTGCCAACCGCCTCGAGACCTCGGGAAGGGCGCGGGCGACAAACGCATCGATGCGGTTGCCTTCGTCCGCCGGCGTCACGCTCAGGGTTCTTCGCACTCAGCTCCGCCAGGGGTTGAGCAGGAATGCTCGGGTGGAGGTTCCCGCCGGCAGTGCAGAGGTCCCCGCGGGGACCTCCAGCAGCGCATCGGCGCCGCCCATCGAGCGCACGTCGCCGGAGGATTGGTTGCCCAGTGCCGTCGCGGTGCCGTCGCCGTGGAGCTCGGCCCGCACCAGATGAGCACGTCTCCCCGCACCGGGCGCGGAGTTGCGGAGCTCGACTGCGGTCGTCGGAGGCAGCAGGTCTCCGCGGACCCCGAGGTGCCGGCGGATGGCCGGGGCAACGAACAAGCAGAAGGTGACCCACGAGCTTGCGGGGTTGCCCGGGAGGCCGAACACGTGGGTGCCTTGACCGGATCCGAACGCGAGAGGTTTGCCCGGGCGCAGGAGAATCCCGTGGACCGACCACTCGATCCCGAGCTGGGCGAACGCACGCGCCACGAGGTCGTGGTCTCCAACCGAGATACCGCCGCTGGTGATGACGAAGTCGTGGGTCATGGCCGCGGCCAAGGCCGTTCGAAGTCCATCCGGATCGTCGGGCGCGATGCCACAGTCGACCGGGATGCCTCCGGCTTGCACGACGGCGGCAGCCAGCAGCAATTCGTTGCTGCTGACAACCTGGCCCGGCTTCGGGACGACTCCGCGAGGGACCAGCTCGTCGCCGGTCGACACGATCGCGACCCGCGGGCGCGTGTGCACCTGGAGGCTCGTGTTGCCGGTGGAGGCCGCGACGGCGAGGTCGGCCGCGCCGAGCCTGCGACCCGCCTCGAGGACGACGTCTCGATCCCGCAGCTCGCTGCCCTGATGGCGAACCCACCGGCCTGGCTCGACCTCTCCGAATGCGGCGAGATCGACGGCAATGTCGCCCTCGGATGCTTGCACGTCCTCCTGCGGAATGACGAGGTCAGCCCCGCTGGGGAGCACGGCGCCCGTCGAGATTCGCGCCGTTTCCCCGGCTGCCAACACAGCATTCAACGGGTGTCCGGCGGCGCTCTCGCCAACCCGTCGCAGGAGGGGGCGGGCGCCAATGAGGTCGGCGGACCGGGCCGCGTACCCGTCCATCACACTGACATCGGCCGACGGGAAGTCCCAGCGGGTCCGCACGTCCTGCGCGAGGACGCTACCCATCGTCCGGACCTCGACCGGAGCGCTCACCACCGCGGATGGCTCGACCGTTTCCAGGACGCATCGCAGTGCGTCGCGCCAGGGGATCAGGGGCTTCATGGCGAGTCTTCTTGGGCAGCGCCCGGCGTGCGGGCGGTGTCGGCGGTCGAGGGGGTCCGGCTCAGCGCCGCGGGTTTGCTGGCCGCGGCGGGAGGGGCCTTGTGTGGGACTCTCGAGGTGCCTGCTGTCGAGGGGGGGCGTTCGGCGGGCGGGGGCGGTTTGGCGTCTGTAAACCCACGCGGAGAAGGACCCTTGGTCGTCCCGGCCGTCTTTCCTTTTTCTACGTAGACGACCAGGGTCTCGCCCGGCTTGGGGTCGTGTCCCCGAGAAAAGTGGTTGATCCGGGCGAGGTCTCCGACGCTCAGCTCGAAGCGGCGGCCGATCTTCGCCAAGGTGTCGCCGGACCGGGTTCGGTACCCGCGGCGTCTCTTGCCTCGGCGCAGCAGCGAGGCCTCGAGATGGGCGCGGGAACCTCGGACGACGTACTCGACCTCGTGCATCTCGTGGGCGATGACCGCTTCGGATGCGGGGTCGAAGCTGCTGGGCACGACGAGCTGGAGAACCTGCGCGGCTTGGACCCGCGCGTGGGGGTCGAGGTCGTTCCAGCGAACCACGTCCGGCCAGGTCACATCGAAGCTGCGCTCCAGCTCCCGCGGTGTCGAGGCACGCGTCGTCTCAAAGAAGACCAGGCGGTGCCCGGGCGGGACCCCCACATCGGGCACCGCAGCGAGGGGGCGTTGCGGGGGCTCGGTGGGAGCGCTTGCATCGGCGTGTTTGGCTCCGGGCCGCGGCACGATGAGCGTGATGCCGCCGCGGACTTCCGCGCTGTCCTGGATGCCGTTGAGCTTGCGAAGCTCTCTCGTGGTGGTCTTGTAGCGGCGGGCGATCGAGCTGAGCGATTCGCCGGTCTTGACCGCATGTGTCGACTCCTGGCTCCAGGCCTCTTCGAGCTTGGACTGCGCCGATGCGAACGCCTTCACCTTGTCCCGCGGGATCCGGACGGCATAAGGCACATCCGAGGGTGGTGTTCGCTCCCGGACGAGTTGTGCGTTGAGTTCGAACAAGAAGTCCGGATCCACGTCCAAGACTTGGGCCAGCGTCGAGAGCCGGGTTGAACGCTGGACCCGAACCTCGATCCAGTCCGCAGGAGGCAGCACCTTGATCTGCGACGGGTCGACGCCGAACGCCTTGGGGTTCGCGCGGACGAGCGCGGCTGCGACGATCTTTGGCACGTAGTTCGTCGTCGCGTAGGGGAGGCCGCTCTCGATCTCGCAGAGGCTCCAATAGTTGTTCGTGTTGTGCCTCTCGATCGTCGTCATGACGAGGCCGTAGCCGGCGTTGTACGCCGCGAGCGCGAGCTCCCACGATCCGAAACGGACCCGGAGGTCCTTGAGGTACAGCGCGGCGGCGAGCGTGCTCTTCTCGACGTCGAAGCGCGCGTCGAGCCAGAAGCTCTGCCCCAGTCCATAGACCTGCCCGGTCCCCGGCATGAACTGCCACGCTCCGGCGGCGCCTACCCGAGAGCGCACCGTGGGGTTGAAGCCGCTCTCCGCCATCGCCACCATGACGAGCGACGTCGGCACCTCTGCGCGCTCCAGGGTCGCGGACATCGCTGCGGAGTACCGGCCCGCGCGGCGCATCCATCCCCGGATCATCGCCTTGCCTTTCGGGTCGTCGCGAAAGTAGCGGAGGTACTCGACGGTCTTCTTGTTCCAGCGTACCGGAAGGTCCGGCAGCTCGAGGTTCGCCATCCAGGGGTCAGGCGGAACATCGATGATGGTCTTGGTGCGCTGCCCTTCGGGAAACGTTGCGCGCTCAAATCCGGCGAGCGTATCGGCGTCCTCGCGGCCGGGGTCTCGCGCGCCGGGAGCCCACGCGACGTGGACCGATGCACCGTCGGGGCGTCCGCCTCGGACCCGGCGCCGACGAGTTTCTGAGACCGAAAGCGAGCCGATCTGCACCAAGTCCTGCTCGCCCTTCGCGGCGAACGCGGGCGAACTGGGGGCCAGCAGGGTACTGACCCCCATCCAAACGGCGGTCCAGCCCCCCCAAAGGGGCCCCAGACGACGTCCTACATGGAGTCGAACCGGGCTCGCACCCGGCGCGTTCGGGACTGAGCGCCGCTTCGGCATGGAAGCACGCTAGCAAAGCCGTCCAAAGACGACTACCTTCTCTCCATGACGTTCGCTCTGGTCGGACTTGGCATTGGTCCCCTCGAGATCGGGGTGATCCTCATCGTTGTGCTGTTGGTCTTCGGCCCGTCGAAGCTTCCACAACTCGGTGAGGGTGTCGGCAAGATGCTCCGCGGCTTCAAGAAAGAGATGAAGTCGATGGAGGAAGAGAGCGGCGACAAGGTCGCCGACAAAGACGACCCCGCCGGCGAGATCGACGTGACGCCGAAGGCCGAGGCTGAGGCCGACGCGAGCGACAGCGGCGACAAAGACAAGAAGTCCGCCTGAGGGACGGCTTCGCCCGCCGGGCCATCGGGCCCGAGAACCCGCTGCCTCAACGCAGCACCCACTAGCTCGTAGGCGCCAGTCGTCTGCGGGCTGCTGTTTGTAGGGATGGGTGGATCGCAGGATCGTTCGCGAGTTCTCGTTGCTCGGCCCGGTTGAGCAAGCCCACCAACCTCAACGCGGTGGCGAGCGGCAGCCGAGGGTTTCGGAGCAGGGCGCGGCGCACACGGGGGCGAGTCCCGAAGCGGCGTGCGTCCAAGACCAGCTGCAGAACCACGGCCGAGCTCCGCCGTGAGGTCGCGATGCGGAGGATGTCCTCCTCCGTCATGTGCGGGTTCCCCAGTAGCAGGGCAACCACATCCTCGTGGGGATCGATGACCAGGCGTTCGAGCGTGCTGCGGTCGTTCGAGCGGGCCAACGACTTTCGCTCCCCCAACGTCAGTGGGCGGGTGCCCGGCACCAAGGGCCGAGGAGCGGCCGCGGCGGCGGTCTCCGATGGGGACTCTTCGGTGAACAGAAGCTCTTTGCATCCGTCGAGCTGCTGCGCCTCGGCGACGATGTAGATCTCGCGTCGAGTGTCGTAGTCGAGAAGCTCGCTCGAGGTTAGGTCGACCGCTGCGAGCAGGCTGACATCGAACGGAGGGCCTCCCGCACGGCCGGCGGTCGCGAGCATGTCCAGCAGCCATGCCGCGGCGTCCGGCGAGAGCTCGCGGATGATCTCACCGAGTTTTGCCGCCCGCATGCGACGATCCGGAAGCGCCGCCAAGCGGCGAGCGACCGTTCGAGGATCGTCCGAACCTGACCGCGTCACAGCAGCAGTGTTTCATCGAAGCCGGCCGGCGGCCAACCGACCTCGAGGGGCGGTCGGACCAGGCTCGGACTCGGCTCGGACCAGGCCCCCAACCGGCGCCCGCTACATGTTCTGTTCGTAGAGCTTCTGCAGCAGCGGCCGTGGATCCGGCGTGCCCTCGAGGGCGAGACTGGCGGCCACGAGGCCCAGCGCCACCACGGTCGTCAGGACCACCACGAAGACCAGGAACGGGTTCGTTCGCGGGAGTTCGAGGTCGTCCTGAAGATCGTTCTGGAGACCGGAGGCCGCCGCCATGGGTGCCGGCTTCGGCGCCTGGGGCGTGATGCGCTGCCGTTGAGACTCGGCGGGGGGTTCGACCGGCTGCGCGGCGGGTGTTGGTTCGGGCTCGGGTGCCGGCGCAGGTTCGGGAGCCGGGGCCGGTTCGGCGACAGGCTCGGGGGTGGGGGCCGCGGGCTCGGGCTCGGGCGCAAGCAGCTGGGTCGCGGCTTCCTCGGACGCCGCCTCTCGCTTGAGTGCGCTCAGATCATGAACGCGAGTCGGGCCGTCATCGTCGTCGTAGTCCGGCGCAGGCGCTTCCAAGGAGAGGCCCGGCGCCGACGATGCCGGCCCGGGTGCCTGAGCTGGCGAGTCGGCGGGGGGCTCGCTGAAGCTGGGCGCCGCAATACCGATCATCGTCGAGCGGACGTCGTGCGCGGCGGCGGCTGGAGCTTCGAACTGCGGCCGGGGTTCGGGAGCGACGGGCTCGGGCGCCGGCGCTTCGGCTGCGATGGGGGCAGGCGCGGACTCCGGGGCAGGCTCGGGTTCGGGCGCGACCGGTTCCGGCGCAGGGGCGACCGGCAACTCGGGCGCAGGTGCGACGGGTTGGGGCACGGGCTCGGCTGCGACGGGGGCTGCGACCGGGGCTGCCGCTGCTGCGTGATAGTCCGACGCGGAGCGGAAGCCACTCGCCATCTTCATCCCGTCCTCGACGAGGGAGGCATCGTTCGCCGCCGCGAAGTCGAGGATCATCCGGAACGAACAGCTCGGGCACTCGAGCTGCACGAGTGCGGCGATGTTCTCGTCGCGAAGCTCGAAGGGCGATTCACAGTCGGGGCAGGCGATGATCATCAGAAATCGAGTCCGACGGAGAATGTGTACTGCTGCTGGAGACCCGACTCGTCGCTGACAGACTGACCGTCGATGTCACCCGTGCTCGAGCCGCCGGGGACGATCATCGCTTCGAAGCCGAGGCGGATCACGCTGAAGATCATCCGCACGCCCACGTGGGGGCGATGGCGGAGGATCGCTCCGGAACCCTTGTAGACGAACTCCGAGGTGCCGGTCGTTGCCGTGCATTGATCCTGGTTGAAGTTGTCTGGGAACTCGTCGCACGCCGGCGTGCTGTCGAGAACCTGCGACCGGGAGATGACGAACAGCGCCTCGTACCCAGCGTAGGGGGTCAAGCTGAACGACTTGCCGACGCCGAACACGTGGGAGATCGTCGCGCCGACTGACGCTGTGGTGAGGTTGAAGTCCTTGGCGCCCAAGAGGCGGGAGAAGCTTGCGCGCACCGCGATCGAAGGGATCGGCAGGTGGTGGAAGCCCTCGTGGAGCGCGAACTTTCCGTAGCCGCCCATCGCCCACATGCTCGAGTCGAACACGTGGGTTGCACCGCCACCGATCTCGAGGCCAGGCCACAAGCCCTTGCGACCCATCAGCTGGATCGTCGGCACTGCGCCATCAGCAGCCCCTCCAGTCGGGGCACTCCAATATCGCTCGGAGTTGCTGATCGTGTTGACGGTGACATCTGCGGACACCGCGAACCCGGACAGTCCCAGCGAGTCCGCCGGGTCCATGGGCTGCAAGGCAACGACCGTGCCGAGTTCTGAAGACAAGCTTCTGAACTCGTTGTCATCTTTCGTGATGTTCCCTTGAGCGTCGCTGCCCAAGCGGGTCAGGTCGAGGTCGTACTTGCCCGCGTGCGCGTCCTGGGGAAACGAAACGATGGCGAGCACGGCCGCCGTGAGAACGATGCGGGTGCGAACGGAGAGCATGCGCGTCAGGGGCTCCAAAACCGACGATCGGCCGGCGGAGCGTAGCTTGCGCCCCGAATTCTTGTCAAGGATCCCAGTCTTGCAACCGTCCGTGATCGCTAGTGATCCACTGGGGAGGATTCCGGGGCCCCACGAGGCACGACGCGCCACTGCAGCCGGGCCCCTCGTTGGGCCCACTGTGCCCCTAACATGCCGCGACCATGCTCTGGCTCCGAGATCTGTGGTTTCACCACCAAAGCGACCGTATCCGTATGCTGGGCTGCATCGTGCAGGGTGCCCTCGAAGAAGACGGCCATCGAGACCCGATGATGATAGTCGCCGGAGCCCGTCGGAAATCGATCGACCAGCAAGAGATCCACATCGGAGGGTGCGAGGACGTCGGAGGAGTCCGCATGGTCTCCTTTGTTCAGGGCCAGGCCGAACGTCCAGCCATCTGGGGCGAGGAGCGGCGCGGGGTCGAAGACCGGCTGCCGGTCCTCGAGTTCAATCACGACGGTGAACGCGGTCCGCTCCAGGTAGCGCTTGGTCCACGCCCGCCGGGCCCCGGCATCTCGCGATTCCGCCAGCGCCGATGCGACCAAGCTGGCGTCCCACAGCGTTGCCGCGATCGTGACCCCCTCGGCGGGCACGGCCGAGCGGAGCCAGTCGTGTTCGACCCTCGTGACGTGGGTGGGCGTGGCGTGGCTCGGGTCGGGTCGATGCACCGCCGCAGGAGCGCACGCCAGCGTCAGCGCGAGTCCGCCCAGTCCGATGCGGGTCAGCGCCACCGAGCGGCCCCCGCAAACATCAACCCAAGCGCAGAGCCGCGCATCCAGGCGACACGTGCCGGAAGCACGACCGTACGGCCGTCTCCGGCGTCCATCAGAAGCTCGACGCGTTCGCCGGCGGGCCGCGCTCCCGCCCCGGCCAGTTTCACGCCACCTGCAGACATGTTGTCGACGCCGACGTCGATCACCTTCACGCTCCGGCCCTCTGCCATCCGCAGCGAAGCTGCGACGCGCAGGTCGAAGCGATGGAAGGCTCGGCCCCGGCCTTTGTCCTTGCCCGTCACGGCACCCATCAGATTCTGAAGGGCCTCGTACCGGCTGGTCATGGATTTCGGGAGCACACCGCCGCCCAGCACGCGGGCACGAATGCGGCGGTATTCGAGGATGTCGGTCAGGAGATCACCGGGGTAGGGCTCCCCGCTGGGCATGGTCGGCCCGGCGGCGTCGCCGATCTCCAGATCCCCAAAGCCGGCGCATTCCGCTGCCGCTACTCCCGCGGGGATCGTCTGGACGGGGGGATCGCATCGCTCGCTTCCCCCGCCGTGGGTCTCCTGGGGTGGGGACCACGCTGTTTGTGGCCCTGGTCCGTTGGCGGCGTCACCCGATTCGATCTCGAGCTCGGGAAGAGAAAGGGACGCTGTGAGGTCGAAGGCGGTGCTCATGGGGACTCCGTCGGGATCCCTCGCGTTGCCCACCTGGTGGGACACTGTTAACGTCGGCGCGATCGGCCGCCGCAACGCGCAAGGGGCTCCCCCTTGTGCATCGGCCATCTGCATCCCAAGTGAAGCCTCCGCACTCCCGCTCGCCCGGACCACCTTGGGACGGCACCTCCGACTCCTCTCGATGGGCCCGCGCACGCGAGCAGCCGCTGCTGTGGTTGTTGTTCGTTCTCAGCGCTGGCTCGTTCTTGGTGTTCGTGCCGCCGGAACTCTCGCCGATCCTCGCGTGGGCTGGGCGGCTAGGCCTCGCCGCGCTCGTCCTCATGGTCACGTGGTGGGCGTACACGGGCTTCTCTGGCTACGAGCAATTCATCGGCTGGCGCATCGTGCGTCGCACCGGTCGCCCACCGAGTCGTAGCCTCAAGATCTCGCTCGCGTTGCTTGCGGTGTTCTCGGCCTTGTCCCAAGCGCCGATCGAGTTCCTCACCGAGACACGGGCGCCGCTGGTCGTGGCGATTGCCGCGTGTGCCCTGATCTCCATCGTCCTGCTGATGCTTCGGATCTTCGCGGTCTCGGCTGCGCTGAGCATCGTGGGCATCGCGATCGGCGTTGCCGCGCTGATCGTCGTGCAGTCGGTGGCGACCGGCTTCCAGCATGAGTTCGAGCGACGGGTGCTGGGCGTGTACGCGCACATCAACGTGACACGCCCGTACGGCATCCATGAGTACCGCCGGTTCGAGTCCTACCTGCGCACGGTCGACGGCGTACAGGGAGCCAGCCCGTTCGTGTACTACGCGATGGCGCTTGCGCCGGTCGCCGAGCCGGGCTCCACCAACGCCGACCTCCGCCGGGCGACGGCGCTGGTCAAGGGGATCGAGCCGACCACCGCCGACGAGGTCATCGATCTCCAGGACCACCTCGCGGCCGCCGACATGGGCCCGCCGCCCCCGATCACCGCGCTCCGCTCGGACCTCGCGCTACAGCCGATGCCCGATCGGGACGACGAACGACTGCCGCCGATCATTGCGAACACCCCGGACCCCCGCGGTGAGGGCTGGTACCCCAAGGCGATGGCGGACTGGCGTTCGCTGCCGCAGGAGCAGAAGTTCGGCCGCCGCCGGGCCGCGATCGACGAGGAGGATTGGCCCGACGAGTTCCAGGTCGACGAGAACGCTCGAGACGACTCCGAGTCGCTGCCGACCATGTTCGTCGGCTACGCGCTCGCCCGGGAACTCGAACTCGACATCGGCGACGCCGTGATGCTCGTGGACCCGGGCGCCAGCTTCGACCACACGCAAGCGCCAGAGTTCCGCAAGTACCGCATCGCCGGCATCTTTCGAGCTGGGTTTCAGGAGTACGACGATCACCTCGTCTACATCCATATCCACGAGCTGCAGTACTTCAAGTATCGCGGCAAGGACATCGTCTCCGGCATCGACCTGAGGCTGCACGACCCGTACGACGCTCCGGAGGTCGAGGCCGTCCTGCGGCAGACGATCGGTGACGACGAGTACACAATCCTCGAGTGGCAGAAGCTCAACGCGAACCTCTTCCAGTCGATTCGCACCCAGAAGACCATCCTCACCATCATCCTCAGCCTCGTAGGGACGGTGGCGGGCTTCAACGTGCTGACCGCCCTGTGGACGATGGTGATGCGCCGCAACGCCGAGATCGCGATCATCATGTCGATGGGGGCCTCCGAAGGGGGCGTCGCGCGGTTCTTCCAGTTCTCGGGCCTCGTGTTGGGGGCGGTGGGGAGTATTGCGGGGGTCGTGTATGGGTTGGTGCTGTGCTGGTTGGTGGAGCTGTATGGGTACTCGCTTGATCCCGAGGTCTACTTCATCGAGGAGCTTCCGGTGGAGTACAGCCTCGTGCAGATCGGCGTCGTGATCGCGTTGACCATGAGCATCTCGTTCGTGGCGACCATTCCTCCTTCACTGCGCGCGGCCAAGCTGCGCCCGGTCGAAGGACTGCGGTACGAGTAGCCGATGGACTCTCCCCGGCTGGCGCTGATCGTGATGATGGCGCGCCGTCTGGTCCTACGGTCCGGCGCGCCGCCAGCGAAGGTCCTGCGATGGATGTGGGGCTCTCTCGCCGTCACGGCGGTAGGGGCGGTCGCGGTCCTCAGCGGCGCCACACATCCGCTGTGGGTCGCGTTGGTCGGGGCCGGGAGCATGGCGGCGCTGATCGGCGTCGCGCTGCGATTGTTTCCCACCGCAATGGCCGTTTCGGTGACCGGCATCGCGCTGTCCTGCGCGAGCTTGATGACCGTGCTGGGCGTCACCACCGGGTTCGAGTCCGAAATCGTGCGGTCGGTGGCCCAGTTCAACGGCCACGTGCTGCTCACCAAGTACGGCCTCGACTTTGAGGAGTACGAAAAGATCAGCGCCCGGATCGAGACGGATCCGCGGGTGCAGGCCGCATCTCCGTTCGCCTACTCGATGGTCGCGGTCGTCAAGGTGACCGAACCCTCCGAGGGGAATCGCGGCCCGTCGGTCGTGATCGGCAAGGGGATCGACCCGCGTCGCGCCGTGGACATGGATGGACTCACCGACGCGTTTGCTGGCGGCAGCCTCGATGCGCTGCGTCCCGGCGGGACCCTGGTCACCCCGGGGCTCGTCTTGGGCGACGCCTTGGCGAGAGAGATCGACGTGTCGGTAGGGGACAAAGTCCGGGTGGTCGTTCCCGCGGAGATCGATGGCTCGCAGGGAGACTTCGGGCGGGAGCCTCGACACGCGGAGTTCGAACTCACCGACCTCGTTCACACGGGGACCTCCGAGATCGACCGCAACATGGCGTTGATGCACCTGAGCGCGGCACAGTCGTTGTTCTTCCGCGAGGCCCGGGTGACGGGCATCGAGTTTCAGCTCGAAGACCCACGCCTGGCGACCCCTGTCGCCGCCGACATCGAGGCCACGCTCGGCTATCCCTACCGAACCTCGACCTGGGAGCAAACCAACGCGCCCTTGTTGGTCAGCCTCAGACAGGTCCGCATCGCGATCGTCGTCATCCTCGGCCTCATGAGCGTGGTTGCGGCGTCGAGTTTGGTGGCCAGTCTCTTGCTGATCGTCCGCCGCAAGCGGCACGACATCGGTGTGATGATGGCAGTCGGCAGCAGCCGCGCCCTGGTCTTCTGGGTGTTCGAGTCGATTGGCGTCGTCGCCGGCGTTGGCGGTGCCGTGCTCGGGCTTTCACTGGGCGGCCTGTACTGCGTCGTCATCGGGGCCTACCGCTACCCGCTGGTGGGGGACGTGTATCCGGTCGACCACATGCCAGTCGAGCTCGGCTTCCTCGACGCGTTTGGGCCCGCCGCGGTCGCCGTGGGCCTGTGCGCGCTGGCATCGGGCCCGGTCGCGGTCCAGGCCTCGAAGATTCGGTTGCTCTCCGCGCTCGGCCGCTAGCGGCCGCGTCGGTCGCGGTCAGCCCGCGTCGTCAGCGGGAATCTCGAGCTCGGTGATCTTCTTCTGCGCCACTGTCTTGGAGAACTCGGAGCAGCAGTCGCGCTGGATGTACGCCGACCATTGGTCGAGGGCGTGTTTGACGTCCTTCTTGTCCTCGTAGACGAACGCAGCACCCGCAAAGGCCTTCTTGTCCGACTGGTTGAGGGTCTGCGCTTTCATGTACGCACGCAGCGCTTCGTCGAGCTTGCCCTGCGCCCGAAGAGCGTCACCGAGGTACGTGTTGGCTCCTGTGCGTCCTCCGTCTTGCGCCTTCGGGTCGAGTTCGAGGACCTCAACGAGGACAGCCTGTGCGTCCGCGGCCTTCTCGGCTTTGAGCAGGACGATTCCTAGCGAAAGGCCGTAGGTCGAGTTCTCTTTGTCGAGGTCGTACGCCTTGCGAAACGGGCCGGCGGCTTCGGCGAACTGGTCCATATAGCGGAGCGTCTCGCCCAGGATGTACTGCGTGTCTGCATCATCGGGCGTCGCCGCGGTGGCCTTCGTGAGCAGCCCCTTCGCTTCCTTGTATTCGCCCTTGGCGTAGTGAGCCTTGCCCAGCAGGGCGGTGGCCTTCGGGTGGTCCGGGCGGTCCGTGAGCAGCCGAGCCAGGATCTTCTGCGCCTCCGCGGGCTTGTTGTTGCGGATGCGGGCGTCGGCGTCCTCGAGCTCGCTCGCGAACTTCGCGTCCTTCTCCTCCTGAGTCACCTCCGGGGGGTTGTCACAACCAAGGACGGGCGCGGTGAGTAGGACAGCGAGAGCGACGAGAACAAGTCGTTGCATGAGCGCGCAATGGGCGTATCACGCGCTTCTGAGCCGTGTCCACACCACGGTGCCCCGGGCTGCTACGCTCCGTGTGTGACGCGGGAACGGACGCGCTCCCGGGCGGTGACCGGGGCTCACGAGGCCATCGGTGCGGTCGGGTCGGTGCTTCGGCGAGAAGCGAAAGCGGCGCTGGCGCGTTGGGCCCTGCAGAAGCGTCTGGCGCCGGCATCCACCGAATGGAGCTCTCGCGACGAGGCCACCCATCCTTGGGATGGACGTAAACGGTTTGCCGAGGACTACACATTCATCGCCGTGCAAGCCGGTCTCGGCTTGCTGGTGCGGCTGGAGTGGTTGCCCGGTCGCGGGTCCCATCGGCTATGGCTGGCGGTGCTGCGCGAGGGGGGGACCTGGGTCCTGGGCGAGCAAGGCCAAGTTCTCGTTCGAGATGCGGGCACCGATCGCTGGCGCGCGGGTGGACTCGAACTCGACTGCATCAAGCCGTTGGCGCGCTGGCGAATCCGGTTCGAGGGCCCGCTACGGCTGCAGGGGAGCGACACCACCTCCACCGGTCGCATTGATCTGACGTTCGGGGCCGACGACCTGCCGTTTTCTCCGGGTGTCGACGACGATCCCGAACTCGTGGCGCGCCGCATCGGCGAGGCGGTCTGGGATCGCAAGCTGCTGCAGGCCGTGCGTCGCGACCACAGTCGCGGGTACGCGCAGACCGGCACGTTGTCCGGGACGGTCGCGGTCGCAGAAATGTTGGTGCCCGTGCGTGCCGCCGCTGCTCGCCAGCACACCTGGGGCGTTCGGGATTGGGGAGCGCCGGACGAAGCCTTCCAGTGTTTCGTCGCGTGGGAGGATGGTCGGCGGGCGCTCGTGCATCGGGCCGTCTTCCCATTCGTCACCCTCGAGGGAGGCTACGTTCGAGCTGCCGGCCAAACCCGCGACCTCGTGCGAGGACTCGGCGTGTCGTCGGAGCTGCGACCGGGTGGGGCACCGGCTCACCTCGAGCTCTCTGTCGAACTTGGCGGCCTGCCGCAGCCGCTGGGTGTGCGCCTCGGCAACGAGCGCGAGGTTGGGTTCGGTGTCGACGGACGCGGTGAGTTTTCGTTCGCATTGTGTAGGGTTGGTGACAACGAAGGCTGGGGCCTGTGGGCCGGTCAGCGGCGGACACTTCGACGCCCACGAACGCGCCGGCCATGACGGCGTGACTGCCGGTGGTCATGCCGGGCGCCGCTGATCCCATTCGACCATCCTGCACGCTCAACGGGTATTGAAATCGCGGCTTCCGATGGCAACCAGGGCGCGCTCGCTCTACCCTCCCGGAGCATGAACTCGCGTCCTCCCACATTGGGTCTCCGGCACCTGGCGCTCTGGGTCCGCGCAGACGCGTTCGAGGCGACGCTTCGTTTCTATACGGAGGGGCTGGGGCTCGGCGTGGACTGGCATCCCGACCCCGACAACATCTACTTGAGTTCCGGTGGGGACAACGTCGCGCTGCACCGTGCCGTAGCGCCGCGCGAGGTGAGCCATGAGCGCTCGGTGCTCGACCACCTTGGCTTCGTGATGGCATCGGCCGATGACGTGCGAGCCTGGCATGCGTTCTTGGAGCCGAAGGCATCGGAGCTGGGGTTCGAGTTGCTCAACGCGCCGAAGGTGCATCGTGACGGCGCGACGTCGTTCTACCTGCGCGACCCGGCGGGGCATCAGGTTCAGATGCTCCACGTCCCGTCGATCCGGGCCTGACCGAGGAGGTCCGGAGGTCGAGCTATGAGCACGACCCCGTTTGGGCGACCGTTTGGGCGACGGCTTGGGGTGGAGCGGAGGCCCTAGGCTCGAACGGGCGGACGCGATGTCGGGTCGGTCACCGTGTGCTGAACAACGCCGGGGCTGGAGCCCTGCAGCCAAGACTGCGCGCCTTCGTGGGACGCGAACGTGTGCAGCGGCGCGTGCAGGTGCTGCGCGATCACTTCGGCGGCGTTCCGAAGGATCGACGAGTTGGCCACAAACGCGATGCGACGAAAGCCGATGCCTCGCGCTTGCGACAACATCGACTGTGCCACTTCCGCACACGCGGCCTCGTATCCCGACACGTTCCGCAGATCGACGAGGACGGAATCCGGGAGGACCGAACCGGACACGGAGCCGCCGCTGAGGAACGGCGAGAGGGCCTCCTCGGCCATCGGCCGGGTCACAAATCCCGCGCCTTCCACGCAAAGCACGCGGTCGCGGACCTCAATTGCGAAGCCGGAGGGGAGGTCGGTGAAGTGGCGTTCGGGTTTCGGCAAGGGGATGGTTCGTTCGCTGGGTGGGGGAGACCGGACGGACTTCGAATCGACTGTGACACGCGCAGGTCCACAATCTGACCCGCAGTCTGCAGGGGAGTCTGGAAGGGTGGGCGCATCCTTGCTGCCATCCCCGGACTCGATGGGCCCACGCTATCGGATCCCATACGCACGGATCAACGCCCGGGCAGGGAGGGTCGAGAATCAACGTTCGGGGCACGAGAAAACGGCGGTCCCAGAGCCGGGAACCGCCGTCGTCCGGGCTGGCGCCCACAGCGGGGATCAGCCGCCGGTGCCGCTGTCCGTGTCGCCGTCCGTATCTGAACCTCCGCCGGGGATCGTGCCGCCCTGGTCGGTATCGATCAGCTCGCCGGTGCACATGTCGCCGTTGCAGGTGACCCGGATCTGGATGAGCCGGCCATCGCCGGGCGGGTCGAACGTGAAGGCCTCGAGCGGGGTCGTGCTCGGGTCGGCGTCGACCTGCACGTTGTCGTAGGAAACGACCACGGTGTCGACCCGCTCGCCGTCGAGGTTGCGCTCTTCGTCGGGCACGATGTTGGTGGCCGACTGGAGATTGGAGACGGTGTAGTCGTGCTCGAGCAAGAGCGAGGACGAACCTTCGGCCGCCTCGACCGTGAAGGTGTCGATTGGCACGTCCGCGCTGGGCACGTACGGCACACCGTTGGCATCGAGGAGGATGAACGTGACTTCGATCTGAGCCGGGGTCGGGGTGAGCGTGACGTCGATGCTGGTCGAGGCGCCATCGATGACCTCGAGCGACTCATCGTCGTCCGGCGCATCGAGGTTGTCGCGAACCGTAATGTCCGAGCCATCGATGCCTTCGACGACGAAGTCGTTGTAGTTTCGGGCTTCGACCCCCGACAACACGATTTCTCCCGCGTCGCTGCAGATCTCGGTGCGCTCCTCGTCCCCGAAGGAAACGCGGACCGTGCCCACGCCTTCGGTGGTGCACGAGCTTGACCCGATACCAAAGCGGTAGTTGATGGTCACCGTGCCGGAGCCGGGATCGTTGTTGCAGCCGGCGGAGCCGAGCAACGCAGCGGCGACAGCGAGAGGGGCGAGCGCAGAAAATTTAGTGATCGAGGCCATGGGTTCTTCGTCCGCAGATGCCGGAGTGACGCCCGCAAAAATACGAGCCCGCGATGCCAGCGTCGAGAGGTTCAGACCACTTCAGACGTGTGCCTGCCCGGAGTGTTCAAGTCGATTTCTTGGCCGGAGGTCGCACGTGTGCCTACATCTTTCGACAGGACGCCATGAAATCGCTTCATGCCATCGCTACGCTCGCCCTGGTCATCGGGCTCTGGGCGCCGCCTGCCGCGGCTTCGGAGGACTCGGATGTCCAGCACGCCCCGCCCACCGCAGCCGAGCTGGAAGCTGCGCCGCTGTCGCTGCGGGGCACTCGAGGGGCTCCACACCCCGATTGCACCAACGGTGTGCCGCAATGGCTCCATGAAGTGAAGCCTGGGGAGCACCTGGGACTCATCGCCGGGCGTTACGGCGTTCGCCGGGCCGAGCTTGTCGAGCTCAACGGCATCGAGAACCCGAACCTAATCCGGACCGGGCAGTCGCTCGCGGTGTGCCCGGAGATCGCTCCCCGGCAGCAGAAGCTCGTCACCCACGTCGTCGCCTCTGGCGAGACCATGACGGAGATCGCCGAGCGCTACTCGCTGAGCATCGCCGAGCTTCTCGAGCGCAGCGGTCGCGAGCTGTCGAATCTCAACCACGTTCGGGTTGGGCAGTCGTTCTCGTTCCTGGTGGATGACGGCATCGTCGAGGCGTTCAAGCCTCCGCTGCCGAAGAAGGTCGCGAAGAAGAAAAAGCGCGGCGGCAAGGGCAAGCACAAGCGCTCCAAGGTCTCGGTCCAGCTGCTGGGCGGGAAGTACATGCACATCAAGCGTCCGCGCTTGGCCTATGGGACCGCCAAGACCGTGGGCCTCATCGAGGGCGCGGTCGGGCAGTACAAGCGCAAGCATGCCAGGGGCCCCAAGGTGCTGATCGGCAACCTCTCGAAGGAGGGCGGCGGCAAGCTCGAGCCTCACCTCTCCCACCGCCACGGCGTCGATATCGACGTGGGTTACGTACTCAAGGGCGAGACGCTCGCGAGCACCCGGTTCCGCGGCGTCAACCAGAGCACCCTCGATCCGAAGCGGACCTGGGCGCTGGTGAAGGCATTCCTGGACACGGACGAGGTCCGGTACATCTTCATGGACTACGCGTTGCAGAAGACGCTGTACGAGCACGCCAAGTCGGCCGGAGCATCCCAGGATGACCTCGACGAGCTGTTCCAGTACCCGCGTGGACGCGGCCGCTCCCACGGCATCATTCGCCACTGGCGAAGCCACAAGAACCACTTCCACGTTCGCTTCGAGAAGTGACCGCGGCCGGGGGGCGCTCAGTCGTCGAGCTCGAGGATGAGCCGGCGCGTGCCATCGGCGTCGGTGCTCGCCTCGTGCACCTGGATGCCTTGCCCGAGTGTCGCGCGTTCGATCGTTTCGACGGCCGTTGCCTGACGTAGCTTCGGCAACAACGCACCTTCGAGCTGGGCCTGATCGAGCTCGCCGCAGACCAGCTGCAGCGCGCCATCCACAACCACGAAGCCGAAGTCCTCGACCGTGTCACACACCCCGGCTTCGAGTCGGATGTCGACGGGATCCCCGGTGCATTCGAGGCTGCCCTCCAGGCGCACCCGGCGACGGGGACGGACGTACGGCAGGCTCATCCTCGACAGCGCAGCCTCGACGGCGTCGAGTGAGGTCGCCCGCAGCTCGATGTGGACGTATCGACTCATCGCGCCGTAGACGTCTTGGCCGGGGGGTCTCTGTGGGGATCCACTTCCGCGCACAGGGGGCATGCGGCGATGTCGCGGCGCACGGCCAAGAACCACCCACAGCGCCGGCAGGCCCGAGCCTCGACGGCCGCGGTCGCGGTCGTCTCCGTGGCAGGATCGACCGCAATGCCGTAGTGCTCGAACAGATCGGCGGTTCGGCCGGGCCCGGGCGCGTGATCGCCCGTGCCGCCCAAGTCGCCGAATCGGTCCTTGCGGGACGCCATGACGGCCTGACCATACGCCACGCTTGCCTCCGGCAGCGGTCTTCGGCGAAACTTTGTGTCGCGAAAGGTAGCCGGCCCCGCCCGGCTCGATCCGCGTGACGGACGACTCCACGAACAAGAATCGACGCAGAGCGCAACGCGTGCCCCTGAGCGTCGCCTTTTCCGAAGCAGACCCGCGCACCACGACGCCGGTCAGCGATCTCTCCCAAACCGGCGTGTTCGTGCACACCGATGAGCAACTGCCCATCGGCTCGGTCATCGACATCCGCTTCACGGTGTTTCCCGAGGAGCCGGTGCTGTTCGAGGGCAAGGGCACGGTCGTGCGTCACACCGACGACCCCCGAGGCATGGGCGTCGAGTTCCTCGACCTCAGCCACGGCGCCCGCGAAGTGCTGCGCGAGATTCAGATCCGACACGAAGCCCAAAAGGGTCGCAACACCCTGACGCGGTCCCACCCCGGACTTCGGACCCACGGCCTCGTCGCCAAACTCATCGAGAAAGCCTGAGACCGGAGAGCCTTCTCGGGCTCCGCTCGGTAGGTCCCGGATCGCAAAGCACCCGGCGCCGCTTCGAGGCGGGCCGGGTGATTTTGATCGAATGCTCGTCGAAACGAACGCCGAGGCCTAGGCCTCAGGGAGGTTGCGCACCGCGTGGTCGATGAGCGCCACGCCGAAGCCGGTGCCGCGTCCCTTGAGGAACGAGGGACCCGCGAGGTCGATGTGACACCAGCGCCGGTTCTTCGCCCCTGGAGCGTCTTCGATGTGGCCGTAGAGGAACTGGGCTGCCGCGGACGTCTGCGCGTTCATCCGGTTCGCGACCGAGTTCTTCATGTCGGCGATCTTGCTGCTGAACTCTTGCTGCAGGAGCTCGGGTGCGAACAACAACGGGTGGACGAGGTCGCCGGTGACCTTGCCCGCGCTGACCATCGCGCACTCCATGTCCGCGTCGTTCGTCACGATGGCCGCGTGAATCATGCCGGTGGCGATGAGCTGCGCACCGGTGAGGGTTGCGGCGTCGAAGATGACATCGGCCTGGAGTTCACGCGCTGCCCAGCTCAGTCCGTCCATCAACAACAGGCGGCCCTCGGCGTCCGTGTTGTTGATCTCGACGGTCTTGCCCGAGTGCGCGACGAGAACGTCGTCCGGCTTGTAGCTGCGCTCGTCGACCGCGTTCTCAGCGATGCACATGACGAGGGAGAGGCGTCCCGCGTAGTCGGCCTGGGTGAGCACTCGGAACGCGCCGAGGACCGCAGCAGAGCCGCCCATGTCGCCCTTCATGCCCTCGATGCCGCCGCGTGGCTTGAGGTGCAGGCCGCCCGTGTCGAACGTGACGCCCTTGCCGACGAGTGCGACGTGGGTGCCTTCGGCCTTGGGGTTCCACTCCGCGACGATCATGCGCGGCTCGGTGCTGGCGCCGCGACCGACCGCGTGAATGCCTCCGAGTCCATTCTCCAGGAGCTTCGCGCCCTTGATCTCGGTGACCTTGACCCCGGAGATCTCCTTGAGCATCTCCTTGATTCTCACCGCGTAGGTGCTGGGGTTGAGGTCCGAGGGAGGCGTGTCGACGAGCTCGGCGCTGTCGCGCGCACAGTCCACGGTGGTCTTGACCGCGTCCTCGACGACGAGCTCGGTGCCGCTCGAGGTGATCGCTGCGACCTGGACCTTGGCGCGGGTGGGCTTCGCCTTGCGGCTGAACTGGGGCAGGGCGCGGCCCACAGCGTTCGTGGCCGCCAGGAGGTGCGAGGCGTCATCGAGGACGAGCAACACACCGACCTTGCCCGTGCTGCCGAGTGCGACCTGGCTCACAACGTGGCGGATGCTGTCGGCGCGCGACGGGCTGTTGTAGCGCGAGAGTGTGTCGGGCAGGACGCCGACGGTCAGTCGCGTCGGGCCGTCGGATTTGGAGCCGGGAGCCTTGAACAGGCTGGATGCGGTCGCGCCACGACGACCCGGGGATGCCTCGCTGGCGAGGGCTCCCGCGTAGTCCGCCATCCGCTTGCCCAACGCCTTCGCCAGCGCGGCCTTGGAGGCCTTGCGCTTGAACGTGCTAGCGGGCGCGACGATCACGAGGTGCTTGAGCCCGCGCCCCAAGGCGCGAACGTTGGCTGCATACGAGATAGGGAGCACGCCCGGAGTATGCCCCAACCTGCCCCCCGAGGTCACACGGCCGCGGGACGGGTTCGATGCACCGCCCACGCGCGCAGTGCCTGAATCGACTCGGCCCGGGTGACGCTCAGCGGCACGGTGTCGGCGACCGCCTGGCGGAGATCGTCGGGGCTTAGCGGTCGCTCGGCCGCGAACGCGTGCAGTCGGGCCTCGGTGACCGAGGCCTGGATCTCGGCGCCGGAGAACCCCTCCGCGGCGGCTGCGATGGAGGCGAACGCTGGCCACGGATCCGTCATCGGGGGAATGCTGCCCAGACGCTGCCGCGGTTCGCCTTCGAGGTGAATCCGGAGAATATCCTCGCGGGCGGAGGCTCCGGGCAGGTCGAAGAAGAAGATCTCGTCGAGTCGGCCGCGACGCAGCAGCTCTGGAGGCAGGCCCTGCACGTCATTGGCAGTCGCGACGACAAAGACTGGGCGGGCGCGCTCGGCCAGCCAGGTCAACAGTCCCCCCATGACCCGGGCGGAGGTCCCTGCGTCGGAACGACCGCCGGCGGCCCCGGCGAACCCCTTGTCGATTTCGTCGATCCACAGGACGACCGGGGCCATGGCGTCGAGGGAGGCGAGGACCTGCCGGAGATTGGCCTCGCTTCGACCGACGGTGCCGCCGAAGAGGCGGCCGGGATCGAGTCGAAACAGCGGAAGGCCGAGTGTGTCGGCGCAGGTTCGGGCAGCGAGGCTCTTGCCGCAGCCCTGAACCCCAAGCAGGAGGACCCCGCGGGGCGGGAGAATCCCGGCGGCCTCGGCTTCGGGCAGTAAGGCCAGCGCCCGCGTCGTCATCCACGCTTTGAACGCGCCGTAGCCCCCCAACGTGTCGGTGGACAGGGCATGGGCCGGTTCGAGCAGTCCGTCGGTGGGAACGAGGGCCGGCTTGTGCCGGGTGATGAAGTCGATCAGACGCGCGGGGTCGATGCCCTCGGCGAGCACGGCCTCGGCGACCAGACGCTCTGCGCTGGGCATGCCCAGACCCAGCAACGCGCGGGAGATTGCGGGCCCGTCCGCCTCGAAGACGTCGTGGGCCCCGGGAAACCGTCCGTCCAGGGCTTGGCCGATCTCGGCCAGGGCGGCCTCGAATGCGCCGCGATCGGGGGTGGGCAGGATGAGCCTCCACGCCTCGGGCGGAATGCTCCACGGGGCAGCGCCCATGGGCTCGACGACGATCCACGTGGGGCCCTGGACGCTCGATGCGGCCTCTCGGAGCGCCCGGGTCACGGCGGGGTCCGCAAGCGCGGGGGCCGGATCGAGCAGCGCCCACAATCCGGGGCCAGGCGCCCGGAGAACGGCTGCGAGGGCGCGCGGCGAGCCTTCTGCGTCGACCCCCGAAGAGAGGCTCCACGTGTGCAGATGGGTGTCGGCTCGGACCGCGACGTCTTCGAGGAGCTCCACCGCACGGGCTTCCTCGCCGGTTTGCAGAACGATGAGGCGGACTCCGGCCTCGATCGCCCGAACGATCTCGGCGGCGAAGCTCATCGCGCGGCGCTGACGGTCTGGGTCTGGGTTGCCGCCCAGGACAGCCAGCCGCCCACGAGGTGCGCCTGGACCGGAGCCTTGAAGGCCCCGTCGGACTCGAAGCTCCAACCGTTGAGCCACAGGCGGGTGCCTTTGAGACGGGCGAGCTTGGCGTGAAGCCAGATGAGGTCGTTGGAGATCGCGGCAGCCCGGCCAGCCAGCGTCCCGCGTCCCCCGAACAGGGCGATGCGGTAGTGAAGCTTGCCGGCCACGCGCAGCGGCTCGAACCCGTCGCCGAACACGGCATGGGCACGATCGAGCAGGTCTTCGAACCCGCGAGAGCGAGAGCGGCGGAAGTCGAGCGCCAACAACACCGGGGCATCCGCTTCGCCTGCACGCGAACGCACCACGCCGTGGGCGAAGGCTTGATACAGGCCCTCGACCACGCCGGGAATGCCTGGCTGCATCCGCCGTAGGGCATCGACCGCGGCGGCGGACCGTTGGGCCGACAGCGCGTGCGCGACACGTTTGATCCATCCGGGAACGAGACCGGTCAGCTCGACCATGCGGGCGCATGCGTGGGCATCGAGTGGCTCTCGATCGGCGCGCGCGAGCAGGCCTTCGAGGGACTGAAGAGCTTCGGCGCGGGGGTCGGTCATCGGCTGCGATCTCGAATGGCGCGCGCGACTTCTCGCTTGGTGTCGCGCTCCTTGATGGTCGCTCGTTTGTCGTGCATTTGCTTGCCTCGACAAAGCCCCAGTTCGACTTTCACGTAGCTGCCCTTGAGGTAGACAGCCAGTGGGATCAGCGTGAGCCCGCCGGGGCCAACTTCGCGCTCGAGCTTGTCGAGTTCGCGGCGATGCATCAGCAGCTTTCGGCGCCGCAGAGGCTCGTGGTTGCGCTTGTGCGCCTGCACGTACTCCGAGATGTGGGCGCGGTTGAGCCACAGCTCGTGTTTGTCGAAGGAGGCAAAGGCCTCGCCGAGGCTGATCTTGCCGTCTTTGACGGCCTTCACCTCGGAGCCGACCAGCGCCAGTGCCGCCTCGAACCGCTCGAGCACCTCGTACTCGTGCAGCGCCTTGCGGTTCTGCGCGAGGATCGTGCCCGCGGCCGCCAAGCTCTTCTTCTTGTTCTTCTTGGCCACCGGGCCGCTCAAGCTACGCGACGGCTTGGAGGAGGGCAAGGAAGGACACGTGCGCTCCAGCGGCCCGAAGCGGCGCCGCGGCGGCCTGCAGCGTGGCTCCGGTGGTGATCACGTCGTCGAACAACAGGACGCGTCGACCGCGGAGCAGAAGGCTCCTGGGGGGCAGGGCGACGAAGGCGTGCTCGACGTTTTCCCGGCGCAGGTTCGCGGGCAGACCGACCTGCGGCGTGGTGTTCCGGGAGCGCCGCAGGAGGGCGACCGGCGGGGGCTGGCCGCCGGCGCGCAAGGCCCATCGGAGGATGAGCTCACTCTGATTGAACCCGCGGGACCGCTGACGGCGACGATGGAGCGGAACCGCAACGGCGAGATCGAACGACGCCCGGCGGACGTGGAAGCCAAGCATCTGGCCCAGCGGACCTGCACGCGCGAGATCCCGATCGTACTTCAAAGCGGAAAGGGCGCGCCGCATCGGCCCCTCGTGGCTGAACACCCCGACGGAGCGAGGCGGACTGGGCACGACTTCGGCGGTGCACCGCGTGCACAGGCCTGCGACGGCGTCGTCGCGAAGCAGGCGGCGGCACCCGACACACGCCGGAGGAATGAGCCAGCTCAGCATCCCCTGTGACGTCGACCGCCGCGGCGATCGGTTGCACGAAAACGACCGAGCCGTGCGGGTCAGTGGTGATACGGGTGGCCTGCGAGGATCGTGCCGGCCCGGTAGAGCTGCTCGCAGAGCATTGCCTGCGCAAAGCGGTGGGGCAGGGTGAGGCGGGAGAGGCCCATCACCTTATCCGCGGCGTCGCGATGCGGGTCGGCGAATCCGTGCGCGTCCCCGATCGCGAAGGCGACAGCGCGAACGCCCTGGTCACGCCAGGTCCGCAACCAGGTCGCGAACTCGTCGCTCGTGGGCTGCTCGCCTCGCTCGTCGAGTACGACAATCCGGCCGCAGCTGGTGCGCGCCTCGTCGAGGACGGCGTCGTTGGTCCGCAGCGCGCGGCGATCGATCGGCAGGAAGCTGCGGCTGCGTTTGACGTACTCCTCGCACGCCTTCTCGAGGCCAACGTCCTTGAGCTTGCCGACCGCCAACACCCGCAGGCGCATCAGTCGAGCTCGTCGCTGGCGTCCGGCGGAAGCTCGTCACCGTTGCTGTCGTCGTCGTCGTCGTCCTCGGGTGGAAGATCGACCGGGTCCTGGGCCGGCGTTGCTTCGTCGAGGTCGTCGGGAAGCTCGGCCCCTTCGAGGTCGTCGTCGTCATCGTCGTCGTCGAACTCGTCCTCGAAGCCACCGAACACCAAGTCACCGCGGTACGCGGGCAGATCGTGCGGAGTGTCGAGCGCGTCGAGGTCCGAGACATCGGTGACCTCGGGGGGCAGGTCGAGTTCGGCCCGGGCGGCGTCGCTCCACATGCTCTCCAGATCGTAGTGCATGCGCACCGGGTGGTAGAAGACGTGGACCATGAAGTGGTCGTAGTCGAGCAGGTCCCACGTGTGGTCGCCGAAGCCGTCGGCGCCCTCGGCTTTGCACCCGTGCTTGCGCAGCTCAGCGTTGATGCTGTCGGCGACCGCTGCGACGTGACGCTCCGAGCGACCCGAGAGGAGCAGGACCCAGTCGGTGTACCCGGTGATGTCGGTGACATTGAGGATCACCGGTGCCTTCGCGCTCTTGTCGATCGCGACGTCGAGGGCTCGCACGAGGTTCTCGGGGAGGTCGCCGCGCGTGTAGGAGGTCGCGGTTTCGGAGGGAGCGTTTTGCACGAGCGAATCCAAAGAGGAGAACGAAAGACGCGCCGGTCGGTTGGCCGCGGTGCCCTCGAAGGGCGTTGCGACCGGGTGGGTCCACGGTGGACTAGGGCGCTGCAAGGTCGCCCAGGAGGCGTTTGCGTTCCTCCTCGTAGCGGTGACGCTCCGGAAGTGCAACCGCGTCCTGTGGGGCGAGCACACTCGGGGCTTCTGGCAGCGTCGCTGCGACTCGCCCATGGACCTCGAATTGGCCAGAAAGGGGCCCTGCGGAGCCTCCTTCGACGGAATAGGTCGCGGTGGCGTCGAGCGAGATCCAGGCGCCGCTGTTCGCGTCCACGAGAAGGTCACCCGAGAGTGCGCTGAACGCGACCCGGCTTCGCCAGCCCTCGGAGGCTCCCGGGGGCCGCAGTCCATCGCCCGGCGTCAGGGTCACCCGCACGGCGTCCCCGCCGTTCCATCCTTCGCCCGGCGCGTCTTTGGCGATGACCGTCGCCCCGGGGAGGAGGAACAGGACCGCGTCGTGCGCGGCTCTCCATGCATCGTCGAGCCAGAGTTCGTGGACGCCGGACTCGACCGCATGAAACGTCCACGGTCGGTGCTCGAGCTTGGCGTACAGCAGGCCATCGACAGCGACGACCGAACGACCACGGTCCTTGTCGTTGTGCTGCTCGAGCGCGAAGCGAGGGCCGGCGTCATCCGAAGCCTCCCAACGAACCGCGACTGTGTCCGACACCGCTTGATCGGCCGCAACGAGGGTATCGACCGCCGGGTTGCTGCGGCCGGGCTGCGTCGGACGAAGTGTCAACGACGTCTTCAGCGCGAGGGCGTGGGGGCCGAGCGCATCGCGGACCGCCGCGTGAGGCTCGGAAAGCACTTCGAGCAGGACCAGCGGCTCGCCCGCAAGCAGTCGCTCCCCGGCCGGCGTTCCCGCTGCCCTCTCGGCGGGGGTGCTCGCTTGGCCGGTATCGTCGCCACATGCGAGGCCAAACACGCACCCCAACAGGGGTCCTGCGAGCAGGACTGCCAGGCGGTGGGAGAGCACGGGCGGAGCATACAGCAAGGCTCCCGGGCACGGCCGCCTCCGGCTGCTATCGTTGCCGGACTGCGTGAGCGTGCTCTTGCTCGACCCGATCCTTCCCACGGCACCGGTCCTGGTCCCAGAGCCGTGGCTGCATCTGCTGCTGTCCCCCGGGGCTCGCATGTTTGCGTTCCTGTGGGGCCTGCTGTGGGGCAGCTTCACCAACGTCGTCATCCACCGGACTGTCGTCAACGTGCAGGCGCTGCTCAAAGGGGAGACGCCGACGTTCTCCGATGGTGAGACGCGAGAGTTTTGGAAAGGCCGCTCCCGGTGCCCGCACTGCGAGCACGCGATCGCCTCGTACGACAACATCCCGGTGCTCTCGTTCTTGTGGCTGCGCGGCAAGTGTCGTCACTGCAAGACGCCGCTCTCGCTGCGGTACCTGATCGTCGAGTTGCTCGGAGGCCTGCTCAGCTTCGCGTTGTTCATGCAGCAGGTCTACGTGCCGCTGCTCGAGGGGGCCGCTCCCAACATCGCGGGGTGGTTGCTGCTGCTCCTGTTCGGACTCACGCTGCTCAGCGTCACGTACATCGACCTCGACGTCTTCATCATCCCCAACGTGTTGGTGTGGATCGTCGCCGGGGTCGGGCTGGTGGCCGCGGTTGTCGAACCCGAAGCGCTGAACGTCCCTTGGCAACACGGGATTGCGGCGGCGGTCGGGGGCTTCGGCCTCTTCGGGCTGATCCACCTCTACTACATCAAGGTGCGCGGGCTCGATGGGCTCGGCCTTGGGGACGCGCACCTGCTGCTGATGGTGGGTGTCTGGCTCGGCCCGTTGGGGCTTGCGTTCACCGTCTTCGCTGGAGCGATTCAGGGGCTGCTGGTGTCGGTCCCTATGCTGTTGCGGAACAAGCCGCTCGCCAACGCTGATGTCGAAGAGCTCCACGGCGCCGATCCCAGCTTGGGCACGGTCGACCCCGACGACCTCCGCATGCAGCGGGTGCCGTTCGGGCCGTTCCTCGCGTTGGCCGCGATGGAGTTCGTGCTGCTTCGCCGGATGATCGAGGAGCTGCTCACCTGGTGGACCGGCGGCGCGCTCTGAGCCCGAACATCAGCGCCAGCAGAAACCACTGCGCTCTGGAGTCGCCACCGTCGGCGGTGCATCCGCATCCGTCGTCCTCGGGGGGTGCCGTGTCGAGGCAGTTACACGCTGCGCAGCTGTCGCCACACAACGGGCGTCCGACGGCGTCCGAGACGAACGCGAGTGCGAAGTACGGGACGCCGTAGAAGCCACCCTCCCCGCAGGGGTCCGAGCCGCGGGCCGTGATGCCGATCAGGCGAAGCTCGCCGGCAGAGTTGCGGGCCAGCGCGGGACCACCCGAATCGCCCTCGCATGAGTCGCGGCCATCGCCGCCGGCGACGAACTCGAAGCCCGTCGACGTGAATCCTCGAACGTTGGTGGTGACCTTGCGCTTGACGCCGAGGCTCTCGCTCGTTGGCGCGTCAGGGTCGAGGCCGTAGCCGACCAGGGTCACCGCGTCGGCGTCGCTCAGGCCTGGGGCAATCTCATCCCACTCGTCTTGGTCGAGAACGACCGGGATGGGGGTGGCATCCAGTGCGCCGGCTGGGACTTCGATGAAGCCGTAGTCGAAGGCGTCGCGTTTCGCTGCGACGTCGAAATCAGGATGCATACCGAACCCGGTGGCCGTGACGCCGGGACCATCGAGGGCGAGCCCGTTGAACACCCGGATGTCGTTGGCACTGGCGACCCCGCGCAAGCAATGGGACGCCGTCAGCACCACGCCTTCCTCGATGAGGGTGCCTGTGCAGATCGTGGAGCCAAACAACACCGCCACGACGCCGGAGAATTCCTCGGATTCCTCGAACGTGACAGGGTCACCGCCGACCACCGTGCTCGGAGCGGGGGTTGGGACCGCAAGGGATCCGGGCGCGAGCGCCAAAGCTGTCAGGGCGCCCACGAACCAAACCGGCATCGGTCGATCTTAGCACGGTGACTCAGCACCCCTACCCAGAACGTCGTTTGCGCCGCCCAGAACCAGTGTCGGCCGGTCCGAAAGTGCGGTATCCAGACACCCACGTCCCTGCAAGGGAACGGAGACAAAATGCAGAACATGCGTAAGTTTGGGTGGGTTTCGCTTCTCGCGGCATCGGTCGCTCTGGGTGGCTGTGACGATGACACTGACGAGACCAGCTCGTCCGCGGCGACAATGACCATGACGGCGACCGTCACCGCGACGGATGGGACGACGGACACCGACTCCGATTCCGACTCCGACTCCGGTGACACGGACCCCACCGATGGTGAGTCCAGTGGGGGCGCGGTCGATTGCTCCTCTGCGCCATCGCACGCCGCCGACATTCAGCCGCTGTGGGACGCGAACTGCGTGGACAGCTGTCACGAGCCCGGCGGTGTCTGGCAGAGCACCGACCTCTCGGCCGCTGCGGCCTACGACGCGCTCGTCGATGCCGATGGCATTCAGACGATGGCGCTCACCGATGTCAGCCTTGTCATCGCAGGCGACACGGTCAACAGCTACCTCCTCAACAAGCTTCGGGGCACGCAGGCCGACGTTGCCGGACTCGCGGCGGGAACCCGCATGCCTCAGGGCGAGGGCGGGGCCGATGTTCCTCCCATGAGCGACGCCGAGATCGAGCTTGTCGAGCTGTGGGTCGCTTGCGGCGCTGAAGAGTAGTTCGATTCGACCACGGGTCGAAGCCAAGCCGCTGTCGAACGTTCGACAGCGGCTTCTTCGTCGGTTGGTCTCTGCGCGGAGTGCCGGTCAGCTCGGTGCGTCGGGCTCGGGCAGGGGTTCGACGCCGAAACCCAGCTGCTCTCGGGCCGACGCGTAGGTCTTGGTGCAGGCGAAGGCGATGAGATCGCGGAGCTCCTCGGAGCCTCGGACGGCCTGACGCAAGGACGCGCCATGCCCGGCGTCGGGGGCGAGCACGGCGACTGCGGCGCTGAGGTTGCCGCAAACGGCAAGACCGACCCGGTTGCCGTTGCGGGCGATCGCACTGCGCCACTGCGCGGTCGAGAACGGATCTTCGCTGTGCTCTTTGAACTCGGCGGTGATCTTCCGAGTCGTCTTCATGGGCAGCTTTCGAGCGAGCTCTTGGGCCAGCTTGCTGATCGGGTGATCCGCGCTCTGGTGGTGCTTGCGACGACCGTGTCGCGGGTGGAACGCCTGCATCGTCGCAGACAGCAGGTGTGCGAGGCGGTCGCGCCGTAGACCGGTGGCGAACATAGCCTGCGGTTTCGTGAAGTAGATCGCACGGCCCAGCGCGAAGCTCAGCGCGTCGTGGTCGTCGCTCTCGAGGGCTCGCTCGGTTGCCAGGACGACCGGCGGCTGTTGCCAACGGACCTCGAAGTAGCCGCTGTGGACCACACCATCGGGGGTGTCGGCGGCGTCGAGCGTGACGCGCCGAGCGTCGACCAGAGCGACCTTGCTCTTCTGGAGGAGCTTGAGGGTCTCGGACCAGCACTGGCTCAGCGTGGAGTCCCCGACCGGGGAGACGCGGGCGTCGGCCGGGACGTCGAGTCTGGGCAGATGCTCGGCCAGGACCGTGTGGCCACCTTCGGCGAGCAGCTCGAGGGCGGTGCCGATGCCGGCGCCCTGCGGGATGTCGACCGTGACCGGAAGCTCGGCCGGCTCGTCCAGCCCGCCGCCGGTCTCGTGGTACCGCTCGAAGAAGGCCTGGGCCTCGGCGTGGTCGGGATCGACGAGCCGAAGGACGTCGTACAGGCTGTGTGCAAGGTCGAGTTGTTCGACCCGGGCGTAGTGATTGGCCAGCCCCTCGAGTGCGGGCTCGTGCAACGGGTCGTGTTCCAACAACCGGCTGTGGTTGGTCAGGACCTTGGTGCCGGTGATGCCGGCCTGGGCGTACATCGACGCGAGGTGAATCCGGTCGCTGATGTCGAGGGCTTCGGGGTCGAGCGCACTCGCACGCTCGAGCGCGTTGACGGCCTTCTCCGGGTGCCCTTCTTGCAGTTCCGCAAGCCGCAGCAGGAGCTCGACGCGAACACCCGCGTCGTCTTGTGCGTCGTCCTCTTGGTCGAGTGCAGCGAAGTACGTCTCGACCAGGGGTTCGAGCTCGTCGGCGCGATCCGTGGCTTCCAGCACTCGGGCCTGCGCGAGCACGGCTCCGGCCGACGTCGGTGCGAGCTCGCGTGCGTCTTTGGAGAACGCCTCGGCGGTGTCGAGTTCGTCGGCGCTGAGGCTGAGCCGGACGCCTTCGAGCAACAAGTCGAGTCGGTGTGTCTTGTCGATATCCGGATGGGCGAGCAGGCCCATCAGGCAGCGAAGGGCGGTCGCAGGATCGTGCTCAGCGCAGGCACGGTAGGCAACCTCCAGCTGGTCGCGCTCGAGGACCAAGGAATCGTCTTGCTCCGCGAGCTCGAGCCCACGGCGCAGGTTCTCGAATGCGGCCTTGCGCAGATCGGCCTCGGTGAGCGATTCGCCCAGCTCGGCGCCGTCGGCCAGCGCAGACGCGGCGTCGTGAAACAACATGCCCGCTTCGAGGCACGCCCGTCCGCGAACCATCGGGTCGCTCGACTGCCGGGCGAACGTGGCCGCGTAGCGAGCCGCCTCGAGCAGTTGTCCTCGCTCCTGGCACAGCGTGATCAGAGGCTCCAACGCATCGGCATGCGTCGGGTCGATATCGATGGCGCGGCGGTACCGGTCGAGTGCCGCGTCGGGCTGTCGCAGCTCGAGTTCGGCCGTGGCCGCGAGCGTGAAAATCGTGCTGATCAGCCGGTTGTTCGCTGCGCTGCGCTCGATGCCCTCAGCGAGCTGCTGTTCGATTTGATCGGCGGTGGTGACCACGTCTCGGTGGCGAGACGCGCCGAGTCGATTGCGCGCGATCGCGGCGCGAATCTCCAAGTTGTCCGCGTCATGGCGCGCAGCCGCGGTGAGTCGTCGATAGGCTTCGCCAGCCCGGCCTGCGTCTTCGAGAACCTTGGCCAACAGGACGAGTGCTTCGACGAGGTCTTGCGAGTCCTTACTCGCGCCGAGCGAGAGGGCATCGACAGCGTCCGTCAGCAGTCGCTGCGCTTCGCCAACGGCCCCGGAGTCAAACAGCACCTCGGCCTTGCCCACCATCGCGCGTGCGAACTCAGGGTCCTCCTGTAGGGCGGCGTCAAAGCGTTCGCGCGCAGCGTCCACGTCCCGCGTGGAGCGGTACGTGATGCGTCCCATGTCGGTCAGCAGTTGGGCGCGGATCGAGGGTCCCGTGACCTCGGCGAGCTGGCCGTCCATGAACTCCAGCGCCCCGTGAATGTCGCCGTCGTCGACCCGCAGTTGCACGAGTCCCTCGAGCGACGCCGCGAGGAATCGGGTGGCGGTGGGGTCGTCGGTCTGCTTCTTCGACTCTGCGAGCACCCGCGAGTACAGGCGCAGCGCGTGGGCTCCATCGCCCAGGGAGCTTCGGTACAGGTCGGCGGCTTCGAGCAGCTCGGCTGGAGTCCCCAGCGCTTCGAGAGCTTCGCCCAACTTGGCCTGGTCATGGACCGCCCGGGCGTACAGGACCTTCTTGACCAGCAGTCGCCCCTCTTCGGGATTCGACTCGAGCGCGGTCTCGACAACGGCGAGGGCACCGTTGGGGTCGTGTCCTTCCTCGTCGAGTACGCCCGCGAGGGCGCGCGTCAGATCGATGTAGCGGTCGCCTTCGCGTTCGGTCCCGTCTTCCCAGCGTTTTCGCAACAGGTCGATACCGTCTTGAAGGCGGCCCTGTTTGCGGTACAGCCGGCTGAGGCCGAGCGCGACGTCGTCGTTGCCGGGCGCCTCTTCGAGCAGCTGCTCCAGCGTCTCGGTGGCTTCGGCGTCGTCGCCCAGTCCCTCTTGGAGTACGCGCGCCTTGGCCACGAGCAGTGTGATGCGGGCATCCTTGTCTGCGTCCGGATCGCGCTCGAGGACCGACAGACGCCGCTCGATGATCGGGAGTGCCGGCTCGTACTGAGAGGTTTCCAGGTAGAGCTGCTGGAGCTTGGCGAGAGCTTCGGGGTCGTCGTGGTGCTCTGCGATCTCCGCCCACGCCGAAATTGCACGGTCCGGGAGTCCTAGCTTCTGCTCGTAGATGACGGCAACGCGAGCGAGGTTGCCGAGTCGGTACTCCTCGTCGCCGACGAAGTCTGCGGCGACTCGCATCGCCTCGATGGCCGGCTGCCAGCGCCGGGTCTCGGTGAGCAGGTCGATGTAGGCGTCGTGAAGTCGCTGCTCACCGCCATGCTGTCGGACCAGGAGCTCGAGCCGTTCGATGGCGGCGTCCTTGCGGCCGAGTTGCTCGGAGAAAATGTGGGCCAACTCCAGCGTGCGATCGATGCGCTCTTGCGCCTCGAGCTCCTCGTTCTCGGTCTCGAGCAGGTCGGAGAACACGATCACGTAGTCGGCCCAACGCTCGGCCGACTCGTAGATCTTGCACAGGGAGCGAAGCGCGTCCCGGTCGGTCGGGGAGATCTCCAAGACCCCGCGGAAGCTCGTTTCGGCTTGGGCGTCGTCGTCTCGTGACTCGTGGAGTCGGGCCAGTCGCATGCCCATCGCCACGAGGTGGTCGGGCAGGGCAGCCTCGGACAGGAGAAACTCGTACGACTGCTGAAGCCTGCTGGTTTCGGCGTGCCGCTCCGAGAGGCTTCGCAGGCTCTCGAGCGCGACCTCGTCCTCGGGGACCCAGACGAGCGCTCGCTCGTGCGCGGCGAAGGCACGCTCGATGTCCTCGGCACCCTCTTCCCACAGACGGGCCATCACGAGTGCGACCCCGGCCTGGTCGTCGCGACCCCTCGTCGGGACATCGGCGTAGGCGATGGCGACCTCTTCCCAAGCGCTTTGAACCTTCGGGCGGGCGGGAAGGATGGGGCGGGTCAGCTTGGGGACCGGCGGAAGTCCGACGCTGGGACTCCGGGGTGGCGGTGGCGGCTTGGGGGTCGCCACCGCTTGCATGCGGGTGCCGTCGGGCTGCGCGGGGGCAGGCAGGCCGGCCGTCGATGCGATCGTTCCCTCTTCGTCCGCCGGCTCGTCCGCGGCGTCGTCGACGAACTCTTCGATGTCGAGCAGCTCGATGTCGAGTTCCTCGATGTCGAGTTCGGTCGTCGTCGTGGGAACGACCGGAGCCATCGCGCCGGGAACACCAGGTGTGAGGGTTGCCGGATCGGTGCCGGGCGATGTCGAACCGGGTGCGGCGGCTGGGTCGAGGGGGGGCTCGGGGGCCAGCGCGGAGACACTGACCTCCTCGGTGTGTTGCTCGGGCACCGCACTGGGAGCCGCGAGTTCGACCTTGGGAGCGAACGGATCGGGCAGCGCTTCGAGGGCCCGTGGGTCCAAGCCACAGCCGTGCCAGCGCTGCAGGTCCCGGTACTCGGGAGCCATCAGGGCAGGCGTCAGCAGGGCATCGCGAGGCACCGGAGGCCGGGAGTACTCGCCGGTTTGTTCCGCGAGTCGCCAAATCGCGCGCTGATCGGAGTCGAGTTCACCCTGCCGCGGTGGCAGCGTTGGGTCGAGACGCCATGCGGCGAGCCGAGCGCGCAGAGCGTACTCGGGTCGCTGAATCGGCCCCTCGTAGAGTCGGGCCAATCGCTTGTACTGGGTCCGGCGATCGTCGGGGTCACGGGCCTGCTCGAGACGATGCGCCGGCTGCACCAAGAACGCCGACCACAGATCGTTCTCCTCGGCGATGCGCTCAGCTTCTACGAGCGCCTCATCGTTGTCCGCGTCGCGATGAAGCACCCGGAACCACTCGGCCATCGCCCCGCTGAAATCACCCAGACGCTCTTCGCGAACCCGCGCGCGCTCGACGAGGAGCGCGGTTCGAGCCTCGGCGTCGGTGAGCTCGAGGTACTGATTCTGCAGGACACCCAGCAGCGTGAGTGCACCGATGGCAGGAAGGTCACCGCTGCGCTTCTCGTCGACTTCGATCGTCAGCTCGCGAATGTCATCGAGGAGCTGCCCCTGGAACGGGTCGGCGGACAAGGCAACCGAGAGCACGCGACACGCAGCGAGCGGGTCGGCGAGGTGCTCGTAGAACACTGTGGAGGCCTCGCGAAGTGAGTCGATCCGCCCGGTGACATTGTCCGCTTCGTCACGCAGTGCGGCCGTGTCGAGGTGGTGCTTGGCGAGGTTGGGCCATAGCGCGTGACGGACCGCGAGCTCCCGCATGCGCTCGAAGGCATCCTGCGAGAGGCCGCCATCGCTCGCGGACAGGTCGCGGACCGCCTTCTCGTACCAGCCGAACGCCTGCTCGGCGTCGCTGAGCTCTTCCTCGTAGACCTTCGCGATGGCGACGCATGCGTCGAACCGACCCAAGTCGGTGACGGCGCGCTCGAGCATGCCGCCGTGCAGCTCGATGACCGCCTGCCACAGTCCGTAGCGACGAGCGGTGTCCTCGAGCTTTTTTGCGAGGGACTCGTCCCGTGGGGAGAGCCGGTGCGCTCGCTGCAGGAATCCTACGGCCCGCTGAGGGTCCTCCAGGTGATCTTCGGCGATCGTCGACGCATCGAGAAAGCGGGTGACTGCATTGTAGCTTCCGCTATGAATCGCGCCGCGCTCCTCGTAGTGCGCGATTTCCTGTTCGATGACGCCGACCAACGAGTCCCACAGGTTGTACGACTCCGCCAATCGTTCCAGGCGGTCGAGGAGGTCGGAGGCCGGGAGTTCGTGCCCGATGGCGACGAAGTACCCTTTTGAAGCCCAGTCGAATGCCTGCGGCGGTGCCTTGAGCTTGTCCTCGGCCACCTCCGCGGCCTCGGTCGCAACCTCGATCTGCAGCTCGAGTCGTTCGCCGACGTCGGCATAGCCGAAGCGTTCTTCGTGGACGTGGAGCAGCTCGGCCCACAGCTTGTGCGTCGTCGCGGTCTCACGCAGCTTGCGGGTGAGGTCGCGGTCGAATGGCGAGAACGCCAGCGCTTGTCTCAGATACTCCAGGGCTCGGGACGGGTGGCTGACGCGCTCCTCGGCGATCTCGGCCATCGCTTCGAGCGTGCTGGTGCGCAGGGAAATCTCCTGTGCGAGCGCCAGTCGGCGGGAGAGGGTCGTGAGGGCAGACTCGGGCTCGTCGACTTCGAGCTGAAGCTCGCTGAGTGTCCACAGGGCGTCGGTGTCTCCCGAATACTCTTCGACGAACCGGGCGTAGACGCCCAATGCCGCGCGCGTGTCCTCGAGCTTGTTACGCCAGGTGTCGCTGGTCAGCAGATACAGCCGGCGTCGTTCGTCGGGGTCGTCCGCGGAGAGCAACAGAACCTCGGCCTGCTGCACGACCTTGTTCCACTGGGCAGAGCGTTCGAACAGCTCGAGCATCGTGCTCGAGACCTCGCGGTTGCCCACCGCCGGCCCGTCGTCGAGTGACTCGAGGAGGGTGGCGGCGCCTTCTGCATCGTCGAGTTGGTCTGAGAGGAGCTCCGTGCGCTCCCAGGCGACACGAAACTCGTCTTCCTCGGTCTCTGCCAATTCTTGGAGCTTGCCCAGGACAGCCACCAGCGCCTGCCAGGTTTCGTCGCGTCGGTACAGACGGACGAGCGCCTCGAGGGCGCCGCGGTGGTCGGGCCGGGAGCGGAGTACCGCCTCAAAGCTGGAGCGGGCCAACTCTGGATCGTCGAGATGACTCTCGGCCAGCAGTCCCAGGCGAAGCAGGTAGTCGATCTGGCGGGGGAGGGGGGTTGAGGTGCCGTTCGCACCCTTTTGCAGAAGGGTGCCCAGCTCTTCGTAGCGGCCGGACCGCTCGTACAGGAAGATCCGCTTGTCGAGGACTTCGAGTCCCGGCTGCGCGTCTCCAATGTCGGTCCACAGCCGCGCGGCTCGGTCGTCGTCGCCCAGCGCATGTTCTGCAAGCCGGGCCATCCGGCGCATGATCTTCAGCCGCGCTTCGGCCGAACCCGTCTGCTCGAGTTCCCGCTCGAGGACCTCATAGAGTGTCTCGTGCTGGTCTTGTTCTTCGAGGACCTGCTGCAGGCGGGCCATCGCTTCGCGATCGCCGGGGGTCTGGTGCAGGATCTCTTCGCAGGCCCAGATCGCTTCGTCGGGGGACTCGAGCTCGTGGTGCCATAGCTCTGCGAGCCGACGCAGCAAGGAGATGCGCTCGGTGTTGCTGCGCGAGCGCTCGTACTGATCACGAAGCATCTCGACCACCTGCTCGAAGTCTCCGGCACGGTCGTACAGCGCGGTGAGGGCTCGGGTGGCCTGGACGTCGTTGGGGGAGAGCTCGAGGATCTCGTTGTAGAGCTCGATGGCGCGGTCGGGGTTGACCTGCCGATCTCGATACACTTGCGTGAGGCGCTTGAGGATGTCGAGGCGCTTGCGGGGGTCGACCGCGCGCTCGAGTTCGGCCTCTTGAACCCGCACCATGTTGTCCCACATCCGGGCCCGCTTCTCGATGCGGGCGATGTGTTTTTGGGGTCGCGGATCGCTGGGGTACTCCGCCGCCATGCGACCCCACGCGTCGAGGGCTCCGTCGATGTCGCCGAGCCGCCGTTCGCAGATGTCGGCGAGCTCGACGAACTCCTCGGCGAACGCGGGATCGGCAAGCGGGGAGTGCTCGTCCTCGTATTCCCCGGCCTGCTCAATCTGGTACAGGATGAGGTCGCGCAGGTGCGACCAGTTGTGTTTGCGGCGCCAGTGCTCTTTGTAGCCCTCGAACGCGACGCCATTGAAGGGTTCGCGTTCGAGGACCTTGTAGTAGTAGACCGCCGCCCGCTCATCGAGCCCCAGTTCGTCACGGTAGACGGTGGCGGCACGCTGAAGCGTCTCGGTGGGGATCTCGTCCGGAGCGTGATCGAGCTGGGCGTCGAAAAGCGTCGCAAGGGCGTGAAAGTCCTTGGACGACTCGTAGATGTCGCGGAGTCGATGCCAGGACTCCGCCTCCGGAGCTTGATAGCGGCTGGCCTCTTCGTAGAGCTGGCGCGCTTCTTCGCGTCGATGCAATCGCTCTTCGAGCAGCTCCGCTCGGCGCAGGAGGAGCGGAACCGAATCTTCGCCGTCGAAGTGGTACAGCCACTCCCGATAGAGCTCGTCGAGCGCGAGCCAATCCTCGGCGTCGATCAGGGTGTTCTCGAGGGCCGCCGATGCCTGGCGGTGCTCCGGCATCAGCGTCAGGCAGCGCCGAAGCAGCTTCAGGGCGCGGTCCTTCGCGCCGCGCCGGCGGGCGATTTCGGCGGCCTTGTAGAAGATGTCCGCTGCCTTGGTGACGCCGTCGTCGTCGGACTTGCCCGAGGACAGGTACAGCGTGCCAAACGCTTGCAGCGCCTCGACATCATCCGGGACGGCCTTGAGCGCGGCCTGCAGATGGCGCGCCGCCGCTGCGACGTCGCCGTTGTGTTCGAACTCAATGGTCGCGAGCCGCCGGTGGTACTCGGCGATTCGGTGTCGGTCACGGGTGATGTCGAGCCGCTCGACGACGCTGAGCATCAGCTCGGTGCAGCGCTGCCACGCACCCGATTGTCGGTACAGTGTGATGAGCCGCTCGCTGGCGGCCATGTTGGTTCGGTCGAGCAGGAGCGCCTGCTCGTAGTGTTGGACCGCTTCGCCGACGGCGAGGAATTGCTTCTCGAGCAACTCGGCCAGTTCGAGGTGGTGCCCCGCAGCCTCGCGCGACGTGGGGGTGCTCGAGAGTCGCCAGCGCAGCAGCGTGACGAGTTCTCGGTATGCACCCAGCGTCTCGTACAGCTTCCGTAGCCGGGCTTGCGCGCGCACATCTTCGGGTTTGAGCTGAACGGCGCGGGCGAGCACGGCGGAGGCCGTCTCCCGATCTTTGACCCGCTCGAGCCAGAGCTCATACGACTGAAGACAGAGCTCCGCCGCTTTGTGGCGCTCTGTGGGTGTGTCCTGGATCTCTGCTGCGTAGACGACCAATACGGTCGCGAGCGCGCGCCAGTCCTCCGCGTCTCGGTACTCGCGACGCAAGGACACGAATGCAGGTTCGCTCGGAGCGGCGCGGAACTCGGAGAGCTCCGCTGGCTCCGTCGGATAGCGCACCGGAAGCGCGCTCGGGAGCGAGACGGCTGGCGGCGGGACGGTGTCCCCATGGCCAGCTGGGGGGTGCTGCGCTGCAACGTCCGACATCGACGATCCCACGGCAGAGAGCGACCACGCCCCCGGTTCGCGTTCGCCGTCACGGTATCATGAACGCGCGCACGCTCGGGGTCTGGCGAGGTCTTCTCGCGACACTGCAGGTCCGCGCAGTCGCGATCACCGACTGCCCGTGCCCCACCGGGCGCCGGGCAGACCCCGGGCAGACACCGGGTCGGAGTCAGGCCAGGCTGAGGACGTAGACGTCGTACAGCGCGTGGGTCCAGGCAGCGACTGCGAACCCCCGCATTTGGTAGACGAGCGCGAAGAAAACACCCGCGAGCGCCCGGTAGACGAATGCTGCAAACGTGAATGCCTCGCCCGATGGCCCAATGTGATGGGCGACCGAGAACAGAACCGAGGACACCGCCAGGGCGATGAGCCACGCGCGTCTCTTCCCCATCAGTCCCGTCAGAAGCCACGCCAGGCCGCCCATCAGCATGACGCGGAAGATGAGCTCCTCGTGGAAGCCAGCGCCCGCCGAGATGACGATGACGTCGATCGGGTTCTTCACGCCGATGAACAATCCCGGCAGCACACCCAGAAAGCTCCGCATCACGAACAGGATGATGGAGCCCATGATCAGGGCGTAGATGCTGGACTCGAGCAGCATCGGACCGAACGCTTGCGGAGAGAAGGACCCGCGCCTGCGGAGCAACACCAGTACCGCCGCATACACGACGAGCAGAACTGACATCGCGATGAGGTAGTTCGTGACGTCTTTGTGGCCGAGCTCGATGAGCGCACGAGTCAGGAAGTCGACTCCGTTCTGCCCGCGGCCGCTGAGGATCCCGATCTGGTAGACCAGGAACAGGGGGAACACGAGCACGGCGCTGGTCAGACCGTCGAGTCGACCGCCAAGGTACCGCCACAGAGCGCTGCGAGGCGCCGGGCTATCGTCGGGGTCGGCCATGACCGGAGAAGATTGGGCCATCCCGCCGGATCAGGCAAGGCGCGGGACGCGACCAGCTTGGCGGCTGGGTCTCGTCTCGCGCCTTGTGTCGGGCTTGGTGGCCCTGGCCGTGGCTACTTCTTGCTTCGACGCGCAGGCTTCTTGGCAGGAGCCTTTTTCGCGGCCTTCTTGGCAGCAGGCTTCTTGGCAGGAGCCTTTTTCGCGGCCTTCTTGGCAGCAGGCTTCTTGGCAGGAGCCTTTTTCGCGGCCTTCTTGGCAGCAGGCTTCTTGGCAGGAGCCTTTTTCGCGGCCTTCTTGGCGGCAGGCTCCTTGGCAGGAGCCTTTTTCGCGGCCTTCTTGGCAGCAGGCTTCTTTGCAGGAGCCTTTTTCGCGGTTTTCTTGGCAGTGGGCTTCTTGGCAGGAGCCTTTTTCACGGGCTTCTTGGCAGCGGGCTTCTTGGCGGCCGGCTTCTTGGCAGCGGGCTTCTTGGCAGCGGGCTTCTTGGCAGGAGCCTTCTTGCCGGCCTTCTTGGCAGCGGCGGCGGCCTTCTTGGCAGCAGCAGCGGCCTTCTTCTTTTCCGCCGCAGCCTTTTTCTTCTCTGCAGCAGCGGCTTTCTTGGCAGCGGCAGCGGCTTTCTTTGCAGCAGCGGCAGCCTTTTTCTTCTCTGCAGCAGCGGCTTTCTTTGCGGCGGCAGCGGCTTTCTTCTTGTCCGCAGCGGCCTTCTTTTTCGCAGCGGCAGCAGCAGCAGCCTTCTGCTTAGCGGCAGCAGCGGCGGCTTTCTTCTTGTCCGCAGCGGCCTTCTTCTTGGCGGCGGCGGCAGCCTTCTTCTCAGCAGCAGCAGCGGCCTTCTTCTCCGCGGCGGCGGCAGCCTTTGTCTGCTTCTCGCGCTCTTTGGCTTCGCGCTCCTTCTCGCGCCGAGCGGCAAGCTTCTCTTTGTCGCGGAGCTTGGCGAGCTTTTCCTTCTCGCGGATCTTGGCGAGTTTTTCTTTCTCGCGCTCTTTGGCCTGGCGCTCTTTCTCGCGGATCTTGGCGAGTTTTTCTTTCTCGCGCTCTTTGGCCTGGCGCTCTTTCTCGCGGATCTTGGCGAGTTTTTCTTTCTCGCGCTCTTTGGCCTGGCGCTCTTTCTCGCGCTCTTTGGCGAGCTTTTCCTTCTCGCGCTCCTTCTCTTTGGCGAGTTTTTCTTTCTCGCGCTCCTTGGCCTCGCGCTCTTTCTCGCGCTCTTTCTCTTTGGCGAGCTTCTCTTTCTCGCGCTCAGCGTTCTTGCGGGCCTTTTCGGCTTCCCGCTCTTGTCGCTTGCGCTCGCGCTCGGCTTCCTTCTCGAGCCGCTTCTTCTCGCGCTCTTCCTCGCGGCGCTGCTTTTCTTCTTCGCGCTTGCGGAGGGCCTCGACCCGGCGACGCTCTTGTTCGACGCGTCGTTCTTCCGCCCGGCGCTGGCGCTCGGCCTCTTTCTCTTTGCGCTTGCGCTCGCGCTCTTCTTCCCGCTCTTTGCGCTTGTTCTCGCGCTCTTCCTCGCGGGCCCGTCGCTCGGCCTCGCGGCGCTCGATAGCGGCCTGCCGCTCACGCTCCGCGGCGAGTCGTTTCTCTTCCGCGACGCGCTGCTTCTCCGCCTCTTCGGCAGCGTGCTTGCGCTCTCGCTCTTCGGCGATCTCTTCGGGGGACGGGCCCATCTCGATGCCGAGGAGCTGCTGCACCTCTTCTTCGGGGACCCGGTCTCCGCGGAGCTCTTCGTCGTTCTGGCCGCGGCCGTGCACGAGGACGCGGGCGAGATCGTTGCGGAACATGACCTCGACCTTGCGGTCGCCGGTCAAGTCAGCCACGAAGCCGACGCCGAAGTGCGGGTGCACGATCAGCTGTCCGACCGCGAACAGGGTTTTAGGGGCATACCGGGCGGCATTACCGCGATCGGCGCTGTTGACGCCTTCGAGCCATTTCATTTTGCGTTGCGCTCCACGCTTCTTGGCCACCAAGGGCTCGGGGTTGTCGTCGTCGCCGCCTCGAGGGGGCTTGAACGCGTGCGTATCACCGCATACCGCGCATTGCACCCGGCGAACCTCTTCGCCGTATTTCTCAAGGATGATGTGCTGGGTATCGGTTCGGCACTTGGGGCAATAGCCCACGGTTTCACCACCGTTGCTCGAGCCCGAGTTCCCGCCGAAGTGACTCTCGAAGATCTGGTCCATGCGTCAGGCCTCGACCTTGTGCTTTGCTAACACGGCCCGATCGTAGCAACAAGCCTCACAACGCGGAAAAAGCGTGGAATTCGCGTTTCGCCGTCCCGTCTCAACTTCGTCGCGGAGTTCCCTAAACCCTTAGAAAGACAAGCCAAACCTGGGGACTGTCGCCTTGGGGCACCATGTCCCTTTCGGCCATGCCAGATCTCAACGAGCACACGACCCGCATCCTTGCTTCCCGGCGAGCTCGTCGACTCAGCGGTCGGGGCTGAGCTGCAGCGGCGGGGCGGTGTCCTCGACGTCAGCCTCGGCCTCGTCCACGGGACGCAGTCCCATTTCTTCGGTCACGCTTCGCACCTCGGCGACCGCCCCCTTGGCCTGATCGGCCAGAGAACTCAGTTCTCGGCACACTACGCGGAATGCGCGGCCGTGGTCACCAGCCTGAGCGGCGAGGATGTTGCCGTTGAGCGCGAGCAGCTGGAGGCGACGCGCGACGTCGTCGATGAACACCATGACCGCCTCCATACGGTCTGCTTGTTGATCCGTCGCGGAGCGCTCCGTGGTGTCGAGGCCCTCATCGAGGGCGGACGCGAGCTGGCCGCGAATGATGTCGATATCCTGGTAGGCCTCGATCATCCCGATCGGGCCGTAGTCCTCACCGCTGGATCCGGCCACCAAGGGCCGCGACGCGACGACGTGCTGGCGTCCTTCGATCTCCAGCACTCCACGAAACGACTCGCCTTTGCGCAGGACGGTCTCGACGAGCTGTGCGTCTGCGTAGCCGCCCAGATCATGCGCTGCACCGGCTGCCAGCGTGCAGAACGACGCCACCCGCCGGTTGCCCAGGTACAGCGAGAGCCCCAAGCCGGTCGCCCGGGCGATGCGAGCGAGAAGCTCCCGGTCACCGTTGAGCACGCGATCTCCGGCGACGAGTTCGTCGTCGCGCCGGCGAAGCGGGCCCTCGGCGCGGAGGTGCTCGTCGAGCAGGTCTACGGCTGAGGCCGCACGATCGGACACCCCTTGGGCGATGACCGGCCAGATCGCGTTCTGAATCTCGGGAATGCTGTGCTCGATGGCCAACGCGGAGCCAGTGTAACGGGGCCCGACCGCTTGTGGTAGTTCCTCGCCATGTCCGAGTCCAAGTCGGCCAGGGTCGGGACCATGCCCCCGCGCGTTCGCATCGCGCCAAGCCCCACAGGCGACCCCCACGTGGGCACTGCCTACATCGCGTTGTTCAACTACGCCTTCGCAAAGAAGCACGGTGGAACGTTCATTCTGCGGATCGAGGACACCGATCAGCAGCGCAGCACCCAAAGCAGCGAGACGGCGATCTTCGACGCGCTTCGCTGGCTGGGTCTGGATTGGGACGAGGGGCCGGACGTCGGTGGCGACCACGGCCCGTACCGGCAGTCTGAGCGCACGGCGATCTATCGGGAGCACGTGCAGACGCTGCTGGACAATGGCACCGCGTACCGGTGCTTCTGCACGTCCGAACGGCTCGCGACGATGCGGGCCGAGCAAGAGGCCAACAAGCAGAACCCCGGCTACGACGGCCTCTGCCGCGGCATCGATCCCGCTGCGGCAGCCAGCCGAGCCGAGGGCGGGGAGGCACATGTCATTCGGTTGCGCGTTCCCGACGAGGGCGAGACGGTGATCGTGGACGAGCTGCGGGGCGAGATTCACTTCTCGAACGCCGAGGTCGATGACCAGGTACTGCTCAAGTCCGACGGCTTTCCGACCTACCACCTGGCCAACGTCGTCGACGACCACCTCATGGGCGTCACCCATGTGATCCGCGGCGAAGACTGGATCACCTCCGGCCCCAAGCACGTCCTGCTGTATCAGGGCTTTGGGTGGGAGCCGCCGCTGTTCTTTCACATGGGCCTGCTGCGCAACGCAGACAAATCCAAGCTATCCAAGCGGAAGAACCCGGTCTCCATCGACCACTATCGCTCGTTGGGCTACCTGCCAGCGACGTTCCTGAACTTCCTCGCCACGATGGGGTTCTCGATGGGCGAAGACCAAGAGCGCTTCTCGTTGGACGAGATGGTCGAGGCGTTCGACTGGTCGCACGTCAAGACTGGTGGCCCCGTGTTCGACGGGGTCAAGCTCGATGCGTTCTGTGGTGATGACATCCGCGCCATGGATCCGCATGCTCTCAAGGACGCGCTCGTGCAGCATGCCTTCGGCGGACGTCTCGAGACGCTGGTCGACCTCAGCCGCGAGCGCATCAATCGGCTCGACGACTTCTTGCCGTACATCTCGTTCTTCTTCGGAGGCGAGGTGGACTACTCGAGCGTCATCGACAAGATGGTGCCGAAGAAGCGCGACAAGAAGGAGACGATGAAGGTGCTCAAGGCCTACCTCGAGGGCATCGAGAGGAGCGAGGCCGCACGGGCGTTCACAGTCGAGGGCCTTGGTGAGTTCTCCAAGGAGTTCGCTGCGGCGCAGGGGTGGAAGCCCAAGGAGCTGTACCCCCTGCTGCGCGCCGCCGCCACCGGGCGCACGGCGTCACCGTCGTTGTTCGACACGCTCGCGGCCCTAGGCAAGGACCGCGTTCGGCTCCGCCTGCGGTCCGCCATCGAGGCGCTCCGCCGTGTGGCCGACTGACGGCACCGGTCCTGGTACGAGCTGCCGGACCCGGAATCCCGGCACCCGAACCCCGTCGGTTCGCTCGAACCATCGAGCGAGCCGACGCGGCGTGCTCGGAGCGGCTGTCCGGCCAAGCGCGCGAATCGACCCGCAGACCGTTCGCGAATCGGGGCCGACGATCGTGCCGATCAGAGGTGCGTCGGTCACCCCGTTGCGTCCCTCGTGTCGCAGCAGCGCCGACACGAACCCGCAGCCCGGTGCAAGTCCCGCGGGCATCGGGAGCAGCAGATCGCCTTGCGCAACCCGCAGGCCGGCGAAGAGGGCGTCCACCGGATTCGTGTCCCGCGGCACGCGGATCCTCCGCACATCGCCCGTGACGCGCTCCAAGAGATCGACGGTCGCGTCGGTCGAGCCACGGTCGACCAAGACAAATTCCCACGCCGGGTCGGTCGGCTGGTCTTCGAGCGTGGTCAGGAGCTGCGCGAGCGACCCCGCGTCATTGTGGGTGGTCACGACCAGCGACACCCGGGGCGTGATGGCGCCGCGATCAGCGAGCCGTTGGAGCTGCAGCCACGCACCGGTCGGCGTGCGGGCCGAGGCGACCAGCGCAAACTCGCCGGCCAGGCCTAGCAACTCGCCGTGTTGGCCCGGCTTGGTGTGGACCACCAACGAGCCCTCCGCCGCGACGAGAGGTCGCATCCGCGACAGGGAGTCCATCGTGCACACGATGAGGCCGTAGAGTTCCTGTGCGATCGGGATCCTGCGACAGTCGACGCCCAGGGAGACCAGGGTTTGGGCGGCGAAGCCTTGCCGCGTCAAATCGAGCGCGCGGCGCGGACGAGCCTTCGCTGCGGACGTGAGCAGGGCCTCGAGGATGCGGCTTCGGACGTCCACGCAGTTCGTATTCGGCGCTGACTCGCTGGGCGCAACCCCTGCGGTGGTCTCAGCTGCGCAGGAGACCCGGAGGGGGCCAGAGCCGGCCACGAGACTGTGTGCCCGTCCACCGCTGGTCCCCGTTTTGGCTCAACCTCGAGCTGACCTTGGCCGGGCGTCACACTCGCTCATGCCTCTCGTCTGAGAGGGGGGACGAAGCCCGTGACAAGCGCAGAGGCGGCTGATGTCAGGCGCCCGTGAGGGCGCGAAAAGGACGGTGGACCGGGGCCGGCTTTTTTAGTTCAACCCCCTACCTTTGCAGGTGGGTGCCACGATAATCGCTTCGGGCTTCCCGCCGAACGGGCCTGCACACCTACGAACAGAGACGGCTCCCTGGGATGAAAAAAGTAGGCAGAACACGAAGGCACAAACCCCCGCCCACCGCTGATCATCCTAGCATGAAAACTCGCCTGCGCTCGGCTGAATAGGGCCCTATCACGGGCCGCCGATCCTGCGCCTGCAGGCTTGACCTCTCGTCTGCAAGCGTGTTGCGGCTCAACGCCTGTCGTGCTCGAAACGCGGGTCTGCCTTGGGGTCCGTGCTTCGATAATCGGCCCCGACGCCGCCCTGTTGAGCGACGCTCGTCGTGCCACGCTTCATCAAATCGATCTTCCCCAAGACCGCATCGGCGCGCGTCTCCGTGGGGTGCATGTGCCGCTTGGTGTCCATGCGGATTGCATCGCACGGACAGGCCTCGACGCAGAACCCACAGACCACGCACTTGAGCTCGTCGATGACGAAGGACTTGGGGGCCTTCTCTTCATCCCCGCCTCGGTCTTCGGCGTGAATGTAGATGCACCGCGCCGGGCACACGGTCGAGCAGCACATGCAGGCCACGCAGCGCACGGACCCATCGTCGCGATGCATCAGGCGGTGCACCCCACGAAAGCGCTCCGGGTAGTAGTCCTCGACGTGCACGTCGGGCTCCCCGTAGCGGATGGTGTCGACGTCGCCCATGCCCTTGGTCAGGGTGTTCTTGAAGAAGTGGCGGGCGGTGGTGACCAAGCCTCGGAGGATCGCCGGTAGGAAGATCTGGTCGGCCGCGGTTCGCTGCAGGGAGACTTTCTTGACGGTGATGGTCATGGCGCGGCTCCGGGCTGGTTGGCGATTGTGGCGGGGTCTTCGCCAGGGGCAGGGGCAGGGGTGATGGTGCCTGCCGCGGACAAGGCGTAGACGACAATGGCCGTGATCGCGATGTTGGCCAGGGACAGCGGCAGCAGGCCCTTCCAGCCCAGGCTCATCAGCTGATCGTAGCGGAAACGCGGCAGCGTCCAACGAATGAGCAGCTGCAGCCAGCACAGCGCAAAGACCTTGATGCCCCAGGTCAGCATCCCGACCACGACGACCATGAGGTGCGGGAGCTCGGTGCCCCAGCCCGTGAACAGCGAGTAGATCGCGACGCAGACGTGCAGCACGCCGATCGCCAGCATGCTCGCGCCGACGAACTGAGCGTGCTTGGACGCGCGCCAGACCGCGATGCCCGTCGCCGCGATACCGGCTCCGGCAACGGTGAAGAACAGCTGCGCGACCCAGGGGGCAGCGAAGCCGGACGCACCGAACATATCCAGTGGCAGCGCCCAGCCTCCGAGGAACAACGTGGTGACCAAGGCTGAGACGAAGACGACTTCGATGAACTCGGCGAGGAAGAACAGGCCGAAGCGCATTCCGGAGTACTCGACGAAATAGCCAAGAATCTCCGACTCGCCCTCGGGGAGGTCGAAGGGCGCCCGCTTGGTCTCCGCGATGGCCGCGGTGAAGAACAAGATGAACGCGACGGGCTGCAGGAGAATGCCCCAGGAACTCTCGAGTTGCGCATGGACCAGCGCGTGGGGCTCGAGCGTCCCGTAGACGAGCAGGGCACCGACGATGGTCAGGCCGATCGCGACCTCGTACGAGACCATCTGCGCCGAGGCTCGGAGGGCTCCGAGAATCGCCCACTTGTTGTAGCTCGCCCATCCGGCCAGCGTCGCTCCCCACGTCGCAAGGGAGGCGATCGCGAAGTAGAACAGCAAGCCGATGTCGATGTGGGCGACCTGCAGCGGAGTCCCGCCGCGGCCCGCTGCGCACTGGTCGACGTCCGCCTGGCGAACGACGTCGAACAGGTGCTCGTAGCAGAGCGCATCACCGAACGGCACGATCGCGAAGACGACCAGCGCAGGCATGAGCGCCATCACCGGAGCGAGCGTGTACAGGGCACGATGAGCCCGGCGTGGGATGAAGTCCTCCTTGAAGAACATCTTCAGCCCATCGGTTGCGATGTGAAGCAGTCCCCACAGGCGGATGGTGATGCCGCCGAGGGTGATCCTGGCCATGTTGGGCCCCACGCGGTCCTGCATCATCGCGCTCTGTTTGCGCTCCTGCCACAGCAGCAGGGAGGCCAGCGGCATGATGAAGCCCATGACCAGCAACATGACCTTGAGAACCCCGGGCAACAGCGTCGTGATGATCCACGAGGGGTCCTCGAACCGGAGGGGCACCGCGTGTTCTTTGCCGGCGACGTTGAACTCCAGCACGGCCTGACCCTCGCGGTACGCCTCGGGGTCGAGCTCCTCGGCCGCTTCACGCTCCGCCTGGACGACGCTTGGCACGGCGGTGCCTTTGAACGTCGGGGCGTCGGCGGCGATGGTGAAGCTCATCGAGCGACCGGGCATCACCATCCGAGGGTTGAGCGGCTCGACGATGGAGAAGGCGGCCCAGTCGTTCCCGGAAATGCGGAAGCCCTGCGCGGGCACCGGACGTTGGCCCTCGTTGATGATGGTGACCCGGACAGGCGGCGTGTCGGGGTGGAACACCAGTTCCCCCGGCTCCACTTGAACCCGCACTTCGGCGGCGGCGTTGGGGTCTGGCGCGCACGCCGAGAGGGTCAGCAAGGACGGAAGCAGCAGCAGTGCCGCCCACGGCCCGAAGGCACGCCGGAGGTTCGCGAGGAGTGTGATGATCATGCGGGCTCCGGAGGTCATCCGCGGGAGTTGCCGAACCGAAGCAGGCGCGGTCGAGACGGTTGGGGGTCTTGCAGCAGCGCGGCAAACTCCGCCCCACCGGGGGTGTGTTCATGCGCCTCGGCAAAGGCTCGGGATTGCTCGCGGCCGGTGCCGATGTCTTTGCCGCCGAGCGCCAACAGGAGCTCTCGGACCAGGTCGGCGCGGGGGCTTCGGTCGCCCTGGGGACGCCAGGCGGGTCGGATGATCCGCAGCGTCCCTTGGCGGTTGGTGTAGCAGCCCAGAATCTCCGCCCAGCTCGCCGCGGGGAGGCGGATGTTGCAGGCGTCGGAGAGGTCGTTCTTGCGGTCCGAGAGGATGACCGAGGTCAGCGAGGACAGGCTGGAGCGGACGACCGGAGAGACTTCGCCCTCGTCGTCGAGGAACACGACGGCCTCGTAGGCGCGCCCGGCCAGCTGCAATGACAGCTCTGCCTCGTGGCGGACTCGATCGCCTGCCGCCCGGTGGGCACCGCGTGTGTTCGGGTTCTTGTCGACGTCGCGCAAGATGGCGTCGGCCTTGCCCGGGGGTCGTCCCAAGACGAAACGGTCGGCGTGCAGGTGCTCGGCCAGCGCCGCGAGGGCCAGGTTGGCCTCGTTGGTGGCCGTGCTGCTGAAGACGACCGCGGTGTTCTTTCCCAGCAGGCGCTTGGCCGTCGTTTCGATCGCCTGGCCGACCGGAAGCTCCTTGCCATCGACGCACGCCACTTGCGTCCGGGTCTCGGGCTCGAGCTCTTTGTAGGTGTAGCGGCCCTCGTCACACATCCAGTGGCCGTTCACGTCGGCGTCGAACCGCGGAACGACGCGGTACGCCTGCTCGTGCTTGGTGTGCAGCTCGACCGAACATCCCGTCGCACAGCCGGGACAGGTCGTGTCCGTGCTGGCGAGCTCCCATGTGCGGATCGAGAACCGGAAGTCCTTCGAGGTGAGGGCGCCGACCGGACAGATGTCGACGACGTTGACCGAGTACGGGTTGTCGAGGCGGTGCCCCTCGGAGATGTCGAGAATCTCCCGGTCGCCGCGGCGAAGCATGGTGAGCTCGCCGGTCTCGGGGAGTTCTTCGCAGAACCGGACGCAGCGCGAGCACAGGATGCAGCGCTCTGCGTCCAGGACGATCTCACGGCCGATGTCCTTGTGCTTGGGCTTGCGGATCTTGGGCACATCGACGCGGGTGAGCGCGTGGTCGTGGTCCATGTAGTGCCGCTGAAGCGTGCACTCGCCGGCCTTGTCGCAGATGGGGCAGTCGATCGGGTGGTTCTTGAGCGTGAACTCGAGCAGGTCCTGGCGGGCCCGCGTGACCCGGTCGTTCTTCGTGTGCACGACCATTTCGTCGCGCACTGCGACCTGACACGAAGGCTGCAGCTTGCCGATGCCGTCGATCTCGACCAGGCACTGGCGGCAGCTGGCGGCGATCGAGAGACCCTGGTGGTAGCAGAAATGACAGATGTCCTCGCCGGCCAGCTTGGCGGCTTCGAGGACGTTCGTGCCTTTGCGGACCGTGACCGCGGCGCCGTCGATATTGAGGGTGACCGTCGCTTCGCCCTCAACCGGCGTTGCCGACAGGTTGGGGGACTCCGGCGCTGGAGCGCCCTTGGGGGAGAGGTCGGGCCCCATCGAAATCGGTGTCGGACCCATGCTCGGGACCGACATCGGTGGGGGGGGCTCCGGGGCCAGCGGCGGAATCGTGGCGGAGCTTCGTGAGCGCCCCGGGGAGGTCGGAGGCTTGGGCGGGGGAGTTGAGTCAGCCATGCGTGAGCCGCAACGAGGGAGTTCGCCGCATCAGCGGTCGCACTCGCCTCCGATCATGTTGATGCCGCCGAAGATCGGCACGACGTCGGCGAGGTTGGCTCCGACGATCAGCTGACGAAGCGCGGCGGTCGTGTAGAACGATGGCGGTCGGCAGCGGCACTTGAACGGCCGACCCGTGCCATCGGAGACGATGTAGAAACCGAGTTCTCCGTTGCCAGCCTCGGTGAAACTGTAGGCCTCGCCGGGCGGAACCCGCAGACCGTCCATGATGTGCTTGAAGTGGGCGATCATGCCCTCGATCGAGTTGTAGACCTCGCGCTTGGCGGGCAGGGCGATCGCGGGGTCGTCGATGATCACAGCCCCCGGCGGGATCTGGACCATCGCTTGCTCGATGATCTGCATGCTCTGCTCCATCTCCTCGATGCGCACCAGGTAGCGCGCGAGGTTGTCTCCGCCATCGGCGATGGGAATCGCGAAGTCGAAGTGGTCGTAGACGGAGTAGGGCTTGTCCTTGCGGACGTCGTAGTCGACCCCCGTCGCCCGAAGCACGGGCCCGGTGATGCCATAGCTGACCGCGTCTTCAGCGGAGAGGGCGCCGACCCCCTCCATTCGATCGAGGAAGATCCGGTTCCGCTCGACGAGGGAGCGGGTGTCGTCGATGAGCTTGCGGACCTTGGCGATCTTCTCCCGGCATTTGGGGATGAAGTCTTCGGTGAGGTCCCATGCCACGCCGCCGATGCGGCAGTAGCTGTGGGTCATCCGCGCGCCGGAGATGTCCTCGAGCAGCTCCCAGAAGTGCTCACGCGCACGAACGCCGTAGAAGAACGCGGTGAAGCCACCGAGCTCCGCCAAGCCGGCGACGACGCAGGTGAGGTGGTCACAGACTCGGGCGAGCTCGCCGGCGATGACCCGGATGTACTCCGCTCGCTCCGGGATGCGCTCGGTGATGCCCAGCAGCTTCTCCACCGCCATCGCGTAGCCCACGTTGTTGAGCATCGGCGAGACGTAGTTGAGCCGGTCGACGTACGGGAAGATCTGGCCGTACGTCGCGTTCTCGCACTCTTTCTCGAACCCGCGGTGCAGATACCCGATCTGGACATCGGCGTCCTTGATCGTCTCGCCGTCGATGCGAAGCACGACCCGAACGGTGCCGTGCATCGCCGGGTGCGAGGGGCCCATGTTGATGATGACCTCGTCGGTCGGGAGCCGTTTCGCCTGTTCGGCGAACGCCTCCATCGAGGGCGAGAGCCGGTTCTCGCCCGCTTGTCGTCCGGAGGGCTCGAACGTTTCGGCCAAAGACTGAGCGACCTCTCTGGCGCCGGAGACGGGACCGTCCTTGTGGCCAGAGACCGCGGCGTCCTTCTTGAAAGTGGCAACCATCGTAGAACTCAGCCGGAGGTGCGGCGGTCGTGGCTGTCTTCGAGCAGCCGGGTGGTCTGGTCGTCGGTGGTGGGGGCGTCGGGGCGACGCAAGAGCGGCTGCCGAGCGTTCTGCGGGTAGTCCTTGCGCAGCGGATGTCCGACGAACTCGTCGTACATCAGGATGCGGCGCATGTCGGGATGGCCCTCGAAGCGGACGCCATACAAGTCCCACGCTTCTCGCTCGGCCCAGTTGGCGGCGTGCCAAAGCCCGGTCGCGGTCGGGACCCAGCATTGCTCGGGCGCTTCGTCGACGTGCACCTTGAGTCGCACGCGATGCTTCTTCGTCAAGCTGTACAGCTGGTAGACGACCTCGAAGCGCGGAACCTGGTGGAGGTAGTCGACGACGGTGAGGTCGGTGAGCATGGCGAAGGCCATGTCGGGGTCGTCGCGCAGGAAGGTGAGGACATCGACGAGCCGCTCGCGAGCGACGACGGCGATTTCGTCGCCGACGTACGTGCCGGTCTCGAGGATCGCGTCGCCGAAGCGCTCGTGCAGGGCGGTGAGGACGGATTCGGCCATCGGTACCTTCCAGTCAGTCGTGGGGAAGTCGGCTACAGAACGCGGCCGTCCTTGGGCATGCGCTCGTCTTCGTCGAGGGTCATGCTCGTGCCGTCGGGGATGATGGGAAGACGCCGCCGGTCCTGCGGCGTGAACGAGGCGGTGTTTCCGATCTCGCGCTGGCTGTGCCCGCGGTGGTCTTGAATCCGCCGCTGCAGCGTCATCAGGCCGTCGAGGACCTGCTCGGGACGCGGCGGACAACCGGGGACGTAGACGTCGACGGGGACCACCTGATCGGCTCCCGGCATGACGGTGTAGTTCTGGTAGAAGCCGCCGGTGCTTGCGCAGACGCCAAAGGCCATGACCCACTTGGGGTCGGCCATCTGGTCGTAGATGCGGCGCAAGACGGGGCCTTGGCGCTCGGTGACCGTGCCGACGATCAGCAGCAGGTCGGCTTGGCGCGGCGAGAAACGGGGAAACTCGGCGCCGAACCGGGCGATGTCGTACTTGCCCGCCATCGTCGCCATGAACTCCATGGCGCAGCAGGCCGTGGCGAACGGGTAGGTGAACAGCGAGTACTTCTGCGCCCAGTTGATGGCGTCTTGAAGCTTGGTGGGGACGTATCCGGGATGGTCTGGCATGGGCGGCGGTCCTTGCTTCACGGGTCGGCGGCTCAGGCCCAGTCGAGCGCTCGCTTGCGCCAGACGTAGGCGAGGCCGAGCGTCAGGATGCCGATGAAGATGAACATCTCCACCAGCCCGAACAGGGTGGGGGTGCCTACGCAGACGCCAGCGGCATTGAGCGTGCCCTCGCAGGACAGCTCGCGGAACAGCGAGGCCCACGGGTAGAGAAACGCGACCTCGATGTCGAACACCAAAAAGAGGATCGCGACCTGGTAGAACTTGACGCTGAACTTGACCCTCGGACTTCCGATGGGCTCGCTGCCGCACTCAAACGGCTCGTCCTTGATCGCCGAGGTGCGCTTGGGCCCCAGCACCATTGCGATGCCAAGGTTGGCGCCCGCGAAACCGAGGGCGAAGATGACGAAAAATAGCGCTGGCAGGTACGACTCAGCCATCGAAGCGAACCCACGGGTATGGAACCCGCGTCCGGCCCGGTCTTAGCATAGGCTTGCGCAAGCGTCTTGGACCCTACAGGCCCCTTTTTCGACGTTTTCAGCCGTTGCCTTCGATGGCGAGCTCGAAGACTTCGACCTCATCTGCGTCTTTGGCCATCAACAGCACGGAAAGCGCGCGCCCACCCTTGTAGGAACGCAGTTCGCTATGGATCGCCCGCGCCGCTTCTTCCGCCGGGATCCCGCGCTCGAACGCTCCCATCAAGGGAATCGCCAGCGAAGAAAAGCCCTTGGTGTCGGCTGCGATGATGACCGCTGCGGTCGCACGCAGAACGTCCTCGACCTGGACCTTGCCGCCCGGCTTGTCCGTGTTGGGCACGTGAATGACGTGGCGAGCCTTCATCCCGCCGCCGGGGGTCACGAGCGCCGCGCCCACGGCCAGCGGTGTGTGCGCGCGGACCTGCGTTTCGACCTGAGGGCCGGCAAGGTCGCGGACCTTGGACGCGGGGTAGTGCGTCATCCGGCCTTCGGAGTTGGTCGGGCACACGAACGCATCGACGTCGACGTCCCCCCAAGGGTCGGTGGAGATCGTAATTGCGAGCTGCTGGCTGGAGTCGACGGCCACGGTCGGCTTGAGTAGCCGGGATCGGGGCAGGGGGTCAATGGCGGACTTGACCGCCCCCCGAACAGCGCACACAGCGCCCGCACGTCGACAGCACGAGCAACGACAGGCCTCCGAAAGGCGAGCCGGACAGGGCGAACGCGAACAACGGCACATGGACAGTCCCGGCCCGAGAAAGGCGAGCCCGACAGGGCGACCGCGACGGAGGGGGCCCCGCACTTCGCGACTTGTCGCGAGCGGGGGAGGGGCGGCGCGGCCCTCCCATAGAAAAACCCGGGGCCCCGCACTTCGCGACTTGTCGCGAGCGGGGGAGGGGCGGCGCGGCCCTCCCATAGAAAAACCCGGGGCCCCGCACTTCGCGACTGGTCGCGAGCGGGGGAGGGCCAGCGTGGCCCCCCCATGAACTAGTTCCGGAAGAACGACTCGAGCTCGGACTCGACGTCCTCTTCACTCTTCTCCTGCACGCAGGCGACTTCCTTCACCAGCAGTTCCTTGGCTGTGTAGAGCATCTGGCGCTCGCCATGGCTGAGGTTCTTGCTGAGGCGGAGCAGCGCGAGGTCGCGGTAGACCTCTCCGACTTCGAACAGGGAGCCGGTGCGAATCTTCTCCATGAAGGCGCGGTAGCGGCGGTTCCACGTCTGCCGATCGGCCGGCACGTCGCGGTTTTGCAGGAGGGAGTAGAGCTGGTCCAGCGCCCCGTGGTCAGCGACCGGGCGCATCCCGTTCTCTCGAGCCTTGTGGACGGGAACGATGATCTTCAGGCCGCTCCCGCAGACCTGGAGGTGGTAGCAGTCGATGGCGTGCTCGCCGATCGTCTTGCTCTCCATGCCGACGACCTCTGCAACTCCGCGCGCGGGGTAAACAGCTTTGTCTCCGACGTTGAATGACGCTTGCATCTGTAGGCCTCCTGGAACGGGTGAACGCCTGGGACCGGTACGCAAACCGTGTGCCTCACATGTCGGTCCTTTGACTTCAGGAGCTTCCATGTGGGCGCTTCCCCCGCGGTGGCGAGTCACGTAGCCAGTTCTCGCGATTGCCCGGCTACGAAACTGGCCAGGGAGGGCGCGAGAACACGCTCTTCGGGTTGGAGCTACGACAGCTGGAAGACGCCGAGCCGCCAGACGAAGTGCATGGTCGTCAGCACGACCAGGTTCCAACCAACGAAGAACACCTTGGTGAACGAGACCGGGTAGCGGGTCGGGCCGGCGAGCGCGTCGAGCGCGAAGAAGACCGCTGCCGCGCCCATGAACCCTGCGACGTACCAGCTCGAGAACCAGCGCCAAGCGATGCCAGCCTCGACCGCCAGGATCGCGACGAGCAGAAGCTTGGTCCAACGGGTTCCGAGCACGACGGCCGTGGACCGGCGTCCCGCATCGCGGTCTTGATCCAGATCCATGAGCTGCCCGAAGACGTGGCTGAGCATCGCGAACAAAGCGCTGAACGCTACCGCGGCGGGGTTGAGCTGCGGGACGTCGCACAGCCAGCTCGCCAACACGAACACCAGGACGTAGCCGGCCTGGTTGAGCACGTCGAGAACCGGCCGCGCCTTGAATCCCAGGTTGTTGTACGTCGCGTTGGTAAGCAGGACCGCCGCAAACCATCCGAGCATCTTCACCCCGGCGACCGCCACGAACGCGACGAGGAACGGCAGCTGAACCGCGGCGATGATCCACGGAAGCCGGCGCCGCAGGGTCTCGCCCGGTCGCGCGCCGAAGATCCAGCTGTCCTTGCGGGGGTTCTCGGCGTCGGTCTGTGCGTCGCCGATGTCGTTCCAGCCGTACAGGAGCAGGCCGAGGGGGAAACAGACGTAGGTGGCGCCCAGCCAGAACGCCGGGGTACCGAACATGTGCAGTCCCGCAAACGGGAGAATGAAGAACCACAGTGTGGTGGGCCAAAACCCCGGTCTCGAGACTTTGACCAGTGCAAGGACGGATCGAAGGAGCGGCCGCAGGCGGTTGAGCGCTCCGGGCAACCGGCTACTCCAACGCGGTGATTCGCCAGCCTTGGGGCGTCTGCTCGAGGGTGAGCGCCTTGCCCGTGGCGTAGCGAAGCTCGGCCTGGCGAAGGTCTGGGCTCAACTCGATGCTGCCGGGGCGGTCGAGGGCTTCTTCGATCGCATCGACCCGAGCCTGCCAGTCTTCGGACAGGGCTTCGGCCAGCGTGTCGCCCAGCAGCGCACGAACACCGCCGAGGTCGGCCTCCCGTACGGCCGCGATGAGTGCATGCACGGTCTGCGCCGGGGTTGTCGATTGCGGCGTTCCCGGCAACCCGGAGGTGACGTAGTAGACGCCGTCGAGTTCGGACCAGGTCAGGACCTTGCCACCTTCGTGTGCCGTCGTGCCGCCGCGCAAGCCCACCGCGTCTTCAGGGGACACCGCACGTGCGGTCTTCGCCCGGGTCTGGCGCTCGGCGGCCTCGGCCGTCCAGCGGGCCTCAAACTCTTCGAAGGGAACCTGCGCTTGCACCTCAGGGGTGAGCATCGCGTACGCGGTCTTGGCGTCGTCGCCCGGAAGTGCCTCGACGTACGACTCCCGCAACTGCTCGGGGCTGCGGTGTTGAACGCTCGAGCACCCCGCAAGCATGGCGGCAATGAAAGTGGCGGCGAATCTCATGGCCCCTCCCAGCGGTTGAGGATCGTGTCGTGGGCCTGCGACGGGTCGGTCTCTGGGAAGTCGAGCGTGTGGTGCAAGCCTCGGCTTTCCCGTCGTCGTGTCGCGCATTCGATGATCAAGTGCCCCGTCAGCGCGATGTTCCGAAGCTCGAGCATGTCTTTGGTGATGCGGAAGCGCGTGTAGTACTGGCGAATCTCTTCGCGGATGAGCTCGATGCGGCGCTCGGCTCGACGCAGGCGTTTGTTGCTGCGCACGATGCTGGCGAAGTTCCACATCAGCGCGCGGACCTCCTGCCAGTTCGCGCTCACCATGATCGCCTCGTCGGAGTCCACGGTGTCACTGCTGTTCCAGTTGTTGACGTGCGCGGGCGGCTCGCGACCGAACGTGTCGCAGACTTCGTTGGCCCCGGTCGCAAGCACCAGCGCCTCCAACAAACTGTTGCTCGCGAGGCGGCAGGCCCCGTGCATGCCGGACATCGCGACCTCGCCAATGGCCATGAGACCCGGCATGTCGGTCCGGCCAAAGCGATCGACCACGACGCCGCCACACATGTAGTGGGCCGCGGGGACCACGGGAAGCGGGTCGGTTCGCATGTCGAGGCCCAGCTCGAGGCAGCGGTTGTAGATGCCCGGAAAACGCTCGACGATGAAATCTCCGGAGAGGTGGGTGACGTCGAGGTGTACGAACTCCGTGCCGGAGCGTTTGAGCTCGCCGTCGATTTCTCGAGCCACGATGTCCCTCGGGGCCAGGCTCTTCATGGGGTGCTTGCCCTCCATGAGTTCGCTGCCGTCGACCCGCCGCAGGATCCCGCCTTCGCCGCGAACCGCCTCGGAGACCAAAAAACTCTTGGCGCCGGGATGGAACAGGCAGGTGGGGTGGAACTGCATGAACTCGAGGTTGGCGACCTTGGCCCCAAGTCGGTAGGCCATCGCGACGCCATCGGCCGTCGCAACGTCCGGATTTGAGGTGTAGCGGTACACCTTGCCCGCGCCGCCGCTGGCCAGCACGGTCACCGGCGCAATGTGAACGCTGATCGTGTCGGAATCGAGGTCGAGGCTGTAGGCACCGAAACAGCCGCGGGTGCCGTCGACCTTGGACCAGCTGAGCAAGTCCACGACCATCTGCCGCGGGATGATGGTGATGTTGGGGTGCTTGCGGGCCGCCGCCAGCAGCGAGCGCATGATCTCAGCGCCGGTCGTGTCGAGGTGGTGCACGACGCGTCGATGCGAGTGGCCGCCTTCGCGTCCGAGCTTGAAGTCGCCATCGTCTTGCCGGTCGAACGAAGCGCCATAGTCGGTCGCAAGCCGCCGCACCAGGCCGGGCGCCATCTCCACGCAGCGCTCCACCATCGTCTCGTCGCACAGCCCTGCGCCAACGCGCAGGGTGTCGTCGACGTGGGACTGCAACGAGTCGTCATCGCCCAAGACCGCCGAGATGCCGCCTTGGGCCCACCGCGTGTTGGAGTCGAGTGGCTCGGCTTTGGTCAGGATGGTGACCGTGCCGCGCTCGGCGGCTTGCAGCGCGAAGTACAGCCCTGCGAGACCACTGCCGATCACGAGGTACTGCGCACGAACGATGGGAGTGGCCTGACGCACCGTCGCCGCAGGCTAGCAGCCTGTGCTGAAACCCGACACGTGCCGGTTTTCTTGGGCGGTGGGGACGCTGCGGTACACTGATCCTCGTGCGTCTCCGGCTCCTCAGCGCCCGTCAGACTGGCTGGTTGTTCAGCTTCGCGGCGGTCGTCGCCGGGCTGGGCCTGGGTGCGGCGGCCTCGGCTCGTCCGGCCACCTCCCGAAACAACTACTACAGCTACACGGACGACAGCGGCACGCTGCACGTGACCAACGTGCCCAGTCGCAGCCGCGGCTCGTGGACGCTGTGGAAGAGCCTCGAAGGGGGCCCCGAAGCCCGGGCATCCCATGGACGTCAGGCGCCCACGGGTGTGGGTCGCTCGAGCACGGTCAAGCTCGACTCGGAGCGGTTTCATCGCTACGACACGTTCATTCGCGGCGCCGCATCGCGCTACCAGCTCCCAGAGTCGCTGATTCGGGCTGTGGTGCACACCGAGAGCAACTACCACTCACGTGCCACCTCGCGAGCCGGCGCGTCGGGCTTGATGCAGTTGATGCCGAAGACGGCCCGGGCGCTCGGCGTGGGCGACTCCTACGATCCCAAGCAGAATATCTTCGGGGGATCTCGCTACTTGCGGTTGCTCGCCAACCGTTACAACGGCGACATGGTCTTGGTGCTCGCGGCTTACAATGCGGGCGCCGGGAACGTGCAGAAGTACGGTGGCGTGCCGCCGTTTGCGGAGACGCGCGCCTACGTGCGTGCCGTGCTTCGACGCTTCTACGCGTACGAGCGACAGGCGCAGCTGGGCGTGGGAACCCAGCGTCGGGGTCCCGCCCGCAACATCGCGCCGTAGGACCGCTGGGGCGAGGATCCTCGCGAAGCCGGCATGCCCGCGACTGGTATGGTGCAACCGACCATGTCGGCCGAGCAGCAGCACAGCGGTACCCCCGGAGAGATCCCCGGTGTGACTGCATTCGCGTTTGCCCGGCTGCTCAACCCAACACCCGACGCCGCGGCGCTGTCACTGACCAGCGACGGTCACCTGATGGTCACCGTGTCGGGCGAAGTCATGTCCCGCACCGACGACTTGCTGCTGTGCTCGGAGAACCTCGATGCACGCCCGCTCAACCGGCGGATGCAGGGCCGCGCCGTGCCCGAGGTGTTTCAGCGTTTGGTCTCGCTCGAAGGGCAGGGGCACATGGTGCTCTCCCGCGGCGAGGAGCGCTTCTACCCGCTGCGGTTGATGCGAGACTTGTGCTTCTTCGTCGAGAACTACATCTGGGCACTCGAGTCCACGTTGATGTGGGATGTCGGGCGCCTGCCCGGTACCCGGTTGCACAACCCCATGTCGCTGGTTCGTGTGGCTGGTGAGGGGGCCGTGGCGCTTCGGGTACACGGAGAGCTGGTGGCGGTGAAAGTCGCTCCGAAGCGGCCGTACCGTGTGCGCACCGAAGGTTTCATCGGTTGGGTCGGCAACGTCGTCCCACGGGTCGACCTCGGTCGAGACCCCGATTTCTTGGTCTGCGAAGGTGAGGGGGCCGTCTTGGTCAGCCTCCCTGGGAGTCACCAAAACACGTGAGCGCCTACGAGAGCCTCAAGCGGGAGATGTTGAATCTCCCAAACATGATCACCCTCGGCCGGCTCTTCTTGATCCCGCCGGTCATTTGGTTGATCGACCCCACCGACCCAGTGCGAAACCTCTACGCGAGCCTGATCTTCGCGGCCGCATCGCTGCTCGACATCCTCGATGGCTACCTTGCCCGGAAGCAGGGGCTGGTCACGGTCTTCGGCAAGTTTGTCGACCCGCTTGCCGACAAGCTCATGGCCATGTCGGCGATGATCTATCTCGTCGTCGTCAACCTGCTTCCCGCCTGGTTGGTCGTCGTCATGTTGGGCCGCGACCTGTACATCAACGGCATTCGGCAGATTGCGGCTGAGCGCGGCATCGTGATTGCGGCCGGTGAGGGCGGCAAGATGAAGACGGTCTTCCAACTGGTCGGCATCTGTTGCGTGCTCGCGCGCTACCCCTACCGCTGGCCGTTCTTCGACGCTCCGTTCGACTTCCACGCGGTGGGGATGCTCTTCCTCTATCTCGCGTTGGCGCTCTCGCTGCTCTCGGCGATGACCTATACGGTTGCCTTCCGAGACGGCCTCCGCGCGAACGCGGACTGACTTGGTCGTGCGCACCCCCGACGACTGGGGCCGGCGGGTGCTGGCCTGTGCGAGCACCGGGGCGTACCCGCAGCTGTCCTGGCTCGATGGCGGCCCGCGGGGGCGCAGTGTCGTCGGCCTATCGCCGGCGCAGGAGGTACGCAGCGATGACCTCGCGGTTGTGTCCGACCTGCCGTCCGGCTACTGGCTGGGGTGGCTGACCTACGAGGCTGGCGTCGACGCAACACTGGGCCGAACACCGCGGTCTCGCGCCCTGCCTGGCGTTTGCCTGCGACGCTTCGACGGACTCCTCGCGTGGGGACCGGCGGGCATCGAGCACCTCGGAGATCCCGCAGCAGCGGCGGCCATCGAACGGCAGCTGCAGTCGGCGCCCCCGTGGAGCCCCGGCGCGTGGCCCCTGCAGCGGCTGCGTTCCGATGTCGAGCCGGCCGAGTATCGGCGCCGGGTTGAGGCCGTCTTGAAGGAGATTCGAGCGGGCAACACGTACCAGGTCAATCTCTCGCAGCCGTTTCGGGCGTCGTTCACGGAGGCCGCGGCAGGCCAGCCGTGGCCCCACAACGTGGCGGCGCTGTATCACGGTCTTCGGTCCGACACGCCTGCGCCGCTGGGCGGGCTGCTCTTCGACGGCAACCGGGCGCTCGTCTCCAACGCACCCGAGACGCTGGTGCACTGGGAAGGGGGTGTTGTGACGTCGAGCCCGATCAAGGGGACGCGTCCGCGCGGTGCCACGCCTGGCGAAGATCGGGCGAACGTCGATGCGTTGTTGGCAAGTCACAAGGACGCAGCCGAGCACGTGATGATCGTCGATCTGGTCCGCAACGACCTGGGCCGTATCGCGGCGGCGGGATCCGTCGTGGCCTCTGGGCGTCCCGAGTTGGTCACGCTACCCACGGTGCATCACCTGGTGACGGACGTTCACGCGCGACTCGCCGACGGGCTGGGACTGGGGGCACTGCTGGCCGCGCTGTTTCCCGGCGGGTCCATCACCGGCGCTCCCAAGATCGCTACATTGGGGATCATCGAGCGGCTCGAGACCGTCCCCCGAGGTCTGTACTGCGGCGGCCTCGTGCTGATCACGCCCGAGCGTGTCAGCGTCAACATCGCAATCCGCAGTGGCCAGTGTGATGAGGACGGGCTCACCGTTCACGGCGGCGGCGGCATCGTGCTCGACAGCGATCCGGAGGGCGAACGCCTGGAGTCGATCGCCAAGGTGCGAGCGTTCGACCGCGCGGGAGACTACCAATGAACGCAACGCAGCACGCGGTCGGCCGCTCATTGCGGGGGTCCTCGACTCCTGTCGAGGGGGGCTCGTGAAGGACCGGGTCGTTCTCATCACGGGAGCCGCGGGCGGCATCGGCCAGGCGCTGACGCGGCGCTTCGCGGCCCAGGGTGCACAGGTGGCGATCGCCGACCGCGATGCGGCGGGCCTGGAGGCGCTGGCCGCCGCGGTGGGTGGCGCTACGGTTCACGGGAACGACCGCGACGCGGTTCCTGAGAAATGCGGCGTCGCATGATGAGAGCCGGGAGCAGCTCGCAAACTTGATGCAGCGCTACGGGACGTCTCCAGAGCGGGTGGCCACGGCGACGGTACGCGCGGTCCTGCGAAATCGTGGGCGGGTGCGCGTCGGATGGGATTCACATCTGATCGGCGTCCTGGGGTGGACCTGTCCTCCGCTCCTCCCCGCGATCTTGCGCCTCGCGCACCGCCGAAAACTGCGAGGAGGGAAGTGATGCACGCCGCACTCACACCGGGCTCGGTCGGTCCCGTGGTGTTGCGCAATCGCATCATCAAGACCGCGACCTTCGAGGGCATGACGCCGGGCGGGAGGGTCACGCCCGCCTTGATCGCCCACCACGCAGCCATGGCCGAGCACGGCATCGGGTTGACGACGGTGGCCTACGGCGCGGTCGAGGACGGTGGACGCACGTTTCCCAAGCAGTTGCTCGTCGACCAACACGCGGGCCTGGCTCCGCTCGCCGATGCTGTGCACGCGCACGGAGGTGCGGTGTCCCTTCAGCTGGCGCACTGCGGCGGCTTCTCAAGACACGCGATCCCCAAGGGGCCCTCAGCTGGGTGGAACGCCTACGGAACGGCGAGTGGCAAGCCCTGGATCCGAGCCCTCAACCCTGGCGACCTCGAGCGTATCGAGGGGGCGTTCGCGACCGCGGCAACGCTCGCTGTGGACGCGGGGTTCGATACGGTCGAAGTCCACGTCGGCCATGGCTACCTGCTCTCCCAGTTTCTCTCACCGCTGCTCAACCGGCGTCGCGACGAGTACGGGGGTAGCCTGGCCAACCGCCTCCGCTTCCCGCTGCGGGTGGTCGAAGCCGTTGTGGAGGCGGTCGGCGACCGTGCCGCGGTACTCGCCAAGATCAACCTCTCCGATGGGAAGGAAGGCGGGCTGGAAGGGCTCGAGGCTGTTGAGGTGGCCGTCGCGCTGGAGAAGGCGGGGGTGCACGCTTTGGTCACCAGCGGCGGCCTGGTTCAACGCTCGGCCTTCTTCCTCATGCGGGGCGACGTGCCGTTGGCTGCGATGGCGCGCGCCGACGAGAGCCGATTGCAGTCGGTCGCGCTGCGGGCCTTCGGGTCTGTGCTCGTCAAACCGTTTCCTTGGTCGGCCGGCTTCATCGAACCCGGCCGCAGCGTGGTCGATGCGGTCGATATCCCAGTCGTCGCGCTCGGCGGCCTGGATTCCTCGGCAACGCTGCAGCGCGCCCACGAGGCGGGCTACGCGTTCTTTGCCCTGGGGCGGTCACTGCTCGCCGACCCCGACTTCGTCCGCCGCCTCGAGAACGAGGAGGCGGTCGTGTCACGCTGCGACCACTGCAATCTCTGTGTGGCCGAGATGGACCAGGGTGTGCGTTGCGTACGCTTCGCCCGCTGAGCGTCCGGCGCAGGCTCAGTCACAGCCCGTAGATGGCCCGGGCCGCGAGCCGCTGAGCGAACTCAGGTCTCGGCGACAGCCTCGTCGGCGGCCGGGGCCTCGTCGTCCTGCACGTCCTCATCCTTCTTGCTGGCGTCGGCCTTGCTGGCGTCGGCGTCGGCGTCGGCGTCGGCGTCGGCGGTCTTCTTGCCGTCGAGCGCATCACCGTGGCGCGTGAGAAAGATGAACAGCAAGCCCACGCCCACGACCAAGGCAACGTCGGCAATGTTGAACGTCGGCCAAACCTTCCCTTCCCAGTAGTGGACCTTGATGAAGTCGACGACGCCGTAGTGCATCTCGCCGCGGATCTCGAGCTGCCTGACCAACCGGTCGTGCAGGTTGCCCAGAGCGCCGCCGGCCACGAGCGCGACGGCCATGAACGCGGTGCGGAACTTGGTGGGCATCGTCCATGCGAGCCGAGCCATGTACAGCAGCGCGAGGATCGTGACGCCGATGAACACCATGCGGGCGTACGAAGCGTCTCGAAGAAAGCTGAACGCGGCGCCGGTGTTGAATCCGAACTCGAACTCGAACCAGTCTTTGATGATCTCTTTCTTGACGGGCGGGTTGCGAAGGTTCTCCCACGCCCAGGCCTTGGACCAAAGGTCGAGGCCGAGGGTGATCGCCATGACGACGACCGTCTCGATGAGGCGTTGCTTTCGAGAGGGGGCGGCCGCGCTGGGGGATGAGGCGTCGGTCATGGCGGTGCGGGAGCATAGCGCACCACCTCGGCGGACGCAGGAGCTCGTTTTAGGCTTGGATCTCGGGGGTTTGGCGGGTTTTCCAGAGCCCCCACGCACCCAGCGCGACCATTCCCAGCGCAGTGATCTGGGAGATCGAAAGCAGCAGGGGATGCGTGGGCGGAAGGGAGAGCGCGCGGGAAAGCTCCGGCGCCGTGAACTCCACCAGGAACCCGCGCGAAGCGTCCCCGCGAAACACTTCGACCAGCGCCCGAAGGACGCCGTAGCCCACCGCGTAGCGACTGGCCATCCGCCATGGACGCTCGACACCACGGCGCACCCGGGTCGCCCACGTCATGCCAAGCAAGGCGAGCAGACCGAACGCTTCGTAGAGCTGGGTTGGGTGCAGCGGGAGCGTCATGAGCGTGTCGCCGCCGCCGACCACAGGCGCACCGGAGGTGAGGACGACGATCGAGTCCGGTCCAAACCGCAAGCCTCGACCGCCCGTGTGCACACCGCCCCAGCAGCAGCCGGCGAGAAAACAACCCAAGCGGCCCGCGGCGTGGCCCAGCGGCAGCCACGTCAGTCCCATGTCCCAGACCGAGCCGGTGCGTAACCCATAGCGGCGGGCGACCCAGATCCAACCACCCGCGACGGCGAGGAGACTGCCGAAGAACACGAAGCCGGTGCTGTCGATCGCGACGAGCTTGGCCGGGTCGTCGGCGTAGACGCCCGGAACGGTCAGGACGTGCAGCAAGCGCCCTCCGAAGAATGCGCCGAGCACGATGACCAGCCACAAGTCAGCGAGGAACGACAGTCGTCGCTCTCGCGGGATGCCTCGGCTCGAGGCATCCCAAACCGTCATCGGCAGGCAGAGCAGCCCGCCGAGCATGATCAGGGTGCCGTACGCATTCACCTCCGTGCCCCACGGCAGCGTGAACAGGTGCGGATGCATCAGCTGGGCTCCGCCCTCATCCGTCCGCGCAGGCCCACAAGCAGCAAGCCGACGCCTGTGGCGAGCGCAACGTCAGCGATGTTGAACGCCGGCCACGTCCGCTCCCCCCACGACAACACGATGAAGTCGACCACGCCGTACTGATCTCCCCGATCGAAGATCCACATGTGGCGCACGAACCGGTCGTGAAGGTTGCCCAGGGCACCCCCGGCGAACAGGCCCACCGCTGCAAACGAGACGCGGGCGTTCGTCGGCAGGCGAACCAGCATCCGGCCGAGATACAGCAGGACGCCGATGGTGACGGCGATGAACACGAGCCGAGCCGAGCTGACGTGATCGGCGAGTCCAAAGGCGGACCCGGTGTTGAACGCAAACTCGAAGCGCAGCCAACCGTCGATGACGATACGAGGCCGCTGGTGTCGCAGATGTTCCCAGACCCAAGCCTTGGTGGTGAGGTCCAACGCAAGCGCCGCTACGCAAAGCGCGGCGGCGAGGGCGACCCGTCGGGCCCGTGACGGGGAAGGGGACACGAGGAGCGCAGCATAGCGCAGCCGGCAACCTCATCGGCCGGCGGGGCTCATCGCGACTACCGGATCATGAGGTGCGAAGCAGGTCGTACAGAGCCGGGCGCCGCCGACGGGGCCATGCGGACTCGGTACGAGCCAGCGCGCGTCGACCTCGGGAGACCCGCTGGTCCATCGCCTGACGCGACATGCCTTCGAGCGCGACCGGGCGGTCCTCCTGGAGCTCGACGAGACCCATTCGGTCTCCACCAAGCAGGCCGGACAAGGCGTTCTCCAGCAGGACTGATTCTGGCAGTCGCAGCTCGCGAAGGGCGGAGCGGAGCTTGGCCCGCATACCGAGCTCTTCGCGAAGGTCGTCGCCGACGTGGTTCAGGGCGTCGGCACGCTCGGCCGCATCGCGGGCCAGGCTCACCGATGCGGACGCGAACATCACTTGGAGCGGGCGGACCTCGGGGAGCAGCACGGCAGGGTCAGCCAGGATCGCCTCTACCTCTTCCCACGCGATGTCGTCGACATCGGATTCTTCGCCGCCGAGCTGTTCGAAGGTTTGGCTCGACCACGACGCGACCAGAAGGCGCAGCCGGATCGCTTCGAACACCAGCAACTCGGCCAGCGCCTGCTGTTGCGCGGAGGCGAGTGGGTCGAGCTCGGAGTCTTCATCTTCGGGGTGGGCGACAGCGGTGAGCGCCCGGCCCAGGGTCGCGGTTCCTTGGGCTCCCGCGGGCTCGCGCAGTCCGTCGACCCAAGGCTGCAGCTCTTTGGGGATCTCGACGAACATGGCGTCGCGGAGGTCTTGGTGGAACTGGTGCAGGGCGGTGAAGCGAGCGTCGCGGGTGGCTTCGGCCAAGCCGAGTCCTTCACCTCGCGCCTGAAGCGCCTCGGCGGACACGGCCTCGAGTTCGTCTCGTAGCTCGCTCTCATCCACGCCGACGTCGGCCGGGAGGGACGCGAGCTGGGTGGGAACGAGGGCGGACGAGACGGCGTCGGTGACGTTGGCTGGGTTCATGGCGAGCTCCGAAGGCGACGGGCAGGGTTTAAGCACGCAGTGCGCACCCGCAAGGCCCATTCCCTCAAACGTCACCGATGCGTGGGATGCTTCAGTCGAACGCCGAGTTCGAGTTTTAGCCGCAGATTCGACACCCGCTTGCCCACAGGCGGGTTTGCGGGGTCGATCGGCCGCTCCCACTCCAGCGGATCGAGGCCCTGTGTTTCTGCGACGGCCTCGTACATCAGCCGCCGTGGGGTGTGATCGTCGTCGACGGCGTGCACGACCCCGCCCACGTGGGCAGGCGCAACCAAGGCGGCGAGGCTGGCCTGCACCGCATCTTCGAGGTGGATGAGGTTGGTGGGAACGTTGCCGTCTCCGGGCAGGGGTCCATCGCGCCGCTTGCGATAGAGCCGTCCCAGGGCGCGCCCGGGGCCGTACAAACCGCCGAGTCGAAGGACGAGCGTCGCGATGCTGTGGGCGGTGCCGTGCGCGAGGACCTGATCCTCGGCCTCTCTTTGCACCTGGCCGCGCTCGGCGTCGGGGCGGCGGCAGTCGGATTCGAACACCCAGCCGTCGATCGGGGGAAGCGCCGACGTCGAGCTGATGTACACGATGCGCTTCCAGCTGGCGCGGGTGCTCTGCTCCAGTAGCCGGCGCGTGCCCTCTACATACAGTCCGCGGCGAGAGGCGGCGCCGCTGGCTGGCGCGACCGCGATGTGCAGGGCATCGCAGTCGAGCAGCGGGCCGAGATCGAGCTGGCTCGCGGTGAGGTCGAGCGCATGCATTTGGACGCCGGGCGGCGGCTCGTCTTCGCGCCACGTTCCGGAGCGGGTCGCGACGACCGTGCCCCGTCCGAGTACGCGGGCCAGTGCCATCCCCAAGAAACCGCCGCCGACGAGCCCGACCTTCACGGGAGCGAGCATGCGGCCCGCGCTGACGTTCGACAACCTGCCCGCGCTGCTTCATTCTCCGCGCGTGCACGCGTACCGCTTCAGCGTGGCGCCCATGATGGAGCGCACCGACCGGCACTTTCGGGTGCTGGCTCGAGCCGTGTCGAAGCGGTGCTTGCTGTACACCGAGATGGTGATGGGTCGGGCGGTCCTGAGCGGGCGGGCCGAGCGGGATCTGGCCTTTGACCCGGCCGAGCTGCCCTTGGTGATGCAGGTCGGCGACAACGATCCTCGGCGTTTGGCCCAGTGTGCTCGTCTCGCTCAGGAGCGCGGGTTCACTGAGCTGAATCTCAACTGCGGATGTCCGTCCTCCGCGGTTCGAGATGGAGCCTTCGGCGCGCGCTTGATGATGGAGCCGGGCCGGGTTGCAGACGCTGTGGCCGCGATGAAGGGGGCGACGTCGCTCCCGGTCACGGTCAAGCACAGGATCGGCGTCGACGACGTTGACCGCTATGAGGACATGCTGCGGTTCGTCGATGTTGTGACCGAGGCGGGCTGTGACGGGTTCATCGTGCACGCGCGCAAGGCCTGGTTGCACGGCCTGAGCCCCAAAGAGAATCGCAACGTACCGCCGCTGCGGCCGCAAGACGTACATCGGCTGAAACGGGAGCGGCCCTCGCTTCGTATCGAGCTCAATGGAGGCATCGAGAGCACCGACGCTGTGGTCGCGGGCCTCGAGCACGCCGATGCGGTGGACGGCGTGATGGTGGGCCGCGCCATCTATCGGGACCCGCTGGCGTTCGCCGATGTGGATGCTCGCGTCTACGGCGAACGCGGTCCCGCCGTGACGCTCGAGCGTGTGCTCGAGACGATGCTCGAGCACACGCGTTGTTGGGTTGATGCGGGCGGCCGTGTCCACGACGTCTCCCGACACATCCACGGGTTGTTCTTGGGCAGACCCGGAGGTCGCAAAGCGCGGCGGGTCCTGGCCGAAGCCGGGGCGGGCGCAGACTTGAGCACGCTCAAACGCGCCGTTCGGACTCTCGAGGCCACCACTACGCCCTGACGCGTCGTCGTTCGCCCCACGCAAAGACGCCCCCACTCCGTCGGAGCGAGGGCGTCTTTGCGTGTCTACGAGGGCCGAATCAGTTCGGGGCCGCAGCGCCACCGGGGGCGCCGCCGGGTCCGCCGCCGAGCTGCTTCTTCATGGTCTCGGAGATCTTCTTCATGTCGTCCGCCGAAGCGCTGGCAGACATGGAGACCGCTGCGCCTTTGGCTTCGATCTTGACGCTCTCCACGACGGCGGCGGGGATGCCGAACATGCCAGCCATGCCCTTCATCTCGCCGAACTGCTTGTTGGCCATGCCGGCAAGCTCGGTGGCTTTGGCGGCGTCGGCGAACTCACCCGAGGCTGCGACGGCGAGGCCGGCCGAGAGGTCGACGGTGCCGGTCAGGTGTTTGAGGCCCGCGGTGGGTCCCTCCTGCATGTCGGCGGTGGCCACCATGCCGAAGTAGATGTGCTTGCTCTGGTCGACCGAGGAGAACACGTCCTTGAGCGAGCCGTCGAGCGCCGTCTTTCCTTTGCCACCCAGCAGTCCTTTGAACGCTTCCTGCGAGTCGGCACCCACGAGGGCGATGACGTCGTCGGACACCGAGTAGATTTTTTCTCCGTCGTCGCCGCCGGTCACGACCACGCGGCCGTCTTCCTCGCCGACCTCGAACTTCTCTTCGGGCTTCTTCTCTTTGACCTTCTTGCCGATGCAATCGAGCGTGTCTTTCTTGCCCACGCCCGTTGCCGAGACCACGATGACGATTTCTTTGTTCTTATCGGTGTTTCCGCCGACGACGGCGTACTTCCAGGTCGCCATGCCGACCTTGCAAGCGTCGGCGGCTTCGATCATCTCGCCCGCCTCGCCCTGCTTCAGCATGTCCTGGTTGTCCTTCATCATTGCGGAGCCGGCGACCTTGGCCGCGTCGAGTCCGATGAGAAGGTTCGCCCCGTCGGGGATGTACTTCAGGGCGTCAGCGACGGTGGCACCAGCGGCGGCTTTTTCGTCGCCACCTTTGTCGCCATCTTTGCCCTTCTTGTCGCCGTCCTTGCCCTTCTCGCCGGAGGCTTCTTTCTTGTCTTCGCCTTTGTCACAGCCAGTGAAGGGGGTAGCCACGAGTCCGAGCGCGATTCCGATCGCCAAACGCTTCATGGGCCGGAGTGTCGCGGCCTGCGCCAGCGGGGTCAACACCGTTTGTGGGTCCGGCTGGACGCGCGGGATTGCACCAGCAGCGCGGCTCACAGCCGTCCGAATCACCGCGGGAACGACGGTGTCGGTAGCTTTCCGGGCAGTTTGGGTTGCGGATTGAGCGGTTTGTTGGCGCGAGGGAGCGGCTTCGCCGGGGCGGTGGCCGAGCCATTGGCCTGGTTTGAGCTCTGCGAAACGACCCGCGGCGGATCGATCCATCCCTGAAACCAGGTGTCGTAGGGGACGTTGGTGGAGCCGGGGTGGCCCCAGCCCATGTGGACCACGAAGCGTTGGTGCCGCGAGCTTCGGGCCCAGCGGCGTTTCGACGCGTCCCACTTCGCGAACCGAGCGTCCTCGAACCCATACGCGAGCGGGTAGTGGCTGTAGTGGCCGATGCCGATCGCCACCACCTGCTTGTCTTCGAGCCGCCGCTTCGCCTTCGTCTTGCCCTCATGGGTCATGACGCTGGCGCCGTCGTAGTCCGCAGTGAGGTTGGCCCTGACGCGGCCGCGCATGAACTTGGCGGCCTGACCCATGATGTGCGGAACGGTGAAGCGACTCCCGCTGGCCGTGCACCCGGACGCTCCCCAGTCGCCGATGAGTCCGCGGATCTCGAGCACGATGTTCGCAGGCCCGGACAGCAGGTTCGAGGTGCCGCCGGAGGTCCGCATACGACCCGGCACGTCGTTCCACATCCACTCCGGGGCGCCCGCGGGGGTGCCGTTCTTCTTGCCGTCGGTTCGGTACAGGTTCGCCGCACCCGCCCAACGAGCATCCCCGAGCTTCGCCATGTGGTCTGCCCAACCAAACACCATGGCCCACACCGTCGCACCGCACCCCGAGGCACAGCCTGAGGTGTTGGGGCCGAAGTCGCCGTCCACCTGGTCGTACTTTCGGACCTTGCGATAGGCATCGATCGGATCGTTGCCTGCCCAGCGGCCCTCGATGCGACTGGGCTCGCAGTACTCGAGTTCGAACTTCTCCCAGTTGCCCGCGCGGGTAGCCTTCGCGTTGATCTGCCCCTCCATATTGGCCTGCAGGTAGCGGCGATTCCGGGCCCGCAGCGCAACCTTCCCGTTGCGGTAGGTCATGCGCTGAAACACCGCATCGCCACCGCCGTTGAGGCCGTCGGCGCGCACAACCGTGCCGCTGGCATAGACCCAGTCTCCGTTGCTGGCTTGGAGTTGAACGTTGTGACGGCCCACCGGGTGCACGGTGAACACCTCCCAGCCACCGACCCAGCTGCCTCGGGACTCGAGCGTCGACCCGCCTCCGCCGCGTGCATAGACGTACGTGTCCCAGTTCGAGCGCAGCACTGCTTTTCGGCATTCGGGGGCCGGAGTCGCGCTCGGAGCGGCCAGCGCTGCATTCGCGAGCGCACGGTGGTCCGGGTTGGCATCGTCCTCGCTGGAAAAACTGATCGTCTGCGTGACATCGAAACGGTGCACCTCAGACGACCCGTCGGCGTAGCGCAGGGTGACGTCGAGCTCGTGGACTTCGCCTGCGGGGATGTGCTCCACGAAGACTCGCAATGCGCTGTCTCCTTCATACGGGCGCTCATCGATCCGGGTCCGAACGTAGGTTGCCCCGGGCCCGCTCACCTCGACCTCCGCGCCGCCGCGGGAGAGCAGCGGCACTTCCCGGAACCATCCGGATTGCAGCCCCTCGCCGGATGCCTGGAAGTCCTCTTGCGCCGCCCAGTCGTCGGCCGCACCGCGGCGCAGCGCCTCGTGAAGCACGGCCATGTTTTCCGGGTACTCCCTGCGCAACTCGGTCCACGATGCCCAGGTACCGAGATCGACCCGATGCTCGGGTGCCACCTCCACGGTTTGACCCGTCACGGCATCGTGGTGGGTGTGCCCTTGTCGCGTGGATGCGGGCGCGTCGAGCCATGCCATCTCAGCGTGCTCAACTTTGGGCGGGAGTCCACCGAGGTTGGCGAGCATGTGTCCATCGGCCGACTCGGCGACCATGGAAACCGGGGACAGAAAGTGGACTCGGCTCGGCTGCTCCCCGGGGGGAAGGGCGGCTGCGAGTTCAGCGGTTCGTCTCGGACCCTCGGCGGTGGACAACACGACCGGGTAGTCGTGTTGTCCACTGGACAGAACCATGAAGCCGCGGGCGTCTCCGTGCGGCCCGAGCACGCCAACCTCATAGTGGGTGGGTTGGGGCTCTCCGGGACGGAACATCGGGACGACCCGCGTCGAGAGCTGCGCGTCGGCCCACGGCGATCCGGTGCGCTCTCGTTCGAGCTCCAATGTGTCGGCCGCTCGCCGATGAAGCGCGATCGGGAGGCTCGCCAGCTCGATGGCGAGAGGGTCCAGCGATGCCGGAGCGGTCGATGCGACGGACTCTTCGCGCTGCACACCCGCGTTGGCGAAGGGAGCGGGCACGAGGAGCATCGCGGCGAGGAGGGGCGAGCCAAGGCGGGTCATCGCGTGGGTGGTACCGGCCGAGCTCCAACTGTTTCACAAACCACGAAAGAACCCCCGGAAAGCGCGCGGTTGTGCGCAGCCCGAGGGTCGGTATTCTCTGGAGCGGACTTGGCGGGCTTGCTCTTCCGGCCGGTGCTTAGGACCCGAGGACGACGCGAAAGCGCTTCTTCTTGCCCGCCCGAAGCCGGACCGTGCCGTCTTCGAACGCCGAAGCTTCGAGCACAACTCCGTGGTCTTTGACCGGATCACCGTCGAGCTTGACCGCCCCTGCTTCGATCCGCGCCCTGGCTTCCCGCTTCGACTTGAACGCGGCGACGCGCGGGTCCACGACGAGGTCGAGCAGCCCGATGCTGCTGACCCCCATTTCGATCGCCGGCACCGCGCTCCAGTCGTCCCCCCCACCAAAGGCCTGCTTGGAGGCTTTGGCCGCCGCATCGGCGGCCTCCTCCCCGTGGGCAAGCGTGGTGGCCTCCCGCGCGAGCCGGGCCTTGACCTCTCGCAGTGCGGAGCCTTCGGCCTTGCACAGTTCGGCGATTTCCTCGACCGAGACGTCGGTGTACTTCAGCAGGTGGTTGCGGACGTCGTTGTCGTGGCAGCTGAGCCAGTACTGGTAGTAGTCGAACGGGGGGCACTGCGCCGGGTCGAGCCAGATCGCTCCGTCGGCGGACTTGCCCATCTTGCGCCCATCGGCGGTCAGCAGCAGCGGCCACGTGAGTGCTTGTGCGCTGGAAGGGCCGTCGATCACCCGGCGGATGAGTTCCGTGCCTGCGACCATGTTGCCCCACTGGTCACTACCGCCCAGCTGCATGGTGCAGCCCCGGTCGCGGTACAGGTGCAAGAAGTCGTAGGCCTGCAGCAGCTGATAGTTGAACTCGAGGAACGACAGCGGCTGCTCGTTGTCCAACCGATCGCGGTACGTCTTCGCTGCGATCATCCGGTTGACGGTGAACTGCGAGCCGATCTCGCGGAGGAACTGCAGGTAGTGCAGTCCGCACAGCCAGTCCGCGTTGTCGACGAGGACTGCGTCGTTGTCCTTGCCGCTGTCGAAGTGCAGGTAGCCGTCGAAGTTGCGGCGAATGCCGTCGACGTTGGCCGACAGCGTCGCGTCATCGAGCATCTTGCGGCTCTCGGTGCGGCCGGTCGGGTCTCCGACGCGTGCCGTGCCGCCCCCGAGCAGCACCACCGGCTTGTGCCCCAAGCGCTGCAGGAGTCGCTGCACCATGATGCAGGTCAGCGAGCCTGCGTGCAGGGACGACGCAGTCGGATCGTAGCCGACATAGAAGGTCACCATCCCCGCTGCGAAGGCGTCGTCGATTGCCTTTGCATCGGTCATCGCATCGATGAAGCCGCGCTCTTGAAGAGCTTTGAGGGCAGGGGATTGAGGCGTGAACTCGGACACGAGGCCGCGAGTCTACTCGCGAGCGGCCGGCGTGTCGTCCGCGGCGCTTGTCGACTCTTTCGCAGGCGGCGGCTCGATCGCGTCGACCCGCCGCGCGTGCTCCCCAAGCGCGACGTCGAGGGCCTGGAGTTTCGCCGTGATCTGCTCCCGATAGCGGCGGTGCAGGTCTTTCTCGCGGAACAGCTCGTCGGCGAGCGCGATGGCGACCAGCAGTGCGATGCGCTGCACGTTGAGCGTGGAGCGGCCCGCGTTGCCCGCGACCTGCTTGAGCTGTGCGTCGACGTACTCCGCCAGCTCTTGGACGTAGGCCGGTCCTTCGTCGGTTCGGATCACCAGCCGCTGGCCAGCGAGCTCGACTTCGACCGACTGCTTCACTTGCCCTTGCCCTTGCCCTTGCCCTTGTCCTCGTCGTCGTCCCGGCGGTCGAGGTCGTTGAGCCGTTCGGCTTCGTCATGCGCGCGCAGGGCCTGGATCACGTCCTCGATGTCGCCATCCATGAACCCGTCGAGGTTGTGGCGCGTCAGCTTGATGCGATGATCGCTGACTCGGTCCTGCGGATAGTTGTAGGTCCGGATCTTCTCCGAGCGGTCCCCGCTACCGACCTGCGACTTGCGCTGGGCCGAGCGGGCCTTCTCGGCCTTTTGGATCTCTCGGTCGAGCAGGCGGGAGCGCAGCAGCGCCATCGCGATGTCGCGGTTCTTGGTCTGCGACTTTTCCTGCTGCGACTCGACCGCCAGCCCGGTGGGGATGTGGGTGAGCCGCACTTTGGAGTCGGTGGTGTTGACGTGCTGCCCGCCCGCGCCCGAGGCCCGCATCTTCTCGAACTTGATGTCGGAGTCTCGGATCTCGAAGTCGATCTCCTCGGCCTCCGGCATGATCGCAACGGTGGCGGCCGAGGTGTGGATCCGGCCCTGGGACTCGGTAGCCGGGACCCGCTGCACGCGGTGCACGCCGCTCTCGAACTTGAGCATCGCGTACACGTCCTTGCCCTCGAGCAGGCCGCTGACCTCCTTGAGCCCGCCCGCGTCGGCTTCGTTCATCGACATCGGCGTGAGCTTCCAGCCCCGCCGCTCGGCAAAGCGGGAGTACATGCGCCACAGGTCGCCGGCGAACAGCGCGGCCTCTTCGCCCCCGGTGCCTCCACGGATCTCCAAGATGACGTTCTTGGAGTCGTTGGGGTCCTTGGGCAGCAAGAGCTTCTGAAGGCTGACCTCGAGTTCGGCCACCTCGCCCTGAAGGCGCCCAATGTCGTCCTGGGCGAGTTCCTTCATGTCGGGATCGTCCAGAAGCTCACGGGCCTCTTCCAGCGCGGAGTACAGCTCTTGAAACTGTGTCCAGGCGTCGACGACCGGTCGAATCTCGGCGTGTTCGCGCGAGAGCTTGAGAAACTCGGTCTTGTTCCCCGTAATTTCGGGGTCGCACAGCATGTCGCCGAGCTCTTCGTATCGCTCGCTGAGTGTCTCGAGCTTGGCGCGGATGGAGGCTTCCATGGGGTTCCTCGGCTTTGGGGGGCCCACAGGGGCATACCCAAAGCGCGCAGTGTAGACGAAACAGGCGCTCCGGTCATTGCGGCCGGCACCGGGTCGGGATAAGACTCGCGGCGATGAGCCTGCGCTGGGCTGCCCGCTATGCCTTCTCGGAGGATCTCTGGCGTTCGAGAGCTCGCGTGGTCCTCGACCCGGCGCTCGAAGACGCGTTGTTGTCGGGCATGCCCGTCGGCGAAGACGCGGAGCCGTTGCGCGAACTCGTCGACGCCTTGCTCCCGGCACGGCCCGGCGATGACGCATCGGTGTGGGTCGGGGTCTCCGACGACTCCGTTGCCGCGCGGCTGAGTCGGCTTCGCCCAGGGACAACCTTCGTCGCCACCTCCCGCCTCGCGGAGGTCCTGGATCAGGAGGCCTGGGAGGTCGCGCTTGTCGACCTCGACGCCGCGCCGCGACCGGGGACGCACACCAACGAAGCGCTCGATGCGATCGCGGGCTTGGGCCTGAGCCCCAGCGTCGCTCGAAGCATCGTGCTGTGGGGCGCCTCGGGGGATGCGGGTCTTGGGTACGAGAGCCTCGCCGAGGCGATGCTCGAGCAGCTCGGAGCGCGCGGCTGCACCCAGCGGATCTACGGTCTATACCGCCCTCCCATGGCAGCTGTGGTCGACTTTGGCGAGTCGCTCGAAGTCGATGGCGCGGAGGCGGACCTCGAGATCACGCTCAACGTTCGACCCAGCGAGCTGCGTGACGACGACGAAGAGCAAGACGTTCCGCTGTACTTCGACAACAGCCTCGGGGCCCAAGAGCCTCCGATCGATGAGTTGATCGGCGTGTGCTCGGCGAGCGCGCTGCCCGACGGGCTTGGCCTCATCGAGCTTCCGCCCGCGGCATCAGGGCAGCCTTCAGGCTTGCGGGCGCAGCTCCATTCGGCCCAGCAGCGGGCACAGCGATCCGAGGTCGAGCAGCAGCGGTTGCTCGATCGACTGGATGCACTGCAGCGCGAGAATCGGGAGCTTCGGGAGGCGGTCGAAGCCGGGCCCGATCCGTTCGATGCCCTGGCTCGAGATGAGGCGCTCGAGGCTTCGATGGCTCGCGAGCAGGCGCTGAAGTGGAAGGTCACCGGTCTCGAGCACCAGCTCAGCCAAGCTGTGGCGCGCCCGGTCGAGGACCTCGAAGCTGACATCGCCCGGCTGTCGATGCTTCCGTTGCCTTCCCAGGCGCCGATCTCTGGTGATTTCGAAGCTGCCATCTCCGCTGCGGAGTCGGCCTCGGCTGTGAACCCGGAGCCAGGCCCGCGACCCGAGGTCTCGGAGGCGGTCTCGGAGGCGGTCTCGGAGGCGGTCTCGGAGGAGGCGCGGACCGGGCCGGTCGTACTCATGGTCCAACAAAATGAGACCCGGGATCGGGTGCTCGCCGCCCAGATCAACGGGTTGGTGCAACGGCTCGAGCGCGGCGGGATCGGCGTTCTGGCCCTTCGACGGGCACTCTCCGCGGTCGCCCGTCGACTCCGTACGCCCTCCGCCTAGGAACGCTCTGGGCGCGTTTCGGCTCGCACTCGACGGATGTACATCCCCTGTATGGCGGGGGAGACGGCTGCGGGCGCTTGTCGTGCTTGCCGCGGACTGGCGCGGCGGACTAGAATGGTTGCACTCGGCGCCCTACCCAGGCGTCTCATTCAAGAAGCTGTACTTGTTCATCGACCCCGTCCGAGGCCCGGCTGACCACCGGACCCGAGCCCTGACCAGGCCCGGGACAACCCGCGGATGGGCTAAAAAACCTAGGAGCGCTCCATGCGAGTCTCACCTACTGCGTCCAAGCCGGATTGGCCGGCCTTGGAAACTGCTTTCGAGCACAACGCCCCCGAAACTCACAGTTACCTCGACCTTCACACCGGCCAAGTCCTGACGATCGTGGACTCGCGTCCTGAGGACGACGAAAAACGCCGGCAAATCCGCACGACAACCGGGCGGTACGTTCACCTCGATCCTGCATCTTCACGCGAGCAGTACCGATGGATGGAGCGCTTCGTACAGTCGGTGGAAGATCCTTCGCTCTCCGAGCGGTTGGTGCTGGCCATCGACGGAAAGGGTGCGTTCCGGCGGTTCAAGGACGTGCTGTTGTCCTACCCGGTTGAGCGGGATCGTTGGTTCCAATACCGGTCCAACCTGCTGCACATCTACATCAATGGATGGCTCACCGCTCACGACTTCGAGCTGGGAGAGGAAGCACCGTGGGGTGATCCCGACCAGCCACAGGAGCCTGACATTCCGTTGGAGAAGCCCACTGGCACGCGCGGGGAGGGCCCGACCGAGGCGCTGCGTCGCCAAGCCCGCGAGCTCATCGATGAGATGCCGGCTCTCGAGCTTCCGTCGCTGATCGCGTACCTCAACTTCCTGAGGGAAAAGTCGCCGCCGGTCCATCTTCCGGACGAACTCGAAGCCCCCGCGACCGAGTGAGCGACCCGCAACAGCCGGAGTCATCCGTCACGAAAGGGCCCGCTGCTGCGCGGCCCTTTCGGCGGTTCATCGGCGTTGATCTCGGCGGCGGGCGCGGCAAGAACACCGCCATCGCGCGGCTCGAGCTTGGGGATGGCGAGGCCGGTCTGACCGTGGCCGAGGCGACCATCCGTCAGGGACATCGGGGCACCGGGAACCACGAGGGCGATGCGCTGTTTCGCGACGAGGTCCTCGTCGAGTACTTGCGGCGGTGGACCGACGACGAGACGGTCGTGGCGATCAACGCTCCGCTGACGCTGCCGCCATGTGTGCGATGCACGTTGGCCTGCCCTGGGATCAAGGTGTGTGATGTCCCGTCGGTTGCGTGGATGCGAACGTGGGCGCCCCTGTTGCTTCCGCGTGGCAAGAGCGACCCGTCCAAGCCGGCGGTCACCCCCTACACGCAGCGTGCGACCGAGGTGCTGTGGACCTCGCTCGGTGCTCGGCCTCGAGAAGCTCTGGGGCAGGGGACTGGGCCGTTGGCTGCCCGCGCAACCTATCTGCGCCGGGTCCTCTCCCCGAAGCTGCGGTTGCACGAGAACCTGCTCGAGGTCTATCCCCGAGCCACGCTGACGCAGCTGTTTGGAAGCACCACCGAGCGACGAACTCGGCATGGCGAGACCCAACGCGTCTGGGATACCCGCAAGGAGGTGCTCGCCGGACTGCGCGAAGGCATCGACTACGCGTACGTCTGGCCCGAGGTCGTCGTCCGCAACACCCACGTGTTTGGCGCGGTGCTGTGCGCGTACACGGGGTTTCTGTGGAGCCGCGGCGGCTGGGCTGGGCCCCGAGAATTTGAACAGGCGGACACCGCTGCCGGGATTCCGTTGCGAGATGCGGCGGCTGCCCTCGGCGACGCTTGGGTCCGTGACGGATGGATCTACGCCCCTCCTCCCGCCCCTTCGGCCTGACCGGCGTCACGCCAGGGAACCTACGCGGAGTCGAGCGCACGCATCGTCCGACCTGACAGGGCCGGATCCCTGGGCACGACCAGTGCCATCACCGCGTAGGCCAAGATGCCGGGGCCGCCCAAGAGCACGCCTGCGACAAAGGCGAGGCGAACCCACACGGGATCCCATCCGTAGCGTTGGGCGAGGCCGCCGCAGACGCCGAGGAAGATGCGCTGGTCGTTGGAACGGTAGAGGCGGGACATGGTCTGGGGCTTGGACCACGCCGCGGGCCCGGACATTCCGGGAAGAAAAAGAAACCCCGTTGGGGTCCGTGGTGTCGGCTTCGCGGGTAGGCCCAGCCAGCGCGGCTTGGAGCGCGCGCCGGTGTAGGGTTCACCGCGTGACCCACCAGCCGGGAATTCTCGAGGCGATCCCCACGAGCGCGCGGTACCTGTTCTTCCGTCGCCGTGCGGGCACTCCGTTGGCGTCGGCGATCGATGCTCTCGCGGGACTGACCCCGAGCGATGATGTGGTCGCCTTCGGCCCGGGCTTCATCGCGGAGTGCGGTGCGGCACAGCGCGTACCCGGAGTTCGCGAGTTCCCGTCGCTCGAAGGCGGATCGCAGCGCGTGCCCGCCACGCCGGTTGCCGTTTGGTGCTGGCTACGCGGCGAGGACCCGGGGTCGTTGCTTCACCGCGGTCGCGCCCTCGAAGCGGCGCTCGCCCCCGGCTTCGAGCTCGAACGTGTTGTCGAGGGGTTTCGCCACCGCGAGGGCCGGGACCTGACCGGGTACGTCGATGGGACGGAGAACCCCGAGGGGGACGAGGCCGTTGCGGCCGGCTTGCTCCGCGGCGCCGGCGAGGGCCTCGATGGATCGAGCTACGCCGCAGTTCAGGTGTGGCGGCACGACTTCAACGCATTCGACGGATGCGCGGAGGCGGAACAGGACCACATGATTGGGCGGCGCAAGGCCGACGATGTCGAACTCGACGACGCGCCTCCCACCGCGCACGTCAAACGCACGGCCCAGGAAAACTTCAACCCCGAAGCGTTCGTCGTGCGTCGGTCCATGCCGTGGTCGGACCCCGGCGGAGCGGGGTTGGTGTTCGTGGCGTTCGGGAAATCCTTCGATGCGTTCGAAGCCCAACTCCGGCGCATGGTCGGACTCGACGACGGCATCGAGGACGCGCTTTTCCGGTTCACGCATCCGGAAACCGGAAGCTATGCGTGGTGCCCACCTCTGCAGCAAGACGGGCGATTGGATCTGCGGGTACTCCGAGAGCACTCCGTAGGCTGACCTGTAGGGGAGCCCTCTCGGTTTCCCCCGCTGCGCCCTCGCCTACGTGGGTGGGTGCGCACTCGCGAGGGGATAGACGGCTTGCTCCGTGTACCGCGAGCCGGCTTGGTTCAGGATGCTCGAGTACAGCGTGAACGCGTTGACCTCGAACGGGGGCGCGTCCCACAGCGCGTGCATGCCCAACCACGCGGCGACCTTTTTGCTGGGCGCGCGGCTCAGGCGGGCGAGGGTGATATGCGGCACGAATCCTCGGGCGTCCGGTTCGAAGCCGGCGTTGCGTAGCGCGTCCTCGAGCTGGTCATGCAGCCGCACCAGGGCAGGGGAGGCCTCGACCCCGAGCCACAACGACCGCGGCTCCCCGCGCGGCGGGAAGTGACCGCAACCTCGGACCGTCAGCTCGAACGGGCCCGAGCGGACCGATCGAAGGCATTCGTCGAGCTCGGCACGCTGTCCCCCATCCACGCTCCCTAGGTAGCGCAGCGTGAGGTGGAGCTTCTCGGGGGCTTCCCAGCGTGCACCCTCGATACCCCCGCCGAGCAGCGCCAACTGTTGGGCGAGTACGGGTGGCAGGCCGAGTCCGACAAACAGACGGCTGGTCTTCGCAGACATCACTCTTCGAGCGGAGCGACACCTTCGCCCGGGCGGCCGCGCGCGAGTTTTCGCTGGAGGCTGCGGCGATGCATCCCGAGCCGCCGTGCGGCCTCAGAAATGTTGCCCGCGCAGTCGGTGAGCACCCGCTGCAGATGCTCCCACTCCACCTCTTCGAGAGAGCGCGGGGTGGCCGACTCCTCGGTGACATCCGTCGCGGGCTCGGTGCGCTCGAACGCGGCGAGGACCTCGTCGGGCTCGGCGGGCTTGGTCAGGTAGTGCACCGCGCCCAGCTTCATGGCCTCGACTGCAGTGGCGATGCTGCCGTACCCCGTGAGCACCACGATCTTCATGGCCGGGTGTTTGTGGTGGAGCTCTCCGACAACCTCGAGCCCACCGCGCCCGGGCATCCGCAGGTCGACCACCGCACGACCCGGACTCCAGGCTTCGGCTTCGCTGATCGCGTCGTCGTAGTCGTGTGCGACGACGACCTTGAAGCCGCGTCGGCGAAAGGCTCCTGTGAGCGCGGCGCAAAAGGCCTTGTCATCGTCGGTGATGAGGATGGTTTCGCCGTCCGGGTTGGTGTCGCTGGGGCTGTTCATGTCGAGGCGAGGGGGAAGTTGATGGTGACGGTGGTGCCGCGGCCGGGTTCGGACTCTGCCGATATGCTACCCCCGAGCTGACGAAGTTGGGCGCGGGTGAGGTACAGGCCAAGGCCCATTCCGGACCCCTCGGGCTTTGTAGAAAAGAACGGGTCGAATGCAGCGCCAGCGAGGGCTGTGTCCATCCCTTCGCCATCGTCTTCGACCTCTACGCGCGCCATCGCGTCCGCGACCGAGACTCGCACCTGGATCTTGCGTTCGCCGTTGCGACGCCGGCAGGCCTCCGCAGCGTTCGCGAGCAGTTCGCGGAAAACCTGCCCAATGGCGTCACGGGGCAGGTCGCAGGATGCGTCCCCGCAGTGGCCCTCGAAGCTCACTTCGACTGGAATCCCGCCCGTCGCGTGTCTTTCACTCCCGAGCTCTGAGAGGGTCCACGGCTCGGCGTCGGCTCCGAGCGCGTGCACGCGGGCATCGGGGGTGGACATCCGCTGGACGATTTTCTTGCAGCGGGAGACCTCGTGCCGGATCGAACCGGCCGCGTCGTCCCGCTCGGTGTTGTCCATGTGGGGCAGCTCCGAGGCGAGGACGGCGATGGTCCCCAGGGGGGTGCCGAGCTCGTGCGCCGCGCCGGCCGCAAGGCTGCCGAGGCTCGCGAAGTGCCGGTCTTCAAGCGCCTGGTCGCGTAGCCGGGTGAGCTCGGCCCGCTGGCGAGCGACCGAGATTGCGATGCTGTGCACGAAGTAGGTGATGAGCGCGCCCGTGACCCCGAATGAGAACCACATGCCTTGGAGGTGGCCGGCGAAGTGGTGCTCGTGTCCCGGAGGGCCCTGCGGCAGCGGGCCGAGCAGGTACAGCAGCCCAAAGCCGGCGAGCGATGCTCCGGCGACCGCCCACGTCCAGCGAGGGGAGACCTGGGTCGCGAGGGTGATCGGCACGAAGTACAGCGTCGTGAACGGGTTGGTCGCGCCTCCGGTCAGCCCCAGCATCAAGGTCAGGGCGGCGGAGTCTGCGAGCAGCTGAAGGCCTGCGAACGTGACCGTGGCGCGGCCGCTGGGGAGGACCACACGGGCGACGTAGACGTTGAACATCGCCAAGGCGACCAGAATGGCGACGAACCCGGCGATGGTTCCCGACGTCGGCACCCAGCTGAGGACCGGGGCAACCAGCTGTGGCGCGAACGCCATCAATGAGGCCGCTGCGCCCATGAGGGCGACGGTCACCCATCGGGCGGTGACGAGGCCACGGAGGGTCAACGTGGCCGGAGCGAGGCTGGGTTTGGGAGCGCTCAACGCGAGAGCAGTGTGCCACGACCCTCGGCCTCGTCCACGTGCGACACCGTGTCGCGACTGCGACGGTCGGTCGCAGCGCTCCCAGAGACCATCCCGTAGTCCAAGAGCGTGACCTTTGCTGTCCGACCGCTGGCGTTCGCGCCCCTGTTGCTGGCGCTGGTGGGCGGCTGCCTACCCGCGCTGGCACCTCGGGTCCGTGCGGCCGAGCATCATGTCGGACTGACGACGCAGACGCAGAACCACACATGCATGGGCTGCCACGAGGCCGAGCAACAGGTACTCGAAGAACTCGCAGCGATGCCAGTATCGAAGCGTGGCGCGGCGATGGAGCACCGCATGCAAGGCGGGGGCGCCTCGCTCGTCGCCCAGTGGATGCTGGACGACCCTCGGTCCTGCGCGGGATGCCATGAGCCGCAAGCGGGGTGGCGGTGAAGGGGCTCGGATCGTGGATCGTTGCGGCGGTTCTCGCCATGATGGCGTCTGCGGGGCTCGCCAGAGCGCACCACGTTCCGGGACACGGTGCGTCGGAGGGTGTTCGCAACCTCAATAGTCTTGGGGGCGGGGCGGGCCAAGCCACCTCGCGGGTGATGTTGCTTCAGGAGTACAGCCGCAACTCCACCAGCCTCAACCCCGCGACGACCTACAACACGTCCTTACTTGGCGAGTACGCCCCGCATCCATGGGTCTCGCTGGGTGCTCAGGCGCCGCTGCTTGTGGTCGATGAAGATGCCGCGCCGCGCAAGGTCGGGTACGGCGACACCCGGGCGTTTCTGCGACTCACGCCCCACGCCGAGAAGCTGATCCACCGCATCATCACCACCGGAATCAACGTGTCGGTCCCGACCCGTTCGCTTCGGTTCGAAGCCGACCCCGGCCGCGTGTGGACGGTGTCGCCGATGGCGATGTTTACCCGCACGCATCTGCGCACGTACTGGCAGGTCATGGTGTTGGCGACGGCCGAGCATCGCCCGGCGGGGACGGCGTTCGACCTGACGGCCAGTGGCCAGATGGGCTACCGGGCGTTCGGCAAGCTCGGCCTGAGCGTCGGAGCGCTGGCCGACGTTCGAGCCGCGAACCTTTGCGCCGAGGTCGGGGGTGGCTCGGCGTACTGCAGCGGCAACCGAGCTACAGAAACCAATCGCGAGGTTGGTTCCGTTCGCATCGCCCATCTCACCGGGGTCAGCTACAGCTTTGCCTCGTGGGGCCTGCTCGCGGCGAACCTGCAGCTTCCCCTGACTCCCAAACGCGATTTCAACGTCGCTGGGAGCCTGAGCGTTCAGTTTCAGTTCTGAGCGAGGGGCACCACGACGACCCGGGAATGACAAAGACCCCGGGCCGCGTGAGCAGCCGAGGGTCTTTGGGCGAGGTCGCTGTCGCGGCCGGTTTCTGAGGTGCCGGCGAGTTACCGGCCTTTTGACTTCGATCCGCCGCCGAGGTCGATGCCCGCCAGCAGGTCGCCCAACGAGCCGAGCTTACCGGCCTTCTGCTTGCCGCCGCCCTTGCCTTGGGACTGCCGGAAGCTCGCGAATGCATTGCGCTCCTCCGTTGCAGAGACCGCGCGGACGGAGAAGCGAAGCTTGCCTTTGGCGCCGCCGCGCATCTGGACGACCTGAACCTCGGCGCCGATCTTGTAGCGGCGGCGCGGGTCGGAGTTGAGCGGGAGGTCGAGTTCGGCGGTGGGGATGACCCCGGCGCCACCTTCGGTGGTCACGAGCACGCCGTAGCTCTCGATCTTGTCGACGGTCGCCGTGACAACCTCGTTCTGCTTGGCTGCCGGTGCGGCGCCTCCCTCCTGCTCGAGCGCTCGCATCGAGAGGCTGATCTTGGGGGGCTTGCCGTCGGCCTGCGACTCGATGCTCTTGACGAGCACGCGGACGCTCTCGCCCACGGACAGGACATCCGAAGGGCTGGCCACGCGCGCGGAGCTGATCTCGGAGACGTGCAGCAGGCCCTGAATGCCGCCGATGTCGACGAACGCTCCGTAGGCCTGCAGCGATTGCACGATGCCTTCGAGCTCTGCACCGGCTTCGAGTCGCCCGAGCAACTCCTTCGCCTTTTCGGCGCGCTCGACCTCGAGCAGTGCGCGTCGGCTGACGACGATCGAGCGTCCGTTGTCGCGCACCTCGAGCACCTTGAAGAAGTTGGTCTGTCCGACGAACGTCTCGAGGTCTTCCACAAACTGGACGTCGACTTGAGAGGCGGGGCAGAAGGCACGCTTGCCGGAAATGTCGACCTCGAGGCCGGCTTTGACCGCCTTGGAGAACGTGCCCTCGACGGGCGTCCCACTCTCGGCGGCAAGCTCGAGCTCGGCAGTGCCGGCCTCACCCCGACCCAGCGCCATCCGGAGCACGGGGGCGCCACGACCGGCTTGCACGACCGTCGCTTTCACGGTGTCTCCGACAGACACCTTGGGCTCGCCATCGTCTCCCAGCACCTCGTTGCGGCCGAGGTGGCCCTCAACGCGGCCGCCGACGTCGACAAACACCGTATCTCCGGTGATGGCGACGACCGTGCCTGTAATGCGCTGACCGGCGCGAAGTTCGCTGCGCTGCCCACCCTGTCCGGAGGTGTTTGATTCGAACAGGGCGGAGAAGGACTCGTCTTGGCTCATAGCTTTTCCATCGGCGCGAGCTTGGGCAGCGGCTCGGCAACGCTCTTGGGCTTCCAGACCTTTACCAGGTCTACGTAGCCCTCTTTCTTGGCCCGAATCTCGTGTGAGAGGCCGTCGCCAACCGGCACCTTGACCTCACAGGGGGTGTCACACTGGTACTTCTCGTCGACGTACACTTGGGCACCTTCGACGTTGGTCTGCACCAGGGCGCGGTTCATCGGCAGCTTCTCGGGGCTGCTCGCGCCGGCACCAGAGCCCGATGCTCCCGCTTTGGTGCCGCTGTCGGCGTCGTCTTGAGGCCCGGAGCTCATGTCTCCGAAGAACATCGCGATGACCAACCCGATTGCGAGTAGGGCCAAGCCGATCGCGATCGTGCGACCGCGACTGTCCTCGGCGAATCCGGGGACCGGGCCCGTGGTCGAGGGCAGGGAGGATGTACTTCCGGAGAGTCCCCCGCGCGTGATGGCGGGATGCCCGGTGGAGACCGCGCCGGAGGCGACGAGTTGTGCGCTGGATGGCCCAGAGTCGAGGCGATTGCTTCGGCTATCGCCGCCGGTGCGCAGATACCCGATGCACTGACCGACCAACTCTGCCAGCCGGCCCGCGGTTTGGATCCGCTTGGAGCGGTCCTTGCGAAGCCCCATGAGCACGACTTTGGCCGTCTCTTTGGAGGCGTGTCGCGGCGTCGGAACCTTGGCCCGCACGTGCTTGAGCATCGTGGCCATCGGGGTTTCGGCCGCGAACGGCGGCCGACCCTCGAGCATCTCGTACAGGATGCATCCGAGCGAATAGATGTCGGTGCGGTGATCGAGCGGTAGCCCGTTGCACTGCTCGGGCGACATGTACTGCGGCGTCCCGAACACTTCACCGGCCTGCGTCAGCCGGGTGGCATCCACGCCGCCGGCGATGCCGAAGTCGAGGACCTTGACGACCTTGGAGACACCGACGGTCTCGATGAAGATGTTGTCCGGCTTGAGGTCACGGTGGAAGACCCCGTGCTCGTGCGCTTCGGACAGCGACTCGGCCGCCTGCCGGGCGATCTGCAGCGCTTCCATCTCGTCGAGCGGACCCTGCTCGAGCCGGTCGGCGAGGCTCTCCCCGGTGAGGAGCTCCATCACCATGTAGGGCCGCCCGTCCTTGGTCTCGCCGTGTTCGAACACGCGGATCGTGGATGGGTGACGGAGCTTGCTCGTGATCTCGAGCTCGCGCCGGAAGCGACTGAGGAACTTCCGGTCGGTGGTGTCCGAGCGAACGAGCTTGATCGCGACCTTGCGCTCGACTTGGGTATCCCAAGCCTCGTAGACGACACCCATGCCGCCCTCACCGATCACGTCGGTGATTTTGTAGCGGCCCGCGATCTTCTTGCCGACATCGCGCGTGAAGGTCAGCTCCATATCGGACGCGGACGCGGACGGTGCGGGGGGCGACGTCCGGCTCGACGTTGCGGGGCCGCCCCGCTCTTCGCGGGACTGCCCGGTGTCGAGCCGGCGGGTCTTGGGAATCCCTGTGGGTCGTTCAGACATGAAGGCACGGGCGTCGCCGTCGCGTGACGACCCCAGTGGGGGATGGAGAAGTGTACCTGGCTCCCACCCCAACCCCAAACGCTTCGACGGTTGTTCGCATTGCATCGAAGTCGCTGCCTAAGGCTGTATGCCCTGCGTGTTGATTCAGGAGGTGCCGCGCGGGTCCCCTCACGCGCCGCCACCCGAGATCGGTCGCTTGGTGGTTGTGGACGCAGCAGGTATCAAGCCGCATGCGGTCGCGAGCGCTCCTGTTGGGTACGTGTTTCCTCGGTTGTGCGGGCAACCCGTCGCCTCCGGCCCCCGACGCCCAGAAAACGTCTAACTTCGAGTCGGCGGCCGTTGAGCCGGCTGCCAGCGCGGGTGAAGACCTGGGAGACCCGAAACCCACGGAAGTCGCCGTGGATGCACCAAACCCCGAGGTCAAGGCAGCCGAGCCCCCGCCGCCCGCCCTCGAGACCGCTCCGGACGGGACCGAGGGGATTCCATGTACGTCGGCGCCCGAGCGGATGTCCTGTATCCCGGCCGGTTCCTTTGTCCGCGGCCGGGACGAGGCGGAGCGCAGCAACGAGATGCCCTCGGCGACCATCTGGGCGCAGACGTTCTACATGGACCAGTACGAGGTGACCTACGCCGAGTACAAGACGTGCCAGAAGGAAAAACGCTGCCCACGCTCCGGCCCGCGCTACACCGACTTTGACCATCCGGACATGCCGATCCAGGGCGTGAGTTGGTTTGACTCGCTCGCCTACTGCGAGGCACACGGCAAGACACTCCCCACCGAGGCCCAGTGGGAGAAAGCCGCCCGTGGTCCCGATGGAGAGATCTACCCCTGGGGCAGTGAGCCGGCCGACTGCGAGAAGGCGATCATCAAGGATGACACCGGTCGCAGCTGCGGGTTGAAGAAGGCGATCAGCAAGCCCGAGACGGGCAGGCCGTGGGACGTCGGGTCGCGACCGGTCGGACGTTACGGTCTCTACGACATGGTCGGAAACTCCTGGGAATGGGTCTACGACTGGTACAGCCGCAGCTACGACGCGTGTGGGGACGCTTGTCTCGGTGTGGATCCACGAGGCCCGTGCGACGGCGATGAGACCTGCAAGGGTCACTCGCAGAAGATCATCCGCGGTGGCTCCTGGTACTGGGACGAAACGCGGGCCACCGGGACGTATCGCCGGGCGCACTTCCCGGGCAACGGGCCGCACTTTCATCACTTCGGGTTCCGCTGCGCTGCGACGGCGCAGCAGGCTCAGGCGCTGACGACCTCCGAGCCGGCGGCCGCGGGCAAAACGAAAGAAGCCGCGGCCCCACCCCAAGCTGGGTGAGAGCGCGGCTCTGGGTCGTCGCAGATCGTCGTCGCTAGGGCTAGGGCTTGGTCTTGCCTTCGGCGATGACGGCCTCGTACAGCTTGTCCTTCGGCGTGCCCTTGGCGAGCAACGCGTCGGCCTTTTTCATCTCTTCGTCGATGAGGGCCTTGAAGGCTTCGAAGGGCTGTGCGCCGGACAGGAAACGACCGTTGACGAAGAATGCCGGGGTACCCCGAGCGCCGAGCGTAGAGCCCTGCGCCTGCTGCTTCTTGATCTTGGCCTCGATGTCCTTGTCTTTGAGGTCTTCCTTGAACTGGCCCATCTTCAGGCCGATCTCCTTCGCGTACTTCTCGATGTTTTCATCGGTGAGTGCGCGAGGGTCTTGGAAGAGCTTGTCGTGCATCTCCCAGAACTTGCCCTGCTTTCCGGCGGCCTCGGAGGCCATCGCTGCCGGCATCGCACGGTTGTGCATCGGCAAGGGGTTCTGTTTGAAGATGACGCGAACGTCGTCGCCGTAGGATTCTTTGATTTTGGTGAGGGTCGGACCGACCCTCTTACAGAAGGGTCATTGAAAGTCTGACCACTCGACGATGGTCACCTTCGCGTTGTCGGGTCCCATCTGCGCGTCACCGTCAAACACGGCGACCTTGTAGGTGGCCTTCGGGTCTGGGCGACCGGGCCGCGGCCCTTGGGGCTTCTTCGCACCCGCAGCAGCACCCGCGGCGATCTTCTTGCCGAGCTCGTCGAGCTTCCCGTCGAGTGCGGCGATCTTGGCGAGGGACTCCTCGTTCTTGGTGGTGAGGCTCTTCAGAAGCTCATCTTGCTTCTGCTCCATTCGAGTCAGGGAGGCCTCGAGTTCAGGGGATGGTTGGCTGCTCGGCGTGCAGCCGAAGCTCAAGCAGGCCATCAGCCCGCCTGCCCACCAGCCGAGACGGTCCGGTTGTCTTGGTATTTTCACGTAGAGACTCCTTGGTGTCGCGGCAGCATACACGCACGACAAAGCCGCGCCCCGATGGTTCGGAGCACGGCTTGCGAGCCGTCCTGCGACGGCAAGGTCCAGCGAACGCTGGAGCCTGGAGCTAGGGCTTCGTTTTGCCCTTGGCGATGATCGTGTCGTACAGCTTGTCCTTCGGCGTGCCCTTGGCGAGCAACGCGTCGGCCTTTTTCATCTCTTCGTCGATGATGGCCTTGAAGGCTTCGAAGGGCTGTGCGCCGGACAGGAAGCGACCGTTGACGAAGAATGCCGGGGTACCCCGAGCGCCGAGCGTGGAGCCCTGCGCCTGCTGCTTCTTGATCTTGGCCTCAAGCTTCTTGTCCTTGAGGTCTTCCTTGAACTTGGCCATGTCGAGGCCAATCTCCGTCGCGTACTTCTCGATGTTTTCATCGGTGAGTGCGCGGGGATCTTGGAAGAGCTTGTCGTGCATCTCCCAGAACTTGCCCTGCTTGCCGGCGGCCTCGGAGGCCATCGCTGCCGGCATCGCACGGTTGTGCATCGGCAGGGGGTTCTGCTTGAAGATGATCCGTACGTCGTCTTTGTACGTCTCTGAGATTTTCTTGAGAGTCGGACCGACTCTCTTACAGAAGGGTCATTGATAGTCCGACCACTCGACGATGGTCACCTTGGCGTCGGCGGGGCCTTTGGCCGCGTCGTCGGGGGCAACCGCCACTTTGTAGGTGGCTTTCGGGTCGGGACGGCCCGGACGAGGGCCTTTTGCTTTCGAGGGGGGCGCGGCGGGGCCTGCTTTACCAATCTTGCCTTCAAGCTCACCGAGCTTGGCCAAGATGTTGTCCTGCTTCTGGTCGATCGCTGCGAGCTGCTCTTGCATCTGCGCGAAGGACCCGGACCCCTGACAACCCACAATCATGAGGGCTGCCATGGCGGCTGCGCCAAGCCCTACGAGGCTCGGTCGTTTCCGTGTCATGTAAATGGTTTCTCCTGTTGGATGTGCCGGAAAGCCAAGCTGGATGCCCGGCATCGACTCAACGGTTTGAGTCGGCGGACTATATCGATATTTTCTATCGACGGGGAACGGGGGTGACGAATGGTCTTTGCGGGGGCACCCTGGGGCTGTGGATCACCCGGACGTGCCCAAGCCGGCCCCTGCGGAGCCTGTGACGCCCAGCGAGACGGACGGGCTTCCACCGGTTGTGGCGCGATTGGTGGTGGAGATCCGCTCCGATGGCAGCCGAACCGTGGCGCGAGGGGCGCTCGAGGACACGGTCTCAGGGCAGGACGTGGCGATCGCTGTCGAGGCCGAGTCGCCGGTGGCGTTGCTGGGCAAGCTCACACGGAGCCTCGTGTCGCTCCCGTCGCAGCTCCGTCCTGCTCGGGAGGAGCTGCCCGAGGCCCAGGCGTTTGTTCGCCCTTCGCTCCGAGACATCGGTCGCCGCTTGCGCCGCCGGATCACGCGGCGTCGATGAGCATCGCGAACGCCGTGTTGGCCAGCACGCAGCTCGAGGCGAGGAACTCGAAGTTCACCGTGTCGTAGGTGTCGCTGCTCAGGTGGTAGTGCGGCGTCGTGTCCCCATTGACGAACTCCTCGGTGAGGCCGATCGCGGCAAACCCATAGGCACGAAACGAGACGTGGTCGGTGAAGCCGGTGCCGGTCGCGTGCAGGGGGATCGGGGTGGCGAGGGAGGCGTTGGCCGCCTCGTAGATCTCGAACAGGCCAACGTCCGCGCGTTCCAACTCGATCGCTCGGTCGCCGTCTTGGTCCCAGCCCATCTGGTCGATGGTGTGGACGGCGATCACGTCTTCGCCCTGGTCCACGAGAAACGCCGCATAGGCCTCGCTGCCGACGAGCCCGACTTCCTCCTGGTCGAATCCGACGAACACCACGTCATGGCTTCGGCACTCGACCGACCCCAGGTAGCGGGCGAGGGCGAGGACGAACGCCACGCCGGTCGCGTTGTCGTTGGCGCCCGGCGATCCGGGGACGCTGTCGAAGTGCGCGCCCACGACGAGCGTGCGCCCGCCGGGCTCGGTCGCCGGCAGTCGGCCCACGATGTTGGTGCCCTGGGCTGCGTACGCGTGGGGCTCCACGTCGAGATCGAGCGCCGCAAACTCCGTCTCCAGCCAGTCGGCGGTTGCGGCACGACTGGTGGCCGTGGAGCGCTCGGAAAGGGTGAGGCCGGGGGACAGCTCGGTGGCGCCGGTGAGGCGCGCGACCACGTCGTCGACATACGCGCCCAGCCATGCCGGGTTCGCGTCGGGGGCAGGGGTGCATTCCGTCCGTCCCGTGGAGTCCGACTCGTCCGTGGTGGACACGGATGTCTCCTCGCCGCTGGTGCTGGATGCGTTTAGCGTGGTCTGTGGGTCGCCGGTGCTGGTGTGCGGGCCCGAGCTGTTGGTGCCGGGGGTGCTGCTGCTCGAGGTGGCCGTCGTCGTGGAGCCGGCGCCCGTGGGCTCGGGATCCTGGGTGTCCGTGCAAGCCACGCACAGCGCGAGGACGACGGCATACGGGGTGCGCATGAGCTCAGGCTATGGTGGCGCCTCGCACCGGGTCAACGGCGCGCCCCGCCCATGTCGGAAACCACGGCCATCGTCATCACGCTCATCCTCTACAAGGTGGCGTTGCTGGGCATCGGCATCGTCGCCCAGCGGCGCACGAGCGGGGCCGGGGATTTTTTCTTGGGCGGCCGTAGCCTCGGCCCGTGGGTGGCCGGATTGTCGGCGTCCGCCTCGAGCAGCTCGGCGTGGTCGCTGCTGGGCGTCAGCGGGTTTGCGTACGCGAAGGGCATCAGCGCGCTGTGGCTCTTCCCCGCGTGCGTCGGAGGATTCTGGCTCAATTGGTACGTCTTGGCGCCCGCGCTGCGACGACGGAGCTTGAAGGACGGCGCGCTGACGGTCACCGAGATGCTGGCCGGACCTCGGGATGCGCCCGGCTCTCGGATCATCCGGCGGGTGAGTACGGCGATCGTCCTGGTGTCGCTGATGGCGTATGTCGCATCCCAGTTCCAGGGCGCGGGAAAAACCTTCGCCGAGACGTTCGCGATGCCGATGACCGAAGCGGTCCTTCTCGGGAGTGCGGTGGTCGTCGTCTACACGATGCTCGGCGGATTCCTGGCGGTCAGCCTCACCGATACGCTGCAAGGCTTCGTCATGGCACTGGCGTCGGTGATCTTGCCAGGCGCGGCGCTTGTGTCCATCGGCGGACCCGGTGCCCTCATCGATTCTCTCGCCGCCGTGCCCACGCCCGGCTTCAACAGCCTCACGCAAGGCATGCCCACCGCGGCGGCCTTCGGGTTCGTGTTCGGGCTGCTCGGCATTGGCTTGGGCTATCCGGGCCAGCCGCACGTGGTCAACCGCTTCATGGCCGTGCGCGATGAGACCGCACTCCGTCAAGCGCGGATGATCGCGATGGGCTGGGCGGTGGTGCTGTACAGCGGCATGATCGTGCTGGGCCTGTGCGCGCGCTCCCTGCTCCCCGCGCTGGGCGACGGCGAAGTCGCCTTCGTCGCGGCCGCGCGCGTCCTGTTGCCGCCGGTGGTCGCCGGCGTGGTGCTTGCCTCGGTGCTCTCGGCGATCATGTCGACGGCCGACTCGCAGCTCCTTGTCGCCGCGTCAGCGGTGGTGCACGACCTCCCGGACCAGGCGGACGAGGACCCCGTGCGCATGGTCAAGCGCTCGCGTATCGTCGTCGTGGCCCTGAGCGTGGTGGCAGTGGTCGCCGCGCTGGCCGGGGACAAGTCGATCTTCGACAAGGTCCTGTTCGCTTGGACGGCGATGGGGGCGGCGTTTGGTCCGGTGCTGCTGGTGCACGTCCTGCGCGGGTCGGTTCGCTGGAGGCCGCGGCTTGCGTCCATCATCCTGGGCTTCGGGACTGCTGTGTTGGCCTACTGGGTGCCTGCGACCGCCGGGACCGCATGGGAACGTGTGGCTCCGTTTGTGTTGGCGCTGGCCGTGGCGTGGTGGGGCGCGAGTTCGAGCCCCCAGCGCTGATCCCCTGGGCGCCGTGCTCGCGGCTTCAACCCCCAGCCAGGGGGGGCCCGTGGCCGGGGTTGCGCGGCTGTGATATCTCCAGCCGATGCGCGTTGCTCTGGCCACGCACGGCTGCCGGCTCAACCAGTCGGAGACGGATGCGATGGAGGCTGCCCTGGTGGCGTCGGGCCACGATATTGCCGACGGTCCCGAGGACGCCGAGGTGTTCGTGCTGAACTCGTGCACGATCACCCACCAAGCCGACGCGGATGCCCGGGCCCAGATTCGTCGTGCCAAGCGTCGCAACCCGGCGGTTCGGGTGCTCGTTACCGGGTGTTACGCGAACGCCGAGCCCGAGCTGGTCGCCGCGATGCCCGAGGTGGATGCGGTCCTCGGCAACGGAGAGAAGGACGAGCTGCAGACCGTTCTCGAGGGACTCACCCCGGCGCCTGGCGCCGAGCCGGCAGCGCCGTTCGTGCAGGTCACGGCCCTCAAACGTCGCAAGACCTTCACCCCGCTCACCGCGGCGACGCCCCGGCAACGCACGCGTTCTCTGCTCAAGGTTCAAGACGGCTGCAACTATCGTTGTTCGTTCTGCATCGTTCCGCAGGTCCGCGGCGGGTCGCGGAGTCTTGCGGTGGCCGATGTCGTCTCTCAGGCTCGTGGCTTGGTCGAGGCGGGCGCGCCCGAGGTGGTGCTGACGGGCATCCACCTCGGGACGTTCGGACGAGACCTGCGCCCGCGCGTACGGCTCGCCGATCTCGTCGCCGCGGTCCTCCCTGTCCTGGGCGACGCACGGCTCCGGCTCAGCTCGCTCGATCCCCACGAGGTGGACGACGACCTCATTTCTCTGATGGCCGAGAACGCACCGCAGCTGTGTCGCTACCTGCATCTGCCGGTGCAAAGCGGAGACCCCGATGTGCTTCGCGCGATGCGGCGTGGTCATACCGCGGACGACTTCGCCGAGCTGACCGCCAAACTGGCCGCGCGGGTTCCCGGCGTGGGTCTGGGGACCGACGTCATCGTCGGGTTTCCCGGGGAGACCGATGCCGCCTTCGAGAACACCTACGCACTGTTGCGTGACGCTCCGGTCGCCTATCACCACGTGTTCACGTACTCGATTCGCAAAGGAACGAGCGCGGCGAGCATGTCCGACCAGGTTCCACCGCAGGTCAAGGCCGCCCGCAACAAGGCGCTCCGCGAGCTGTCGCATGGGCAAACCGAAGCCTTCTCCGAGCGTGCCGTGGGCGAGGTGCTCGACGCGGTGATCGAGCAGGGGCGGCACGAGCATCCGATGGCGCTGGCGGACAACTACGTTCGGGTGCCGCTGGTACGCGGTGACTTGCAGGTGGGGCAACGTGGACGCATCACGGTGCTTCGCGAGGGCGAGCAACGCGTAGGCGTGGCATGAGCTTCGGGCTGCAGTTTACCGACAAACCGCAGGTGCTCGCCTCGCTCGATGCACCCCCAGTGACCCAGTTGCGGACCCGAGAGGATCGCAGCACCGCCTTCGACGCCGCTAAGACGGTGCTGGTCGAGGGGGACAACCTCGAGATGCTCAAGCTGCTGCGGCCCGCGTACTTCGAGCGCATGCAGCTGATCTACATGGACCCGCCCTACAACACCGGGCGGGACTTCGTGTATCGCGATCGATTCGGGGAGACCCACGAGGCGTTTCTTCGGCGGACCGGGCAAGTCGACGACACCGGGACTCCGTTGCGGGCCAATCCTCGCTCCGAGGGACGCTACCACTCGGCCTGGTTGGCGATGATGTATCCCCGGCTGTGGCATGCGCGTTCATTGCTGGCTGCCGAGGGGGTGCTGTGTGTGAGCATCGATGACCACGAGGTGCATCACCTTCGGTTGCTGCTCGATGAGATTTTCGGGGAGGACTGCTTCATCGCGCAGGTGGTCGTGGTGACCAACCGCGGCGGACGTGACTACCTGCGCATCGCCACCGGGCATGAGTATCTGCTCGTCTACGGGGCGACCCCACAAGCCCGGATTCGCGAACTTCCCAAGCCCCCGCCCAAAGACGCGCTGCGGGACGCGGTGGGGCCCTACGTGCTCCGGGAGCTCCGGAACCGGAACCCGAGGTTTCATCCCGGCAATCGCCCCAACCTGTTCTACCCGTTCTATGTCGACCCTTCGCGGGACGACGGCAACGGCGGCCTCGCGGTGAGCCTGCAACCGCGCACCGGCTACGACGTGGTGGTCGAGCCCCGCAACGCGGTTGGGGCGGGCAGCGTGTGGCGGTGGGGCCAGCCCAAAGCCGCCGCCAATCTAGCGGATGACGACCCGATCGCGTCCCAAGTCGTGGCCAAGCGTCGGCGCGATGGTGGGTTCAACGTCTACGAAAAACACCGCAAGGACACCGCGAAGGCCAAGGGCCTATGGGACGAGCCGCAGATGCGGACGGAGCAGGGCACGATCGACCTCCGCGAGGCGTTGGGCGCTCCGGCGTTCGATCATCCCAAGCCCGTGGCGTTGGTGCAGCGGTGCGTCCAGCTTGCGACCGACCCCACCGGGCTGGTGTTGGACCCGTTCGCGGGCTCCGGCACGACGGCGGAAGCGGTCGCACGCGCCAACGAGTTGGACGGCGGCGAGCGGGCATGTGTGCTGGGACAGTGGCCCGAGCCTGTCGAGCAGGACGGGTTCGAGACGATCTGCGACGTGACTCGGGCGCGGGTGTCTGTGCGCTGTGGCGGGTTGCGGTCGTTCTCGCTGGAGCCCTCTGAGACGGCTTCGGTCCCGACGTTGGAAGCGATTGTTGCTGCAGAGGCGTGCCGCCCCGAGCGGTTCGACCCGTTCGCCCGTGGGCTCGAGCGCGGCGTTGGGCTGCACGCTCGGCTGGAGCAGCACGGGGCTTGGCGGGTACTTCGCGATCGTGAGCGCGCGTTGGCCTGGGCGTTGGAGCCGGGCAGCCCGAAGGCCCTGGATGACCTGGGGCTGCCCGAGGGCGCAGCGGTCGTGGTGCCGGACGAGGCCTGGTCGGACCGGCAGCGTGTGGAGCTGGCCGACCGCTTCCGGATCGAGTCTGCCTGATACGCTGCGGGCCGTGAGGCTGCGATTCGATCCGGGCCTGCCCCATCAGCGCGAGGCGATCGACGCCGTGCTCAGGGCCGTGGACCGGCCCGAGCTGCACGAGGGCGGGATGCGGGTCGACGAGCGCGGTCTGGTCGCGTTTGCAAACCCCTCGGGGCTTCCGGACCGTCTCGCGGTCGAGATGGAGACCGGCACCGGCAAGACGTACGTGTTCTTGCGGACCGCGCTCGAACTCGCGGCGCGGAACGGCGTCCGGAAGTTCATCATCGTGGTGCCATCTGTGGCGACTCGCGAGGGCGTGCTGGCGACCCTGCGTTCGACCCGAGAGCACTTCGCCGAGTTGTTCCCCGCGCTGTCTCCTCGCTTCTTTGCCTACCACCGCGACCGTCTGGGCCGGCTGCGACAGTTCGTGCGCGCCACGACCGTCGAGTTCATGGTCGTCACGATCGACGCGTTCACCAAGGACACCAACGTGCTGCGGCGGGCTTGCGACACGTTTGGCGGACAGGCTCCGCTCGCAGCCGTTGCCGCCACCGCGCCCGTCGTGATCGTCGACGAGCCGCACCGCATGCAAACGGCGTTGCGGACTGAGGCGCTCGCCGACCTCGCACCGGGGATGGTGCTCGCCTATGGAGCGACGCTGGGGCGATGGACGGACTCGGTCGTTCACCGGTTGACCCCGGCGCGTGCGCACGAACTCGGTCTCGTGAAGTCGATCGTCGTACGAGGGGCAGGGGAGGGCGATGCATACGCGTCCCAGATCCGGGACACCATCGCGGCGCACCTGGAGCGTGCAGTCGCACTTCGCGCCCGCGGCATCAAGGTCCTCTCGCTGTTCTTTCTCGATCGGGTCGCGGCCTACGCCGACGAAGACGGTCTCGCCCGGGCCCTGTTCGACCAGCACTTCGATGACCTCAAGCGGGGCACCCCTGGGTTTGAAGAGCTGCCCGCACAGGCGGTCCGGTCCGCCTACTTTGCGACTCGCTCTGGCCGCGCCGTTGACACCAAGACTGGGCGAGCGGCGGCCGACGCCGAGGCCTACGAGCTGATCCTCCGCGACAAGCCACGCCTACTCTCGTTCGAGGAGCCCGTCTCGTTCGTGTTCTCGCACTCGGCCCTGCGAGAAGGCTGGGACAACCCCAACGTCTTTCAGATCTGCACCTTGGGGCACTCCGACTCCGCGGTTCGCAAACGGCAAGAGATTGGCCGCGGCATTCGGCTGTGCGTCGACCAGGGTGGTCGACGCGTGCCCGGGCGAAGCATCAACGTGTTGGAGGTGTTCGCCAATCAGAGCTACGAGGGCTTTGTCGCGGGGCTCCAGAGCGACGAGGGGCGACCCGAATCCGAGCTTGCGCCGCTGCCCGAACGAACTCGGAAACCGGCGACGCAGACGACGCCTCCGATCGCGCCGTGGCCCGCGACCGATCAGCTCATTGATCGCGCGGCGGCAGCTCTTCGAGACTTCCAGCCTGCGCCGGCCCGCTCGGAGCTCAACGTCGTCGGGCACGCGCTGGCTCTCCTTGCACGACGTGCTCTGCCGCTGCGGCGCCAGACCCTTGTGGCGGTCCTCGAGGCGAGCGGGCGCGGCGACGCGCTGGCGTCCGACCCCGTGCGTGGGGGACGAGCCGTCGCGGACGCGTTGCAAACCGCGCTTCGCGGATGACTACGGTCCTTCGATCGCCCGTAGGATCGACTCGGGCGTCGCGGGAAGGCCGAGCGTGGCATCCGTCCGGCCAAAGCCTGACAACGCATGGCGTAGCGCGGTCACGACCGCGATCGCGAGCATGAACGGTGGCTCCCCCACGGCCTTGCTGCCATGGACGACCCCCGGTTGTGGCGCCTTGGGCAGCAGCTCGACCCGGAGGTCCACAGGCACGTCGCCGACCGCAGGGATCTTGTACGTGCTCGGCCCGGTGGTGATCGGGCTGCCGTCCTCGCGGAACAGGACCTCTTCGCAGGTCAACCAACCCACGCCCTGCACAAACCCGCCCTCGACCTGGCCGCGGTCGATGGTGGGCACCAACGACGTCCCTACATCGTGCAGGATGTCCGCTCGAGTCATACGGTGCTCGCCGGTCAGCCCGTTGACCTCGACCTCGCAGACGGCCGCACCGTACGCGAAGTAGAAGAATGGGGTCCCCGAGCCGGTGGCGTGATCGTAGCCCACCCCCGGAGTCGCGTAGAACCCGGTGGCGGACAACGAGACGCGCTGCATCCACGCATTGCTGGCCACCTCGGAGAACGGAACACTCTTGGCGCTGGGCGGATACGTGACGACCCCGCCCTCGAACCGAAGCTCGTCGGCCTGGGATGCGTCGAGTCCGAGCAGTCCGGCGGCGACCGGACGCATGCGCTCGCGCAGTTGCACCGATGCCGCGGCGACGGCTTGGCCGTTGAGGTCGGACCCACTGCTGGCGGCCGTTGCCGAGGTGTTGGGGACCTTGTCCGTCGCGGTCGTCATGACCCGGATGCTGCCGGGCTCGACGCCAAGCTCGTGCGCGCACACGGTGAGCATCTTGGTGTGCAGGCCTTGGCCCATCTCGGTTCCGCCATGGTTGAGCTGGACGGTGCCGTCTGCGTACACGAGCACCAGGGCGCCGGCCTGGTTGAGGATGCTCTTGGTGAAAGAAATGCCGAACTTGATCGGCTGGTAGCCGAGGCCTCGCTTGACCCACCGGGAGCCGGCGTTGAACGCCTCGATCGCCGCCTTGCGCGCGACGTAGTCGCTGCTGTCCATCAGCGACGCGTGAATGGTGCTCAGCCGGTTGTGCTGCGCCGGGATTTCCTGCCCGTAGGGAGCCCGGTCTCGGGGGGCGGCCCCGTAGAAGTTGCGTGCCCGGAGCTGTGCCGGATCGATGCCCAGCGCACGCGCTCCGTGGTTCATGGCCTCTTCGAGCACCACCATGCCCTGTGGTCCTCCGAAGCCGCGGAAGGCGGTGTTGGAGGGACGATTGGTTCGGCACGCCAGGCCCTGAAAACGAAGCGCTGGAACGAAATACGCGTTGTCGAGGTGGAACAGGGCGCGGTCGAGCACGGGCAACGAGAGGTCCGCGGACCATCCGGCATCGGAGTACAGCTCCACCTTCAGCCCGGTGAGTTGACCGTCCGTGTCGAAGCCGGCTTCATAGCGGCCCAAGAATGGGTGGCGCTTGCCCGTGATGCGCATGTCGGCATCGCGGTCGAGCCAGACCTTGCAGGCCCGCCCCGTGTGGTGCACGCCAAGGGCAGCCATACAGGCCATCGGGGTGGCTTGGGATTCCTTGCCGCCGAAGCCTCCGCCCATCCGGGGCACTTCGCAGACGACCGCGTGCGAGCCCACCCCCAGGATTGTTGCGACCTCGTTCTGCACCTCGGTGGGGTGCTGGGTTGAACTGAGCACCGTGACGCACCCGTTCTCCTCGGGAAGAGCGAGGGCCGCCTGGGTCTCCAAGTAGAAGTGGTCTTGCCCGCCCACGCGTACCTCGCCGCGAACGCACGTGTGTGCATCCCCGAGCGCTGTGTCGACATCGCCGCGCGCGATGACGTGCGGCGGTGCGATGTAGCTCTCCGCCTCGATCGCCGCATCGATGCTCTGGAGCGAGGGCAGGGGGGCGACATCCACCTCGACCAACGCGGCGGCCCGCTGCGCAGTCTCGAGATCCGCGGCAAACACCACCGCGACCGGCTGCCCGACGTAGTGGACGCTCGCGGAAGCGAGGAGTTCCTCGTCATGCACGATCGGACCGATGAGGTTCGTACCGGGGATGTCCTCGGCGAAGAAGACCGCGGCAACGCCATCGACCGCGCGTGCGGCCGCCCCGTCGCGGCGGGTGATGCGACCGTGCGCGTGGGCGGATGTGACGATCGCACCGTGCAGCGCACCGGGGGGCAACGGCCAGTCGTCGACATATCGCGCCTCGCCGGTGACGTGACCAACGCCGCTCTCGTGCAGCGCGGGCTGATGCAGGGGCGAGCAGGGATTGCGTTGCGTCTTCATGCGGGAGAGCCTCCGAGCACGGTGCCACTGGGGCGGTCGCTCAGCCGCGGCATCGGTGTGCCCGAGACGTCGAGGTAGAAACCGCGCAGCAGGTTGGCCGCGACGGTGCTTCGGTACCAAGCGGAGCCCCGGTGGTCGCTCATCGGCGTGAAATCCGATGCGATTGCGGCCGCACAAGCTTCGAACGTGGCCTCCTCGAAGGGGCTTCCCACCGCGGCTGTTTCCGCGCCGCGCGCTCGTGAAGGCGTCGCCGCCATGCCGCCGTAGACAAAACGGGCATCGGTGATGATGTTGCTATCGTTCACCTCGACGCGCAGCGCCGCCGCGACCGCGCTGATGTCCATCTCGCGGCGCTTGCTGACCTTGTAGGAGGCGAAGCGGGCGGATGCTTGGGGGGCGTCGAACTCGACCCGCGCCAGCACTTCTCCGGCGGCCAGTGCCGTGGTTCGGTAGCCCGTGAAGAAATCGTCCGCGGCGATGGAGCGCTCTTGGGTCGATCCCCGGGCGATGAAGGTGGCATCCAACGCGAGAAGCACCGGCGCCAGGTCACCGATCGGTGATGCGTTGCAGACATTGCCCCCGACGGTCGCGCTGTTCTTGATCTGTCGTGATCCGAAGAACCGAAGCATGCGAGACAGCGGCGGCAGTGCCTCGTCGGTCGCGTCCTCGAGGTCGGCCAGCTTGACCCCTGCGCCGACGGACCACCGCTCGCCCACCACCTCGAGCCTGCGCAGCTCGTCCAGTCCCTGCAGTGAGATCAACGCTTCGAAGTGCGTGCCGTGTTTGGTGACATCGAGCCCGAGGTCGGTGGCGCCTTGAATGAACCGGTAGCCGGGATGCGTGGCCATGATCTCGAACAGGGCCGGCCACGACGTGGGGATCCAAAAGCGCTGGGGGCCACGAGTACTCTGGCTGCCGTAGTCGAGGGCGGGCTGAGGTTCGGGCTTCTCGTCCAACGCCGCGCGAAGACGGTCGGGCGGGCGTGCGCCGGCAACCTCGCGGGTCGCCTCACGAATCGGCCGGTACCCGGTGCAGCGGCACAAGTTGCCGCACATCTGATCATCGAGCTTCCAGTCGGCATCGAGGTCGGGCCGGTGGCAGGCCTCGACCATGGACATCACGACGCCTGGCGTGCAGTAGCCACACTGCGATCCGAGCGCATCGACGAGCGCTTGTTGGACCGGGTGCAGGCGTTCGTTGCCAGGCTCTTCGCGAAGGCCTTCGACCGTGAAAATCTGCTTGCCATGAAGCAGCGGAACGAGCAGCAGGCAGCTGTTCACTGCCCGCCATCGCGGTCCACCGGGAGCCTGCGCGTCGAGGACCACGACGGTGCACGCCCCGCAGTCCCCCTCGGCACAGCCTTCCTTGGTACCCGGAAGCCGCAGGGGCCCACGCAGGTACTGCAACAGCGTCGTGGTGGGGGAGACGTCGCGAAGCGTGCTCTCCCGACCGTTGACGTGAAACGTCACGCAGTCCATTCGGAGCAGGCTACCCCAAGCGTCGGCATGGGTCGAACGCTCTGCCCTCGAAGCTCACGAACTCACTGCGGGTGTTGCTGCCCCATGCGCCGTCGTACGACTCGACCATGCCGACGTCTCGACAGTAGATCTCCCAGACGTCATGGCCCTGCTGGTTGCGCCGCAGCAGTCGTCGAACGCGCCCGCCTCGACGCCGTAGCCGGGGTGGTGTTCGTCCCAAGTGTATGTCGCGCCGGCGGCCCAAGCCGCGCCGTCTTTGGGGGGAGCAGGAGCTGCCGAACCGTGGTCTCGGCGGCCATCATCCGACGAGCATCGGTGCGGGCTAGACCGCGCGCGCCGTTCGCCGGAGCAATGCATCGAAGGGCAGCAGGAGCAGCGAGAACACCAGAGCCCAGGGCCACAGCCGGTGGACGTCGGTGGTCACGCCCGCTGTCGCCGTGGGAGTGACGGCTTGGGGATCGGTGTTGCCAGCGGTGGCTTCGGAAACCGCACTCAGCCACGCTCGATCCGCGGTCCGGAACCGACGCTCGGAGGACGGTGGCGGGGTGAACGTATGGGTTGCGAGGACTTCATCGTCGTCGCCGAGAACCTCGACGGTATAGACCTCGCCAGCCTCGACGGGGGCTTGGCCGCCCCACAGTCCGGGCTCGAGGCTGCGCAAGGGCACCGGGCCGGCAGGGGACCGACCCTTGATCCGAGCCCGGACGGAGCCTTCGTCCAAGCTCAGGCCTGCGGTGTCGCGGCGTGCGATGCGGAGCTGGGCCTGGCCTCCGGCGACCTCCACCTCGACGGCGGTCTCGTCTCCGGCGCGCGAGCGAAGCGCGAAACGAGCGGCTTGCGTCCACTGCTTTGCAAAGCCGGGCCACGTCAGCCAAGACTCGGACCAGCGGGGTCCCGCATCGGAGGCCCACGCGACGACGTGCCCCAGCCCATACCGCCACGTCGTCAGGATGGGATGGTCTTCGGGGCCGCGCAGCACGACCTCGGCGGTCGGCCGGGCTTCGACCTCTTGGTAGCCGCCGAGCTTCGGGGCGCTGCCGTAGTCGATGCCCTCGATGATCGGGTGGCCGCGCTCGACTGTGGGTCGGAAGGGGTCCTCGTGCAGGGACGTGTCGACGAGTCGCTCGGTCTCCTCGACGAAGAGTCCCCGAAGTTTCGTCGCGTCGGCGGTGAGGTAGAACCGACCACCGCCAGCCTTGGCGAGGTCCTTGAGGAAGGGGGTGTCCACGTCGTCGTCGGTTCCGATGCCGATGACCGATGTCGTGATGCCACCTGCCTTGAACCGCTTGGCGAGTTCTTGAGACGTCGTCCCTGGCCCGGTGCCGAACGGGACGCCTTTGACCTTCTCCTCGCTGTCGGCCGCGTCAGAGAACAATATGACGTGCTTGAGCGGGGTGTTCGACTTGCGCATGGCTTCGTACGCAGCCTCGAGCGCGGTGTAGACGAAGATGCCGCCCCCGTCGGCTCGGATGCGCATGACCTTGCGCTTGAGCGCGGAGGGGTCGCGGACCGGCTGGGTCTTGATCTCCCACCGGACCGCCTCGGTCACCGACATCACGCCCACGCTGTCGAAGGGACGCAACAGGTTGATCGAGGCTGCAGCGCCCTCGTCGGCGAGCTCCATCTTGGTTTTGGACCAGCCGACCATCGCCGACATCGAGCCTGAGCGGTCGAGGATGATGATGATCGTGGCGCCGGCCTGAATCTCCGGATCGATCGGGTCGATCTTGACCGGGAGCACCCGGTCGAGTTCGGATTGTCCGTAGCCGCCCATGTCGTAGGCTTGGGGGCCCCCGAGCACCAACAGACCGCCGCCGTTGTCCACGTAGCGGGCGAGCTCGCGCAGGAACGGGGGCTGCAGGGCCGCTGCGCCTCCGATCGACGCTGCTGGGGCATTGGCCAACACCACCAGGTCTACGTCCTCGAGCTTCTCGTGCTGCGGCTGGAGCGTCTGCACGGGAACGACCTGCACGTCCATGCGCTCTGCTCTCAGAGCCCGCGCAATCGCGGTCCCATCGTGCTCCTCGCCGGTGAAGACGCGGACCAGGGGTGGGTCGCCGACCAGAACGGTCGCGCTGGAGACGTTGTTGGATGGATCCGCATCGGCTCGATTGGGCGTGAACTCGGCCGTGACCTCGAGCGGGCCTGGGTCGGTCTTTGCGTCGAGGTCGTGGGAGAATGGCACCGCGGTGGTCGTGCCCGAGGGGAGCTCGACCGATGAGGTTTGCACGACGTCTGTGCCGACGCTGATCTTCAGCGTGCCTCGGATCGGTTCGCTTGCGCCGTCGAGTTCGATGGTCCCGGATACCGAGGAGCCGGGGCGGGTCTCTTCGCTGGCCAGAACGACCGCCCCCACGGCAGGATCGCCTTTGGAGGGCTCGATCGCGATTGTGTGGATCGATACGCCTCGGGCCTTGGCCTGGGCAACGGCGCCCGAGTCCTCCCGTTGGGTGCGGCGGCCGTCGGTGATCAGGACAACCTCCCCGCCGTCGGCGGCCGGGATGAGTCCGAGCGCGAGCCGGAGCGCGGCGTCGACATCGGTCGCGTCGACGGCCTCGGTTCGAGGCGGGCCGGGGATCGACCACGGTTGTCCCGGCGCGAGCGCGACCTCGGCGGTGGCATCGAACAGAACCAGGGCCGTCCGTGTTCCGTCCGGGACCCCGCGGGCGAGCTCGTCCGCGCGGGCCAAGGCGTCGTCCAGCACGGCGTCCGGAATCGACGCGGACCGGTCGACGACAAAGACGACGTGGGCGACGTCTTCTCGTTCGTGCCATCGCGGATCTGCGAGGGCGACCACGACACCTGTGAGGGCGAGGAAGCGAATCGCCGCGCCACCGACCCGGGCGAGGGGACGCGTCGTGCCCCAACTGCGGATCGCATCGGCAACGACGAACAGGAGCACGGGCAGCAGCAGCAGCAGCCAGCCGGGGCTCTGAAACCATGTCGAGAGCGCGCTCATGCAGTACCCCTGCGCATTCGGCCTCGGACCCAGCTCCAGCCGCGAGAGCCCCACGGGAGCAGTCCTTCGAGCATGAGCAGGGCGAGAGCGAGCCACGCGAGGCTGCGCCACAGCGGGCGTTGTGGGGCCCGGTGATCGGCGAAGTTCCCTTGCAGTGCACCGGGGATGGCACGAACGGGATCGAGCTGTGACTCGGTCGCCGGGAGCACCTGGGCTGGAAGAGCCCCGGGGTTGTCTGGCGCGGCGGGGGCCGCCCATTCGACGGCGTTCGCGATGAGGTTCACGAAGCCCACCCGCAGGACGAGGTCGGAGTCGTGCGGCGCAAACCCAAACACGACAACGTCTCGATCGGGCTCCCGGACGCGGACCGCGAGGGGCCCCTGTTCGCTGTCGAGCAGGGAGCGCATGCCCTCGCGCATTCGTAGCGTGTTGGCACGCGGCAACTCGATCGACTCCAGGTCCACGAAGCGGAACAGCGGATCGTCAAAGCTCCAGCGCATGATGTCGGGTGCGGGGACGGACGGGCCTTGTTCGATGCCCAACGCGGTGGGGTCGACGCCCATCGCGAGAACCGCTCGCGCCGGCGGCAGGGCCCCGGCGCGATAGTCGGATTCGAGCAGCAGCAGGTCGGCGGTCTCCGTCGGCGCGGCGTCAAACGGTCCGAGGATGCGGAGGTCGACGCGGGGGTGGAGGCGGAGCGCCTCGGCGGTGAAGGAGACGCGAGTCCTCGTCACGAGCACGACGCTGACGCGTTCTCCCTCATTTCGAGGCGTGCTCGCGACATCGTCCACGGCGAGGACGTCGTCTCCGTGGTTCTGAAGGGTTGCCTTCACCCGGCTGCCTTCCGGCAACGCGACGCGGTGGAGGCTCTCGACGGCACTTCTGCTCGGGACGGTCAGCGGAAGCACGTCTACGACGGTGTCATCGACAGCGAGCACGAGCTCGACCTCGCGGTCCGAGCCGACATTGGAGGAGACCGAGAGGAAGACCTCCGCCAGCCCCAGCGCGTCGGCTTCACGGACCGCGAGCGCATTGATGCCGAGGTTGGGGCCCGGGCTTCCCACCGCGACGATCTCCGGGGCCCGCTTCATGTTCGGAAGGGACACACCGACGCCGTCGGTGATGAGCACGATCTCGGCGTCCTCGCCCTGCGCCATCGCGTCTGCGATCGCCAGCGCCCGCGGGAGCGCCTCGCCGCTGCCGTTGGCGGTGACATCGGCGGCCAGCGTGGCGATCGTTTCGTGGTCTTCGGTGAGTCCGATCTGGACCGCGGTCGCCTCGCCGGCGGTCAAGAGTGCAACCCGGTCTCCGGGCCCCATGGTCGACAGCGCGTCTGCGAGGGCCTCCCGAGCTTCGTCGAGGCGAGACACATCGGAGCCGAGAAGGGTCGCGCCCATGCTGGCGGAGGTGTCGAGCACGACGATCCAATCGCGTGGCTTGGCCGTGTCCTGCCGAAAATCTGCTGCGGCGGCGACCATGGTCAGCAACGCGAGGAGGACGACGAGCAACGACACCAGGTGACGGGGGCGGGCGAGCGCTCGTTTGGTGGGCGTGTTCTCGCCCGCGATCACGCGAAAGAGCAGGGCGCTGGAGACCGGCTGTTTGAGCCGGCGTTGGCGATGCAGATACGCCGCCGTCACGGGCAGGACCAGCAGACCCAGTCCGAGCAACCACGGAGTCGCCGGGCTCATTGGTTGCCCCCCGCAACGTGCTCGACGACGTGGGCATGCCGCAGGTCACCCTCGACAAATCCGATCAGGCTGGAGCCCTCCGGCGGCAGGCGAAGGTAGCGAATGCCCAGGGCCTTGCACCGGGCCTCGATCTCTTCGAGCCAAACCCGCAGTCCCTCGGCGTAGGCATCCTGCGCTTCGTCCCCGTCCCGCAGCACCAACGTCTCTCCGGTCTCCGCGTCGACCACCTCGGAGACGTCGCGAAGGTCGGGCTGGAGCTCTTGTGCGCTGAGCGTGTGGACCAGGACTGGATGGAGACTGGAGGCGGCGAGCAGGCGGAGCTGTTGCTCTCGCGCATCGGGCTCGCACAGGAGGTCGGAGACGAGAAACAACCGGTCGGTCCGTCCCCCGCCCAGTTGACCCGCGAGTTGTTTGTAGGCGTCCCCGACACCCGAGGGCTCGACGCGTTCGAGCACGTGGACCAACTCGGCCATGCCGTCGAAGTTGACCGCTTTGGCTCGTACGGGCTGGCGGTCGCCACCGAAGCAGATCAGCACCACGGGGTCGCGGTGCACGAGGGCGATCGTTGCGAGGGCTGCGGCGACTTCCGCGGCGCGGTCGGCCTTGCGCGGCTCGCCAAACTCCATCGACCCGCTGACGTCCACGCAGATCTTGATCGAGAGGCTGCGTTCTTCGTTGAACTGCCGCACCAAGACCTGACCGAGACGCAGGTACACGTTCCAGTCGATCAGGCGGATGTCATCGCCAGGGTCGTACTCGCGATAGTCCGCGAACTCCAAGCCGCGCCCGAGGAATGGCGAACGTCGGTCCCCTTGCTGCAGCGAGGTCGCCACGCTGGGGGCGTGCAAGCGCAGCTCGGCAAAGCGCGCCAAGGCGGTGCGGTCGACCTTCATCCGGCGGCGCGTACGGGGGCGATCGAGCCGAGCAGGATGTCGACCAGGTCGTTGTTGGTGACGCTCTCGAGCTTGGCGTCGAAGGTTGGAATCATGCGGTGCCGGAGCACGGGGTGGGCGACCGCGCGAACGTCGTCTTCGCTCACCCAGCCTCGGCCAGACAGCAGCGCGTAGGCTCGTCCCGCAAGAATGAGCGCTTGCATGGCGCGTGGGCTCGCGCCGTAGCGGACGAACCGACGCACTTGCTCGGGCGCTTGGGGCGAGCTTGGGTGCGTCGCCATCGTGATCTGCGCGCAGTACTCGGCCACGTGCGGGGCAACGACGATTTCTCGGGTGAGCGCCTGAAGGTCCAAGAGCTGCTCCCGGGTCATCACGACGTTCGTCGTGGATTCGGTGGACCCGGTGGTGCGCAATCCGATCTCGCGGAGGTCCTCAAACTTCGGGAACTGCACTTCGAGCTTGAGCAGGAACCGGTCGAGCTGAGCCTCGGGCAGCGGATAGGTGCCCTCCATTTCGATCGGGTTCTGCGTCGCGGCCACAATGAACGGCGCCGGCAGGTCGCGCTTTGTTCCTGCGACGGTCACCGAGTGCTCCTGCATCGCCTCGAGCAGCGCCGACTGCGTCTTGGGAGTCGCGCGGTTGACCTCGTCGGCCAGCACCATGTTCGCGAAGATAGGCCCGGCGCGGAACTCGAGGTTCGCTCGGCCGTGCTCGTCATGGGCGAGCGTCTGGCTTCCGGTGATGTCCGCGGGCATCAGGTCCGGGGTGAACTGAATCCTCGAGAACTGCATCGCGAGGGCTTCGGAGAGGACCTTGACGAGCAGGGTCTTGCCGAGGCCCGGCTGCCCCTCGATGAGGATGTTGCCGCGCGCCAACAGGCCGACGATCGCCTGGAGGACCAGGTCGCTCTGGCCGAACACCCGCCGTTCGATCTCGGCCTTGAGTGCGCCCAAACTCTCCGCGGCGGCGACGAGTTGTTGTTCGGTGATCGGAGTAACGGTCTGGCTCATGGCGTCGAATCAGCGACCGCGAACGGCCTGAAAATAGCTTCGGATGTAGTCGCGGCGGGTCAGCGGAATCTCTTCGCGCCGGACCGCAGACTCCGCGACGGAGGAGTACTTGTCGTGCAGGTCCTTGTATTCGCGGGTATCGCGATAGCCCTCCGAGTAGCGTCGGATGGCGCGGACTGAGCCCTGAGCCGGCCCACGAGGGCGCGCCTGCACACGCTGTGGCGCCAGGCCGCTGGCTTGGGTGCTGGGCTGAACGCTGCCCTTGGTATCGCGCTTGCCAGCGCCACCTCCAGGACCGGGCTTTCCGCCCGGTGGGCCCAGCGGGGACCCCATACCCGGGGCCTTGTCGCCCGGTGCCTTGCCGCCCGGTGCCTTGCCGCCGGGGGCCTTGCCTTCGCCTTCGCCTTCACCCTCGCCAGGCGCTCCTCCGGGACCGGCGCCTGGGGCTTGCCCCAGTCCTTCGCCTTCGCCTTCGCCTTCGCCTTCGCCTTCGCCTTCGCCTTCGCCTTCGCCTTCGCCTTCGCCTTCGCCTTCGCCTTCGCCTTCGCCGTTCATCTCGTCGAGTTGGCGCTCTCGGGCCTTGCGGATCTCCTCGGCTGCATCGCCCAGAGACTCCTCCAGGCTTTCACTGCCGCCGCGTTCACGCATCTCGTCGGCGAGGTTGTCCAGCCCGGCTCGGGCGGATCCGGTATCTCCATCAGATAGGTTCTCGGCGAGCTCGTCGAGTCGGTTCCGGTCCCGGGCACGTGCCTCGGACTCGGCGCGTGACGGCGCGCTCTTGCCCTCGGGAGAGGTCTCAGGATTGCGCCTCAGGGCCCGCTCCAACGCGCGAGCGATGCGATTCTGTTCCTCGGTCGATGCCTCGTCCAGGCGCCGCGAAAACTCCTCGGCCATCTCGGCGGCGGTGTCGGTTTCTCCCCGCTGCATCGACTTTGCGAGCTGTTCCGCCAGCTCAGCATCGTTCATGTTCTCGAGCTTTTGCTTGTCGTGCAGGCCTTGTTCGCGTGCCTGCCGCTCGAGGTCTTCGAGTGCTTTTTGGGCCCGCGCGAGCTCGGACAGGCTGCGGTCGGGGTCCTCGCTCAGTGTCTCCAAACGCTTGCGGGCCTGGGCCATCGCCTCGCGCGCCTCGTCCTTGAGGCCCGGCGTGTACTCCAGCCGCTCCAAGGACTTGGCGCGGGCTCGCAGAGCTTCGAGAACGTCCTCGGGCAGCGGCGGGGCCACGATCATTTCGGCTGCCGCGGCCGCGTCGTCAAGGCCATCGGCATCGGCCGCAGCGTTGGTCGGCAGCAGCGCGACGAGAGCCGCGGCCAGACCCATCGCCGCGAAGGCGAAGGCGGGCGCCTCAAACCGCTCGATCGGTGCGGCCATCTCCGGGAGCACGGTGCGTGCCCGCGTGGTGACGACGCCTTCCAGTCCAACGTTTCCGTGGACCTGGCCTCGTTCGACCGCCAGCGCGGTCGTGAAGAGGTCGCGCGTTTCGTGCTGTTGGTCGAGGCGGCGGGCGATCATCTCGGAGTCGGTTCGGCGCCGCCGATATCGCACAAACGCTCGGGCGATCATGCCGAGCCCCACGGTTGCGATCAGGACGACGCCCGCGGTTTCGAATCCGTCCTGAGCGGAGCGCAACTCGAGCCCAAGGTGGGTCGCGGCGTCCGGTAGCCGGCGCAGGCCGATGGCGAGCAGCGTCGCCGCGCCGAGAACCGCGGTGAGGGTGAGACTCTCCTCGACAACGCGCCGAACGTTGGACGTCGCGGCCCAGCGGCCGAGCTGCGGTTCGACCTGGGCCTCGGAAGTAGGGGGCGGGGAGGGCATCGGAATGGGGGCTTCGGCGTGGACCGAGGTCGTGCCGGAAAAAGTCCCGCCGCCTCCAACGCACGGACCCACGACCGGGGTCTTGGGGGCGTCGCCCCTGGCAAAGACGGACTTCTCAGGGGTCAGTATTCCACCGAGGGGCCCAAGAGCGCACCCCATAACCGTCGTGGTCCTGCCTGGAACCGAAAGGGGGGGGGATGGGTGGGTGCATGCACCAGGAGGCCCCACCTACGGCTACTCGGCCGCTACGCGCGGGTAGAGGCGCCTGTTACGCTCTGCACCGGAAACGACCGATGGTGCGACTCCAAACCGCTACGCTTCTCCTTGCAACCCTTGCTCCAGCTGCGCTCGTCGCCTCCTGCGATCTCAGTGCCGCGAGCTCTGCTCTCCCCAAAGACGTGGCGGGAGTCGCAAGCGCCGCGGGATCCTGCCCCGACGTGACGTCGATCTCTGCGATCGCGAAGGTCGACTGGGCCGCCGAATTCGGCATCGACGCGGCCGTGGGCGGCAAACTGAAGTCCGGTGTGATGGCGGCGGTCAGCCTCGAGGGGTTCGCCAAGAAGCTGGATGCCGATCTCAAGGTCGCATGCGGCGGCTTGGCGAACGATCTCGGCGCCGGCGGTGACTTCGCGACCGGCAAGGCGGCTTGCGAGGCGGCGATGAAGGCGATGGTCGACATCAAGGGCAAGCTCGGAGGTGGCTTCAAAATCGCCCTCGACGTTGCGCCGCCACACTGCGCGGCATCCATGGACGCGATGGCCGACTGCGCCGCCGAGTGTGACGCATCGATCGAGCCCGGCAGCGTGAAGGTGGAGTGCGAGGCTGGAAAACTCTCAGGCTCGTGTGAGGCACAGTGTTCCGGAACCTGCGAAATGTCGGCTGCGGCGAGCTGCGAGGGCACCTGCAACGGAAGCTGCTCTGCCAAGTTCAAGGGATCTTGCGCCGGAGAGTGCACCGGCAAGTGCGACGGCAAGAAGGTCGATGGCGCCGCCTGTGAGGGCAAATGCAAGGGATCGTGCAGTGCAGGCGCTGAGGGGTCCTGTGGTGGTGAGTGCCGTGGTGAGTGCGAGATGTCCGCTGCAGCCTCGTGCGAGGGCACGTGCCGCGGCGATTGCTCGGTCGAGATGAAGGCGCCCAAGTGCGAGGGCGAAATGACGCCTCCCAAGGCCAGCGCGGAGTGCAACGCCCACTGCGATGCGTCGGTCCAGGCCGAGGTCGAGTGCACCCCGCCGCGCATCGCGATCCGGATCGAAGGTGCTGCGGATGCTAAACTCGCGGCTCAGTACAAGGCGGCGCTCGAGGCGAACCTGCCGGCCATCCTCAACATCGCCATCGGCATGAAGGACCAGGCATTGTCCGTGGCCGCGGATGCCAAGGCCGTCGTCGATGGCGTGCAAGCGACCGTCGGCCAACTCAAGGCGTCTCCGGCGATCGGCGCGCGGGTGACCGCGTGTGTTGCTGCGCCTTTCAAGGCTGCATTTGACGCCGCGGCCAGCGTGAAAGCGAATGTCAATGTCTCCGTGGAGGTCAAAGCCTCTGCGAGCGCCTCCGCAGGCGGTTCTGCGGGGGGCGGTGCTTCGGCCGGTTGAAACCGGACGTCATGCTGCATATCGCGCGGCCGGTGTGAGCCCGGTCGCGTTGCGCTTCAGAGCGTTTCGGGGAACATTCCGTGGCGATGAAGAAGCTTGCGCTGATCTCCTGCATCCTCGCGGTCACGGCTTGCGATAGCGCGAAGCCCGCTGCCGACAAGTCGGCGGATGCGGCCAAGGCGAAGACCGAGGCGTCCGAGAACGACAAGGCGGCCGAGAAGGTCGCTGTCGCTGCAGAACCCGAAAAGGCCGAGGACGGAGAGGCCAACGGCTGCATCTACGCCGAGGGCGAGAAGGACGCCGAGCACGCCAAGCCCGAGGAAGGGTGCCCCCACGGCGAGCAAGCCGACGGCGAGGGCACGCTCGCGGCCAAGTCCGACGGTCACTTTGGTGACCCGTTCTCCAACACCACCGACGCCGTGCCGCTTGCCAAGGCGGTCGACGCCAAGTCCAAAGAGGGCATCCTCGTCTCCGGAGAGGTTGAGTCGGTCTGCCAGAAGAAGGGTTGTTGGATGGTCGTCAAGGACGGCGACGTCTCGGCGCGCATCCTCATGAAGGACCACGGATTCAACGTGCCCATGGACAGCCGCGGCAAGAAGGTCCAGGTCGAAGGCACGCTCACCTCGCGCACGTTCAACGAAGACCAGGTCAAGCACCTGGAGAAGGACGGCGGCGGCGACCCGGACAAGGTCTCGGGCGAGCGCACCGAGCACGTCCTGACGGCGTCCGGCGTCCTGATTCAATCGTGACCCAGCGACCGCCCCTGTCGGGCACGGTGCTCATCACAGGAGCCTCGGCGGGAATCGGGCGTGCACTCGCACGCCGGGTCTGCGTCGAGGCTCGTCGCATCATCCTGGTGGCTCGCCGAACCGACCGGCTCGAGGCACTCGCGGACGAGCTGCTTCGCGTGCGCATCGGCCTCGAGGTCGATGTGGTGACGTGCGACCTCGCCGACGCCCAAGCCGTAGACGCTTTGTGCGATCGATTGGTCGAGGAGGGCGGTGTCGATGTGCTCATCAACAACGCGGGGTTTGGCGACCGCGCGCGTGTGGAGGACGCTGATCTCCCCAAGCTGCAGCAGATGATCGCGGTCAATGTGACGGCGGTCGTTCAGCTCACCACAAGGCTCGTGCTCGGCATGGTCGAGCGTGGGCATGGCGGTGTGCTCAACGTGGGCTCGGTCCTCGGACATCTGTACCAACCGGGCGTGGCCACGTACGCCGGCACCAAGCACTTCATCGCGGGCTTCACGGACGCGCTTCGATCGGAAGTTGCGTCGGCGGGGGTTACCGTGACCGAGGTTTGCCCCGGCCCGGTCGCGACCGAGTTCCGGGAGATCGCGGGTGCGAAGGGAGGGGTGAAGCCTTCGCCCGGCGCACTGCGGATCGATGCGGATACCTGTGCAGACGAAGCCCTTCGGGGGTTCCGGCGTGGCCGCGCGGTCGTGTTTCCAGGCCGCCTCAACCGGCTCTTGATGCGGATCACCTCGCTACTCCCGCGCTTTGTCCTGCGGTGGGTCATGGTCCGTTCTGGCGCCAAGACCCGCGCCCGGGCGCTCGAAGAGGCCTGAGAACCCGTACAAGCAAGACTTGGGTGCGTGCGGACCCGAGGCCGCCTGTACAGACCGTTTTGTGGGCTTCGTCCGTACTGGGGGACATCGAGCGCCATGAGAACCCGCGTCCTCACCGGAGGGCTGAGCCGATGCCCGCGCGCGTCGGTGAGCCCCCGCGCCAGCGTGTCGTCGCCCCAATCGTCGGTGCCGCTTGCGGCAGCCCCCGCCCGGGCGGCACACTTTGGCCACCGCCCTCGTCTGTGTGACGGGTGCGGAGTTCTGCCTCGATGGACGCCTCCTCAAGCGCGCACGCCCCAGCCGTCGACACCACCGGTGACGAAGCGCTCATGCAGGCGTTTTGCACGGGAGATGCCGCCGCGTTCGAGACACTCGTCGCTCGGCATCAGCGCGGCGTCTACAACTTCTTGCTTCGCAGCGTTCGGCAGCAGCCACGGGCCGAGGAACTCTTGCAGGAGGTGTTCTTGCGGGTGGTCCGAGCCAAGGAGCGCTACACGCCCTCGGCGAAGTTCACGACGTGGCTGTACTCCATCGCTCGCAACCTGTGCGTGGACGAGAGCCGTCGCGCCAAGTTCCGCCGGCACCAATCCCTCGACGCGCCCCGCAAGGGTTCGGATGGCGATGCGGGGTCGGCCATGATCTCCACCATCCCGTCCAATGAGGTGCCCACAGATGAGGCCGCCGAGGCGCCCACGATTCGGCGACGCCTCAAGGAGGCCGTGGCCAAGCTCCCCGTGGAGCAGCGCGAGGTGTTCTTGCTGCGCCAGGTCAGCGGGCTCTCCTTCCGCGAAATCTCCGAGACCGTCGAGATCCCGGAGAACACGGTCAAGAGCCGCATGCGGTACGCGCTGGAGAAGCTCCGTAGCGAGCTCGGCGATCTGCATCATGCGGCACCCGAAGGAGGGGCGAGCTGATGGGCGAGTTCTCACCGGTTCAACTCGACGCGCTCGAGGATGCACTCGAGGACCTCGAGCTCTCGGGGATCCCGATGGAGTTCGAGGACGACATCGCGGTATCGGGCCGACTCTCGGAGTATCGCGATCTGCTGCAGCTCTCTCGGGAGGCGTTGCCTTCGGTGGACGTCCCCTCGGGCGTGCTCGACTCGGTGTTGGCCGCGGCCCGCGATGAAGCGGCGCTTCCAGCTGTGGGCGCATCGCCCCGACCGGACGGCTCCGCTCACGCACAAACGCCGTGGTGGAAGCGAGCGTCGCTGTGGATTCCCGGACTGGCCGTCGCTGCCAGTGCGGCGCTTGTCCTGGTGATGGTTCAGGGCACGCTCAGCGATGCTGAGCCCGCGGACGCAACCATGGCCAAGGCGGACGCCTCCGCGAAGAAGACAGCGCCCCACAGCGGGCTGCTTCTCGAGCGCGGTGACGAGCTACGCGCCGCAGCCGAGCCGCTCGCAGACCCCTCCGAGGCGGAAGACGAGCGCTCCGGGCTGGGCGCTTCACTGTCTCGTGGCCGCTTGCGTGGGTCCGCCGCAGCCGGTCGCACCGGTAAGGACTCCAAGGCCGTCATCGAGGAGGCGGCCGACGACGCTGAAGCGCCATCGGCCGCCATGCCGAATGCCCCCGCGGCGGAAGTCGTCCCGGCAGACGCCGAGCCAACGGACCCTGAGCCGACGGACAAGGTCATTTATGACAAGTCCAAGGGCGCGGCGCCGGCATCCAAGGAACGCAACGCCCGTGACGCGAACCCGAGCAAGGCGTCGCCGTCCCGAACCTCGGGCAAGAAGCAGGGTCCCAAGCCGAAGCCAGAGCCGAAGAAGCCCGAGTCGAAGGCCCCAGCCCCGGGCGGGGGAGCAGCCGAAGGCGCGTCTGTTCCGAAGCCGTCCGAGGGCCTCTCCGCCGCCGACGGGAACCGCCGCAAGGGCCGGTGCACGGCTGCGCGGACCGTCTACCGTGGCCTGGTCGATCACAGTGACGCCAAGATCCGCGCTCGTGCGCTCGCCGGCCTCGGGCTTTGTGCGCTCGCCGAAGGGGACGACAAAGTGGCTGACGCCTACTTCTCTCGGGCTCGGAAGGCGGACAGCGGTATCGGGAGCTTCATCTCGCGTGAGCGGGACGCCCCCGAAGAGAGCCCGCAGCAGGCGCTCTGATTCGGCGCCTACTTCTGCTTTCTCTTCGTCTTGCGGGACTTGCCTGAGGAGCCCTTGCGCTTCTTCTTGTCCTTCGTCGACGGACGCTCATCGCTTCCGGACTCCTTGGTCGACTCGGCCGGCGCGACATCGGGCGGGAGCGGGAGTCCGAGGCTCGCCGTTGCGTCACGAATGAGCTCGTGGGGGGCCAGCGGTGCGGTCAGATCGACGTCTGCGGACAATCGCTCGGTGACGGCTCGCAGCGTGGCCAACCGGGCGTGGCGCTTGGTGTTGGCACCCACGACGACCCACGGAGCGTCGGAGGTGTCGGTCCGCTCCAACATCTCGTCGAACGCGGAGACGTAGCCGTCCCACCGGTTGCGGTTTCGCAGGTCGTCGCGCGTGAACTTCCAACGCTTGACCGGATCGTGGAGTCGGTCGGCAAAACGCTCGAGTTGCTCCCCGCGATCGATGCACAGCAAGACCTTGATGAGCACCGCGCCGTCGTCGACGAGCATCTTCTCGAATGCGTTGATCTCGTCGTACGCGCGGCGCCACGCATCCTCCTTGCAGAATCCCTCCACGCGTTCGACCAAGACGCGGCCGTACCAAGAGCGGTCGAACACGGCGAGCTGACCGGGGGTGGGGAGCTCCCGCCAGAAGCGGTACAGATAGTGACGGCCCTGTTCCTCTTTCGTCGGCGCCCCGACGGCGTGGACCTTGACCCCGCGAGGGTCGAGCCGCGCGGTCATCCGGCGGATCGCACCGCCTTTCCCGGCTGCGTCGGTGCCTTCGAAGGCGATCACGGCGCGACGCCCCTGGGCTCGGTACGCGCATTGGATCCTCAGCATCTGAAGCTGAAGCTCCGCGAGTTCGGCCTCGTAGTCATCCTTGGGCGGCCCCGTGGGGTGCTCGAGGTCGTCGACGCTGCGGCGAGAGGGTTTCTTGCGGGTCTTGGAGTTCTTCGTCATCGACCGTCTCCTGCGAAGCCTTTGGGCCGCAGGCGTTTGGCTCGCTTGGCTTCTCGCTGCCTGCCCTCGGCCCACGCGATCATCTGTTCGTGGCTGCCGACCCCGTTGCCCTCGCGCTGGCGGTAGCTGCCGTCCGACTGCATCTCCCACGCAAGTCGGTCGTCATCCAACTGGGTCTGGATGATCCTCCGAAGTGTCTCTCGGAGCGCCGGACGTTCCACGGGGACGACGGCCTCGACGCGACTCTCGAGGTTGCGGTTCATGATGTCCGCAGAGCCGATTAGGTACTCCTCGGTGCCGCCATTGTGGAAGTAGTAGATGCGGGCGTGCTCGAGGAAGCGCCCGACGATGCTGATCACCCGGATGTTGTCCGAGAGTCCAGCAATGCCGGGCCGGATGCGACAGGTGTCGCGAATGATGAGGTCGATCGTGACGCCCGCCTGCGAGGCGATGTAGAGCGCCCGGGTCACATCGACGTCCTCCAGCCCGTTGCACTTCATCTGGATCAGGCCGTTGCCGTGAAGGCGGTGTGACTCGATCTCTCGCTCGATTTTTTCGAGCAGCGCCGGCTTGAGCTTCTTCGGTGCCGGCAGCAGTTTGCGGTACATGCGACCGGGCTGGTAGCCAGTGGTCAGGTAGTTGAACAGCTCGGTGAGGTCGTGTCCGAGGTCGTCGTCGCAGCTGAACAGGCCGAGGTCGGTGTACGCGCGCGCGTTTCCGGCGTGGTAGTTGCCGGTGCCGATGTGCGTGTATCGGGTGAGCCGATTGTAGTCGCGACGGACGACCAGGATGGTTTTTGTGTGTGTCTTGAGGCCGATGACGCCGTAGCTGACGTGGATGCCGGCCTCCTCCAGGCGAGACGCCCAGCGGATGTTTGCCATCTCGTCGAAGCGTGCTTTGAGCTCCACGACCACCGCGACCTGTTTGCCGTTGCGGGCGGCCGAGACCAGGTGCCGCACGACGTTGGTGCCGGCCGAGGTTCGGTACAGCGTCATTTTGATCGCGCGCACCTTGGGGTCGAGGGAGGCCTCGCGAAGGAAGCGCTCAACCGACGTCGAGAACGACTCGTACGGGTGATAGAGCAGGATGGACCCCTCATCCCGGATCTGATGGAAGATGCTGCGGTCGGCATCCATCAGCGCGGGGTGGTCGATCGGGCGATGAACGTCCTCTCGAAGATCGGGTCGGTCGATCGCGCCGAGCTCGAACAGGTCCTTGAGTCCCATCGGCATGCCGGCGACTTCGAACACGTCGTCGCGCTCGTCGAGCCCGAACTTGTCGGCGAGCAACCCGCGGTGCAGCGGCGGCATGTCGGCCGAGATCTGCAGCCGTACGATCGGTGCGAACTTCCGTTCGCGAAGCTCCGACTCGATCAGCGCAAGCAGGTCGTCTGCATCTTCTTCATCGCCCTCAGTGTGCGCGTTGCGGGTCGCCCGGAAAGTCGTCCATCGGTCGATGATCATCCCGGGGAACAGCAAGTCCAGGTTGTGCGCCATCACGTCTTCGAGCGGCACGAAGCGGAAGTCGTCGCCCACCTGAAGGAACCGCGGAATGCCCGAGCCGATCGGCACCTTGACCCGAGCCAGCAGCGGGTGGGTGTCCTTCGCGTGGTGCAGGGTGACCAGCAGGTTGAGCGAGAGGTTGGAGATGAACGGGAAGGGGTGTGCTGGGTCCATCGCCTGAGGCGTGACCAGCGGAAAAATGTTCTCGAGGTAGTAGGCCCGCAGCTGCCGACGCTCGTCGTCGGAGAGACCGAGGTAGTCGACCACACCGATCTCCTCGAACTCGAGCTCGCGCGTGAGCTCGGTCCAGGCCTCGACCAGTCGGCCTTCCAGCCTGCGGATCTCGACGTAACACGCCTTGATCTGTTCCTGAGGGGTGCGTCCGTCGACCGTCTTATCGTGCACGCCTGCGAAGACCTGCTGCTTGAGGCCCCCGATCCGCTTCATGAAGAACTCGTCCAGGGTGGAGCCGACAATCGCGAGGAACTTCAGCCGCTCCAGCAAGGGCACGCGCTCGTCCCGCGCTTGGTGTGCGACCCGGCACGCGAAGTTCAACCAGGTGAGTTCCCGGTTGAGGAACGCTTCGGGACCCAGCGACTCCAGGTCCCCGGCGGTCGACCATGCGTCATGGCCGGGTAGTGGGGGGTGGGGCGGCGTCACGCCATGCTCGACCGGCGCCTGGCACGGTTCTGCACGGACCACGTCGGAGGTGACGGACGGGGTGTCCGCGTGGGGAGAGGTAGGCACGTCCGTTGCGTTCGTCACGGCAAGGTCTGGCCCGGGAGTGTGGCAGAACGTCGAGAACGCGTCGACAGCCGGGCGGTCGCACCGTTTCAGGCGGCCCGATTCGGAGCGCCGACCCCACGGAACGGGGGTGCGAGGCGGCTACGGGGCCGCGTACAATGCGTAGGACGTGGGTGAGACGTTCGACCACTCGACCCTTCGAATCCGGCGGACCCCGGCGCTCGAACGTGTGCGGGACCCGTCCATCGATGATGCGCAGCTGGTTGTGCTCGTGGGGCACGCCTCCGGTCGTCGATACGTGGTCGGATCAGAGATCACCTTGGGTCGGGGCTCGGGGTCGCCCATCGAGCTGCTCGACGACGGTGTGTCGCGGCACCATGCCCGGGTCCGCCGGACGGACAGCGGCTACACGATCGAGGATCTCGAGAGCCGCAACGGGACCTTCGTCAACGGGGAGCGCATTTCCGAGTCGCCGCTGAACTTCGGCGACAAGATCGCGGTGGGCTCTCGGACGGTGTTGCTGTTCGCCAACCGCGACCGGTTCGAGGACCAGCGCATTCAAGCTCAGAAGCTGCAGGCGCTCGGGCAGCTCTCCGGCGGAATCGCCCACGACTTCAACAACCTGCTCGGTGTCGTCCTAGCCAACACGACGCACCTTCAGGGCCTGCAAAAACAAGGACCGGTCGCGGGCGAACGCTTGCGTGCCTCGCTTGCCGACATCGAGACCGCATCTCGGCGCGCCGTCGACCTCACCCGTCAGTTGTTGGCGTTTGCGCGAAGCGGCCAGCGGCGCCACGAGACGGTGGCTCTGGCGAGCGTCGTCGCCGACGCCGAGCGGTTGCTCCGGCGAACGCTTCATCGCTCGATCGAGCTCAAGACCGCGGTCGCAGAAGAGATTACCGTCGTCGGCGACCCCTCGCAGTTGCTGCAGATCATGATGAACCTGTGCATCAACGCGGGCGACGCCATGCCTGACGGGGGCGTCCTGAGCATCGAGGTCCGACGCGCGTCCCATCCGGAGGTCGACCTGGGTGGTACAGACCTGCTGACCCACGGTGACGTCGCGTCGTTGCGCGTGATCGACGAAGGCATTGGAATGGATGCCGGCGTCCGTGCTCGCGTGTTTGAGCCGTTCTACACCACCAAACCGCGCGGCAAGGGCACGGGCCTGGGGCTGGCGACTGTCCACGCCATCGTTCGCGATCACGGGGGGCACATCCGTGTCGAGAGCGAGAGCGGCCAAGGGACGACCTTCGAGGTCTTGATGCCCTGCGGGTCGAGCCGCCCCGAGGTGGATCCTCGCCACACATCTCGGACCGGATTCCGGCTGCGGGGCGTCGTGTTGCTGGCCGACGACGAGTCCCTGATTCGGGCGGCGACCCGGCGTGTCTTGGAGCACGCCGGCCTGGAGGTGATCGAAGCCTGCGATGGCGCGCAGGCGGTCGACCTGTACTCCAGCAACGCCGACCGCGTGGACCTGGTCATCCTCGATCTCGATATGCCGCACATGGACGGCGAGCAGGCGTTTCACCGGCTCCACGCCCTGGCACCGCATATGCCCATTCTGATCAGCTCCGGGTACATCGACGGAGATCGGGAGCGGTCGCTGCGAGAGGCGGGTGTCGACGGGCTCTTGCACAAACCCTATGATTCGGCAGCGCTGCTCAAAGCGGTCGCGGCGGCTCGGGCTGCGGCGGCCAGCTCCGACGACCACCCCGCAGCGCCCGATGTCCCATGAACGCTCGCATCCTCACCGTACTCCTCGCCCTTCCCCTGAGCCTTGGTGCCGTCGCCTGCGACGACGCGAAGAAGGACGACGCCAAGTCTGACAAGAAGGACGACGCCAAGTCTGACAAGAAGGACGACGCCAAGTCTGACAAGAAGGACGACGCCAAGTCTGACAAGAAGGACGACGCCAAGTCTGACAAGAAGGACGATGCCGAGTCTGACAAGAAGGACGACGCTGCCAAACCAGCGGAAAAAGCCGACGCCGCCAAAGCAGCGGAAAAAGCCGAAGCGAAAGACGGCGCAGAGAAGAAGGACGAAGGCGGCTGGTAACGGCCGTGCGAGCGCTGCTCGCGTTCGTGTTGTGCAGTTCGGCCTGCGGTGTCTCCGAGACGGCGCCGGGTCCGGTTGACACCGTGTCGGAGCCGGGCAACCCGGTTTCGGCGGCGCTGGACCCCGTGCGCGCCCGCGAACGAACCCTGCGAGGCCAGTCGAGGCCAGCCTGGTCGTCGATCGCAGGCTCAGACCCCACCGACGTGTTGCCGTGGGCGAACGACAGCTTCGTAGGGTTGCTTCGTGGACCGGGGGCAGTCGTTCGGCTCGGCCCTCGAGGAGAGGAACGCGAGCGCCTGCCGGTGGTTCGCGGTGCCGTCGGCTGGGACCGCGTCGGCGATGCGCTGCATGTCGTTGGCGAGGGGTCCAACGAAATCGTGGTGGTTCGAGACGTTGCCGGGGCGTTCGACGTGGAGCAGCGCATCGCCGTCCAGGGGGTCCGAGCCCTTCGCGCGGTGGCCGTCCGACCTGGCGGCGGATGGTTCGTGGCCGATCGACACCGAGGACGGATCCTGGCTGTCGCGGCGGACGGCAGCACCGGTGAGGCGATTGCGTGCGCAGGAGCGATCGACGTCCAGCTACACGAATCCTGGCTGATCGCCAACTGCTTGCTCGACCACACTGTGCGGGTCTTCGCGGTCGAGTCGAATTCCCGAGACGAAGTCCGACCGGTTGCCGAAGTTCGCCACGATGGACCGATCTGGGCGGTCGCACCGAGGACCGTGAACGGGGCCTTGGAGCTCGGTCTCGCCGGGGTCGAGGACCATCCCCTGGACCGTAGCGAAGGGGGATTCGGCTACGTCGATTCGTTCGTGTTTCACGTTCGTCTCGAGGGCACACGCCTGCATCGGGTGGCTGCGGTCAATGTCGGAGCGCACCGGGTGGTGACGCCCAAACACCTGGCTTGGCGCGACGATGCGCTTTGGGTCACGGGGGCCGGGTCCGATGCCATGGCTCGCGTGACCCTTCGTGGCGACGAGCCCCAAGTGGATGCTTGGGACGTTCCGGCAGGTTTGAGTGGATTTGCGATGCGGGGGCCCGAAATCCTCGCGGCTGACCCTCTGTTGGACCAGTGGGTGCATCTCGATGCCGAGCACCGCTCGACGCTGGTGACGATCGATGCTGAGGACTCGCGTACCGAAGCCGTTCGTATGGGGGAGGCGCTTGTCTTCACCACGCTCATGGCCCCGCAAGCCACCTCGGCGGAGCGTCGAAGCCGGTTCACCTGCGAGACGTGCCACTTCGAGGGGACGGTCGATGGACGGGTGCACTTCACCGGGCGCGGGGAGGTCTACGCGACGACAAAGACGCTACGCGGATTGGTCGGCAACCAGCCGCACTTTTCGCGCGCGCTCGACCGCACGAGCACCGGGATGATTCACAACGAGTTCCGGGTCGCCAACGCCAACACGCCCCAGGATCCGTGGTTCACGCTGGAGACCGCCGAGGTCCCGTGGCTCGCCGCCCTCACCAGCGCGCAGCGGTACGAACCCGCGGAGCTCCGCGCCGCCGTGCTGGAGTTCCTCGCTGTGTTCACGCCCGAGCCGAACCCTGCCGTGCGGGGTCGCTCCGCTTTCACCACGCGCGAACGACACGGTGCGTCGCGATTCGAGACGCTCTGCGAGTCCTGTCACCAGGCACGGACCGTGGCCGACGACCCGCAGACTCGGATCCCGCCCCGAGGCTGGGAGTCCAAGATCTTTGGTGGAGGCGCGCTGTTGTGGGCATCCGAGGTCCGGTACCGCACTGGCGTGCAGCCCTACGTGCACGAAGACGGCGCTCGTGTGCCGTCCCTGCGTCGCCTATGGGTCAAGCGACCCTACCTCACCCAAGGTGGTGCGTCGGACGTGAGAGCGGTTCTCGCCGGGGTGCGTGTGGGGGTGGACGGGGTGCACGGGGGCGGAGGGGGGGACTCCCTCTGCGCGGACGACCGTGATGCCCTGACCGCGTTCCTGGACCTGCTGTGAAATCGCCGTGACCTCGGCGCCGCATCACACCGGCGGGCATTGCGAAGGACGGCCTCGGACGGTTAGAACGACGGTGCGAGGAACGAATCAATGCGGATCATGGTCACTGGAGGCGCGGGGTTCATCGGCGCCAACTTCCTCAATCTCCTCGTGCCCCGGCACGGCGAGCATCATTTCATCAACGCCGACAAGCTGACGTACGCGGCCAACCTCGGGAGCGTTGCCGGCATCGCTGAAGCTGAGAACTACAGCTTCGTGCAGCTCGACATCGCGGATGCGAAGGCTGTGGCGGAGGCGTTCGAGGAGTACAAGCCCGACGCCTTGGTGCACTTCGCCGCCGAGAGTCACGTCGACCGCTCGATCGAGGGCCCCCGCGCCTTCATCGAGAGCAACATCATCGGCACGTTCAACCTGCTGGAGGAAGCGCGCAAACGATGGGGCAAGGGCAACGGCCTGTTCCACCACGTCAGTACCGATGAAGTCTATGGGTCGCTCGGTGACACCGGGATGTTCGTCGAGGACACCCGCTACGATCCTTCGAGCCCGTACTCCGCCTCCAAGGCGTCGAGCGACCACCTCGTGCGCGCCTACCACCGGACGTACGGGCTGCCGGTCAAGATCACGAACTGCTCGAACAACTACGGTCCGCTGCAGTTCCCCGAGAAGCTGATCCCCGTGATCACGCTCAACGCCGCGGAAGGCAAACCCCTGCCGGTCTATGGCGAGGGGCTCAACGTGCGGGACTGGCTGTACGTGACCGACCACTGTGAAGCCATCTGGAAGGTGGTCAACGAAGGCCGGGTCGGCGACACGTACAACATCGGCGGCAACAACGAGGTGCGCAACATCGACGTTGTGAAGATCATCTGCAAGCTGGTCGCGCAGCGGCAGGGCAAGCCGACCAGCGAACTCGAGTCGTTGATCACCTACGTCAAGGACCGGCCCGGACACGACCTGCGCTACGCGATCGATGCCACCAAGATCGAGACCGAGCTGAACTGGTCGCCGGCCGAAACGTTCGAGACCGGGTTCCGCAAGACGGTGCACTGGTACCTCGAGCATCCCGAGTGGATTGGGCAGGTGCGTAGTGGCGAGTACCGCAACTGGATCGAGAAGAACTACACCAACCGCGCGTAGTCGGCCGACCGCGTAGCAGGCCGACCGCGACCGACAAACAGTTGAAGCGAACCGATGAGCAGCACTGGAATCACAAAGGGCATCATCCTCGCAGGCGGGTCGGGAACCCGGTTGCATCCGCTCACCAAGGGCGTCAGCAAGCAGCTGATGCCGGTGTACGACAAGCCGATGATCTACTACCCGCTCTCCACGCTGATGTTGTCGGGGATTCGGGATGTCCTGATCATCACGACCCCGCATGAGCAAGAGATGTTCCAGCGCCTGCTGGGCGACGGCACGCAGTGGGGGATGAACATCCAGTGGGCGGTCCAGCCGAGCCCCGATGGGCTCGCGCAGGCGTTCATCATTGGCAAGGACTTCGTGGGCGACGAGGGGTGTTGCCTCGTCCTGGGGGACAACATCTTCTACGGCGCGAGCTTGCCGGAGCTGTTGGGCAACGCGGCTTCGACTCAGGAGGGCGCCACGGTGTTCGGCTATTGGGTCAAGGAGCCGCAGGCGTACGGCGTCGCGGAGATCGACGGCGAAGGGCGCTGTCTCAGCCTCGAGGAGAAGCCCGCCAAACCCAAGTCGAACTGGGCGGTCACGGGCCTGTACTTCTACGACAACCAGGTCTGTGATCTCGCGGCCTCACTCAAGCCCTCCCCGCGTGGAGAGCTCGAGATCACCGACCTCAACCGGCGCTACCTCGAGCAGGACAAGTTGCGCGTCGAACGACTCGGACGCGGCTTCGCGTGGCTCGACACCGGCAACCCCGACGCGCTCATGCAGGCGGCCAACTTCATCCAGACGATCGAGCAGCGACAGGGCCTTCAGATCGCGTGCCCCGAAGAGATTTCGTATCGCGCGGGCTGGATCGATACGGAGGCCTTGGCTGCACTGGCCGAGCCGCTCAAGAAGACCGAGTACGGCCAGTACCTCGCTCGCTTGGCCGGGTCCTCGGAGTCGCTTCGGTGAAGCTCGAAACGACCAAAATCCCAGGGCTCGTCATCATCGAACCTCGGGTGTTTGGGGACGCGCGAGGCTTCTTCAAGGAGACCTACGCGACCCAACGGTATGCGGAGGCCGGCATCGCCGCGCCGTTCGTCCAGGACAACCTGTCCAAGTCATCTCGTGGCGTGCTGCGGGGCCTGCATCTGCAGCATCCCCACGGGCAGGGAAAGCTCGTCCAGGTCTTGCTCGGTGAGGTGTTCGATGTCGCTGTGGACGTCCGACGCGGCTCGCCCACGTTCGGACAATGGGTTGGCGTGACGCTCTCCGCCGAGAACCACCGCCAGTTCTACATCCCGCCAGGGTTCGCGCACGGCTTCTGCGTCACGTCTCAGACGGCGTTGTTCTCGTACAAGTGCACCGACGGCTACCACCCCGAGTGTGAGCACGGCGTGCTGTGGAACGACCCCGAGGTCGGCATCGAGTGGCCCGTCGAAGAGCCCTCGCTCTCGGACAAGGACAAGGCGTACCCGAGGCTGTCGACAATCCCCGTCGACACCCTTCCAGCCTTCACCGACCCGGAGGTGGGCTGAGATGGACTTGTTGATCAGCCCCGATGGAATGCTCGGTCGGGCGTGGAAGACGTTGCTCGAGGAGAAGGGCTTGCCGTTCGAAGCGGTGTCTTATCCGGAGTTCGATCTCACCTCCGACGCCTCGCTGGCGCGCGTGTCCGGCGGAAGCTACGATCGCGTGATCAACTGCGCCGCGTGGACCGATGTGGATGGCGCCGAGACGCAAGAAACGCAGGCAACCGCTATCAATGGTGATGCAGTTGGCCGACTGGCGGCGTGCTGTGCTGAGGCCGGTAGCGTTCTCGTGCACTACAGCACCGACTACGTCTTCCCCGGCGACGCGACCGTTCCGTACCCCGTCGACGGAGCCCACGACCCGGTCAATGCCTACGGCCGAGGCAAGGCTCGCGGCGAGACGCTCATTCGGGAGTCGGCCGCTGGGCACCTCATCCTTCGCACGAGCTGGCTCTACGCGCCGTGGGGAAAGAACTTCGTGCTCACGATGCGGAAGCTCGGCGCCCAGAGGGACACGCTCAGTGTTGTGAACGACCAGCGAGGGCGTCCGACCAGCGCTCAGCATCTGGCATCGGTGTCATTGGGTTTGCTGGAGGCCGGTGCTCGAGGGACGCTGCACGTGACCGATGGGGGCGAGTGCACATGGCACGAGTTCGCCGCGGCCGTCGTTGCGACGGTGAATCCTGACTGCGACGTCCAACCGTGTTCGTCCGACGCGTTTCCGAGGCCGGCAGTGCGTCCGGCTTACTCGGTACTCGACCTGGCGCCGACAGAGGCGTTTCTGGGTCCGATGCCGCATTGGCGCGACAACCTCGCGGCCGTTCTGTCCGAAGTGGAGTAGGAGGCCGGGGAGGGCTCGGTCGAACTCAGGCGCCGCCGCCAGAGGCTTCGAGCAGCGCGGTCAGCTTGGCAAAGCCAGCCTCAGGCACGTGGAGGAACTTCAGGCCCACGTCGAACGGCGCGGGCTCGCCGCCTGGTACAGGACGCGTCCACATGACCTCGGTGAGGCAGTTGACGCTGTCCCCGTCGGACATGAACAGCTCGACCTCAAACCGGGCGCCGATGGAGAATGGCTCGTCGCTGTAGACCCGCATGCCGCCCAGCCCAACGTCGACCACCTGGCGGCGCCGCAAACGGCGGTGTGCCGGCCTGCAGTAGATGGGCGCCTGAATCCGCGGGAATTCGCGGCGCTCGGCGGCGCTTGTATCGTTGGCGGTCTCGTCCATCGTGCAGGCCTCCCCACAAGGATACCGTCAGATGTCGAGATGGCCACGGTTTCGTGGCGTTGAGGCCGTTCTAGGACGGGACAGGGGATTGCCCCGATGTGGGAATGCAGGACAATCCCCGGTTGCGAGTGTCCTGCATTCCCACCAGGTTGCGCTTGGGTCGCCTCGGGTCGATGATGACCCCCGTGGGCACGCGACCCGTTGGAACGATGATTCTCGCCATCGCTGGCGTCCTGGCGCTGGCCGGCTGTAAACCGCAACACCCGTACGTCCAGTGCAAGGATGTGCCCGACGCCGACGTGTCGGTGGGCGATACGCCGCTGCGCGCGGGCGATCAAGTGGTCGTCACGGTTCCGCGCATGGAAGAGCTCCAGGCGCGGGATCCATACACGGTCACCGCCGACGGAAGCGTGATTCTGCCCCTCGTCGGCGCGCTCGAAGTCGCGGACCTGACGCTCGAAGCCGCGGAGCGAAAGCTCAACGCGCGACTCAACGGCATCGTCGTCAACCCCGACGCGAACATCTCCGTCGTCAACCAGCGCTTCCCGTATGTCTCCGTGGTCGGCGAGGTTCGCAGCCCTGGGCGCTTCCCGATGGAGCACGAAGAAGGCCTGCTGGCGGCCATCGCCCTTGCCGGTGGGTTGACCGAGTTTGCCGACGTCAAGAGCGTGTACCTCGTGCGCAAGTATCCGCAGCGTGTTCGGGTGCGGTTCAACTACTACGACCTCGCCGGCGGTGTGGAGTGCCCCAGCAAGATCGTGTTGCGTGACGGTGACGTCCTCGTGATCGAGTAGAGCGAGACCGATGAGTTCGCTGAGTCTTCTCGCCGCGCTGTGGTTTGCAGCGGACCCGGCCGCATCCCGCGTGGATGTGTCCGGCGGTGCGGCAATCGAGGTTCGTGGCGGCTTTGCACCGCCGTCTCCCCAGGAAGACATCGCGCCCTCGGTCCTCGTGATCCTCACCCCGGATGTCGATGCGGAGGTCGCCTCCCGCCGCGGCACGCTGTTCAATCTGGGATACACGCCTCGGGTTCAGTATCGGTGGCCCAACCGAATTGACCTCAACCGCCCGCTGTTGCTGCATCAGGGCTACGCGACCTTGCGGCAGTCGGTCAATCCCCGCTGGGTGTTGGGCATGACTCTGGGCGGTAGTGTTGGGGAGGTCGACTACAACAGCGTGCCAGAGCTCGTCGGCGACGGCGGGGACGCGCCCAACGTCACGCAGCCGGATGTGTCGGTCCTCAACATCGCCAACGCATCTGCAGGCCTGAGCGCGGAAGGACGGATCACTCGGCGCCATACGCTGGGGCTACGCACCGACTTCGTCTACCGGACTCCGCTTGGGGGTCCAGAAGCCGGCGATGATACGCAGCTCTCTTCGGGGGGGATTCCCGAGCAGCTCAACGTCAACGCGGGCGTCTCGCTCGACACCCGAGTCTCACCGATCGACGCGGTGGAGGTCGAGGTCACGCCCGGCTACTTCGACTACAATGCTGGAGACACGCAGTTCATCACCGCCCAGGCGGTCGGGCAGTGGCGTCGCGACATCCGTCCCTCATTGCAGTCCACGGTGGGCGCGGGCGTGTTCGGATCGGCGGGGCTCGGAGACACTCCGACCGATGATGTGCCCGCACTCCCGGTCGCCTTGGCTTCCGTGACCGGCGGTCTCGTGCGAAGCGCGAGCCACAACGTCGACGCCACGCTTTCGGTCGGGCTCACCCCGTACTTCGACCGCGTCCAGATCGACCTCAGCCCGCGGGCGACCATGAACGGTTCGGTTCAGCTCTCGTTGCCCCCGCGATGGACCGTCCGTGCTCTGGTCGGCGCGGTCACCAACGCGACCCGAAACCCCCGAGATCCGCGACAAAATGCGGATGCGCGACCCGTCACCGAGAGTCAGTTTCGCGTGGGGGTCCCGATCACGTACCAGATCTCCGACGAACAACAGTTCGAGTTTGGGTTGCTCGCGACGGCTCGGGCTCCGCACCTCGCCGCGGATGACTTCTCGCTCGGCCAGTCCGAAGCGTGGCTGTACGTCGCGTACCGAATCGGAGCCGGCACCGCGCGCGGCGGGCAAGAAGTCGGTGGAGGCGGGCAGGGAGCGGTCACCCGTTCGGCGCGCGGGAACTCAGACGCCGCCAGTGGCGGCCGCCGTTAGGCATCCGCCTCGCAACACAGCGCGTTCCCTTACGCTCGCCCGGAGCCGCGCTGCGCCATACGGGTGGCGAGCACCCGGCGGAGGTCGCGGAGCAGCCCGAGGAAGATCGCGAATCCAAACCCGAGGATTCCCAGTGCACCCGCCCGGGTGACGATGGTCTTGACCTTCTTCACCGGCTCGACGTTGGGAGGCGTGGTGATGTCGTATCGAGCGGCTGCCGAAGCGCGCTCGAGGTCGAGCTGGATGCGGCTGGACTCGAGGTTGTCGAACACGCGCTTGCGGACGGCCGTGGTGGCCTCGTAGCTGCGGGTCAGCTCGGCGTACTCGCGCTGCAGGCGGGGCAACGCGGCAGCGAGCTTCTTCGCCTGGTCCGTGTCGTTGACGAGCCGACCCAGCTGGGCCTGCGCGATGCGAAGCTCGGCCTCGGCATCGTCCTTGGCGTCGCGCCGGCCCTCGTACAGCGGGTTGGCTTCACGAACGATCCTGCTGCCGCCGTTCTTGAGCACTTCGTCCCGCTGCTTCTCGAGGCTGGTCTTCTGCCGCTTGAGCTTGATGACGTCGGGGTGCTGGGAGGCCTTGCCCGCCGCACGGGCTTCACCCAACGCGCGGTTGACCTCGGAGATGGAGTCCTCGTAGGGGCGCGCCAGGTCGATCCGGCTCTGAAGCTCGGGCGCCTTCGACTTGAGCTGCTTGCGTCGGTTGCGAAGCTCCTCGGACGCCCGGGTGACGGCGCCGGCGGTGGCCCCCTTGGCCGATCGCAGGGCCATGAGATTCTGATAGATGGCCTGCGCCTGCTCGGGCAATCCTTCGCTGTGCTCCTGCCGGAACGCCATCACGGCCTGTTCGGTCGCGCTGAGGTCTTCGTCGGCCTGTTTGAGCTTCTTCTCCAGCGTCTCCACCTCGACGTGCAGCACCTTCATGGCCTTGTCGATCTCGGTGTCGATGAAGATCTTGAGGTGGACGCGCAGGTACTCCAGCGCATCGTCGGCCGTCGCGGCCTGGTAGCTGCCCTCGTAGACGTCCTTGGCTTGCCGGCGGTTGGCTTGCTTGAACACCAACGAATCGCGGACCTTCCGGAGTCGGTTCTGCGAGCTGTCTTCTTCGCCGAGGGCTTCGAGCGACGCGCGAATGATCGCGGGGCGGCGGAAGCTCTTCTGGGCGGAACGGAAGAACTCGAAGTTCATCCTTCGGCCCTTGGTCATCATGTTGTCCGTGGGCGGCTGGATCAGCTGCACCTCAAACGTGGCCACCGCCGCCGGCTTGGCGAACTTGTAGCTCGCGACACCCAGGCCCACGCCCATCACGGTGAAGACCGCGATCTGGAGCCAGTACCGTTTGGCGAAGTCGAGGACCTTGATGAGCATCCCGATGGGATCGCTCTCCTCGTCGACGGGAGCGGCCGCGGGAATGCCAATGACCTGCTGCGGCGCCGGGGCGACCGCCGCGGGTGCCACCTGCGAGCGCAACGCAAGCGCTCCGCCACCGGATGAGCCACCTGAGGCATGGGCCCCCGGAAGTGGGGCGGCGATCACAGGGGTGGCGGAAGGGGGGGCCGCGGCACCACGAGGCCGGTTCGGAAGGGCGACTGTGCTGTCGCCCCGTCCGCCAACGCCGCCGTCCATCGGGGCGCCGGAGCCCGAGGCCATGTACGTGAAGACGGTCTCACCGGTGCGCACGACGTCGCCGGCGCGCAGATCCACGGACTCGATCTGGTTGTCGTTGACGAAGGTTCCGTTGGTGGAGCCCAGGTCGTAGAGCCGATGTCCCTCGGCCGTTTGCACGACCTTGGCGTGCTGCTGGGACATCGCACGCTCGCTGATCCGGATGTCGGCGTACTTGCTGCGCCCGATCACCAGCTCCTGCTTCTCCAAGACGTGAAGCCGGCCGGGCTCGGACCCGCTGATCACGAGGAAAAAGGCGTGGGCCGATCCCGCCGCCGGGCTGTCTCCGACAACCTCCAGCATGGCGTCCAGACCCGCCCCGTTGCCTTGGCCAGAGCCGGGCGTGGCGTGCTGCATACCGGGAACGAGGGTTCGGCCAGTTCGATTCGAGTTGACCATCGGGCTTGAGGAGGTGGTTAGCATACCGCGCCGCGGAGTTCCGCGGGACACGTCGTGGGGTCACGATCCGGAACGCATCAGCGGCGCTCTCGGCCTTTTCACGATGCTCGAAACCTGACACCATGCTTTTCGGTCGCGGTTGCTGCGCATTTCGCTCGGTTCCGCGACCCCTCGTTTGCGCTCGTCTGGCCTTGCCCACCTATGTGGCGTCGCAGAACCACCTTTGTCCGTCGCGTGCTGCTGGTGCTCGACACCATCGTCAGCGCCGGGGCGTTTGTCCTCGCCCTGTTTCTTCGCAGTTGGGTCGGACAGGCCGCCCGCGACCCCGCCGAAGTCTCGGGCTTCGTTCGCCGCGTCGTCGCGTGGTACGGCGAACGCCCCCCGCCATTGGCGCCGGAGGACTATCAGCTGCTGTTGCTCGCGCTGCTCCCTCTGTGGGCGCTCTCACTGCAATACACGAAGTCCTACGACTTCCGGATCGCGCATCGCCGCATCGCGTGGCGGTACTTGCAGGCGGTGACGATGGGGGTCGGCATGCTGATCATGCTGGCCTTCCTGTTCAAGCTGACGTTCATCTCGCGGACGTTCGTCATCCTCTTTGCGGTCTTGCAGCTGTTCGGGCTGACCATGGGTCGTGTCCTGCTGCTCGAGGCCGTCCGAATGGCCCGACGGCGGCGCGGCGACGCCCACCGGGTCGTGATCGTCGGGACCGGCTCACGGGCGGTCGAGTTCGCGCAGCAATTGAGCGAGGCCAGTCCGATCCGGCTCGAGATCCAAGGCTTCGTGGGGGTCATGGGCGAATCGAGCAGCCCGCAGGCCCGGCCACGGTTGGGCTACGTGGGATCTCTGGAGGCGCTGCTGGACAGGATGCCGGTGGACGAGGTCGTCTTCGCGGTCCCGGGGAAGTCGCCGGAGACGTTCCGGGAGGCACTCTCGGCGTGTGACGATCGCGGCGTCGACGTGCTGCTCACGCTTCCGCCCCAGGTACCGGCCAGCGGGAAGATGGAGCTGGCGAACGTCTCGGGGGTCAACCAGCCGATGATCGGCTTGCGTCGCACCCCGACCGCAGAAGCGCAGCTCGTCGGCAAGCGACTCTTGGACATCCTTGGAGGTGTCGTCGGCATCATCCTCGCCGGGCCGATCATGGTCTTGGCTGCGCTCGCCATCAAGCTCGACTCCAAGGGCCCGGTCCTGTTCAAGCAGGTCCGCGCTGGTCGCAGCGGTCGCAAGTTCACGATGTACAAGTTCCGCTCGATGGTCATCGACGCCGAGGCCAAGAAGGCGGCGCTGATGCACCTCAACGAGATGGGCGGCCCGGTGTTCAAGATCAAGCGAGACCCGCGGATTACCGCAGTCGGGCGCTTCATCCGCAAGACCAGCATCGACGAGCTTCCTCAGTTCTTCAACATCGTGATGGGCGACATGAGCCTCGTGGGGCCCCGGCCGCCGCTGCCCTCTGAGGTGGACGACTACGAGGCGTGGCAGCGCCGTCGTCTCTCGGTCAAGCCGGGACTGACGGGTCTGTGGCAGGTCAGCGGTCGCAATCAGGTCGACTTCGACGAGTGGATGCAGCTCGACCTCGAGTACATCGACCGCTGGAGCCTGTGGCTCGACATCAAGATCCTGCTGAAGACCGTACCCACGGTGTTGTTCCACAAGGGCGCGAGCTGAGTTCCCCATCGGGCGCGACAGGCAGACGAGCCCGACGGGGCTGTGGCACCCGCGATTCTTGACGGCACGCGTCTAAAAATCGAACTTTGGCGCGCTGGGTAGTTCGGGCGCGTCCGGCTTGTCGTCGGCCTTGGGCTTGGCAGGTTTGTCGTCGGACTTGGCCGGCTTGGGGTCGGCCTTGGGCTGGGCCGGTTTGTCGTCGGCCTTGGGGGGCTTGGGGTCGGCCTTGGGCTTGGCCGGCTTGTCGTCGGCCTTGGGCTGGGCCGGTTTGTCGTCGGCCTTGGGGGGCTTGGGGTCGGCCTTGGGCTTGGCCGGTTTGGGGCCGGCCTTGGGTTTGGCCGGATTCCGCGGCGCTTGAGGTGGCGGAGCGCTGGGGTTCGCGGGCGGGTCCGGTGTGACTTCGGGCTCCGCGACGGGAGGAGGCTCGACGGGGTCCTTCTCAGGGACGGGGTCGGGTACGTCGAGGCCGCCCTTCGGAGGCGCCGTCTCGGGCTTGGTCGCGGGCTTCGGTGCGGGCGCGGGTTTGTCGAGAGACTCGTCGAAGTTCGGGTCCGCCTCGGCGGTACCCAGGTCGATGTACTCGCCACCCTCGTCCAGCATGCCACCGGTGAGGAGCTCGGGCCGGACGACCGCGATCGCGACAAGCGTCGCGCAGGCTGACACGACCATTCCGATCACGATCTTCCGCGCCCGGTCGCCCAACACCGCATCGCTTGCTCGTGTTGCTGCGGCGGCCGCCGGGGCTTTGCCCGACTGCAGCATCATCGTGCTCGACGCATCGGAGGCCGGCCCGGGTTGCGAGAGCAGCGCATGCGTGGCGGAGTCGTCTGCGCCCGGAGCCTCGTCTCGAAGTGCGAGCGCGGTGACCTCTGCGGGGGCGGCCGGCTGCTTCGCCGACGGGGTGCTGTTGGGGGCGAGACCCGCGGCTTGGCGGCGAAGCTCGAGCTGGGCGCCGAACGTGTCGGCGACCCACTGGGCGACCTCGCTGGAGGGGGCGAGCAGGTCGTTGCCGATGGCGACCTTTCGCAGCTCGATCAGCATCTCCTCGGCGCTCTGGTAGCGCCGGGCCGGATCGCGTTCGAGGGCCCGCAGCACCACCTTGTCGAGCTTCTTCGGCGGTCGCAGGCCAACCGTGCTCGGTGCGGGGATCTGCATGTTGAGCACCTTGTCGAGCACCTCCTCGGGCGTGTCGCCTTTGAAGAGTTGCTCGCCCGTCAGCGCGTTCCAGAGCACGACGCCGGAGGCAAAAATGTCGGCTCGGTGATCGAAGGGGCGCCCGGTGATCTGCTCTGGAGCGAGGTATGCCGGCTTGCCTCGCGTGATGCTGGACCGCTCCGGGAGTGCGTTGGAGGCTCGCGCGATCCCGAAGTCGGTGATCCGGCAAATGCCGTTGGTCCCCACCAGCATGTTCTGCGGGGAGAAATCGCAGTGCACCAGGGTCAGCGGGGAACCGTCATCGTCGGTGAGCGAGTGCGCCGCATGCAGGCCGGTGAGCGCATCGAGAACGATTGGAATGATGAGGTGCGGCGGCCGTGTCTTGCGGTGCACCTTGAGGAGTTCGGAGAGCGTGCAGCCCTCGACGTAGTCCATCACCAGGTAGTGCTGGTTGGCGAGGTTGCCGATGTCGACGATGCCGACGACGTTGGGGTGGTGCAACCGAGACGCGATGCGTGCTTCTTGGAGAAGCATCCGGACGTACTCTTCGTTCCGGCTGAGGTGGTCGCGGATGACCTTCAGCGCGAACAGCCGGCGGAACCCACCGGTCCCGGTGACTTGGCACAAGTACACGGTGCCCATCCCCCCCCGGGCGATCCGTAACAGGACTTCGTAACGACCGACTTGCGCGCCTCCGCTGGCCCCGGTCGCTGCTTCCCCCGGGGGGGTTGTGCCGGCGCGTTTGTCGGTGGACTCGACACCACGAGCGGCGACCGCGGCGATGTTGGGCCCCGGCACCTGGCCGTCGGGTCCTTCGGCGTCGGTGATCGGACGGAACCCCGCGGTCATCGTGCCGCCGGGGTCCGGACCGGCTGGAGTCTGTGGTGCGAACGCGACGACTGTCTTGCCGGCGCTCGCCCGGCTGCCTTTTCCGATCTCGCCGCCAGCCGAATCCTTGCCGTCGCTGTCGATCGGCTTGCTTCGTGGCGCGGCGACGTGCGCCGGCGCGGACCATGACGTACCAATCGGCAGAGGGTCGCTCAGGTCTTCGGCCGGATCGACGCGGGTGGGGTGCGCCTGACGGTCCTCTGGCTGTGCGCGTGGGGGCTTCCGCTTGCCGCCGGGACGCTTGCTTGGGGCCTGTGGAAGCTGCAGCGGGCCCATCCGCATCAGGGTCTGATCGGTCCGCTCGTCCTCTTCGACCTCGGCCTCTTTCGCGAGGTTGGGGTCGACGAAGGTCCAGCCGTTGGAGCCCTTCTTTCCGGCGGCGGCCGTCTCTCCTGTGCGGCTGGCCGACTGGGCTGGGATACCGGAAGAGGTCCGCTTGGTTCGCCGGGACTCGATGGCCGCCGTGGGTCGCGGGCCTCGGCTGCGACCCGGACGGGCGGCGACAGGCTCGCGCGGCGCTGCTGAGGGCGCGGCTGGCTTGGGAGGCGCGGGCGCACGCGAAGGCGCTTCGTTGGTGTTGGCGCCCGCGCGCGGAGAGGCCTGGGGCGGCGTCGGTGCAGGCACTGCACGTGTCGCCATCTCCAGGTCCAGCTCGCTCTCGACTTCGAGCGGTTGCGGCGGCGTGACCGGGGTTGCGTACGGCCCGGGGGTGAGTCGGTCTTCCTGAGCTTCAGCCGAAACGGGGGTCGCAACGGGAGGGGCCGCAGGAGGGGCCGGTTGAGTCTTTGAGGCCTTTTGGGCGAGGCGATTGAGCGCCTCGAGTCCGGCTTGCGGGGTCTCGCCGGTCGAGCGTCCAGAGGGCGCAGCCTGCTCGGGGCCGCGGGTTCCCAGAGCGGCGGTGGAACTCAACACGTCCGCGCGCGGTGGCTGACGATCCGCCACGCGGCGCAGCGCTTCGAGACGGCGAAGCATGTCGGGTGACGCCGCGCCAGCACCGCCATCGCGGCCGGTTCCGCCCGCGGTTGGTTTCCACCCTGCGGCCGCCCGTGTTCGAGGTCGTGGCCCCGCGCGGGCATCGTCGGCCAACGGGGGAAGCTTGGGTTTGACCGCCGGCTTGGGGGGCTGTTTGGCCGCCGGCTGAGGCGTGTGCGCGAGCAGGTCTGAGGTGTTCTCTTGGATCAGCCGCCGCCGTGTGACGGGCTTGAACTCGACCTCGAACGATCCGGCATCGGTCGCGATCAGGCGGCGCACCGCGTCGCCCATGTGGAACCGCCCCATGTCGGCGTCGACGAGTGTGCCCTCGCGAAACCACACGGTGGCCGTGCCCAGGTTCGTCTCGAAGCGGGCGACGCCCGTCTTCTTTCCATTGGAGATGGTTCGCAGGAGTTCCACGACCGGGAGGTCGGTGATCTGTCCTGCGAAGGCTGCCCGCTCGTCAGACACGCGTTGCTCTCGTTCGTCGCGCCCAGTGGGGTGTGCGACGTCGTCATTCTATGTCGTACACACGCCGCTTCCAAGCGGGACGTCCGAGAGATGTCTAGGAGTCCACAACCACGATGAACCAGTGCGTGGGGGCCTTGGGGAGCGGAAGGCGTACCCAGTCCCCATCGCGGGTTCCGGGGGTCACCGGCGCATCGGGGGGGAGGTCCCGGGCTCGGTCACGCGGTCCCAGCGGTGCGATCTTTGCGGCGGACTGCGTGCGAAGCGCGATCTCCCCGGAGATCGGCTCGCTCCGGACGTGGCCGCTGGGCTCCGGCTCGGCGCGACCGACCGCGGTGATGAGGATGCGGCGGCTTCGGGAGAGCGGCGCGTCGTCGAGTGAAATCGCGGCGAGCGTCGCGGTGGGAGTCTCGACGCGGACGCGAAGGTCTCCGAGGGTGATCGTCTTGCCGCCGATCCAGCCCGAAGCGGCCTGCACCCGCGGGCTGTCGATACGAAGGATTCCTTCGGTCCAGTCTCGCTCGAGTTCTCCGGTGTCCGAGCGGATCGAGGTTGCCGCCGCGTCGAGCAGGTCGTCATCGAGGTCGGTGACCACAGTGGCCCCGCCCGGCACCGGCCCCGCCGCGTCCCAGTCGAGCTTGGGGTGATCGGGCAAGACGACCACGGTCCGCGTCTGCTCGGCCCCGGTGCGAAGCGACGCCTGGCGCTTCGGGCTCGTGTGGGTGTCGTAGACCGCCTCCACGGACGGCATGAGCGCCGTCGTGGTCCGGGCGAGCGCGATGTCGCCGCGGCGAAACATCAACGCCGCGGTCGGAGCCACCCCAAGCTGCGCCGGGTCGACCCGTTGGTCCCAGGGGGTCTGGCGGGTCGGGGCAGATGCCAGAGGCGTTTGGGCATAGTTGTACGCCAGCAGCGCGTCCCAGCCCTGAAACCCGCCCAACGCCGCAATCCACAGGCCCCCGACGTGTCGGTCGGCCGCGGGTTTGGGCACCGCCCACTCCGTGACGGTCAGGGGCTTGCCCGAGACCTGCGCCGCCGCAATGTAGTGGAGCCAGTGCGCTGTACGATGTGGGTTCTTGCTGAGCGCTTCCGGCTTCCCATAGCTGTGGGCGTCGAGCATGTCCCCCGCGGCCAGGGGAGGGAGGCTGAGCAAGGACTCGTAGCCCCAGAAGTTTGTTGTGACCGCGGGCGTCCTCGTGCCAAGGCCTCGAAGGTGCTCGAGAGCCCGCACATCCCAACGATGTTGCATCTCTGCAAGAAGGACCTTGCCGGGCCCGGGCCGATGCACGCTGCGGCCGGATCCTTTGGGAAGACCCAGCTCATCGACGATGGTCTTTGCGAGAGCATCGAACATGGCGACGTGGGTTTCCCGGCCAGTCTCGGGGCGAAACGCGACGCCAAAGTGGTGCGTCAGGTCGTTTTCGTTGGTGAGCAGCAGACCGACGACCGCGGGCTCCTGTGCCCAGGGACGGCCTGTGTAGGGATTCTTGCGCCGCAGGTACGACTCGGTGAACCCCTCCAAGAGCGCCTCGACACGTGGGTTGATGTACTGGAACCCTCGGGCTTGTTTGGGGTGGGGTCCCGAGAGCATGTCCGTGTAGCCGGGGATCGAATCCCCGGGCAGAAATTGCCGTCCGGTGTGCAGGTCGAGCCACACGTAGATGCCCTCGGAGGCCAGGGTCTCGATCCACAGGTCGAGGCGGTCCAAGGCCTTCGCGTCGAGGACCTGCGTGTTGCCGCCGGAGGTGTCAAAGACGTTGCGCTCCGTCCACGCAGCATCATGGTGATGGAGCCGGACGAGGTTGTAGCCCAGCGCAGAGAGTCGCTTCGCCTCGCGTATGATCGTGGCATCGTCCGCCTTGAACAGCGCGGATGCGGCGAGGTTGGTGCCCCAGAATCTCGCCGGCGTTCCGTCCTCGAATCGCAGATTCTCGCCGTCGACGTGCACCGGCCCGTGGCTTCCGGCTCGGCCGTGCGCGGCGTTGAGGTGGCTGAGGTCGACGGGCCAGTCGTCGTGGACCAGGGCGTCGCGGTGCCATTGCTCGAGGTTTCGGGGTCCGTACCGGGTGGCGAGCGGAGGTTGTAACGAGAGGTCCCCAGGCACCGTGATTGTCACGGCGGCGGTGCTCGTCCCGGCGGGGCTGTCCCCAAAGAGCCACGCCGAGCGAACCCGGCCCTGGCGGGTGCGATCGCGGACGGTCTTGGGGACGGACCCACTGGGGTCGAAGGCCAGCTGCACCGCACCGAGCACAGGGCTCGCAACGCGGAGGTCTCGGCCTTCAACCACTTCGAGTGCATCGCCGGGGAGCGACCAGGCTTGCGTGTCGAGGTCGATCTGTAGCCCCACGCCGGGGACGTCGCGGAGCGCTTGCTTGGCTTCGAACGTGTACTCGATGCGTACCTGCGAGGGGGCGGTGACCGTCGCAAGCCCGTGGATCACCACAGGCAGGGATTCGAATGTCACCTCGAAGGCGAGCGTGCCTCCCTCGGAAGGGAGCCTGCGGACCGAAGGCTTCGCGCTCTCGCCCGGAGCTCGGAATCCTCCGTGCCGAAGGACCAACAGCGTGGACTGGTCTACGGCCAAGGCGAGCGACCCGTCCGATCGGGGCTCGAGGACCCAGGCGGACGTGAGACTTGGCTCGTCACAGGCGGGGTCCGCGGGGGCGGCCGGTTTCGCCGGGTCCACCGTGGGTCGCTGGCGATCGTCGCCGCACGCCGAGACCACGAGTGTGGCTGCCAGGAGCGTGACGTGTCGTGCGCGCATCCACGGAACCCTACCTTCCGCGCCGCTGCCACGCGATGAGGCGGCGATTCGTTGATACGCTGAGCCCGTGAAGCGGGTGTTGGTGGTGGTCGGCACGCGACCCGAGGCGGTCAAGCTGGCCCCGGTGATCCGGGCGGCCGCGGGCGCTGTGGACCTCGAGCTCGCAGTCGTGTGGACGGGGCAGCACGCCGGTTTGGTCGCACCGCACGCCGCCGCGCTCGGCGTACGTGCGCCCGACGGGCCCGCGCGGGGGGCCCAGTCGGACTCGCTTCGAGAGCAGGTCGCGGCGGGGCTCGCGAAGTACCGCCCTCACGCCGTCCTCTCCCAAGGAGACACCGGGTCGGTCGTGGCCGCGGCGGAAGTCGCCGGGGAGTTCGGCGTCCCCTTCGTGCACCTCGAAGCCGGTCTTCGAAGTGGCTCCCTCGAACATCCGTGGCCGGAGGAATCCAATCGGGTCCGGGTCGCGAGACTGGCGACGCTTCACCTCGCGCCGACGGCACGGGCCGCTCAGAATCTCTTCGCCGAAGACATCCCAAATCGTTCTGTGGTGGTCACTGGCAACACCATCGTGGACGCGGTCCATCACACGCTGGGGACTCTGCCTCCGCAAGGGGCGCCAAGTGATCGTCTTCGCTTGCTGGAGTCGCCTCGCACCCGAGTCTTGTTCACCCATCACCGACGCGAGAGCTTTCCTCGAGGAGCTGCCGCTGTGATCGAGGCGGTCGCTTCGTTTGCCCGGGCGGCCCCGGAGGTCGAGGTCGTGATGCCAACGCATCCCAACCCGGCCCTCGATGCGGTGGTCGAGCCGTTGCTGGGCACCAAGAACGTGCGACGGCTGCCGCCGCTGGACCATCGCGAGTTGTTGTGGCTGCTGCGGCGGTGCCGATTCGCAATCACCGACTCGGGCGGCATCCAAGAGGAAGCACCGAGTGTGGGCGTCCCGGTGCTGGTCACCCGTCGCACGACGGAACGACCCGAGGCCCTCGAGCACGGGTGGGCAAAGCTGGTCGGCTGGCACCCCGAGGAAATCGAGCGCAGCGCGAAGAGATGGTTGCGCGACGAGGCGGCGCTGCTCCGCGCCCGGCCCCGTTGCAATCCTTATGGGGACGGCCGTGCGGCGACCCGCTGCGTGCAGGCCTTGCGGTGTCTGCTCGGCCTTTCGCTGCAGGCTCCGGCTGCGTGGACAGGGCCGGCCATCGCCGCCTGAGGTGGTCACGACGGTGTACGGCCGCCCTGCCGGGAGCCTTCTGCCGACCGACCAAAGACGGATACGAGGCGACCTCGCTCACTCAGGGGCCTTGCATGAACCAGGGCAGCTTGTTCGACTCGCATGGCGAGGTGGGGTCGGTGGAGCAGAGCCTGGCTCTGGCTCCTCGGTAGCCACCCGGGGCCTCAGCCGACCGGTGGGTTCACCACCAGGCCCAAGCCGGCGCCGGTCATGTCCGAGTAGGTGTAGGGCCCGACGAGGCCTGTGATGGTCGTCGACTGCAGGGTCGCCGGGTCGAGCTTGTACGCCTTGTTGCCCTCGCGATCGGGGAGCCAGACGCTGCCATCGACATCGATGCTGACGCCGACCGGGCCCTCACACTCGGGCAGGGCGATGTTTTCATCGATGATGGCCATGCTGTCGACATCGACAGAGATGGCACCACAGGGGTCGTTGGCGGCGATCCAGACGGTGCCTTCCCGGTCGACCTGAAGGCCACGCATACGACGGCCACCGCTGGCCGCGACGGTTTCGAACTGAGCCGTCTGTGGATCGAAGCGCGTGATCATACCGGACCATCCGGCGGTCCACGGCCGACCTTGAGCATCGATGGCGATGCCGTACGGTTCGGCGCCCTCGGGCATCGACCAGCGCTGCACGTCGAGTGTCTGGGCGTCGATTCGGACGAGGTTTTCCCACAGGCCGATCGCCCACAGGTTGCCGTCGCCATCGACCGCTCCGCCGTATGGCCCGTAGTCGGTGCCGGCGTTGTTCCACAGCGGGACCGAGACGCTGTCGACGATCGTGCCCGTCTTGCCGTTGATGCGACGAAACTCTCCGTTGTTGCCGGCCGCATCCCAGAAACCGACCCACAGGTTTTCATCGGGCCCACTGCAGTTCCCGCCCGACGCGCCCGCGCCTCCGTCCCACGCTGTTGGGCGCGGACCGTGGGTGTTGTTGCCATCACCGCCCAGCGGCAGGTGCCACAAGACACACTCGTCTTCCCCCCAGGGCTTGACGTCCGCCGCACCGGCGGACGTGTCGATGACGCCGTTGCCGTTGGTGTCGACGCAGTTCTCCGGGACGCTTGCGATCTTCGTGACGCTCCCCGCCCGGTTCGTGACCGCCACGTCTCCGGAGAGGTTGACGGAGGTCCGCGACGGATCGTCGGCCCCGCTGGGCGATGGGCCAGAGCGGTACCGGGCGAGCTCGGTCTCCGTTCGCGTGTCGATCTTCGAAACCGTGCCCTCCGGGGAGTTCGCGATCCAGATGATGCTGTAGGCATCATCCTCGTCGGCCATGCCGTCGCCGCCGGGGCAGTCCCCCCCCGCAGTCGGGTCGGGACCGTCGGTATCAGCCCCCACATCGAGCACGTCCTCGGTATCGTCGTCGTTCGCCGTGTCCGTGCCAGCCACCGTGAGGTTGATGCCCGATTCGTTGACTGTGGCCGCCGTGGAGTCGTTGGAATCGGCATCGCCACATGCGCCGGCGAGCGCGAGGGGGCTCAGCAGGAGGGCGAGGACATGGGGGCGAGCGACCATAGCTTCAGCATAGCCGCGAGCGGTCCTGGGGACCCGGGCTCAATGTGTGAGCGCCGGGACGTGGATGACGCTGACAGATAGCGCCGCGAAGCCGGCTCGATTCGTTCGACACAAAAATGGGCCGCCGGCGACATCGCGGCCGCGCTCCACCACACGTGGCGCGGAGGGTTGGTTCCAGCACGCGCGGTCCAGCGCCGATGCGACCGGAGGTCGGAGCCGTACCGGCCGCCACATCGAGCGCCCTCAGGAGGCCACGCGATCTCTTCGTTGTCGCCGAACTTCCGCCGGGTGACGAGTGGACCGAGGCGGGCTCGCGCGCCCCAAGCGGCCATGAGTGATATCGGGATGTCACTCGGGGCGGCGCTTCATCGAACAGTCTCTCGTTGACAAGCGGAGGCTGGCCCGGTGTGTTGCTCTCCGTGAACATCAGCCTCACCGAACAGGTCGTGCTCGTCACGGGGGCGGGTCGCGGTATCGGCGAGACCATCGCCAAGATGTCCGCGGCCGCCGGGGCGAAGGTCGTGCTCGCGGCCCGAACCGCCGACCAGATCGAGCGCGTCGCCTCCGAGATCGAAGCGGCCGGCGGTACGGCGCTGGCCGTCCCGACCGACGTCACCGATGAGGCCGCTCAGAAAGCGCTGATCAAAGCGGCGACGGACGCCTTCGGCCGCCTCGACGTGTTGGTGAACAATGCGGGCACCAACTACGTGGCCAACCTTGTGATGTCGAAAGACGCGCGCGTCCGCGAGCTGTACGACGTCAACCTCTTCCCCGTGATCTCGCTGACTCGCTTGGCCCTGCGGCAGATGATTCGCCAGAAGTCGGGCCGGGTGATCAACGTGTCGTCGGTCTCGGCCAAGATGGGCGCCGCGTACTACAGCGCGTATGCATCGTCGAAGGCCGCGGTGCTGGGCTTCACCAAGTCGGTCGCGCTCGAGGTTGGAAAGCTCGGCATCACCGTCAACGCGATCTGCCCGTGGTTTGTCGACACCGACCTGGTGCGCGACGCGATGGGCAAACGCGCCAAGCTGTTCGGGAAGGACGCCGAGAGCTACATGGAGGAGATTCTGGACGAGAGTCCGCAAAAGCGCCTCATCACAGCGCGCGAGGTCGGAGGGCTGGCGCTGTTCCTCATGTCCCCCGAGGGGCGGGGGATGACCGGACAGTCGCTCAACGTCTGCGGCGGCGTCTCCATGGCGTGAGGGAGGATCTGATGCGCATCGAAGCCGTACATCTTCAACACGTCCGTATCCCGCTCAAGCGGTCGTTCAAACACGCCCTGCACGAGCGTGCCCATGCGGACGCGGCTCTGGTTACCGTCGTGGGCGACGACGGGTCACGAGGGTGGGGCGAGATTCAGCCCCGCAAGTACGTGACCGGCGAGTCGATGGAAGATGTTCTTCGCACCGATGGCCCTGCGATGGCGGAGGCGTTACTGGGGCAGAGTTTCTCCTCGTGGTCCGAGGCGACCGGCTGGCTCGAGGCGCAGGCTGACGCCCGCGGACCCCGGCTCGCAACGCTGTGCGGCTTCGACCTTGCGTTGCTCGACGCGGTCGGCCAGTCCCTCGGGCAGCCAATCTCTGCAGCCTTGGGCGGCGAGTCCGGTCCCGAGCTGCCCGCCGGCGTCATCGTCGGCTTCGAGCACTCCACGCCCAAGCTCGCGCGCTACTGCGCCACGCTGCGGCTGTCGGGCAAGAAGCACGTAAAGGTGAAGGTCGGCCTCGACGATGATGCCGAGCGTTTGGCGGCGGTTGTGAAGGTCTTCAAGACCCTGCCGCTCCGCTTGGATGCGAACGCGGCGTGGACCGCCACCGAAGCGATCAACCGTCTCAAAGAGCTACAATCGGTCGCGCCGATCGCCTCCATCGAGCAACCGATCGAGGCCGCGGATGTCGACGGGCTCCACCTGATCCAGCGCGAGACGGGCATCCCGGTGATGGCGGACGAGTCACTGCGCAGTCTTGCGGATGCCGAGTTACTGATCGATCGCGACGCTGCAGCCATCTTCAACGTCCGCTTGGGCAAGAACGGTGGGGTGTGGGCCGCGCATCGATTGTGCGCACGGGCGCGAGCGGCGGGGGTCGAGATCCACCTCGGAACGATGGTCGGTGAGACCGGCGTGTTGTCCCGGGCCAGCGAGGTCTTCGGCCGCTGTGAGCCTGGCTTCGTGTGCCTGGATGGAAAGGGCCAGAATGTGTTCCTGCTGGAGGTAGACATCTTGGGCGAATCCAGCGACCATCGCGCCCGAAGCGACGACCCCAAGGTCGGCCCCAACGACGGACCGGATTCATCCCCGGGGTTGGGGGTGCACGTCGACGAACAACGCATCGAAGAACACCGCGTCGGCGACGTCCTTCGCTTCCAAATCTCTCCTGCCTTTTTCAGGGTATCCATCAGGGAACGAACCATGAGCACCGAGCAAGACCTCCTCACCTACATCACCAAAGAGCTGGCCCCCGGCAAGACCGACATCGATGCCGAGTCCAGCCTGCAGGGCGTCATCGACTCCACCGCGGTGATGGAGTTGGTCGTGTGGATCGAAGGCCAGTACGGGTTCGACGTCGAGATCGACGACATCACCCCCGACAACTTTGGGTCGGCCAAAACCCTCACCGCGTACATCGAGAAGAACAAGAACGGCTGAGCCTGCGAGTCCCGCTCTGGCCCCGGTCGACCTGGGTCTGGCCCGGGGCGCATCGGGGCTACGTCTCTTCCGCCACGGAGCTTGATCATGCTGCTGTTCGAATGGCTACGCACGGATGCCCAACAGCATCCCGACAAGCCCGCCGCCATCTTCTCGGGACCGAGCGGCGTGGAGGGCGAAGACCGCATCTCCTTCGCCGAACTCGATCGCCGAAGCGACGCTGTCGCATCCTTCCTGCAGAGCCGCGGCGTCGGTCCCGGAGACCGCGTCGCGCTGCTTTGCGACAACACGCTGCCGGCCCTGTGTTGGTTCTGGGGCACGCTGAAGGCCGGCGCGGCCACGGTCGACGTGCCTGGGCTTGCGGGTCGCTCCACGATTCAGGCCGTGCTCGACGAGGCAAATCCCAAGGCGATTTGCATCGATCCTGCGCCCGCCAACAAGCACTGCATTGGCGAGTCCGCGCTTCAGCTGCCTGAGCTCGTGCTCACAACCGAGGACCTCGCCGAATCGTTGGCTGCGCCCGAGGGCGGCCGCCAGGTCGTGGCGTTGAAGACGATCGTCGAGACGGGAGGTTCGCCGCAACCGAGCACGGTCGGGCCCGACGACCCCGCACTCATCGTCTACACCTCCGGGACGACCGGCCTCCCCAATGGCGTCACGCTCTCGCACCGGAACTTCTCCTCGAACTTGGAGGCCGGCAACGAGCTGATGGGGTTGACCTCACAGGACAGCATCCTGGTCGTGGTGCCGCTGCACTACATCCACGGACGGATGCAGCTGCTGTGGCACGCGATGATCGGCGGGACCATCGTGTTCTCGGCTGGCTTCGCGTTCCCACAGAAAGTCCTGCTCGAGCTGACCGAGCACAAGACGACGGGCTTCTCGGGCGTGCCGTTCCACTTCAAGCAGCTCATGGACCGCTCCAAGATGTCCAAGACGCCGCCGGCGTCGCTCCGCTACGTGCTCATCACCGGCGGCGCACTCCCCATCGAAGAGCTGAAGCGCTTGGACGAGATGCTGCCGGAGACCGGCATTCACATCGCATACGGCCAGACTGAAGCGTCGCCGCGGATCACGTACATCGGCCCCGACGAGCTGTTCGTCAAAGCGACCGACGGGAAGTTCTCGGTCGGCAAGGCTCTCCCTGGGACCACGTTGGAGATTCTCGGCAGCGACGAGCAGCCCGTGGGTCCCGGACAGATCGGTGAGGTCGCAGCGGGCGGTCCCAACATCATGCTTGGCTACGTCTCGGGCGACCATCGCGAGTTGGGCAAGATCGATCCTCAGGGGCGCCTAAGGACCGGCGACTTGGCCTACCTCGACGAAGATGGACACCTGTACCTGGCCGGTCGCAGCTCGGAGATGATCAAGAGCGCCGGCGAGCGCATCTTCCCGCAAGAGATCGAAGCGGTGCTTGCGGCTCATCCTCGGGTCGACGAGGTCGCGGTCATCGGCATCAAGGACGCGACGCTTGGCGAGAGAATCGTGGCGTACGTGTGCCTGACCGAAGGCGAGCCGATCGAAAAGAGCGAACTCAAGGCGCTGTGCCTGGAGTCGCTCCCGTTTGTTCGGGTGCCGAAGGTGTTCGTCTTTCGTGACGTGCCGCTGCCCAAGACGGGGTCGGGCAAGGTCAGCCGAGGCAAGCTGCGCAAAGAAGCGGCGGAGACGCCTCCGGCATGAGCGACCTTCGGACGTTCATCGAGGCCGTTCGCACCAAACGGCGTGCGGACGTCGTCGATGTCGACCGGGAAGTTCAGCCCAAGTTTGAAACCGCGGCCATCGTCGCCAAGCTCGAGGAGCGAGGTCGCTCCCCGCTGCTTGTGTTCCGCAATGTGGCCGGCTGCGAGCACACCGTGGTCACCAACGTATGCGGATCCATGGGCCGGCTGGCGCTCGCGCTGGGCTGCTCGGTGGGCGAAGTCTCGGCCACGTTTGCTGCGCGAGCCGAGACTCCACTCGCGCCACGCACCGTAGACTCGGGTCCCTGTCAGGATGTGGCCCTGCGCGGGGACGACGTCGACCTCGGCGTCCTGCCGTCGATGACCTACCACCTCGACGATGCTCAGGAGCCGTACCTCACCGCGGCGATCGTCCTGGCGCGAGACCCAGAGACCGGCAAGACCAACCTCAGCTACCACCGCATGATGATCGCCGGACGCAACCGCACCGGCATCCTCATGGAGAAGGGCAAGCACCTCGACGGCATCTTTGCGAAGTACGTCGCTCGCGGTGAGGACATGCCGGTCGCGGTGATTGTCGGTGTGCATCCCCTGGTCGCCTTGGGTACGTTGTACTCCGGCTCGGCGGACGTTGAGGAGTACGACGTGATCGGCGGGCTGCTTCAAGAGGCGCTCGACGTCGTTCCGTGTGTCAGCCAGCCCGGTCTCAGCGTCCCGGCGGGCGCCGAACTCGTGCTCGAAGGCGTCGTCACCCACGACGAACGCATGCGAGAGGGTCCGTTTGGGGAGTTCACCGGCTACGGCACCGGGTTGGCGCAGACACCGGTGTTCAAGGTGTCGGCGATGACCCATCGCCATGACTTCCTCTTTCAGGACATCATCTCGGGCCACATGGAGCACCTCGTCCTCTCCATGCCGGCGATCGAGCATCGCACCCGGAAGACGGCCCAATCCGTCGCGAAGACGTTCGTCGATCTGGCGCTCCCGGCTCCGCTGACTGCCGTGGTGTCGATCGACAAAGCCGATGATGACGAGCCCCGACGGCTGATCGAGGCGATGCTCGCGGCGGACATCTACGCCAAGCACGTCATCGTCGTCGACGCAGATGTGGACCCCGCGGACCTTCGTCAGGTGATGGCTGCGGTCGCGTTACAAACCCAGGCGGATCGCAAAGTTCACATCCTTGCCGACCAGCAGGGAACACCCCTGGATCCCTCGTGTCGCAACGAAGATGGCCGAAGCGCCAAGATGGGCATCGATGCCACGCGCTCGCTGGCTCCGGCGCGCAGTGTCACTCGCAATCGCCTCCCTGCTGAGCTCCTCGCATCGATCGACATCAAAGAGTTCAAGGCCAAGCGGCCTTCCTGAGATGTGCTCTAGGCGTAGCGGTTGATCGTTCGGCGTGCCGTCGAGCCGTAGTGGCCGCCGAACAGGGCGGTGTGCACCAGTACAGGGTAGAGCTGAAGGAGCTCGACGCGTTCTTCATGGCCGCTGGCGAGAGGCGCAACCTCTTCGTAGGCCGCGAACGTGGCGGACGAGAAGCCGCCGAACAGCCGCATCATCGCCAGGTCGAGTTCTCGGTGGCCTCCGTAGGCGGCCGGGTCCACCACAACCGGTGCGCCGCTGTCGTCGGTCATGACGTTGCCGGACCACAGGTCGCCGTGGAGCCGTGCGGGCGGCTCCGGGGGTCCGAGTCGATCGGGGAGGACCCGGAGTAGGGCACCCAGCTCGTCGTGTACGTCGGCAGGAAGGTGTCCTCGCCCCACACACAGGGCCAGCATGGGAGCGAGCCGCCGCGATCCGTAGAAGGCTGGCCAATCGGGGTGCGAGGCGTTGTCTTGGGGTAGCGAGGCGATGACGCCCTGCCGCGGCAAACCGAAACACGGGGTGCATGGGCATGCAGCTGTGCCAACCCTCGGCCGAGGATCTCGTCGAACGACACGCCTGGGGCCCCGCGGTCGATGAACTCCAAGACGAGGGCCCGAGGGGAGGCGTGCAACACGGCGGGTATCCGAAGCGCATCGGCTTCCGCAAGCCACTGGAGGCCGAACGCCTCCGCCTCGAACATCGGGCCGGCGTTTGGGTGTTCCTTGGCGAAAACCGTGCGTCCATCGGACAGCGAGACGCGCCAAGCGTCGCAGATGTCTCCTCCGGACACCCGCTCCTTGTGCACGACGGTGGCACCGAGGGCTCCCTCGAGGTGTTGTTCGAGCGACTCACGCACGAGCGCGAGCCTCGAGGTCGTCCAGCAGGGCCTGGCAGGAGCGGAGGCAGATATCGAGGACGTCGTCGAAGCCGGACGCTCCGCCGTAGTAGGGATCGGGGACATCGAGGTCGTGGGGACCGTCGCTCTGCGCGTCCCACTCACGAAGCAGGACGACCTTTGCGGCGTCTTGTTCGGTCGGGGCGCGGGCGAGCAAGTCACTCTTGTTGGCGCCGTCCATGGCGAGCACCCAGTCGAAGCGCACGAAGTCCTCGGCGTCGAACCGTGCGGCCGCACCCACGAGGGGGATACCGCGCTGGGCCGCGGTGGCGGTGGAACGACGGTCCGGGGATTCGCCCTCGTGATACGCCCCCGTGCCGGCGCTCTCGACCTCAAATGGCGTGGCGTCGCCTCGTTGTCCGAGGAGGTAGCGGAAGACACCTTCTGCCGTCGGGGAGCGGCAGATGTTGCCGAGGCACACGAAGCACAGACGGGTGGTCACGCCTGGAGCGTGCCGGGCCGCAGCTCGCTAGTCGAGCATGAAGAAGCCGACCACCGCCGCTCCGACGGCCAGTCCGACGATGACGGTGATGACCATGGCGATGAGCTTGGCGTTGCGCCCGGGAACGACGAGCGGTTCGTCGTCCAGGTCCACCATCGGCATTGGGATGGTGTGCCCCGACGGAATCCCCTGCGGGGTCGGCCCTTGCCACTGGTGGATGGGGGCCATCGGGGGGCCCAGTGGGGACTGCTGCTGTGGCTGGGTCGCGAGCACGGCAGGTTCGGGGGCGGCTTGATGCGGTGCGCGGCTTGGGGCCGGCGGCATCGCTGCGATGGCCTCGCTGACGTTCATTCGCATCGTCGCGGCATCGTCGAGGTCGACCTCGGCCGCGTACCCGGCTCGTGCGGGTGCCCCTGGGGCAAGGGCGCGCGCCGGACCGCCGAGTGCAGCCGGCTGAACCGGCGCGTTCATGATGGTGTCGCGGCGGTTGACCTGCGCGGCCTGGCCGCCCGGTGGTGGGAGGTCTTGGGGGGCGGGGCTCGGGACCGGTGCGCGGACGGCCGCGAGGCTCCCCCCGGGTGGAGGGAGCTCCGACGGTGCTGGCACGCTGGGTCGGCGCGGTTGTTTCGCCGGCTCGGATGCCGGGACCGTGTGCGACGAGGGCAGCGGCTGAGGGTTTCCGCCGGGGCGTGTGGGCGCCGCAGGAGTGCTGAAGAGGTCGCGCTGTTCGACCTTCTTGGCGGCAGCGGCGAGCGCTGCGAGATCGGCCGCGGTCGCAGGAGCGATCTGCGTCTTCGCGGCGATGGGCTCGGGTCGGTCCCCGACGAGGTCGGCGGGAGGCCCGGCGGCAATGAACGCGCGCACCGCCTCGGCCGAGGTCGGCGCGACTTGTGTCTTGGCGGCGAGGGTTTGGCCGGTGGCTTCGGCGGACGCGAGCTTCGCAGGGGCGGCCGCGGCGAGGAATGCCTTGACGTCGTCCGCGGTGTGACCGCTGACGCGCGTCTTCGCCTCCAGCATCGGGTCGTAGGCGTTCCCCGCGATCTCGGTCTTGCTCTCTTCCGGATCGATGTCGTAGTCGGGAGGCGGCGGGGCGTACGAGGCGGCGGACGATGGCGGTCGAGCCGGCGCGGGTGGACGCGCAGAGGCAGCAGGCGGTGCGGCCGGACGTGCGGCGGGCCGAGGCACAGACCCTGGGGCCTTGGCCGCGGCCGAACCTCGTGCAGCGGGTGGCCGCGGGACCGGGCGTCGCGGCGAAGGAGGCTTTGCGACGGGGGCCGTCCGTCGTGCCGTGGGCCGGCTTGGTGCATGGGATGGCGTCCCGCCCAAGCGGACCTGCTTGGCGGTCGTCGGCGGGGCAGCGGCGGGCACAGGGGGTCCGGCCGGCGGACTGGCGGGCCGGCCGCGCGCTGGCGTCACGCGAGGCTGCGGGGCAGCGGGAGCGCTCGGCGGTGGCGCGGGTGGCCGGCGGTTCCCGCCCGGCCTCCAGGCCTTGGCCGCCGGACTCCGGGAAGCGGGCCCGCGAGGTGGCCGACCGGCAGCCGGTGGGGCTGCAGGCTGTCCGACCGTCGGTAGGGGGGCGTTCACGTCGCGGGTGACGGTGAGGTCGCCCTCATCATCGTGGGCCCCGGGGCCTGCCGGCACTGCGGGGGCGGCGACCAGGTTGACCTCCGGCGTCGGCGCGGCAGGAGGCGGGTCCTGCCAGGGCAGGGGTTTGTTGCCGAACAAGCCCCGCAGGAACTGACCCAGCGCCGGGGTCGAGGGCCGAAGACCGTTCTGCTGGCCGAAACGCGCCAGGTCGGCTTGGAGGTCGTAGGCCGTGGCGTAGCGGTGATCCGGCTCCGACGCGAGCGCCTTGAGCACAATGCGCTCAAGCTCGGGTGGGTAGCCGGGCCGGCGGCTGGACGGCGGGTCAACGGCGCCCGAGAGGACCTGGTGCAGGATGGCCAGCTCGTTGTCACCCTTGAACAGCCGGGTGAGCGTGGTCATCTCGTACAGCAAGATGCCGATCGCGAACACGTCGCTGCGTCGGTCCACGTTGGTGGCTCGGCATTGCTCGGGCGACATGTACGACGCCTTGCCCTTGAGCATTCCCGCCTGAGTGACGTGGGTGCCAGCAGCGGCTTTGGCGATGCCGAAGTCGACGATCTTGAGGGACCCGTCGTAGGCCACCAGCACGTTCGTCGGGGAGACGTCGCGGTGCACGATGTGCAGCGGGCGACCTTGGTCGTCGGTCTGCTCATGTGCGTGGTGCAGCGAAGCGGTGAGCCCCATTGCGACCGTCAGAATGTGGGTCAGCGGGATGCTCTCGCCCCGCTTCTGAGCTGCTCGGAGAATGGCCCGGAGGTTCTCCCCGTGCACATACTCCATCGTGAAGAAGTAGTCCTCGCCCTCACGTCCGATGTCGAAGACCTGGGCGATGTTCGGGTGTTTCAGCGTCGCAGCGAGGTACGCCTCGTCACGAAACATGCGGACGAACTCCGGGTCCTCCGCGAGGTGCGGCAGGATGCGCTTGAGGACGACGACCGGACCGGGTCGGCCGTTTGGCGTCGGGGCGCGCGCCAAGAACAGCTCCGCCATACCGCCGGTGGCGAGCTTCCCGAGAATCTCGTAGCTCGCTCCGGTTTCGCCGCCGCGCAAGCTCGCAGACAGCGGGTGGACATCGGCGTTCACAGGCAGCGCGATGCTATCGCGCCCCGTCCATCACCGGCAACGCATGGCGTCGAATCCGAGTTTCACCACCTCGCGACTCATGGACGCGTCCGGCCGCAGCTCGCGAAGGTCCCGACCTGCAGAGGCAAAGATCTGCTGACCATCTGTGTGGAGGTCGAGACCCCGCAAGTCGTCGAGCGAGGGCCCCCACGGCCGAGTCTCGCCGCCGGATCGCTGCACGAGGCCGGTTTCGCCTACTTCGACATACAGATCTCCCATCCCGACAAACGTGGTCCCCCAGGGCTCTACAGGCTGATCCACGGCCTGCGCAGCAATGGAGCCGTCCGCGGACAGCAGGAACGAGTGCTGCGAGACGATGTCTTGGGCTTGGCTGAGGACGACCAAACGCGCTCCGGATCGGCGCGCGTCCAGGACCTCGCACGAACCGAGCATGGGCAGCGGAACCTGCGGCGTGCCACGCGGGTGGCCGAGCAAAGACGCGCGCCATGAACCGAGCGCGTTTTGCACAGCGACTCCGGGAAACAACTGGGTCGCGAAGGGCAGGACCCGCGCTACCTCACGGGTGAGCAGGATCGGACGGTCGCCGATCCGCTGGGCCTCGAGTTCGACGATCCGTCCGCGCATCCGCGCGAAGATGCGGCCGTCGTGGCTGAGGAACTCGCCGTACTCCGCCTCGAGTGGGACCCGAGCATCGCAGCCCTGCATCCGGACTTCGGTGCCCCCGCGCGGTGCGTCTTGCAGGACAAACGGCTGACCGGCGCGGGCTCGTCCGAGGCCGCGCAGAGCTCGTCCATCATCGTGCCAGCATTGCGTGCCCTCGTAGGCCGCGGTGCGCGTGGCCACGAGGACCCGCTTCGGGTCGACGACAACCCACCGGATCGCAGCGGGGTAGCGATGTGCGTCCTTCGCAGGGACGGATGCGACCGCAACCGGGCTTGGCAGAGGACCCAGTGGGGGCGGGTCAGACCCGCCGCGGTGCAGGACCGACTCGAACCATGCCCGCAGCGTTGGTGGCAACGAATCGGGGGGCGTGCAGACCGAGGGCGTGCGGACGCTGGCATCGAACACGCTCAGGCCGGCCCGCATCCTCGCCGCGAGTCCTCGAACACTGGGGTGCTTGCCCTTGAATGGGTGAATGCCCAGCAGCAGCGTGCATGCGAGAACCGCGAAAGAAAACCAGTCGGTGTTGGCATCGAAGTGTCCTTCGGGGGCATGTGGGCTCAAAATCGTTGGCGTGACAGCTGTCGCGGCGTGGTCCCGTGTTTGCCAACTGTCGAGGTCGATCAGACAAACCGAGGTGTCCCGGACCAGCACGTTGTTCTCGCTGAGGTCGACCACGGTCGCGTCATGTCGATGGATCTCGACGAGCGCCGCGCCCAGCGAGCGTACGAGCCCCATCGCGGCGCGGTCATCGAGTCCGACACGGCGGCGATAGGCTGGGGTGCACAGCTGGGCCCAAGAATGCGCGCCGCGAAAGAACGGCATCGTGTAGCCGAGCACGTCTCCGCGTTCGTTGTGGATGGCGTGCTGCGGCGCGGCCACGTGCGGCCCCCTCAGCGCACGCAGTGCTTGGAGCTTTTGCGGCGGTGGCACGGCCGCGGGATCCGAGAACAGTTTGAACGCCACATCCCCGACGGCGAACACCCGCCCCTGACCGCCGGCCGCGACGAACTGCTCGGGACGAAGCTCGACGGGGGTGCCTTCGACGAGGACACGCTCGCTCATGGCCCACCCCAGCACAGCGCGGCCACGGCAACATCGTCTTCGGGGTGAAGTCCCCGGGTGGGGGCTTCCTTCGTCAGGTACCTGCGAAGGCGCCGGGTGACAAAGGCGCCACGCGGGCTGGGATAGCGGAACAACGGGGGCACGATCTCGGTCGAGGGCGCCAATGTCTGGTCCATCTGTCGAAACGCTCCGAGTCCGTCGCTGCCGACCAGGACCGACTGCCACTGCGCTCGCGGAAACCTCCACGACAGTCCGCGGCCCAGTGGCACAGCGGCGGGGGCTTGGTCGGTCGCACGCAGGGTGGCTGTGCCCAATCCCGAGCGGTCATACGCCTGCTGCCGCTGCTCGGAGAGAGCGTAGCTGGGGTAGGGCGGCGCGCTCTGAGGATACGAGACCTCGATGATGGCGAGCGTTCCATCGAGGCGCCGGGCCGCGACCACGCCGTCGCCGAACATGGTCACCGTGATCGCACCCTCGGTGGCTCGGGCCACGATACAGGTCGCGTCGAGGGAGGCCGGGTCCAGACCGAGGGCACAGCGCGCGACCTCGGTCCGCTCCATCCAAGTCCCACCGCGCAGGGCGTCCGGCGTCGCGCGCAGTGCGGCATGTGCGAGGAGTCGGGCGCCCACGTCGGAGTCTGGTGCGCCCGAGCATCCATCGCACACGACCGCGATTCCCGGACCGACCGCCGCGTAGTCCTGGCAGACCGGGTGTGTGCGGCCCCGGGTAAAGTGCGCGTCGATGTGCAGCATGTTCAGAATCCGATCGGAGGTTGGGCCCCGGTGGCGAGCGCTTGGGACTGCACGGCGATGCTCTTGGACACGAAGTCCGCGAGCGAAGCCAGGGTTGCTGCATCGGCCTTGTCGAGCTCGACGTAGCGGTCGAAGCCGGCTTGCTTTCGGAAGTCGTCCAGCATCTGACTGAGCCCGTGGTCCTTCACGCCGACGCCGACCAGCACGGTCGTGAGTGAGGTGAGATGGGCGAGCTTGCGTGCGCCTTCGATCGCTTTGCGTACCTCCTTCGGGGTGGACCGGCTGGCGTTTTCACAGCCGTCGGTCACAACAAAGATGATGCCGTTGACGTCGAAGTCGTGGCCCTCGAGTTGGGCGCCATAGGTGCACAGGGACGCGACGGCTGTGTACGCCGCATCGCACAGGGCGGTGCTCCCCTGAGCCCGGATCGAGCCCTTGTAGTCCTTCGGAGAGCATGCGACGAGGGGCCGGTACCCGTGCACCTCGCGGACTTGATGGTTGAACGTGGTGAAGCGCAGCATGAGGTTGTCCGAGCGCGGCGAGCTGCCGCAGGAGCGGACGACCTCTGCGACACAGCGCTCGATGTCTTTGGCGAAGCCCCCGACACTGCTGCTGCAGTCGGCGGCGAGAGCGACGAGCGTGTACTCGCTGGCGCCAAGGTCGGTTGGACGCGCGGCGGAGAACGCATACGTCGAGCCGGGCATTGGGTGGCTGTCCATGGAAGGGTTGTCGAATCGAGGCATCGTCTGGGTCCTTTCAGGCTACGAGGGCGTCTTGGGTTGTGATGAGCTTCATGCCCTGGGCGGACAGGTCTCGAACGAAGGCGTCAGCCTCTGCTTCGAATCCTGGAACGGGGCTCGACGCATCCTTCAGCAGATGGATCTTCTGCACCAGTTCGGGCGCGCCAAACTGTTGTGCGATGTCCCGTACGGTGTTGGCCAGGCAGTGCGATAGCGCTTCGCCAGCCATCAAGATGACGTCAGCATCCTGAAGCGTGGACACGAAACCGCTGTTGAGCTGGGTGCCGGGGTCTTCGGGGTCGGGGACCTCCGCTTGTACGCCGGAGAAGTGCTCCGTCCAGGGGTTGCTGCCCTTGGTGATGACATCGACGACCGCGAACCGGTCCTCCCAGGCATGCAGAGCCGCGGCCAGTTTGGGGGAGATGCAGTGCCCCTCGTCTCCGATCAGGCAGTGGTAGGGCCAGATCGTATGAGGGTAGCGGCCGCGGGTCTCGAGCGCCTCGAGGTAGGCTAGCGAGCGGTCATGCAGCGCGGGCCGTGCGGTCGTCCACCGGCCTTGGTTCAAGTCGTCGGCGGTGATGCGGGTGAAAGGGTCGGGTCGTTGCCCCGAAGCACTGCGCCACCACATCGGGTGGCTGATATCGACCTTTCGGTGCGAGTCGAGCGTGACGTGAACATCTTCGAGCTTGTCGCCGATACGGTCGATCAGCGTGGCCAAAGCGTCGATGTCGCGCTCGGCACCGGGCACGAAGAGCGCGCCTGCGGGGTCACAGAAGTCGTTTTGTGGATCGATGATGACGAGATGGGTCTTCATGGGGATCGAGTTCCTTCGATCCCATCGTGACTCCTATTGGTGGTGTGACAACCTTTTATTTAGGTGTGCGGGCGCGCAATGGCCGCGGCGGAGGAGGGCCTGCTTCGATGCGCGTGCTCGCGGGTCGCTGCAAGCCAGGCTTCATGCCGCGGATTCGATACACGGAGCGGACGTTCTTCCGCTGGACCCAGGCCTGCATGTGGTCGCCGCGCTGGGTGATGTATTCGAACCCCGCGGGCTTTGCTGGCAGCGTGCGCAACACGGTGGTCTCGTCATCCATCGGCAGTCCGGCGACGTTGTCGCGAAAGCCACGGCCGTACATGAAGTACTGCTCGATGTTGCTCAGGTACAGCACACCGACCTGCGCGTCCGCCTGTTCGAGGACTCGAGCGACCTCGGCGACAACACCACGCTCGGTGAAGTCGCCGCGTTTGGTGACGATCCGTCCGGTCCGCGCGAGTGTTGCCACGCGGCCATACTGCGTATCGTCGTCGAGGATGCTGTGAACGCCCAGTTCTTCGAAGCGGGTCCGGGTCTTGGCGAGGGAGGCCGCCACTTCGGGTCGGGCTCGGTCGTACAGCGCCCGCAGCCGAATCCGCCGGGTGGGATCCGGCGCTGCGACGGCGAGCAGCCGCTGCACGGCGGGCTCCGCATCCTCGCCCCACAAGGCTTCGAACGCCGCCCCGTCGTTCGCATGCGCGAGGAAGGCCAGGTGAAGCGCATGAAGGTCGACGACGTCTTGGTCGAAGTCGACGAGCACCATGAACGACGGCGCGGCCCAACCGGCGAGCACGTAGTTTTGGGCCGCTCCCACTCCAACGTAGACCCCGTCGTGGCCGGCGATGTCCTCTCGCACGAGGTCGAGCCGCCGCTCGTTGGACACGAGATAGTGGGTGTCGTTGGTGAGTTTTGCTGGAGCCGGATCGGAGGCCAGGCGCGCGACTTCACCCAGCCCCGGAGGAATCTCCGAAGCTGTGCCAGCCAGCGTTGCGATCACCAGGAGAAGACTTGCCCATCCCATCGCAGGCATGACGCGCTGCGGGGGCACGCCCATTCCGGGCGGAGCGGTTCAGGCGTCGTCTTCGGAGTCGTTGCCGGAGCTCTGCCCTGGCAGCAGGATCTCATCGCCCCATCCGCCGTCGGGGACGTCGAAGATTCCGCTACGGAGGTTGTCCTCGGCGGTGATCGTCTGCCCGTCGAGGAACTTCCGCAGCGCCGCGTCCATCTCGTCGAGCTTGTTCGGATCAGAGGCACTGGCCGGACCGCTGGGAGGTGGGGAGGGGGCCTGTGAGCCCCGCGGGCGATTGACGCCTCGGGCGGCGGGCTGAATCCGGGGCGGCTTCGGACTCGTCGCTGGCGGCGTCGGCACGTCTTCCGGCCGGTAGATCTGAGTCCCGCCAGCGGCAGGAACCGGAGGGATCGGAGGCGGGGAGGGGGTCCGCGCGACGGAGGCGGGCGGAGGTGCGGGCAGACGTGTTGCCGGATGTGCGGACTCCGGCGCGTCGACCATTCGGATCCAGGGCGTCTTGTCGTCCTGGAGTTGCCGCCACACTCGTTCGAACGCTCCCAGTGCCGCAGTCGCGGACGGCGGTCGGTCGTCTCGCTCCTTGGCCATCAGCGCGGTGACCAGCCGGGTCACGAGTTCCGGTACTTCGCTCGGCAACGGTTTGGCCTCCATCGACACCTGCTGGAAGAGCAGGCCACGCGGGTCGGCGGCACGGAACGGCGCCTTGCCTGCGAGCATGTGATAGAGGATGACGCCCAGCGAGTACAGGTCGGCACGAGCATCGACACCGGTGCCCATCGCCTGTTCCGGGCTCATGTACGCGGGCGTGCCTACGATCGCGCCGACCTTGGTTTGCAGGCCGTCGGAGACCTGCTTCTTCAGAAGCTTCGCGATGCCGAAGTCGACGATCTTGAGCAGCTCACGGCGCTCGTGATCCAACGTGACGAAGATGTTGTCGGGCTTGAGGTCGCGGTGCACCACGCCGTGGCCGTGGGCGTGTTCCAGTCCACGCAGCAGTTGAATGCCCAGCCAGACGACCTGCGGGGCGGGATACGGCTCGCCCAGGACGGAGCCAAGCTCCACACCTTCGAGCAACGGCATGACGATGAACTTCAAGCCGTGATTGGTCTCCCCACAGTCGAAGACTTCGATACAGTTGGGGTGGTCGAAGTTTGAGGCCGCCCGCGCCTCACGATCGAAGCGCCGCGAGACGTCGTTGTTGAGGCTGTACTCCGGCCGCATGAACTTGATCGCAACCTTGCGATCGAGCGTCGCGTGCCGACCACTAAAGACGACCGCCATGCCACCCATGCCGAGGAATCCGTCCACGACATAGCGCTTGGCTACGACGGTCCCGAGCAGCGGCTTGAGCGCGCGGGGGAGTTCGACCGAGTGAGCGGGCATTGAGGCGCCCCCGAGGGTAGCAGGACCGGGGGCCGACGTCGTACTGCTGACGCTCAGGTGAGCGCGTGTCGGACGATTCTTTGTCGATCCTGTCCGAGCGGGGCCTGCCGAATCCGCGTGGCTCGCACCAGGGGATGGCTGAGTTCCGGCTTGGAGTGGCCGCTCTCGCCGCCGTGACCGGTCGGTCGTGGCGTGTGGGCCTCTCTCCGAGATCGCGCAGCTCCGGCTATGAAACCGGTGCGCTTCTGGGCCGGATGGGCCTGGGGCAAGACCGCCTGGCCGACCCCGGGCCGGGCAGCCGACACGGTGGCCGAACGTCCGCCTACCAGCCGCCGCCGGCACATTTGCAGTCCGCGTATTCGCCGCTGGACAGGCAGGTCTGCTCGGCGCTCGTTCCATCGTCACACCCGCACGCCCGGATCTCCCCAATCGCGACCAGGTCGTCACCGTCCGGACAGCCCTCCACCGCTTCGGGAACGTCCCGGCCGTCAGCATCATCCGCCGGGTCGCCCTCGTCGTCACAGGCCGGCCCGAGCGCCACAGCCAAGAGCAAGGCGGCCATGGCACGACGAACGTCCTTCATGAGGAGACGATATCATGCACCGCTCGCTCGCGTTCGCGCCCGCTGCAACCCAGCCTGACACCGCGCGGCCGCTGTCGTACGCTCGCGTGGATTCATGGCTGACGCGAAACCGACCACCGGCGCCGTGTCGCTTCGGGTCCTCGACAACCTGCGATTTGATCTGCCCGCAGGTCTGGTCGTGTTCCTGATCGCGCTCCCCCTGTGCCTGGGCATCGCCCATGCTTCCCACGCACCGCTTCTCGCCGGGCTGATCGCTGGGATCGTCGGCGGACTTCTCATCGCGCCGCTGTCGGGTTCGGCGCTGAGCGTCAGCGGTCCTGCCGCGGGCTTGCTCGTGGTGGTCATGGCGTCGATCGACGACCTGGGCTTTGCGACGTTCCTCGTCGCGGTCGTCCTCAGCGGCGTGTTTCAGTTGCTGTTGGGCCTGATGCGGGCAGGGGTCATCGCGTACTACCTGCCCCACACGGTCATCAAGGGGATGCTCGCGGGGATCGGGGCCGTGCTGGTGCTCAAGCAGCTTCCGCACGCCGTGGGATTTGAAGCGGACTTTGAGGGTGACCTGTCGTTCTTTCAACCGGACGGTCACAACACGCTCACTGAGATCCCCTACGCGCTGGGGCACATCCATCTTGGCGCGATGGTGACCGCGGCGTTCGGACTGGCGGTCCTCATCCTGTGGACCCGCGTCGATGCCCTGAAAAACCTGCGCTTTCTGCCAGGCCCGCTCGTCGTCGTCGTCGGATCGATTGCACTCAACGCGTTCTTCGTAGCGTTCGTTCCCGCGCTGGCGATCTTCAACCCGGCAGACATCGCGGATGGCGCGATGCTGGTGACGATTCCGTCGTTCTCCTCCAGTGCCGAACTCTTCGCGGCCCTGCAGACGCCCGACTTCACGCAGATATCCAATCCTGTCGTCTGGAGGATCGCGGGGGTTCTCGCGGCGATCGGGAGCGTCGAGACCCTCCTTTGCCTCGAGGCGGTCGACAAGCTCGACCCCCTCAAGCGGACATCACCGGCGAGTCGCGAGTTGTTGGCGCAGGGTTGCGGCAACGTCGTGAGCGGGCTCCTCGGCGGTCTGCCGGTGACCTCTGTCATCGTGCGTAGTTCGGCGAACGTGCAGTCCGGTGGGCGCACGTGGTTCTCCGCGTTTGTGCACGGCATCCTGCTTGTTGTTGCGGTGCTGTTCGTCGCTTCGTTCCTCAACCTCGTTCCGCTCGCGGCTCTGTCCGCGATCCTTCTGCACGTTGGGTACCGGTTGGCCCCGCTGAGCCTCTTCAAGAGGGTTTGGTCTGAAGGTCTCGACCAGTTCCTGCCGTTCATCGTCACGTTCACCGGCATCTTGTTCGTAGACCTGCTCAGCGGCGTGTTGATCGGCCTGTTTGTCGGCGTTGTGTTCGTGCTGCGGGTGCACTTGCAGCACCCTTTTTGGGTCGATCAAACCTCGACGGTGGACGAGGACGGGCACGACCGATTCCTCGTGAAGTTCGGCGACAACATCTCGTTCCTCAACAAGGCGAACGTGAACAAGAAACTCCACGAGTTCCCCAACGGGTCCGTCGTCGAGCTCGACCTGCGTGAGACCAAGCATGTTGACCACGACGTTGCGGAGATTCTAGGCGACTTCGCGGAGTCGGGGGCGTACCGCGGCGTGCGAGTGGAGATTCTAGGCGACTACGCGAACCTGCAGGGCCCGGTTCGCACCGCCGTCGACCGGGCCAAGAAAGCCAAGCCCCGGGCCAAAGAGATCGCCAAGGCTGACGGCCTGGCGAGCGTGACTCGCTAGAGCGACGACCGGTTTGAATTCAACCCGCAATGCACGCCTCTGGCCACTTGTGGCAGCGTTGCTCGGCGCTCGACGGACCTCCAGTCCGCCTTCGGCCTCCCGCCTTGCCACGAGCGCCCAGTGACGCACCTTGCGAGTCGTTTCAAACCGATCGCCGCTCTAGCCGAATCGCGCGAAGCGCTCGCTCAAAGGGGAAGGGTGGTGCGGATGAAATCCGCCCCTGCCGTATGACAGTCGCCGCAGCCGTCGACGCCGGTCGCATCCGCGTACGTGGTGCCTTGGAACGACTCGTACCAGTACCAGTTGTCGACGCTGCTGCCCGCGGCAACCTTGACCATGACGGCCCATCCGCCCACGTCCGGACCGGCGCCGTACAGTTCCTTCACCACCGATGAGCCGACAGGATGGTCCTCGCTCCCAGCCTCGAGTGACTCCAGCAGCGTAGCGTTGACGAAGGTGCGGACGCCGTCGAAGTGGGGCCCCCGCGAGGGGTGACGCTCGGCTTCTGCGTCCCAGCGGGCGTAGTTGCCCGCCTCCAGCCACGGCAACAGGGTCGCGGCATCGGTCGGCGGCGGGGGCTCGTCCGGCGCACCACTCGAAGCATCCGACGTGTCAGCCACGTCTGTCGTGTCGCCGACTGTCGCGTCCGTGGAGTCTGCGGCGCTCGTGCTCGTGCTCGTGCTGGGCGCAGGTCCCGAGCTCGGTGAGCCTGATGTCGTACCAGCACCTACCGAGGACTCGGACGCGTCGGAAGCCGCGGACGACGTCGTCGAGGTCGAGGTCTCCGATGCGGATCCCCCGTCGTCGCCGCAGGCGGGGCCGAGCGCGAGGACGGGGAGCACGGCGGACAAGCAGAACAGCGAGCGCATCACCGCCACGGTACGCCGACCGACCCATCTGGTTACGCCGGCCCATTTCGTGCCGATCCTCGCAGTGGGGTTCCAGGGTTACCATCGGTTGGCGTATGCACGATGGTCCACGCGCATGGGGGGTGCTTCGTACCCTGCTCGGAGTCAGCGTCGGGCTCATGGCTGTCTTGGTGATCGTCGCCTACGCGAATGGCAACCACGCCGGCGCTTGGGTCCTGGCGCTGGGGGGAATGCTGGTGGCGCCGGCACTGCTTGTGAAGCACCGCCCCGGCGCTCTGTATCGGGTCGGCAACTATGTCGGCGCGGTCGTGGTCGGCGTCGTTGTTGCCCTCGCGTGGATCCGCGGAGGGTTGCTCGTGGAGATCACGGCCTGGCTCGTGCTCATCCCGATGATCGCCTCGATGGTCGGGCGGGACCGCGGGGCGCTCGCCTGGGGGGCAGCGGTGGTGACACTGGTTACGCTCTTGGCAATCGCCGAAGCGCTCGGTTGGCCGCCTCACCGGAGCCACCCGCCCCTGCTCACCCGCTGGCTCTCGCAGGTTGGGATCGTCGCGCTGTCGCTGTGGCTGGTCCGGCGGGTCCGCCACATCACCCGAGCGCGGCAGAAGCTTCTCTCGGACCAAGCGGTCGCTGGACAGAAGCTCGAGAGCCTCGGCCGACTCGCCGGAGGTATCGCGCACGACTTCAACAACGTCTTGGCAGTGGTCTTGGCGCGCGTCGATGACGTCATGCAAGAGGCCGGCAAGGACCATCCGCAATACGATGACCTCCGGGCGATTCGTACGGCGGCGAAACGGGGAGCCTCGCTCGCCAGTGAGCTGGTCGCGTTCAGTCGGCGAGGTCCGGCGACGTACGACGTGATGCGCCCCCTGGACGTGGTCCGTGGAGCCGAGCAGGTCCTCGGCCGATTGATCCACGAGAATGTGACGCTCGTCGTGGAGGCCGACGAGTCCGTCGAGGCGATCGAAGGCGACCGGGACCACCTGCTGCAAGTGTTGCTCAACCTCGCGATCAACGCTCAGGATGCCATGCCGCAGGGCGGCTGTCTGAGGATTCAGTTGTGGGCGGACGCGGTGACCCAGCCGACCGGAGCCGCGACCGGCGTCATCCCACCCGGATGCTACGCCGTCATCGCGGTGAGCGACGAGGGCTTGGGGATGACTCCGCAGGTGCAGGCCCGGGTCTTTGAGCCGTTCTTTACGACCAAGGACCGCGGCCGCGGCAGTGGAATCGGACTTGCCACGGTGCACGCGATCATCACGCAGCACGGCGGCCACGTGCGGCTCTCCTCCGAGGTCGGTGTGGGCTCGAGCTTCGAGGTCTTCCTGCCGCTGACGAGTCGCTCCGACGAGTTGCGGGAGACGACGGATGACACCGTCGGTCGAGAGCAACGACGGCGGCTGCGCGTGCTGCTGGTCGAAGACGATGCGTTGGTTCGCCGTGCGCTGGAGGTCATGCTGTCCCGTGCGGGACACAAGCTCGTGACGGCGGCCAACGGTGCTGAGGCCCTCGCGCGTTGGGAGGACGCTCCCCAGCCGTTCGATGTGGTCCTGACCGACGTCTTGATGCCAGGCATGACCGGCCCCGACCTCGTTCGCCAGCTCCGGTTGACCGAGCCGGACCTACGAGTCGTCTACATGTCGGGCCACGTCGAGGACGCGATGCGCGACGTCGACCTCGAGCGAGAGCATGCGCTCTTCGTTCGAAAACCGGCCTCACGCGCGGCGCTGCTCAACGCCCTCGAGCAGGCCGCGGCGCGGGATAGCATTCAGCCCTCGCAGAACCCGACGGTCGCGTAGGCCGCCAGCGGCGACCGGTAGTCGGTACAGCTTTGCTCGCCGGGGCACTGGGGCGCTTCGAGGTCGCACAGCTGGGCGCAGCACTGCTCCCCGGATCCCTCGTCACACTGCGATGCGTCGGTGCATAAAAAACCCTGGTCGCACTCGCCAGCGGTCGTGCAGGGCGCGTCGACCGTCGTGACGGCCGCGAGGTTGCACGCGAATCCGAGTCCCGCAGGCATGCAGCCGTTTCCGGGCGGGCAGGCGTCGTCGGCCAGCGGATCGCAGATGGTTCCGCAGGAGCCCACGTTGACGCTCCCCGAGACTGTGCACAGGGTCCCGTCGGCGCACGGGTTTGCATCGCAAAGAGCGATGCAAGTGCCTTCGTTCGTGCGGAGACTGTCGGCATCCGACGGGGAGCAGGTGAGCCCGGGCTCGCACGTGTCGACGCCCAAGGCGAACGCCCCTTCCACGGAGCAGGGCTCGCCGAATCCAGCGGGCTCGGGGGCAACCGGCGCACAGCGAGTCCCGGTCCAAAGGGAACCGCCGTCGTTGGCCCACGGGGCGCACTTCTCTCCTTCGGGGCAGTCCTGATCTACGGTGCTGCACTCGATGGCGTTGCCACCGCTGCCGGGGCCGGGCGGAGGCGGGCAGGTGAAGCCGCAGTTTCCTGTCGTGGCATACCCCTCGTCCGCACCCTCCGTCTCCCACAGAGCCCCGGTATCCGTTGAGCCGGTGCCTGTCGTCGCTGTGCTTGCTTGGGTTGGACCCCCGGTGGTCTCCGCGCTCGTGTCGACCGCGACTGTGCCGGCCGAGCCCGAGGTGCCGGTCGTGCTATCGGCAGCCTCCCCTTGGGCCACGGCGGACTCACAGCTGGCGAGCAGCAATGCGAGGAGAGCGACGGATGGCTTCATCGATGGCGCCTCCGGGTCGCGGCGATTGCGACGCCCAGCAGCATCGCGAGCCAGCCCGAGCCCCCGCTGCCCGTACGGCAGCCGCCGTCGTCATCGAGTGCGCCGGGAGCTCCTCCTGTGGATGTGCCCCCCGAGGACACCCCGGTCGTCGAGCCCGGTGAGCCGGAACTCGCCGTGTCGTCCCCCGCGTCCGTGCTATCGCTTCCGTCGTCGCCGCTCGAGGAGCCGCCGGTACTGCCCCCGAAACAGCCCAGCAGAGCGTCGGTCGCCGCGTTGTATTCGCCCAGCGCGGCGTTGATCGCCGGAAGGTTGTTGATCTCGTTGGCGGGGAGGGCCCCCGGTTGGTATTGCTGAATCACGGCAGCGTTCGGCATCTTGCTGTCCCAGCTGGGCCAGGAGCCCGAGTTCGAGAGTCGGACGTTCGCCCCATCGGGAAGAACCACGGTGTCGTTGCAGCACGTGTCTGTGTTGCGCTGGGCGCCGAGCACGTTCGGTACCGGGCCCAGGCCTTCCACTTCTGCGAACATCGGGTCCGCAGTCATCTCTGCCGGAGAGATGCGGCTGTACAGGCGGGTGAGGTATGGCCAGGTGTCGAGCAGGTCCGTCGCGTGCACCATGGGGTCGCTGATGTACTCGCGATAGCGCTCGATGAACGCTGCCTCGTCCCAGGCGCTGAGGTCCACCACGCGCTCGTAGCAACTCAAGCAGGCGTACAGAAGACTCGGATCGACACCGGGCGGTGCCGGGATGAACTCCCGGAGCAGGATCGGCACGAGTTCGTGGGTGTACTCGCAGGTGTCGGTGCAGACCACCAGGCCTTGCGCCTCCAGGACCTCGACGACGTTCACCGGGTCGATGTTCACGAAGTCATCGGGGTTGAACCCGGTCGCGTCGACCGGCGTTGGGTCGACCACGTTGCTGTTCCCGGCATACTCGGTGACGAACGCGCGACCACCGGCTTCGTTGAGGGCGGCTGAGACAACGTCCGCGTATGCAGGTGCCCGCTGCAGCCAGTCGAGCTGCAGGTTGTTGAGCCGAACGTGTCGGTAGTTCGTGGGCAGCACGCGGGACTCGCCGAGGAAGATCGCGCGAATGTCCATGTCGTCTTTGGCTGCGACCGCGGTGAGCCGCAGCGGGATGCAGGGCTCATCGCCTTCGTACCGAATCACGATGGGATGCAGGTCTTCGATGCCCGCGAGGTGTCGGAGCCGGAATGCGACGAACACCGAGCCCTCGTCGATGTATTCGTCGAACAGACCCGGCGCGAGCGGATTGGGTGCGTAGCCGTTGGCTTCCAGCCACTGCATCATCGACGCCGACGTCCCTCCTTGCAGGATGACGTACTCGAACGCTCCGGCCGTGGAGAGCTCCAGGACGTCGACGCCAGGGTCGATCGAGGCCCCGCCGCCGTCGGGATCCGTGATGAAGCCGGTGGAGATCCCCGTCGCGGAGCCCCCATTACATTCGTTCGTGCCGTTGACGATGCCGTAGCTAGGCACGGTCGCACTGCGGAGCGTGTTGATGAACGCCAGCGACCCCACCTCGATCTCGGGCACCACGGGAACCGGCACGATCCACGAGAACTGGTCGGCGTCGCCGCCGTCGTAGTTGATCTGGACGTGTGCCTCGACGAAGCCGCCGCCTTGGGCGAACACGATGGTCTCGCCAGTCTGGTCGACCGGCATTCCGCCCATGGGCCCGCCGCCGTCGCAGAACGTGCCGCCGCATGCCGCCGCCGTGCTGGGTGCCGCGAGGTGAGCGAGGAGCGCGAGGACCGGCGCGGCGCAAAACGCGGATAAGGCAAGGCGAGACATGCGGCAATCAAACATTGATCACATTGCTGTTGTCAATGTTGGATTTGGAATGGTCAGGGCGGGTGGGGAACCTCCCGGCACGGCGTAGACCCCGCAGTCCACCTCTCGCGGTAGGCTGCGCGCGTTCACGGAGCGCACGCGATGGCATTCAAACTCGAGCCCGGCATTGTCACTGGAACCGCACTTACCGACCTCTACGACTACTGTCAGGAGCACACTTGCGCGCTCCCGGCGGTCAACGTCATCGGGTCGCACAGCGCCAACGCGGCCCTCGCCGCAGCGCGCGAAGCGAAGGCTCCGGTCATCGTTCAGCTGTCCAACGGTGGCGCCCACTTCTTCGGCGGCAAGTTCTTGGACAAGGGTGCCGGCGGGGTGGCCGGAGCCGTTGCCGCTGCGCACTACGTCCGCTCGATCGCCGAGGCGTACGGCGTCGCGGTCGTGCTGCACACCGACCACGCGGCCAAGAAGCTGATCCCTTGGGTCGAAGGCATGGTCGAGGCCGGCGAGGCTCACTTCGAGCAAACGGGCAAGCCGCTGTACAGCTCGCACATGCTCGACCTCAGCGAAGAGACGCTGGAGGAGAACCTGCAGATCAGCGCTGACATGCTCACGCGGCTGAACAAGATCGACATGGGGCTGGAGATCGAGCTCGGCGTGACGGGCGGCGAAGAGGACGGCGTCGACAACTCCGACCTCGACGACTCCAAGCTGTACACCCAACCTTCCGAGGTTCTCGCCGCCTACGAGAAGCTGAACGCGCTCGGGTCATTCTCGGTCGCCGCTTCGTTCGGCAACACCCACGGCGTCTACAAGCCGGGTAACGTCCAGCTTCGCCCCAGCATCCTCAAGAACTCCCAGGAAGCGATCGCGGCCAAGCACGGCGGCGGACCCAAACCACTGCACTTCGTGTTTCATGGCGGCTCCGGGTCGAGCCCCGAGGAAATCGCCGAGGCCGTCTCGTACGGCGTGGTGAAGATGAACATCGACACCGACACACAGTGGGCGTTCTGCCGCCCGATCAAGACGTACATGGATGACAAGGATGCCTACCTGAAGACGCAGCTGGGCAACCCGGAGGGCGCGGACAAGCCGAACAAGAAGCACATCGACCCGCGCGGTTGGGTGCATCTGGGCGAGAAGGGCATGCGGGACCGGTTGGTTCAGGCGTTCCGGGATCTGGGTGCGTTCGGCAAATTCGGCGGCTGAGGAAGAGTGTCCGTGCCCCGCTGCACACGATGTGAACGTGCCCCGATGACGTGGGGGCGCGTCGGGACGCTTGCGTTGCTCTTGACCGCTTGTGCGGACGGGGGCAGCGAGGACGGTGGCTCGACCGGGATGGAGTCGGGCCCGGAGACAAGCACCTCGGTCGCGTCCTCCTCCTCGGCGGGACTCGAGAGCACGGGTACGACCGGGTCCGCGTCCTCCGGTGGGGCGAGCGATACCGGGAGCAGTTCTTCGGGGACAACAACCTCAACGCAGGGCACGGGCACCGCGGGAGAGTCCTCGAGCGGAGGCGCTCGCGGCTTGGGGGGGCTGATGGGCGCCTGCGGGGTGCTCGACGCCGCGGCCCTCACCGGGGACGAGCCGGGGTTCGTCGTCAACACACTCGACTTTGGCGAGGTTGGCTTCGACTACGATCTCCTGACACCCGGAGGCCAGGCGGTGTTTGACGCGGGCAACCTCGGCGGCAGCTCGTTATTCTCCGAGGTCATCTCGTTTGATGTGCTCGCTCGCTGTGAGTCCGCCGAGCTGCTCAAGACCGAGACCGAGATCGAGTACGACCAGAAGGGGACTCGCACCGACCTCTTGGTCGAGTTTGACGGCACGAAGATCGGGGTCAGTGTCACCCGCGGGCAGGGCTTTCCGCTCGAAGACCCCTACTCGGTGAAGCAGGCGCAGGCGCTGCTCGAGGACAAGCTCTCTGACATCCCGCTCAGCACGGCCAACGTCGCGCCTGCGGACGCGTGGGAGAAACAGGTCCTGCACATCATCGCGTACGGGCCCATGCATGCGCAGAGCCTGCAGACCGCGTACGGCACGCTAGGCCCGGAGTTCACGCTCGACACGGTTGTGGTCGTGACGGTGACCGAAGGCGAAGACCTGTTCATCTACACCGAGTGAGCCGCGGCGGTCGCGGTGTCCGGCGAGGACATTCGCCGGCGGTCTCTTGGGAAGGGCACCTGTTCGGGTTCATCGGTGGCGTGTTGGCAGCTCGAATGCTGCACAAGCGCGCGCAACGATAGGCGCCGTCAGGCGTCCGGCGTTCGGGTGCCGGGGACGAACGTCCCGCCCGGCGGGATCCGATCGGCTTCATTGCCGCTGGGGATAGGGCCTGGCCAAACCGAGACACTCGCCGCAGCGACCCGCTGCCCGCGGCCCTCGACCCAGGTGTCACGCTCGGCGATCCACGCGAGCACGGCCGTTCGCGCGGCGTCGGTGATCTCGCGGTCGTCCGACGCGTCGGCCACGGTGAGCCCGGTGGAGAGCGTCCAGCGAAGGGTCATCGGTCGGTTGGGGTCCTTGGGCGTGTTGTCCTTGATCTCTTGCAGACGTGCGAGCTCGGCCATGCGCTCCGCCTCGGCTGCCTGCTCGGCCTCGAGCATGAAGGCGCGCTCCTGTTCGTCGAGAGGACGCATCGCCTCCCGAAGTCGTGCTTCCGTCTGCGGCTCGAGCGTTGTGACGAGCCGCAGCACCTGGGTGAACGCCGGACGGTCCTCGAGCCAAGTCTGCGCGGTCGCAAGGTCTGGGAACTCGGCGCAGACGACCTCGCCGGTCTTGAGATCGCGGATGTTGAACTCGATCTTGGACATGCGCGGCCCAGTGTACGGCTGAGCGCAGCCCGTTGCGGTGTCACACGAGAGACACCGACGCTTGCTCGCTGCCCGGGTCCTCCTCAGCCCGAATCGAAGCCGAGCTCGCGTCGAGCTTTCCGGGTCAAGCCGGAGGCGACAATGCGATGCGACGCTTGGAGCAACGCTCGGAGTTCGGCGTCCGGCGGGCCGTCGGGCCCATGATGCTGCACCCACTTCATGCCGCGTGATGCGAAGTACGGAGCCGGCCGCAGACCCGGCTGCTCACACAGAACGTCGAAGTCGATCGCATCGACCTTGAAAATGAACGCTGGGGCGTCGGCCGCCAAGCCGCCGATGGCGAACACTTTGGAGCCCACCTTCCAAACGTGCGCGCCTCTCCACTGGATGACGTGGTTGGTGCCGCGGAGGGCACCGCAGAAGTCGTTGAACTCGTCGTACGTCACGTTGGGGTCGCTCGGATCAAGGGCGAAGAGTGTCGGGTATCTGGTCGGAAGCGGCTCAGGGCCGCGGCGGAAGAGCGGCGTCGAGTTGGGCGCGTAGCGCTTTGGGGCTGGAGGTTGGCTTCTGACAACTCCCGCGTTCACAGACAAAGGCGGTTGCCTGGCCCTCGAGGGCACGCTTCCCGGAGAGTGCCGGGTAGGATGCTTGCTTGTCTGCAGCGAGACCCGAGCCGGGAATCTGAACGGGGAGTACGTGTGCGTGGTTGTCCCCGGCCACAGCCGCCCACAGTGCTGCGGTGGTGGGGTCGTCGGCATCCCCCGCGACGACAACTTCTCGGACCGGACCCACGGCATGTCCGATGGCCTGAAGCAGAAACCCGGACCGGAATGGTTGGGTGCTCGCCGTGCCAACCGAGCGCGTGAGCAGGTCGTAGCCCAACGCGTAGAGTTCCTCATCGCCCGTGATTGCACCGAGTTCGAGCGCGAGCCGGATCGCAGCGGAGCCACCGCTGGGCATGACGCCGTCGTCCATGTCGGCCAGTCGCACCGGGAGCTCGGTGTCTGCTCGGGCGTTCCGCATCAGTGCGATCTGTGTGGGTTCGTAGAAATCGCTCGAGATGACTGCGGCGAGGGCCACTGCGCCATCCAGCCACCGCAGGTCTCCGGTCGCGGCGTGAAGTCGAACGAAGCCCAGCGCCGCAAGGGCATAGTCCTCGAGGAATCCGACCCCGAGCGACCGCTCCCCGCGATAGCCACGAACGAGTTTGCCCTCGTTCCAGCAGGTCTCGAGGATGAACGACGCTGCCTCTGCGGCTGCATCCGTATACCGAGGCTCGTCGAGCCAGCGCCCCGCGTCGGCCAGCGCCATGATCGCCAGGCCGTTCCAGGCGACCAGAACCTTGTCGTCTCTATTCGGCTTGGGACGCGATGAACGGGCTTCGGCGAGCTTGGGTAACGAACGCTCGACGGCGGCCTCGATCGCGTCGGCGGACAGACCGAGAGCGTCGGCGACCTCTGCGTCCGGGCGTCGGTGGAGCACGCTGCGACCCTCGAGCTCGCGGTCGCCTCTCGCGGTGACCCCGTAGACGCGCGCGATCATCTTCGCGTCGTCTGCCCCGAGTGCACGCTGGAGCTCGTCGGGGGTCCAAGAGTAGAACGCCCCTTCACCGCCGGGGTCGTCAGCATCGAAGCCCACGATGAATCCCCCGCCGGCCCCCCGCCAGTATGCGACCAGGTCATCGAGGATCGCTCGCCCCGCGGCGACGAAATCCGGTCGCTCGAACGTGATGCCAGCCTCGACGTACAGCGAGGCCAGCTGCGCGTTGTCGTAGAGGGTCTTCTCAAAGTGTGGGATGTGCCAGCGCCGGTCGACGGCGTAGCGATGGAAGCTGCCGCCGGCGTGGTCACGGACCCCCCCGCGAAGCATCTGGTCCAAGGTGTTCAGCAGGTGTGTCTGCGTGGCCTCATCCGCCTGGCGTTTGACGTGGCGGAGCTCGGCGTGGAGCAGCGGTGCATTCGGGAACTTCTGCCGGTTCCCGAATCCGCCGTGGACCGGGTCGCGTTGGCGGGCGAGGGCGAGCATCGCCGCGTCTAGGGCGGAGGCATCCAGCGCGCCGGGCCGCTGCACGGATGCGAGGGCGCTGCGTTGCACCGCGGCGAGGATGCGTTGTCCCTTCGCTGTGGCTTCATCGCCGTGCTCGGCGTACGTCGCTCGGGCCTGCTCGAGGATGTCCATGAAGCCCGGCCGGCCCTGCTTCGCGTGCCGGGGGAAGTACGTGCCGCCCAAGTAGGGTTGCAGCTGCGGGGTGAGGAAGACGGTCAGTGGCCAGCCCGTGCTGCTGCCCAAGGCACCCACCGCGCTGATGTACAGCGCGTCGACGTCGGGACGCTGCTCTCGGTCGACCTTGATCGAGACGAAGTGCTCGTTGAGAAACGCCGCGATCTCGTCGTCCTCGAACGACTCCTCTTCCATCACGTGGCACCAGTGGCAGGTGGAGTAGCCGATGCTGAGGAAGATGGGCTTGTGCTCGCGCTTGGCCTTGCTCAGCGCCTCCTCACCCCAGGGGTGCCAGTCGACGGGGTTGTGGGCGTGTTGTTCGAGGTAGGGGCTGGGCTGGCCCAACAGGTGATTGCCTTCGCGACGGATTCTGGCGCGCTCGGGGTTGGGGGAGTCTGCGGGCTCCGTTGCGAGCGCCTCTGCGCTGCCTGGACTCCCCGCGACCACGGCTGTTGGGGGGGGGCGGGCCTCTCGGCTCCCTTCGATGCACGAGGGCAGGAGTGACAGCGCCAAAAGGGCGGCCGCGGTCGAAAGGGCGGAGCGCGGCACGTCCGGAGGCTTATCACAGGAATTTCGCCGAATCGGGAGGATGCGAGACCCTCGCGCTCGTGTTGGCAAGCGTGCTCATCGCGCCTCTGTGGGTGGGGGCCCCGCCGGAGGCCGGAGAGGAGCGCGGGGTGGTCGAGCTCGGCGTTGCGGCCGAGGTGCTCGCCCCGCCCGGGCAGAAAGTACCGGCGCGGCATCCGACCTACGGGGCGGCAATCCTCGCCTCTCTCTACGGCGATGCGAGCTTCAAGGCGATGCTCGGCTTTGGTTTCGACCACGTGGTCTACGGCTGGCTCGGGGATCCGGACGAGGGCGCGGTTGCGACAGGGGGCGTGTCTGCGGGAAGTCGGCCACAGAGTTTCCGCGGTCAGCTGTACCGGATGAGTCCCGTGGTTCGGCTCGGCCTCGAGAACGATGTGGCGTTCGGCTACGTCGGCGGCGCGCCGGGGTACGCCATTCGGACCGCCACGCTGACGTGTGTGAACGCCCCGTGCGCAGGTGGGCGGGCGGTCGAGCACGGGTTGACGATGGGGTTGGCGCTGGGGGCGATGTTCTCGCCGAGCAAGAAGGTCGGTTTTGTGATGGGCGGGGAACTCGGGCTCGATTGGTCGTGGTTTCCCCGTGGACATCCGGGGTTCGCGGCTTGGAACCAGGCGATGTCGGCGAGGCTGATCGCGGGCTGGTCGTTCTGATCGGCCCGCCGGATCCCAAAGAAGGTCTCCGCTCAACTCTCCGGCTCGCAGACGCCTCGTCGCGCGCACACGAATGTTGAAAAAAAGAGTGATCCAAGTGGAGGGTTCGTCCTCTACCACCACGAATGACACGATGCGATCGAATCTCGGCCGGCCTTCTTTCTCTCATCACGGCTACCGCAAGCACGGCGGCCACGGCCGCGGAGCCTTCTCAAGAAACGATGACCGTGTCGTTTCCCATCATCGAGCGTGTTGAGGTGGATGACGAACTCACCGGGGTCACATTTGTTGACACATTCGCCGATGACCTTGGCTTGGCGCTTCCGCCGTCGATGCTCTGCTCGCCGGATCGCGTCTGGTTCGACGGTGACTGCCGAAGTAGAGCCTGGGTCGACGCGAACTTGTCTCTCACAGGGTCCTCTCTTCAGATTATCGGATCTCGGTACAAATGGGGCGGGTCGAGCGTCATGATCGCGGAGCAGGTTAGCTCTGATACGTTCGAGCGCGCGGTTGTCAGCGACACAACGTTTCCGGCGGGAGCGGTACCCGTAGGTCCGTCAAGGAACGGATATGTCGTCGACGTGAAGATGCGGCAGAGTTTGTTCGACGATGGCGAATCCACGTTTACGCTGCTTACGGAGACGCTGAAACCCTCTGTCTCCAACGAGCCGGCGGTCGTCGGCTGGTATTGGGCGGTTGCTGATTGGCAGTCCATGGTCTATCAGCCCGGGTCGAATCCCAGCCGATGCGACGCCGACGGGTGCATTAGCTTGTATACCGACAGTGTATATGGCTGTGGCGAGATCCGGGATGCGATGAAATCCCGGACGAAAGCCCAGTGTATGCAGAGCGGTGACGGACTCATGGTTGTCTTGCTCGGTGCGGCGTCTGGCGTCTTTCTCGGGGTGGCGACTTTTGCGATTCTCACAGGCCCATCACTTGGAGCCGGCGCACCCGTCGGGGCAGCTTCTGGCGTCGCGGTTGCGGGAGCCGTCGGTGGGGCCGCATGGGCCTACGCCGATATGATGTGTGAGAATCAGGCGGTGCAGGCCGCCTTCGAACTACAGGTCCAGAACGGTTGTGTGAATACGGATGCCCCCGATGACCCAGATGAGCCCGGAGATGGCATTGAGCCGGCGACCGGCGCGGACGGGGAGACGGATGGCTGCCTTGCGTGCGTAGAGGAAACGACCGTCGAAACTGAGCATTTCGTATGGGACGAGGAGAAAGGCGAAGGCACCGTGACTCTCGAGCGCGAAACCGGATGCGTACGTTTCGCCTTCGATCCCGACGGCGAAGACGCTGATGGCGACGGCTACTGTGACGCGGAGCCCCAGGTCCTGGGCTGACCGAAGTCGTTGGAATGGCGGGGGTCGGTCAGCGGAACGGTGACGCTCTCCCACGACGCAACACAACGCCCACGCCGCGGAACTGGCCCGCAGCAGCGGAGAACCCTCTCGGAGGTCACGCGTGACCTGGGCCTGAGGCCCAGCGTCTTGGAAACTGGGGACGCCAAGCTGGCACCAGCATGAACAGGGACCCCACAGGAGGACTCACGACCAACGAACGCGACGAGTTGGCTGCCGGTTCCCGCTTTGCTGCTGCTTGGGCCCTTTGACGTGCACAATGGTCTGCAGGAACGGTGTTGCGACGCGATGGTGGTACGTTGCCCGTCCGCTGGGCATTGGCCGCAGACGTGACGCTGGCGACGAAAAAGAAACTCGTGAAGTGTGCCGCGAAATCCTGCGCCAGCTACTCCGAAGTTGGGGCGCACGTGAAGGACGTTGGACATCAGACGACACCCTGAATTGTTCCGTTCTGCCAACATCACAACAAAGGCTCTCCTGACTATTTCGTGGGCGGCGGAAGAGAGCGGAACGGCACGGCAGCGAGGTGTTGCGGCGTGTTCGAGGTGTTTCGGGCGTGACGAAGTGCGCAGCGGGTGAGGGCGGTAGCCTTGGGGTTGCAACACCGACCTCAGCCAACCCAGCCTGCATGCGCTCCAGCAGTCTACTCCGAACCCTCCTCGCCCTCCAACACACTCGTGTCCTTGACCTTGAGTTCGACAAGGACGCGCTCGTCGTCGACGTCTCCCCCACCTGGAAGGTCCCGCGCTGCAGCGGTTGTGGAAAGAAGCGCAAGAGCATCTACGACTCGCGCGTTCGGAGCTGGCGCCACCTCGACCTCGCGGGGATCAAGACCATCCTCCGCTACCGGCTCCGTCGCGTCAGCCGCAAGAAGTGCGGCGTGCTCGTCGAGAAGGTGCCCTGGGCAGAGTCCGCAAGCCGCTACACGTTCCCGATGGAGGGGCTCGTCGCCTATCACGCTCAGAAGACCGACAAGACCACCGTCGCCACGCTCATGCGCATCGCTTGGCGCACCGTCGGAGAAATCGTCGGCCGCTTCGTTCGTCGCGAGCGCGAGGACATCGGCGACCCCCTCGACAATCTGCGCCGGATCGGAGTCGACGAGATCAGCTACCGAAAGCACCACCAGTACATCACGACGGTGGTCGACCGCGACCGCGGCATCGTCGTCTGGGCGGCCAAGGGGAAGAACGCTGAGACCCTCAAGGCCTTCTTTGAGGCCATTGGACCCGAGCGTGCGGCGAAGATCGAGGCGGTCACGATCGACATGTCGGGCGCGTACATGAAAGCGGTCAAGGAGTCGGTGCCGAACGCCACGTTCATCTTCGACCGCTTCCACGTGCAACGGCTCGTCCACGACGCGCTCGACGAGGTCCGCCGAGACGAGGTCCGTTTCGCCTCCGTCGACGAGAAAATATGTCTCAAAAAGACACGGTGGCCAATCCAGAAGCGGCCCTGGAATCTCTCCGAACTCGAGACCGCGAAGCTCGCCGACCTCGAAGAACAGAACCACCCCATTTACCGCGCCTACCTGCTCAAAGAATCGCTCGCCGCGATTCTCGACGGCCGTCAGATTAACGTCGCAGCTCGCAAACTCGACGAGTGGCTCGAATGGGCTCGCGAGTCGGAGCTTCCTGCCTTCGTCCGCGTCGCGGGGACCATCGAAAGACACCGCGAGGGCATCCTCGCCTACGTCCGCACCCGGCTCAACAACGGCCGCGTCGAAGGTGTTGCCAGTCACGCCCAGTGATCGCGAAGCGGTCACGCTGGATGAACACGTGGACCACGCGGCGGCCAGGCGTCGCCGCGCTGCAAGGGATCGAGGTCAATCCGGGGAGGAGTCCGTGTCGACGACGTCCTGGAGCAGCTCGCGGTCGACGGTTTTTAGTTTCCGCCGAGCGGCGAGCCGCAAGCATGCAGTCGCGACGCGGTCGATGTCGCGAAGCTGACCGCTGGTCGCCTCGTGGATCAGTCCGAGGGCATCGGAGGCGAACACGCTGATTTTACCGTCGGCCTGCTGGATCCGGTGGGTGATGTACTCGACGGTGTCCTCGGGCGAAGGCGGTTCCAGTGCGATGCGGCAAACTCTTGATGCGATTGCCCTGGCTCCTCGTGGGCGCGTGAATGCAACGACAGCAATCGTGAATCTCGGCGAGGGGTGTCCTCAACTCGGGGAATGGGCACAGGGGTGTCAGCAGAACCCAGGCCAAGGCACGAAGAGGGCGTTTGTGGGCACAAGCAACCAATGAGGAACGAAGGTATGGGCTCTGGGGCGCCGCTGTGACCGTTTCACCGAGGTGAGGACACCCCCTCGCTCGCGTGTGGCAGACAGGGAGGCGTTTCGGAGGTCCGAATCCGCTGCTGGAACCGGATCATGGCCGCGGGGACGGCCTTCCTGCGGAGCAAAGGTGGTACGTTGACCGTCCGCGGGCCGTAGGCCTGGCATTGGGAAGATGCGGCGAGACATGTACCGAACCCTGGCCTTGAGTCTCGCGCTCGTCGCCTCGGGCGGCTGTGCGGTCCTCGAGCGGGCGACCGAATCCCGCACCCGGAAGCTGGCTCGCGAAGGTGTGCAGAAGCACTCGGCCGAGGTCAACGGCGACCATATCGAGTATTGGGACGGAGGCCATGGGGACGAGGTCGTGCTGTTGCTCCACGGATTCGGCGGCGACGCACTGTTCCAGTGGTTTCCCCAGATGCGTGCGCTCTCGGAACAACACCGGTTGATCGCACCCGATCTCCTCTGGTTCGGAGATTCGCACTCGCAGACTCGCGATTTTTCCGTTCAATATCAGGCGAATGCTGTGAACCGGCTCCTCGACGAACTCGGGGTCGAGCGGGCCCACATCGTCGGACTCAGCTATGGAGGAATCGTGACACACGAGCTCCTCGCGCAGGCGCCCGAGCGCTTTGACCGCGTGGTGCTTGTGTCGTCACCGGGTCGTGCCTTCGTTGCGGACGACAAGACGGAAGACTTGAAGCGGTTGGGGGCGGATTCGGCACAAGACGTCCTCCTGCCCCGCGATCACGAGAGCCTGAAACGGCTGATGTCACTGGCCTACCACGACCCTCCGTGGGTTCCTCGGTTTGCCGCCCGGCAGGTTGTGGCGCGCTTCTACGCCGCTCGGAGGACCGAACAGGTCGCGTTGCTCAACGGCATCGAAGCGCACACTCAACGGCATCGCTCGGAGCATGCCGCTCCCCAGAACGACACGTTGATCGTTTGGGGCGAGCACGATCGCATCTTCCCCGAGAGTGCCGCCTGGAGGCTCCGTCGCGAGCTGGGGGAGCACGCTCGAGCATGCGTGCTGGAGAACGCGGCGCACGCCCCCCACTTGGAGCGTGAACGCGACGTGACGCCGTTGCTTCTTGGGTTCTTGGCTGAGGGACGAGTCGAATGTGCTGGGCGCACCACCGAGTTGCCCTCGGTTGCCGAACATGCAGATCCCGACCGTAGATCGCCGCTACGCCCTTGAAAGGGGGGAATCGCCTACGGTTCGAGAGCTCCGCCCGAGGGTGTTTGGCGGGAGGGGCCTCAGCTCGTATCCGGTCTGACATCGACGAGCCGGGGCTGCGCTGCGTAGGCTCAATCGAGCATGACGACGCAGGTCTACAACATGGTCGGGACGACAGGCCGGAAGTGCACGTGCACGCTCGGGGACAACTCGTGGCTCGGTCATTGGGCATTGGCCGCAGGCGTGACGCTGGCGACGAAAAAACTCGTGAAGTGTGCCGCGAAGTCCTGCGCCAGTTACTCCGAAGTTGGGGCGCACGTGAAGGACGTCGGACATCAGACGACACCCTGGATTGTTCCGTTCTGCCAACATCACAACAAACGTCCGAGTAGTCAGTACATTTCGCTCAAGCCCGGGTACACGATGGCCGCATGCGCGGCTCATGATTGTACGTAGTGGGGCGCAGGACCGCCGAGCACCCGCCATTGTGGGTCTCGGCCCCGGTCACCGAGCCGCCTTCGATGCCGGGTGTCTATCGGTGGGCCTTGGGGGGCGGACCGAGTCCGATGTGGGGTAGGGTCTCCACGTGCGTCGCTTCTGCTTCATCGTCGCCCTCATCGTTGGCGGCTGCGATTCCGGTCCCGACGACTCGGTTCCTGCCGCCAAGGCTCCGCCCACTGCTGAGACGCCGGAGGTTGAACCGCTCATCCTCAAGGTCTGCAAGGCGTTCAATGCTGAGGTCGCCGCCTCGGACTCGGACGAGATGCTCTTGGCTCGGTCGGCGCTGCGGGTCACGACCGAGTACGGCGTCACGCAGAGTGAGCTTCGACCGATCGCGGACCCCGCTCAGCTCCAGCTGGCGATCGGACGCGCAGGGAGCAGACCGGACGGCTGTTTGCGCGGCCTGATGGTGCGGGTGGGTTCGATGTCTTCGACACGATGCTGTGCGGCGACGAGCCGGTCGGATTCTCGGAGTGTCAGTTCGGCGGTGACGACCTCGCGGGCTGTGGCTGCCTGTGTGAGGCCCTTGGCGGGTCCTCGACGTCGACCTCGGGCAGTGACGGCTCAAGCAGCGGGGATCCCGACTCAGCGTCCCGCGCCTCGCAGTAGAGCTTGTTAGGGTTCCAGCGATGGGCTTCGCTCTCTTCGCGCTGTCTGCCGTGCTGTTCACAGCCCCGGCCTCCGAGGCGGCGGACAACGCCGCATCCACGTCCTCCGACCCGCTCGCGGTCACCTCGGTCACGCTCGACAACGGCTTTCGTGTCTTCTTGACCGAAAACCACGAACGCCCGGAGGTGTTCGGCGCTGTCGTCGTCAACACGGGCGCCAAGAACGACCCCGCCGACAACACCGGGATGGCGCACTACCTCGAGCACATGCTGTTCAAGGGCACGACCGCGCTGGGCACAACCGATTGGGCAGCGGAGCAGCCGCACCAGGCTCGCATCGAGGCGCTGTACGACCAGCTCGGGGCGGCCGATGACGACGCCCGCGAGGCGATCCAGAAGCAGATTCAGGATGAGGTCCGCAAGACCTACCCGTACGTCGTACCCAACGAACTCGACCAGATGCTGCGTCTGCTCGGGGGCCGTGGCGTCAACGCGTTCACGTCCTACGACGAGACCGTCTACCACAACACCTTTCCGGCCTCGCAGGTGGAGCCTTGGCTCGAGATCTACGCACACCGCTTTCAAGATCCCGTGTTCCGGCTGTTCCCCAGCGAGCTCGAGGCCGTCTACGAGGAGAAGAACATCGCGCTCGATACGACGGGGTACACGGCGTTTCGCAAGGCGCTGCGGGCGGTGTTCCCGGAGCATCCCTACGGGGGCACGGACATCCTCGGCGAGATCGAGCATCTCAAGCGGCCCTCGCTCTCCGCGATGCGTGCGTACTTCGAGACGTACTACGTGCCGCAGAACATGGCGCTGGTCCTCAGCGGAGATTTCGAGACCGACGAGGTGCTCGCGCTCGCGAGGCGTACATTCGGCACCTGGGAGCGCGGCGCCGATCCTCCGCCGACCCCGGGCGTGGTGAAGCCGTTCGAGCCGAACGAAAAGCTCTCCATGCGCGCCACGCCGATCCGCGCCGGCGTGGTTGCATACCGAACGCTACCCGAGCGCCATCCGGACTTCGCCGCGCTTGCGGTGATCCGTCAGCTGCTCTCGAATCCGCAGCGCAGTGGCCTCGTCGATCGGGCTTCGGACGGCGGCAAGCTCCTGTACGCGTTGCATCTCCCGGCCGACTTCGCCGACCACAACCTCGACGCGGTCATCTACGTGCCGCGCATCGTGACCCAGTCGTTCCGAGGTGCGGAGCGGGTCGCCTCGGCACCGTTTGAGGCGCTTGCCGCCGGGGAGTTCGACGAGTCCACGTTTGAGGGCATCAAGGCCGGACTGCTCAACGACGAGGCCCGCCGTCTCGAGAGCAACGAAGAGCGGGCGCTCGCCATCGGGCATGCCTTCGTCGCCCAGGGCGAGCGTGGATGGCAGGGGCATGTCGACTACCTCACCGCCCTACGGGGCCTGACGAAGGCGGACGTTGTTCGTGTTGCCGGTGAGCTGTTCGGTGAACACAGGCTCCGGGTTCGCTCGAGAATGGGGTTCCCCAAGAAGGTGCGCCTCGACAAGCCGGACGTCGCTCCGGTTACTGCGACACCTGGGGCCCACTCCGAGTTCTATCGGCGCCTCACATCGCGCCCGTCCGAGCCGCCACGTCTGGCCGCGATCGACTTCAGCGCCGACATCCCGCGGACGAAGGTGGACGACACACTCACCGTGGAGGCGGTGGGCAACCCCTTCAACGACCTCTTCTCGCTGGAGGTCCGCTTTGGCGTCGGCCATCTACGGATGCGACCGTTGCCGTTGGTCGCCGAACTCATCCCGCGGCTGGGCACGTATCGTCGGTCCTCGGAAGACCTCCAAGAAGCGTGGGCCGCCATCGACACGACGATCTCGGTGGAGTCGGAACTCGACACCTTCATCGTCCGTCTCGATGGTCCGCAGGCGCACCTCGAAGAAGCCTTGGTCTTGCTCTCCGAGGTGCTGGTTTCGGCCAAGCCGGACGCCGCCACCTGGCGAAAGGTTCGCCGCGAGCGGTGGGGCTTCCGGCGTCTCACCCACCGGGACCCGCGGTCGCTGAGTGAGGCGTTGAGGGACCACGTCATGCACGGAGACCTGTCCGAGTCCTATCGCGACTACGGTCCCGCAGGTGCTCGGCGGTTCTCCCCCGAGGACCTCCTCGTGCATTGGGAGGCCGCCCAGCGCTACGAGGCGACTGTGCGATACGCCGGGCCCGCGACCCTGCAAGAGGTGACCGGTGCCGTTCAGAGCACGCTTGCCCTGCGGACCCAGCGGGCCTCTGCCGTGGACCCCGTCCTCATGCCACGGCGCAGAGCCGACGAGACGACCGTCTACTTCCTCCCGCGCCGCGACGCCGTGCAGACCCACCTGTGGTTTGTGGTCGAGGGCGATCCGATCGCGCCCAGCGAAGCCGCCGCCGCGGATGCCTTCGCCGAGTATTTCGGCGGGTCGATGGCGGGTCTGGTGTTCCAGGAGATCCGAGAGTTTCGCGCGCTGGCCTACAGCGCTGCGGCGCGGCTGGGCCGGGACGAGGAGCCCAACGGGGCCGGGTACCTGCAGGGCTACGTGGGCTGCCAGGCCGACAAGACCTTCGACGCCCTCGATGTGATGCTCGGGTTGATTCAGGACATGCCCCGCTACGAGGACCGGATGAGCGTGGTGAAAGCCTCGCTCTCCAGGGGTCTCGAGGCGTCCAGCCCCGGGTTCCGGGAGCGAGCCGAGACGGTCGCAGACTGGCGTCTGCGGGGCTACGGTGCAGACCCACGCCCCGACCGACTGCTTGCGTACGCCGATCTGAGCTTTGCCGATATCGTGGGCTTCTATGCTCGCCACATCGAGGGCCGTCCGATCTCAATCATCGTGGTCGGCGATCCACGCAAGGTGAAACGGAAGCGGCTGCGTCACTACGGGCCGGTGGTTGAGGTCTCGATTCACGACATCCTCGACCGGTAGCAGGCTGTCCAAGGCATCGCGCTAGGTGCGCTGCACCGGTTCATGTTTTTCTCCGATCGGGGCCGGGCAAATGCGCGGTTGTGGTGTCTTACGGTCGGGTGGTCATCCGTCGTTCAGCTCTCATCGCCATGTCACTCGCGCTCACCGCGTGTGGCACCTCTGAACCGGACGCGGAAGACTCCAACACCGGGACGGCCAGCATCGGCACGATCAGCGCGACGGGGTCCTCCTCCGGCACGGACAGCGCATCGACCCTCGACACCGAGAGCGGTTCGGGCCCCGGGTCCACCACTCCTACGGAGCCGACAACCACGATGCCCGGTGTCACCGGAGACGACACCGACGACGGTCCGAAGTTCGACGTCCCCGACACCCCGGATGCCGGCAATGCGGGCTGCGGGGGTGGAGGCGGCGGAGGCGGTGGGACGACCTTCAGCAACATCTGGGTCGCGAATGCACCGCAGGGCACGGTCTCCAAGATCGATACCGAGACCGCGGTCGAGGTCGCGCGCTACATGACCACGGCAACGCCGGCGGACCAACCCTCGCGCACGTCGGTCAACCAGTTTGGGGACATCGCGGCGGGCTTCCGCTACGCCGCCCGGGTGGTGAAGATTGCCGCCGAGATGGAAGACTGCGTCGACACCAACGGCAACGGCGTCATCGACACCTCCAGCGGTCCCGACGACATTCGAGCCTGGGACATGGACGAGTGCGTGCTTTGGGAGTCCGACCTGCTCCCCGCGGCGTCCCAAGGGACCCGCGCTGTGGCGTGGGAGGGCGGCACCATCGATCCGTCCACATGCGAGAACACCAACCCGAACCCGCGGCTGTGGGTCGCGTACGGCAGCAACCCGCTGCAGGTGAAGCGCCTCGACGGCGCGACCGGAGCGGTTCTCGACGAGACAACGATCGCCTCGACCGGCTTCGTGTACGGGGGAGCGGTCAACGCCGAAGGGGACTTCTGGGTCTCGGACCGCACCGGGCGAACGATGAGCCGTGTCGACTCGGTCACGCTCCAGGTCGATAGCTGGCCCGTGCCCGGAAGCAACGCCTACGGCATGGGTGTCGACGGCGAGGGGCAGCCCTGGATCGCGACCTACACTTCTGGCGCTGGCGTCGACTTTGTCCACCGCTTCGACCCGGTCACTGAGACCTGGCACGATGCGGGGGGCGTCACCGGCCGATACCGCGGCTTGGCCATCGACCGGGAGGACCGGATCTGGGTTGCCGGCAACCAGCCTTGCCGACTTGCTGTCTTCGATCGCCTCAACGACAACGTCCTCAACGACGCCATCGACCTCCCCGGCTGCGACGACCCCGTCGGCGTGACGATCGACCGCGACGGCTTCGTCTGGGTGGTCGACCGTGGTGCCTCGGTCGCATGGAAGGTCGACCCCGACGCGTTCACGATCGCCGCCACCGTCACGGGCCTCACGTCGCCCTACACGTACTCGGACTTCTCCGGGTCGGGGCTCGACCTGGTGATCAACCCGCCGGGCTGACCTACGCAGAGTGAGTCCCGTTTTGGGGCAATGCTTCTGACACCACTGTCGCTTTTTTGGATGCCGGATCGCGGCCTGTCATGGTCACGCCATGGCCCGCTCGTTTGCTGAACTTCCCTCGTTCGCTGCCCTCGAAGCCGGCCTGTGGTGTCCGGTCGACACGGATCGTCTCGCCGAGAACTACGTGCGGCACTACGCTCGGGCCCGGTCACGACCGATGAAGCCAGATACGATCTATCGCTACCCCCGAGGGCGACTCATGGACCAGATCCCCGTGGCCGCCGCGTTGCTGGGGACCTGAGCCGACGCTAGCAGCCCGTGGTGAAACCCGGCGCGGCGGATCGCGAAGGATTTTTCGCTCCTGGGTAGGAGCCGAAACGCCGCTGTACCGGGCGTACTGCCAGTTTTGGCGACGCCGCCAGGAGCGAAAAAGACGAGGGAGACGTCGTGTCGGGTTTCACCACGGGCTGCTAGAGCGGCGACCAGTTTGAATTCGGCGCGTCAGGCCGCATTCGCAAACCTTGGGCGGGCGAGTTTTTTCTGGATGACCTGAAGGTTGACGAGCGCGGCTGCTCGCGTGAGGTCGTATTCGTTCT